>Ga0307508_10000015_pt1 | contig 210182 bp, 182 predicted proteins | sample 9_EM_MG_FD_203089 | JGI IMG/M metagenome (GOLD analysis project Ga0307508, IMG submission 203089) | Populus trichocarpa ectomycorrhiza microbial communities from riparian zone in the Pacific Northwest, United States - 9_EM | ecosystem: Host-associated > Plants > Roots > Unclassified | place...
GGCACGCACGATCCTGCGCGCGCTCTACGCGCCGGATCAGTTGCGCGAGCGCATGACCTGGTTCTGGTTCAACCATTTCAACGTGCATCAATACAAGGCCAACATTCGCGTTCTGGTTGGCGACTACGAGAGCAACGCCGTTCATGCCCACGCGCTCGGCAAGTTCCGCGATCTGCTCATCGCCACCGTGCATCATCCGGCCATGCTGCGCTACCTCGACAATTCCGATAACGCGGCCGGGCACCTGAACGAGAACTATGCCCGCGAGATCATGGAATTGCACACCATGGGCGTCGGCTCCGGCTATACGCAGGCGGACGTCGAGGCGCTGGCGCGCATTCTGACCGGGGTCGGAATTGACCTGAACAAGGACGATCCAAAACTGAAGCCGGAATTGCAATCGCAGCTGGTGCGCGAGGGCGCCTTCGAATTCAATCCGGCGCGCCACGACTATGGCGACAAGACGTTCCTCGGCCACACCATCAAGGGACGCGGGCTCGCCGAGGTGGACGAGGCGATCGATATCCTGGTCCATCATCCGGCGACCGCGACTCATCTCTGCAAGCAGATCGCGACCTACTTCGTGTCGGACAATCCGCCGGACACCTTGGTGCAGAAGATGGCGCAAACCTTCACGACGAGCGATGGTGATATCGCCGCCGTGCTGGCGACCATGATTCACGCGCCGGAATTTTCTGCTTCGTTGAAGCCGGGCGCGAAGTTCAAGGACCCCGTGCAATACGTGCTCTCAGCGGTGCGCCTCGCCTATGACGACAGAGTGATCCTCAACACCGCGCCGATCCAGGGCTGGCTGAACCGCCTCAGCGAGGGATTGTTCAATCATGATACGCCGGACGGCTACTCCATGATCTCCGCCGCGTGGAACGGGCCGGGCCAGATGATGCTGCGCTTCGAGATCGCGCGGCAGATCGGATCAGGCTCGTCCGGCCTGTTCAGGCCGGACATCCCGAACGCGGCCGATCAGCCGGCGTTCCCACTGATCGCCAACGCGCTCTACTTCGGCGGATTGCGGCAGACCTTGAGCCCGACCACGCTCGCCGCACTCGATCAGGCGGTCTCGCCGCAGGACTGGAATACGCTGTTTCTGTCGTCACCCGAGTTCATGCATTAAGGCGTGATCCGCAAAAGTGGACACCGGTTTTGCGAAAAAGATCTCGCGCCAGAATGGAGAGCACCATGAATCGTCGTGATCTCATCAAGGCCTTTGCCGCCGCCGCTCCGCTCACCGTGGCCGGCCGGGTCTGGGCCGCACCCGCAACCGATGCGCGGCTTCTCGTGGTGTTCCTGCGCGGCGCCTACGACGCCGCCAATGTCGTGGTGCCGGTGTCGAGCGAATTCTATCGCAATTCGCGGCCCACGCTTGGCATCGCCAAGCCTGACATCGGCAACCCGAACGCGGCGCTGTCGTTGACGGCGGATTGGGGACTGCACCCGGTCCTGAAGGACAGCATCTATCCGTTGTGGGGCAAGCGGGAAATCGCGTTCATCCCCTTTGCCGGGACGTCCGACGACCTCACGCGCAGCCACTTCGAAACCCAGGACACCATCGAACTCGGCCAGTCGGTCGGCGGTTCGCGCGACTATCGCTCCGGTTTCATGAGCCGGCTCGCGAGCGAACTTACCCGCGTCAAGCCGATCTCCTTCACCGAGCAGCTGCCGCTGATCTTCCGCGGCAAGTCGCAGATTCCGAATGTCGGGATCAACAGCGTCGGCAAGCCGGGCGTCGACGATCGCCAGGCCGCGCTGATCAAGAGCATGTACGCGCAAACCGAACTGGCGTCCTCGGTTTCGGAAGGCTTTCGGGTTCGCGACGACGTCTACAAGTCGATCTCGGAAGAAATGATCGCGGCCAATCGCGGCGCGGTGTCGCCGCGCGGCTTCGAACTGTCGGCGCGCCGCATCGGCCGGCTGATGCGCGAACAGTACAACCTCGGCTTTGTCGATGTCGGCGGCTGGGATACCCATGTCAATCAGGGCGCGGCGACCGGCTATCTCGCCGATCGTCTCGGCGAACTCGGCCGCGCGCTATCGGGCTTCTCCGAAGAGGTCGGCCCGTCCGGCTGGCGCGATACGGTCGTTGTGGTCATCTCCGAGTTCGGGCGCACCTTCCGCGAGAACGGCGACCGCGGCACCGATCACGGCCACGGCAGCGTCTATTGGGTAATGGGCGGCGGCATCAATGGCGGCCGCATCCTCGGCGAACAGGTCAAGGTCGAGCAGGCGACCCTGTTCCAGAATCGCGACTATCCCGTACTGACCGACTACCGCGCCATGTTTGCAGGCCTGTTCCAGCGCATGTTCGGGCTCGAGACCGCAAGCGTGCAGCGGATCTTTGCGGGCGTCAAACCGGCGGAATTGGGGTTGGTCTAGGGCGCGATGCGGCTCGGCGCTCAGCGCAAGTGGCAGGCGACCCGGTGCCCATCGGACCTTTGCGTGAGCGGCGGGGACTCGCTGCTGCACAATGGAAACTTCGCGATCGGGCACCGCGTGTGAAAATGACAGCCCGATGGCGGCTGCAGCGGGCTCGGGACCTCGCCCTGCAATCGGATGCGCCGCCGCTTCACTTTCGGATCCGGAATCGGGACCGCCGACAGCAGCGCTTCGGTGTAGGGATGCAGCGGCGAGGTATAGAGCTCGCGCGCGGGCGCGGTCTCGACGATGCGGCCGAGATACATGACCGCAACGCGCCTTGAGATATGCTCGACCACCGACAGATCGTGGGCAATGAAGAGATAGGCGAGCCCGAATTTCTGCTGCAGGTCCTCCAGGAGATTGATGACCTGGGCCTGAATCGACACATCCAGCGCCGACACCGGCTCGTCGCAGATGATCAGCTTGGGCTCGACGGCGAGCGCGCGCGCAATGCCGATGCGCTGGCGCTGGCCGCCGGAGAACTCGTTCGGGTAGCGTCCCATGTGATCGGCGCGCAGACCGACGGTCTCGAGCAGGTCCACGACACGCTCTTCGAACTGCCGTCTGGTCTTGGTCAACTGGTGAATGATCAGGGCTTCGCCAACGATGGCGCCGACGTTCATGCGCGGATTGAGCGACGCATAAGGGTCCTGAAAGATGATCTGGATGTCGCGGCGCAGGCTGCGAAGCGCGCCGGCCTCGAGCGTCCTGACATTCCGGCCTTCAAAATAGATCTCGCCCCAGGAGGGCTCGATGAGGCGTAGCACGCAGCGCCCGGTGGTCGATTTGCCGCAGCCGGACTCGCCGACCAGGCCCAAGGTTTCACCGCGCTCGATGTGAAAATCGACACCGTCGACGGCATGGATGCTGCCGGCCTTGCGGCCGAACAGGCCACGCTTGAGCGGAAACGCCTTGGTCAGGTTCCAGACTCGGAGCAGGGGCTCGCTCATTGAATGGCCGTCTGTTCAGCATGGTGACAGGCAACCTTGTGGCCCGGCTCGAGCTCGCGCAATGCCGGTTGCACGCGCCTGCATTCATCCGTCGCAAAGCTGCACCGCGGTGCGAAGCGGCAGAAGGCCGGCGGATCGATCAGTTTTGGTACGGTGCCGGCAATGGTCTGCAGGCGGGTCTTGTGGATCGCCGCCATATCGATGCGCGGGATCGAGCGAATCAGGCCCTGGGTATAGGGATGACGGGGATCTGCGAACAACTGCTCGACCGAGGCTTCCTCCACGACCTTGCCCGCATACATCACCACGACGCGCTGCGCGACCTCGGCGACGACACCCATGGCATGGGTGATCAGCATGATCGACATGCCGAAGCGGGATTTCATGTCCTCCAGCAGATCCAGGATCTGCGCCTGGATCGTAACATCGAGCGCCGTCGTCGGCTCGTCCGCGATCAGCAGTTTTGGACGGCACGACAGCGCCATCGCAATCATCACGCGCTGCCGCATGCCGCCTGAAAATTGATGCGGATAATCGTTGACGCGGGCTTTCGGGTTCGGGATCTGAACCAGCGCCAGCATGTCGATGGTTCGCTCCAGGACGGCGCGACGCCCCAGTCCTTCATGCAGCGCGATGACCTCGCCGATCTGATCGCCGATGGTGTAGACGGGATTGAGCGAGGTCATCGGCTCCTGGAACACGATCGCGATTTCCTTGGCCCGGATCCGGTTCATCTCCTCGGGAGGCAATGGAACGAGGTCGCGGCCCTGCCACAGGATCTGTCCGCCGGCGATGCGCCCCTGCGGCACCGCGATCAGCTTGAGGACGGACAGCGCGGTGACGGTCTTGCCGCAGCCGGACTCGCCGACGACGCAGACGGTCTCGCCGCGCGCGACGGTGAGATCGACGCCATCGACCGCCTGCACGATGCCGTCGTCGGTGGCGAAATGCGTCTTGAGTCCCTTGATCTGAAGCAGGGCGGTTTCGCCGATCGGCGTCGCGTCGCGGGCCGTCGTAAGCTCGAGCTGCGACATCACATGACCTTCCTGGGATCGAGCGCGTCGCGCAGACCGTCGCCGATGAAATTGATTGCAAGCACGGTCAGGAAGATCGCGCCGCCGGCGAACAGCGCCCAATGCGGCGCGATGTCCAGATAGTCCTTGGCATCGAACAGCAGACGGCCCCAGGTCGGAATGTCAGGCGGAAAGCCGAGGCCGAGGAATGACAGCGTCGATTCCGCGATGATCGCGGCTGCGACGTCGATGGTGCCGGCGACGATGACCGGCCCGAGCGCGTTGGGCAGGATATGCTTGATTACGAGGCGTGGCGTGGTGGCGCCGAGCGCGCGGGCCGCTTCGACGAACTCCTTCTCGCGCAGGGATAGGAACTGCGCCCGCACCAGGCGTGCCACCGGCATCCAGCGAAAGGCGCCGATCACCAGCACGATCAGGATGAAGACGCCGCCTTCCGGACCGACCAGATTTTTGAGAAAATCCCGGAACAGATAGATCACCAGCAGCAGCAGCGGCAGTTGCGGCAACGCCAGGAACAGGTCAGTGATCCACATCAAGACGGCATCGACGCTGCCCCGGGAGATGCCTGAGACCGCCCCGATCAGCGTACCGGCGACGATGGCGACCGTCATGGCCGCGAAACCGACCGCAAGCGAAATGCGTCCGCCGTACAGCATGCGTGCGAGCAGGTCCTGACCGAGATCGTCGGTGCCGAACGGATGGTCCCACGACGGCGAACTGAGCCGGGCGGTGAAATCGATGTCGTTGATCGGTATGCGCCAGACGAAGGGTCCAAGCACGACGGCCGCCGTCAGCGCCGCCAGGATCACCACGCTCACGACGGCCATGCGATGGCGGCGAAACTTTCGCCACACCTCGAAGCCGGGTGAGACGCGGCGCGGGCGGCCCTCGAGCGGGACGGCGACGTCAGCGGTAGGAGATGCGTGGGTCAAGCCATCCATAGATGATATCGGCCAAGAGGTTGAAGACGACGACGAGACAGGCGAACACGAACGTCACCGCCATGATGACGGGCGTGTCATTGGCGAGAATGGCCGTGATCAAGAGCGAACCGATGCCCGGGATGCGAAAGATCTGCTCGGTGATGATGGCGCCGCCGAATACGGCGGGCATCTGCAGCGCGACCAGCGTCACCACCGGGATCAAGGCGTTGCGAACCACATGCTTGATCACGACCTTGCCTTCGTTGAGGCCCTTCGAGCGCGCGGTCGTGACATAGTCCATGCGGATGACGTCGAGCACCGCCGAGCGCACGTAGCGGGTATAGGATGCGGCCTGAAACAGGCCAAGCACCGCGACCGGCATGATCGCCTGCTTGAAATATTCCCAAACCCAGTGCCATCCCGTGGCGGCGATATCGACGCGGTAGACGAACGGCAGCCAGCCGAGATTGACGCTGAAGATCAGGATCAGCAGCAGTCCCGTGAAGAATGTCGGCAGCGAAAACCCGATGAAGGCAAACGTGTTGGCGATCTGGTCGAAGATCGAATAGGGCCGCATCGCGGCATAGACGCCGACCGGGAGCGCGATCGCCAGTGCCAGGATCTGCGACGAGCCGACCACGAACAACGTGGTCGGGACGCGCTGCAGGATCAAGGTGTCGACGTTGATGCGGCTTGCGAACGAAAAGCCCCAGTCGCCCTGCAGCATCGCAAGCAGCCAGCGCACATAGCGAACCAGAATGGGATCGTCGATCCCGAATTTCGCCCGCAGCGCCGCCTGGACCTCGGGGGGAATATTGGCGTTGGTGGCGAGCTCGCCGAACGGATCGCCCGGCGCCAGCGCCAGCAGGACAAACAGAACGAGACTGATGCCGAGCAGGCTGGGAAGAGCGATGATCAGGCGCCTGAGAATGTATGTTCCCATCGTCGTCCCGCCATCGCCCGTTCAGGTTCGTCGCATCGCAAATCCCACGTTTGATCTCACGTTTCGCGGTACCAGCTCGCGATCTGCCACAGATCGTTGTCCCAGCCGCTGATATGCGCCGTCAAAGTGCCGCTCAAGGCCTGGACCTTCGGCCGGCGGGCCAGGGGCAGGATGTAATTGTCTGAAGTGACGAGGTCGTTGAGCCTGATGAACATCGCCGCTCGCTTCACCGGATCGAGTTCATGCTCGGCCTCTTTGAAAGTCTCGTCATAGTCCTTGTTTTGCCAGCGCGAGACGTTGCGCCCCTGCCACTTGTTCTCCTTGGTCGCAGCCTGCCAGGAGACGCACTGGTTCATGAAGAACTGCGGATCGGGTTGCGTCATGGTGGTGTTGTACATCTGCGCGTCGCAATAGAAATGCGGGTAGGTGTCGGGGTTGGCGGTGTCGGAGGAGAAGAACACCGATGCCACGACCGACTTCAGCTCGACCTCGATGCCCGCCTTCTGGCAGGCCTGCTTGACGATGGCCTGGGTCTTCTGCCGCGGCGCATTGATCGAGGTCTGGTAGGCGAACTTCAGCGACTTGCCGTCCTTGGCGCGAACGCCGTCCGCGCCCTTCTTCCAGCCGGCGGCCTCGAGAATCTGGTTGGCTTTCTCGATGTTGAATTCGAACTTGGTGTTCTTGGACCGCACCCGTGCCGGGTTGTTGAGGAAGTTGGCGGTGGCGCTGGCGGTGCGGCCGTAGATGAATTTCTCGATCGCGGTGCGATCAAGCAGCAGGTTCAGGGCCTGGCGCACCGCCGGGTCGGAGAACAGCGGATGCTTGGTCTTGAGGCTCGAGCGCTCGCCATCGACCTCGACTGCGGGATCGGTCGCGTTGAGCATGATGAATTCGACGGCACCGGTCTCGACGATGCTCACCTTGTTCTTGCCGGAACTTTCGAGCTTGAGCAGGATTTCGTCTTCCACCTGCATGTTCCAGGCGTAGTCATATTCGCCGGTCTGCAGCACCGCGCGCGCGGCCGACACGGCGTCGCCGCCGCCCTTGATCTCCACCGTATCGAAATAGGGGTGGTTGGGGACGTGGTAGTCGGGATTCATCTTGGCGCGGACGACATCGCCCGGCTTGAAGTCGACGAACATGTAGGGGCCGGTGCCCACCGGCTTGAGGTTGGACGGCGCGTCGCGCGACTTGCCGCCGATATAATCGGCAAACAGGTGCTTCGGGATGATCATGCCGTAGGTGCCGACAAAGGCATCGGCCCAGAATGGCGTCGGCTTTGCGAAGACCACCCGAACGGTGAAATCGTCGATCTTTTCGACCGTAATATCCTTGTAGCTGGCGACCGAGACCGCCGCGGTATCGGGATTGCGCGCAAATTCCCAGTTGAACACGACATCGTCGGCCGTGAACGGCATGCCGTCATGCCATTTGACGCCCCGTTTCAACTTCCAGATCACCGAACGGCCGTCCTCGGCCAATCCGTCATTTTCCTTGCTCGGAATTTCGGCGGCCAGGGACGGAACCAGATTGCCCTCATTGTCCCACCCGGCCAGCGGCTCGTAAAAGATCCGGGAGCCTTCCTGATCCTTGGTTCCGACCGCGAAATGCGGGTTGAGCAGGGTGACCGCCTGCCAAAGCAAAAGCTTCAAGGGGCCGCCGCCGCCGGCCTTGGTCGGCTTGTAGGGGATCGCGGTCGCGGCCATCGCCACCCCGGAATGGCTCAGCATCATGCCGGCTATCGGCGCCGTCAGGCCGACCGCGATCATCCGCTGCACAAAGGCCCGCCGTGACAATCGGCCGTCCCTGACATCTGCAATCAGGTCTCGAAGTTCCCGTTCTTTCATCGGTCCGACTCCTCGCTGGTGCAAAATGCTTGACGCCTCGATACCCCTGCCGTCGCTAAAGTGATCGGAAATGGATCAGGTTAGGACCGCCCTGTCAAAGCAGGATCCGGGCCAACACCAGACTTTGCCCTATTCGGGGTCATTGCCAAGGAAGAGGCGACCGCGGCCACGGCAGCCGGGTAAGGGGGTGGGATCAATGCGCCCCCGGACAACAATGGTGCGCCTACTGGTTGAGGAACGGGAAATCCTTTCGCAAGCCTCGCGCCCTGGCAGCGAACGCAGCAATGCGTGGATGTCGGCGGTGTCCTCGTCCGACAGAACAGCGGCGGAATAGGCCGGCATGTCGTTCGGTGCTGCGCGCAGGAACGCCACGAAGGATTCGACCGGCAGCTCCAATTGCGCGAGCGCCGGCGTCTGATAGTTCATGGCGCCGCCCTGGCCCGCGCCGCCATGGCACTCGAAACAACCAATGGCGAGATAGACGCGCTTGCGGTTGGCAACGTCGCCGACGGCGGTTGTTGTGCACGTTATAGAGCAGGGGAATGCGGTGGAGCGCGCGGCGGTCCACAGCGTGATGCGATGCCGCCGAGGCTTGTGCTCCGGTCTGGCGGCTTCTTCCTCGCTCAGTCTTGCGCCGGGAGGAATCCACTGTCTGCTAAGAATTCTCTCCTCCGGCCAATAGGCCCGCAAGGACAGTGCCATACTGCCCGAACGTGGCGACGGCAGCCAATTTGCACGACGGGCCGGACCTGGATCGTCCGGTTGAATATAGATATCCAACGAACCATCGGGGCCGCGGTTGAGCTGGTCATACTGTCTGATGGCGTAACGATTGATCGGATTGTCGACCAGATAGCCCTCACCATCGTACAGCGTGATTGACCAGAATCCTTTCACAGGCGGCAGGTTGTCAGCGGTCATGTGAATCCGATAACGCTTTCCACCTTGCAGGGCATTTCCATCCTCATCAACGGATGCATTCAGGTAAACGGCGTCCTGCGCAAGGTTGGCGCCAAGGCCGAAGACCGCCACACCTGCGCGAATTCGATAGTTCGTGCCGTAGGCACCGACTGCGTCCATTGCATTTAAGCCGGCCCATCCAGTTGACGTCCGGACCTTCTGAATCGCGTCGCGTGACGTAAACACGCGCCAGACGGCTTCCATGCCCGCTTTCAGGGCATCTCGCTGTCGGTCGGAAACTTCCGACCATGGTATGAGAGAAGAGGGCGAAAGTCCGAGGGGCTCAAGCGTGCTGCGAATGAACGGCAGGTCGGCTGCAGCGGGTGGATTTTTTTTCGTCAGTGCAAGGAAGCGCTCATAGAATGTCTTGACATCCATGTTCCTGACAATGGTCGGCGGCTCGGAACGCTTTGCATTGCGGCCTCGGGGGTCGGGCAGGGCAGGGCCAAAGCTGGCGTCTCCGGTGCGGCTGTATGGCCGAATGTCAATCTGATTTTGATAGGCTCGTGCTGCGCCCAGATCGTCTTCACCGCGCACGTGAATGCGACCCAGGACCCATACCATGTCGGTCGCGGAGACGATCTTCTCCATTCCGGCCGGAACATCGCCGTGATAACCAGGGCCGACAATGAAAAATTGTCTGCCGGCGTTACCCAGCGTTCTGATACCTGGAGCTGCGAACACATTTGTCCAGGCATCCATGAATTGAACCAGAAAATAGCGCCCTTCGCTGGCAGGGACAGTCAGGACGATGGGTTCTTTTTCGAGCGAGAGCCAGGCTACCGAGTAGAGCGTATCGACGTTTGGACGAACAACGGTCCGAAAGCTGGCATTTGCCAAAATCGGAATATTGTACATCCTGTTTGGCTCTGCGTTGACCGCCGCAGGATGCTTGAAGGTTTCTTCCCTTGTCACATCAGTGAGGACCAGAGGGAGGGCGTAAATATAGGCATTGGCTGCCATCTGGATCGCTTCCCGGCGCTGCTGGATCCCGTAAGCAACCCAGGCCCCTATAACCAGTAATCCGATCGCCAGGGCGACCAGGATGACGTTTCGACTGCTCATGAGCAATTTTCTTTCCGTATTTGGCGGCGCGTGAGGGCCACCTTCGCTCTGCATGGTGAACACTCGGGTTGACGCTCAACTCGCGCCTCTGGCTTCGACGGCATTGTCGGAGATGGCGTTGAGGCGGCCGCCATCCCGATCCCGTTGGAATTGGCCAGCCCGAAAGGCCAATTTAACTCACTGATCGCCTGAAAGCAGATTGAATCAGAACTTCATGGTTATGCCGGTATAAAGCGTCGACGCCGTGCAGGTGTTGTTGCTGACCCCGGGCTTGACATTGCAGGCATTGCTGACCGCGTGATCGAGGCCGGTCTTGTTCTGCCAGTATCGGTAAGCCAACCAGAGTTCGACGTAGTGTGAATATTTCGGACCCCAGGCCGCCTTGCTGGCGTCGAAGGTCAGGCGGATCGGCTCGGAATTGAATTCGACCGCCGTCGCGGTGCTGGGGAGTGGATTGGTCTGCCCACCCTTGGGACCAATCCAGGCGGCGCGCCCGCTGATCGCAAAGTAGCGGGCCGCCTCGGGCAAAAATCCCAGGTCCATATAGTAGTTTGTCTCGACGGCCCAGGTTGGATTATAGCCCTTGTTACCGTCAACAAGGCAGTTCACGCCGGGCACCTGGCCCGCGAAAGGGCTGCCGCATTGATTGACGGCGCTGTGGCTGCTGTACTCCCAGTACGCCAGCGGTGCGACGTTCACATAGCCGTTGTACGGCAGGTCGAATTGAAACTGCAGACCAGCGACGGCGTCCTGTCGCGCCGACGACAGGTAGGAATTCGAACTGGTGGCGTCCATGCCGACTTCAAAGGAAATGTTGCGCAACGGCCCTATCGTGAAGGCTTTGGTGCCGAATATGTCATTCCATCCAAATGTGGAGCGGAACTGACCAAAGGTTTCGACCGCTCCGGCGCAGCTCGCGGTTTTGGTGGCTGCGCCGGGCGTGGCGATCACACCTGCATTGGTGCAAGGACCGGCGGGGTCGTTGTGATCCGACTTGAGCGCCGAGATCAAGAAGAAGTTGGTGCCGTAGGTCCAGATATCGAAGTGGGTAAACGCGTAGACCTGCTTCGCGGTTGTCCCATTGATTGCGCCGCTGGGCTCGGTGGAGAAGGCGGCCGGGGTCGTACCCTTCGGCATCCACGCAAATGTGACGCGGTTATCTATCAGGAGAAAAAACGGCGATTCCGGCGGGGCCTGTTGGGCTTTGGCGGGCAGGTCCGCCGCGCCTGCGCCTGCCGTCCCGACCGAAAAGAATGTCATTGCCAATAGTGCCAGAGTTCCTTGACGGCTCATCAACGTCCCCCCTTGGTTGGAAATTTTTGTTCAGTTTTTTTACCAAAGGTATAGAAATATATACGTCAAAGTCAAATATTTTTTACTATTGGTATGTACGAAGGATGGCAATTGCCTGGTGTTGGCGGCCGATGCCGATGGCGCCGTGGGCAATCGTCGATGGCAAATCTATTCGCGCGAAACGCCGTCCATGCACGCCCGTACCGAACTCAAAAATCGCCTTGCGATGATTTTCGAATTGGCCCCATAGGTATGGGAAACGTCGAGTGCTGGTGACCAACGGGGTTCAGCCATTGCCTGCACGCTACTCAAGCTCAGCAAGCCAACCAACGAACAAACGCCTGCAAAAGTGGGCCGAGATCATCGCGTTGGCGAGTCATGAACTCAATGAGCATGGTGTGCACGGATTTTCGATGGCCAACGTTGCGGCCAAGGCCGGCATGACGAAAGCCAACTTGACTTACTACTTCAACCGCAAGGAAGACCTCGCGGCATTGTGCTTCGACGCTGCAATCGAGTCGTACCGGGTGATGATCCGGGAATCGTCTGCTGCCGGATGTCCCCGCGAGCGTGTTGCGATGCTTGTAACGCGCTACTTCGGACGAACGTCCGACGCGATCCGAGGCGTAGCGCCTCCGCTCGCGATTCTCAGTGACATTCGCGGCCTCAAGGAGGCCGACCAGACCGAGGCTGTTGCCAAATACCGTGAGATGCTGATCGAGACGGCGGCTCTGATCGATCGTTCCGGCGCCCAGTTTCCCGACATTGCACGAACCGTTCCGCGCGCCCAGTTGATTTTGGTGCAGCTGTTCTGGGCCGGGGCATGGTTACCCCAATACGATCCGTCCGATCATTCGGCGGCCGCGCTCAGACTGGCGGATATTATCACCGATGGACTGTTGCCTTCGACGACCGAGTGGCAGCCGAAATGGGCTGAGGATGCGAAGGCGATTGCACAGGGCAACCCTGTGGCCGGAGACCGCGACGACTTTTTGCGGACTGCCACGAGGTTGATCAATCAGCTGGGTTACCGGGGTGCATCGATTGATCGCATTGCGGCAGCGATGAACCAGACCAAGGGAGCGATTTACCATCATTTCGACTCGAAAGATGTCCTGGTGACGGCCTGTTTCGAAAGGTCGTTCTCGCAAATGTGGGGGATCATTCGTGCAACTGCCGCAATGACCGAACGACCGCTGCAGCGCTTGTTTACCGTGGTTGTCGCTCTCATCGCGTTCCAACTCGATGAACGGGGTCCATTCCTGCGCGCCACGGCAATGGCGTCATTGCCGACGCCCGCCAAGGCCAGGATGCTGGGCCAATGGAACCGGATCGTACTGCACCTGGCCTCGATCGTGAGCGACGGGATAGCAGCCGGCGACATCCGGCCGGTCGATGCACTGCTGGCGGCCTACACGATCATTGCGGGCATCAACGCCTCGGAAGAGATCAATCGATTCATTCCGGAAATCAATCGGCTCTACCCGGAGGAGATGGAGCGCGATGTCGTGCAGCTCTGTGCAAGGCCGCTTCTCTTCGGGGTCTTCTTTGACGACCCTGCCAGATGAACCCCAGGAATCCTACCTATCAGATCATGGTTCGAACGACTGGATTGCCCGAAGCACAATCAGCCTCAGGCGCGACAGTGTCCATGACCATCCCGCGGGCACCAAGGCGCGTCTATTGATTCAGGAGCGGGAAATCCTTCGCAGCCTTGCGCCCTGGAAGCGAACGCAGGAACGCGTGGATGTCGGCGGCGTCCTTGTCCGACAGAACATCGGCGGAATAGGCCGGCATGTCGTTCGGTGCGGCGCGCAGAAACGCCACGAAGGATTCGACCGGCAGTTCCAATTGCGCCAGCGCCGGCGTCTGATAGTTCATGGCGCCGCCCTGGCCGGCGCGGCCATGGCACTCGAAACAACCAACGGCGAGATAGACGCGCTTGCCGTTGGCAACGTCGCCGACGGCGGCATCCTGAGCCGACGCCGCGGCAAGTCCGGCCGCCGCCAATGCGGCGCCGGCAAGCGTGGCCAGGGCAAGCCGCCCGAACTGCGTGACAGAGCGTTTCATGGCCATCTCCTCAGCGCGGGTCCATCACGACATCGAGCAGCGCCGGCTGTCCGCTCTTGACCATCGCGATTGCGCGCTTCAGCGCGGGCCCGAGATCGCCCGGATTCTCAATCGGGCCTTCGCCGTAGACGCCAAAGCCCCGTGCGACGGTTGCGTAGTCGACATTCGGGTCCTTGATCGTGGTGCCGATTTCGGTGTTGGTGATGCCGCGGCCGTGACGCGCCGCCATCGCCTGCAGATACATGTACTCCTGATGATAGGCGCGGTTGTTGTGCACGATATAGAGCAGGGGAATGCGATGGTGTGCGGCCGTCCACAACGTGCTCGGTACGAACATGAAGTCGCCGTCGCCGCCGAACGCGAGCGTCAGGCGGCCGTGCCGCTTGTTGGCGAGCGCAGCGCCCAGCGACGCCGGCAGGTTGTAGCCGACGCCGGCGCCGCCGGAGAGGCCGTTCCACTGGTACGGCTTCTCGAAATTCCACAGCTTGTGCGGCCACGACAGCCGGATCGAACTGCCGACCAGCGACCAGTCCTCGTCCTTGATCTGGCCGTAGACCTCGGCACACAGCCGCGCGGTGGTGATCGGGCTCGCATCCCAGCCGATGGTGGCATCGGACTTCGCCTGTTCGATGGCTGCGAGCTTGGCGGCGGCGAGCTTCTTGCCGCGCGCCTCGAAGGCTGATGTCCTGCCCTCGTCGATCAGGCGCTTGACCTGCTCGATCAAGGTCGGGAGGCTCGCTTCGGCATCGCCGGCAATGGACAGATCGACTTCCTGATAACGCCCGAGGTCCTGATAGTTGGACTTCATGTAGAGCTCGCGGCTGCCGAGCGTGACGATTTTCGCGGTCTTCTTGTAGGTGGGCCGCGAGCTGCGAACGATCCGATCGCTGAAGGCGTTCAACGATCCCCACAACTCGTTCACTTCCATGGCGAGAATGACATCCGCCTGTCCGATCACCGAGCGGCGGACCGACTGGTTGAGCGGATGCCGCGAGGGGAAGTTCATGCGCCCGGCGTTGTCGACAACCGCGCATTGCAGCGTCTCGGCAAACTCGACCAGTCGCGCCATGCCGGCCGACGTGCGCGCCATGCGATCGCAGATGATCACCGGGTTCTCGGCCGCGACCAGCATCCTGGCAAGTTCGGCCAGCGCCGCCGCATCGCCCTGCGGCGGAATCACCCTGGTGAGCTTCGGGATGCGCAGCCGCTCGGCATCCTGAATCGGATTTTCCTGCAGCTCGGCATCGAGCGAGAGCATCACCGGCGCCATCGGCGGCGTGGTCGCGACCTTGTAGGCGCGCACCGCCGACTCGGCGAAGTGTTGCAGCGAAGTCGGCTGATCGTCCCATTTGACGAAATCCCGCACCATCGCGGCAGGGTCGATGGCGGAATGCACCCATTCGGCGCCGGGCCCACGCTTGTTGGCCTCGATGATGTTGCCACCCATCACGATCACCGGCACGCGATCGCACCAGGCGTTGTACATCGCCATGGTGGCGTGCTGCAGCCCGACCACGCCGTGGCAGATCATGGCCATCGGCTTGCCTTCGATCTTGGCGTAGCCCTGCGCCATATGGACCGCGATCTCCTCGTGCGGGCAGGTCAGGATTTCCGGCTTGGTGTTGCCGCCGTGATTGAGCACGGCTTCGTGCAGGCCGCGAAAGCTGGAGGCGCAATTCATCGCGAGGTAGTCGATGTCGAGTGTCTTCAGCACGTCGACCATGAAATCGCCGCCGCTAGTGCTCTGGCTGACGGGATCCGCCGACGGCGGCATCGTCTCCGCTGTGGCAAGCCGTGGTCCGGGAACCGGGGCCTTGGGGCGCTCCGCCGCCGCGCCCGAGACCGACGTGCTGGCCGCGACCGGCGTCGTGAGCGCCGCCGCGCCGGCGATCGTTGCACTCTTGAGAAAATTGCGGCGTCCGAGGCTCGGCGACTGGCTCCGTTTTGACATGACTTCCTCCCGCGGTTTTTGGATTTTTCGTCAAGTTCCGCTTGCAACCAAGTCTTGCGCTGCGTCCTGGTTGCGTCAAGGCGCAGATCCGACAGTGCGGGTTGTGCCTGCGGCATTCCTCGTCATGTCCGCGATGTGCCGATGGCGGTCAAATCTGCAGCGCGGCGCAGTAAGAAGATGTGTCAACGACAGACCCTTGCGGTCCGAAGGCGCGCTCCCAAATGTCGGTTGGTTCCATTTCGGAGCAGAGGGCCGTGAGTGATGCCGATGGACCGGCAACAGCCAAGGTGCTGTTGTTAAACGACGATGAAACGACGATGGAATTCGTGGTTCACGTGCTGGAGTCCGTGTTCAGCAAGACGCGCGAGGAGGCACTCAGGCTGGTGCTTGAGATTGACCGCGATGGACGCGGTGAATGTGGAGTCTATGCAGTCGGACGTGCATCTGATATCGCCGCGCTTGCAAGAACTGGCCAGGCGCAAGGGCTATCCTCGGCGGTGCGTCGTCGAACCTGGCTAAGCGGCTGTCTCAACCTCAGCGATGATGCGATGTGCCACACAAAGATCGCTGGATGCCATCCTGCACCCAGCGCTGGTGATATCGCGCAGTGACCGTTGTAGCGGCATCACAGATTGGAAATTCTATCCTGCGGTGCCGCGCTCAACAGCATACGCCCGCGAGCGAGAGTCCGGAAAAAGCCCCCGGAAACATCATGATCCCTTCGAATTCCGAGGCTTTCTGCGGCCTTTAGCGCTCGCACTCAAAGAATTCGCAGCAGACGAATTATATCTGACGCGTAAATTTCGGGCAGCACGCGCTCAGACCACCATTGGCCAAACATTTCTTGATCGCCAGATCTTTGGCGACTTCAAATGTCGCGCCTTTGCCGATTCCGGACGCCTTCGTCATCGGGCACCAGGACTTTACGGTAATATCTTTGGCGAAGGCGTTGCTGGTACCGAGCAGGGCAATGAAAGCAATTCCTAGAAAATGTTTCATGTTTTCCCCTTGGGGCGATAATATCCCCGTCAAGCTATACTTGTGAAATTTCCGTGACAAGCAGTATTCGGAATTCCAAATGATACGAATTGGATGCCCGGCCATTTTTGCAGCGCTGATCCTTGCTCCGATACCGGCGGCTGCCGAGGTGCATTTGCAAAAGGACGGCGTGAATCTCACGATAGCTACTCTCGCGGATCGCGTCGTCTTTTGCATCACCGCGTCTGGCGACCTCAAGGTTTCTTCGGAATACGGAGTCGAGTTCAAGGCCGATGGACCGAGTGGCAAGTTGTGGCGGGAAATCTTGCCGAAGGTCGTTACCGGATCTCCGTACTACTTCGACCTTCCGCTGCGAATTGAACTGAAGACGCGTGGCAATGCGGAGGAACGTCCGATCACGGTCGACCTCGGTGCCTGTTCTTCTGCCGCGAATGCGTGTGTGCCCGTAACTTTTGAAGTGAGCGCGCCTGGGGAAAGCCAGGATCACCCCCCATCGGATTGCGCTGCGACAAAAGCGGTGCCATGACGAGGCACGATATCAAGGAATTGACCGGCATTCTGATGCGCGTGCTTGGAGGTGCCGAAGTCTCCGAAGACAAAGTTCTCAATCTGGAGTTCGAAGTGGATGGCGATCTGATAGCTGCGCTGAATGAGGTATACATTCGTCTCTTGGAATTTGTGCATGACCGCGATCTGCGACGCGAGGATCGCAGCTTGGATCAGATAGAACGATCCGCCCTTCAAGAGTCTCTGAACAAGATCGTCGAGCGTGCGTAGCTTATGGAGTGAGAAACGGCACTTCTTTTGAGTCTTCCGTCATCTCGGTCTTCACATTGACGCTGACTTCCATGCCAAGCTCATCGTCGGCATCACCCCAATAGGTGCCCGAGAGCGGGATCGCCTGTTGCGGGGTTCGCGCGACGCCGACCCGGATGAGATCGCGATTGCCGACGATGCCGTTGGTCGGATCGAATTCGACCCAGCCCGAGCCCGGTACATAAATCTGGCACCAGGCATGGGTCGACCCTCCGCCCAGCCGGACCGGGCCGTCGCGCGTCGGCACGTAGATGTAGCCGGTCACAAATCGCGCCGCAAAACCCAGCGAGCGCGCGGCTTCCATCATCAGCAGCGCGAAGTCCCTGCAGGTGCCTTGCTCGGTTGCGAGCGTGACGTCCGGGGTTTGGGTTCCCTGTGACGTCCGTCTCTTATATGAAAGGCTTTCGGCGATGGCTTCATTGAGCGTCATCAGAAGCTGGCCGGTCGGCCGCGTCACGCCTTTCGGCACGAACCGCGAAAGCCAGGTGTCTACGCCGGTGTCGCGAGGATGATGCCGGCGAACATAGGCGCTGAGGTCGGGCAGTTCGTCGGCCGAATATGAAAACGGGTGCGTCCGGGCGTAGTCTTCGATCCTGAAATCCGGGGCATTCTCCGGCGTATGGTCGAGATGAATGGTGGATTCGAATTCCAGCACATCGCTGCTGGTCGCGAAATCCACCAGTGTGACGCAGTTGCCGAACACGTCATGGATCCATCTGACTTCCGCCGGAGCGGGCGTCACCCTGAGCCGACAATCCAGCAGGCGCTGGTCAAAGCTGTCGCGCGGGCGCACCAGCAGCTGATGCAGGCCGGGCCGCACCGGCTTCTTGTATCGATAGACGGTCCTGTGAAGCACGGAAAAGATAGTCATGACGCCAGTCCACCTCCGGGGAAGCTTAGCCGTTCCGTCGATGAAGTGAATGACGAAATGAACCCCAACCCGGGCAATGCGGCTTGGCAGCGGGGCCGGACTATGTCTTACCCGCCGCCGGAGAGCCCCAGGCTCGCATAAATGCGCCGCGCGTAGGCGCCGAATTCATCCGTGGTCTTGATCGGCAGCGCGCGCGGCAGCGGCAGTTCAATCGGAAAATATTCCGCCATTCGCGCGGGGCTGGCCGTCAGCACCGCGCAGTGCGAGCCCAGGAACACCGCCTCCTGGATCGAATGCGTGACGAGGATGATGGTCTTGCCGCTCTCGCGCCAGATCCGCAGCATTTCCAGGTTCATCTGCTCCCGCGTCAGCGCATCCAGCGCGCCGAACGGCTCGTCCATCAGGATCAGCTTGGGATCGTGGATGAAGGCGCGCGCAATCGCCGTGCGCTGCTGCATGCCGCCGGAGAGCTGCTGCGGATACTTGTCCTCATGGCCGGCAAGACCGACCAGATTGAGGAGGTCGCGCGCCCGCGTGCGCGCCGCCTTCATTGGCAGACCGACGATCTCGGCCGGCAACAGCACGTTGTCGAGAATGCTGCGCCATTTCAGCAGCAGCGGCTGCTGAAACACCATGCCGATATCGCGCCCGGGATCGAACGGCATGCGCGCATTGCCGATCCTCACCGTGCCGCCGTCGGCGCCGTGCAGCCCGGCCAGGATCTTGAGCACCGTCGTCTTGCCGCACCCGGAGGGGCCGACCAGGGAGACCATCTCGCCTTCGCGGACGTCCATGGTGACGTCGGAGATGGCGAGGAATTCCGCAGCTCCAGTGCGATAGACCTTGCGGACGTTGCGCAGGCTGATGAAGGGCTCCTCCGCAATCATGCCAGCCATTTCGCAAGGTTGGCGGCGACGAAGTCATCGTCGGAGAGATCGGCGTGCGCGTTGCAGACGCGATCGATCTCCTGGATCTGGCCGGGGCTCAAGCCCTCCGCGGGATCGAGGCACCAGATGCCCTCGAGCAGTCCCTGCCGCCGCAGGATTTCATGACAGCCGGCGATGCAGCCATGGAAATCGTTGGCGACATCGAAAAAGGCGCCGTTGCAATCGGTGACGCGGGCATCGAGCGCCAGGAGATCGGCTGGAATCGCAGGCGTGTTGCGCGCGGCCTTGCAGCGCTCGAACTGGGTGATCGCGGACGCCGTCCAGACCGACCAGTGGCCGAGCAGGCCACCCCTGATATGCGTGCGCACGGTCACGCCGTTGTCGCGGATGTCGAAGGGCAGCGTGAGGTCGAGCAGGATGTGGTCGTCATTGCCGGTATAAATCGCGATGCGGTCGAGTGCGCCGGCGGCACAGACTCCGCGCAAGACGTCGAGGGTGCGGTAGCGGTTGAACGGCGCGATCTTGATGGCGATGACGTTGTCGATCCCGGCAAAGCGGCGCCAGAAATTCGCGCTCAGGATGACGCCGCCGACGGCGGGCTGTAGATAGAAGCCGACCAGCGGAATCTCGCGCGCCACCGCCGCGCAATGGGCGATGGTCTCGTCCTCGGATGCCGATTTCATCGCGGCCAGGCTGAGCAGGCCGGCGTGATAGCCGATGCCGCGCGCGATGTCCGCTTCCGCAATGGCTTGCTTGGTGGGGCCGCAGAGTCCCGCGACCAGCGCGAGCGGCCTCCTCGTCCAGTTCGATGCGGTCTCCGCGGCGAGTTCCAGCACCGGGCGGTACATCCCGACGTCGCGAATCGCAAATTGCGTGGTGTGAACGCCGACCGCAAGTCCGCCGCTGCCGGCGTCGATATAATAGCGCGACAGCGCGCGCTGATGCACGGTGTCGAGAGTGCGGTCGGCATGCAGCGCCAGCGGATGGGCGGGGATCACGGCGCCTTCGGCGATCAGGCGCCGGACCTCAGACTTGATGGTGCTGTGATGCATGGGAGGCTATCCATACTCCGGGCCGGCGACGGCGAACGGAAGCTCGGCCGCTTGCGCCCGGGCGGGACCGAACGTCATGCGCTGAAACGGCCGCTCGATATGCCAGCCGGCATCCACCAATCCCTTGAGCAAGGCCGCGTGTTCGGCGACGGCGTCGATCAGCAGCGGTCCGGTCTCGTGCGCTGCAATGTCGGCGAGCAGCGCGAGGGCGGAGGCTGCGTCAGTTGCAGACAACGGCCCGATTTGACGGGCCGCACGGCCATCGCGGACCAGTGCGAGGGCGTCGCCGTTCGACACCAGCAGCGAACCCGGGCGGTTAGCGAACTCGCCCAGCAGATCGCGCCGAGAAAAGCCGATGGCGTCGGTATCGCAGGTGATGAACGCGCTGAATTCGCCGGCCGGCAGCGCCGCTGCGGAGTTTGCCGCGCGAGCCGCATCAAGCCGCAGCCGCCGCAATTGAAACGTGGGCGTAAATCCGAGCCGGCCGTAGACCGCTGCTCCTGCCGGGGTCGCATCGAGCCAGACGGTGAGGCCGAGCCGGTCCGCCTCGGCAAGACAGCTATCGAGCAGCCGGGTGGCGAGCCCGCGCCGGCGCCAACAGGCGGTGACCAGCACCATGCTGATCCAGGCCTCGTGCGCGGTGTAGGGAAGCAGCGCCGCGGTTGCGATCAGGCGGCAATCGGGCGCGCGGACGCCGAATACGATGCCCTTGCTGAGGAAGTATCGCCAGTCCGCCGCGGTCTGATTCCAATGCGCCTCGGTCGACAGCGCAAGCCCGCCGGCGACGTCGCTGGCATCGAGCCTGATGATGTCGAGGCGCTCAGTAGCGTCCATCGCGCACCTCATATTTGGTCGGCTTGCCGAGGCTCGGCATCGATCGCGCCACCCAGTCCGCGGTCCAGGCGATCAAGCGATCGGTATCGACGATCGGCAGCCCGAACAGGTTCACCGCCTGCGCGGTGTTGGTCAGCCATGCGGTTGGCTCTTCCTCACCGACGATCACCGGCTTGCGGCCGAGCAACTGGCCGAATCGCGCGGCAAGATCGCGCACAGCGAGGATTTCGTGGCCGCTGACATTGATCGGCGACGTCGGGGTATCGCAATGAACCAGGCAGCGCAGCGCCTGCGACGACGCATCGCCCTGCCAGATGAAATTGACATGGCCGAGGCTGACGTCGATCGATCGGCCCTGCAGCACCTTGCTGGCGATATCGTGCAGCACGCCGTAGCGCATGTCGATCGCATAGTTGAGCCGGAACAGCCGCCCGGGCGTGGCGTATCGTTGAGAGAAATATTCGAACATGCGCTCGCGGCCGACGCAGGACTGCGCATATTCGCCGGGCGGGTTGGGCGCGGTGGCCTCACTGGCGCCAGGGCCTTCGACCGGCACGAACGGATAGACGCAGCCGGTCGAGAACACGACGATCCGCGAGGATCGAAAGGCCTGGGCTACGATCGCAGGCACATGCGCGTTCATCGCCCAGGTCAGCGCAAGATTGCCCTCGGCGCCGAACTTGCGCCCGGCCATGAAGATGACGTTCGGCGCTTTCGGCAGATCGTTCACCGCGGCCTGGTCGAGCAGGTCGCAGGCGATGGTCTCGATGCCGCGCGCTTGCAGCCACTCCTTGACACCCGGCTCGCTGAAACGCGCGACCCCGATGATGCGGCGATCCAGCGCGGCCGCCTTGGCGAGACCGGCCAGGGTCGGCCCCATCTTGCCGGCAACGCCGAGCACCATGATGTCGCCTTTGACCTTTTGCAACTCGTCGATCAGCGCCTGGCTCGGCCGGCATAGCAGCGCCTCGAGCTCGGCGACATCGGCAATGCGCTCCGGCAGGGTCTCGCGCGTCAGCAGCATGGTCGTATCTTTGCTCATCTCATTGCAGCCTGACATCCCTGACCACGAACAGCCGTTCGAGCCCGAGCACCAGGCCGTAGAGGGCGACGCCGAGCAGGGTCAGCAGCACCACCGCCATCACCATGGCGGGGGTGTCGAGCGAGGACTGCACCTGGATCATGAGATAGCCGAGCCCGCGCTCGGAGGCGATGAACTCGCCGACGATGGCGCCGGCGACCGCGAGGATGGCGCCGACCTTCATGCCGGAGAACACGTAAGGCAGCGAGCCCGGCAGCTGGATCTTGCGAAACAGCGTCCAGCGCGACCCGCGCAGCGATTTCACCAGGTCGAGCAAATCGGGCTCGACCTCGCTCAGGCCGCGCGCGGTGGTGAGCAGGATCGGGAAGAAGCAGATCGAAAACGCGATCAGGATATTCGGGAAGATGCCATAGCTGAACCAGACGATGAACAGCGGCCCAAGCGCCACCTTCGGGATCATGTTCAGTGTGACGAACAGCGGCAGCAGCACCAGGGCGACCAGCGGCGACCAGGTGAAGATCACGGCCAGCGCGACGCCGACCAGCGCACCGAGCGCGAAGCCGCCGAGGATTTCCACCGCCGTGACCGCGAGATTGGACATCCAGGCATATTTCGCCGACGCCAGCGTCGCAAGCGTGGCGGAGGGCGAGGGCAGGATGAATTTCGGCACCTGGAAGGCGTCGACCAGGACCTGCCACAGCACGATCACGACAACATGCACGATCAGGATGATTGCAAAAGACCGTACCGATCGTCCCTGGTCATCGGACACAAGTGGCTCCCTTGTCGTGCTTTCCGTGCGCCAAATGCAGGGCATCAATCTATCGCGCGCAACAGCCCGTTTCAACGATTTGGTTGATTAGACTTAAGGCCGCAAGGCCTGCATCACCAGATCGACCACGTGTTTGCGGCGTGCCCGCCGCGCTCCCTTGCTGCTCAGATCCTTGCCGAAAATTGCCGACAATGTCGGCGTGTTGGAGAAAAAGAAATAGCTCAAGCCCGCGATCGAGATATAGAGTTGCACCGGGTTGATGCCCTTGCGGAACACGCTTGTCCGCACGCCCTGTTTCAGGATCTTGGAGACCAGGCTGACCAGTGGCGAATGCATGGCTTCCAGCCGTTTGGAGCCGCGCACATGACGGGCGCCGCCGCGGTTTTCGTCGTTCAAGAGCACGATGAAATCGGGATGGGCGGCGAGATGGTCGAAGGAGCTTTCCACCAGCTTGCGGATGGCCTGTTCGGGCGGCAGGCCTTCCAGATTGAGTTTGCGCTCCTGGGCGCGGATTTCCTCATAGACCCATTCCAGCACGGCGAGGTAGAGTGCGTCCTTGTCGCCGAAATAGTGGTAGACCAGCTGCTTGTTGACGCCGGCGCGCGCCGCGATGTCGTCGACGCGGGCGCCGGCAAGCCCGGATCGCGCAAATTCGCGCCGCGCCGCCGTCAGCAGCTTGGCCCGCGTCGCGACCGGATCGCGGCGCCTCGGCGTCGTCTTGACTGCACGTCTTCCGGGCATTTCCAACCAGACAGTTGACAATTTCATCGTCCCTTGTTGCATTGGTAGCGTCGGGAAGCGGGATCGACAAGCCCGGCCTTGCGAGCCGGTGTGCCGAATCTGTGGGTTGCAACCGTGGGTGGCGTGTCGTTCGGCGGACTGCGGATTCGGACGGACACTGGAAACCTGTCATTGTGGTATGGTTCTGGTTTGGAAGTTCTCTTGAACAGCTCGCGAGCCGCGGTGAAGAGAGCCTCTCGACTGCGGCACCAGGGAGCGTTGCCATGACATGCCTGAGGATTGCGGGCCTCGCGCTCGCGCTTGTGATGCCGGCGGGCTCGATGTGCGCCGCCGAGCCGGTCAATCTGATGCTGAACTGGACGCCGACGGCGGATCACTCGCCGTTCTATTACGCCAAGGCGCAAGGCTGGTACGAAAAGGCCGGCATCGACCTGACCATCGAGGTCGGCAGGGGCTCCGGCGTGTCGTCGCTGAAGGTCGGCTCCGGCGGCTCGCCGTTCGGCATCGCCGATCTCGCGACGGCGCTGGTGGCGCGCAGCAAGGGTGCCGATGTGGTGGCGCTGATGAGCATCTATGCCAACACCGGGCAGACCTTCTACTGGCTGAAGAGCTACGGCGTCAACGGTGTGAAGGATTTTCCGGGCCACCGAATAGGTAATCCGCCGGGCGACGCCTCGCGGGTGATGTGGCCGGCCTTCGCCAAGGCCGCCGGGATCGCGCCGGACGCGGTGACTTTCGTCAATGTCGGGCCGACCGCCAAGATCGCGGCGCTGAAGAGCCATAGCGTCGACATCATCAGCGATTTCTACAACGAGCACGATCTGAAGGTGATCGAGTTCGGCGGTGACCTCGGCGCGTTGAACTGGAAGGAGATCGGGCTCAACCCTTACGGCAATTCATTGATCGTCAACGGCGCCTATCTGCAGAAAAACCCGAAGCTGGTCGAGGATTTCGTGCGCATCAGCCAGAAGGCCTTTGCCGCCTGCGTTGCCGACGTCGCGCCCTGCCTGAAGGCGCTGCTCGACCAGGTCTCGGGCCTCGACAAGGAGAACCAGGAACGGCAATGGGAACGCATCAAGGTCCTGATGACGGACGAGTTCACCACGACCAAGGCCTTGGGGTGGATCGACGGCGAGCGCATGAAGAAGGACTACGAGCTGGTGCAGACCTATCTCGGCATGGAGAAGCCGTTCGACGTCGAGACGGCGTTCACGACGAAGATGCTGGATACGTCGATCAAGATGGACGCCGGCAAGGTGAAGAAATGACGGAGGCGTTTTCCTCTCCCTCGCCCCGCTTGCGGGGAGAGGGTCGGGGTGAGGGGGACTCACCGCGAATCTGGACTCGCGGAGAGTCCCCCTCACCCGGAGACGTCGCTGCGCGCCGTCTCCGACCTCTCCCCGCAAGCGGGGCGAGGTGAAGTCAGCGCGCCGCGCGGCATCAGCAAGATCCAAACCAAAGTCTCCCGCTCCCTCGCCAACAGCGTGCCGATGCCGCGTGCCCGCCGTTGCAATGCATCTTGATCTGCCATTAGATGCCGGCCAACAAACCGGAGGAATGACATGGCGAGCTTCGCGGAAGCCCCGAAGGACGGCGCGCACGACAAGCCGAAGGACGCCACGCCGTCGGTGATCGCGCAGCACGAGGCGATGTTGCAGGCGCTGCCATTCGACGACACCGCCGATTTCGACGATGCGGCGCGGGGCTTTCTCGGCTCGATCGACAACGCGACCATCACCTCGGCGCAGGGCAGGGTGGTGTGGTCGCTCGAGCCCTACGGCTTCCTCGCGACCGACGCGGCGCCTGCGACCGTCAATCCGAGCCTGTGGCGGCAGTCGCGCCTCAACATGCAGCACGGCCTGTTCGAGGTGGTGCCGGGCGTCTATCAGGTGCGCGGGCTCGACATCGCCAACATGACCTTGATCGAGGGCGATACCGGCGTCATCGTGGTCGACACCCTGACCTCGATCGAGGGCGCGCACGCCGCGATGCAGCTTTACTTCAAGCACCGTGGCCGCCGTCCGGTCGTGGCCGTGATCTTCACCCACACCCACACCGACCATTGGGGCGGCGCCCGCGGCGTGCTCGATGACGAGCGGCTGGCAAGCGGCAAGGTGCCGGTCATCGCGCCGAACCTCTTCATGGAGCATGCGGTCTCCGAGAACATCATCGCGGGACCGGCGATGCTGCGCCGCGCGCAATATCAGTTCGGTCCGCTGTTGGCCAAGGGCGAACGCGGCCAGGTCGATTGCGGGCTCGGCAAGTCGATGGCGGCGGGCTCGGTCGCGCTGCTGCGTCCCACCGATCTGATCGTGGCGACCGGCGACATCAGGACCATCGACGGCGTCGCCTTCGAATTCCAGATGGCGCCGAACAGCGAGGCGCCGGCGGAGATGCATTTCTTCATTCCCCGCTACAGGCTGCTTAATCTCGCGGAAAACTGCACCCACAATTTCCACAATCTGCTGCCGTTCCGCGGGGCCGACGTGCGCGACGCGCTCGCCTGGTCAAAATACCTCAACGAAGCCTTGACGATGTGGGGCGGCAAGGCCGACGCCATGTGCGGCCAGCATCATTGGCCGGTGTGGGGGCGGGAGCGCATCGACACCATGATCCGCCAGCAGCGCGATCTCTACAAGTTCGCCCATGACCAGACCATCCGCCTGATGAACCATGGGCTCAATGCGGCCGAGATCGCCGAGACCATCGAGCTGCCCAAGAGCCTCGAGAACGCCTGGCACATCCGCGGCTATTACGGCCACATCCGGCACAATGTGAAGGCGATCTATCAGAAATATCTCGGCTGGTATGACGCCAACCCGGTCAATCTCGATCGGCTGCCGCCGGTGGAGGCCGGCAGGAAATACGTTGAGTACATGGGTGGCGCCGAGGCGATCCTCAGCCGCGCGCGCCAGGATTTTGGCCGCGGCGAATTCCGTTTCGTCGCGCAAGCGCTGAGCCATCTGGTGTTCGCCGATCCGGACAACGGATCCGCGCGGGCGTTGCTGGCCGACACTCTCGAGCAGCTCGGCTATGCCGCGGAGAGTTCCACCTGGCGCAATTCGTATTTGTTCGGCGCGCAGGAGCTGCGGCAGGGCATGCCGAAGCTGCCGGGGCGCCCGGCGATGCCGCGCGAGACCTTGGCGGCCCTGCGCACCGAACAATTGTGGGACGTGTTGGGCGTGCGGCTCAACGGGCCGAAGGCCGAAGGCAAGCACATCGTCTTGAACTGGAGTTTTACCGACACGGCCGAGACCTTCGTGCTGACGCTGGAGAACTGCGCGCTGACGTATACGGCAAGCGTGCAGGCTCCGAACGCCGACGCCGGCTTCACCCTGGCGCGGGGCACGTTCGACGAAGTGATCGCCAAACAGACGAGCTTTCCGGAAGCCGTCGTCGCCGGCAAGATCGAGGTTGTCGGCAACCCGATGCGGCTCGCCGAGCTGATGAACCTGATGGACGAATTCCCGCGCATGTTCGAGATCGTCGAGCCGAAGCGGGCGGCGGTGAGTTGAGGCATAAGCGTCTCTCTCCTCGTGGTGAGGAGGCGCTCGCGGCGGGTCAACGCTTGTCTCTGGCCTCACCATAACCCGCGACGTTGGGCTCCGCGAAGGCTGGGGTACCCTTGATCTCCCCAAGCAATATCCAGCCTGCGGTCCCGTTGGCGCATTTGAGTCCGAGCCACTCGTCCTGAACGGCCCGCTCGTCCACGGACAGGCCGAGCCTTTCGGAGTTGTCAATGAGGTCCTGGCTCGCATAGTAGGTCGTGTCGCCCGCCTTCATCAGGAACATGCCCTCGGACAGGGGGACGAGAAACGACCAGCGATCCCCGCTTCTGAAACTGAGGTTGATTTGGTCATGGTCGGACTCGCGCAAGAGCTGGGTCTTGTAGTCGGCCTTCAGTTGGTAGGTTTCGATGCGAGTATATGAGACGAACTGAAGTTTGTCGGAGGCGACCCGGGACTTGTTCCAGACATGATATGTTGCGCCCCGTTTGAGCAGACACGACTCGGATTTGGGGGCAGCCGGGTCTGGAATGGTGCGAATCGAGATCGTCAGATTGGCGGCCATCGTGAAGCCGTTTGGATACTCGCCGCTCCATCTGTTTTCTCTGTGCCAGCCGGCGCCGTAGGAAGGCGGCGACATGCTGGCTTCGACCTGCCCAGCCCGCGCTGGATCGAGAGCGGCTGCCGCTGTCATCACGATGGCGAAGGAGATGGAGAGGATCATGCTCGCCCGATCACCCACCCGTGCCGCAAGCTTTCGGATGCCCGCACGCACGTTCCGGGGTACTAATTCGCCACATGGGGCCCGGATCACGAACTGTAAATGCATCTTCCATTCCAGATGGCGCAGGACCTTGTAGCCCGGATGAGCGTAGCGATATCCGGGGCAATTCGTAATATTTGTCTCCCATGTCGCTGCGCTCATGCGGGCTACGCTTGCTGTTCGAGGGACACCCAAAACTCCTGATCTCCATCGCTGTTTACGTGTCGGCTGGATTAGCGCGGCGGCGTCCGCCATGTCTTATGAGTTCGTTGCTCATATCGTGGCGGACGGGGGAGGGACAAGAAAGCGCTGCGGCACCGGCACTTTTATGCGCCATCGTTCGACTGGCCGACGGGCAAATCACGCGCATTTCCGAGCTTCTGTCCAGTCCTTGCGCAAAAAATATTTTGCTTCTGTTTTTCAGAAGTATGTGGTTTGTTCTGGCTATCCCGCCTCGACCAAAGAGGGGCGCTTCGCGATCGTCACGAACGTTGGGTGCGGGATGCGGTGGACGCGACGGTGTTGCGCGCGTGAACCTGATGCAGGGCGGATCGACGAGGTCTGTGAGCGTCAGGAACGCGCAAGACGAACGGCACTGACGCGTACGGCGAAGTCGTGTGGTCCTGGCATCCGTTGCTGATGTCAAGTCGCGCGGAGGCGAGATCGGCCCAACCGGGCGCGAACGCCATTCAATCCGCGCGGCGACGGTGACAAAAAGGAACTCGTCGCCGGGGAGAGCGCGAAGGAAACCGTTCCAACCATTGCGTGGGGAATGCCGGATGTTTTCCGGTGCCTCCGCTGTGAATACTGGTGTGCATACTCAACTCACTAAGCGCACACCAGGCTGCGGGTGCATTGGGCACCCGGCATTCCCCGCGCCCTCTTCTTGAAGAGGGACACGACAAGAGCATCAACTCGGAGCGAATGACGCTCGCGAGCGTAAACGTATGTCCGCTGTTTGAAAATTGAATCTGATGATCGAGCCGCATGCTCGCTGCTCACCTCGCCCCGCTTGCGGGAGAGGTCGAAGCCGAAGGCTTCGGGTGAGGGGGATTCTCCGCGAGCGCAAATCTATGAGACTGCCCCTCACCCCAACCCTCTCCCCGCAAGCGGGGCGAGGGAGCTCACCGCCGTTGCGGCGACATTGAAGCTCCAATTTGACGAATTGCTTCACGCACGCATTGCGGTTGCATCGCGAGCGCGCGGTGCGCATCGCCCGTCGCGCGCGTCAGTTGCTCTCGCGTCGCGCTCCTTCGCGTGCGCCGCAAAAATTGCATCGCTTGACAATCGAATTGCTTTGCGCGCACCTTCTTACACTAAGTAAGAATTAAAAGGGACGGGAATGCCAGAGCAGCCGAGAAGCCGGCGGCAAACACGCGCCGCTATTCTGGGACATCTGCTGCAGTCGGGCGGCGCATTCCGGCCGCCGCTGGCCAAGGCCGTGCGATTGTCCGAGGCGAGCCTGTCGCGGATCCTGTTTGATTTGAAGGCGGAAGGCCTGATCGAGGAGGTGCGGCGACCAGCGCCTTATGTCGGTGGTCCCACGGGCCTGGTGTCGCTCGATGGCGCGGTGCGGCTGGCCGCGATCGAGTTGACCGCGCGCCACCTCAGCCTCGGAGTCGGCGGATTGTCGGGTGAACTGCATTACGCCGAACGCCTGCCGCTGCCGAAATCTCCGACCTACGAATCCGTTGGCCGCCTGTTTCACGATGCGCTCCTGATGCTGCAGGACTGGACGCGCCGGCGCCGGGTTCGGCTCGCGCAGATCGGCGTGTCGCTTCCCGGCCTTGGCCGATTGAGCGAACGCGCCAATCTCATCGTTCCCTGCGACACCGCGCTTGTTCGCGGCATGCTCGACCAGATATTCCCCGAGCTGCCGGCCGAGTTCACCAACTCGGTGGTGGCGCATGGCGCGTTCCATCGCTGCCGCACGGAGAGTTATCCGTTCACCGGTCCGCATCTGTTCGTTTTTGTCGGCTACGGCGTTGCCGGCGCGTGGATGGATGATTTGATCGAAGCCGATCCGCTGCCGCCGGTCGAGCTTGGCCACATGGTATTCGCAGAGGGCGGTCCGCGCTGCCGCTGCGGACATACCGGCTGCGTGGAGGCGTACACTTCGCTTCCGGCACTGGGCGGGCTTCTCGGCGTCTCCGAGTTGGAATTGCTGCAACTCGGCCATGAATGGGTGAACGTGGTCCCGATCACGCCGCATGTGCGCCAGGAATTGCAGCGCCGGCTGTTCCGGTTGGGCCTTGCGATCGGCAATACCTTGAACGTGAAGCCGTGCCCCGCGGTGGCCATCAGCGGCTGGCCGTCGCTTCTTGCCGAGCAGGATCGCAAGGCGCTGGTCGACGGCATCGATGCGTGCCTGATGGGCGGGCGCGAGCTCGCCCAGGTGTCGGTCGCGTTCGTACCGCCTTCGACCGGCAAGGATCCGAATGTTGCGCTGGCCTTCGCAGCTTGCTGTCTGGCACGCCGTGGCGGCATGCCGGCCGCATCCGTGGAGGCTGCTTGAGATGAAAATGAACGGCGCGGCCAAGCCTGCGTCAAATATCTGAAAGCCGGGAGGAACACTATGCCCATCATGACAAGGCGTCGTCTGCTCGCTTCATCCGCTGCCGCGCTCGCGATGCCGGCGCTGGTTCGTGCCGAAGACGCGGCAAAGCCGCGCATCACCGCCATCTCGCAATGGTCCGCCGGCAGCGACGGCGCGGCGATCTCCGCGCTCGGCAAGGTGTTCGAGGAGCGCGGCGGCGTCTGGCAGCACAATCCGGTGCCCGGCTTCACCACGGACATGATGAACAAGCTGCGGGCGCAGATCATCGCCGGCGATCCGCCCGCGGTCTCGCAGCTCAAGGGGCCCGAGATCGCCGCCTGGTCGAAGATCGCGCCGACCGTCGATATCAGCCCGCTGGTGAAGGCCGCGGGCTATGCCGACAAGGTCTCGGCGGAACTGGCGAAATCCTGCCAGCCGGCCGGCCACTGGATCGCGCTGCCGCTGCAAGTCTATCGCCTCAACACGCTGTTCATGTCGACCAAGGGCATGGAGCGGGCCAAGATCAGCAAGCCGCCGGCCACCTGGGCCGATTTCAACGAAGTGGCGGAGAAGATGAAGGCGGCTGGCATGACCCCAGTGGCCAATGGCGGCAACCGCCCGGACGACGGCCAGAAATTCGAGATTGCGCTCGCCGGAATCAGTCCCCAGATCTATCGCCGGGCGCTCATGCAACTCGAACCCGACGCCTTGAACAGCAAGGAAGTGCTGGCGGCCTTCGAGCAGCTGCGCAAGTTCTCCAACTATATGAACCCGAACATCGCCGCCCAGCCCTGGGCCGTGAACCTGCCGTCTTTCGTCAAGGGCGACATGGGCATGGTGCTGACGGGCGGCTGGGCGCAGGGCAATCTGTTCAAGGCCGGTGCGACGGTCGCGGATTTCTCGAGTGGCCCCGCGCCGCAGGATAGCGGACCGCCATGCTTCGACCTCAACGCCGACTGCTTCATCTTCTGGAAGTCGAAGAGCGCCGATCTCGACGCCGGGCAGAAGCTGTTTGCCGAGATTGTCATGGAGGCGAAGACGCAGGAGATGTACTCGAAGATCACGGGCTCGATTCCGGCGCGCACCGACGTCAACCTGGCGGGCGAGGGCTTTACCGATGGCCAGCGCAACTCTGCGGAGGTTTTGAAGGACGCCATTGCCAAGGATCGTGTGGTTCTCAGCCTTGCGCACAATATGGCGCAGCCGAACGGCATCACCGCGGCCATGATCGACGTGCTGACCGAGTATGTCCACAACAGCGCGATTCCCGCGACCGAGGGACAGAAGAAGCTGGTCGAGGCGGTCGCGAGCGCGCAATAGGATCGTATCGTCGATGAGTCTTGCGCTGCAGGCACGTGGATCGAAGCTGGGGACGGCGCAGGCCGCGAGCCTGTGGCGTCGCCGGCTCGGCCGCGCCCTGACCGAGTTCGCGATCTGGTTTCCGCTCTCGATCGCTGCCGGGAACGTCGTCGTCTTCACGCTTTGGACCACCTGGGTGTCGTTCACGGCCTCGAAATTGATGCCGGACTATTCCTGGGTGGGCTTGCGCAACTACTGGGCCGTGACCCGCACCGCGAACTTCCAGATCGCGTATGTGAATCTCGTGATCTTCGGCCTCGGTTACGTGTTGCTGACCATGGCGCTCGGACTGCTGCTGGCGATCCTGCTCGATCAGCGTGTGCGCGGCGAAAATGTGCTGCGTACGATCTTTCTCTATCCGCTGGCGGTCTCCTTCGTGGTGACCGGCACGGTGTGGAGCTGGCTGCTCAATCCAGGGCTCGGCCTGCAGAAGCTGGTGCAGGATCTCGGCTGGGCGGATTTCCGATTCGACTGGCTGGTGCAGTCGGACAAGGCCATCTACACCGTGATCCTGGCCGGCGTCTGGCAGGCCGCCGGATTTGCCATGGCGCTGTTCCTGGCCGGATTGCGCTCGGTGGACCGCGACCTGATCAAGGCCGCGCAGATTGACGGGGCCGGACCCTGGCGCATCTACCGCAAGGTATTGCTGCCGACGATCTGGCCGATCTTTGTCACGGTGTTCGTGATCCTGCTGCAGTGGGCGATCAAGGCGTTCGACCTGGTGCGGGCGCTGACCGGCGGCGGGCCTGGCATCTCCACCATGCTGCCGACGCTGGTGGTCTACGACTTCATGTTCCAGCGCAGCGAATTGGGACGCGGCTCGGCGGCCGCGGTGCTGATGCTGCTGTCGCTGGTCGTGGTGTTGGCGCCCTATGGCATCTACGTGCGCTGGCGGAAGCAACGGCAGGCCCGGGCATGAAGTGGTCTCGGGTGATCATCTACGCTGCGCTGATTGCACTCGCGCTTTCGTTCCTGATGCCGCTGGGCGTGGTGATCTTGAACTCGTTGCGCTCCAGCCAGGAGATCGCTGGCACCTCGATGATCGGCTGGCCGCGCCATCTGACTTTTGCCAATTACGGCCAGGCCTGGAACCAGTTCTGCATGGCCGAGCATTGCTGGGGCATCCAACCCTATATGCTCAATTCGTTTACCCTGGTGATACCGGCCACCATCTTGTCCACATTGTTCGGGGCGCTCGCCGGCTATTCGATCGCACTCTGGCGCTTTCGCGGCGATCAGGTGGTTTTTGCGCTGGTGACCCTCGGCGTCTTCCTCCCCGAACAGATGAAGCTGATCCCATGGGTCGTGGTGCTGCGCGATCTCTCGCTCATGAATACCATAGCCGGCCTGATCCTGATCCATACCGTCCAGGGCATGAGCTTCACCACGCTGTTCTGCCGTAACTATTATGTCGGCATCCCGTCGGACCTGCTGAGAGCTGCGCGCATCGACGGCGCCGGCTTTTTCCGGATTTTCTGGCGCATCATCTTGCCGCTCTCGCCGCCGATCCTGATCGTGACCGTGATCTTCCAGTTCACCGGCATCTGGAACGAATTCCTCTATGGCGTCACCTTTACCTCCGGTGGCCAGCAGCCGGTCACCGCCGCGCTGATTGCGCTCACGGCCGCCATCACCAGCGAACCGATGTATGGCGAACAGAGCGCGGCCGTGCTGATCGCGGCGTTGCCGCCGCTGCTGGTCTATCTGTTCGGAGGACGGTATTTCATGAGTGGCCTGACCGCGGGGGCAGTGAAGTGATGGTGTCATCATGGCGGCGTTGAGCGTTCGCGGCCTGTCGAAGCGGTTCGCGCGTCTGGAGGTGTTGAAGGGGATCAACCTCGACATCGAAAGCGGCGAGTTCACCGTGCTGGTCGGACCATCGGGCTGCGGCAAGTCCACGCTGCTCAATATCGTCGCCGGGCTGGAGCGTCCGAGCGCGGGAACCATTGAAATCGGCGGGCGGATCGTCAACGACGTCGAGCCGAAGGACCGCGACATCGCCATGGTGTTCCAGTCCTACGCGCTCTATCCGTCCATGACCGTGCGCCAGAACATCACCTTCGGGATGGAATGCCGCCATATCCCAAGGGCAGAGCAGGATGCGGCGCTCGCCAACGTTGCCCGGCTCTTGCAGATCGAGCAATTGCTCGACCGCAAGCCGTCGCAGCTCTCCGGCGGCCAGCGCCAGCGCGTCGCGATGGGCCGCGCCCTGGTGCGCGATCCCTTGCTGTTCCTGTTCGACGAGCCGCTCTCCAATCTCGATGCACAGCTGCGGGTCGAGATGCGGATGGAGATCAAGCAGCTGCATCAGCGCATCGCCGCCACTATCGTCTATGTCACCCACGACCAGATAGAGGCGATGACGATGGCAACGCGGATTGCGGTGATGCACAAGGGCGAAGTGCAGCAATTCGCCGACCCCGATACGATCTATCGCTATCCGGCCAATCTGTTCGTGGCGCGCTTCATGGGTGCGCCGCCGATGAATACGGTGCCGGCGCGGCTCCTGGCTGATGACGGCGTGCCGCTGGTCGTGATCGGTGCTGGGCGGCCTGATGAAGTCCGTCTCCGCCTCAAGGGTTACGATGCGGCGGCCGCCTTTCGCGGCCGCGAGGTCGTGGTTGGCATCAGGCCGGAATGCATCGCGGAGCAGGGGCGGGCGTTCGGAAACAATTCGGATGCGCCGATCGTGGTCAACGCGCCGGTGGACATGATCGAGCCCACCGGCGCCGAGACCATCGTCGCGCTGCGGCTTGGCGGCGAGCCGGTGCTGGCGCGGATCTCGCCCGATATCCGGCCCGCGCCGGGGGCGCTGGCGCCGTTCGCGCTCGATACCCGCCGCATCTGCCTGTTCGATCCCGCCACGGAGCGTCTCATCGCATGAACTCAACCAGTTATGCCGGCCTTGCCGATCGGGTCGTGTTGATCACCGGAGGGGCCAGCGGCATCGGCGCCGCGTTCGTGCGGGCGTTCGCCGCGCAAAAGGCCCGCGTGGCCTTCCTCGACATCGATGCCGATGCAGGTCACGCGCTGGTGCGGGACGTCGCCAGCGAATACGGCGGAGCGCCGCTGTTCGTGCCCTGCGATCTGTTCGATATCACGGCGCTGCACGCCGCGATGGCGGAGGTGCGCGCCGCGCTCGGCGACGCCGCCGTGCTGGTGAACAACGCCGCCAACGACAAGCGCCAGGTTCTCTCCGAGGTGACGCCGGTCGAATTCGACTGGATGATCGGCGTCAACTTCCGGCATGTTTTCTTCGCCGCCCAGGCGGTGGTGCCGCAGATGCAGGCGCGCGGCGGCGGTTCGATCATCAACATGTCGTCGATCGCCTGGATGCGCGGCGCGCCGATGCTGCCGGTCTACGCCGCAGCGAAGGCCGCGATCGTGGGCTTCACCAACTCGCTGGCCCGGCAGGTGGGACCCGATCGTATCCGGGTCAATGCGATTGCGCCCGGCATGGTCATCACCGAGCGCCAGCGCCGGCTCTGGTACCAGGACGAGCGCCAGATCGCCGAGATGCGCGCGCGGCAGGCTATTCCCGATGCGGTGACGCCGGACGACATCGCGCGCATGGCGTTGTTCCTGGCCTCGGACGAGAGCCTGCGCATCACGCGCCAGTGCTTTCAGGTCGACGCAGGCCTTGGCTAGACCATGTCCGATGCGCGCGCCGCCCTGCCGTCAAAGGTACCAGGCGAGAACGGCCTTGAGCAGGCCATTGTCGATCACCGGCAGAGCGACCATCTGGTTCATGCCGAAGGCCAGTGCAAGCGAAGCCGGAATGGCGTCCTCGTGCTTCAGGTTTTCATTGATGGCCGGCATGCCCGTGGCCCAGGCACCGCCGATCGATCCTTCGCCCTTGCCGATCGTCCTTGCGGCATAGAGCGCGTCCAGATCCGTATTGCTGCTGCAATCGCCGGAGTGAAAGACCAGCGCACTGCGCGCTTCGTTCGGGGCCCAAATCTCGAAACGTCGCGCGATCGGTGTCGCCGACGCCGACAGCAGCGTCACGACCCAGGTTTGATCGCGAGCCGTCTTGTAGGGGATGCCGACGCCGCAATTGATCCCGATTTCAGATGCTTCTTCCCGTCGCAAGAACCGCTTCGAGTCGTGCAGATCCTTGATGATCAACGGCATGCCGGCTTTCCAGGCCCGGCCCGGCAGTCCAAAGCCACGCGGAAATCGCGTGTGCCGCGAATTGAATTCGAAGTTTTCGGCGGTCCCGTAGTAGCCGTCGACGAGCCCCATTTCGTGGGAGATTTCGGGATCATTATGCCAGAGTTCGATCGCGCCGACATGTTCGGCGTCGTCGCCGCAAAAGAGCACCACGACCGCCGTGAGAAATTCGCCGGCAAAAACCGGAAGCGCGACGCCGCAGGTGAGGCCGGCCTCCTTGGCGTCATCCGCGCGCTTGAAGTAGGACTCGGAGAAATCGGTCAGGATGACGGGATGGCCGGATGCCCAAGCCTTGCCGGGCAAACCCTCATTGTGGGCGAACAAGGCATTTTCACTGAGCGCGCGAAACTCCGAGAATTCGGCGGAGCAGAGAGCGCCGCCGAATTCCAGCCGCGTCCGCGTGCGATCCGGTACCCAGAGTTCGACGACGCGAATGAAGGTCTTCATGATCCGAACCAGGTTGCCCGGCAAGCATCCTCCATTTGGACCCGCGGATCGCGCTCAAATTGCAGTCAGCGAGCGCTCAAAAATCGAGCGAGCCCCGGCCCGGGGTGGTCATGGGCGTTTGAGCCGCACCTGCGCGATGGTCCGACGCCGCCTCAAATTCCCAGATACGCCGCCTGGACCTGCTTGTTGCCGGCGAGCTCCGCGCTCGCGCCATGCATGATGACATTGCCGCTTTCCAGCACGTAGGCGCGCTGGACCAGCGACAGCGCCCGGCTGACATTCTGCTCCACCAGCAGGATCGCCGTGCCCATCTTGTGAATCTCGTCGATCTTCTCGAAGGTGACGTCGGTCATGACCGGCGCCAGTCCCAGCGACGGTTCGTCGAGCATCAACAGCCGCGGCCGCAGCATCAGCCCGCGACCGACCGCCAGCATCTGCTGCTCGCCACCGCTCATGGTGCCGGCCAATTGCGTCCTGCGGTCGGCGAGCCTCGGAAAGATGCCGTAAACCAGATCGAGGCTCTGTCTGCGTTCGGCCTTGGCCTTCGGCACGTAGGCGCCGATCTCGAGATTCTCCTGCACCGTCATCTCCGGGAAGACCTGGCGCCCTTCGGGCACGTGGGCGATGCCGAGCTCCGGAATCCGGTGCGGCGCAAGCGTGGCGAGATCGGTGCCCGCGAATGTGATGCGCCCGCGGGCAAGCTTCACCAGCCCCGAGATCACCCGCAAGGTGGTGCTCTTGCCGGCGCCGTTGGCGCCCAAGAGACCCACGGCTTCGCCTTCGCCGATCTCGATCGAGACATTGCTGATCGCGGGCACCGAGCCGTAAGCCGCGCTCACGCCCTCTAGTTTCAGCACGAGGCCTCTCCCGCTGTCGGTGGGTGCACATAGCCGGAGCCGAGATAGGCGCGGATCACCTCCGGATTCGCCACGATCTCCTTCGGCGTGCCCTCCGCGATCTTCTGTCCGTGATCGAGCACCACGATATGGCGCGCCACCGCCATGATGGCGCGCATCACATGTTCGACGATCACGATGGTGAGCCCGCGGCCGGACAGTTTGTCGACCAGCGCCACCGCCTGGTCGATCTCGGCCGGGTTGAGGCCGGCCATGACTTCGTCGAGCAGGAGGAGGCGGGGCTCCGTCGCCAGTGCGCGGGCCATCTCGAGCCGGCGCTGATCGATCGTGGTCAGGTCCTTGGCTGCGGTCTGCTCCTTGGCCGCAAGGCCGACGAACGCGATCGCCTCGCGGGCCTTCTCGCGCGCGATCGCGACATGCCGGTCGCGAAGGAAGGCGCCGGTCATGACGTTGGCGAGCACGGTCATGGCGCCAAAGGGTTTGGCGACCTGGAACGTGCGGGCAAGACCGAGCGCGCAGATGTCGTGCGGCCGCAGGCCCACGATCTCCTTGCCGAAGGCCATCACCGAACCGGAGTCCGGGCGGTGAAAGCCGGTGATGAGATGGAAACTCGTGGTCTTGCCGGCGCCGTTCGGCCCGATCAGGGCCAAGGTCTCGTTCTCCTTGACCGAGAAACTGACGTCCTGGACGGCGCGCAAGCCGCCGAACCGTTTTGAGAGGCCGCGAATGATGAGCGCGTCTGCCCTGGAGTTTGCCATGGCTGCCCTTATGCTCGCGCCGGCTTGCCGATGGCGCGCTGATAGGCTTCGCCGATCAGTCCCATCAATCCGGTCGGCCGCCACAGGATCACGGCCATCAGGATCAGGCTGTACACGGTCAGTTGTACGCCGCCGATCGAACTGCCGAGCCAGCTTTGCAGCAAGGTCGAGGTGGTTTCCAAGAGGATGGTGCCGATGACCGGTCCCCACAAGGTTCCGATCCCGCCGACGATCGAGACCAGCGCCGCCTCGATCGAGATGCTGAAGGAAAATGCGGTCGCCGGATCGATGAAGTAGATATACTGGGTATAAAAGGTGCCGGCGAGCGCGGTGAGGAACGAACTGATCAGGTAGATGTTGCGCTTCATCTTCGGAGCATCGACGCCGATCGCCTCCGCCGCATCTTCGTCCTCGCCGATCGCAACGAGGTAGTAACCCATCCAGGATCGCTCGATCCAAGAGGTGATCGCGAGCCCGACCACGAGCAGGCCGAGCGCGACATAGTAATAAGACGCCTTGGTTTCGAACTGCATCATCAGGGGCGCGCTGCCGAGATTGGGGATGGTGGTGCCCTCGGCACCCCAGGCGAGATCGCGGAACTTGAGGAAGATCAGCATCAAGGCTTGCGCGGTCGCGATCGTGGCGATGGTGAAATAGGGGCCGCGCAGCCGGAAGCACAGCCAGCCGATCGGTAGGCTCGCCAGCATCGCCGCCACTCCGCCGGCGATCATCCCGATCCATGGTGAAATGCCGAAATCGATCTGCAGGATCGTCGAGGTATAGGCGCCGAGGCCGAAATAGGCGGCGTGTCCGAGCGACAACTGCTTGGCGTAGCCGCCCATCAGGTTCCAGGCGACGCCGATGAACGAGAACAGCAGAATCCTGATGAAGATGTCGATCGCAAAGGAACTCTTCACCAGCTGCGGCAGAAGGATCAGAACCGCAAGCCCGACTGCAAGAAAGACGATGCTGCGCGTGCTGAAGCCATGCGTCATCATCGCGCTTTCCCCCCAAGGCCGGTCGGCTTGAAGGCGAGCGTCAAGAGCAGCATGGCGAACACCACGATCAGCCCGGAGTCGGCGCCGACATATTGAATGCCCAGCGATTCGGCGACGCCCATCATCAAGCTCGCAACCAGCGCCCCGATCACATTGCCGAGCGTTCCCAGCACCACGGCGACGAAGGCCATCAGCACGAACACCTGCCCGACAAACGGATAGGCCGAATAGAAAGGCATCAGGAGCGAGCCCGCGGCACCCGCAAGTGCGAGCGCAATGCCGAGCGCGACGCAAAACACCCGATCGGGGTTGATGCCCATCAGCATCGCCACGTCGCGGTTCTGGGCCGCGGCGCGCATCGCCTTGCCGAGATCGGTGGTGTGCAGGAAAACCCAGAGCGCGCCGCTCAAGCCCATCGCGACGACGAAGGCGATCAGCTTCGCGACGGGAATGTAGAGCCCGCCGAGATGCAGCGCTTCATCCGAATAGGAGGTGTGGACCGTCCGATAGTTCGCCGTGAACAGCATCAGCGCGAGGTTCAGCAGCAATAGCGACAGCGCAAAGGTGAGGAAGATCTGCGGCATGTCGTTCGGCCCCAGCACCCGGCGGATCAGAAAATGCTGGATCAGGACGCCGATCACGAACAGCACCGGCATCGACACCACCAGCGAGAGCAGCGGATCGATGCCGAGCTGGTTGAACAGGAAGAAGCTGATATACATGCCGATCATCACGAATTCGCCCTGGGCGAAGTTGACGATCTTGACCACGCCGAAGATCAGCGTGACGCCGATGCTGACGAGTGCGTAGATGCCGCCGATCAGCAGGCCGTTGATGACGGCCTGGGTGACTGTCTCCCACATCAGTTGCGACCGGCGTTCAGGATTTCATCAGGGGCGCGCGGGCATCGTCCTTCGGGAAGACGCTGGCGAGATCGCCGTTCTGCCACTGCACCCCGATCGGGCGTCCGTAGACGTTCTTGCCGTCGGGTCCGAACTTGACCTTTCCGCCGGGCGCCATCGCGGCAAAGCCCGAGGACACATCGAGCGCGGACAAGGCGTCGCGGACCTTTTGCGGGTCGGTGGACGCCGCCCGCTCCAGCGCGTCTGCGATCATGAATGTCTGCGCCACGAGGCCGCCGGCATATTCGAACAGAAACTCGCCGGTGCGCTTCTTGTACTCGGCATTCACCTTCTCGGCGTTGCCGTCCATGTCGTGGTTCCAGTGCGCCACGCCCTGCAGGCCGTCGGCGAGCTTGCCGACGTTCTTGTAGAAATCGGGAATCACGAAGCCGCCGGAGCCGCCATTGATCGCAATGTTGAGACCGACCTGCTTGACGGTGCGCACGATCAGAATGAGGTCGTTCAGGTAGGAGACCGAGAACAGCGCGTTCGCGCCTGATGATTTGACCTTGTTGATCAGCGGGCTGGCATCGGTGAAGCCGGCCGAGTAGGGCTCGAACATGACGATCTCGACGCCTTCGCCAGGCGCCAGTTCCTTCAATCCGTTCGAGGTCGAGGTGCCGAACGCGGTATTCTCGAAGATGACGGCGACCTTCGGGTGGTCATCGACGAGTTTCGCCATCTGCAACTGGGCGCGAGCGAACTGCGAGGCGCGCGCAAACGGCGTGAACGTGTAGGTGCGGCCCTTGTTGAGCTGGTCCGAGCTCGAGCCGGTGATGATCGGCATATGCGCGCGTTCGCAGACTTCGCTTGCGATCAAGGTCAAGGCGCTGGCGAAGCAGCCATGGATCGCCGACAGCTTGTTGCCGGTGATGAGCCGGTCGGTTTCGGTTCGCGTCACCGTGGTGTCGCTCTGCACGTCGGACAGGATCAGGTTGAGCTTGGCGCCGCCCAGCGATTTGATGCCGCCGGCGTCGTTGACCATTTCAACGGCAAGCTTGGCGGCGGCGACGCAGCCGACGCCGATCTGCGCCATGCTGCCGGTGGTCGGATAGAGCGCACCGATGTTGACCGGGTCGGCCGCCCAGCCGCGCAGCGGCACTGCCCCGAATGCGCCTGCGGCGAGGACGCCGCCGGCCTTGATGAGGAACTCGCGGCGACCTTGCCGCTTCGAGGAGATCTCGTTGTGGCCGATGGCAGACGCCTTGCGGGTTCTCATGCCGTTCCTCCCTGCGCGATCGCGGTACGGGGCTGCTGTCCGCTCGCATTTTTCAAATGATAGCGTGGTCCAGAATTGTTTACAATCCTGTTTACAATTCTATGATCGTGGTCAGGGACCGCGCAAAGGCGGTCCGCCATGGGCGCCGCCCAGGTGGCACGGCGCGTCTTTCACTGCGGAGAAACCATGGTCGGAAAAGGGTCCAGGCAGCCGATGGTCCGAACCTCCAAATCGCATCCCACACCAACCTCGCCTGCGCGCGAGCAAGCCGCGATCATCATCGCCAAGAACATCGAAAGGAGCATCGAGGAGGACATCGTCCTGGGGCGGCGTCTTCCGAGGGAGCGGCTGGTCGAGCAGGATCTTTGCGATCTGTTCGAAACCCACCGCGGCGACGTGAGGCTGGCCTTGTTCGAGCTTGAAAAGAAAGGCCTGGTCGAGCGGATTCCCAATCGCGGCGCGATGGTTCGCGGGCTCACGCCAAAGGACGTCAGGGAGATCTACGCGGTTCGTGAAGAACTGGAAGTGATGGCGGTCCGCATCATCGCCTTTCCGGTCGGCGAGGGGGATATCGAAAGGCTGGAGCAGTTGCAGCGTCAGCACACCGCAGCCGTTGCCGCGGGCGATCTGCTGACCGTCTTCTACAGCAATCTCAGCTTCCACCAGGTCTTGTTCGGTCTTTGCGGCAATGCCTGTCTCATCGAGACGATCGAGTTGCTGGCGCAGAAGGTCTATGGCATCCGGTTTTATGCCAATGCGTTTCCCGAATCCCTTGATCGCGCCCGCCAGGACCATTTGGACATCATCGAAGCGCTACGCGCGTCGCGTCGTGACGACCTCATCGCGCTTACCAGGCGCCACCTGAAGCCGTCGCCGGCAGCCTATATCAAGGCTTATGAACGGCGCTTTGGCGACGCCGACCCGGTGACGGGCAATCACGGACGTGCAGTCCCGCGCGGCAGATGAAAAAAGCCCTGCGGGGAACCGCAGGGCTTGGAAGTTTGGGGGGAAGGGACGGGAATTAGCTGAGGTTAAGCGTCCATGTTGCGCAGGCGCTGGCGGTTGCGCAACACGATCTGGCGGGCGCCGGAGAATCCGAGAATGCCCTGGCTGTGCAGTTGCGACAGCGCGCGGGACACCGTTTCCAGCGTCAGGCCCAAATAGTCGCCGATATCGCGGCGGCACATCGGCAGCGCCATCATGCCGGTCACCGCGAGCCTTCCATCCATTTCGAGCAGGAAGGTGGCGACGCGCTCCATCGCAGTCTTGCGTCCGAGCAGCAGCATGTGATCCTCGGCATGACGCAGGTCGCCTGCGGTCATCGTCCAGAGTTTGCGGGCGACATTGACGTCGACCGTCGCGGATTGTTCCAGGCTGCGCCGCTTCACCAGACGGACCGTGGTGTCGATGATGGCTTCCGCGGTGAGCCGGTGGACGGTGCCCGATTCGAGTCCGAACGCGTCGCCCGGCAAATGGAAGGCGCCGATCTGGCGGCGGCCGTCCGACAGGAGCTTGTAGGTGCGGACCGCACCCGAAATGACCTGGTAGACATATTCCGCAGGCTCATCCTCTCCGTAGATCTCCTCGTCCTTTCTGTAAGAGTATTCCGTGGCGATCAGCCCAGCATGTCCAGTAATCGCGCCAAACTGATCGGGCGCGCGCAGCGGCGCCGGAGCAATCGTATTGTCGATAACGGGGGTGTTGAGCGACTGGGTGAGCATGGACCGTCTCCTGTGCAGCTGATGGCAAAGGGTTACCCGCCACAGACGCCCACGGAAATTTCGCGCGATATCTTAGGGAGGGTCCCTTACGTAGAATTCCGGAGGTGGCCGCCCGTCCGCCTCCGAGCAGGTCCGAAACAGCCTTGCGAAATTGGCACAGCGAACCGCAGCCACTTCGCTGGAAAACGCTCTAACTATTTGAAGATGATCGCTTTTCGTGTCCGGCTGCCGATCTCACTCAAGTGCGGCAAGGCCGCGGATGCCGGGCGCGATGGACCGTCGCGCGGGTCTGCAAAACCGGGCCCGACAGCCAAACATGACGGGCCTGAAGCCAATCCACCACCGCTTTTTTGCGTCGGACCCTCAGGGCAGCGAAACAGCGTCGTGAATCGCGCCTCTGATGTGCTTGACCAGGCTGTCCTCGAGCAGAGGCTTCAACAGCACATGCTCGACGCCGGCGGCGGCGGCCCGGGTCGAGATGTTCTCGTCGGGATAGCCGGTGATGAGGATCACCGGCGCCGCGATGTCGTTTCGGCGCAGCTGCCCGACCAGATCGATGCCGTTCATATCCGGCATCTTGTAGTCGATGACCAGGCAATCGGCGCCGGTCGGCCGGTCGGCGTTCAAGAGCGCCGCTCCGCTTCTGAACGTGCGGACCTGGAATCCGTCAGTCTCCAGAAGGAAGCGCAACGAACCAAGCACGCCGGCATCATCGTCGACGACGTAGATCGTGGGTTTGTTACATGACGACATCGTAAACGCCGAACGTCTCTCGTACCGAAATGATCATTCAGTGTAGCACCCGAGGTCGAAGTGCGGCTTGATTTGCCTCAATCGTTGATGAGACCGGCGCGCATCGCAAGCCGCACCAGTTCAGAGAGGCTGTTGGCCTGCATCTTCGTCATCACGTTGGCACGGTAGACCTCGATGGTGCGGGGGCTGATGTCGTACTCCCGCGCGATCAGCTTGTTCGACAGTCCAGCGATCAGTCCATCCATGACCTGGCGTTCCCGCGGGCTCAACGTCGCGATGCGGGCCGCGATATCCTGCGTGATGGCTTCGCTCTTCACCGCCGTTTCCGCCTGGTGGATCGCGGTCTCGACCATTCCGATCAGGCGGTCGTCTTCAAAGGGCTTCTCCAGAAAGTCGACCGCGCCGAGCTTCATGGCCTCAACAGCCAGAGGCACGTCGCCGTGACCGGTCATGACGACAATCGGGAAGGTGCTGTCGAGGGCCTTCATCCGCTTCAGCAATTCGATCCCGTCGATGCCGGGCATGCGCACGTCGGAAACCACGCATCCGAAGGACAGGGCGGGCAGGGCGTCGAGAAATTGCTGGGCGTTTTCGAACCGCGTCACCTCGAAACCGCTCGAATCGAGCAGGAAGTTGAGCGAATCCCGCATCGCTTCGTCGTCGTCGATGACGTAGACCTTGCGCGACATCGATCAGTTCTCGTTCGCGGCTGCGGGCAGGGTGAAGCGGAACGTCGCGCCGCCCGCGGCATTGTTCTCGGCCCACATCCGCCCGCCATGGGCCTCGATGATCGAGCGGCTGATGGAAAGGCCTACGCCCATGCCGGTCTCCTTGGTGGTGAAGAAGGTTTGAAACAGATTGGGTTTGACGTCATCGTGGAATCCCGTTCCGGTATCGGAGACCTCGACTTCGATCATGTCGTCCGCCACCTTGCAGTTGGTTGCGATCAACTCCCGCCGCGACGATTGCGCCATCGCTTCCAGCGCGTTGCGGAACAGGTTGACCAGCACCTGCTGGATCTGGACCCGGTCCACGAGCACCTGATCGGCCTCGAGATTCAGATTGAAGCGGAGCTGGACGCTCTGTTCGCGGGCGCCGGCCAGCCCCAATGCGCCGGCCTCCTCGATCAGTTTGGAGAGGCTTTCAACGCGCTTTTCCGATTCACCGCGGGAGACAAAGTCGCGCAAGCGGCGGATGATCTGGCCGGCGCGCAGCGCCTGTTCGGCGGCGCGATCCATCGCGTTCTCGATCTTCTGCACGTTGGGATCGGCGCTGCTCGCGAGCAGGCGGCGCGAGCCCTTCATGTAATTGCTGATTGCGGCGAGCGGCTGGTTGAGTTCGTGCGCGAGCGCCGATGCCATTTCGCCCATCGCACTCAGCCGCGACACGTGCACCAGTTCGGATTGCAGTTCCTGCAACCGTGCCTGGGTTTGCTGATGCTCGGTGAGGTCGCGCACAAAACCGGTATAGTAGGGCTCCCCACCGGAGGTCATTTCGCCGATCGACAGGTGCATCGGAAATGTCGTTGCGTCCCGGCGTTTGCCGGTGACGATCCGTCCGATCCCGATGATGTGTCGCTTGCCGGTGGAGCGGTAGCGCGCGATATAGCCGTCGTGGCGCGAGCTGTCCGGATCTGGCATCAACTCGCTGACGTTGAGGCCGATCGCCTCCTGCTCGGAATAACCGAACAGCCGCTCCGCGGCGGTGCTGAACAACTGGATACGGCCGGATCCGTCGATGACGATCATCGCGTCGGGGACCGTGTCGAGAATCGACCGCAAATGGCTTTCACGCCGGCGCAGCGTATCCTCGATCTGCTTTTCCTGATTGATGTCGAGGACGATGCCGCCGAGATGGCGCACGGCGCCGGTTTCGTCCGCGATCACGCCGGCGCGCAAGCGGATCCATTGACCCCGTCCGGCCGGACCATTCGTCCTGAAGGACACGTCAAGGCCGCAGCCGGTCTCGATCGTGCGCGCGATCGCCTGCTCCGTTCGCCCCCGATCGTCGGATACCAGCAAGGACAGAAACAACTCGTAGCTGACGGACTGATCGCGCGCAATGCCGAATAGGCCACGCGTCGTCTCCGACCAGACAAGGTCGCGCGTGACCAAGTCGAGATCCCAGGTTCCGACGCCGAACCCCTCGACCCGGACCCGCAAATTCTCGTTCCGAGCGGACTCCTCGGCTGAGATGTGAGTTGCGCCCGTCACGCCAAGATTTTCCCGTCTATAACTCTCGTCGGATCAGGCCGAACCACAGGCTCGTATCGGTTGATCCTATACCAGTTTGCCCCGCAGGGAGCACTTATAGGCGAAAACTTTGACACCGAAAGCACCATCGCAAGCCGATATCGCAATTGTTCCAACTCTGCCGTTCGGTCAGCCCGGGAAGCCTTGGTTGGAAAATGCCAGATTGGACGCTCCGTTGAAAGGCACTGAGTTTGATCTATCTCATCCCGCCGCGCGATTCCTTGTCTAATGCTATCCGAAATCAGAGGGGCGAATTGCTCCCGTGGGAGAGCTTGGATGTCGCTTGCAACGGTGATGGTCAGCCTGGCGCTTGACCAACCGAACAAGGCCCGCCTTGAAGTCGCCGGCCAGCTGGCCGAGCGGTTCGACGCCGGGATTGTCGGGGTAGCTGCGGCCGAGTTCAGCCCGCCGCTCTATTTCACCGACGGGCAGATGGCCCAGGACCTGATCGACAGGGGGGAAGCGTCAGTCAGGAAACGGCTTTCGGAGCTGGAGACTGAATTTCGCGGTGCGATCAAAGACCGGGCCAAGTATCTGGATTGGCGCAGCGCGCTCGATTTTCCTGCCCGCTTTGTCATACAGGAGACGCGCTGCGCGGACATCGTGGTCACCGGTGGGCATAGTCCGGCGTTTTCCGACGCCTTCGCGCTGGTGAGCCCCAAGGATCTGGTGATGCAGACGGGCAGGCCGATTCTGGTCGTTCCCGACGGTGCCGATTGGCTCGATTTGCGCACTGTTCTGGTGGCCTGGAAGGATACCACCGAGGCGAGGCGCGCGGTCGCTGATTCGCTGCCGCTGCTGCGCAAGGCCAAGAATATCGTCGTCGCCGAGATTCCGGAAGCGGGCGGGCAACAGTCCTTGGCCGAAGCGCGGGTCGGCGATGTCGTCGCCTGGCTGGCCCGCCATGGCCTGATTGCCGCGCCACGGGTGCCGGAAGGCAACCGAAACCGGGGCGCGCCGGCGCAACTGGATGACATCGCCGATGATCTCGGCGCCGGCTTGATTGTCGCGGGCGCCTATGGCCATTCCCGCCTTCGCGAGCTCGTGCTTGGCGGGATGACGCAGCATCTCGTGACGCAATGTGCCCGTTGCGTATTGCTGGCTCACTAGGAGGGCTGGTGAAGGATCAGAGTGCAACAAGGACGGGACCGCACCGTGTACAGATTTCTTGAAGACACCGCCGGACAATACATGACAAAGGCCGTCAGCACGGTGACGCGCGGCGTCACGGTGCGCGAACTTGGCGACATGATCAAGCGTGACGATTACAACACCTATCCGGTCGAAGAGGACGGGCAGGTCGTCGGTATCGTCACCAAGTTCGACATGCTGAAGTGCTTTGCCTTCACGCCGAGCCAGATGGTCCCACGCTACAGCGACCTGATGAACCGGACGGTCGCCGACGTCATGATCTCGGAATACATCTATGTTCGCCCCGATACGAGATTGACCCGGGTGCTCCAGCTCATGGTCGAACACCGTATCAGGAGCCTTCCGGTGATCGACGGCGCCAGTCGATTGGTCGGCATCATTGCCCGCGAGGACGTTCTCAAGGCGCTCGCGGCGCCGGACGACGACTAACGCTGCCGATTTCAACCCGTGTGGCTGAGGATGGGCGCAAAGAGTTCTGCGCGCGTGTGCTTTTCCACACTTCGATCGTGCTGACGCGGTCCGACTTGATTTCGATCAAATCCTCTCGAACAGGACTGTGATTTTTTGGATCGTCTCCTTTCCAGAGAGAATCCGCATGAGCCAGTCCTCGCATTCAAAATCCATGACCATCGGTGAAAGCGGCTTGGCGGTCGTGTTTGCCGCGACCGCGTTTCTCTGCGTGATCGCGTCGGCCAAAGCGCTCGATGCACCGTTCGCATTCCATGCCGCGCTCGCCGCGGCGGCGAGCCTTGCTGCGGTTTTCGTCATTCTGAACCGGTATTTCGAGCGCCCGGCGGAGCTGCCGCCGCAGGAAATCAACGGCAAGCCGAACTACAATTTCGGTCCGGTCAAGTTCTCGGCGGTGATGGCGATGTTCTGGGGGATCGCGGGTTTCACCGTCGGTCTCCTCATCGCCTCCCAGCTCGCCTGGCCGTTGCTCAATTTCGACCTGCCGTGGACGAGCTTCGGCCGGTTGCGGCCGCTTCATACCTCGGCGGTGATCTTCGCATTCGGCGGCAACGTGCTGATCGCGACCTCATTCTACGTGGTGCAAAAGTCGTGCCGCGTGCGCCTGGCCGGCGAGCTCGCGCCGTGGTTCGTCGTGGTCGGCTACAACTTCTTCATCCTGATCGCGGGCACCGGCTACCTGCTCGGCGTCACGCAGAGCAAGGAATATGCCGAGCCCGAGTGGTACGCCGACCTGTGGCTGACCATCGTCTGGGTCGCCTATCTCCTGGTCTTCCTGATGACGGTGATCAGGCGCAAGGAACCGCACATCTTCGTCGCGAACTGGTTCTATCTGGCATTCATCCTGACGATTGCCGTGCTTCACATCGGCAACAATCCGGCGCTGCCGGTGTCGGTGTTCGGCTCCAAGTCGTACATCGCCTGGGGTGGTGTTCAGGACGCGATGTTCCAGTGGTGGTACGGCCACAACGCGGTCGGTTTCTTCCTGACGGCCGGCTTCCTCGCCATCATGTACTACTTCATCCCGAAGCGCGCCGAGCGGCCGATCTATTCGTACCGCCTGTCGATCATCCATTTCTGGTCGCTGATCTTTCTCTACATCTGGGCGGGCCCACACCATCTGCACTACACGGCCCTGCCGGACTGGACCCAGACGCTCGGCATGACCTTCTCGATCATGCTCTGGATGCCTTCATGGGGCGGCATGATCAACGGCCTGATGACCTTGTCGGGCGCCTGGGACAAGCTCCGCACCGATCCGGTGCTGCGCATGCTGGTGGTGTCGGTCGCCTTCTACGGCATGTCGACCTTCGAGGGTCCGATGATGTCGATCAAGGTGGTCAACTCGCTCAGCCACTACACCGACTGGACCATCGGCCACGTTCATTCCGGCGCGCTGGGCTGGGTCGGCTTCGTGTCCTTCGGTGCATTGTATTGCCTCGTGCCCTGGCTGTGGGATCGCAAGCTGTACAGCCTCAAGCTCGTCAACTGGCACTTCTGGGTCGCAACGCTCGGCATCGTGCTCTACATCTCGGCGATGTGGGTGTCCGGAATCCTGCAGGGCCTGATGTGGCGCGCCTACACCTCGCTCGGCTTCCTTGAATACTCCTTCATCGAGACCGTCGAGGCGATGCACCCCTTCTATGTCATCCGTGCCGCCGGCGGCGGGCTGTTCCTGATCGGCTCTCTGATCATGGCGTACAATCTGTGGATGACCGTACGCGCCGGAGAGATTGAAGTTCAATCGCCCGTCGCTCTTCAGCCGGCCGAATGAGGAGTTCGTCAATGTCATTCTGGACACGGCATCACATCTTCGAAAAGAACTCGATCGTCCTGGTCGTCGGCATCCTCCTGGTGATCGCGATCGGGGGCCTGGTGGAGATCACGCCGCTCTTCTACCTGAAGAGCACGATCGAGGCGGTCGACGGCATCAGGCCCTACACGCCGCTGGAGCTTGCGGGCCGCAACATCTATATCCGCGAGGGCTGCTATCTCTGCCACTCGCAGATGATCCGGCCGCTGCGTGACGAGGTCGAGCGTTACGGCCATTTCTCGCTCGCCGCCGAGAGCATGTACGACCATCCCTTCCAGTGGGGATCGAAGCGAACCGGGCCGGACCTTGCGCGGGTCGGTGCCAAGTATTCCGACGACTGGCATGTCACGCATCTGACCAATCCGCGCGCGATCGTTCCGCAGTCGGTGATGCCGGGCTATCCGTTCCTCGCCACCGCGGAAGTCGATGCCGCCGGCATTGCGGATCACCTGAAGACGCTGCGCGCGGTCGGGGTGCCCTATACCGACGACCAGATCGCCAACGCCACGGCCGACCTGAAGGCGCAGGCCGATCCCGAAAATCCCGGCGCCGACGCCTTCACCAAGCGCTATGCCAAGGCCGTGGTACGCAATTTCGACGGCAAGGGCGGTGCGCCGAGCGAGATGGATGCGCTGATCGCGTATCTGCAGATGCTCGGTACCCTGGTCGACTTCAAGATCTACAACGAAAAAGCCAATCTACGCTGAGAAGGCGCAATCCATGAAAGCCATGATTACGGTCCAGAATATCGCGTCCGATCTCGTGATGACGGCCTGGACGCCGATCTTTGTCGCAGTGTTTCTCGCCATCGTGACCTACGCCCTTTGGCCTCGCAACAAGGCCGCTTTCGACGAGGCGGCGCGAATGCCGTTGCGGGAGGACTGACCATGACCGATCACGGCGATATCGACCGCGTTACTGGCACAGCTACCACCGGCCACCAGTGGGACGGCATCAAGGAACTGAACACGCCGCTGCCGCGGTGGTGGCTCATCACCTTCTACCTGTGCATCATCTGGGCGATCGGGTACTGGGTGGTGTATCCGGCGTGGCCGCTGCTGCACAGCAACACCACGGGCATCCTGGGGTATTCGTCGCGCGCCGACGTTGCGGTGGAGCTCGACAATCTGAACAAGATCCGCGGTGAGAAGATGGTTGCGCTCGGTGCCGCCTCGCTCGCCGACATCGAGAAGGATCCGGCCCTGCTTGCCTTGGCTCGCGCCCGCGGCAAGACGGTGTTCGGCGACAATTGCGCGCCGTGCCACGGCAGCGGCGCGGCCGGCGCCAAGGGCTACCCCAACCTGAACGATGACGACTGGCTGTGGGGCGGCACGCTCGATCAGATCATGCAGACCATCCAGTTTGGCGCGCGTTCCGGTCATCCCAACACCCATGAAGGCCAGATGCTCGCCTTCGGCAAGGACGGGACCCTGAAGCCGGACCAGATCGCCACGGTCGCCAACTACGTCCGATCGCTGTCGGGGCTGTCGACGCGACAGGGATATGACGCGGCTGCCGGCGCCAAGATCTTTGCCGACAATTGCGTGGTCTGTCATGGTGAGAACGCCAAGGGGAACCCGGAGCTTGGGGCGCCGAACCTGACCGACAAGATCTGGCTCTACGGCTCGGACGAGGCGACCATCATCGAGACCATCACCAATGGCCGCGCTGGCGTGATGCCCGCCTGGGTAGGGCGGCTTGATCCCGTTACCATCAAGGCAATGGCGGTGTACGTTCATTCGCTCGGTGGCGGCAAGTGATGAGAGGTCCAAACCCTACACGAGTTGAGGTGGATCAACCGCGCGGCTGAAGTCCGGGTTAGGCTTTTCGGCAGATGTCAGACGAGTCCCGGCCATGACCAAGCCCGTGAAACCAGCCGATCTGCAATATGACGATTACGGACCGCTTTATGCGGCCCGTAAGAAGGTCTACCCGCAAAAGGTCGCCGGGACATTCCGCCGAATCAAATGGGGCCTGATGGCCGTTTGTCTCGGCATCTATTATTTTCTGCCTTTCGTACGCTGGAACCGCGGCCTCGGCGCGCCCGACCAGGCGGTGCTGATCGACTTGCCCAACCGGCGCTTCTATTTCTTCTTCATCGAGCTGTGGCCGCAGGAAGTCTATTACTTTACCGGCCTCCTGATCATCGCTGCCGTGGCGCTGTTTCTGATGAACGCCATCGGCGGCCGCATCTGGTGCGGCTATCTCTGCCCGCAAACGGTCTGGACCGACCTGTTCTATGCCGTGGAACGCCTGATCGAAGGCGATCGGCGCGAGCGCATGAAGAAGGATGCCTCGGCCGATCCGATGAAGCTCGAGCGGATTTCCGAGATCGTCCTCAAGCATTCGATCTGGCTGCTGATCGCGTGGTGGACGGGAGGCGCCTGGGTTCTCTACTTCAACGACGCGCCGACCCTGGTGAAGGAGCTCATTACCTTTCAGGCGCCCATGATCGCCTATATCTGGATCGGCATCCTGACCGCGTCGACCTATGTGCTCGCAGGTTTCATGCGCGAGCAGGTCTGCACCTATATGTGCCCGTGGCCGCGCATCCAGGCGGCGCTGACCGACGAATGGGCGCTCAACGTCACCTATGAATACGATCGGGGCGAGAAACGCACCTCGCTGAAGAAGGCCGCGGAGCTGCGCGCGAAGGGCGAGCAGGTCGGCGACTGCATCGATTGCTATCAATGCGTCGCAGTCTGTCCCACCGGCATCGACATCCGCAACGGCCCGCAGCTCGAATGCATCCAGTGCGGGCTCTGCATCGACGCCTGCGATACCGTGATGGAGAAGATCGGCCGGCCGAAGCGCCTGATCGGATACGACAACGACATCAACATCCAGCGCCGCGAGGCCGGCCAGCCGCCGATCTACCGGATCGTCCGTCCGCGCACCATCGTCTACAGCTCGGTGATCGCCGTCGTCGGCGCAATCATGCTGTACGCGCTGCTGACGCGCTCGCTGCTCGACGTCAACGTCCTGCACGACCGTAATCCCGTTGCCGTCAGGCTGAGCGACGGATCGATCCGCAACGCCTACACGGTTCGCCTGCTCAACAAGCGCGGCTTCGATCGCGTCGTTGCGATCGACGTCGAGGGTCCGGCCGGCGTCACCGTGCATGTGGTCGGAGTCGATACCGCGATGCCGGATCGACCGATGGTGGTGGTCGGTCGCGACCAGACCGCCGAATTTCGGGTGCTCGTCACCGCGCCGGCCGAGAGCAACACTGAGAAATCCGTTCCGGTCAGGTTCCACGTCACCGATATCGGGCTTGGCGAGGTCGCCTCGGCAACCGACAATTTCGTGAGCCCCTAGTCTTCAGCGAGCTTCACCAGGGCATTGCAGGAGTTTTCATCATGTCCGCTTCTTCCGTATCGCAGAAACCGTTGACGGGCCGCATGGTGCTTCTCATGGTGCTCGCATTCTTCGGCGTCGTGATCGGCGTCAACGTGACCATGATGGATCTTGCGATCACGACACTTCCGGGCACCGACGTCGACAGCGCCTACAGCGCGAGCATCGGCTACGAGAGGGAGATCACGGCGGCCCATGACCAGGACGCGCGAAGCTGGAAGGTCGATGCGCATATCGAGCGCGACGGCAATGGCGGCGCCACCCTGCAGGTCGAGACGCGCGACAATGGCGGCCGTCCGGTGGCGGGGCTGAAATTCGAGGGTCGCCTGGAGCGGCCGACCGACAAGCGGGCCGATCTTGCCTTCTCCCTCGCCGAGGTCGGGGTCGGCATCTATCGCGGTACGGCAGCGGCGGTCGCGCCCGGACAATGGGACCTCGTGCTCGAAGGCGACCAGGCAGGGCAGCGGATGTTCCTGTCCAAGAACCGCGTCTTATTGAATTGACGGGACACAGCATGCAGACGACGCGCGACTTCTCGCACTATGTGAAGAACCTCGGTTCCGGACTGCAGCACATCGATCTTGCCGTCGAAGGCGTCAGTTGCGCCGGCTGCATGTCGAAGATCGAGCGCGGGCTGTCCGCGATTCCCGACGTCACGCTCGCCCGCGTCAATCTGACCGACCGCCGCGTCGCGCTGGAGTGGAAGCCGGGCACGCTCGACCCCGGCCGTTTCATCGATCGTTTGGCCGAGCTCGGCTACAAGGCCTATCCGTTCGAAACCGTGAGTGCGGAAGCCAAGGAGGCCGAACAATCGCGCTTCCTGCTGCGCTGTCTCGGGGTCGCGGCGTTTGCCACCATGAACGTGATGATGCTGTCGATTCCGGTGTGGTCCGGCAATGGCAGCGACATGCTGCCCGAGCAGCGGGATTTCTTTCACTGGTTGTCGGCACTGATCGCGCTGCCGGCGGCGGCCTATGCCGGGCAGCCGTTCTTCCGCTCGGCGTATCGCGCGCTAAGCACGCGCAACGTCAACATGGACGTCCCGATCTCGATCGGCGTCACCCTCGCGCTCGGGATGTCGGTGGTCGAGACCTTCAATCATGCGGAGCATGCCTATTTCGACGCCGCGATCATGCTCCTGACCTTCCTCCTGGTCGGGCGCGTGCTCGACCAGAACATGCGGCGAAAGACCCGGGCGGTCGCGGGAAATCTCGCCGCGCTGAAGGCCGAGACTGCCGCCAAATTCATCGGATCGGACGAGATTTCCGAGGTGCCGGTGGCCGCGATCCGCGCCGGCGACGTTGTCCTGTTGCGGCCGGGCGAGCGCTGCGCGGTCGACGGCACCGTAATCGAGGGACGATCCGAGATCGACCAGAGCCTGATCACCGGCGAGACGCTTTACGTGCCCGCCGGGCAGGGCACGCCGGTCTATGCCGGTTCGCTCAACATCTCCGGAACCTTGCGCGTCAAGGTGTCGGCCGCGTCCGAAGGCACGCTGCTTGCGGAGATTTCGCGGCTGCTCGACAATGCCCTGCAGGCGCGCTCGCGCTATATGCGGCTTGCCGACCGCGCCTCGCGACTTTATGCGCCGGTGGTGCATGCGACCGCGCTGCTGACGGTGCTCGGCTGGGTGTTGATCGGCGCCAGCTGGCATGACGCCATCGTCACCGGGGTTGCCGTCCTCATCATCACCTGTCCCTGTGCGCTGGGACTCGCGATTCCGACCGTCCAGACCGTTGCCTCGGGCGCGATGTTTTCCTCCGGCGTGCTGCTCAATGCGGGCGATGCGATCGAAAGGCTTGCGGAAACCGATCACGTCATCTTCGACAAGACCGGCACCTTGACCCTGCCGGAACTCGAGGTCGTGAACGCCGCCGAGATTCCGCCAGACGTCTTCGCTCTGGCGGGCCAGTTGGCACTATCGAGCCATCATCCGCTGGCTGCCGCGGTGGCGCAGGCGGCAGGCGCGAAATCGCCGCTGCTGGGCGCGGTCGAAGAGCCCGGGCAGGGCGTCCGCACCCGTGTCAGTGACGTCGAGATCAGGCTGGGGCGGCCGTCGTTCTGCGGTGCGGAGCAGCTCGCAGTGCAGGAGGCGAAGCTTGATCCGGAGGCATCCGTCGTTGCATTCAGCCGGGGCGAGGAGAAATACCTGTTCTGCGTCCGTCAGGCCCTGCGGCCCGATGCCAAGGCCATCATGTCCGAGCTGAAATTGCGAAATATTGCCGTCGAGATCCTCTCCGGCGACCGCGAACCGGCGGTCGCGGCGGCGGCAAAGGCGATCGGGGTCGACGAATGGCGCGCCGGCGTCACCCCGGCCGACAAGATCGCGCGGATCGAGGAGCTGAAACACCGCGGCCTCAGAGTGATGATGGTCGGCGACGGCATCAACGACGCACCGTCGCTGGCAGCCGCCCATGTTTCGATGTCGCCGATCAGCGCCGCCCATCTCAGCCAGGCGACCGCCGACCTCGTGTTTCTCGGCAAGCCGCTTGCGCCGGTGCTGGCGGCGATCGACTACGCGCGCAAGGCGTTGCGCCTGATGCGCCAGAACCTCTGGCTCGCGGTCGGCTACAATATGCTCGCCGTGCCGCTCGCCATCTCAGGGATGGTGACGCCGTTGATCGCGGCGGCGGCGATGTCCGGTTCCTCGATCCTGGTCATGGTGAACGCGCTCCGCGCGCGTTCGGTTACGGTTCGGAGGTCGTGATGGAAGTCCTCGTCATTCTCGTGCCGCTTGCGCTCGGGCTCGGCCTTGCCGGCCTGCTCGCGTTCCTCTGGTCGCTCAAGAGCGGACAATATGAGGATCTCGACGGCGCGGCCTGGCGCGCCATTTCCGACGACGATTGAGGCATGATCTCATCGCGGTTTGAACCGATCCCGGCTGCAGCCAAACGGAGGCGGGAGAAGTCGCCTAACTAAGGCGACACCGTTTTCCGGTAAAGCGCGCCGTAGCCCGCGGCGGACAGCTCCCAGCTGAAGGACTGCGCCATCGCGCTCTGGCGCATGGCGTTGAGGCGATCCTCGGCCATGAAGGCCGCGAAGGCGCGGCGGATACCACCGAGGAACGATTCGGTCGAGGGTTCCTTGAACAGGAATCCGGTCTCGCCGTCACTGATGGTCTCCGTGAGCCCGCCGGTGGCGCGGCCGATCGGCAGCGATCCGAACCTTTGCGCGTACATCTGGCTCAGCCCGCACGGCTCGAACCGCGATGGCATCAGGGTGAAGTCGCTGCCGGCAAAGATCCGTCGGGCCTGACCGTCGTCGAAGCCTATCGCAACCCCGATGGCATCCGGCCTGCGGCGATGCGCGTCGACCAGCGCCTGCTCGATGGCGGGTTCGCCGATGCCCGACACCACGATTTGTCCACCGGACTCGACGATCTCATCGGCCGCGGACAGCACGAGGTCGATGCCTTTCTGATGAACCAGCCGCGCGACCAGCCCGAAAATTGGGCCCCGCGAAACGGCCAGACCGAACCGCCTGCGCACATAGGAGGCATTCGCGCGCTTGCCTGCCCAATCGCCGGCGCCGAAGGGCTGCGGGAGCTGCGGATCGGTTCTCGGATCCCAGCTCTCGTCGATGCCGTTCAAAATCCCTGTGAGCTGGTTGGCGTCGGCGCGCATGCGCAACAGGCCTTCGAGGCCGCATCCAAGCTCGGGCGTCGTAATTTCCCGGGCATAGGTCGAGCTGACGGTGGTCAGGTGCGACGCAAAGACAATGCCGCCCTTGAGGAAGGACAGTTGGCCGTAGAATTCCAACCCGTCGATATGGAACGAGGTTTCCGGCGCGCCGATGCGCCGCAACGCTGCCTTCGGAAACAGGCCCTGATAGGCAAGGTTATGGATGGTCAGGATGGACGGTATTCTTGAGCCGCTCCAAGCCAGATAGGCCGGCACCAGCGCGGCCTGCCAATCGTTGGCGTGGACCAAGTTTGCTGCCCAATTTCTGTCCAGTCTGCCTGCAGCGAGTTCGGCCGCGGCGGACGCGAACCGGGCGAATCGGATATCGTTGTCCGGCCAGTCCCGTCCATTCTCATCGCCGTACGGGTTGCCCGGCCGGTCGTAGAGTTGCGGGCAGAGCAGCACATAGACCGGCAGCCCATCCTTGGTCGCGGCCTGCCCCAACGTGCAGGCCGGCATCTCTGCGAGCGCCGGACAATGGCCGACGATCTCAACATTCGCGAGCTGTTCGACGACGTCGCGATATCCGGGCAGCATGATGCGGACATCGGCCCAGGAGCGTAGCGCCCGGGGAAGTGCGGCGGAAACGGCGGCCAATCCGCCGACGCGGACGAAGTCGTCCATCTCCGCGGTAACAAAGAGAACCTTCAATAGGAGCCCTCGTGCGAGTCTTGCGACAGAGTCATGCAAGAACAGGTCCAATCTTGCGCGCAACCGAAAGCTGCGACACTGGCACGCACGATTCTTGTAAAATGGTCTTCTGGTACGGACGGTTGAACTTGATTCGGGACACTACCAGAAAGGCACGTGATGGGGGAGTTTGAATGATCACAGCCGATCATATTGAGGGGAACTTGACGGGAAGCTTCGCAGGCCTGCGCGTGCTCGATTTTTCGACGACGATTGCCGGACCGCATTGCGCACGGATGCTTGCTGACATGGGCGCCGAGGTCATCAAGATCGAAACCGCCGAAGGCGAAACGATGCGCAGCCGCCCGCCGGTGCGCAACGGCTGCTCGACGGCGTTCGGCCAGTTCAACGTCGGCAAGAAGAGCCTGGTGCTCGACCTGAAGTCGCCGCAAGGCCTGGAGGCCGTGCGGGCGCTGGTCGCGCACACCGATATCCTGGTCGAGAACTTTCGACCCGGCGTGATGCGACGATTGAAGCTGGACTACGAGGCGCTCAAGGAGCTCAACCCAATGCTCATTTATTGTTCGATCTCGGGATATGGGCAGACCGGGCCGTCCGCCGAGCTGCCGGCCTATGCGCCGGTGATTCATGCCGCGTCCGGCTACGACATGGCGCATCTTGCCTATCAGCCCGGCCGGAACCGGCCCGACTATTGCGGTATTTATCACGCCGATGTCGTCACCGGCACCTACGCGTTCGGCGCGATCGCGTCGGCGCTCTATCAGCGCGAGAAAACCAAGCGCGGTCAGCTGATCGACGTCTCGATGCTGGAATCGATGCTGAGCCTGACCCTGACCGAATTGCAATTGTCACAATTCGCGGTCGTGCCGACCCAGCGCCCGATGTTCGGGCCGAGCGAGACATCGGACGGATATGTCATGGTCACGGTTGCGAGCGAAAAGACCTTCCAGAGTCTGATGCCGGTGATCGGGCATCCCGAATGGATCACCGATCCGCGCTTTGCGACATATTCCGACCGCCGCAACAACTGGGTGACCTTGATGGATGGTGTCGAGGCCTGGTCGCGCATGGTGACGACGGCCAAGTGCCTCGACGCGTTGAACGCCGCAGGCGTTCCCTGTTCGGCCTACCGCACGGTCGCCGAAGCCTTGCAAGACCCTCAGATCTCCCATCGACGCGCGCTGTCCGAGGTCGAGGACGCAGGCGGCACCTTCAAGGTTCTCAACCAGCCGTTTCGGATGTCGGGCGCCAAAGTCTCGGCGGCCCGCAAGATGGCGACGCTAGGCGAACACACGCGCGCGTTGCTGAAGGAGGCGGGACTGCTGGAAGGTCAGGCCGCTCCTGTCGCGGGGGAGCGCTAGAGGCGGCTGCTTGCCGCAGACCGCGCACGCTGCGGCTTTTCATCCGCGCTTGCGGTACGGCCTTACGGTACGGTCTTGCCGACCCTCGTGTTTCCGTCCAATCTAGCTGATAGCATCACGATCCGGAACACCGGACCGACGGTAATTGGGAGGAGCTCCAATGAAGGCGGCAACCCGTTTGCGCACGCTTGCGCCGATTTTCCTTGTGGCGGCATTTGCTGGCGCGTTCGGCGCAAACCCTGCCAGCGCGCAGAAGCAGGGCGGCAGCATTACGGTCGGCCAGGAACTCGATATCCCCGGTTTCGATCCGCTCAAGGTCGGCGTGTTCGACACCTCTGCCGAAACCGCCGCCGCCGCGATCTTCGACACACTGACCACGCTCGACGACAAGGGCGAGCCGCAGCCCAAGCTTGCGACGTCCTGGACGCACTCCGACGACTACAAGACGTGGACCTTCAAGCTCAGGGCCGGCGTCAAATTCCATGACGGCACGCCGTTCAACGCGCAGGCGGTGAAGGAGAACTTCGACCGGCAGAAGGACCCGGCCAACAAATGCCGCTGCGCGTTCTACATCGCGTTCATCCACGATGTGCAGGCGCCTGACGAACTGACGGCAGTCTACAATTTGAACGATCCGCAGGTGAACCTGCCGGCGTTGGCGACCTTGCAAAGCTCCAACAACGTCATGCAGTCGCCGACCGCATGGAAGACCAAGGGCGACGACTATAGCCGCAATCCCGTCGGCACCGGCCCCTATATCCTGAAGTCATGGAACGCGGGCGATCGCATGGTTCTCGAAAGGAACCCCGACTACTGGAACAAGGGCCATCCCTATCTCGACCGGATCGTGCTGAAACCTTTGCCGGACGCGCAGTCGCGCTTCGCGAGCCTGCAATCCGGCGAAGCCGATATCGTCTGGGATGATGAGGCCGATGCCGACAATATCCAGAAGGCGCAAAAAGACCCGAAGATGACGGTGCACACCTATTCCGGGTCGGGTGCCTCGGTCTACGCCTTCAACACCAAGGTCGCGCCGTTCGACGATGTACGCGTGCGCCAGGCGCTGGTGATGGCGATCGATCGCAAGAAGATGTCGCAAGCTCTTACCAATGGGTTGGCGCGGCCAGCCAGCAACCCCTATGGCGAGGGCTCCTGGGTCAAATGCAAGGACGATGGCGCGCTGCCCGAGGACGTCGAAAAAGCAAAGGCGCTGCTCAAGGACTACGGCAAGCCGGTCGATTTCAAGATGATCGCCACCGCCACGCCGCGCGGCCGCGCCAATGGTCAGGTGTTGCAGCAGTTTTGGAAGCGGGTCGGCGCCAACATGGAGATTGAGCAGATCGACCAGGCCACCATCGTGCCGCGCGCCTTCATGCGCCAGTTCCAGTTGACCCCGTGGCGGATCGTCGACCTCGCCGATCCAGATCCGCAGATGTTCGCGAATTTCCATACCGGCAGCCCGGTGGCGCTCGCCAATTATTCCGATCCGGAGCTCGATCATTTGCTCGAGCATGCGCGGACCACCGCCGACATCGCCAAGCGCACTGAGGACTATTGCGCGATCAGCCGGCTGATCAACAAGCAGGCGATCTGGTTCTGGACCTTCCAGAACACCTATTACGCGATCTCGAGCGCCAAACTGAAAGGCCTGCCGAAAATCTATGGCGGGGTGATCGACGTCTCCGACGCCTGGGTCGAATAGGTCTCTCATGCTCGGATTTGTCGCCCGACGGCTGATCTATCTGCTGCCGGTCCTGCTCGCGGTGACCTTGCTGACGTTCCTGATCGCCTCGCTGTTGCCGGGCGATCTCGCCTATGTGATCCTCGGCGATCAGGCGACACCGGAGAACGTAGCCGCGCTGCGTCATGACATGGGGCTCGACCAGCCGATCTGGTGGCGCTACATCGGCTGGCTCGGCCATGTGCTGCAAGGTGATTTTGGCAGGTCGTTCCGCACCGGCCAGACCGTGTTGCAGGCGGTCTCCGATCGACTGCCGGTCTCGATCGAATTGATGATCCTGGCGGAGATCGGCGGCCTCATCATCGGCGTCCCGCTTGCGATCGTCTGCGCGGCGAAGAGTGGCGGCGCATTCGACCGTTTCGTGACCGGGACGGCCTTCGGCATGCTGTCGGTGCCGACATTCCTCTCCGCCATTCTCCTGATCTATCTGTTCGCGGTCGAACTTCATTTGCTGCCGGCGACCGGCTATGTGCCGTTCGCCGAAGACCCGGCCGGAAATCTGCGTTTCTTCGTGCTGCCGGCGCTGACCCTGGCGCTGGCTGAGTGGCCGGGGATCATGCGCGTCCTGCGTTCCGACATGATCGCGACCCTGCAGGAAGACTACATCGCGCTTGCCAAGGCCAAGGGACTGAAGCCATCCCGCATCCTGTTCGTGCATGCGCTGAAGCCGTCCTCGCTGACGCTGGTGACGGTGACGGGAATCAATATCGGGCGCTTGATCGGCGGCGCGCTGATCGTCGAGACGATCTTTGCGCTGCCGGGGATCGGCCGGCTCCTCGTCGCTGCGATCTATACGCGCGATCTCATCATCCTGCAGGGCGTGGTGCTGCTGGTCGCCGTTGGCTTTGTGATGGTGAACTTCATTGTCGATCTGCTCTACGCCGTTCTCGATCCCCGGATCCGCCATGGCCACGCTTGAACTCATCGGCATTGACCGCGATGTTGCGACGGCGCCGGCGCGGCGGTCGCGCCGGCTCGGGCTGTTGTTCTGGATCGCGATCGGCTGGATGGGCCTTGTTTTCGTCGTTGCGATCCTGGCCGATCTCTTGCCGATGCCGAGCCCGACCGACATGGACATGCTGGAGAAGCGGGCGCCGGCCTCGGTTGAACACTGGTTCGGCACCGACGGGCTCGGTCGTGACGAACTGGCGCGGCTGATCTTTGGCGCGCGGATATCGCTGGTGGTCGGACTTTGCGCGCCGGTGATCGGGCTGACCATCGGCGGCGCGCTTGGCATGCTCGCCGGCTATTTTCGTGGACGCTTCGAGACGCTCGTGGTCGGCAGCATGGATGTGCTGCTCGCGTTTCCGCCGTTGATTCTGGCGCTCGCGGTCACCGCCTATCTCGGCCAGTCCATTCTCAATCTGACCTGCATTCTCGGCGTGCTCGGCATTCCTGCCTTCATGCGGGTGGCGCGCGCCGCAACGCTCACCTTGGCACGCCGTGAATTCGTCATCGCGGCGCAAGCGCTCGGCGCCTCGCATGCGCGCATCCTGCTGCGCGAATTGCTGCCGAACGTGCTGCTGCCGCTGGTGGCGTTCTTCCTGCTCGGCGTTGCCATCACCATCGTCGCCGAAGGCGCGCTGTCGTTCTTAGGCCTGGGGGTGCCGCCGCCGATCTCGAGCTGGGGCAGCATGATCGGGGAGGGACGGGAGAGCCTGGACGTGGCGCCCCGGCTGGCTTTTTTCCCCGCCTTCGCGATGTTCCTGACCGTGCTGGCCTTCAACCTGGTCGGCGATACCTTGCGGGCGTTGACCGACCCCCGTCAGGGGGCGCTGTGAGCGGGGAGGTCTTGCTTGCGGTCGAGGATGTGGCGGTCGAATTGCCGACCCCGCGTGGGCCGCTGCGCGCGGTGGATGGTGTCAACCTCAGGCTTGGCGCCGGACGCACGCTCGGCATCGTCGGCGAATCCGGCTGCGGCAAGACCATGCTGTCGCGCGCGATCCTGCAACTGCTGCCGAAGAAGGCCAGGCTCTCCGGCCGCGTCATGTTCGACGGCCTGGATCTGGCGCGGATCGACCGCGAGACCTTGCGCAAGCTGCGCGGCCGCTCGCTTGCCGTCGTGTTCCAGGATCCGATGACATCGCTCAATCCGGTTCTGACCATCGGCACCCAGTTGATCGAGACGCTGCAGGAACATCTCGAACTCGATGCCGCGGCCGCGACGACACGAAGCGTCGAACTGCTCGCCGCCGTCGGCATTCCCGCGCCCGAGCAGCGGCTGACGCAGTACCCGCATCAGCTCTCCGGCGGCATGCGGCAGCGGGTCGCGATTGCGATTGCGCTGTCCTGCGAGCCGAAGCTTCTGATCGCCGATGAGCCGACCACCGCGCTCGATGTCACCATTCAGGCGCAAATCCTGGATCTGCTGGCGCGCGAGCAGCGGCGCCGGCACATGGCGATGATCCTGATCACCCATGATCTCGGCATTGTCGCCGGCCGCACCGACGAGGTCGCGGTGATGTATGCGGGCCGCGTGGTGGAGCGCGCCCCGACCACGGTCTTGTTCAAGAAAATGCATATGCCCTATACCGAGGCGCTGCTGGCGGCGATTCCGAAGCTCGACGCCGCGCCGCATACGCCGCTGCCGGCCATTTCGGGACGGCCGCCGGATCCGACCCGGCCGCTTCAGGGATGCTCGTTTTCGCCGCGCTGTCGCTATGCGGACGGCCGCTGCGCCAGGGAAAAGCCGGAGCTCACCGGCGCGGAAGCGATCGAGCATCAATATGCCTGCTTCCATCCGATCCAGGTCGCATCGGGCGTCAGCGCATGAGGCATGAAATCGTGCAAAATGTCGCGGCCGATCCCCTGCTCAAGGTCGAGAACCTCGTCGTTGAATACGCGGTCAGCGGCAAGACCGTCCACGCGGTCTCCGGCGTCAGTTTCGAAATCGCCCGCGGTGAAACGCTTGGGCTGGTCGGCGAATCCGGCTGCGGCAAATCCACGCTCGGCCGCGCGATCCTGCAGTTGCGGCGAGCTGTTTCCGGGCGGGTGCTGTTCGACGGCGACGAGCTCTCGGCGATGCAGGGCGAGGCGCTGCGAAGGATGCGCCGGCGCGTTCAGCTGATCTTTCAGGATCCGATCGCCTCGCTCAATCCGCGGCGCCGGATCGGCGACATCGTCGCCGAGCCGCTCGTGATCGCCGGATACAAGGATGCGAAGAAGCGGCGGGAACTGGTCTGCGAAGTGCTCAGCGCGGTCGGACTTGATCCGGCCCTGGTGATGGAGCGCCTGCCGCATGAATTTTCCGGCGGGCAGTGCCAGCGCATCTCGATCGCGCGCGCACTCGTGCTCAACCCCGAATTCATCGTCTGCGACGAGCCGGTCTCGGCGCTCGACGTGTCCATTCGCGCCCAGATCCTCAATCTGCTGGAGGAGATGAAGGCGCGTTTCGGCCTGACGCTGTTGTTCATCGCCCACGATCTTGCGGTGGTGAAGGCGGTCAGCGATCGCGTCGCGGTGATGTATCTCGGCAGGCTCTGCGAGGTCGGACCGTCCGAGCAGATGTTTGCCAGGCCTGCGCATCCCTATACGGCGCTTCTGATCGAGGCGATCCCGGTGCCCGATCCGGACGTGCGGCCGGCGGAGACCGTGCGGGTTGGCGAGCCGCCGTCGCCGATCGCGCCGCCCTCGGGCTGCCGTTTCCGCACCCGCTGTCCGCGCGCCGACAAGCGATGTGCTGAGGAAATGCCGGAACTTCGCGCGGTGGCGCCGAACCAGTACGTGGCTTGCCATCATCCGCTGAGTGTAGCGGGCTAGAACGTCTAGCGATCCGAACTTGACGGAACATCCGCGGGCTCAATCGGGATCTTGACAGGCAGCCGCTTGACGACTTTGACCCAGTGGCCACTGAAGGAATCGAGAGTAGCCAAGATGGCCGGATTGTCAGCGTATTTCAGTCGAAGCGACTGCTCGTTATCCTCGATGTCACTGCATTTCAGTGATCGCATGGTGTTCACAGTGCTATCGTCCCGCGCAGCCTTGGACAATTCCAGACAGCTGATGCGACGACCTCCGAATTCGATAACATCGGGCGGCAGTTGGGTAGGCCCCGTTTCTGCCTGAACGCACGGTCCAAGCCCAGTCGAGGTTACAAACGTGATGCCTGCAAGCAACAAAGTGTTTCGCAACGCCGTCATTTGTCCCACCACACATAAGCATATAGAACCGGTGACCGCTCAACATCAAGATTAAGAGCAAAATGAGGGGAGTGACGCCATGAAAAGCTTTCAGGTTGCCGATTTCAACGCCCCGCTGAAAGAAGTCGACCTGCCGACGCCACAGCCCTTGGGCACGCAGGTGCTGATCAAGGTCAGGGCCGCCGGCGTCTGCCACAGCGATCTGCATATCTGGGAGGGCGGCTATGATCTCGGCCATGGCCGCAAGCCGCTCTCGCTCAGGGATCGCGGCGTGTCGCTGCCGCGCACCATGGGCCACGAGACCGTCGGCGAAGTCGCGGCCTTCGGGCCGGACGTCAAGCTAGGGGACACGGGCGGTCTGAAGATCGGCGATGTCGCGCTGGTCTATCCCTGGCTCGGCTGCGGCAGATGCGCGACCTGCCTCGCGGGCGAGGAGAACATGTGCCTGAAGCCGAACTCGATCGGCGTCTATTGCGATGGCGGTTACGCCGATCACATGACGGTGCCGCATCCAAAATATCTGCTCAACCTGGAGGGGCTCGATCCCGTCACCGCCGCGCCTTACGCCTGCTCGGGCGTCACCACCTATAGCGCGCTGAAGAAGGTCGAGAAGGATTTTGCCACTCCGATCGTGATCTTTGGCGCCGGTGGGCTCGGCCTGATGGCGTTGTCGCTGTTGAAGGCGATGGGCGGCAAGGGCGCGATCGTCGTCGACATCGACGCGCGGAAGCGCGAAGCCGCGGAAGCCGCCGGCGCGCTCGCGACCGTCGACGGCAAGGCGCCGGACGCGCTGGAGCAGCTCGCGAAAAAAGCCGGCGAGCCGATCCGCGCGGTGATCGATCTGGTCGGCAACGCCGCGACCGCGCAGCTTGGCTTCGATTGCCTGACCAAGGGCGGCAAGCTGGTGATGGTCGGCCTGTTCGGTGGCGGCGCGCCGTGGGCGCTGCCGCTGATCCCGATCAAGGCCGTCACCATCCAGGGCAGCTATGTCGGCAATTTGCGCGAAACCCAGGAGCTGCTCGATCTCGTGCGCGCCAAGAAAATCTCGCCGATCCCGGTCACGACCATGCCGCTCGCCAGGGCCAATGAGGCGCTGCTGGATTTGCAGAAGGGCAGGCTGGTCGGCCGTGCCGTGCTGACGCCGTAGGACACCGTCATTGCGCGCGGAGCGAAGTATTAGGGTTCGTCATTCCGGGATGGTGCGCAAGCACCAGACCCGGAATCTCGAGATTCCGGGTTCGATGCTTCGCATCGCCCCGGAATGACGACATCCGGATGCTTCGCTCGCAATGACAGTTTCATCTCCGTACGCCTATTAAGGAACCCCGCATGTCCGCCAATAACGCGCTCCACATCGCAGTCCTCGCCGGCGACGGCATCGGCCCTGAAGTCATGGCGCCGGCGCTCGCGGTGTTGCGCAAGATCGAGGCGCAGTCCGACCTGAAATTCCGCTTCACCGAGGCGCCGGCCGGCGCCAATAATTATCGCGAGACCGGCAAGTCGATGCCGGACTCGACGGTGCGGCTGTGCGACGAGGCCGACGCGATCCTGCTCGGCGCCTGTGGGCTTCCGTCGGTGCGCTACCCCGACAACACCGAGATTATGCCGCAGGTCGAATTGCGCTTTCATTTCGACCTCTATGCCGGTGTGCGGCCGGCGCGGCTGATTCCGGGCGTACCGAGCCCGATCGTCGGCGCCGACCGGCACGGCATCGACCTCGTCGTGATCAGGGAATCCACCGAAGGCCTGTTCGCCTCGATGGGCAAGGGCGTCGTCACCCACGACGAGGCGCGCGAGACACTGGTGATCACGCGCAAGACCTCGGAGCGCTTGTTCGAGTTCTCCTTCAAGTTCGCCGAACGGCGCAGAGCGCGCGGGCGCGCCAATGGAGGTTTGACCTGCGTCGACAAGGCCAACGTCTTCAAGGCCTTCGCCTTCTTCCGCGAGATGTTCGATGAAGCCGCCACGCGCCATCCTGGGGTCAGGACCGATCGGCTTTATGTCGACGCCTGTTCGGCGATGCTGGTGAAGCGACCCTGGGATTTCGACGTCATGGTGATGGAGAACATGTTCGGCGACATTCTCTCCGACCTGACCGCCGGGCTGATCGGCGGCATGGGCATGGCGCCATCCGCCGACATCGGCGACCGCCATGCCGTGTTCCAGCCCTGTCACGGCACCGCGCCCGACATCATGGGGCAGGGCAAGGCCAACCCGACCGCGATGATCCTGTCGGTGGCGATGATGCTGGACTGGCTCGGCGACAAGCACGGACTGGAAAGCGCGGCGGAAGCCAGCGCGCGGATCGAGCGCGCCGTCGACAAGGCCTATGCGGATGGCATCAAGCCGATGGAGTTCGGCGGCAGCAACGGCACGGCCGATATGGCGAAGGCGGTGCTCGCCGCATTGTAATCACCGTCATCTCGGGAGTGCGATGCAGATCATCGCGACGCTCCCAGCGTGGGCCGAGACCTGAACCTGCCGAGCGGCGAAAGACCCGAAACGGTCATTCGTTCCGCCGGACGGCTTGGGAATGGTCGTCGACGATATCGTGGATGATTTGGCGCGCCTTCTTGGCCTGGTTCGGATCGGTATCGCGAAGCTGCACCAATGTGATGAGGGCCTTCCAAATCGCCCAACCCCGCGCACGCTTCCAGGTGGCTGGGTCGAGCGCAACAGCTGCGCGGAATTCCTCCCGGCTGGCCGGATCGAGGAACGTCCACGCGATCACGAGATCGCAGGACGGATCGCCGACACCCGCGCATCCGAAGTCAACCACGGCACTTAGCCGGCCCTCTTTCACCAGAAGATTGGTTTCGGCAACGTCGCCATGAACCCAGGCCGCCGGCCCCTGCCATGACGTCGTCAATGCCGTCTCCCAGACCTCCCTTGCGAGAGTGACGTCGATCATGTCCGCGAGCCTGGCGATCGACCCACGTGTCTCGGTGTCGTAGACCATGAGCGATCCGCCGCGGTGAAAGTTGTGACTGCCGGCAACAGGGCCGTTGCGGGCGTCGATACTCCGCAAGGCCACCAGAAAATGGGCAAGGTCTGCTGCGAAGCGATCGAGATCACCGACGGGGGCGGCGCTTGCCGGTTTGCCGTCGAGCCAGCCGTAGATCGACCAAGGCCAGGGATAGCCCGCGCCGGGGGCCCCAAGGCCAAGGGGAACCGGGATCGGCAACGGCAGATGCGGCCCCAACACGGGCAACCAACGATGCTCCTTCTCGACCTGAACGACATAGGGCAACGCGCTCGGCAACCTGACCGACAAGCTGTCGCCGAGGCGGAAGGTCCTGTTGTCCCAACCACCGTTCTCAACTGGCGCGACGGGAAGCTCCGCCCATTGCGGAAACTGGGCACGGATGAGCTGCTTCACCAGCGTCGCATCGATCACAGTCATCTTGGTTCAGCATGTAGCCCGAATGAGCCAAGCGATATGGCGGAACTGTAGCAAGGCGAAGACCGCTCTGATTCGTGACTAGATCGCCCGCGCCGCCCTCAGCTTTTCGATCTCGTCAGGACTGTAGCCGAGCGACCGCAATATTTCATTTGTATGCTCGCCGAGATCGGGCGTCGCCGTCCGTATTGCGCGATCGTATCCCGTGATCTCGCAGGGTTGTGCCACCAGATCGAGTTCGCCGAGGCGCGGATGGGTGACCGAGCGCTTGAGCCGCAGCGTCTCGACCTGCGGATCGGCAAAGGCCTGCTCGATGTTGTAGACCGGTCCGCAAGGCAGGCCCGCGGCGACCAGCAGTTCAAACCATTCGGCTGTGGTTTTCGCGCGCAGCGCCGCGGCGATCATGTCGTTCATCGCCTCCTTGTTTTGTCTCCGCAGCGCGGTCGAGGCAAAGCGCGGATCGCCGGCCATGGTCTCGCGGTCGATCAGCCTGCAGAATGTCTGAAAATTCCTGTTGCTGGTGGCGGCGATGTTGAGGAATCCGTCGGCGGTGGGAAAACATCCCATCGGGGTGTTGGTAGGATGGTTGTTGCCTTCCTGCGGCGGAATCTTCTTGTCCATGGTCCAGCGCGTCGCCTGAAAATCCAAAAGCGTCAGGCCGGCCTCGATCAGCGAGGTCTGCACCCAGCGGCCTTCGCCCGCGACCTCGCGATCGAGCAGCGCGATCAGGATGCCTTGCGCGAGGAAGGCGCCCGCCATGATGTCGGTGACGGCGACCCCGACCCGGACCGGGCCCTGGCCGGGAATGCCCGTCACCGACATGATGCCGCTCATGCCCTGCGCGATCTGGTCGATCGAGGGCCTGGAGCTATAGGGGCCATACTGGCCGAAGCCGGAAATGCTGCCGTAGACGATGCGCGGATTGCGCTGCTTGACGGAGTCATAATCGACGCCGAGGCGTTTGGTGACGCCCGGCCGCATGTTCTCGACGACGACGTCGGCCTTTTCCGCAAGCCGCATCAGCACTTCGCGGCCTTCTTCGCTCTTCAGGTTCAGCGTGATGGCGCGCTTGTTGCGATGCAGGTTCTGGAAGTCCGAACCGTCGCGCCGGCCCACCAGTTCGCCGGATTCAGCGTCATCCGGCGGCGGCTCGACCCGGATCACGTCGGCGCCCCAGTCGGCCAGGGTGCGGACGCACGAAGGCCCCGCGCGCGCCAGCGTCAGGTCAATCACCTTGAACCGTGACAATGGGAGCCGCGGCGACGGCGTTGGTGACTCAGCATGGCCGGACGCCTCGACGGGCTTATGCATTTGATCGTCCTGGATCGGGGTGACGGAGATGGTGTGGGCGTGTCAGTCGCAGGCGTAAACCGTCGTCACATGGCAGACTATGCGATCGCAAAATCGACCCTTCAACGGAGCTGTTACTTCCCCTTGAATTGCGGCTTGCGTTTTTCCATGAAGGCCGTGCGGCCCTCGCGGAAATCCTCGGAATCCATGCAGGCGATGCCGATCTGCTTGATCGCCTCCATGTCGCGACGGCTTTCGTCCTTCAGCACCTCGGCGATGGTGATCTTGGCCGCGGCAATAGCGAGCGGAGCGTTGGCCGAAATAGTGCGGGCGATCTCAAGCGTCGCATCCCAGAGATTGCCTGCGGGAATGACGCGATCGACCAGCCCGATCCGCAACGCCTCTGTGGCATCGATCCGCATGCCCGTATACATGATGAGCCTTGCCCAGGACGGACCGACCAGCGACACAAGGTGCTTGAGGCCGTCATAGCCATAGGCGATGCCGAGCTTCGCTGCCGGGATGCCGAACTGGCCGTTGTCGGCGGCGATGCGTATATCCGACATCATCGCCACCTGCATGCCGCCGCCGAGGCAAAAGCCCCGGATGCAGGCAATGGTCGGCTTCGGATAGTCGGCCAGCAGTGCACGCTGTGCTTCGCTGCGTTTCGAATACTCCGCGGCGGCTTCCGCGTTGTGACGGGTCTTCTCGAACTGGCTGATATCGGCGCCCGAGACGAAGGCCTTGTCGCCGGTGCCGACCAGGATCACCACGCGCACGTCCGGATCGTCGCGCAGTTCGATCAGCGCCTGGCCGAAGCCCTCCCACATGTCGAGCGACATGGCATTGCGTTTCTCGGGATTGTTGAAGGTGATGACCCCGACGCCGTCGGTGACACTCTTGAGGATCTTGCCGTCGGCAAAGGAGGTTTGGGTTGTGTTGGGAGTATCCAGCATCGGTGCGGCTTTCGTTGTTCAGCGGATTGCCTGGACAGCTTAACGCATTTTCCAATCCCGGGGGGCCCTATCCCTCGAGACGCATCGCGTTCGGCGATACTCGTCGGGATGAGGGCAGATATCACCCCTCGTGGCGAGGCGCCCGACGCGCTGCGTCGGGCGTCTCCGGACGATGCCCTTGCATCGCCTTGAGAACCATGAGGCCGCGGAATGTAGCCGTTGGCTTGCGCCTCACTGCGCCAGATGTGCCGTCAACGGATGATTGGCGGCCTGCTCGAAGAACGCGGCTTCCTCGGCGGTCGCCTCCAGCAGCTGTTCGTCCTGGTTGTAGATGTCGGTGCGGAACTGCACGGTCTGGTCCTTCGTCATCCAGGCGGTCAGATAGATCCAGGCCACCGGAACTTTCCCGGTGACGGGAATATCCTCGCGCTTGCCGGTCGCAATCGCCGCGTCGATCGCGGCCCTGTTCCACTTGGGCTGATCCTTCAGCAGCCAGGCCGCGAGGTCGCGCACGTTGTCGACGCGGGAGCAGCCGTGCGAATCGAAGCGATAGTCGTCGCTGAAGAGATTGCGCTGGTTGGTGTCGTGCATGTAGACCGAATAAGCGTTCGGCATATCGATCTTGACCGCGCCGAGCGCATTCCAGGTGCCGTTTTGTTGGCGTACCGTGAAGTTCGGCGTGTGGGTTCCGGACCAGTCGACCGCATGCGGGTCGATCGGATTGTCATGCGAATCCAGCACTTCCATGTGCATGCGCGAGAGGTAGCTCGGGTCTTTCCGCATATGCGCCGAGATCTCGGTCTTCGCAATCGAGGACGGCACGGTCCAGGTCGGGTTGAGGTTGACGCTGGTGATCTCGGCGGTCAGCGTCGGCGAGGGCTTTTCGGTCTTGCCGACGATGACGCGATAGCGCCGCACCACGGCGTCGTTTTCGACCGCTTCGGCAAACGCCGCGGGGAGGTTGACCACGACATAGCGCGGGCCAAACGAGAAGTTCATGTTGTCGAGACGCTCGAGGGAAGCCTCCAGCTGCTTGACGCGCTTCTGCACGGAAACGTTGAGCGCGGCAAGCGTGCGTGGCGTCACGCTGCCGGTCGCAGCAAGCCCGTGGCGGACCTGGAAGCGCTTGACGGCCTCGCTCAAAACCTCGTCGAACGCTCCGCTCGTCCTGTCGGACGCAAGATCGCCGGAGATGATCAGACGCTTGCGCAAGAGCTCGTCATTCGGCCCCGCGACGCCAATCGCGAATTTGGCGTCGAGGGGAAGCTCGGGCCATCCACCGCGCACCGCGATATCCGAATAGCTCAGAGCGGCTTCCTTGATCCGCTGCGCGGTGCCCTCGTCGAAGGTCGGCTCGTGGGAGAGCGCCAGCGCCGCGGCCGATCGCTGTTCCGGGGTCGATGCGGGCGCAGCCTTCGCTGGTGCCGCGTGTGCTGCGGGGGCTTCGCCTGCTGCCGTGGCAGGCTTGGCCGGAGCCAGCGGCTTGGGGGCCGCAGCCGGAGCAGTGGTCTCGCCGAACGCCGGCGCGGCTGCCAACATTGCAGCAACGGCCATAATCGTCATCGTCATTTTTCGCATCATGGATGTCCTTGGGAGGCGCGTGACGGCGCCAAACTGAAGTCGGACGATTTGTGATGGGGATAAATCGAAGCTGATCGTTGTCTGTCAAACTTAACCCATCGCGGTTCCATTCCGATGAAGTCTCTGTTGCGGCTGTTGCACTGCCGAAAAGGCCGGATTGAACATGTGGGGCCTTTGCTAGGTCGCGGCAACGGCGTAAGTGGTTCGCAAAGCACATATGGTGCAGCTCCGACGAACGGGGCAGGGCTAGGGAGAGCCATCTTGTTGAGGCGCCGGGATATGGTCGCCGGGCTTTGCGGCGGTACGCTCATGGTGATGGCGCCATGGGCCCGCGCCGAGCCGAGCTATCCGAGCCGGACCATCAAGATGATCGTGCCCTATCCGGCGGGCGGGACCACCGATCTGCTCGGTCGGCTCATCGCCGATCAGCTGAAAACCGGTCTTGGGGCCAGTGTGATCGTCGAGAACAAGCCGGGTGCGGGCACCACCCTTGGCGCGGAGCAGGTCGCGCAGGCCGCGCCCGATGGCTACACGCTGCTGATGGCGACCTCGACGACGCTCGCCATCAACAAGACCTTGTACAAGAAACTGCCCTATGATCCCCGGAAGGACTTTGCGCCGATCGCGCTCGTGGCCGCAGTCCCCTTCGCGCTGATCGTCAATCCGTCGATCCCGGCCAAGACCCTGTCGGAGTTCATCGCCTACGCGAAATCGACGCCCCGTCTCGCCTATGGTTCGGCCGGCAACGGCAGCCCGCATCACCTTGGCGCGGAAATGCTGAAAGCGGCGACCGGGATCGATATCCGCCATGTGCCGTACCGCGGTAGCGTGCCGGCCATGTTCGACGTCATCGCCGGCCAGATTCCGTTCATGGTCGTGGACCTGCAGCCGGCGCTGCAGCAGATTCGCGAGGGCAAGGTCAGGGTGCTCGGCGTGACGACACTGCAGCGGGTCGCCGCCGCCCCGGAGATTCCGACGCTCGCCGAAAGCGGGCTTCCCGGCTTCGAACTTGTGGCGTGGCAGGGGGTGGTCGCGCCGGCCCGAACGCCACGCGCGATTATCGACGAACTGGCCGGGCAGATCGGCAGGCTCGTTGCCCATCCCGCAACGCGCGAGCGGCTCACCACAATGGCGCTGGAGCCACTCACGGGATCGACGCCGGATGGCTTCGCACAATATATCAGGACCGAGATCGATCGGTGGGCGACGATCGTCGAGAACTCGGGTGCGGCACTGGAATGAGCGTGTGCGACGTTCTGATCGTTGGCGCCGGCCCCGTCGGACTGACGCTTGCGATCGATCTGGCCTGGCGAGGGATCGCCGTCACGGTGGTCGAGACGCGGTCGCGGGCGGCTCCGCCCGAGCCAAAATGCAACCATGTCGCCGCGCGAACCATGGAGATCTTCCGTCGGCTCGGTGTCGCAGACAAGGTCCGCGATGCCGGCCTTCCGTCCGACTACCCGCACGACATCAGCTATCGCACGACATTCACAGGTCAGGAGCTGACGCGCATCCGGATCCCTTGCCGCCGCGATCGCTTCACGGCGACCGACGGTCCGGATTGCAGCTGGCCGACGCCGGAGCCGCCACATCGCATCAACCAGATCTTCCTCGAGCCGATCCTGTTCGAACATGCGGCCGCACAGCCGCGCATCACCATTCTCAGCAGAATGGCAGCTGAAGATGTGGTCGTGCGGGATCATTCGGCTGACGTCTCGCTTCGCGACCTTGAGACCGGAGCGGTCAGACGCCTCGATTGCCGTTTCCTGATCGGCTGTGACGGCGCACGCTCCATCGTGCGCCGGGCGATCGGCGCCGAGCTGACCGGCGACGCCGTGATCCAGCGCGTGCAGTCGACCTTTATCCGTGCCTCGGACCTGATCAACCGCCAACGGCACGATCCCGCCTGGGGCACCGGCGCCATCAATCCACGCCGCTCTGGGATGGTGTATGCCATTGACGGCCGCGAGCGATGGTTAGTGCACAACTACCTGAGGCCGGATGAAGTGGATTTCGATTCGGCAAATCGTGATATGTGCATCCGGACCATCCTCGGCGTGGGCGCGGATTTCCGATATGACATCATCTCCCGGGAGGATTGGTACGGACGCCGCCTGGTCGCGAACAGGTTTCGTGACCGCTCGGCCTTCATTGCCGGCGATGCCGCGCACATCTGGGTGCCCTATGCCGGTTACGGCATGAATGCCGGTATTGCCGATGCCACGAACCTGTCCTGGCTGATCGCCGCGCATCTCAATGGCTGGGCGCCGGCGGCCATTCTCGATGCCTACGAGGCGGAGCGGCTGCCGATCACGAGCCAGGTTTCACGGTTCGCGATGGCGCATGCCGAGGCCGAGATTCGCCGCCGCGGAGCGGTTCCGGACGACATCGAAGAGCCCACATCGCGTGGCGAGGCCGTGCGCGCGGAGGTCGGGCGGCTCGCCTATGACATCAACGTCCGACAATATGCCTGCGCGGGCCTGAATTTCGGCACATATTACGATCGCTCGCCGATCGTTGCCTACGATGGGGCGGAACAGCCGCCCTACACCATGGACACGTATGCCGCCTCAACAGTTCCGGGTTGTCGCACGCCGCATTTCCGGCTCGAAGACGGACGTTCGCTCTATGATGCGATGGGGCCGGAATTCACGCTTTTGCGTTTCAATTCCGCCGTTGATGTGGCCCCACTCGAAGCTGCGGCCAGCAAACGGGGCTTGCCGCTGAAGGTGCTCGATGTCGATCGCGGCCCAGCGATCCCCGCTGTCTACGATGGCAGGCTGATACTGTCGCGACCCGACCAGCACGTGGCTTGGCGCGGCTGCAACTTGCCCAAAGATCCTGCGGCGTTGATCGATCGTATTCGCGGCGCTGCCTGAACCCGGACGGGCAAGGCCGCGATCGTTTATTCTTCGTTTGCTGCGATCGATTCCATCAAGGAGACCAGCTGACGCTGCACGGTCTGATCCTTGATCTTGCTATAGGCTCGCAACAGCCTGAGGCTGAACGCGCTGTCGAGGAACAAAAGGCTCTCGACTTCGCGGGCCTTGCTGTCGCCATCATAGAAAAACGTGACGGGCACATCGAGCGCAGACGCGATTTGCTGAAGGCGGGCCGCGCCGACGCGATTGACGCCCTTCTCGTATTTTTGCACCTGCTGGAAGCTCACACCGAGCTTGTCACCGAGTTCCGCCTGAGAAATCTTCTGTTCGACACGCCGCAGCCGGATTCGTTTTCCAAGCTCAATGTCGGACTTGCCGGCACTGCGCTGTTTCATCTTTTTCGCCGTTGATCTGTTCATTCTCGTATTACCGTCCTTAGTCGATTCCCCCCGAAGAGTTGGGTCAGGGGTTCACCCATATACACTGGTTCAGGTTGTTTTGGACTGACGATTTCGACCTTAAACCACGGCTATTTTGCGGGGGCGAGGCCAAGCCGTAGTTATTCGGGGATTCGGTTCGGTTCTTGGTTAAGTCTGCTAGGGCAATGAAAACACATTGGAATACCACTTCTCGCCGACGCTCGCTAGACGAGAGGTAGCATTGTCCTGCTCGGGGACAATGCAAAAAAGTGCGGCAACTTGCAGTTGGCTTGGTGGCGTCCGTGCCGGTCAACCGCCGTCGGCAGCCGCCACCCCTGCACAATCGTGCCACAGGCGCCGACAGAGAAGCCTCGCACTGTCGTGCAACGAAATGTTTCGAACATGTCCGCCGGTCGTGCTAGGCTGATGAACGGTTCGCAGCGTTGATGAGCCAAAATGCGGGGGCATCGTGTTGGCCGGACCATGCAAGTCAGGGAATGGAAAGTACGCCGGTGGCTAACTCAGACGAAAACCTGCTTTCAGTTCTGGCAAAACTTGAGGAATGCCGGGCCGCACTCCTTGCGGGCGGCAGCCGCGACACGGCCGAGCTGGTTTCGGTCGTTATCCTCGAGCTCCGTATGAAACTCAATGAGATCGACGATGCGGAGCTTAAAGCTCTTTGCGAAGAGATGATGCGGGCCAGGGAACCGGCGGAGAGGCCGCGCGATCTGAAATCCGCACATGCTCAGCGGCGACGCCCGCTGCTGCGGCTCGTCAAATAGGTCAAACAAGACTTAAACCCCAGCCTTGATTTTGAGCCTTGACCTCCAGCCTCGCGTTCGTTCGCGGTTACGCTGCCGGGACATCAGGTGATCTTCGAGCATTCGTGACTTGAAGCCGGCCTCGCGCTTCGGCACCAATGTCTCGTCCGAGCCGAGGCAGCCGGGCTCTGGGCCTTAGGAAATGGCGATAAGGGTATGATCCAAAATGTATCTCTTCCGGCAGCCCTGCTTGCCGGTCTGGTCAGCTTCCTGTCGCCTTGCGTGCTGCCGTTGGTCCCACCCTATCTGGTCTATCTGACCGGTGCCACGATCGAGCACGTCGAGAACGACGAGAGCGTTTCGGCCTCGCGGCGCGCGGTGATGACTTCCGCATTGCTTTTCGTGCTCGGTTTCTCCACCGTCTTCGTGTTGCTCGGAGCCAGCGCATCGCTGATCGGCGGATTGATCCGCGCCTGGTCGGCCGAGCTCTCGATCATTGCCGGGATCGTCATCATTGTCATGGGCCTGCACTTCCTGGGGCTGACACGGATCGGGCTCTTGATGCGGGAAGGCCGGCTGCCGATCCCGAAGCCCGTGGGCCTGTGGGGCGCCTACATCATGGGCCTCGCTTTCGCGTTCGGCTGGACGCCGTGTATCGGTCCGATCCTTGCGGCGATCCTGTCGATCGCGGCCGCGGAAGCGACCGTGACCAAGGGGGCGGGCCTGCTCGCGATCTATTCCGCCGGCCTCGGCATCCCGTTTCTGATCGCGGCCTTCATGGTCGAGCAGTTCTCGTCGCTGTTCGCACGGATGAAGGGACATCTCGCCAATGTGGAGCGGGCGATGGGCGTGCTGATGATCGTCACCGGCGTCGGGTTTCTGACCGGCGCGGTCTCCGGCGTCAGCATCTGGCTCCTGGAAACCTTTCCGGCGCTGCAGAGCTTCGGCTGAAACTCTCTCCGCGCTAGCTTTCGAGCGCACAGATCACGGTGTAGACGACGCCGCGAGGCAGGAAGTCGACGGTCGCCTCACCGCCGAGCTGATCGCGCGCGCTGCGTTCGATCATCCGCGATCCGAAGCCGCGCTGCACCGGCGCGACGACGACGGGACCTCCGGTCTCGGCCCAGGTCAATCGCAGTTTCGGTTTGCCGTCGTCGGTGACGATTTCCCAGTCCAGCGTCACGATGCCGGTGTCGTTCGACAGCGCGCCATACTTTGCGGCATTGGTCGCGATCTCGTGCACGATCATCGACAACACGACTGCGACCCGCGGCGAAAGCGGGACTTTCGGGCCGGTCATTCGGATGCGGTCGGGATTGTTGAGAGAATAGGGCTGCAGCACGCGATCCACCACGTCCTGCAGGCCTGAGCCGCGCCATTTCTCGCTGCTCAGAAGGTTATGCGCTTCGGCAAGCGCTCCGAGCCTGCCCTCGAACTTCTCGCGTTCATCCCGGCTTGCGGTCCTGAAGGTCTGCACCGCAATCGCTTGCAGAATTGCCAGCGTGTTCTTGACCCGGTGATTGAGCTCTTCGATCAGAAGGTCGTGCAGCATCTCGCCGCGAGCGATCGTCGTTGCCATCCTGACCGCAAATGCGAGACCCAGCAGCAGCAAGGCGCCGCCGATCACGCTCGTGATTGCAAGATTGCGCCACAAGGGAGCGGAAAGGGAGCTTTCGGCAATGCCGGCCCCGACGGTCCAGCCGGTCAAGGGAGACCTTGTAAAACTCGACACCAGGGACACGCCATCGAGCGAGATCGTCGGAAGCGTGGCTTCGGGCGCCCGGAACATCGCCGCATAGAGCGATGGCGATGCGCGTTTGCCGATCGTGTCCTGGGGGTTCGGCGTGCGCGCAAAGACCATTCCGGCACCGTCCAGGATCGAAACCGTCCAATCCTCGCCTGGCCGCTGCTTTTCGATGATCGCCTGGAACATGTCGATCGGCGGGCTGAAGGAGATATCATAGAGCACCTCATCATCGCGAATGACCGGCACCTCGACCGTCACGATCCAGCGATGCTTCACTGCGCCGACAAACAGGTTCGAATATTGCGGGTGTTTGGTGATGAACACCCTTTCGACGATCTCGCGGTTGTTGCGCGGCGGGAGGCTCGTCGTGTCTGATGTCGTCGACGAGAACAATTGACGGCCGTCGCGGTCGGCCACCAGGATCACGCCATCCGTGCCGTATTGTTCGAGAAAGCCCGATGCGATGCGGCGGAAATCACCGAAGTTGCCGTTACGCAGCGAATCTGTGAGCGCCAGCACCTGCAGCCCGCCCGTCATGCGCTGCATCTCGGCATCAAGCACCAGGCGAATGCTGCGCACCGTCTGCAGCACGCGCTCCGTGGCGTCCTTGCGGTCCTGCTCGTGGTCGTTGAAAACCAGGACGGTCGCGAAAATAATGAGCGGCAGCGTGGTTCCGGCGATCAGAAGAGCAAGTCGTACGGGCAGGGAGGGTTTCGGCACGCGGTTCCCGCATCATTGCATTGCGCCAAATTACCGGAAGCATAGGAGAACGGCCCCAAATCCGCCACGGATTTTGGGGGCGTCACCGGTTCCAGCAGATGAGCAAGTTGTGATGCAGGAAACGTTTCCCTAGAGGTTGCTTTCGGTGATCGCGGCGTAGACCATGGTGCGCAGCTCGCGCCGGATCGGATAGGCGCTCGACGGCAACACCTGGGTCATGAAAATGGCGATCAGCTCCTCGGCGGGGTCGATCCAGAACGAGGTGGTTGCGGCGCCGCCCCAGGCATATTCGCCCGGACTGCCGGGGATCAGCGTCTTCGCCGGGTCCATCGTCACGGAGAAACCGAGGCCAAACCCGATGCCGTTGTAGGTCGCCTCGGAGAACAGCGATCGCGACATCTCCGGCAGATCGCGCCCGCCGGGCAGATGATTTGACGTCATCAGCTTGAGCGTCTTCGGCCCGAGCAGTCTGACGCCGCCGAGCTCACCGCCATTGATCAGCGCACGGCAGAAGGTGAGATAGTCCGACGTGGTCGAGCACAGCCCGCCGCCGCCGGAGACAAATCCCGGCGGTTCCAGGAAGGAACTCGTCGCGGGATCGTCCTGCAATGTCAGTCCTTCCTTGCGTTCGGCCGCATGGAAGGTCATGCCGCCCTCGGCCGAATAGCAGGCGGCGAGCCGGTGGGCCTTGTCGGCGGGCACGTGGAAACCGGTGTCCGTCATGCCGAGTGGATCGAAGATCCGCTCCTTGAGATACTGCTCGAACGGCTTGCCGCTGATCTTGCCGATCAGATAGCCGAGCACGTCGGTCGAAACCGAGTAATTCCAGGCCTCGCCGGGCGAAAACTCCAGCGGAACCTTGGCAAGGTCCTCGATCATGGATTGCAGCGTGCCCGCCTTGACGACGTCGCCGATCTTGTTTTCGCGGTAGGCCGCATCGACGTTGGAGCGCTGCTGGAAGCCATAGGTGAGCCCCGATGTGTGGCGCAGGAGATCGACGATCTGCATCGGCCGCGACGGCGGCCGGGTCAGGAAGGTGGGAAAAGTCCCGGCGGCGAAGACCCCGAGATTCTTCCATTCCGGAATGTATTTGTGGACCGGTTCGTCGAGCGCGACCCGGCCTTCCTCGAACAGCATCATGAAGGCCACCGAGGTGATCGGCTTGGTCATCGAATAGATGCGGAAGATGGTGTCGTCCCGCATCGCAACCTTGCGCTCGACATCGGCAAGGCCTTGCACGGAACTATGGGCCACCTTGCCGCGGCGGTAGACCAGGAGCTGGGTGCCCGGAAAGCGCCCGGAATCGATGTAACGCTGCTTCAATAGCACATCGATCCGGTCCAGCGCTGCCTTGGACATGCCAACGGATTCGGGGGAGGCGGGGGTGGGGGCGAGCATCGTCATCATCTCCGGCTGCGGAGTGTGTTTGATACCCGAAAACCGGGCCACGTTCCAATGGTCGCTGCCGACCCAGGAGTGTAGCTTTGCGAACAATTAACGTACAGTTGAAAGTACGGTTGAAAGTATACTTGGGAGGACCGCTGCCATGACCCAATTCGACGATTCCGAGCTGACCGCCGCCGTCGTCCGCAGCTTCGAAACAACACCGGATCCGCGTGCCAAATTCCTGATGCAGGAACTCGTGAAGTCATTGCACGATTTCGTCCGCAGGACGGATCTGACGTTCGACGAATGGGGCACTGCGATCGATTTCCTGACCCGCACCGGCCAGAAATGCAGCGACAGCCGGCAGGAATTCATTCTGCTGTCGGATGTGCTCGGGGTCTCGATGCTGGTGGATGCCGTCAACCATCGCGAGCGCGCCGGCGCGACCGAGACCACCGTGCTCGGTCCCTTCTATGTCGGCGAGCACAGGGCGACGCCGCATGGCACTGATATCTCCACCCAGGCCGCGGGTGAAAAGATGTTCGTGCAGAGCCGCGTGACCGACCTTGCGGGCAAGCCGCTGGCAGGCGCCGCGGTCGACGTCTGGCATGCCGACGGCGACGGCTTCTACGATTCGCAGCGGTCGTCCTATGAGGCCGAAGGTCCGTCGTCACGGGCGCGGTTCATCACCGACGCCGACGGCCGCTTCTATTTCCGCACCATCCTGCCGCACAGCTATCCGATCCCGACCGATGGCCCGGTAGGCGACATGATCCTCAGGGTTCGGCGCCCCGCGATGCGGCCGGCGCATGTGCATTTCCTGATCGATGCGCACGGCTTCGAGCCGCTGATTACCCACGTCTTCATCGGCGGCGACGCGCATCTTGATTGCGACGTGGTGTTCGGGGTCAAGCAGGAGCTGATATCGCAGATCGAACGACGCACCGATCCGGTGATGCCCGATGGCAAGCTCGCGACAGGACCCTGGCACCTGATGACCTACCACTTCCGCATGAAGCCGGGCGACGGCGCCGCGCCGAAACCGATGATGGTGAAGACCACCGAAGACGCCTGAGGCCTTTCGAGACGACGAGATTTAGACGGCTGCTCAATTATTGTGCGGCGCACAAGATTTGAGCGAATCGCAAATTTTAGATGCGGACAGCTTGTGGTCATCGCCTGAGCAATCCGAGTAATCTATTGAAATAACAGCGCATATCGCGACGCCCAAGCTTGGCACGAAGCTTGAATATTCAGTGGCGACGCCATCGACGCCGTCCCTGGAAACCAATCATTCGAATTTTGACACCGCCAAACCGGGGGCCGCCCCGGAGCGCGCATCTATGCCGCGAAAGGAAATCTCTGATGAGCAAGCAAGACCCGACATGGATTTCAGATTGGAATCCTGAGGACGAGACGTTCTGGAACGCCAAGGGCAAGACGGTCGCCCGCCGCAATCTCATCTGGTCGATCGTTGCAGAGCACATCGGATTCTCGGTCTGGCTGATCTGGAGCATCGTCGCGACCAAGTTGCCGGCGGCCGGATTCCACTACTCGACGGACGAGCTGTTTCAACTGGTCGCGCTGCCCGGGCTGATCGGCTCGCTGATGCGTTTCCCCTATACGTTCGCGGTGACGACGTTCGGCGGCCGCAACTGGACCATCTTCAGCGCCTCGATTCTCTTCATCCCGACGCTGGCGCTGGCCTATTTCGTCAGCCACCCCGAAACGCCGTTCTGGCTCATGCTGCTCGTTGCCTCCACCGCCGGCCTCGGCGGCGGCAACTTCGCCTCCAGCATGGCCAACATCTCCTTCTTCTATCCTGACCGCATGAAGGGTTGGGCGCTCGGCCTGAACGCCGCCGGCGGCAACATCGGCGTCTCCAGCGTGCAATTGCTGACGCCGATCCTGATGGGGCTCGGCATCTTCAATCTGTACCAGGCGACACCGGTCAGTGGCGTCTATCTGCAGAATGCGGGCCTGATGTGGGTGGTGCCGCTGGCGATCGCGATCTTCGGCGCCGTCTTCTACATGAACAACCTCACCTCGGCGAAGTCCTCGTTCAAGAATCAGCTGGCCATTATCGGGCGCAAGCACACCTGGATCATGTCCTACATCTATATCGGGACCTTCGGCTCCTTCATTGGTTACTCGGCGGCGTTTCCGCTGCTGATCAAGACCCAGTTCCCGACGATCACCATCGGCATCGCGTTCCTCGGGCCGCTGGTCGGCTCGCTGTCGCGGCCGCTCGGCGGCTTGCTTGCCGACAAGGTCGGCGGCGCGATCATCACCTTCTGGAATTTCATCGCGATGGCCGCCGCCACGATCGGCGTCCTGTATTTTGTCGGCGCCAAGGACTTCACCGGCTTCCTCGCGATGTTCCTGATCCTGTTCGTGACCACCGGGGTCGGCAACGGTTCGACCTACCGCATGATCCCCTCGATCTTCCGCGAAGAAAACCTGCGCAAGACCAAAGGAACCGGCGAGGCCGGCCGCGCACTGGCGCTGAAGACCGCCGGTATCGAAAGCGGTGCCGCGCTCGGCTTCATCGGCGCGATCGGTGCGTGCGGCGGATACCTGATCCCGAGCGGCTTCGGCAAGTCGATCGCCATCACCGGCGGTCCGCAGCTCGCGCTGGTGATCTATCTGACCTTCTACGCGACTTGCCTCGCACTCACCTGGTGGTTCTATCTGCGCCGGAGCCCGGAGACGGCGGGCGCGACGAGCCTCGCCGAAGCTCGGATCTAAGCGCCTGCCTCGGCGAACCGATCGGTTCGTCGCGGCGACGAAGGTCGTTGTCTGGCTTTCCCCCGCCCCGCTGGTGGGGCCGGGGAAAGCAACAGGAGGAGCCAAAAAGCATGACGCCCGATCAGATCAAACTCGTGCAGGACAGCTTTGCCAAGGTCGCGCCGGCCGCCGAGCAGGCGGCGGTGATCTTCTATGATCGCCTGTTCGAGGTGGCCCCCGCGGTCAGGTCGATGTTTCCCGTCGACATGACCGAGCAGCGCAAGAAGTTGATGGCGACCTTGGCCGTGGTGGTGAATGGCCTGTCCAATCTCGACTCCATTCTGCCGGCCGCGAGCGCGCTTGCGGTTCGCCACATCAGCTATGGCGCCAAGGCTGAGCACTATCCGGTCGTCGGCGCCGCGCTGCTGTGGACCCTGGAAAAGGGACTGGGCGAGGCCTGGACCGCCGACATTGCCGCGGCCTGGACCGCCGCCTACGGGACGCTGTCCGGCTACATGATCTCCCAGGCCTATGGCCGGCCCCAGGCTGCGGAATAAGGAAGCGACGTGAGCGAACCACTTGTCATCGTTGGTAACGGAATGGCCGCTGCGCGGCTGGTGGACGAACTGGCGAAAACCGCGCTCGGCCGCTACGCCATCGCCGTCATCGGCGGCGAGCCGCGGCTCGCCTATAATCGTGTGCTGCTGTCGTCGGTGCTTGCGGGCGAAACCGCGTCCCACGACATCGAGCTGAGGCCGGCCTCATGGTGGCGCGACCGCGGCGTCACCCTGAAATATGGTTGTTTTGCTACCGAAATCGATGTCGGTCGCCATGAACTCAAGATTGCCAACGACGAGAGCGTCCCGTTCTCGCGTCTGGTGCTGGCGACGGGTTCGACGCCGTTTCGGCTCAACGTTCCCGGCGCCGACCTTGCCGGGGTGCACACGTTTCGCGACAGCCGCGACGTCGATCTCCTGCTCGCGCTGGCCGCCGGCAAGAAACGCGTCGTCGTGGTCGGTGGCGGCCTCCTGGGGCTGGAGGCGGCTTACGGGCTGGCGCGGGCTGGCGCCACGGTGACCCTGATTCATCTGATGGACCGGCTGATGGAACGTCAGCTCGATGCGCCCGCCGCAGCGCTCTTGAAATCGCTCGTCGAACGCAAGGGCATTCGCATCCTCCTGAATGCCAATACCGCGCGCATCGAGGGCACAGCCAGGGTCGAATGTGTGGAACTTGCCGACGGCCGGCGGATCGATGCCGACGCGGTGGTGTTCGCGGCCGGCATCGTCCCGAACACGGAATTGGCGAAGAGCGCCGGCCTGACCGTCAAGCGCGGCATCGTGGTCGATGACGATCTCAGGACCAGCGCGCCGGATATCTTCGCGATCGGCGAATGCGCCGAACATCGCGGCATCTGCTATGGCCTGGTCGAGCCGGCCTATGAGCAGGCGCAGGTGCTGGCGCGGCACCTCGCCGGACGCGCCGCGGCCTACAAGGGCAGCGTGGTCGCGACCAATCTCAAGGTCTCCGGCGTCGGCGTGTTTTCGGCCGGCGATTTCACAGGGTGCGACGGCAGCGAAAGCCTGGTGCTGAGCGATGTCAGGCACGGCACCTACAAGAAGCTGGTCATTGCAGACGGCCGGCTGACCGGCGCGGTCCTGGTCGGCGATGTTGCCGACGCGCTTTGGTATCTCGAATTGATCCGCAGCCGCAAACCGATCGCAGGCATTCGCGCCGACATGATGTTTGGCCGGGCGCTCGCCGTTCGATCGGAGGCGGCATGATCCGGTCGCCGCCGATGACTGCCGATCTGCCAGCTCCTGCCACGCGCACCACCTGTCCCTATTGCGGCGTCGGCTGCGGCGTGCTGGCGACGCCCGACGGCAAGGGCGGCGCCGGAATCGCGGGTGATGGCGAACATCCCGCCAATTTCGGCCGGCTGTGCTCGAAAGGCTCGGCGCTTGGCGAGACGCTCGGCCTCGAGGGCCGCTTGCTCTATCCGATGATCCGCTGCAAGGGCATCATGGAGCGGGTGGCCTGGAGCGACGCGCTCGATCACGTCGCCCATCGCCTCAAGCACATCATCGCCCGCGACGGCGCCGGCGCAGTGGCGTTTTATCTCTCCGGGCAGATGCTGACCGAAGACTATTATGTCGCCAACAAGCTGATGAAGGGTTTTATCGGCTCGGCCAATGTCGACACCAATTCGCGGCTGTGCATGGCGTCCTCGGTCGCGGGCCATCGCCGCGCCTTCGGCGCCGATACCGTGCCCGGCTGCTACGACGACCTCGACGCCGCCGATCTTCTGGTGCTGGTCGGCTCCAATGCGGCCTGGTGCCACCCGGTGCTGTTCCAGCGCATGATCGCCAACAAGCAGAAGCGCGGCGCGCGCATCGTCGTCATCGATCCGCGCCGCACCGACAGTGCCGAGGACGCCGACCTCTTTCTTGGGCTGAAGCCCGGCACCGATACCGCGCTGTTCAGCGGCCTCTTGGTGCATCTCGCCGACAGCGGCGCGCTCGACCACGACTATATCGCGCAGCACACGTCCGGCTTCGAGGAGGCGCTCGGCCGCGCCCGCGGCATTGCCGGCAGCGCGGCGGCAACTGCGCTCGCGACCGGCTTGAGCGAGGCAGATGTCGCCCGCTTCTTCCAGATGTTCGGCGACACCCCGCGCGTCGTCACGCTCTATTCGCAGGGCGTGAACCAGTCGGCGCAGGGCACCGACAAGGTCAATGCGATCCTCAATTGCCATCTTGCGACGGGGCGCATCGGCAAGCCGGGCGCCTCGCCGTTCTCGCTGACCGGCCAGCCCAATGCGATGGGCGGACGCGAGGTCGGCGGTCTCGCCAATCAGCTCGCCGCCCATATGGGTTTCACCCCGCCGGACATCGATCGTGTCAGGCGCTTCTGGAAGGCGCCGCGGATCGCCACCCATGAAGGGCTCAAGGCGGTGCAGATGTTCGAGGCGATCGCGCGCGGCGAGATCAAGGCCTTGTGGGTGATCGGTACCAATCCGGCGGTCTCGTTGCCGAACGCCGACGTCGTGCGCGACGCCTTGAAGAAGCTGGAACTGTTCGTCGTTTCCGAGAATGTCCGCTCCAACGACACCGTCGATGCCGGCGTCCATGTGCTGTTGCCGGCGCAGGCCTGGGGCGAAAAATCGGGAACGGTGACCAATTCGGAACGTCGCATCTCGCGCCAGCGCGCGTTTCTGACACCGCCGGGCGAATGCAAGCCCGACTGGTGGATGCTCGGCGAGGTCGCCAAGCGACTCGGATTTGCCGCGGCGTTCGATTTCAACTCGGCGGCCGACGTGTTTCGCGAGCATGCCGGCCTGTCCGCGTTCGAGAACCAGGGTGGACGCGATTTCGATATCGGTGCGCTGGCCTCGTTATCGGACGAAGACTTCGATGCGATGTCGCCACTGCAGTGGCCGCTGCGAATGGGCGATAGCGAACCGCAGGCGCGCTTCTTTGCGGAAGGCGGATTTTTTACCAACGACCGCAAGGCGCGCTTCGTCGCCCCCGAGATTCCGGCGCTGCGAACCGAGACCAGCGCAGGCCGGCCGCTTCGGCTCAACACCGGGCGCGTTCGCGACCAGTGGCACACCATGACCCGCAGCGGCATGAGCCCGCGACTGGGGCAGCATCTGCCGGAGCCGTTCGTCGAGGTTCATCCCGCCGACGCCGCGCGGTTCGGCCTCAGCCATGACGGCTTTGCCCGGGTCGTGACCGACTACGGTCAGTGCATCCTCAAGGTCACTGTCAGTCCACGGCAGCAGCGGGGCATGCTGTTCGCGCCGATCCATTGGAGCGATCAGAACGCGTCGAGTGGGCGGGTCGGTGGCCTGGTGGCGCCCTTCACCGATCCGTTTTCCGGGCAGCCCGAGAACAAGGCGACGCCGGCCTCGATCGTCCGGTACGAATATGTCTTCCGCGGTTTCGTACTGTCGCGGACAGAACTGAAATTGCCGCCGAGCCTGTGGTGGGCGCGGGTGGCGGTGCGCGGAGGTTACGGCTATCTGTTCGCCGACAACGCGGATCTCGCGCGCTGGCCGACCTGGCTGCGCGCGAAGACCGCTGATGACCTCGCGGAATATCGGGATTTCGGCGGCGGCGTTTACCGCGCGGCGGCGTTTGCCGGTGACCGCATCGAGGTCTGCCTGTTCGTCGGCCCGGCGCGGGATGCCGGTGACTGGGAGGTCGTGAAGACCCTGTTCGCGTTGGACCGGTTGACCGACGAGCAGCGCCGGATGCTGCTGTCGGGCCGCTCGAGCGAGGGCCTGGCCGCGTCCGGTCCGGTGGTCTGCGCCTGTTTCGGCGTCGGCAAAACGGCAATCTGCGATGCGATCGCGCATGGCGCGAGGTCGCCTGCCGAGATCGGCGCACGGCTCAAGGCCGGCACCAATTGCGGCTCATGTATCCCCGAGATGAAACGACTGATCGCGCAGACGCGGACGGCCGATTCAAACGAGCTTGTGGCCATCGCCAACTGACGGTCATTCCGGGGCGCGAAGCGAACTCCGATGCGCAATTGCACATCGGAGAATCCTAGAGCGGGATGGCTTTTGATTGAATCGGGATGCGCCGCTTGCTCCACCTCGCCCCGCTTGCGGGGAAAGGTCGAAATTCGCGATAGCGAATTTCGGGTGAGGGGGACTCTCCGCGAGCTGAATTCGCCGTGAAAGCCCCTCATCCCAACCCTCTCAGAGCGAGCTTTGCTCGTCTCGCCCCCGTAAGAACGGGGCGAGGGAGCTCACTTCCGTGGCCGCAACAATTCAACCTAACCCCATCTCGCTCTAGGATTCCCCGATGCGCAATTGCGCGTCTGAGATCTGGTCCTTCAGACCACCCCGCGAGAATCGGAAATTGCAGTGGTTCGCGCCGCCAGCCAACGTTTGGGTCCTTTCCAGGTGGATGCCTCGTGTTGCATAGGCGTCGAAATCAAGCCCGCAAATGTTCGGCAAGATTTCTTTGTCTCCATGGCGAGCCGCGAATTTGCAAAAGCCGCAAGCCTTGTAGTTGATGCCGAATTCAAAGATGTCACCCGGGCCCGGCTCGACGAAATCGTAGACGAAATCTTCCGGAAACGCTTTCTGATGGCTTTTTGTAGCGCTTTTTGTCGCCTGCTCGCGCAGCAAAGCCTGATTCTCCGACGACATGAATTGACGCCCCGAGGCGAGACGTTCCGCTTCGGGCACGGTGAGCAATTGCGCCTTGTAGGTTTCTCGCTCGATGTCGCCGATCACGGACAGCGACACGCCGTGTCGCCGCAGCACTCGGCTGATGGCCATGAAGCCCATGAGACGCATGAAGAAATCGCTCATACGACTTGCCGCGCCTCCGACATAGGGTATTTGGGTGAGCACGATTTCGAATTCGTCCATCACCTCCTGCCTGATCGCATCGATATTGGACAGACGCGCGCGCTCGCACAACATCGCTTCGGCAAGGTCGAGGCGATGGCGCATGGCGGCCTCCATCGCACCGCGATGCGACTCGTAAAAGGGATGGATGATCTCAGCCATTGGACACCTCTCTAGCGGATTTGGGTCAAGCGGCGCAAACGAACTTCGATTTATGAGTACACGCCCAAATGAAATTGCTGAACGCGAGCAAAACCCGAGTTCAGGCGACCATCCCGGAATGACCGACCATGTTTCATTCCGCAGCGATCGCCTCGATCTCCAGCAACCATGCGCCGTCGACGGTTGCAGCAATCATCACCGTCAATGCAGGTTCGTGTCCTCGCAGCATTTCACCGCGGATGGCGCGGTTGAGCACGATCTGATTGCGGTCCGTCAGGAAGGTCGTGATCTTGACCAGGTGCTCGACGCCGAGGCCGGCACTGCTGAGCACTGCGATGACGTTGCGCCAGGCCTGCGCGCATTGCGCCTCGAAACCTTCGGGCACGCTGCCGTCCGGTCGCTCCGGTACCTGGCCGCTGATGAACAGCAGCCGACGATGTTGCGCAAGTTCCAGTCCCATGCTGTAGCCCCCGGACGGAGCGTGGACGGCCGCGGGATTATGGCGGTTGATGTGGGCCATATCAGATAGTCCCTTGTTCGACAAACTCCAGCGCCAGGCCATGCGACGCTGCCGGCGGGATCAGCAGCACGCCGTCGCGGACTTCGAAGTTGACATCGTTGCGCTGCAGCTCCCGCTGCGTTGCATCGAGATCGCCGACCGCCAACCGCGCCGCGCAGAAGCGCGGCGAACCCGATGCGGCCGATCCCGGCAGCCGGCGCGAGATCTCGTCGGGGCTGAGCATCGTGATCCGATCGCCTGCATTGCCGACCGTCAGTCGCCCCGGCGTAAGTTCGGCCGTACATTCAGTCAGCCGCTCGAAGAAGATGCGATGTTGCGCAGGTTCCGGCGCCGACATCACGACCTCGATCGCCCGCAAAGCCCCGTTGGCATGGCGCTGGTAGCCCGGCTTCCAGAACAATTCCGGCGCGTGATGCTGCTGGCAGGTAAAGAAGGCAATGCCCGGCATGGCGGGGTCGGTGGCGAAGGCGAGTGAAAATTGAACCCGGGCCGTTCCGCCGCCCGGAAGCACAGCGTCGCGGCCGAAATCGAACGGCGCATAGGCGCCAATCCCAATTGCCGAAAAGCGCGCTGCATCGGCATGGGCGTCTCCACTGTGCAAGGCCAGCATCGACACGCCTTCGGCGCTTGCAAGAAACTTCTGCTGGTGCGCAGCAAAACTGAATCGGCCGGGGGCGGCGGCCGGGATTGCGGCAACGTCGGTGACCGCCAGCAGCTCGAGGAAGTTATTCTCGAACATGGCCAGGTGATTGCTGGTTCCAAACGGATGAACGCCGGTTGGCGTCAGAGTGAAGCCGAGGGTTCGCAGGCTTCGCTCAGCCCGAACTAGGTCGTGGACGCAAATGACGATGTGATCGATGAGGCGGGGCATGGGATCTCCGGCTGCAGCGAGCGACCATAACCTGGGGCTTGAACATGCGGCAAAGCATGGTTTCTGACGCCGTGCCCAAGAAAATCTATTGCAAGTCCAGGACGTATCCGTGACAAGCTAAATGGCGATGACCTACGTTCTCCCACCGTTGAATGCACTGCGTGCGTTCGAAGCCGCGGCACGACATCTCAGCTTCAAACTTGCGGCGCATGAACTGCATGTGACGCCTGCCGCCGTGGGGCAGCAGGTGAAAGCGCTGGAGGCTCGTCTTGGCGTTCGTCTGTTCGAGCGGCTGCATAAGCAGCTCATCCTGACACCGGCCGGCCAACAATTTCTGCCCGAAATATCCGGTGGCTTCCGCCGCATTGCCGACGCGACCATGCAATTGAAACCTGCGGGTGGGGCGTTGCTGCAATTGGGTCTGCACGCGAGCTTCGACCTGCGCCGGCTGGCGCTTGCGGAGTTTCGCGCCGCGCATACTGAAATCGGCCTGCGGATCCTGCAGCCGGCGGGCCTGCACGAACTCGTCGAGGGGAAGGTCGACCTGCTGATCGGCCGCGGTCTCGGTCACCATCCGGGCTATCGTTGCGACCGCGTGAGCGAGGGATCCGGTCCGGGCGACTGGCTGATCGCGCCTGCAGGCACGGCGGATTGTCCCGAGATCTCAAGCTTCCGCGACTGGCTGCGCCGTCCGGCCGAGAGCTCGCTTGCAGTGCATCGCGGAATCGGGTTGGCGAGCGTCAGACAAAGTTGATCGGCTCATGCAGCGGATCGGTCTGTACAAACGCCGTAATCGGCGGCAAGAACCGAGACCATGAAATTCCGGTCATTCGGCAACAGCATACAAGACGTCTCGGTGATCGGGCAGGGCACCTGGTACATCGACCGCGGCGATCGCAAGGAGGCGGTTGCCGCCTTGCGTCGCGGTATCGATCTCGGCATGACCCATATCGACACCGCGGAGATGTATGGCGATGCCGAACTCGTCATCGCGGATGCGATCACGGGCCGCCGCGACGAGGTCTTTGTCGTCTCCAAGGTGTTGCCGGGCAATGCTTCGCGGCGCGGCACCATCACTGCCTGCGAGCGTTCGCTGCAGCGGCTGAAGACCGATCGGCTCGATTGCTATCTGCTGCACTGGCGCGGGTCCTATCCCCTCTCCGAAACCGTTGCCGCGTTCGAGGAGCTCGTCAAAGCCGGCAAGATCCGGTGCTGGGGTGTCAGCAATTTCGACGTCGACGATCTCGACGAACTGCTGGCGGTCGCGGGCAAGGGCAGGATCGCCTGCAATCAGGTGCTCTACCATTTGCAGGAACGCGCGATCGAGCATGGCGTCATTCCATGGTGCGAGCAGCACGGCGTTGCCGTGGTCGCCTATTCTCCGTTCGGGCACAACGATTTTCCGTCACCGCGCAGCGAAGCGGGCCTCGTGCTGCAGCGGATTGCGCAAGCGCATGGAGCCTCGCCGCGCCAGGTCGCGCTCAGCTTCCTGACGCGCAGGCAACAGGTGTTTGCGATTCCGAAGGCGTCGACGGCGGCGCATGCGGCCGACAATGCCGCGGCGGGCGCCCTCGAACTGAGCGAGACCGAGATCAAGGCGATCGATCAGGCCTTGCCGCGCGGCGCAAGGCCGCGCGGCCTGCCGATGCTGTAGCGCATAAGCTTACTCAAGCTTCTGTCAATTGGGTAGAACCATGGCCGCGTGCCCATGGCCTCGTGGTTCGAGACGCTCGGCGTTGCCGAGCTCCTCACCATGAGACCTCATTCGAGGTGCATCGCGGAACGCGATGCACCTCGAAGGATGAAGCCACAGAGGTCGAAAATTCTAACGAATTGTTTCACTAACGAATACGAACCGCAATCGCGCATATCGGCGTCCTGTTTTCGTCTGTTGTCGATGCCGGTCGATTGGCGTTTGTGATGGAAATTCGAATCAATAAATTCTCGCCCAAGGCCCATCGTGACTCCGCCGCCCGCCTCAGCCCTAAGGGTCGACCGCGCCTCATCGCCATTGCATGAAGAGCCGCGGTTGCCTGAAAAGGATGTGCGCGCGCGCCGCGCCCCTGGTCGTGCGGACCGGCCGTTTCGCGGTATCGCGCTGATCCTGGCTTCGACGGTCTTTCTCGGCGTCTCGGACGTGACCGCGAAATATCTTTCCGCGACCTTGCCCTCGGTCGAGATCGCCTGGATCCGCTTCCTGGTCTTCGCAGCGATCATGGTTCCCGGGATGGTGCCGGGATCGCCGCTCTACGCACTGCACTCGGATCGTCCGCGGCTGCAATGGATGCGCGGTCTGGCGCTGCTCGGCTCGTCGCTGCTCTTCATCACGGGGCTGCGTTATCTGCCGATCGCGGAAGCCTCCGCGACCGGGTTCGTCTCGCCGCTGTTCGTCACCGCGTTGTCGATCATGTTCCTCGGCGAGCGGGTCGGCCTGCGCCGCTGGCTTGCAACCGCGGTCGGCCTCATCGGCGTGCTCGTCATCCTGCGCCCTGGAACAGCCGCCTTTCATGTCGCCGCATTTTTCCCGATCGTCTCGGCCCTGTGCTGGGCGGGCACGCTGATCATGACGCGCATGATGAGCGGACGCGACCCTGCGTTCACCACCATGACCTATTCGTCGATCATTGGCGTCTCGGTTCTGACCTTGCTGGTCCCGTTCGTCTTCGTCGCGCCGAGCTGGCACGACGTGCTGCTGGGCGTCCTGATCGGCGTCGCGTCGACCGCGGGACAATGGATCGTCGTGCTCGCCTTCCGCTATGCCGACGCCTCGGTGCTGGCGCCGTTCTCCTACACTCAGCTGTTGTGGGTGAGCATTCTCGGCTTCCTCGTGTTCGGCGAGTTGCCTGATATCTGGACCGTGATCGGGGCGGTCTTCATCGTCGCGAGTGGTCTTTATACCGCGCACCGCGAACGGGTGCGGCGGTTGGAGCTTGCGGTCCTGGCCGAGCGCTCGCCCAATCCCTGAGGCAGAATCGCGGGACAGCCGTAGCGAACGTTGCGTGGATGCCACACTTATGGCCAAAATGCGCAATTTTACGGCTAAATTAAGGGAATCTGGCCGACTCGGGGACGTTCACCCGGTAGCCCCATGCTACCTTAGGTTCACCAGCGCCAAGGTAGAGCGCTGGCGAGGCGGGGTTACGGGGGTTGGCGTTGGGTCTTCGATCACCATCACGGGGATCCGGCCGGATGCGTCGGATCGTTGCAGGGGCACGTTTCGTCGCGCTCCTCGACGCAATTGTGCTGCTGCCGATCAGTTCTGCGCTCGCCCAGAGCTTTACCTGGGGCGGCAGCGGCAGCACGACCACCACGACGGACTATAACCTCGGAACCAACTGGTCCAATCCACCGACGAGCGCTCCGCCGGTCACGGCTGGTCAAGCCGCGATCTTTGACACCACCGGAAATTCCGCGGTCAGCGTAACCGCCGGTGCCATCGCCCCAAATTCCTGGACGTTCAATCCGAACGCGCAGTCCTACACGATCAGCGGCGGCGCCGTGAATTTCAGCCAGGCGGGAAGCGCGGGTGGCCTCCTCGACAATGCCAATTCCAACCAGACGATCTCGATCTCCAACAACATCGGAGAGAGCGTTACAGGCGTTCAGGTGCAGCTACTCGGACAGAGCACCTTGGTTCTCGCGGGCACCAATACCTATTCCGGCGGAACGACCGCCAGCAACTTCGGCACGCTTCAGGTCACGAACAACAATGCGGTTGGCACCGGGACAGTCTCGCTGTCGATCGGGGCGTTCCAGGCCAGCGGATCAAGCAACCTGTCGTTTGGCAACAATTTCAACCTCAACGACACGGCGTTTGGCAACTTGATGGACGCCAATGGCGTCAGGCTGACGATTTCCGGCAATATCACCGGGAGCGGAGCACTCACCATCCAGGACAGCACGTTCAGCGGGGGCACCGTCGTGTTCACCGGCGCCAACACCTATACCGGTGGCACCACGACCTGCCTCTGCGGAACGTTGCAATTGGGCACGCTTGCCGCGACCGGCAGCATCGTCGGCGCGGTGACCAACGACGGCTTCATCAATATCGTCAATGCCAATACCACCGGCATCAGCTCGATCCTGAATGAATTCGGCGGCACGACCAGGTTTCTCAACACCAGCAGTGCCAGCAGCATCAACATCACCAACGCGTCGACCGGCGGCACGACGCTGTTCTTCGACCATAGCACGGCCGGCAATGCCACGATTACCAACAGGTTTGAGCTGCAGTTCAACGATTTCTCGAATGCCGGCAGCGCCAACATCACCAACAGGTTCGGCGGAGAGATCGACTTCAACGATCACAGCAACGCCGGCAGCGCCACCATCGTCAATCGCTTCGCCGCCTTGCTGAACTTCAACGACAACAGCAGCGCGATGAACGCCAACATCACCAACAGGTTCGGCGCAGAGATCGATTTCAACGACCACAGCAGCGCCGGCAGTGCCGTGATCACCACCCTGAATGGTGCCGCCACCTTCTTCAACGACAACTCGACCGGCGGCAATGCGCAGTTCATCACCAACGGTACCGGCGTCGTCGATTTTTCCCAAAGCGCGGGTGCGAACGGCGACGGCGTCATCACCGCGGGATCGATCGCAGGCTCCGGCAGCTATATCATCGGCGCCGGCAACACGCTCGTGGTCGGCAGCAACAATCTGTCGACCGTCGTCTCCGGGGTCATCGCGGACTCCTGTGGCTGCGGGCCCGGGTCAGGCTCGCTGGAAAAGATCGGCAGCGGCACATTGACCCTTTCGGACACCAATACCTACACCGGCACCACCACGGTCAATGGAGGCTTTTTGGATGTGGAGGGGTCGATCGCGTCGTCCAGTCTCACTACGGTCAATGCCGGCGGCGCGCTGACCGGGGCGGGCATTGTCGGCACCACCACGATCGCCAACGGCGGCATCTTGCTGCCGGGCAACGGCACTCCGGGCTCCGCGATGACGATCGCCGGCAATCTCGCGTTCCAGTCGGGCGCGCTCTATCTGGTCACGCTCAACTCGACCACATCGACATTTGCCCATGTCACGGGCACCGCGGCGCTCGCCGGTACCGTCGGGGCCGCCTTCGTGCCCGGCAGCACCGTCGTGAAGCAATACAAGATCCTGATGGCGGATGGCGGCGTCGGCGGCGGGTTCAATGGAGTTGCGATTGCCGGTGGTCCCGGCGGGCTCGTGGCCTCGTTCAGCAATGACGGGACCAACGTTTTTCTGAATTTCACGGTCGATTTCAACGCGACGCCCGGGCTCAACACCAACCAGCACAATGTCGGCAATGCGCTCGCCAATTTCTTCAATGCCAATGGCGGCATTCCGGTAGTCTTCGGTCTGCTGACGCCGGCGGGCCTCACGCAGGCCTCCGGCGAAACCGCGACCGGGTCGCAGCAGGCGACCTTCAGCGCAATGAACCTGTTTCTGGGCCTGCTGACCGACCCATTCATCGACGGGCGGGGTGGTTCCAATCCATCTTCAGTCGGCGCGCAACCCTATGCCGAAGAGGGGGAGGGCTCGCTCGCTTACGCCGCGAAGAAGCGGAACGCTGCGCGCGCTGCCTTCGCCAAAATCCCGACCAAGGCGGAGGCCGCGCGCAACGATGTGCTCGATCCGCGCTGGAGCGTCTGGGGAGCGGCGTATGGCGGCGGCGCCAACATCGATGGCAACGCCGCGCAGGGGTCGAATTCCACCGATGTGCGCGCGTTCGGCTTTGCCGCCGGCGCCGACTACCGGATCTCGCCGTCGACCCTGGCAGGGTTCGCGCTTGGAGGCGGCGCTACGAGTTTCAGCGTCAACGGGTTCGGCACGGGACGTTCGGACCTGTTCCAGGCCGGTGCATTTGTGCGCCACAATTTCGGCGCCGCCTACGTGACCGGCGCGCTCGCCTATGGCGGCCAGCAGGTCACCACCGATCGCACGGTGACGGTTGCGGGCTTTGACAAACTGCACGCCCAGTTCAATGCCAATGCCGTGTCCGGGCGCGTCGAGGGCGGCATTCGCTTCGCGACGCCGTGGATGGGCGTCACACCCTATGCCGCGGGGCAGTTCACGACATTTCTTCTGCCGGCCTATGGCGAGCAAGCGCTGGTCGGCAGCAACGCCTTCGCGCTGAACTATGCGGCGAAAGACGTCACTGCTGTGCGCAGCGAACTCGGCGTCCGCACCGATCGATCGTTCGCGCTCGAGAGCGCAATCCTGACGCTGCGCGGGCGTTTCGCCTGGGCGCATGACTTCAACACCGACCGCAATGTCACGGCCGTGTTCCAGGCGCTGCCGGGAGCCTCGTTTGTCGTCGGCGGCGCGGCGCAGGCGCGCGAATCGGCGCTCACGACTGTGTCCGCCGAGATGAAATGGTTGAACGGCTGGTCGACGGCCGCGACCTTCGAGGGCGAGTTCTCCGACATCAGCCGCTCCTATGCCGGCAAGGGCGTCGTGCGTTACACGTGGTAGCGCTTTCGTGCTATGCGGGAGGCCGCTGAACGATGCGGAGCAACCATGCGCGCTGCCATTTTCCGGAACGGCCAGATCGTCGTCGATACGTTACCCGAGCCTAAGCCCGCAGCGGGACAGGTCCTGGTCAAGACGCTGGCCTGCGGGATCTGCGGCTCCGACCTGCATGCGCGCCAGCACGCGCGCCGCATGGTCGAAATGAGCAGGCATTTTCCCGGCCGCAAGCCGATGGATCTCGCCCGCGATGTCGTGTTCGGCCACGAGTTCTGCTGCGAGATCCTGGACTATGGCGCGGCGACCACGCGCAGGCTGAAGCCGGGCACACGGGTCTGCTCGATCCCGGGGTTGCTGTTGCCGGAGGGGCCGCAAGGCATCGGCTATTCCAATGACAATGTCGGCGGCTATGCCGAGCGCATGCTGCTCAGCGAGGCGCTGTTGCTCGAAGTGCCGAACGGGCTTGCATCCGAGCACGCGGCGCTCACCGAGCCGCTCGCGGTCGGCGTCCACGCGGTCGAGAAGGCGACTATCCGCGGCAACGAGGTGCCGCTCGTGATCGGCTGTGGACCCGTGGGGCTTGCGGTGATCGCGGCGTTGAATCTGAAGGGGCTGCATCCGATCGTCGCCGCGGATTATTCGCCGGCGCGCCGGGCCATGGCCGCGAAGCTCGGCGCCGATATCGTCGTCGATCCCGCGCAATCGCAGCCCTATGCGACCTGGGCCGAACATGCCGGGATGTCGGAGGCGGAAAAGGCGGCGCGTCCGCCGTTGCAGGCGTTCTTGCCGGCGCTGAAGCCGGCGTTGATCTTCGAATGCGTCGGCGTTCCCGGCATTCTGCAGCAGGTGTTCGAGGGCGCAGCCCGCGACGCCCGCATTGTCGTGGTCGGCGTCTGCATGGAAACCGATCGCTCCGAGCCGATGCTCGGCATCATGAAGGAACTGAACGTCCAATACGTGCTCGGCTACACACCGGACGAATTTGCCCGGTCGCTGCGGCTGATTGCGGAAGGCGAGGTGGATGCGGCTGCAATGGTGACCGCCACCGTCGGCATCGACGGCGTCGCACAGGCCTTTGCCGATCTGGCCAATCCTGAAGCCCACACCAAGATCATCGTCGAGCCGTGGCGGTGATGTCACCAACCGATTCGAAACGTCCGCCCGTGTTGGCGCATCGGCGCTTCCTCGAACAGCGGGACTCGTTTGCCGGCCTCGATCTGGCGCGGCGCTTTCGACGCATCTACCAGACCAATCTGTGGGGGGCGGCGGACTCCCTGTCGGGACTGGGCTCGCAGCTCGATGCCACGGCCGTGCTGCGGGCCGGATTGCCAGCGCTGCTCGAACAACTCGGCGCGACCTCGCTGCTCGATGCGCCCTGCGGCGACGCCGGCTGGATCAGCCGGACCAGGCTCGGCGTACGCTATGTCGGCATCGACATCGTGCCTGATCTGATCGAAAGCCTGCGGGCGCGCGCCGCTGCGGGAGAGATCGACGGCGCCTATCAGCTTGCCGACATCACCGCGGATGCGCTGCCGCGATGCGACGCCATCCTGTGCCGCGACTGCCTGGTGCATCTGTCGTTTGCCAATATCGAACGTGCGGTCGCGAATTTCGCCGATACCGGTGCGACGTGGCTGATCACGACCACGTTTCCGGAGTGGCAGACCAACGGCGACTGCGAAGACGGCGACTGGCGCGCCTTGAACTTCGAACGCGCGCCGTTTCACTGGGGACCGCCATTTGCGATCCTGAACGAGAACTGCATGGAGGCTGGCGGCGGCTGGCGCGACAAGAGCCTCGGGGTGTGGCGTCTCCCCCGGCTTTCGCGCCGCAGCTAATTATTCTGTGCGGCGGTGTTGGAGTGCACGATATGATTTGCCGATAGCAGGTCCAGAATTTGCGCCGCGACAAACCGGTGGCCTTCAGGCGTCCAATGCGGGCCCCATCCTCCGCTGGTATAGAACGCGGCGCCTTCGAGCCGCGCGAATGGAATCCGGTTGGCCTCCAGATAATTGACCAACGCTTCGTCGTGATGTTGGATCCCGACCATGAATTTGGCGCCGTTCCCCTCGACGAATTCGCGGATTTTCCCCACCAGTTTTTCGGTGGGGTCTGGCACCGACAGCTGCGGATACCTGAACCGCACATAGACATCCGCGGCGAGCCGCGCCAGCCAGAGGTTTCGCACCAGCCAGTCTTCATTGATGTAGACCAGATGAGATCGCGGGACCGGCTGCCCCATCAACACCAGCGATCCATCCGGTCGCGTCGCGAAGTAAGGCTTCTGATAGTTGTCGTAACGGATGTTGGTGCTGTTATCCGACCGGTCATTGTCCGCGCAAAAGATCAGCACGACGACAGCCGGCTTGACCTTCGGCCACAACCGCTTCAGCAACAGATATTCCTGATCGGTGCCGTACCCCGAAACCCCCGCCGCCAGGATCTTGTAATCGGGGATCCTTGGCTTCAGGAGCTCGGTGAAGCGCTCGTCTGCCTCGGAATCGAGGCCCCAGACAAAGGAATCGCCCAGGACCATGATCGTCGGCTTGGCGTCCAGGACGAATTCCTGGTCACGCAGGCCGAGCCCGTTGTGTTTGAAGTGGGTGGTGCGGAAGGTGGTGATGACGGATGACGAATTCGGCACCGGTATCCAGCCAAGCTCGGCATCATACTGGAACTTGAGCGACCGTTCGTTCGAGCTTTCGCGCAGCTCCCGAAAGTCGGCAACGCGAAGAACGAGTTCGAGCGCAGCCAACGTGACGAGCGCCATGGCCAGCGATACGAATACCGATTGAAATAATTCCCGAACCCGGACGGGTTGCGTAAAAGGCTTCATTGTATTGCTCGCGTCCAAGAGAACCATGTCTGGACGAAGGATCAGTTTGATAGGGGTCTGAAATAAATCGCGTCGCAATAGATCAAGATAAAATTTACAACTTGCACATCACGTCCCGCAAGAGGGTTGCCTCGTGATTACCAGGGAACCGCGGGATATCCCCTTCACGCCGAACCGCCGCCAGTGCATCCGCGTCGCGTGCTCAGCGACGCCCGCCGTCGCCGATGATGCTGTAGGGCGCCCAGAACAGCGGGTGGGCATAGGCGAATCCGGTCTTGCCGTCGGCGCCGAGATAGCCGGGCCCATCCATCAGCGCCAGCATCGCCCGCCGCAGCGCTTCGGCGCGCGTCAGCTTGGGATCATCGGCCTGGCGTTTGAACAGATCGGTGACGAGGTCTTTCGCCGACTGCGAATGCACCGACCAGTTGGTGACGAGGATGGCGCGGGTGCCGGCATAGAAGAAGGCGCGGCCGAGGCCCGAGGCGGCTTCGGCGCCTTCACCGGATGCTGCGCCGGTGTTGCAAGCCGACAGCACGACCCAGTCAGCATCGAGCTTCAGCGCGAGGATTTCTTCCATGGTCAACAGCCCGTCGCCCTCGACGCCGGCGACGGCGGGCGCCGACAGAGCCAGCGCCGGTTGGGTCAATCCGTCCAGCTCGCCCGGCACAAGGCCGTGCGTCGCGAAGGCCAGCACCTTGAAGCCGGATAGATCGGCGGTCTTGACGACCCTCTCGTTGGCTTGTTTGCCGAGATTGAGCGCCTTTGTGGGATCGGCCTGCAGGGCGAGCGCGATCGACTTCAATTCATCGGCGGTGTCGGGCAGGCGCGGCAACATCGCGAGATTGGCGCTGTCGACGCCTTCGAGCTTCGGCGAGCTGCGACGCTTCAAGGGAAGCCCACGCATCGTGTTGGACACATCCGCAAGCTGTGCCGGCTGCGCCTGGCGCTGGGTCTGCTCGGCATCTTCCTCCTGCTCCGCACTGAATACCGGATCGCCGAACGCGATCAATTCGCTGCGGTCGGGCCGGCCCGGCGGCAGATTGCGCAGCGTTCGAAGCGCGGCCGACGATGGCACCATCGACACTGCATGCGTCCGCGCCAGCCAGGGCACCTTGCGGTAGCTTGTGAACAGCGTTTCGTCATTTGCGTCGATCTGGGCGGGCGCGGTCGGCAGCAGCGACAACGGCAACAGCCCGAGCGCGCCGTTGGTCACGACGATCAGGCTTTTCGACTGCTTCCAGCCCGCCTCGACCGGCTTCAAGAGCACGGAATAGAGCTCGTAAGCGAGCCCGAGATCGAACGCAGGAATATCGGAGATCATCGCTGCCTGCGGCTCGAGCGCTTCACGCAGCTTGTTGACCTTGCTCTGAATGTCGCCGGAGGTCGCGTCGATGGCCGCGAATGCCACGGCGCCGTTTTTCGGCACCGCCCAGACGAAGCTCTTGTTGCGGCCGAAGTAGAACGAGAGCATGGATTCGCCGTCCGTCAGCGCCTCCTTGATCTGGTCCACGGTCGGCGGCTGCGGATCGATCAATTCGGCATAGCTCGGAAAGCGCTTGCCGATCTCGCCGCGAACCCTGATCCGATCGGCGCGCAGCTTGTCGATCGTGGCCTTGGTCGCCTTGATGACGCCGTCATCGCGCGCGTCCGAGGCTAGCGCGTTGTTGAGGGCGCCGAGCTGCGCGTTGATCTGCTTGCCGAGATCCTGCTCGTTGCGCACGAGCTCGGCCAGCGCTGGGTCTTTCGCGACGCTGCGGGCGCTTGATTCGGAGAGCGCCCGTTGCACGGACTGGCCGCGTATGGCGTCGGCCAGCGCGAAGCTTTCGAGCGAGGTCTGATCGGCGGCATTGCCGCTGGTCTTGGCCAAAAGACCGATGTAGGATTCGACGATGGTCTGGAGTCGCTGGCTGCGCGCGACGTTGAGCGTGTCATCATCGTCGGCGTTCTCGCGCGATGCCGCCATCAGAACCGGAATCGCGGCCTTGAATTCCCTGAGCGCGTCGCCGTCGCGGCCGGCGAGCGCGTAGCCGATCGCCAGGGTGCCACGCGCGTCCGCCGTATCGAAGTGGCGTTCGCCCAGCTGGGCGCTGCGCTTGCTGATCAGCGACTGCGCCGCGGCGAGCCCATCCTCGATCTGGCCGGATGCGTAGAGCGCGGTAATGCGCGAGCCATTCAGTTGAAACAGCTGCCTGCGGCCCGGCTCCCAACTCGCAATCGCCCGGTCGAGATCGGCATAGACGGCAGCGGCCTCCCTGGACTTGCGCTGGAAAACCAGGACTGCGCCGAGCTGCGACAGCGCAGCGGCCGTCGCCTGACTGTCGTCCCTGATGCCGAGGCTTCGCTGAATATCGAGTGCGGCGCGATAGAGTTTTTCGGCATCCGCGTAACGGCCCTCGTCGACCATGACGTTGGCGAGGCCGATCACAAACCCGGTCGTCCTTGGATTGTATTTGCCCTGGGCCTTGAGCCGCGCCAACAACACCTGCCGGATATCGACCTCCGCCTCGGCCAGCCGGCTCTGCTTGGCCTTCATCCGCGCGGCGTTGAAGAGATCGAGGTCGGCCGCGTGCCGCATCTGGTCTTCCGGAACATGGTCTTCCAGTTTCATATAGTCCGCGACCGCGGCACGCTTGAAGTCGGATGCTCGCCTGTAGGCATTTTCGGCATCACGAAACTGGCCGTGCGCCTCGAACATCGCGGCGCGCGCGGCTTCGACGTCGGCCTCCCATGAGCGGCCCTTCTGTTGGTAGGATTGCCGCATCTTGGGATGGCCGCTGGTCCGCGCCTCCGTGAGCGCCGCAGTCATCTGCCGCAGATAGCCGTCCGCCTGTGGCAGATCGCCAATTGCAATCAGCCTCTGAATGATGTTCCTGGACGAGTTGATGATCCATCCAATGTAGTGCTGAGAATTCGCCATGCGATTCAGCTCTTGAAAGGCTTGCAGCCCGCCCTTGAGATCGCCTTGGGCGGATTTCACGATGCCGACAAACTGCCGCGACCGGCTGGCCAGCAGCGGGGTCGCTTGGGCGAGTTGAAGCGACTTTTGTCCGTCATCAAGCGCTTCGTCGAGCCGGCCGAAGGTCAATCGCATGGTGCCGCGATCGTAGTAGAAGCCGGCGAGGGCGGCGCTGGAGGCGTTGTGCGGCGGCTCGGCGTCCGCTTGCGCCTTCATGGCCGCAAGGCTCGCCGGGTCGGGCTTCTCCTGGTCGAGGATAGCCGTAATGTCGGAGATCGTGCGCGGTGGCGGTACGAAGCCGGCGGGCAGGGCACGGCCGAGGTCGATGACCTCTTTCTTCTCGCCGTTTTCGACCGTGATGGCCTCGTTGGCGCGCCCATTGGCCTTGTTCAACGCCGCCAGCACGCAGGCTTTCACCTTCGGCGACGCACCGGCCCGGCATTTGGCGAGATTGGCTTCGCGGTCGCCGCCGCCCATTCCCTGCATGCAGGCGTGAACGATCGGGTGGCCCACGGTCTCGCGGCAGCTCTCACGGGCCTGTTCCAACGACAGCGCGCTCGCCGGTGTCGCCGCTGACAGCGTGCCGAGTGCCCCCAGCAACGCCCATAACGCAATTGTCTGGGTCGAATGCTTGCGCGACCACACAAATGGACGAGCGGCATGAAGCAATGATTTTGACATTTGCCAACCCGAATAATGAAAATGGTTTTGGGCGCAACGCCGTCAAACGAACGCAAATCTGCATTCATCGTAGCAGTTACCGGTATGGTGCGAAAGCGGGCAACGCCGCGTGACGAACCGGCTGACGGCATGATGCAGCGGTATCGGAAGACTGGCTCAGGCCTCGTGGCGCACCACATCGACCATGACGCCGCCATTGGTCTCTGACCAAAAATCGCCTGATACCCCAGTGCTGAGATCGCTAGACCTGCCGCACCGCGCGACGGATCGTACCTGCATGGCGTTGGTCGGATCGATCGCTACACCGCTGCCCGCATCGTGATGCCGGTTGGGCGCGCATAGCCCGGATGCGCAGTTTCCGCCGTCTTTACAAATCCCATGCGGGCAAACGCGGCGTGGTTCCTGGTCAGCTCGATGCGGGTCTCCAGTTCCAATGCCTTGAGGCCACGCGCCCGGGCTTCTGCCCGCGCCGCCTCCACCAGCGCCTTGCCGATGCCGCCTCCTTGCAGGCCCGGCCGCACGGCGAGCTTGCCGATGTACAGCGCGTCCTGCTTCGGGCGAATGAAAACACAACCGACCAAAGTGTCCCCCGATCCCGCGAGCAGCAGCGCGCCCTTGGCGGCATCGGCCGCCATCGATTGCGGCGTCAGCCGCCACGCCGATGACGGAGGATCAATACGGCCTTCCATGTATGCGAAGGCGTCGTGGATCAGCGCGCGAACCGCCTCCCAGTCGACAAAATCGACGGGCGCGCGACGCACGGCAATATCGGCAGGGTTCATCAAGAGGCCTTTCGCGATCGCAACGATCGACCTTCACTTAGCAGCCGGTCGGTTCCGATTCCAGGGTCGCTTTGACCGGGGCCGGTGCTGGCCGGCGCGACGAGAGTCGCGGGGCGCGTGGCGGCTGCAACAGCCCAGCACGCAAAATTGCGGGATTGCTGACGTGGCCGGCGCCCTGGGCCGGCCCTGATGCACCGGCATCTCAGTAGATTTACCCGAGCCGTTCACTGGTTATAGGCCAGTAAAAGCACGGGCGAAGCAAAGCGAACCCGGGTTGTTAACTCAAGCGCCGCGAAAATGCGATGGTGATTTCCGCGCCGACCCTACGGGGCAGTGATGTCAAGAGTCTGGTACTGTCTGACTGCTCAGCATGATTGGTCATGGGTCCTTTTGGCGGGCCTGGTTTGCCTCTTGACGAGCGTCTCTGCCCTGAGCCTTTTTCAACGCGCGCGGGCTGGCGCGCGCGGCCCTCGCGTCATGTGGTTGCTCGCGGCGGGTTTCGCGACTGGCACCGGTGTCTGGGCTACGCATTTTATCGCGATGCTGGCATATGCGCCCGGCTTCGCGATCGCATACGATCTCACGCTTACATTCCTTTCGCTTGTGGTTTCTGTCGCCCTGATGACGACGGGTTTTGCGGGTATGCTGTTCTGGAATGACCGGAGGGGTATCTTTGCCGGCGGCGCCACGCTCGGTCTCGGCATTGCCTGCATGCATTACCTCGGGATGGCTGCGCTCCTCGCCAACGCCGAAATCGTCTGGATACCCGGCTATGTCATAGCCTCGATATTGCTGAGCATGACGCTTAGCGTGGCAGCGCTGCTGCTCGCGCGGCGGGGCGATGCACCGCGCCAGCTCGCGGCCGCGTCGGCGGCTTTGACTCTCGCGATTCTGTCGCTGCATTTTGTCGGCATGAGCGCGATCGATACCATTCGTGAGCACACGTTCGCTGCGGATCAAATTCTGCTGCCGCAACACGCGATGTCATGGGTGGTCGCCGTGATCGCGACAACTGTGGTGACCGGCGGTTGGATCGGCGCGATGTCGGATCGCTGGGCAGGCCGAATCATCAACGAGCGCAGCATGCAACTGGATGCCGCGATCAACAACATGGCGCAGGGTCTCTGCATGTACGACGCCGACGCTCGGCTGCAAATGTGGAACGACACCTATCTGCGGATCTTCCGGATCCCCGGCGAACAAGTCTATGTCGGCTGCGACTTGGAACATCTGTTTGCGGCGCGGGCCGCGGCCGGCTGCGGCGTCAAGGATATTGAGCGCCACCTGGTCGATGTCCGCAAGGCGATCTCGAGCGGCGCACCGAGCAGCCTGATCATCGAATTGGTTGACGGTCGTTCGGTCAACGTTATCTCCTGTCGGCTGCCGAACGGCGGTTGGGTTTCGACTTATGAGGACATCACCCAGCGCGTGCGGGACGAGGCCCGCATTGCCCACCTTGCCTTGCACGACCCGGTGACCGATTTGCCGAATCGCGTGGCGTTCAATGATTTCATCAAGGCGACGCTCCGCGATGCGGAGGCCGAACGCGGAAGCTTCGTCGTGGCCCGGGTCGATCTCGACCACTTCAAGGAAATCAATGATGTTTTCGGACAGTCCTCGGGCGACGCCATTCTCTGCAGTCTGGCGCAAAAATTCAGGGAAGGCTGTCACTGCGCCTTTCTGGCGAGACCGGGTGGCGATGAGTTCACGATGGTTTCGTATCCACTCTCCGAGCCCAGGACCGCGGAACAGATAAACCAGCAATTGTCGCCGCTGCTCGACAACGAAGTTGAAATCGACGGGCGGATGGTCCGCGTGGGAGCGACGATCGGGGTCAGCATCTATCCCCAGGACGGAGCCGATGTGGAAGCCCTGATCTCCCACGCGGACATTGCGCTGTATCGCGCGAAGCTCGATGAGCGAGGGACCATCCGCTTCTTCGAACCGGCGATGGACCGTCAGATTCGCGACAAGCGCTTGCTGCAGCGTGATCTTGTCGCAGCGATGGAGAAGCGCGAATTCCAGGTTTACTTTCAGCCGCAGGCCACTGCGGACGGCAGGATTATCGCGTTCGAAGCCCTGGTTCGCTGGCGGCATCCGGAGCGCGGACTGGTATCACCGGCCGTGTTCATCCCTCTCGCCGAAGAAACCGGACTGATCAGCGCCATCGACGAATGGGTCTTGCGGGACGTCTGCCGCGAGGCGGCCTCCTGGCCGAACCCGCTATCGGTCGCGGTCAATCTGTCGCCCGTCGACTTCCGGCGCTGCGACGTTCCGGCCATGATCCTGTCGGCGCTGGCGGAAACCGGCCTCAGCCCGTCGCGGCTCGAGATCGAAATAACCGAAGGTGTGCTGATCGAAGACGTTTCACGTGCGGTCGCGATGCTGCGGCGGATCAAGAATCTCGGCGTTCGTGTCGCGTTGGACGACTTCGGCACCGGATACTCTTCGCTGTCGTATCTCCAGGCCTTTCCATTCGACAAGATCAAGATCGACCAGACCTTTGTCGCCAAGCTGGAATCAAACGCGCAGTCGGCTGCCATCATCAGGACAATTATCGGACTGGGCCGCAGTCTCGGTCTTCCGGTCATTGCCGAAGGGGTGGAGACCGAGCAGCAACTTGGGTTTCTTGCTGCAGAAGGCTGTGCCGAAGTTCAGGGTTATCTGATCGGCCGGCCGCTACCGATCGCACACTACGCCGATGTTGTGACCGGATCGGCTGCTGCTTCTCGAGCGGCTGCCGTGGCGTGACGATAGCTTGGGCGCATGGTCCCATGGCGCGCGCGAAGCGATACCGGTCGATGGAGATAGGTCTCGCGAACGGCCCGGCCCCATCCTGCAGCCATGCAATGGAATTCGCGATCGCGCGGCAAGAAGAGAATAAAACATTGCGCTGCAACGACTTTTTGCGATTGCTCCGTCGTTTGATTTGCCCGTCGGGCAGCGCTCGCGAATTCCTGTCCAGCCCTTTCGCGAAAAATAAATCGCTTCTGTTTTTCGGAAATGTGTGATTTGTTCTCGCTGTCCCGCCTCACCAAGAGGGGCGCTTCGCGATCGTCACGAACGTTGGGATGGGATGCGGTGGGCGCGGCAGCGTCGGGCGCGTGGACGGATCGCAGGGCGAGCGAACCTCGTGAGCGATCAGAGCGCGCAAGACGACCGGCGCTGAAGCGTACGGCAAAAGCGTGTGGTCCTGGCACCCGTTGCTGGTGTCAAGTCGGCGAAGACGTGTCGGCCCAACCGGGTTGTGAACATGTCGTCAATTCGCCGATGACGGTGGCAAGACGAATTCGTCGCCGGGGAGAGTACGCCATAAGTCGTTCCAACCATTGCGTGGGGAATGCCGGATGTTTCCGGTGCCTCCGCTGTGAATACTGGTGCGCATACTTCACTACCTTAAGCGCGCGCCAGGCTGCGGGTGCATTGGGCACCCGGCATTCCCCGCGCCCTCTTCGTTTGAGAGGGGGCATGAATTAGCATCAACTCGGGGCGCGCTTCGCCTGCGAGCGTAAAGTCTTGTCTGGCTGTTTGAACTTTGAAAATCGTTTCACCGCCCTCTCAATCGTCATCGCCCGGCTTGACCGGGCGACCCAGCAATCCGAGACGCCTGTGATTAATCCGAGAAGCCGCGGCGTACTGGATGTCGCGCATGCGCGGGGCATGACGGGGAGTTTGAAGGGCCCAGCTCAAGCCGTGTGGCTCACGACATTGACGATGACCCCATTGGGGTCCCTGACAAAAAATCGCCGGACACCCCACGGCTCATCGGTCAGGGGATACACGATCGCGTATCCATGCTGCTGCGCCGCCGTATGACAGGCATCGACGTCGCCGACCTCGACGCTGATATCGGCGTGTGGTTCGGCCCTGGTGTCGGAGGCGACGACGCTGAGTTGGGCGGTCGGATTGGAGGGCGATGCAAAGGTGATGATCCAGCCCATGTCCATGGCGGTGTCGAGCCCGAGCACCTTTTCGTAGAACGGCTTCGAAGCGGCAGGGTCAGCCGCGTTGATGTTGGGAACGATTCTGCGGATGCTCATGCGATCACCTCACACCGGCAGCGCGATGGAATATTTCACCTGGCTGAGCGCAAAACTCGACTCGATCGAGGCGATGCCGTCGAGCCGCGTCAGCTTGGTCTTGAGGAAGGTCTCGTAGGCGGAGAGATCGGCGGCGACGACGCGCAAGAGATAGTCGCGGTTGCCGGTCATCAGGTAGCATTCCAGCACCTCGTCCCATTTGGAAATCGCTTTGGCGAAACGGTCGAGATCCTCTTCCTTCTGCCGCGCCAGCTTGATCGAGATGAAGACGCTGACATGCAGGCCGAGCGCTTTCTGGTCGACGGTCGCAATATAGCGGCTGATGACGCCGCGCTCTTCCAGCAATTTCACGCGGCGATGGCAGGGCGAGACCGACAGCCCGACCTTGTCGGCGAGCTCGGCCATGGTGATGCGGCCGTCGGACTGCAGCATTGCCAGAATCTTGCGGTCGATCGTGTCCAACGCGTGCATTGGGATGAAATCCGACATCATGGCGTGATTGTGGGATTATATCCCAACATTGACGGGTATGGTGCAAAGATTTGAGATTTTCGGCGGCTGCAGGAGTCCTAAAATCAGCCACGTTCATCGCCTTTCGGAGCTCCGCCATGGCGAGCGATCCTGACCGTCTCGAAATCCTGTCCGCACTCGCCCGCAAGGTGCTGTGGCTGTCGTCCTGGACCATCCACCATGCCAATCACGTCAGGCCCAACAGCGATGGCCTGAAGGTCGGCGGTCACCAGGCCTCGTCCGCCTCGCTCGCCACCATCATGTCGGCGTTGTACTTCTCGGTGCTGCGGCCGCAGGACCGCGTCGCGGTCAAGCCGCATGCGAGCCCGGTGTTTCATGCCATTCAGTATCTGTTTGGCCGCCAGAGCCGCGCGAAACTGGAAAATTTCCGCGGCTTCAAGGGCGCGCAATCCTATCCGTCGCGCACCAAGGACACCGACGACGTCGATTTCTCCACCGGCTCGGTCGGGCTCGGCGTGGCGCAGACGCTGTTCTCCTCGCTGGTGCAGGACTACGTGAAGGCGCATGGCTGGATGAAGGATCGCCCCGAAGGGCGGATGATCGCGCTGGTCGGCGACGCCGAGATGGACGAGGGCAACATCTTCGAGGCCCTGCTCGAGGGCTGGAAGCACGGCCTGCGCAACACCTGGTGGGTGGTCGACTATAACCGCCAGAGCCTCGACGCCGTCGTGCGCGAGGGGCTGTGGGAAAAGTTCGAGACCATGTTCCGCAATTTCGGCTGGGACGTGGTGATCGTGAAATACGGCCGGCTGATGCAGGCGGCCTTTGCGGAAGACGGCGGCGAGGCGCTGAAGCGCTGGATCGACAACTGCCCGAACCAGCTTTATGCCGCGCTGTGTTTCCAGGGCGGCGCCGCGTTCCGCCGCCATCTCCAGGACGAGATCGGCGATCAGGGGCAGGTCACGCGGTTGCTCGGCCGGCGCAGCGACGACGAGCTGTTGGCGCTGATGTCCAATCTCGGCGGCCACGACATGGCCAGCATGTGTGAGGCCTTCGAGGCGATCGATCACGACCGGCCGGTCTGCTTCATCGCCTATACGATCAAGGGCATCGGCCTACCGTTCCAGGGCCACAAGGACAACCATGCCGGACTGATGACGGTCGCCCAGATGGAGAAATGGCGTGGTGCGCAAAATATCCGCCCCGGTCGCGAGTGGGACAGGTTCGAAGGGCTGACGCTCGCAGCCGAAAGGCTGGAGGCGTTTCTCGGCGATGCGCCGTTCAACCGCGGCGGCCAGCGCCGGCTGAGTGCCGACATTATCGACGTGCCCGATCGGCTGGCGTTCACGCCGCAGCCCGTGATGTCGACCCAGCAGGGTTTTGGCCTCGTGCTCAACGAACTCGCGCGCGGCGACAGCAAACTCGCCTCGCGCATCGTCACCGCCTCGCCCGACGTCACGGTGTCGACCAATCTCGGCGCCTGGGTCAACCGGCGCGGGTTGTTCGCGCGTGCCGAGAAAGCGGATCTGTTTCGAAGCGAGAAGATCCCCTCGACCTTCAACTGGGAGTTTTCGCCCAAGGGACAGCACATCGAACTCGGCATCGCCGAGATGAACCTGTTCATCCTGGCCTCGGCGCTCGGGCTGTCGCACGCGATCAATGGCGAGCGGCTATTACCGGTGGTCACGCTCTATGATCCCTTCATCGAGCGCGGGCTCGATGCGTTGAACTATGCCTGCTACCAGGATGCGCGCTTCATGGTGGTGGCGACACCGTCGGGCATCACGCTCGCGCCGGAAGGCGGCGCGCATCAGTCGATCGCGACACCCTTGATCGGCATGGCGCAGGACGGGCTCGCCTCGTTCGAGCCGGCGTTCGTCGACGAGTTGGCCGTGATCATGAACTGGGGCTTCCGCCACATGCAGGCCGAGGGCGAGGAGGGCGGTTCGCTCTATCTGCGGCTTTCGACGCGCAGCATCGATCAGCCGCAGCGGATCATGACGCCTGATCTGCAGCACGACATCGCCGAGGGTGGGTATTGGCTGCGCGAGCCCGGACCGAACGCAGAAGTGATCGTCGCTTATACCGGCGCCGTCGCACCCGAGGCCATCGAGGCCACCGGCTTTATCGGCGAGAGCCGGCGCGACGTTGGCTTGCTGGCAATCACCTCGGCCGACAGGTTGCACGCGGGCTGGACCGCCGCGCGACAATTGCGTCGCGACCGCCGCGGCGTTCAGCATTTGAGCCATATCGAGAAGCTGCTGGCGCCGCTGCAGCGCGACTGCGGCATCGTCAGCGTGATCGACGGTCACCCCGCAACGCTCGGCTGGCTCGGCAGCGTCCGCGGCCATCGCTTGGAAGCGCTCGGGGTCGAACGGTTCGGCCAGACCGGCACCATCGCCGACCTCTATCGCTATAGCGGCATCGATGCCAATGCCATCATCGACGCCGCGGAAAGCCTGACCTCGGGCGCACCCGTGCTGCACCGCAAAATGGCGGTGTGATGTCGATAAAACCTGGCCCATCGAGCACCGTTGACGTTCACGCGCTCGCGTCTTGCAACCATCACATTCCAGACCTTATATCCAGCGCCCGCGCGCATCGCGGTGTCCCGCGCATGGCGGGTTCAATTCCCGTGGCTTTCGTGCAAGGATAGTTGCCGAACGCTTCGTTCCCGCTTCATTGCCCCTGCTATCAAGAGGTTTCCGATGGTCAATCGCATGCAATTCTACATCGACGGCGCCTGGGTCGATCCGGTCGTCAAGAAATCCACGCCGGTCGTCAATCCCGCGACCGAAGAGGCGATGTACGAGGTTGCGCTCGGCTCCAAGGCCGACGTCGACAAGGCGGTGGCTGCCGCCAGGCGCGCGTTTCTGAGCTATTCGCAGACCAGCCGCGAGGAACGCGTCGCGCTGCTGACGAGGATCATCGAGGTCTACAAGACCCGCATGAAGGAGATCGGCGCTGCCGTCTCCGACGAGATGGGCGCGCCGCTGCCGATGGCCGAGAAGCTGCAGGCCGGCGCCGGCCTCGGCCACCTCGCCACCACGCTCGACGTGCTCAAGAATTATCATTTCGAGGAGACGGTCGGCAGCGCGGTGGTGCTGCGCGAGCCGGTCGGCGTCGTCGGCATGATCACGCCATGGAACTGGCCGTTGAACCAGATCGCCTGCAAGGTCGCGCCGGCGCTCGCCGCCGGTTGCACCATGATCCTGAAGCCGTCGGAGTTCACCCCGACATCGGCACTGATCTTCGCCGAAATCCTGCATGAAGCCGGCGTGCCGAAGGGCGTGTTCAACCTGATCAACGGCCTCGGCCCCGAGGTCGGCGCCGCCATGAGCGAGCATCCGGACATCGACATGATCTCGTTCACCGGCTCGACCCGCGCCGGCGTCGATGTGGCCAAGCGCGCCGCGCCGACCGTCAAGCGCGTCAGCCAGGAACTCGGCGGCAAGTCGCCGAACGTCATCCTCGAAGACGCCGACCTGACCAGGGCGGTCACCGGCGGCGTCATGCACATGTTCAACAATTCGGGACAGTCCTGCAACGCGCCGTCGCGGATGATCGTACCGCTGTCGAAGATGAAGGAGGTCGCCGCCATCGCCAAAGGCGTCGCCGACAAGACCAAGGCCGGCGATCCCCGCGCGGAAGGCACCAATATCGGTCCCGTGGTCAATCGCGGCCAGTGGGACAAGATCCAGGCGCTGATCCACAAGGGCATCGAGGAGGGCGCCACCCTCGTTGCCGGCGGCCCGGGCCTCCCCGAGGGCGTCAACAAGGGCTTCTACGTGCGCCCGACTATCTTTGCCGACGTCACCAACGAGATGACGATCGCACGCGAGGAAATCTTCGGGCCGGTGCTGACCATCATCGGCGCCAAGGACGAGGCCGACGCGGTTCGCATCGCCAACGACACGCCCTATGGACTGGCCGGTTACGTCTCGGCCGGCACCGTCGAGCGCGCGCGCCAGGTCGGCCGCCAGATCCGTGCCGGCAACGTCAACCTGCAGGGTGTGCCGAACGATCGCGGCGCGCCGTTCGGCGGCTACAAGCAGTCCGGCAACGGCCGCGAATGGGGCAAGTATGGTCTTGAGGAATATCTCGAGGCCAAGGCGGTCGCCGGCTACAACGCGGCGTAACACGACGCGGTGCTCGCGCCGTTTATGAAGAGTCCGGCTGCCGAAAGCAGCCGGATTTTGATTGTTCAGGCGCACCGTCGTCAGGTTGGGCCTTCCGCGCATGTCCAGTCGACGGAGCGCGAACAATAACAAGCAAGAATGGAGGGGGAGATGAAGAGGCTGGTATTTGCGCTTGTCGCGCTGTTGCCGCTGACCGGGACAGCCGCGCCGGCCCAGACTCTCAAGGACTTGATGGCGACCTATACGGCGGCGTGGAACAAGCCGACCGAGCCGTTCAAGATCATTGGCAACGTCTACTACATCGGCACCAATGGTCTTGCGTCCTATCTGATCACGTCTGCCCAGGGCCACATCCTGGTTGATACGGTGATGCCGGAATCAACGTCACAAATCAAAGCGAGCATTGAAAAGCTGGGGTTCAAGGTCAGCGACATCAAATATCTCCTGAATACCCACGCCCATATCGATCACACCGGCGGCCTGGCCGAAATGAAACAGGCCAGCGGCGCGCAGCTCGTCGCGGGAGAAGCCGACAAGCCACTGCTCGAAGGCGGTTATTACCCGGGGCAGCGGGAAGAAACACTGCTCGCGTTTCCACCGGTGAAGGTCGACCGTACGGTTCGCGAGGGCGATACGGTCAGCATAGGGGATGTCACGCTGACCGCCCATGAAACCCCGGGCCATACGCCCGGCTGCACGAGTTGGAGCTTCACGGTGAAAGACGGCGATGCAACCCGCTCCGTACTGATATTCTGCAGTGCCACCGTGGCGTTGAATCGGCTCGTCACCAACCCGACCTATCCCGGAATCATCGACGATTACCGGAAGACCTTTGCGCGGGCGAAGGAGATGACGGCGGATGTCCTGCTCGCGCCGCATCCGGAAATGTACAACATGGCGGAGAAGCGTGCCAGGATCGCCGACGGCGCGCCCAATCCGTTCGTCAATCCCGGCGAGTTCAACGCCTACGTCGCCAAGTTGGAAAAGGCGTTTGAGGAGAGCGTCGCGAAGCAAACCGTCGTCGCCCAGGACAAGAAGGGTTGAACCAGTGCGCAAGCGCGTGGTGCGTCGTCATCCCCCGAGCGCTCCTTGCGTGTTCACATAGAGCGCGTAGATCGACTGGCTCGCGGCCATGAACAGCCGATTGCGCTTCAAGCCGCCGAAGCAGACGTTGGCGCAGCGCTCCGGCAACGCGATGCGGCCGATCATGACGCCATCGGGCGCAAACACCACGACGCCGTCGAGCTCGGGATCGCCCATGCCCCAGCCGCACCAGAGATTGCCGTCGATGTCGCAGCGCATGCCGTCGGGCGTGCCGGGGCCGGCGTCGATGAAAATGCGCTTATTGGCAAGCCTGTCGCCCGAAGTCGCGACGTCATAGGCGAGGATCTTGCGGTTGGGCACGCCGCGCGATTCGACGATGTAGAGAATCGTCTCGTCCGGCGAGAAGCACAGCCCGTTCGGACCGAGCACGCCTTCAGCGACGATGGTGGCTTTGCCGGTCGCGCCGTCGATGCGGTAGACATTGGCGTCGATCTCGGGCTCGGCCTTGTAGCCTTCGTAATTGCCGAGCAGGCCGAAGGTGGGATCGGTGAACCAGATCGAGCCGTCGGACTTCACCACGACATCATTTGGTGAGTTCAACCGCTTGCCATCGCAGGCATCGATCAGCACCGTGATGGAACCGTCATATTCGGTGCGGACGACGCGACGGCCGCCATGCTCGCAGGTGACCAGCCGGCCCTGGCGGTCACGGGTATTGCCGTTGGCGAAATTCGACGGCTTGCGATAGACGCTGACCGCGCCTGTCTCCTCTTCCCACTTGATGATGCGCTGGTTCGGGATGTCGCTGCAAAGAAGATAGCGCCCATCGCCGAACCAGACCGGGCCTTCGGCCCAGCGCAAGCCGGTGGCGAGCCGCTCCACGGCCGACAGTTTCAGCCAGTATTTCTCGAAACGCGGATCGAGTGCATGGATCGCCGGATCAGGGTAATAGGTGGCCGGACGCCAGCCTTGCGAATGGGACGCTGCCTCGGACATGTCTCGTTCTCGTTGTTGTTTCCTCGCAGGGGGATTTGCTATCACCGGTGCGGTTTGGCAGCAAGCAACGCGCATTGTGGTCGCGCCCCGCGAGCACGCTTGCCGCGATGTCACGGCCACGCCATACTCGCCTCAAGCCACGCCAACGAGGGAAGCAATGCCACGCATATTGATGACCGGCGCCGCCGGGGGGATCGGCACGTCCTTGCGCAAGCTCCTGCCGCCGATCTATCCGGATCTGGTGCTCAGCGACCTCAAGGCGCCGGCCGATCTCGCTGCGCACGAAAGCTTCAAGGTGGCCGAGTTGTCTGATCTCGCGCAGGTTGAAGCGATCTGCGAAGGCGTCGACGGCATCCTGCATTTCGGCGGCTATTCGGTCGAAGGTCCCTGGGAGCCGATTCTGCAGGCCAACATCATCGGCGGCTACAATCTGTGCGAGGCGGCGCGACGGAAAGGCGTCAAGCGTGTGGTGTTCGCCTCGTCGAACCACGCCGTCGGCTTCTATCCGCGGCATCACCACATCGGCACCGACGTCACGGCACGCCCCGACAGCCGCTACGGCGTCAGCAAGGTGTTCGGCGAAGCCGTTGGCGCGCTTTATGCCGACAAGCATGGCATGAAGGTGACCTGCATCCGGATCGGAAATTTCGGCGAGAAGCCGCTCGATCATCGCAGGCTGTCGATCTGGCTCAAGCCGGAAGACCTGGTGCAGCTGTGCCGGATCGGGCTCGAACACCCCGACATCCATTTCGAAATCCTCTATGGCGCCTCCTACAACGAGCGCGGCTGGTGGGACAATCACCGCGCCTACGATCTCGGCTATCGCCCCAGCGGGCGCGCGGAGGATTTTGTTGAGCATGCCATGGCCGAGCAGGCCAAGCTGCCGCCCGATCCGGTCAGCGACTTCTACCAGGGCGGTGCCTTCTGCGGCATGGAGTTCGACGGCGACAAGCGCCGGATCATCGACTGGAAGTAAGGTGTCGTCATTCCGGGGCGATGCGCAGCATCGAACCCGGAATCTCGAGATTCCGGATATGATCCTTCGGACCATTCCGGAATGACTAATCCGAGCTCTGATCCCTGCCGATCCGCCCGAGATAGTCCGACTTGCTGAACTGCATGTGGTCGACGCAGAGCTGCGCCAGCGCCCAGCTGTCGCGTCCCTTGAGCAGTTCGATCATGAGTACGTGCTGGCGGCGCGACTGCGCGAGGCCTTCGCTGTCGGCGAGATTCTTGGCACGCATCGGTAAGGTCAGGTTCATGTAGTCCTGCAGCGAGCGCACCAGATAGGGGTTGCCGCAGGCCGAGAACAGCGCGATATGAAAGGCGTCGTTGGTCTCATGGATGCCGCGCAGGTCCTGCGCGTCCGCCTTGGCGCAATATTGCCGCTGCAACTCGCCGAGTTCCTCGATCAAGTTCTCCGGCGCGGGCAGGGCGATCATCAGCGCCGCCTGCCGGGTCAGCATCTCCCGCACCTCGTAGATCTGCCGCACTTCCTCAGCCGAGTAGAACCGCACGGTGGCGCCGATGTTCTTCTCGCGCAGCACGATGCCCTGGCGCTCCAGCTGGAACAGAGCTTGGCGCACGAAATGCCGGCTGGCGCCGTAGCGGGTCATCAGCGTGTCTTCGACCAGCCGCGAGCCCGGCGCGAAGCGGCCGAAGATGACGTCCTCTTCGAGCCGGCGGATCACCTCCGCCTGCTCCTCCTCGCGGCTCGGTGCTGGCGTTTCCGGCTGTGCGGCGAGCGGCTTCATCGCGAAGTCTCCCAGCCGGACAGGCGGCAGCCAATGCGCAATGGCTTGTTCACCGGCGCTGTCCCGCGAGCTTCCTTGGGGCGCTCGTTTCCGATCATCGCTGAGGATCAGCACGCACCCGATCTATTGTCAATAATAGAGCGCTCCGACGCGCTAATCCGACTGGAATTGGTCAAGAATGTCAAATATTGACAATAATTCGTCGTGCTCCTTTAGTGCCACGACGGAACGACAGGAAGCGACACAATGGCTGACGGACTGCGCAAGGGATTGACGAGCTATGGCGATGCGGGCTTCTCGCTGTTCCTGCGCAAGGCTTTCATCAAGGCGATGGGCTATTCTGACGATGCGCTGGATCGCCCGATCGTCGGCATCACCAACACCTACAGCGACTATAACCCCTGTCACGGCAACGTGCCGCAAATCATCGAGGCGGTGAAGCGCGGCGCGATGTTGTCGGGCGCGATGCCGATGGTGTTTCCGACCATCTCGATCGCAGAGAGCTTTGCCTATCCGACCTCGATGTATCTGCGCAACCTGATGGCGATGGATACCGAGGAGATGATCCGTGCCCAGCCGATGGACGCCGTTGTCGTGATCGGCGGCTGCGACAAGACCCTGCCGGCGCAGATCATGGCCGCGGTCTCGGCCGATCTGCCGACCGTCGTTATTCCCGTCGGGCCCATGGTCGTCGGTCATCACAAGGGCGAGGTGCTGGGCGCCTGTACGGACTGTCGCCGCCTGTGGGCGAAATATCGTGCCGGTGAGATCGACGATCTCGAGATCGAGGCGGTCAACGGCCGTCTGGCCCCGTCGGTGGGCACCTGCATGGTGATGGGCACCGCCTCGACCATGGCTTGCATCACCGAGGCGCTCGGGCTGTCGCTGCCGATGAGCGCGACCATTCCCGCTCCGCATGCGGAGCGGTTCCGCATCGCGGAAGCCAGCGGCAGGGTCGCTGCCTTCATGGCCAAGGCCAAGGGACCGCGGCCGAGCGCCCTGCTGACGGCAGGCTCGTTCCGGAATGCGCAGGTGGTGTTGCAGGCGATCGGCGGCTCGACCAACGGTCTCATCCATCTGACCGCGATTGCCAACCGCACCGCACACAGAATCGATCTCGAGACCTTCGACCGGCTCGGCCGCGAGGTCCCGGTTCTGATCGACCTGAAACCATCAGGCGAGCACTACATGGAACATTTCCATCATGCCGGCGGCGTCCCCAGGCTGATGGCGCAACTCGGCGAACTCCTCGACCTCGACGCCAAGACCATCACCGGCGAAACCCTGCGCGACGTCGTGGCCAACGCAGAGGAGGTGCCGGGGCAGGACGCGATCCGTGCGCGCAGCCACCCGATCAAGCCGGAAGGCGCGATGGCCGTGCTGCACGGCAACCTCGCGCCGCGCGGCGCCGTCATCAAGCATTCGGCAGCGAGCCCCAAGCTGCTGCAGCACACCGGCCGCGCGGTGGTGTTCGAATCCGTGGAAGACATGACCTTGCGGGTCGATGATCCCGCGCTCGACGTCGCCGCCGACGACGTGCTGGTGCTGCGCAATTCCGGCCCCAAGGGCGCGCCGGGCATGCCGGAGGCCGGCTATCTGCCGATCCCGAAAAAACTGGGACGGGCCGGCGTCAAGGACATGGTGCGGATCTCGGACGCACGCATGAGCGGCACCGCCTTTGGCACCATCGTCTTGCACATCACGCCTGAATCCGCCGTCGGCGGGCCGCTGGCATTGGTACAAGATGGCGACATGATCCGGCTCGATGTCAGCAGGCGCAGCATCGATCTCTTGGTCGACGATGCCGAGCTCGCGAGGCGTCGTGCGGCTCTGGGGACTCCAACCACGCCTGACTGGGCCAAGCGCGGCTATGCGCATCTGTTCAACGAGACCATTCTGCAGGCCGACGAAGGCTGCGACTTCGATTTCATGCGGGGAAAGGGAAAGGGGTAACCGACTGCGTCCGCATCAAGGCTGTCATGCCCGCGCATGCGGGCATCTGGTATTCCAGAGACGTCGAGATGGAGCCGATAAGCTGCGGTTGACTGGATCATCCGCCTTCGTGGATGATGACGATCGGATGAGCGGCACGCCCCATCATGACTCCCGCGCGACCGTCGCCTCGCCATCTCGCACATGCGTCATGCCCCTCAACGCCTGATGTCTGATTGACTTTCAAACAACCCCGATGGGATGATGAAAGAAAAACATCATCAACAGGGGGAGACGATGGCCAGACTGGGATTCATGCTCGGCGCGATGCTCGCCGGATCCGTGATGATCACCTCCGCAGCGGTGAGCGCGCAGGAGGTGAAGCATTATCGCTTCGCCTACGATCAACCGAAGACGACCGGCTATGGCATCCTCGGCGACATCTTCAGCGACAGGCTGAAGGAGCTGAGCAAAGGCACCATGCTGATCGACCAGTATCCCGGCGCGCAGCTCGGGCAAGAGCCGCAGGTCCTGCAGCTCGTCAAGGCCGGCGACGTCGAGTTCTGCATTTCATCCTCCGCCAACGCGGCGACACTGTCGCCGCAGGCCGGCGTGATGTCGATGCACTTCCTGTTCCGCTCCGAGGCGCATCTGGTCAAGGCGATCGCGGATCCCGCCGTGGCCGGCGCCGTCAAGGCGATGATAGCGGACACCGTGCAGGGCGCCCGCGTGATCGCGCTCGCAACGCTCGGCCTGCGCAGTATGTATTCCAAGCGCGAGATCAAGAACGTCGGCGATATGAAAGGGCTCAAGGTGCGGGTGCAGGCGACGCCGACCGAGGACACCATGTTCCCGGCCTATGGCGCCCAGATCGTGCATATGCCGTTCGGCAGCGTCTATACCTCGCTGCAGACCGGCGTGGTCGACGTCGCGGAGAACGGCGTCAACGTTTATCTCGCCAACAAGCACTACGAAGTGGCGCCGGTGCTGTCGATGACCGAGCACGAGGCCAACAACAGTCTGGTGTGGGTGAGCGACAAGCTCTGGAACAGTCTCACCCCTGAGCAGCAGGGTTGGGTGCAGGCCGCCGCCGACGAGGTCAACAAGAGCCAGCCGGCGAAAGCGATCGAACTCGAACATCAATCGCAGGACAAGTTGCGGTCGATGGGCGTCAAGGTGGTCACCGACGTCGACAAATCGGGCTTTGTCGCGGTCGCCGATCCCCTGCTCGACAAGCTCGCCAAGGAATTGGGTCCGCATGCCGAGAAGGTCAAGGACCTGATCCGGGCGATCAAATAGCAGGGGAACGCAAGGAGCAGAATTATCGATAATCGCCGGGGATTGCTGCTCAACAGCCCGACGAATAGGCCAAATCCCGATGTTTTATTGACAATCCACCTGGCGTGATGGGATGGTCGGTGGGAAAAACCAGAACATGGGGGAAACGGCGCGATGCGAAATCCAGCGAAATTCATTGCTGCGGCCATTGCCGGCATGGTGGTCCTGTGGGTCGCGAGCGCAGGCGCGCAGGAAGTGAAGCACTACCGCTTCGCCCATGATCAGCAGCTCAATACCGGCTACAGCGTCGCCTACGACATGTTTTCCGCCCGGCTCAAGGAATTGAGCAAGGGCACCATGATCATCGACCAGTATCCCGGCGCGCAGCTCGGGCAGGAGCCGCAGCTCTTGCAACTGGTCAAATCCGGCGACATCGAATTCGCCATCGTCTCATCGGCGAACACCGCGACGATCTCGCCGCAGGCGGGCGTGATGTCGTTGCACTTCCTGTTCCGCAACGCCGATCACCTGGTCAAGTCGCTCGCCGATCCGCAAGTGATCGAGGCGATCAAGGCGATGATCGACGACACGGCGCAGGGGCTGCACGTCATCGCCACGGGCTCGCAGGGTGTGCGGAACATCTACAGCAAGAAGGAAATTCATAACGTCGGCGACCTCAAGGGCGTCAAAATCCGTGTTCAGGCCACCGCGACCGAGGACGCGATATTCCCGGCCTATGGCGCGCAGACCGTGCACATGCCGTTCGGCAGCGTCTACACCTCGCTGCAGACCGGCGTCGTCGATGCCGCCGAGAACAGCATCAACGTCTACCTCGTCAACAAGCACTATGAAGTCGCGCCGGTGTTGTCGATCACCGAGCACGAGGCCAACAACGCGCTGGTCTTCGTCAGCGACAGACTGTGGCAGAGCCTGTCTGCCGAGCAGAAGCAGTGGGTGACGACGGCCGCGGCCGAGATCAGCGCCAAGGAGCCGGCCCTGGCCTTCGAGCTTGAAAGGACTGCCGCGAAAAAGCTGAAGTCGTTAGGGGTGAAGATCGTCGAGGATGTCGACAAGAAGGGCTTTGCCGCGATCGCCGATCCCTATCTCGACAAGCTCGCCAAGGAGCTCGGCCCGCACGCGGAAAAGATCAAGAACCTGATCCGCGCGATCAACTAGGGTCTCTTATATCTTCGTCATGCCCGCGCTTGTCGCGGGCATCCACGTCTTCCTTTCAGGTGCATCCAAGACGTGGATGGCCGGGACAAGCCCGGCCATGACGTCACCAGATGACGGAGCCGCCGCCGATGCCCATCGCCGACAAACTGGTGCTGCAGCGGCAGCGTCACCTGAAGTGGCGATCGTTCGACAGGCTCGAACTGATCCTGATGATCATCTGCGGCTTGCTGTGCTTCGGCTTTTCGCTGTCGGTGACCGCCGACATCGTCACGCGGACGATCGGACATCCCTGGCTGTGGCTGCAGGAGGTGACCTCCACGTTGTTCATTTACGCGATCTTCATCGGCGCCGCGGTGGCCACGAGGCGCAATGACCATCTCTATCTGACGGCCATTTCCGAGGCGATGCACGGCAGGTCCAGGCTCGTCGTCGAGATCGTCACCCGCATGGTCGTGCTCGGCGTCGCCTGCTGCCTGATCTGGTACGGCTATCAGAACTTTCTCCGGGGCTTTGGCTCGTTCCGCCTGCCGTCGGGGACCCCGATCGCGTCGCTCTATGCGGTGATCCCGCTGTCCGGTGTTCTGGTCGCGCTGTTCACGATCGAGCAGATCGCAAACGGCATCGCCAACGGTTTCGATCACCCCGAGCCACCGGAAGCCGAGATGCCGGTGCAGCCGTTTGACACGGCCATCGAGCGGGGACCGCGGCTGTGAGCGCGCCTGTCATCCTCGGACTAATGTCGTTCTGCTTCCTGTTTTTCGGCTATCTTGGCGTGCCCGTGCCGTTCTCGCTGATGGCCGGCGTCTTCGTCGGCGCCACGCTGGCCGACGTCTCGCTGGCCGCGATCGTTCAGAAGGTCTTCGACGGCGTCGATTCCGAAGCGTTGCTGGCGATCCCGTTCTTCCTCCTGGTCGGCGAGCTCATGAGCTCGGCCAACGTCGTGGTGCGGATCGCCAACCTGTCGGTCTCGCTCGTCGGGCATATCAGGGGCGGGCTGTCGCAGGTCGTGGTCGTCTTCAGCATGTTCTTCTCGGAAATGTCGGGATCGACCACGGCTGACGTCGCCGTGATGAGCCGCGCGCTCGCCGGTCCGATGAAGCGCGAAGGCTATAGCCCCGCCTTCATCGCGGCCATCATTGCGTCGGCCTCGACCATCGCGGCCCTGGTGCCGCCGAGCATCACCGCCGTGGTCTATGGCGCGGTCGGCAATGTGTCGATCGCGGGCCTGTTCATGGCCGGCGTGGTGCCGGGCTTCATGATCGGCTTCGGGCTGATGATCTACTGCTATTTCTTCGGTCCCTCCGGATTCACCAAGCCGCGGGCGCCGCTGCGGCAGATTGCGTTTGCCACCGGCGATGCCGCGCTCCCGCTGATGATTCCGGTGATCCTGCTCGGCGGCATCCTGACCGGCTGGTTCACGCCGACGGAAGCCGGCGTCGTCGCGGTGTGCTGGATCATCCTGGTGGTGATCCCCGCGCTGAATCGCGGACACATCAAGAAGATACCTTACGATTTCTGCCTCGCCGGGCTGATCTTCTCGCTGCCGCTGATCACCATCGGGGCTGCGAACGCGTTCGGCTGGATGCTGGCCTATTTGCGCGGCGCCATCTACATCGCCGATGTCATCACCTCGATCGCCGGCAATGATCCGCAATACATCATGCTGTTGATGGTGGCGTTGTTCACCGTGATCGGCGATTTCATCGAGCCGGTGCCGACCATCATCATCTTCATGCCGCTGGTGAACGCGCTGACCCAGGCCGGCAACATCAATGGCGTGCATATGGGCGTGGTGCTGATCGCGACGCTGGCCTTCGGGCTGATCACCCCGCCTTACGGGCTGGTGCTGCTGATGGCGTCCAAATTCGTCGGCGTCAGCTTTGCCAAGGCGCTGCGCGCGGCGCTGCCGATCTATGTCGTGTTTCTCGTCACCATCACCTTCACGATCTATTTTCCGAAGGTGGTGCTGTGGCTGCCGAAGCACGTCATCCCGGAATCGGTCGGCTGCTTCAAGTCGCCGGGCGGGACGGGGTATATCTGTCCGGAGTGAAGATATTCGCACCCCAAACCCGCCGTCATGCCCCGTGACGGCGGGGCGTCCAGTAATCTCAGGCGCTTGAGATCAAGCCGAGAGGCTGCGGCGTACTGGATCATCCGCTTTCGCGGATGATGACAGCCGACTATTTCACGGAAGCCCGTGCGCTACTTCCCCTTGCTCGTGAACTTCGTCACCGCAGCGCGGAACTCGTCGGTGTGCATGCAGTCGATAATGGCGTCGCGCTCGGCGTCGAGCTGCAGGTCGATCGGGGTGACGGCCGCGCGATGGACCAGCGCTTTGGTGGCGGCGAGTCCTGCCGGCGCGTTCTGCGCCAGGCGAAGCGCCAGTTCATGCGTCGCGGCCTTGAGCTCGGCAGCCGGGACGACCTTCGCAAGCAGGCCCCATTGATAGGCCTGCGCCGCGGTAAAACTGTCCTCGGCGAGATAGATCTGCAAGGCGCGGCGCACGCCGACGCTTGCCACCACGCCGACGGTGCCGCCGCCGTCGGGCGAGACGCCGAGCTTGGCATAGGCCGGCGTGAAGCGAACATCCTCGGCCGCAATGCAGAGGTCGGCAACGAAGGCAAGCGACAGTCCGGCGCCGGCGGCCTGGCCATGGACGCTGGAGAGCACGATCTTTGGCATCCGGCGCAGCGTCGTGATGAAGGCGTGGTAGTGCTTGAGCAATTCGCCGACCACAGGGGCGATGGTATCGGAGGCCGTGGCCGCGCCGATGGTTTGCAGGTCGCCGCCGGCACAGAAGGCGCGGCCTTCGCCCTGAAGCACCAGCACCTTGATGGTGTCGGATGCCTCGACCTCGGCCGCGAGCTGCTCCAGCTTTTTGGCGATCGTAAGGTCGATCGCGTTGAAGGCGCCGGGCCGGTTGAGCGTGATCGTGGCGATCGGGCCGTCGACGGCGAGCAATGCGGGTTCGGCGTTTGCTGAATCGGACTCGGGCATTGATCTCCCCCAATGCATCTATTGTCTCCCGTCATTTAAATCGAAGATGGGGACGGGTGACAATCCCGGCGAAGTCTGCAACAAACCGGCGTCACGGAGAGAAGACGATGGGTCCAAACCGACGAGCAATCAAGCTGCCGCGCCCGCCAGCGGGGATGATCTGAAGCATGACCAAAGGAGCGGTGGTCATCGTCGGCGCGGGACATGCGGGCTTCCAGGTCGCAGCGTCCTTGCGCCAGGCTGGCTTCAAGGAGCCTGTCTATCTGATCAATGACGAGGCGCATCTGCCCTATCAACGGCCGCCGCTGTCGAAAGCCTATCTGAAGGGGACCGGCGGGCCTGACAGCCTGATGTTCCGCCCCGAAAAGTTCTATCGCGATCAGACCATCGAGCTGATCGGCGATCGCGTGGTCTCGTTCGATCGCGGCGCGCGCAAGGTGATGCTCGCCTCAGGCGCCGCGCTGGATTATGGCCATCTCGTGCTGGCGACGGGTGCGCGCAACCGACTGCTGGATATCCCGAACGCCAGTCTGCCCGACGTGCGCTACCTGCGCATCCTCGACGACAGCGAAGCGTTGCGACCGCTGCTCGCATCAAGAAAGCGGGTGGTCGTCATCGGCGCCGGCTTCATTGGCCTGGAGTTCGCCGCGACCGCGCGGATCAAGGGCCTCGAGGTCGACGTCATCGAGCTCGGTCCCCGCGTGATGGCGCGCGCCGTGACGGCCGAGGTCTCGGAGTATTTCCAGACCCAGCACCGGACGGCCGGCATCCGCATTCACCTCGGCGTCCAGGCCACCAGTATCGAGAGCGACGGCAACAGCGTGACCGGTGTCAGCCTCAGCGATGGCCGCCATCTGCCGGCAGATCTGGTGGTCGTCGGTGTCGGCGTCCTGCCCAATGTCGAACTGGCGGCGGAGGCGGGCCTCCCGGTGGCCTCCGGCATTATCGTCAACGAACATCTTCTGACCTCCGATCCGGATGTGTCCGCGATTGGCGACTGCGCGCTGTTTGCGAGCCGGCGCTTCGGCGGATCGCTGCGGCTGGAATCGGTGCAGAACGCCACCGACCACGCGCGTTGTGTGGCGGCGCGGCTGACCGGCGACGCCAAACCCTATGACGGCCAGCCCTGGTTCTGGAGCGATCAGGGCGATGACAAGCTGCAGATCGCGGGTCTGACCACGGGCTATGATCGCGTCGTGCTGCGTGGCGATCCCGCGAACAAGGCGTTCTCGGCCTTCTGCTACAAGGCGGGAGAGCTCGTCGGCATCGAGTCCGTCAACCGGGCAGGGGAGCACATGTTCGGCCGCCGTCTGCTTGGGGCCGGCGGTTCGATCGCGCCGGACCAGGCGGCGGATGTAGGTTTCGATCTCAAGAAAGCGCTGGGGTGATGCCGGCACAATCTCCCTCGCCACGACGGGGAGGCATAGGATGAGCCGTTAGGCTTCCCGTCGGGCAAGTTCCATCGCTTCCATAAGCTCCTCAGCCGTCGGCATCGATGGCGCGGCGCCCATCCGCTGCACGCAGATTGAGGCGGCGACATTGGCGTAACCGATGGCCTCGCCAATCGACCTGCCCCGCGCCAGTTGCGCTGCGAGCGCACCGACAAAGCAGTCGCCCGCACCCGTGGTATCGACCGCCCTGACGGCGCGGCCCGGAACGATCAGCGGTTCGCCGTCCATCAGCACCAGCGCCCCGCGTTTGCCCAAGGTGACGCAGATCGTCTGGTCGCGTCGGGTCTTGAGGGATCTCGCGGCCTTCGCGAAACACCCGGGCTCGTCGGTCTCGCGCAGGTCTGTCTTTGCCAGCGTCCCGAGTTCGGTTTCGTTGAGCACCAGGATGTCGACGAGTGCCTGAAGGGCGTGATCGAAATCCCGCATCGGCGCCGGGTTGAGAATGGTCCGCGCGCCGGCCGCGCGGGCTCGCGCGAAGAAGGCTGTGACCGCAGGCAGCGGGATTTCGAACTGGCTGACGGCGATGTCGCCTGGCGCGATCGCGGGAGCCGAGACGTCGTCGGCGCTGACCATGCCGTTGGCGCCTGATACGACGACAATCGTATTGTCGGCGGCGGCGACGGTGATGATGGCCGTGCCGCTATGCGTCTCGGCGGTATCGTGGACAAAGCTGAGGTCGACGCCTTGCGCGGCGAGGAAGCTCCGCAACTGCGGGCCGAACGCGTCGCGGCCGAGCCGGCTGACCAGCATTGTCGGTGCCCCGAGCTTGGCGGCAGCGACCGCCTGGTTGGCGCCCTTGCCGCCCGGGAAGAAATGCACCGCAGTGCCCACGACCGTTTCGCCGATGCGCGGATGCCGCAAGGCGGTCGCCACCACATCCATGTTGATGCTGCCGGCGACGATGACGCGACCCATGCAGAAATCCCAAAATCGGACCAACTAAACCCGGACTTCGAATTCCTGCCTGACCATTTCGATATCGGGCAACGTCGGCAGTCCCGCTTCGTTGCCGAGCCGCTGGATCTTGAAGGTCGATGCGGCGCGCGCGAAGTCGAAGTGATCGTGCCAGCTTTTGCCGGGATTGGCGAGATAGGAATAGATATAGGCGCCGTGGAAGACATCGCCGGCGCCGTTGGTATCGATGACGCGCTCGCGGGGAATCGGAAGTGCCGGAAGCGAATGCACGATGCCAGTTTCATCATACCACAACAGCCCGCGTTCGCCCATCGTCACGCCGCCGACCCGGCAACCACGGCTCTTGAGATAATCCAGCATATTCTCAATCGTGAGGCCCATCTGCTCGCACAGCCGCTCGGCGACGATCGCAACATCGATGAATTCGAGCAGCTCGTGGGTGTTGGTGCGCAGGCCGCCGCCGTCGAGCGAGGTCAGGATGCCGGCCTCGCGGCACAGCCTGGCATAGTAGATCGCGGCATCCGGCTGGTGGCCGTCGATATGCAGCGCCCGGCAACCGCCGAGGTTGAGAAGCGGGAAGGGGTGAATATGCGCATCGTCGCGGCACCGCACGATCGCGCGCTTGCCGTCCTTCGGCATGATGAACGATAGCGAGGAGGCGTTGACCTTGCGCGGATGGATCGAGATTCCGTATTTCGCGCTCATATCCTGAAACATCCGCCCGAGCCAGTCGTTGGCGACCGTGGCGATCAGGTCGGGCACGATGCCGAGCTTGGCGCAGCAGAACGCGGCGGTGACCGCGTTGCCGCCGAACGAGACGGCGTAGGCAGAGGCGACATGTTTTTCATCGCCGGTCGGCATGTGGTCGGTGATGAAGGTCACGTCGATATAGGTCTGTCCGATAAAGAGCGCCTGCATGATTGTCCGTTGTGAATCGAAGTTGAGTCCCGGCCGACATCCTACACTAGCACTGGTCGGGTCGGCGACCCCGCTGAAATTATTCGCAAAATCATCCCCATACCCGCTTGAGATCGGCAAGGTGCCGGACTACGGCCGTACGGACGTCCCAGTGTCGCGCCGGCTCAACGGTCTGCAGCGGGGCCCAAGCTCCGGAGGCGCGAGCCGGGGGGACCGAATTACGGCCTATTTCGCGCCGGCTTGCAAGGTGGCGGGCAATCAGTCCAACGTCTTCGCCGATCATCGTCCGACGCGCAGGCACTCTCCATGATTACCGGGCTCGACCATATCGTCGTTCTCCTCACGGACATCGACGCCGGTACGAAGACCTACCAACTGCTGCTGGGCCGTGCGCCGTCGTGGCGAAGCGAGGGCGGCGGATCGCGGACGGTGCTGTTCACCCTTGACAACATGTCGCTGGAATTGATGGCGCCGATGGGCGATTCCGAAGCCGCAGAGCGGATCCGCGACGCGATCACGCGCGGGGGCGAGGGGCTCGCCAGCATTTGCTTCCGGACTGGCGACATCGAAAGGATGCACCGCAGGCTGGAGCGCGTCGCGCTGCAGCCGGAGACACCTGCCGATGTCGAGAGCCGCGACCAAGTGACGGGCGCTAGCTTGCACTGGAAGCGGACCCGCGCTGCGACCGATCTGACCCGGGGTATCAGGATGTTCTTCCTTGAACTGGCCGACGAGCGACCGCGTTCGCGGGCGACGACTGATTCGCCGATCCTGGGCCTCGACCACGTCGTGGTTTCGACCGCGGATCCCGAGCGGGCGGCCGCGCTCTACGGCGCGCGCCTCGGGCTCGACATGGCGCTCGACCGCTCGCATCAGGACTGGGGACGGCTGATGTTCTTCCGCTGCGGCGATCTCATCGTCGAGGTGGTCTGCAAGCCCGTGGCCGGCGCGGACCAGACCCACGACAGATTGTGGGGATTGAGCTGGCGCGTCGCCGACATCGAGGCTGCGCGTGCGCGGCTTTTGGCGGCGGGCATCGGCGTGACCGAGGTGCGCCCCGGGCGCAAGCCGGGCACGCGCGTGATGAGCCTGCGTGACGGCACCTGCGGCATCCCCACGCTCGTGCTGGAGCGGGCGGCACAGCGGGTTTCCTGAGAAGCGCCGTTCTTACCCTCCCCTGGAGGGCCCTCCATGATTCATTCTCAAGCCGCGCCTTGCGTGCTACATGCGATCCTTAACCCCATCATCGGGCGACTGACTTGGCCAAGGCGAAACGAGTCCTGAAGTGGCAGCGCGACCCCGAAGGCATGCGGCTTCGCATCCTCGAGGCCGCCAAGCAGGAATTCGCCGCTCATGGGCTGGCAGGCGCCCGCGTCGACCGCATCGCGGCCAAGGCCGGCGCCAACAAGCGCATGCTGTACTATCACGTCGGCAAGAAGGACGACCTCTATCTCGCCGTGCTCGAAGGCGCCTATGAGAAGATCAGGGTCGAGGAACGCGGGCTTGATCTCGAACATCTCGCGCCGCCCGAGGCCATCAAGCGCCTGATCGAATTCACCTGGACCTATTTCCTTCGCAATCCGGAATTTCTCGCACTGTTGAATACCGAAAACCTGGCGCGGGCGCAGCATCTGAAACGCTCCACCAAGGTCAAGTCGCTGCATTCGCCGTTTGTCGAGATGATCCGCACCGTGGTGCAGCACGGCGTCGAAACCGGCGACTTCCAGGTCGCCGTCGATCCGGTCCAGCTCTATATTTCGATCGCAGCCCTGAGCTTCTTCTATCTGTCGAACAGTGCGACCTTGAGCGTGATCTTCGGCCGCGATCTCCTGAAGAAGGAGGCCAAGGACGAGCGCCTCGACCACATGGTCGGGCTGGTGCTCGCGGCGTTGACGGGAAAATCTACCGCTGTGTTCGGGCAAGAGAAACCGGCATCGCGCGAGCGGATTCCGGCGCGTCAACCGGTTTGATTTCCGTCGTCCCGGCCAACGCCGGGATGTCCGCGCAGAATTTTCAACACGCGTCATTCCGGGGCATCGCGAAGCGATGAGCCCGGAATCCATAACCACGATCGGGAGTATGGATTCCGGGCTCGCGCCACGCGCGCCCCGGAATGACAATTCCGGTTCAATTTGCCGTCCAAAAGCCGCTGGACAGTATTTATCCAACGGGTTAATTTCACCCTCGCGACAACGATAATCCGGGAGCGGGACGTGGCCGACCAGAGGGGCCCAAATGCCGTCGGGAAGGCGCTGAACGCGGCCTGGGTGCGGCCGTTCCTGTTCCTGATCTTCATGGTGATCGCCTGGGATCTGACGATCCGGCTGTTCAAGATTCCCCCCTACCAGATCCCGGCACCCGGCGACGTCGTGGCGGTGCTCCTGAGCGACTGGCCCGAACTGTTGCGCCAGGCCTTGCCGACGACTTATGCCACGATCTGCGGGTTCCTGCTCTCGGCGGCCTTCGGCATTCCGGTCGCGATGCTGATCGCGGGTTCGAGGACGGTCGAGAGCTATGTCTATCCGCTGCTGGTATTCTCGCAATCGGTGCCGAAGATCGCGATAGCGCCGCTGTTCGTGGTCTGGTTCGGTTTCGGCGTCATTCCGAAGGTGATCTCGGCCTTCCTGCTTGGATTTTTCCCGGTGGTGGTTTCGGCGGTGCAGGGTTTCAAATCCGTCGATCCCGATATGGTGGACCTGGCGCGCGCCATGCAGGGCAGCCGCTTCCAGGTGTTCCGCGCGGTCAACCTGCCGCATGCGCTGCCCGCGATCTTCTCCGGACTGAAGGTCTCGGTGACACTGGCTGTGGTCGGCGCCGTCGTCGGTGAATTCGTCGGGTCCAACTCAGGCATCGGCTACGTCCTGCAGCGCTCGATCGGCACCTTCGATCTGCCGACGATGTTTGCCGCGCTGGTGATCCTGGCGCTGCTCGGCGTGATCCTGTTCTGGATCGTCGACCGGATCGAGCATCTCGTGATCCCCTGGCATGTCAGCCAGCGCGAGGAGATCATTTTCGCCTCGTGAGAGGCGCGAAGGAAGAAAAGTCAAACAACAGGGAAGGGGAGGATGACGATGAAGCGGTGGATTGCAGCGAGCTCAGTGGTGCTGATCTGGACGGCGTTGGCCGTGGCTCCGGCCAGGGCCGCGGACAAGGTCGTGCTGATGCTGAACTGGTACGTCTATGGCGAGCATGCCCCGTTCTATTACGGCAAGGCCAAGGGCATCTATGCCGCCGAGAATATCGATCTCGAAATCCAGGAGGGGCGCGGCTCGGCCGCGACCACGCAAGCGGTGGCGGCCAAGACCGCGGACTTCGGCTATGTCGACGTGCCCACCATGATGCGCGCCGCGATCAAGGGCGCGCCCGTGATCGCAACCGGCGTGCTGCTGCAGACGAGCCCGATGTCGGCGATGGGCTTTGCCGACAAGAACATCCGCAAGCCCGAGGACATCAAGGGCAAGACCGTTGCGATCACGCCGGCCGATTCCATGACCCAGATCTGGCCGCTGTTCCTGAAGAAGACCGGATTGAAGGAAAGCGATTTCCAGACGGTCGCGGGCGACGGCCAGACCAAGCTCAACGCCGTCATCAACGGGCAGGCGGACCTGCTGCTCGGCTACGTCATGGACCAGTCGATGAAGATCAAGGATGCCACGGGCAAGGACGTCTATCCGATCAAGTTTGCCGACTACGGTATCAACATGGTCTCGTCAGGAATCATCGCCAACACCGACTACGTCAAGGCCAACGCCGATCTCGTGCGGCGTTTCATGTCGGCAACGACCAAGGCGGTGGAAGCCGCCGAGAAGGAACCGCAAGCGGCCGCGCAGGCCATCCTCGACGCCAATCCGAAAGGCGGCAAGATCGGCACGCTGACGCAAGGTTTTGAGCTGACGATCCCGCTCTATCGCACCGCGGACACCAAGGGCAAGCGGCCGTTCCAGGTCACCGACCAGAACATGACCGACACGGTCAACCTGATGGTCGAGTTTGGCGGCCTCGACGCCAAGGCCAAGGACAATCCCAAGGCGTTCTACACCAACGACTATCTGCCGAAGGGCAATTCTTGAGTGCAAATATTGGACGTCATTGCGAGGCGCGAAAGCTGCGAAGCAATCCATTCTTTTTTGCGCGGCACGATGGATTGCTTCGCTTCGCTCGCAATGACGGCTCTTACCATTGCGCCCAAATGGATCAGGCTCCATGAATCCGGCGACCAAAGCAATTGAAACGACTCAGCCAGGCGCACATCTGCGCCTGGTGAGCGATCGCGCCGCCGGCCCGCAACCGGGGATCACGCTGTCCGGCGTTTCGAAAACCTACCGGTCGCGCGACGGCGACGTGCCGTCGCTGCGTCCGCTGGACTTTCACGTCAACGAAGGCGAGTTCTTTGTCGTGGTCGGCCCGTCCGGTTGCGGCAAGTCCACGCTGCTGAAGATGATCTCCGGGCTGCTGGCGCCATCATCAGGTGAAATCCTGGTCGAGGGCGAGAGAGTAACCAAGCCGCACGGCAATGTCGGGATCGTGTTTCAGAATGCCCTGCTGTTGCCGTGGCGTTCGGTGCTGTCCAACGTCATGCTGCCGATCGACATGAAGCGGCTGCCGCGCGAGCGCTATCTGCAGCGCGCCAAGGAACTGTTGAAGCTGGTCGGGCTTGCGGGCTTCGAGAAGAAGCTGCCCTGGCAGCTCTCGGGCGGCATGCAACAGCGGGCCTCGATCTGCCGGGCGCTGGTGCACGACCCCAAGATCATGCTGATGGACGAGCCGTTCGGCGCGCTGGACGCCATGACGCGCGAGCGCATGAACGTCGAGCTGATGCGGATCCAGCGCGAGACCGGCAAGACCGTGCTCTTGATCACGCATTCGATTCCCGAGGCGGTCTTCCTCGCCGACCGCGTCCTGGTCATGACCGAGCGACCCGGGGCGATCGCTGCGATCTACGACGTGCCGCTGCCGCGCCCGCGCTCGCTCGATGCCATGGCCGATCCGCTTTTCGTCGAACTGGTCCAGCGCATCCGCAAGCACTTCTTCACCCAAGGCAGACTGGATTGAGGCGCGATCCCATGCCGCTCCGCCTTTGTGTGCGCGACATCGCCCTGTTCGAACGCGAGGTCGCTTTTGCCCGGCCGTTCCGGTTCGGCGCCGTGGTGGTGGAGGCCGCGACGCAAGCCTTCGTCCGGGTGGAGATCGAGGTCGAAGGCAAGGGGCGGGCGATAGGTGCGTCCGCCGAACTGCTGGCGCCGAAATGGTTCGACAAGCGTTTGCATCTCTCTTCCGACGAGACCGTTGCCGAGCTGAAGCGATCGCTTGCGGTCGCGCGCGACCTCTATCTCGCCGCACCAGGCTTTGACAGCGCCTTCGGCCTGCACGCGCAACATGTCGCAACACAGATCGAGGCCTGCGCGAATGAGGATATTCCGTCGCTTGCCGCCGCCTTTGGTCCTGCCGAAATCGACAAGGCGATCCTGGACGCGCTGTTGCGCGGCGTCGGCGTGAATTTTTTCGACGGCATGAGGGACAACATCGCAGGGCTCGATGCGCGCCTGTCGCCCGATCTCACTGACACGGATATTGCGGGGTTTCTGGCAGTGCGGCAGCGGCTTCCGCGGGTCGCGGTCCGGCACACCGTCGGTCTGACCGACCAAATCGAAGGCAAAGGCGGCGTCGCCGATCCAGACGAAAACTCCGGCGCGCGCTATTTCAAGCTCAAGCTGGGCGGCGATCCCGTCACCGATGCCGAGCGGCTGATCCGGATCGGCAACGCGCTTGCGGCCCTGCCTTATGATTACGGCGTCACCCTTGATGCCAACGAGCAGTATGCCGACCTTGCGGCGCTTGGCGCGCTGGTCGATCGGCTCGATCGCGACGGCACGCTGGAGCCGATCTCGCGCAGGCTGCTCTACATCGAGCAGCCGATGCCGCGCGATGTTACACGGCTGTCGCCGCTTGGCACGCTCGGCCGCCGCGATTTTATCATCGACGAGTCAGACGATTCCTACGCTGCGTTCCCGGAAGCCCGCGCGCTCGGCTATCGCGGCATCTCCTCGAAATCCTGCAAGGGTCTCTACAAGTCGATCGTCAACGCAACGCGCGCGGCCAAATGGAGCGTGGGAGGTGAGCACTATTTCGTCAGCGGCGAGGATCTGACCTGCCAGGCCGGCCTTGGCGTGCAGCAGGATCTGGCGCTCGGCGCCCTGATCGGCATCACCCACGCCGAGCGCAACGGCCATCATTATGTCGACGGCTTCGCCGGCACGCCTGCGGCCGAGGCTTTTGCCTTCATGGCTACGCATCCTGATCTTTACGTCAAGGACGGAGACGGCGTCCGGCTCTCGATTCACGACGGCGATCTCCTGACGGGATCGCTGACCGCGCCGGGCTTCGCCACCTCAGTCCATCCGGACTGGACCACACTCACGCCGCTTGAGCGGCCAAAAGCAAGAATCCTGCAGGAGCAAACGATATGACGACGCGACGCCTCGGACTGATCATGAACGGGGTCACCGGCCGCATGGGGCTGAACCAGCATTTGATCCGCTCGATCGTTGCGATCCGCGATGCCGGCGGCGTGGTGCTTGGCAACGGCGATCGCGTGATGCCCGATCCGATCCTGGTTGGGCGCGATGCCGGCAAGGTCGAAGGCCTCTCCAAACGCTTCAAGGTCGAGCGCTGGACCACCGAGCTCGACAAGGCGCTCGGCGATCCGAACGACACCGTGTTCTTCGATGCCGCGACCACGCAGGCGCGGCCGTCGTTGCTGACCAGGGCGATCAATGCCGGCAAGCACGTCTACTGCGAGAAGCCGATTGCGACCAACCTCGAGGAGGCGGTCGCGGTCGTGAAGCTCGCCAACGCCAAGGGCGTCAAGCACGGCACGGTGCAGGACAAGCTGTTCCTGCCGGGACTGAAGAAGCTTGCCTTCCTGCGCGACAGCGGCTTCTTCGGCCGCATGCTCTCGGTGCGCGGCGAGTTCGGCTACTGGGTGTTCGAGGGCGGCTGGCAGGAGGCGCAGCGGCCGTCCTGGAATTATCGCAGCGAGGACGGCGGCGGCATCATCCTCGACATGGTCTGCCACTGGCGTTACGTGCTCGACAATCTGTTCGGCGCGGTCGAGAGCGTCAGCTGTCTCGGCACCACCGATATTCCCGAGCGCTTCGACGAGAGGGGAAGCAAGTACACGGCGACCGCGGACGATTCCGCCTATGCGACGTTCCGCCTCAAGGGCGGCGTGATCGCCCATATCAACATGAGCTGGGCGACCCGGGTTTATCGCGACGACCTCGTCACCTTCCAGGTCGACGGCACCCATGGTTCGGCGGTCGCGGGTCTGACCGACTGCGTGATCCAGGCCCGCCAGGCGACGCCGCGGCCGGTCTGGAATCCGGACGAGAAGCGGCTGCACGATTTCTACGCCGACTGGCAGAAGCTGCCGGAGAACGCGACCTACGACAACGGCTTCAGGGAGCAGTGGGAGATGTTCATCCGCCACGTCTGCGAGGACGCGCCCTACAAATACTCGCTGCTCGAAGGCGCCAAGGGCGTGCAACTCGCCGAATGCGCATTGCAGAGCTGGCGCGAACGGCGCTGGATCGACGTTGCCCCCATCAAGCTGTGAGGATCAGGCCATGAATAAACCGGTCATGCCGCTAGCGTCGCTGTCGCTCAAACTGCCGACGGCCGATCGCAGCCTCGAAACCTACCGGCTTGCGGCGTCGCGGGTGTTTCCGGCAAAGCTCGCGGGCACGCTCAACCGGGTGGCGTTTTCGGCGGCCCACGTGGTCGCCGATCCGTTCGCCGATGTCGATCCCTGGCTGTCGGCGGCGATCGACTGGGACAAGACGATCGCGTTCCGCGAGCATATCTGGGACCTCGGCCTCGGTGTCGCCGAGGCGATGGACACCGCGCAGCGCGGCATGGGGTTGGACTGGCCGACGTCGCTGGAGTTGATCACGCGTTCGGTACAGGCCGCCAAGGCGAGGGGCGGCGCGCTGGTGTTCTCCGGCGCCGGCACCGATCACCTTGCGGTGGAGGATGCGACGACTCTTGACGATGTCATCCGCGCCTATGAGGAGCAGATAGCCGCGGTCGAAAAGGCCGGCGGCCGCATCATCCTGATGGCCTCGCGCGCGCTGGCGAAACTCGGCCGCAGGCCTGATGATTTCGCGGAGGTCTATGACCGCGTGCTGTCGCAGGTCGCGGAGCCCGTGATCATTCACTGGCTCGGCGACATGTTCGACCCGGCCTTGGCGAACTACTGGGGCACACCGGACCTCGATCTCGCGATGGATGTCGCGGTCGACATCATCAATGCCAACGCGACCAAGGTCGACGGCGTCAAGGTCTCGCTTCTGGACAAGAGCCGCGAGATCGGCATGCGCCGCAGGCTCGACAAGCGCGTCAAGATGTATACCGGCGATGATTTCAACTATGCCGAACTGATCGCAGGCGACGAAAAGGGTTTTTCGCACGCGCTGCTCGGTATTTTCGCTGCCATCGCGCCGGCCGCATCGTTCGCGCTGTCGCGTCTTGCCGCGGGTGATGAGGCCGCTTTCCACGAGGTGCTGGGACCGACGGTGCCGTTGTCGCGGCACATCTTCAAGGCACCGACCCGCTTCTACAAGACCGGTGTGGTGTTCATGGCCTATCTCAACGGCCATCAGGATCACTTCACCATGGTGGGCGGGCAGGAGAGCACGCGCTCGACCTTGCATCTGGCCGAACTATTCCGGCTTGCGGATCAGGCCGGCTCGTTCGCAAATCCCGAACTCGCCACGCTGCGCATGAAAGCGGTCCTGGCAACGCGCGGCATCGAGGCCTGATGCGCGACTTCTCGGCCGATCATCGCTGGTTGTCGCTCAACACCGCGACGGTCCGCAAGCAGGGCGATCTTGTGCAGATCATTGACGCCTGCGCACGGCACGGCATCCGCGCCATCGATCCCTGGCGTGACCAGGTCGCGGCCGTCGGCCTCGATCGCGCAGTGCGGGCGGTGCGCGACGCGGGGCTGGAGCTGTCCGGCTACTGCCGCGGCGGCATGTTCACGTCAGATGCGGCGCGCCGCGGCGAGGTCCGCGACGACAATCGCCGCGCCATCGACGAGGCCAGGGCGCTCGGCGCGCCCTGCGTCGTGCTGGTGGTCGGGGGCTTGCCACAATATTCCCGGCCGGGGAGCGCGGTCTCGAAGGATATCGCGGCGGCGCGGGCGCAGGTTGAGGAGGCCATCGCCGAGATGCTCGATTATGCAAGGCAGGCGAACATGCCGCTCGCCATCGAGCCCTTGCATCCCGCCTATGCCGCCGACCGCGCCTGCGTCAATACCACCAGGCAGGCGGTCGATATCTGCGACCGGCTTGACCCGCAACGCTCGGGTGTACTCGGCGTCGCGCTCGACGTCTATCACATCTGGTGGGATCCGGAGGTGCTGGCCCAGATCGCCCGCGCGGGGAAAGATCGGCTGCTCGCCTTTCACGTCTGCGACTGGCTGGTGCCGACAAGGGACATGCTCAACGATCGCGGCATGATGGGAGATGGCGTGATCGACATCAAGCGCCTGCGCGCCGCTGTCGAAGCGGAAGGCTTTGCCGGCTACTCCGAGATCGAGATCTTTTCCAACGATTGGTGGGGCAGGCCGATGGACGACGTGCTGGAGACATGTATCGCGCGGCACCGGTCGGTGGTGTAGTCGCCGCGACCGGGCCCTTAAGACGGCCGGCAGCGTGCCAGGCTGTCATCCTACCTCGCGTCTTGATAACGCATCCGTCGACGCAACTGCTTGTGCGTCAGGCAATCCGGATAGCCCAAGGGGGAGACGGGTTCACGCTGAATTAACCGGCGGTCCGTAAAATTGCGGAGTTGTTCGGAACAAGAAATCAACGATGCCCCAGCTCAGCGTCTATTCCCGTTTTGTCGTTATCATAGGCGTTCTTTCCGTGGTGTTTGCCGCGGTCATTGCGTCCCAGGTTCTGATCCTTCGCAGAACGGTGGTCGAGGAACGGGAGACGAAAGTCCATGATCTTGTCGATGCCGCAAAGAAGATTTTCGCGTACTACGACGCGAAAGCGCGTGCGGGCGAGATTCAGCCGGCGGATGCGCGCAAGCTCGCATTTGATGCCATCGGGGCGATGCGCTGGGGGCAACAAGCCGATTACATCGGGGTCTATGGCGCGGGCTCGCAAAACGCGGGCGTGACCTACGTTCACCCCAACGCCAAATACATCAACGTCAATCGCTGGGAGTACAAGGACGGTCAAGGCCGTCTGCTGATTCAGGATATCGTTCGCAAGGCGCAGAACGGCGAAGGCTTCGTTGAATACAGCGTTCCCCGATCGGCGGGTGGCGTGGAAGCGGCCAAGCTCTCCTTCGTCGGCGGATTTGGCGCTGGCGACAATCTCCTGGCGATCCAGGCGGGCGTTTACATCGACGACATTGACGCCGTGATCTTCAATCGCGCGCTGTGGATCACGGCCGTCGGCGTTACGGGATTGTTGATCGCCGGCCTCGTGGCCTATCTGCTCGGCCGCGGCCTTGTTGGTCCTCTCAACGGGATTTGCGGTGTGATGGATCGTCTCGCCGCCGGTGTCCTCGCAACCGAGATCCCGTATCGCGATCAGCGCAACGAGGTCGGTCGTATTTGCCGCAGCTTGAGCGTTTTCAAGGATGCATTGGTCGCCGCTGATCGAATGCGGGCGGAGCAGTCGGGTCTCGAAGCCGAGCAACTCGCCAGGCGGCGGGCGGACATGAACAGGCTCGCCGGCGAATTCGAGGGGGCGGTCGGCCAGATCATCAAGACGGTGTCCACGGCGTCGATGGAACTGGAGGGCGCGGCAGGAGGCTTGCGGGCCACGGCCGAACGCTCGCAGGAACTGACCGACATTGTTGCGGGAGCGTCCGAAGAGGCCACTTCCAACGTCCAATCCGTTGCGTCCGCGACCGCGCAGATGTCGTCGTCGGTCTCTGAAATCAGCCGGCAAGTGCAGGCCTCTGCGGAGATCGCGAGCGAGGCGGTGGAGCAGGCGAAGGCGACCAACGCGCAGGTCAGCGAGTTGTCCAAGGCTGCGAACCGCATCGGTGACGTGGTCGAGCTGATCAACACGATCGCCGGGCAGACCAATCTGTTGGCACTCAATGCGACCATTGAGGCGGCTCGCGCCGGGGACGCCGGACGCGGCTTTGCCGTCGTGGCGTCGGAGGTCAAGGCGCTCGCCGAGCAAACCGCGAAGGCGACCGACGAGATCAGTCAGCAGGTCAACGGCATTCAAGGCGCGACGCGGGAGTCGGTGCAGGCCATCCAGACGATCGGCAACACCATCGAACGGATTTCGGCGATCGCGTCGGCCATCGCGTCGGCGGTAGAGGAGCAGGGCGCTGCGACCAAGGAGATCTCGCGCAACGTTCAGCACGCAGCCCATGGCACCTCGCAGGTCAGCGCCAACATTCTACATGTCAAGCGCGGCGCCGGCGAGATCGGACAAGCCTCGTCGAAGGTGTTCTCCGCTGCGCAGTCGCTTTCCGGCGACAGCAACCGCCTGAAGGCGGATGTCGAGACCTTCCTCAACTCGGTCCGTTCGGCTTAGCGCGTTTTCGAGCGAAGTGGGTACCTGCTTCGCTGGAAAACGTTCCAGCTACTCCGCGAGGCTGAGCACCAGCGCAAGCGCGCCCACTAGAATGAGGCTGATGGCCCACAACAGATCCAGATTGAACCAGCTCCGCGATACGAACTTGAGACCGAGATAGCGATAGACCAGCCACGCTGAACAGCCGCCGGCAGCGAGCATCGCGGTGGCGTGGACGACGGAGACTTGAACGGCCATACCGAGATTGGCGTTCATCAGGGCGCCGGCGGCCTCGTGGCCGCTGTCGAGGTCGGCGTCCCGGCAGAGCCCGAGATAGATCGGCACCAGCATCAGTCCGGCGCCGTGAGCGATGGCGACAGCGAACGACCAAAGCCCCAGTTGCGTCGGCGGTATCCGCGCCAGCGCCCGCGGATGCCGCCGGTCGACCAGCCGGAAGAGACCGAAGGCGATGACAAGGAGGGCGGCGCCGATGCGGATGTCGCGCTGCCATTCGACGAGCGCGATCAAGAGCGCAAAGGGCAGCATGACGAGCAGCGTCGCGAGCAGATGACCGGCCGCCAGCGGCCCAAGCGCGGCCAGAAGGCCCCGCGAACTCCTGTCCATCAAGCCAGCCGAAACCGCGAGCGGCCACCCCATTCCCGGATTTAATCCGTGATAGAGGCCGCTCGCCACCACGGCCAGCCAGAGCCAGGCCGGTGTCCAGTCCGCTCCGCTCAATTTCAGGCCGATGGATAGCAGAACGAATCCGTCGAGCAGTCGCCGCCGTCGAGCCGGATCTGGTGCGCCCGATATCCGTCGGGGAAGTTCACCCAGTAATCCCTGGCCAGTTCGAGGCCACCGTTCGGGTTCGCGTTGGCCATCACCTCGGCACCCGGGATTCCTTTCGGATAGAACTGGTCGTCCCAGGTCGAGTAGAGCGAGTTGGTCCAGTAGACCCGCTTGCCGTCGCGGCTGATCTCGACCATCTGCGGGCCGCCGCCATAGGACTTGCCGTTCGGGTGAGGTGCATGGCGCGCAATGCCGCCGACGCGGACCGATCCGGCAAGCTTCGGCTTTCTCGGATCGGTGACATCGTATTGTCGCATCTCGCCGGTGCCCCAGCAGGCGACATAGAGGAATTTGTCGTCCATTGACAGGTCGATATCGGAGACCAGCGGCGGCACGGCGCCAAAGCCTTGCAGCAGCGGCGGCAGTTGTTCCTTCGGAGCCGGCTCGGCGGGGATGGTCGCGGTCTTCTCGATATGGAATTTGCCGCCTTCGCGCCACCAGGTCCAGATCGAGCCTTCGAGGTTGGTGGTGTCGACCACGACGCCCAGGAAGCCGTACTCGCGAACGGGATCGTGAGCGGGACGGACTTCCAGCGCCATCTGATGATTGGCGCCGAGATCGATGGTCTGGACGTTGCGCCGCGCCCTGAGATCCCAGAAGTGGATGCGATGGCCATATTTGTTGGCGAGCAGGTCTTCTGGCACGATCCCGTTCTCGAACTGCGGTGGCAACGCCCACTCGCTCGACACCATGTAGTCGCGCGGCAGGTTCCACCAGAAATCATAGTGCAGCGTCTGCGGACCACGATCGATCTCCCAGCGTCCGAGGACATCGAAGGTCTCGCAGTCCATGATGAAGACGCCGGGCGGTCCGTCGGTGCCATCCTTGCCGCCGCCGCCGAGCGTTGAGACGTAAATGCCTTCGGGCCCGCAGTGCACCGTGTGCGGCCGCGAGTAACCGGTCTTCTTGAAGATCTCCTCGGGCTCGATGATCTTGTGAATCCTCGCCTGGGTGGGATCGGGCTTGGTATCCACGATATAAATTCGAGACGATCGGATTCCGGGGATGATGAGGTAGCGCCGCTCGATGAAAGCGTGCCCGGCGAGCGGCGACAATGCCGACGAGCAGGCGTTCCAGCCGAAATGGTGAAACTCGTCGCCCTTGTTGGGCATCGTCACGGTGTGAACGATTTGACTGTACGTCGGAGAGCGGGGCTTGACGTCGATGACGGCGAGCGCGTCGGGCTTTGAGAAATCCGGGCTGAGCAACAGGGTATAGGCGAAATTTTCCGGCGGAGCTTCCATCGCAAGCTTCGGCGATGCATGAAACGTGGGATCCGGCCTCATCGTCATCGTTCTGCCTCCCTGATTGGTTGGACGTGCAACATGGCTCAGCAGCTTGACTTCGGCTCTCCCGGGCAGGAGAGGCGTGCTGGACCAAGCTTACAACCGTTTTGTGTGGTGCGCCTGCATCCGAACGGCGGATGCGTCAGAACAGCGCGCTGATTTGTTCCCGTTGGCCCCGCCCGGGAACGAACTTGTGCGCCGCAGCGCCATCGCCGGAACATGTACGATTTGTGTCAGTGGCGATGACGGCGCCGCGCCCGGTCGATCTTCGCGACGCGCAAGGCGTGTGCTATCAGGACCAGCGCTTTGCATTTCGATGAGCACTCTCATCCGGAAGGGCCGTGCCGATGAGATATGAGGTCGTGGTGGAAACCGCGCAGGCCGAACTGCTGGCGGCAGTCCGTGCCAGGGCGCCCGTTGGCGGGGTCGCCAAGGTATGGAAACCCGCGCTTGATCAAGTGTGGGCCTTCTTGCGAGCCAACAGCGGGGTGCAACGGGGACACAATTTGTTCCTCTATCACCATCCGGAGCACCGAAGCGAGCCGATGGAGATCGACTTTGGTGTTCAGGTCTCGCGTCCGTTCGAGCCGCAGGGCAACGTCCGGTGCGTCGAGACCCCGGCCGGTGAGGTCGCGAGCACCGTTCACGTCGGCCCCTACGATCGATTGGGCGACGCCCACAACGCCATCCACACCTGGTGCTCTGCTAACGGTCGAAAAATCGGACCGGCGTCGTGGGAAATCTATGGGGACACGAACGACGATCCGGCCCTGCTGGAGACGACCATCAAATATCTGCTGGTCTGAGCGGCAGCGCCGCTTTGGCGGACATGCCAAGACGTGGAAGTCCGCGCCTTCACCACTGATACCTGACCACGCCCTTGCCGGCATAGCTGCGTGTGACTTGCGAGAACTCGCCCTCGAATGTCGCTGCCGCCGACCAACCGTTCAGCCATTTCATCTCGGCCGAGGCCGTGGTCAGCGCCGCCTCATGCGCCGGCGCCGCGCCGCCCACGACGAAGGATGCCGCGGGCAGCGCCTGGAAGGTGGCGGCGATGTTGCGATCGGTATTGAAGTCATGCGCCCAGGCGAAGCGGCCGCGCAAGGTGAGGATCGCGTCCGGCATGGCAAAGGATTTGTCGGTGCGAAGACCGAGCTCGCTGCGTGTCGCGGTGACGTCCTTGGCGCCATAGGCCAGCGCGAAGGCGTTGGTGCCCGTGATCGCCTGCTCGGCGTAAGCCGGCAGATCGAAGGTCGTGACCTGCACGGCAGCGTAGGGTGTCACGCCCAGCCACGGCGTTGCGAAACGATAGCCGCCTTCGGCGCGGCCAGAAAATGCGTTGGCGTTGAAGCTGGCGCGGAGCTGGTCGACGCCGGCGATGGTGACGGTGCGATCCGTCGTCACGTCCTGCCAGCCATAGGCGAGTGCCGCGGCGACATAGGCTGGCCCTGCGGTGTGACGCAGATAGGCGCCGGCCTGGAACAGATCGGAGCGGCCGGTGCCGAGTGCGTTGGCGAGCGAGAAACTGGTGCCGCCGCCGGCCAGCGCGAAACCGGCAATGGTCGAGGGCGAGAAGCGATAGTCGGCGCCGACGGCGGTCGCCGCGATGCGGCTGGTCACGGTGTTCGACCCCAAGGCCGCATTGCCGTCGGTCGTTTGCGAGCCGCCAAAGCCGGCCGCCCAGACGCTCCAACGCTGGGTGAAGCCTTCGGTGAGCGCAGGCGCCTTGCGGTAGACGGCAGCGTACGCATCGCGCTCGCTCCTGCCGCGTGGCGTGCCGCGCGCCCCGTAAGCGCTGGCGCCGTCATCCTCTTCGGCGAAGGGGGTTGTGCCGGCGCCGCCGCCGGCGCTGTCGCCGCGCCCGGCTGTGAAGGGATCGGTGACCAGGCCAAGGAACAGGTTCATCGCATCGAATGTGGTCTGCTGCGAACCGGTCGCGACCTCGCCCGCGGCCTGGGTCAGATTCTGCGGCACATTGCCGGAAAAGATCGCGCCGAGCGGACCGTTCACGCCGCCGGCCGCATTGAAGGCGTTATCGAGCGCGGTCCCGCCCGCCCGCTGGTTGGCATTCTCTCCCGGGATTTGGCCGAGCCCAGACGTCAAATTGAGCAGCACGTTGTTGCCGGTGTAGATCAGCGAGCCCGTGATGCCGGTCGGCGTCAAAAGCGCGTTGAACCTCGTGCCGTTCAGCCCAGTCGACGTCAGGATCGTGTAGGGCGAATTGAAGCGGAGGGAATTGACGGGCGAGGTCACGGGCACGGTACCGGCCAGCGCGGCCGTGCCCGTGACATGTGTGAAGGTCGATGTGGAGGTGTTGAGTTGCACCAGGTAGAGCGCGCCCGACTGGAACGCGAGATTGCCGTTCACGGTCAGGAAGGTGCCGGGCGTGCCGTTGCCCGGCATCAGGGTTCCGCCGTTGTTGATGGTGGTTGCCCCGACGGTGCCGGTGCCACCGAGGATGCCGCCGTTCACCGTCATGGTGGAATTGGCAAGGGCGCCGCTCACATTGAGCGTGCCGGCACTGATGGTCCAGGGCATCGCAGTGGCATTGGTTCCGGTCAGCGTCCAGGTCGAGGCGCCGATCTTGTTGAAGGTCGAGTAGCCCGAGAATTGCGCGGCGAAGAGTGCAGCATTGAAACTGTCGGTGCCGGTGCCGCCGAGCTGGAAGGTGTCGGCGCCGAATCCATGCGCGGTGCCGATGATGACGCTGCCGGGGCCGAGCGTCAGCGTATTGCCGCCGCTGAAGAACGAGATCGCGGCGCCCGTGGCGGTGATGGTGCCGGCGTTGAAGATCGAGGTGTTGCCGAACGCCGCGATGCCCGTGAAGTCACCCGTGATGACGCCGCCTGCATTGTTGACGATGCTGCCGCGGCTCATCGAAATCGCCGATTGACTGATGCCGGGCGCAACCGAGATGGTTCCGGAATTAACGAGATTCACGACATTGCCTTCGATGGCGGTGCCGCCAAGGCCGGTCGCCGAAATCCTGCCGAAATTCGTGATGGTGAGGTTGGGGGTCTGCGAGCCCGAGACGCCAAAGCTATCGCCGGTGATCAGGCCGGACGCGTAATTTGTCAGAACCAGCGTATTGGCATTGAGGCCGGCGCCGCCGAAACCCGGCCCGGATATCGTGCCAAAGTTGAAAACAACGGCGCTGTTGGCGTTGATACCGTTGGCGTCGCCCGTAATCACGCCGGTGGCGTTGTTGGTCACCGTGACAAAACTGGTGTTGTTGGCCGCGAAATCGATACCCTCGCCACCGCCACCCCCGGTGATGCCGTTGATCAAACCAGAGTTCATCACGGCTCCGGTGCCGACGCCCTGGATGGCGATGGAACCCTGGATCGTTGCGCCAAAATTGTTGGTGACCGAGAGCCCGGTATCCTGGACATTGATGCCGGCGGCGTCGATGGCATTGTTGGGAATATCGATCTTGCCGATGGTCCCCGAGTTCGTCACGGTCAGGTTTATGCCGTTGGCGTTGATGCCGAAAACATCGCCGATGACGCCGTTGCCCGCGGTCGTGACGGTGCCGAGATTGGTGATTGTGGTGTTGCTGCCGACGTCGATGCCGGTGCTGGTGCCGGCCACCGATGCCGACGTCCCGATATTGATGGACAGCCCGTTTTGCAAGCCGTTGCCATAGCCGGTGTTGGCTCCCGGCCCTTGGTTGAGGGTGGCGCCAACGCAGGTGACGATGACGTTGGATCCAGTCGCCGGCGTGCAGGCCGCCCAGGCCGCCGATGGCGCGAATACGGCCGCGCCAGACAGCAACAGTGCGGTCAACGACGGGCCACGCAGCAGATATTGGCCACGCTTTGGTCCAATACTTGGAAATGACGCGGTCGGCCCAGCCCATGCGACGACGCAACGCAGTGCGATACCTGCGAACATCCCAGCCATCCCAGCCCGAGTAGAATCGTACCGATACTACCCCAGTAATATTACGGGTATTCTGGTCGGGTGGGGTCCTCCTACACGCAGCGGTAGATTAGTGTGTAATCGTGGTATTTGGGTAACACTGCTGGAAGATTGTAAATTCTTGCTACATTTCCATTTGGTTGCAGATTGCCCCTTCTTCCTTGCCGTGAGGGGTCACCCCATGATCAACGGGGCGCGGCGGAGCCAGGTGTCGTCGGTCAATTGCTGGACGACAAACTTGGCGACATCGCTGCGGGCGACGTTGCCGCCATGGACGCCGGACAGATCGGTCAGCGCCCGGACCGCTCCTGTTGCCGGCTTGTCGCTGAGCACCACGGGGCGAACCAGCACCCAATCGAGTTTGCTGGCGCGCACGGCGTCTTCCTGGCGGTTCTTGTCGTCGTAGACCTTCCGCAGCAGCAGCGGGAAGATCAGCGTATCGAACAGCAAGCCGCCATGACCGCGGCTGTCCCCTGCGCCCAGGCCAGTGATGCAGACCAGCCGGCGGACGTTCCGTGCCTCCATCGCCTTCACCAGCGCGCGCGTTGCCACCGACAACAGCGTTACCTCGCGGAACGGGCTTATTCCGGTCCCCAAGGAACTGATCACGCCGGAGCACCCCTCGAGCGCGCGCGAAAGGGCCTGCTCGTCGCGTGCGTCACCTTCGACGAGTTCGGCGCCGGCGATGTCGGCCGCCTTCGTCGTGGATCGCACCAGCGCTACGGCCTGATGGCCTTGCGCGCCGGCTTCGCGCACGATCTCGCGACCGGTGCCACCCGTTGCACCCAGAACGAGGACTCTCATACCAACAGTTCCGTTCGGTATTTGGCCGCGAGGGCCTTTGCGCGCTGGATGCGCTCGGCCCGTTCAGCCGGGCTCAGACGCGGCGGAGGCGCGGTTCGGCTGTCGACGGGGTCGCCGACCGCCATGAAAAACTCGTCCTGTCCCGCTGGCGTGCACATGCAGAGCAGGCGGGCCGACTGGTCCGATGTGTTCTTGAACGAATGGGGCGCGTTGGCAGGCACGTTCACCGTCGAACCGGTTAACGCCCGCCGTGCCTCGCCGCGGAAGGTCAACTCGATCTCGCCTTCCAGGATCGTGAACATTTCCTCGAAATCGTGACGGTGCGGTGGCGGCCCGCCGCCCGGCGGCACGATCATGTCAATCAGGCAATAGCGGCCATTGGTCTGCGCGCCAGAGACGAGGATCGTGTAGGTGCCGCCTGCGACCGAAATGTGGCGCAGCTTCGGATCGTCGGGATTGGCCAGCGTGAGTTTGTTGTCGGCATTGTCAGGCGGAATCGCCGCGCCGGACTGGGCGGTCATGTCGGACATCAGAATTTTTTCTCTTTGTTGCACTGCATCGCGCCATAGCAAGGCACTTGGCGGCAGGCAACGCCTGTGGTGGTCACAGTTCGCGGCGCGGCCCGACTCCGCGTTGCTGGTTCGGGAACCGGACTTCATGTTCCGGTTAGTCGCGCTCTAAGGAGCGACGCAATAGCCGGCCACCAGCTTGACCAGATCGGCTTGGCGGTCGCTGCCGGTTTTTTCGTAGAGGCGGTGCAGATGAGTTCTGACGGTTGCCTCGGAAATTCCCAGTATGTCCGCGACCTCGGACACGCCACTGTTCTCAACGATGGAAAAAAGAACGCGCAACTCGGCCGGAGTGAGCTGAAATTCCCGGGCGATCGCGACCGGCGGCGATGGCAGATCGATCGTTGCTTTGCGCACGAAGATCGACGCCACCGCGCGGTAGGAAATGCCAGCCTTGCGCCGCGCCCCTGAGGTGAGGGGCAGCACATGGGCGACATAGCGTTCGCCGTCGCGCGCCTTGAGCGGCACCGCAATGCCCATCTTGCCGAGCGCCGCATCGCCGCCTTCGGCTGCAGTAAAGATATCGAGCAAGGCCTGGTGCTCGGCTGCATCGTTCGCACTGAGCCGGCCGCTGGGAGCGCGCAGAACCTTGGCTTCCGCCACCATGGCATAGCCGCTGGCATTGGCATGAACGATGCGGCCCGTTGCATCGACGATGAACATCCCGGACGCCAGCGTATCGAGGCTGTCGGCGAGTGCGGCGGCCTCGACCTTGTGAAGGTCGATCACCTTGCCGATCAGCAGCGCGCGGCGGACGTGCGGCAAGAGGAGCGCAAAGCGGCGTCGACACTCATCATCGACAAGACCGTCGGTGGCGTGACGCATCACCGAGAATACGGCACAACTGGTCGACGACTTCTCGACATTAGCAAACAGAACGTCGACATAACCTTGGGGAGCGATCCACTCGCGGCCGAATAGTGACCCACAGAACTCTTCGCGCGGAAGGCAGTCGGGAATGGAGAGCGTTCTTTCGACATCGAAAAAGACCACCGTCGGGAATACCGGATTCATTTTGAAGTATTTCTGGTGATAGAGCTGCCTAAAATGCGAGTCCTGACCTGCCGAGAAATAGATGGTTGATTTAGCTCCAACGATATCTTGCGAAAACAGGTTGGTTGAGCTCCCGCCGATATGTTTGGTGGCCGCCGCGAACACCACGGGCCATAGCGCCGGGTCGAGCGACGCGTCGTAGATGTCGCCGATCAGCCGCGAAATTTCTTCGACCTCAGCCATGGGGACCCCGCCGCCGCGCCGCAGCGACCATCGATGATCGCGCTGGAATGTGGCATCATAATACTACCGGAGGATGTTTTCCAGGACCATGCGCTTGTTGAACCTGAAAACTCCGTTGAACACCGCTCCGAACCAAAGGCAAAACAAGTCAACAATAAGCTTCGGCTCGGTTCGTGAAAAAAACTGCGCTGCCTCCGGAAATCCTTGTCGGCATCCATCGGATGGTCGATGCGGCGGCCGTCTTATGCAGATTTCAACAGCAGCCATCGGACTTTGCCATCACGGCGCGACGCAATAGCCGGCCACCAGCTTGACCAGATCGGCCTGGCGGCCGCTGCCGGTTTTTTCGTAGAGGCGGTGCAGGTGGGTTCTGACGGTTGCCAGGGAGATGCCGAGGATATCGGCGACCTCGGACACGCCACTGACCTCAACGATGGAAAACAGCACGCGTAGCTCGGCCGGAGTGAGCTGAAATTCCCGGGCGATGGCGACCGGCGGCGATGGCAGATCGATCGTTGCCTTGCGCACGAAGATCGACGCCACCGCGCGGTAGGAAATGCCGGCCTTACGCCGCGCTCCTGAGGTGAGGGGCAGCACATGGGCGACATAACGTTCGCCGTCGCGCGCCTTGAGTGGCACGGCAATGCCCTTTCTGCCAAGCACCGCATCGCCGCCTCCGGCGGCGGTGAAGATATCGAGCAAGGCCTGGTCCTCGGCGGGATCGTTGGCGCGGAGCCGACCGTTCGGGGCGCGCAGAAGGCAGGCCTCCGCGACCATGGCATAACCACTGGCATTGGCGTGAATGATACGGCCGGTCTCGTCGACGATGAACATCCCGGATGCCAGCGTATCGAGGCTGTCGGCGAGCGTCGCGGCCTCGACCTTGTGATGGTCGATAACGTTGCCGATCAGAAGCGCGCGGCGGATGTGCGGGACGAGCAAGCTGAACCGCCGGAGAAAAGCGTCGTCGGCAAGCCCGTCGGCGACGTGACGCATGACCGTGAAAACGGAACAGCCGGTTGCCGATTTTTCGACGTTGGCAAAGACGGTGTCGATGAAGCCTTGCGGCAGCGCCCATTCGCGGGCGAACTGTGTTCGGCAGAAATCCTCGCGCGGCAGGCAATCGGGAATCAGCAGGGTTCGTTCGACCTCGAAGAAGGCAAGGGTCGGAAATAGCGGATTAATCCTGAAATATTGTTTGTGATAGAGTTCCAGGAAATGTGGATCGTGACCAGACGCGAAATAGCCGGATGAATTTTTTCCGACCATGTCTCGCGCGCTGACATGAGTTGCGCAGCCGCCGATGTATCGGGTGGCCGCCGCGATCGCCGCCGGCCACAGCGAGGGGTCGAGCGAGGCATCGTAGATGTCGCCAACCAGCCGCGAAACTGCTTCAGCCTCGTCCATTGTGACCCCGCCGCCGCGCCGTCGTGGCGATCGATGATCGCGTACACGTTGGCATTGTAGTGCAACCATAAGATGCCTTCTAGGTCTGATCATCGGTTGGAGCGGAAATTTCCGGCAAGCACCGCTCCGAGCCAAGACCATTCAGTTGCGAACGAGCGTCCGTCGAACGGGATGACGTTGATCCTGCATTCGACCAGCTTGGGAAAGAATATGACGCCAAGATCTTTTGCCGGCGTCAATCAAATGGTTGACGCGGCGGCCAGCCGGTTCACGCAGACTGGCAAAATCAGAACGTATTGCGAGGTGCCATGCCAATATTCATTCATACGGCTACAAAATTGCGCGAGCCGGTTCGCCTTTTTAGCGATGATTTTCTTGCGGTTGCGATCTTCAGCGGGATCGGACTGGTGCTCACGCTCGTCGCGATCAGCAGCGGCGTGCAAGGCGTCTGGGTATGAGTTGAACGGGCGCGACCCGCGAAATATCGACTCTTGTGTTGCCCGTATTCGCACTGTTGTGAGTTTCGAACATCGAATGCGTCGAGGGCGATGAACTGTCGTGCTGCCTCACGGGGCAGGATGACGGGGGCAGCGACCGCGAGAATGTGCCTTGCTCCAGGCGGGCAAGCTTCGACGCGGCAAAGTGACAATCGTTCAGCCAAAGGAAAGCGAAAATGTTCACTACCCTGATTGCCGTGTTGTGCCATTCGCTGGCCGGCAGCCCGGTCTGCGTCGAGGAGTTCGTCATCGACTCCGACGTCAACAAGGACCTGACGCTGATGAGCTGCGCGCTCGGCGCGCAGGCGGCGCTGGCGCAGTGGAAGATGGTGGACCCGATCTACCACAGCGACGACTACTGGATCGATCGCTACAAATGCGTGCCCGGCCATCCCGGTCCGCGGGCTCGCGCCTGATTGCCCGCTAGCCGACCGCACAGGGCACGCGCGAGAAGCCGCGGAAGCGCACGCGGCCGCCCCGCACCGGTCGGCCTGCGAGCCGGTAGTTGGGGAAGCGCGCGAGAAAGCGCGAAATCGCGATCGCGCCTTCGAGCCGCGCCAGCGCCATGCCGGCGCATTGATGCACGCCGGTGCCGAATGCCAGATGCCGGTTCAGCATGCGGCTGACGTCGAACCGTTCGGGGTCCTCGAATTGTTCGGGATCGCGGTTCGCCGCCCCGATACAGAGTGTGACCGAAGTGCCGGCCTCCAGCATGACGCCGCCCAGCGCGACGCGCTCGGTGGTCATGCGGTTGCCGAGCTGGTTCGAGCTCTCATAGCGCAGGATTTCCTCGACCGCGGTCCTGATCAGATCGGGACTCTGGATCAGCCGCCGCTTCTCGGCAGGATGATCGGACAGCGCCACCAGGCCGTTGCCGATCAGATTGGTGGTGGTCTCGTGTCCCGCATTGAGCAGGAAGATGCAGTTGTGCAGCAATTCCTTCGACGTCAGCCGTTCGCCGTTGGCTTCGCCCTGGATCAACCGGGTCAGCACGTCGCGGTCGGGATTGCCGGGGCGGGCCCTTCGTCGTTCGACCAAATTCTCAAGATAGCCAAGAAAATCCTCTACCGCCTTGTTGCCGCGTGCGAATTGTTGCGGGTCGATCACCGGTTCGAGCGCGCCGAGGATAGCCAGCGACCAGTCGCGCAAGGGTTCGCGCTGGTCATGGGGCACATCGAGCAGATTGCCGATCACCTCGACCGGAATGGCGGCGGCGAAATCGCCGATCAGTTCAAATTCGCCGTTAGCGTCTCTGCTCCGGACTTCGATTCGTTCGAGCAGATGGTCAACGAGCCGGATCAGATCCGGCTCCATCTCCGCAATCGCGCGCGGCGACAGCGCCCCCATGATCAGCCGCCGCACCCGCGTATGCGCCGGTGGATCGTTGAACACGAGGCTGGTGGTGTGATGCTCGTAGAGCAGGGAGTCCCCGTATTTCGGTGCGAACTCCTTCTTCTTGTCGGAGCTGAACAGCTTGGTGCTCTTGTAGGCGGTGACGAGGTCGTCGTAGCGGGTCAGGAAATAGGAGCCGTTGGGCAGCCGTTTGACCGGCTCATGCTCGCGCAGCGCACGATAGGTCGGGTAGGGATCGGCGTAGAACTCCGCCGTCAGTCGTTCGAGGTCGAAACCTGCCGCCAGCTCGCGCGCAGTTGCTGTCATGCCGTCATTCTCTTTATTGCAGAGCGATGTACCGATACTTTGCTGCGTCGGCTTTGCATCTCTTCTGCTTTGGGTCTTACGCGACCTGTCCTGCGGGCGCACAGCGCGCCGTCTTCCAAAGTTGCGCGGATGCCGTTTGCCAGTCAAACGCGTGGTCGCTTGGACCATGCTGCTTCAGATGCTCGATGCGGGCGACCGCCTCTTCGACGCTTGGCCGATGGCCGACCGGCACCCACCACAACACCACAGACGGCCCCTCAAAATGCTCGAACCAATCGGTGCGGCGGCCATAGAAGCGCTTATGGACCGTCTGCCAGACAAAGCGCTCGAGGGTATCGACGCTCTCCCAAACCGAGAAATTGACGATGATCCGCGGGTCGGCATAAGGCCGCGTGTCGGTGGCGTTGCCGCTCTCGTCGATATAGCGCCAGATGAACCCGGCGCTGCGTTCGGCAATGCCGTTCACCAACGCAAGATTGTTGGTGAAATCCGCCATGCGCGGATCGTCGATCCCGTATCGAATGCGGCCGATGTTCAGTTCTGCAAGATGATGATTGAGGGGCTGTTGCAAGGTCCTGCTCCGTCGCCGATACGCGCGATGAATTTGCGCCGTCTCATGGGCTTCCTAGAGACTTGGGACAAGATAACGCGGCGGATCAAACCAGAACAGGGGAGGTGGCCAGAGATTCATTCCTGGCTTGCCGCCGCCCGCCCGCGCGTATCCTAGGCATTGACGGCCTGTTCTCCGAGAAATGCTGCTCTCGCAGCCGTCGTGATTGCGGTGATGCGATCAATCACTGCGCGAACGGCAGGCGCACGGCCAATATCGCGGTAGAACAGGAGCCATAGCTCCCGGGTCAGCGGCGGCAGGCCCGTCGGGACGCTGACCAAATCGGGGGCGCCGCGCGCCATCATGCAAGGCAGGATCGCCAGCCCCAGCCCCGCGCGGGCCGCGGTCAGTTGGATAGCGAGGTCGTTGGATCGGAGTGCAAGGCTGCGGCCGCTGGCGAGCATTTTCAGCCAGCGCTGCTGTGGCAGGTGATCGAGGCTATCGTCGTAGCCGAGAAAGTCCCGAGCATCCTCGTCGCAACCGGCAAGATATTCGCGCGACCCGTAGAGTCCGTACGTCATGACCGCCAGTCGCCGCGCTATCACGCCTTTCTCATGAGGCCTCACCATCCGCAGCGCCAGATCGGCTTCGCCTTGACTGAGATTGATCTGGCGGGCCTCGCCGATCAGTTCAATGCGCAAACGAGGTTGCTGTCCCGGAAGCGGCAGCAGGCGTGGTGCGAGAAACTGGGAGACGAATGTCGGCGGCCCGCTGACCCGAACGACCCGTTGCGGGGAGCGGTCGACGCTGTGCGCCACGCGCGCGATATCGGCGATGTCGGTCTCTATCCCCTGGGCGCGATCGCGAACGCGTTCTCCCTCGGCGGTCAGACGATATGAGCGCGACAGTCGCTCAACCAGGCGAACACCGAGCTGGTGCTCGAGCATGTCAATACGCCGGGCCACGGTGGAATGGTCGACACGCAGTTTTGCGGACGCCCGCGACAGGCTGCCGGTTTCGGCCAGCGCGAGAAAGAATTTCAGGTTGTCCCAGTCCATGCTCGGTTGCGAATAAACGCCCATCCATTGCGCAGGAATCTGCGTTCCGCCGACGGTGACGCTGTGAGCAGATGATGCTCCCGGCGCCTTGTCAGCCTGGCGCAAGACCTCAAGACGGGCCGCACTTGCGCGCGCTTGGTCAAATCAAAACGGAGTTACCATGAACAAAGTCGCCACCGCTTCGCTGGTCATCGCGGTTCTGGCCTTCGCGGCATCCCCGGCTTCGGCTCAAATGACCGAGGAGGCCGCGCGTGCCAGCCTTGTCCCCTTCTACAAGGCGCTCAATGCTGTAAACGCCAGCGAGGCCCCCGAGCTCATCAAGCAATCGACCACGCCGGAATGGGTGACTTGCCGGGGCAACGATCTCTGCAATACCCGCGACGAAGTTTTGGCCGGGGTCGGCCAGCGACTGAAGACCATTCCCGATCTGACATGGGAGATCAAGGAGGTTTTGGTCGCCGGCAATCGCGTCATCGTGCGCGGCGAGGCAACCGGCACGCCGGCAGGTGAACTCATGGGCGCGCCAACCAACGGCAAGTCATTCAAACTCATGTCGCTCGATGTTCATACCCTCGAAGGCGGCAAGATCGCCAGGACCTACCATGTCGAGGATTGGCAGGGCGCGTTCCGTCAGGTTGCGCAGAAGTAAGCCTCGCGCGCATCCGACTCCCCATCAAGAGATGCATGCCACACGGAGCGAGCAGTTGAACCGGAAAGTTTCCAGGCAAGCCGGCGCCTGCCGCGTGCGCATGGCCCTCACGGCGCTGCTGGCGTCATGGTTGGTTACGATGGCGGCTGAAGTCCGCGCCGAGCAAATGTCCGTGGAGGTGGCGGCGAAGACGGCTGGACTTGGCGTCGAAACAGGTATCGCGAATGTCAACGGTGTGACGATCTATTACCGCGACATTGGCCCACGCGCAGAATCGGTGATCCTGTTGCATGGCTTTCCCGAGACTGGCGATGCATTTGCGTCGGCGGTGCCCGCACTCGGCAAGCGCTACCGTCTGATCGTGCCGGATTTGCGCGGCGCCGGCCTGTCGCAGCGCCCCGCGTCGGGCTATGAAAAGAAGACGCTTGCGACCGACGTCAAAGAGCTGATGGACCAGCTCAAGATCGATCGCGCCCATGTCATTGGTCACGACATCGGTGCGCGCGTCGCCTATGCCTTCGCCGTGCAATATCCCGAGCGATTGCTGAGCCTGACGGTGGCCGAGGCATTCATCGAGGGTCTCGCAGGTACCGCCGAATTCAAGCGCTTCGCACCGACCAATCCGCGGACGCAGCACTTCGCGCGCTTCGCACGCGTCGACGAAGCCCTGGGCGAGCACCAGGGGAAGGAGGAGGAGCTGATCCTCTCGTTCATGAACTCGCGCTCGAAAAGCCGCAAGTTCACCGGCGAAGATGTCACGCGCTATGCCGCGTCGCTCAAGCGTGACGGCGGTCTGAGAGCGGCATTCATGAATTACGAAGCGTTTGAGCGGGATGCGACTTTCGCCGCGGGTGCCGATGCCTCCACGCTGTCGAACATGCCGGCTCTTGCCATCGTCTGTCAGAACCCGGCCGGCAACGTGCTGCAACGGCAGCTGGCTGCGGCGGGACTGAAGCATGTGAAAGGGGTGACGCTGGAAGGGTGTGCCCATTGGATTTTCGAGGAGAACCCGAACGAGACACTTCCAATGATCATCGACTTCCTAGGCGCCGCAACAGACGTTCCATAGGAGCGTCATTGTAGGGGCTGGACGACGGACGGTGACCTTCCGTGCGGCGGCATGACCATCATCGACGGCATCGTCCGCACCCGGCGCAGCGGATCGTTGGGCTCAAGCTGATTTGTGCTGCCGCGATCTAGGGAAGATAGATCAATTTCAAAGAAGATCATGCAAAACAATCATATAGAAGCCGGTATTGACATCTTCTCAGCGATCGTGCTGTTAACCCGCTTTGGTGCGATGCAATATATTACCTTGACATAGATCAAGTGAGTAATTACTCACACCGGATGTCGACCCTGCGCATGACCAGCGATTTACGACGGCAGCTGATCCTCAGCGCCGCCAAGCGTTGCTTTGCCCGCCATGGCTTCGCCGGCACCACGACGCGCAGCGTGGCGGCGGCCGCCGCCATTTCGGAAGGCCTGCTGTTCAAGCACTTCCCCTCCAAGGCCGCGCTTTACGCGGAAATCCTGGCCGAGGAGTGCGAGGCCGATCCGGAGCTGGCGCATCTGCTCGGGCAGGAGCCTTCGACCGCGACCCTTGTCGCACTGGTGAAGGGCATGGTCTGCCATTTCCTCGAAATATCGAACGGTCCGGATGAGGAAGAGGCGCAACGGCTGCGGCTGATGACGACGAGCTATCTCGACGACGGGGAGTTCGCGCGGCTGCTCTACGCCAAGGTGGCGGATCTGGTCGGTCCGGTCTTCAACTCATCGCTGGATCGCGCGGTGGAAGCGGGCGATGCCGCGCGGGTCGGCAGCGAGCCGCTCAACCTGTTCTGGTTCGCACATCACACGCTGTTGATGACGGCGATGTCACGTTTGCCGACGGTCCCCTGTCTGTCATACGGCAACGCCGCCGATCTCGAGCGGCAGCTTTGCGAGTTCCTGCTTCGCGGCATCGGACTTCACGAGGCCGCAATTGTCTCCCATCTGGACCGCGACTTGGTGAGCCAAGATTTGGCGGAGAACCCGGTTCCACCGGTCGCTGCAGAGAGTGCATGACATGAACATCGTTACCGAACCCCACATCTCGGGCAAGCCGATCCAGCAGAAGCCGCCGCATCGTCCGGTCAAGATGGTGCGATGGTTCATCATTGTCGGGCTGTTGCTGGCGGCTTTGGTCGGCGGTCTCGTCTGGTTCAATTACTTTCGCGCCAAGATGATCGCGCAGTTCTTCGCCAACAACAAACCGCCGCCGGCCAGTGTCAGCGTGGCCGAGGCCAAGTCCGAAGTCATTCCGAATCTTCTGACTGCGGTTGGCGCTCTCGCCGCCGTGCATCAGGTCAATGTGACCTCGGATGTCAGCGGGCGCATCACCGCAATCCTGTTCACGCCTGGATCGCATGTGACTGCGGGGACGTCGCTGGTGCAGGTTTATGACGCGCCCGACCAAGGTGATCTCGCGAACTTCAAGGCGCAGTCCACGGTGGCGCAGCTCTCGCTCGATCGCGCCAAGCAACTGGCGGCGCGGCAGTTCGGCCCCCAGGCGACCGTCGATTCTGCCCAGGCGGCGTTCGACCAGGCCCAGGCGGGTATCGCCAAAACCGAGGCGATCATCTCGCAGAAGCTGGTGCGCGCGCCGTTCGACGGCGAACTCGGCGTTCGCAACGTCGAGGTCGGCCAATATTTGACCGCGGGAACGTCGATCGTCTCCTTGACCGACCTGTCGGAACTCTATGCCAACTTCACGGTCACGGAAAAAGACAGCGCTCAATTGAAGGTTGGGCAGACCGTCCGCGTCGCGGTCGACGCCTATCCGGGCCGGACCTTCGAAGGCAAGATCACGACCATCGAGCCGCAGATTGCAACCGACACCCGCAACATCCGCGTCCAGGCCACGATCGGCAATCCGGAGGGCATTCTCAAGCCCGGCATGTTCGCAACCACCACCGTGGTGTTGCCGGACAAGCCGGCGGTCATCACCGTTCCCGAAACGGCGGTCGACTACACGCTCTACGGTGACTCGGTCTACCTGATCACCGAGAAGAAGGCGGACGACGGCAAGACCAGCCTGAGCGCGGTTCGCACCTTCGTGCAGACCGGCAACAGGATCGGCGGCCACGCCGAAATTCTCAAGGGCCTGCAAGCCGGCGACCGGGTGGTCGCGGTCGGCCAGCTCAAGCTGCAATCGGGTGCGGCGGTCGCGATCTCGACCGATCCGCCGCCGCCGATCCCGGCGCAGCCGCCGCGTTACTGACCTTAAGGCATGATCCCGGTTTGCTGAGCGCGTTGGTGGAATCAGCAAACCGGTCATTCCGAAGCGATCACGCTTAAACCGTTCAACAGCAGAGACTGCAGCGATGGTCTTCACCGATATCTTCATCAAGCGCCCGGTCCTGTCGGTCGTGGTCAGCCTGCTGATCCTGTTGATCGGCTTGCGGGCCGCCACCGTGCTGCCGATCCGGCAGTATCCGAAGTTGTCGAACACCGTCGTCAACGTCACCACCGTCTATCCCGGCGCGTCCGGGGATCTGATCCAGGGCTTCATCACCACGCCGATCGAGCAGGCGGTCGCCTCCGCCGAAGGCGTCGACTACATCACCTCGTCGTCGGTGCAGGGCACCAGCACGATCCAGGTCTACATCAAGCTCAATTTCGATCCGAACCAGGCGCTGACCGAGGTGCTCGCCAAGGTCAATTCGGTCAAATACCTGATCCCGAAGGAATCCAACGACCCGATCGTAACCAAGACCACGGGCCAGACCACCGCCGTGATGTATCTCGGCTTCTCCAGCGAGGAACTCTCGGGCTCGGCGATCTCGGACTATCTGACGCGCGTGGTGCAGCCGGTGCTGTCCACCGTCGACGGCGTGGCCTCCGCCGACATTCTCGGTGGGCAGACTTTTGCGATGCGGCTGTGGCTTGATCCGGTGCGCATGGCCGGGCGTAACGTGTCGCCGGCCGACGTCGCGGCTGCGATCGCCGCCAACAATTTCCAGTCCGCCGCCGGTCAGTCGAAGGGCTTTCTCATCGTCTCGAACGTCACGACCAATACCGGCTTGACCGACGTCAACCAGTTCAAGCGCATGATCGTCAAGTCGAAGGACGGCGGCTTCGTGCGGATCGAGGACATCGCGACCGTCGAGCTCGCGGCGCAGAGCTCGGACGCCAGCGTCGCCTTCAACGGCGAGCACGCGATCTTCATCGGCGTGCAGGCGACGCCGCAGGGCAATCCGCTGACCCTGGTCAAGGGCGTCCGCGCGCTGTTTCCGGAGCTCGAGCGCAACCTGCCGCCGTCGATGAAGATGAAGGTGGCTTACGATTCCACCAAGTTCATCCAGTCGTCGATCGACGAGGTCGAGAAGACGCTGGGCGAAGCCGTGCTGATCGTCATCGTGGTGATCTTCCTGTTTCTCGCCTCGTTCCGTTCCGTCGTCATTCCCGTAGTCACCATCCCGCTGTCGCTGGTCGGGGTCTGCAGCCTGATGCTGGCGATGGGCTTCACCTTCAATCTGCTGACGCTGCTCGCCATGGTGCTGGCGATCGGGCTTGTCGTCGACGACGCCATCGTGGTGGTGGAGAACATCCACCGCCATCTCGAAGAGGGAAAGACGCCGGTGCAGGCCTCGCTGCAGGGCGCCCGCGAGATCGTCGGCCCCGTGGTCTCGATGACGATCACGCTTGCCGCGGTGTACGCGCCGATCGGGTTCCTCGGCGGCCTCACCGGATCGCTGTTCCGCGAATTCGCCTTCACGCTGGCGGGCTCGGTGATCGTATCCGGCGTGATCGCGCTGACGCTGTCGCCGATGATGTGCTCGATCTTCCTGAAGAGCGCCGAAGAGGGGCGTTTCTCGAGGCTGGTCAACAAGGTGTTCGGCGGCCTGACGCGCTGGTACGGCCGGCGGCTCGATCGCTCGCTCGACTATCGCCCGATCACGGGGCTGTTCGCATTGACGATCCTGGGGTTGGTCGGTTTCCTCTATATGCACACCTCCAAGGAGCTTGCGCCCGAGGAGGACCAGGGCATCGTGTTCTCGGTGACCAAGGCGCCCAAATACGCCAACATCGACTACGTCAATTTCTATGGCGAGAAGCTCGACAAGGCGTTCCAGAAGTTTCCCGAAACCGACCTTCGCTTCATCCTCAACGGCATCAACGGGCCGCAGGGCGGCATCGCCGGCATGCTGCTGACGCCGTGGGACCAGCGGACGCGTTCGTCGATCAAGCTGAAACCGCTGGTGCAGGCGGAGCTCTCCAAGATCGAGGGCGTCAACGCCTTCGCGTTCAACCTGCCGCCGCTGCCGGGCGGGCCGGGTGGTCTGCCGGTGCAGATGGTGATCAGCTCGACCAACGGCTTCCAGGCGGTCTATGAGCAGATGACGAAACTGAAGGACGCGGCCCGCAAGAGCGGCCTTTTCATCGTCTCCGACAGTGACCTCGACTTCAACCAGCCGGTGGTGCGGGTGACGGTCGATCGCTCCAAGGCCAGCGATCTCGGCATCACCATGGCCAACATCGGCGGCACGCTGGCGACGCTGCTCGGCGGCAATTATGTCAACCGTTTCAATCTCGAAGGGCGCTCCTATCAGGTGATTCCGCAGGTCCCGCGCGACATGCGGCTGTCGCCGGAGTCGCTGGGCGGCTACTACGTGGCGACCTCGACCGGCCAGCAGGTGCCGCTGTCGACAGTCGTTTCGATCGAGACCTCGACCGATCCGAACGCGCTGACGCACTACAACCAGCTCAACTCGGCGACCTTCTCCGCGGTGCCGATGCCGGGCGTGACGGTCGGCGCGGCGGTCGACTTCCTGGAAGGCGAGGCCAAGAAGCTGCCCTCCGGCTTCAGCCACGACTATCTCGCCGACTCCCGCCAGTACGTTCAGGAAGGCAATCAGCTCGCGATCACCTTCGCTTTCGCGCTGATCATCATCTTCCTGGTGCTGGCGGCACAGTTTGAGAGCCTGCGCGATCCGCTGGTGATCATGATCAGCGTGCCCATGGCGATCCTGGGCGCCCTGATCCCGCTGTTCTTCGGCCTCGCCACCATGAACATCTATACCCAGGTCGGCCTCTTGACCCTGGTCGGGTTGATCAGCAAGCACGGCATCCTGATGGTTGAGTTCGCCAACGAACTGCAGCTCAACGAGGGGCTCGACCGGCGTTCCGCGATCGAGATGGCGGCGCGGATCCGGCTTCGCCCGATCCTGATGACGACCGCGGCCATGGTCACCGGCCTGATTCCGCTTCTGACCGCGACGGGAGCGGGCGCGGCGAGCCGGTTCTCGATCGGCCTTGTCGTCGTCGCCGGCATGTCGATCGGCACGCTGTTCACGCTGTTCGTGCTGCCGGCGGTCTATGTGACGATGGCGACCGATCACCGGGCCAAGGCCGGATCACAGCGGACCAAGGAGATCGCGGATTTCGATCTCGATGCCAAGGCGCTCAGGACGAGCTGAGCTCTACTGATCTTAGGATTGACGGCGGTCGCGTTCCTCGCGGCCGCCGTTTGCTATTTGCCGCTCCCGTGGCAAGCTGTCGTCTGATGCGGCCGAAGGCGTCCGCAGGTCGAACAGCAGGGCTTGGCGAGGACACCTCCCATGACGCGCGAATTTGCACCCGGCAACTACCGGTTCATTCCCGCCGTGTTTCAGTATTCGAGCGGGGCCGCGGCCGATCCCGGCTACGAGATCGAGCGGGTGCGCTTCGACACTTTGCTGCCGCTCGCCGACGGTTTCGCGCGGGTGGCGAGCTACATCCAGGCGACAGGCCGTCCGTTGACCTCGTTCTGTGCCTGCGAGCTGCGCTCGCCAGCGGCCTTCACCGAGGACGGCTTCCGCGCCTTCAACCAGCACTACGTCAAGACGCTTGGCCAGTGGGGCCTGTACGACGGCAGCACCAATCCGGTGGCGCGCAGCAATGTCTGCCCGGAGATCGACCCGCCCGCCGAGCCCTCGTTCCACGCGTTCTGCTTCACCCGCCCGAATGCTGATGCGAAATCATCCTTCGTCATCGCCGGCGGCGCCGAGTTGCGCGGCGGGGCCGGCAGCTATCCCGAGCGCATCGTGCGCTACCGCGATCTCTCCCCCGACGGTCTGAAGGACAAGGTTCGCTTCACCGTCGCCGCGATGGAAGACCGTCTCACCGCCTTCGGCTTCGGCTGGAAGGACACCACAGACGTGCAGGCCTACACCATTCGCGACTTTCATCCGCTGATGGCCGACGAACTGGTCCGCCGCGGCGCCGCGCGTTCCGGCCTGACCTGGCATTTCGCGCGGCCGCCGGTGGTCGATCTCGAATACGAGATGGATTGCCGGAGGGTGACGCGGGAGACGGTGATTTAGCTAGTCTTAGTCTAGGACGAACGAGCGCGGACCCGATGATCGCGTATCCATCCGGTCCCGAATCTTGCCGGGATAAGGAGTAGCCATGGAGGATCTCCGTTTCGAGGACGTGGCGGTGAATGGGGTCACGCTCCATCTTGCCGAGGCCGGTCCTGCGGACGGCCGCCTTGTCATACTGCTGCACGGTTTTCCCGAATATTGGGGAGCGTGGCGCGAGTACATCGAGGTGTTCGCGGTCGCGGGCTACCACGTCATTGCGCATGATCAGCGCGGCTACAATCTGAGCGGCAAGCCGGCGGAGGTGTCGGCCTATGATCTGGACATGCTCGCAGCCGATGTCATCGGTCTTGCCGATCATTTCGGGCACCATCGATTCACGGTTATCGGCCATGACTGGGGTGGGTCGGTGGGCTGGTGGATTGCAATCCGCCACGCCGAGCGCCTCGAGCAACTCGCGGTCCTGAATGCCCCGCATCCCCTCATCTGGCGCGAGGCGATGCAGAGCAACCCTGAGCAGCGTCGCAGGAGCCGGTATGTGCAATTCTTACGGCTGCCTTGGCTCCCGGAGCTGCTGCTTCGCCAAGGACGCTTCCGGGCACTTGTCCAAAGCATCAGCGCGCGCGCCCGTCCCGGCACCGTCAGGCCGGAGGAGCTGGAACGGTATCGCGCCGCCTGGTCGACACCTGGGGCATTGACGGCCATGCTGAATTGGTACCGGGCCTTGCTGCGCAAGGATTTGCCGGCCAGCACAAACTGCCGGATCGTCTCTCGCGTGTTGCTGATTTGGGGAGAGCGAGACCCCTATTGCGTGCGCGACCTTGCCGAGGCGAGCTTGCGGCTCTGCGACAACGGCAGAGCCGAATACGTCAAGAACGCCACTCACTGGGTACAGCACGATGAACCGGCGCATTGCCGAGAACTCCTGCTTGAATTTCTCGACGGCGCGAGCGTGACGAGAACTCTTTGAGAGTGGCGATGGAAATCAAATCCGCCCGCTTGACTATCTGAGCACCCACGCGGGCGGCTGCACGTCAGCGCTTTGCGGGCACGACCGGGACCGGGCGCGTCAAGAGGTCGACGTAGAAATCGAAGAAGCGCGGATTATCGAAGCCGGTAATGACCGTGACCTTCTGCAACGATGGGCCGGGCGGCGGGGTGTCGCCATAGCCGATCGAGCGCCCATCATCGGCGCCGACCGTGGTGACCACATCGAGATATTCGTCGATCGCCTTGGTCGCGAAGGAGGGATCGACGAGATAGGCGATGGTCAGCGTGTCCCAGACGTTCTGCGTGTAGGCTGGATTGTTCTCGAAGCCGTTCTTCCCGGAGAAACCGTAGCCGGTGAGCTTCTGGTAGAGCGTCGTGACCGCGGTCGGCTTCTCGGGATGGGCAATGCGGTCATAGACCGGCTTGGTGAGCAGCACCGTGTTGGTGACGTCGAGCGGTAGCACGACCTGAGGCACCGGCAGGCGAAGCACGACCTGGGCGGCCTCGGGATCGAACCACCAGTTGAACTCCGCGGTCTTCGTCGTGTTGCCCGGCACATGCACCGCGCCGCCCATGGTGATGACCTGCTTGATCAGCGGCACGATCTCGGGATGGCGCGCGGCGGCCTGCGCGATATTGGTGAGGGGCCCGATAGCTACGATCGTGACCTCATGCGGATTGGCCTTCACCGTATCGGCGATGAAGTCGACCGCGCTCTTCGGCTGCACCTTGGTCGAGACCGCGAAACCGTCCGGAGGCGCCTTGAGGTCGGCGTCGCTCTGCGGCTCCGGCGTCCGCCAGGCGCCGAGATAGCCGTGGCCGGCGGCGATCTCCGCCTGGATGGTCTTGTAGTCGTGCGACAACGGGTAGTTCGCACCGGCGTAAACCCCGACCTGGTCGGCGATAGCCATGCGCTCGACGGCCTTGAGCGCGTCGGCAACGCCCTGTTTGAGCCATTGGTTGCCGGAAACCACCGTGATGCCCATGATTTTCACGACGCCCTCGGCCTGCAGTTGCGCCGCCATGACACCGAGCTGGCCGTCGTCGCTCATCACGTTGAAGTCGGTGTCGATGATGATCTTCTTCGGCTGGTCGGCGGCGACGGCGACGGGGCTCGCTCCGGCGAGAGCGAGCGCAGCGACGAGCGTGGCCAGCAGGCGCATGAATTTCCCACCCGCGGCAATGCGGCGCGGGGCGCCGACGGTGTCACGGTTCTGCTCGCGCCGCTTTGTCATGTGTGCTCCGGTTTACCGCGCCCTGGGATCGAGCGCATCGCGCAGGCCATCGCCGACCAGGTTGAACGACAGCACCACCAGGAAGATCGCAAGTCCCGGCCAGATCGCCATCCACGGCGCGTTGGTGAGGAAGCGCTGCGCGGCATTCAGCATGCTGCCCCAGGACGGCGCCGGCGGCTGCTGGCCCAGGCCGAGGAACGACAGCGCGGCTTCCGCGATGATGGCGGCGGCGATCGACAAGGTCGCCTGCACCAGCAGCGCCGGCATGATGTTGGGCAATATGTGCACCAGCGCGATGCGCCAGCGCGGATTGCCCATGGCACGCGCCGCCTCGACATAGTCCTCGACCTTGACGCTCATGGTCTGGCCGCGGGTCAATCGCACGAAGGTCGGTGTCGTGGTGACGCCGATCGCGATCATGGCATTGCCGAGACTGGGGCCGAGGAACGCCGCCAGCGCAATCGCAAGGATCAGGAACGGGCAGGCCAGCATCGCATCGGTGATGCGGCTGATCAGCGCATCGATGAAGCCGCCGCGATAGCCGGACAACAGACCGAGCGGCACGCCGACGCCGAGCGCGATGGTCACCGAAATCGCGCCGGCCAGCAGCGAGGCGCGGGCGCCGTAGATGACGCGAGCCAGGACATCGCGGCCGAGGTCGTCGGTGCCGAACCAGTGTGCGGACGACGGCGCTTTTCGCACCAGCGCCCAGCTGGTCGCGATCGGGTCATAGGGCACGATCAATGGTGCCAACAGCGCCAGCAGCAGGAATGTCGCGATCACGACCAGGCCCGCGATCGCGCCCTTGCGCTTGAACAGCCGGCGCAACGCGCGCCGCGACGGGCTTTCCAGTTCGTCCGACGCCTCGTCGGCAATGGGAATTGCGGGGAGGGCGGCGTCGGTCATCGCTCAAGCCCTGAGCCGTGGATTAACGAGGATATAGGCGATGTCGGCGATCAGGTTCAGCGCGATGTAGATCGTTGCCGTCACCAGCACCACGCCCTGCACCACGGCGTAGTCGCGATTGAACACGGCATCGACGATCAGCTTGCCGAAGCCGGGAATCGTGAAGATCTGTTCGGTCAGCACCGCACCCGACAACAGCGTGCCGAGTTCGAGCGCACCGAGCGTGATCACCGGCGTCAGCGCGTTGCGCATGGCGTGCTTGAGGATGACCGTGCGCTCGGACAGACCCTTGGCGCGCGCGGTGCGGACATAGTCGCTGTCGAGCACCTGCAGCATCGCGCTCCGGGTGTGGCGCATCAGGATCGCCGCGATCGCATTGCCGAGCACGAAGGCCGGCATGATGGTGGCGGCGAGGCTGGCGCGCCAGTTTTCGGCGAGGGATACGTAGCCTGATGCCGGCAGCCAGCCGAGCTCGATCGAGAACAGGAAGATCAGCATGATCCCGAGCCAGAAGTTCGGCGTCGAGATGCCCCACAGCGCGAAGATATTGGCACCGTAGTCCCAGACGGTGCCCTTCTTGACGGCCGAAACGATCCCGGCAGGAACGCCGATCAGCAAGGCAATCACGATCGCCATCGATGCGAGCTGCATCGTCACCGGCAGCTTCTGGGCGATCAGTTCGCGCACCGGCACCTTGTTGCGCAGGGATTCGCCGAAGTCGCCGGACAGCACGCCCTTGGCCCAATAGACATATTGCACGGGGATCGGCCGATCGAGTCGGTATTGCTGGCGGATCTGCGCGATCACCACGGGATCGCGTTCCTCGCCGGCCATCACCAGCGCGGGATCGCCGGGCAAGAGATGCTGCAGCGAAAAGATCAGGACCGACACAAAGAACAGCGTCGGAACCAGCTGGGCGAGGCGGCGCACGAGAAAGTTCAGCATTATTTCAGCTTCAGCCCGATCACGCGCACCAGCCCGTCCGGCATCGGCCTGTAACCTTCGAGCTTCTTGGTATGGGCGATCAGCAGCGTGCGGTGATAGAGGTAGATGATCGGCTCGTCGTTGAGCACGATCTTGGTCATCTTCTCGTAGATCGCCTTGCGCTGCGCGGGATCGGCGACAAGGCGCGCGTCTTCCATCAATTTGTCGGCGTCCGGGTTGGAATAACCGCCGTCGTTCAGCGGCGCGCCGCTGTGCAGAAAGACGTAGGAATTGCCGTCGGGATCGATCCGGCCGCTCCAGCCGATCTCGTAGGCCTGGAAGTTTCCGGCGGTGGCCTCCTTGAAGGAGGTGGCGAACTCGATGACGCGGATTTTCAAGTCGAAACCGGCTTCCGCCGCCATCGATTGAAGGACCTGCGCCACGGCTTCGTTCTCGGCGCCCTTCGGCACCATCATATCGACCGCCACCGGCAGCGGCACCCCGGCCTCGTTCAGCAGCGCCTTGGCCTTGGCGACATCGCGTTTCGGAACCGGAAAGGCCTTTTGGTAATAGGGATGCTCGGGGTTGACCCACTGATTTCCGGGCGTGAACTCACCGTTGAAAACCACCTGGTTGAGAGCTTCGCGATCGATCGCGAGATCGAGCGCCTGCCGCACCTTCGCCGACTGACTGAGCGGCCCCTTGCTCTTGTCGTTGTTGATATTGATAGTGAGGCCGACATAGCCGATTTCGAGGGCGGTGGAGAGTTTCAGGTCCGGATTGGCACGCACGTCCTTGATGTCGGTCGCAAGCACGCGCTCGATCAGATCGAGCCCGCCGGACTTCAAATTGGCGAGCCGTACCGTCGCATCGACGATCGGCAGATAGACGATCTTGTCGATGAAGATGTTGTCCTTGTTCCAGTAGTCGGCGAACTTCTCGAACACCATGCGGTCCTGTTGCACCCGCTCGACGAACTTGTAGGGGCCGGCGCAGACCGGGTGCAGCCCGAACTTGTCGCCAGCCTCCTTCGCCGCCTTGGGCGAGACCATCATCCCGGAGCGGTCGGTGAGCTGCGCGATCAGCGGCGCGTAAGGCGTCTTGAGCACCAGTTTGATGGTCAAGGGATCGACGACCTCGACATGATCGACATTGCTGAGTTCCGATTTGCGGTACGATCCCGGAAGCGTCATGTGCCGCTCGATCGAATATTTCGCAGCCTCCGCGTCGAGCGGTTCGCCGTCGTGGAATTTCACCCCGGGCCTGAGCTTGATCGTCATCGCCTTGCCGTCGGCGGAAGTCTCATAAGAGAGCGCGAGCTGCGGAACGATGTTGAGCTTTTCGTCGATGTCGAACAGCTTGTCGCACACGGCGGAAAACACGATGCGGCCGACATAACTGCGCGCCATGGTCGGATCGAGGATATCGGGGTCCTCGGCGAGGCCGATGCGCAGCGTGGTTTGTGCCTGCACGCTCGCGCCGAGCACCAGCGCAACAGCCGTGACTATCATGCGAAAAATCTTCATCGCGCCCATCTCCCTCTAAATGCCCGCTCGCGACCCTGCACCGTCAGTACCAACCCCGGACGTTGCCGATCCTTCCGCGGCACGCCCGAATGCGGCAACCAGCTTCTCGAGCGCCGGCGAAAAGCCGCCATCATGGGGAACGATGGCGTCCACCGGCGGCAGCTCGGCGGTGCGATGACAGGCCGCGGCGTGCCCGCCGGCGTCGGCCACGAGTTGGGGCGCCTCGATGCGGCACCGCGCGACCGCGTAGGGGCAGCGGGTATGAAAGCGGCATCCCGGCGGTGGATTGAGCGCGCTCGGCATTTCGCCCTGCAACAGGATGCGGCTGCGCTTTGCCTGCGGCTTGGGCACGGGGATCGCCGATAACAGCGCGCGGCTATAGGGATGGCGGGGTGCGGCGAACAGGGCCTGCGTCTCGGCGGTCTCGACGATCGCGCCGAGGTTCATCACCGCGATCCGGTCGGCGATGTGCTTGACCACCGCGAGATCGTGCGAGACGAAGATGTAGGCAAGTCCGAGCCGTTGCTGCAGATCGCGCAGCAGGTTCAGGATCTGCGAGCGGATCGAGACATCGAGCGCAGACACCGTCTCGTCGCAGATGATGAGCTTCGGTTGCACCGCGAGCGCCCGCGCGATCGCGATGCGCTGGCGCTGGCCGCCGGAAAACTCGTGCGGGTAGCGCCGCGCAAAGCGCGGCTCGAGCCCGACCAGCCGCAGCAGCTCCGCGACACGTCCGTGCCTTTGCGGCGCCGGCATGAGATCATGAAGGGCCAATGGTTCGGTCAGGATCTGGCCGACCGTCATGCGCGGGTTGAGCGAGGCGTAGGGGTCCTGAAAGATGATCTGCGCGTCGCGGCGGAACGCGCGCAACTGGTTGGCATCCAGCGCCAGCAGGTCGCGCCCCTCGAAACGGATGCGGCCTGAATCGGGTTCGATCAGGCGCAGCACCAGCCGGCTCACGGTCGACTTGCCGCAGCCGGACTCGCCGACGATGGCCAGCGTCTCGCCGGCGTCGACATGGAAACTCACACCGTCCACCGCCTTGACGTGGGCGGTCGGCCGGCCGAACACCGAGCGTTCGGCGACGAAATGTTTGACGAGATGATCGGCTTCGAGAAGAGCCATCACGACACCAGCCGTTCCAGCGGCGCACGGAGGCAGCGCGACCAGTGACCGGCGCTCAACGCCGCCAATGGCGGTGAAGCCGTGGTGCAGGACTCCTCGACAAAGGGGCAGCGCGCCGCAAAGCGACAGCCGGCGGGCGGCCTGGTCATGTTCGGGACCATGCCCTCGATGGTCGCAAGATGCGCGGTGCGGCGGTCGAGCCGCGGGATCGAGCCGAGCAGTCCGACGGTGTAGGGATGCTGGGGAGCGGCAAACAGCTCCTCGACTGTAGCGCGCTCGACGATCTCGCCGGCATACATCACCGCGACCTCGTCGCAGATCTCCGCCACCACCCCGAGATCGTGGGTGATCAGGATAATCGCCGCCCCGCTTGCCGCCCTCAATTCGCGCATCAGATCGAGGATCTGCGCCTGCAGGGTGACGTCGAGCGCGGTGGTCGGCTCGTCGGCGATCAGCAGGCTCGGATCGCAGGCCAGCGCCATCGCAATCATCACGCGCTGGCGCATGCCGCCCGACAGTTTGTGCGGATAGTCGTCGATGCGCCGCTCCGGCGAGGCGATATGGACGCGACGCAGCAGGTCGATCGCGCGTTGGCGGGCGGTGCTGCGCGATCCACCGCGATGACGCAGGATGGTCTCGACGATCTGCTCGCCGATGGTCAGGCTCGGATTGAGCGAGGTCATCGGCTCCTGGAAGATCATGGCCAGCCGGTTGCCGCGCAGGTCGCGCAGCATCTCGTCCGGCGCCTGCAGGAGATCGAAGCCGTCGAAACGGATCGCGCCGGAGATCGCGGCCGACTGTTTCGACAACAGCCCCATGATCGCCAGCGACGTGACGCTCTTGCCGCAGCCGGATTCGCCGACCAGGCCAAGCGTGGTGCCCTTGGCCACCGCAAGATCGATGCGGTCGACCGCGTGGGTGATGCGGCCGTCGTCGCCATGGAAGAGAACGCGCAGGTCCTCGATTTCGATCAGCGAACTCATGTTTGTTCCGAAAGCGCGGCTTCAATTGCGGCGTCGATGGTGGCGCGATCGGTGACCCCGGCGGGATTGTCGCGCGTCGGCAGGAATGTCCTGAAATGCACCCAGCGCTCGCGACTGACGCGTTCGAGCCGTTCGAGTTCGGACAGCGGATCGATATGGTCGTCGACGCGCAAATCGAGCGCCGACCAATCCTCCTTCTCGTGAATCAAAAGCGCGGCCGATTGCTTGCCGCGCTTGTCGCCGCCGGCGGCTTCGCCCGCCTGCATCGCCGCGATCAGGCGGCGCGCGAACGGCAGGCTTTGGTTGGCGAGATAAACCTTCGCAGTTTCGTCCAGCACGCGCGGACCGCTGAGCATGTTGCCGGCGATCGAGAAGCCATCACCCGCGAGATGTCCGCACCAGTCGACGCAGTCGGTCCCGGTATGCGCGGCGATGCGCCCGTCGGCATCAAGCACATGAAGTTGCCGGCTTTCGCGACCGGAGTCGGGCGCAAGCAATGCCGCGATGATCTCAGGCGCGGCCATGCCCTGGCGCAGCAGCTTGACACCGTCGATGCCGTAATAGGGGTTCACCAGCGCTTGTGTTGCGATGCCGCCGAAACCCGCGGCGATGTGGGGCACGCGCGCGCCGACCGCGAAGAACCGCGTCGCCACCGCGATGCCGATCTGGCCGGTTTGGGAATCGCGGGCAATGATCGACCAGGTCATTCTAGATCAGGATGAGTTGAGGTTGAATTGTTGCCGCATCGAAGGTGCGCTCCCTCTCCCCGCTTGCGGGGAGAAGGTTGGGGTGAGGGGACTCTCCAAGAGCGAGATCATGGAGAGTCCCCCTCACCCGATCGCTTCGCGATCGACCTCTCCCCGCAAGCGGGGCGAGGTGAACCGCGCGTGCGGTTGAACTGATGCGGACAAGATTCATCATGATTTGCCTTCATCGTCCGGCCGCGTAGCCCTGCATGCCGCGCGGATTGGCGGCGGCGCGGCGGCGGCGGCCGACTTTCGAGGCCGCGGTCAATCGTCCTTCCGACCAGTCCGGTCCGACCTCGACGATATGGCCGCGGTTCTTGAGCTCTTCGACGGTCGCTTTCGGCACGCGGTTCTCGACCACGAGCACGCCGGGCCGCGCGGTGCGCGGCCAGAACGAGATCGGGAAATGCTCGGAGTGCCAGGCCGGCGCGTCGATCGCCTCCTGCAGGTTCATGTTGGCGTGGACGTGCCGCAGGAAGAATTGTGTGATCCACTGGTCCTGCTGGTCGCCGCCGGGCGATCCCCAGGCGAGATACGGCTCGCCGTCGCGCAGGGCCATGGTCGGCGAGAGCGTGGTGCGCGGGCGCTTGCCCGGCGCCAGCGCCGCGGGGTGACCTTCCTCGAGCCAGAACACCTGGGCGCGGCTGCCGAGGCAGAAGCCGAGTTCGGGGATGACAGGCGAGGATTGCAGCCAGCCGCCCGACGGGGTGGACGAGATCATGTTGCCGGCCTGGTCGATGATATCGAAATGCACGGTGTCGCCGCGCACCTCGCCGAAGCGTCCGACCGTCGGCTCGCCCGCGCCCATGGCACCGACCGCCTCGCGGTGGCCCTCGGCACGGCGCAGCTTGACCACGGCGCCGAAGCCTTCGACCGATCCCGGGACCAAATCGAGCGAGGCCTTGTCCGAGATCAGCTTGCGGCGCGCGTCATTGTAGGCATCCGACAACAGCGTCGCGATCGGGATCTCGCTAAAATTCGGGTCGCCGTAGAATTTCTCGCGGTCGGCGAAGGCGAGCTTGGCGCATTCGACCTGCAGATGGATGAACTCCGCACCCGTGGGATCGAGCCCGTCGAGCGCAAATCCCTTCAGCAGCGCCAGCTGCTGCAGCATCACCGGGCCCTGGCTCCAGACGCCCGCCTTGCAGACGGTGTAGCGGCCGTAATCATAGGTCAGCGGCGCCTCGACCGATGGCTGCCAGCGCGCCATGTCGTCGGCCGAGAGCACGCCGCGATGCGGTGCGCCCGAGACATCCATGACGTCCTGGGTGCGGCAGAATGTGTCGATCGCTGCCGCGACAAAGCCCTGCGACCAGGCCTTGCGCGCGCGTTCGATCTGCGCGTCGCGGTCGGAGCCTGCGCTCTCCGCCTCCTGCAGGATGCGGGCATAGGTCTCAGCAAGCCGGGCATTGGTGAAGAGGGTGCCGGGTTTCGGCACCTCGTTGTTGGGCAGATAGACCGCAGCCGACGTGGTCCAGTGTTTTCTGAACAATTGCTCGACGGTCTTGATGGTCGCGCAGGCGCGCTCGACCAGCGGATAGCCGTCGCGGGCGTAGGCGATCGCCGGCTCCAGCACCTCGCGCAGCCGCATGGTGCCGTAGTCGCGCAACAGCAGCATCCAGGATTCGAAGGTGCCGGGCACGCAGGCCGCGAGCAGGCCGGTGCCGGGAACCATCTCCAGCCCCTCGCTCCTGTAATGCGCGATGGTGGCGCGCGCCGGCGCCGGGCCCTGGCCACAGATCACTTCGGTGCGGCCGCGCCTGGCGTCATGCACGATGATCGGCACGTCGCCGCCGGGGCCGTTGAGATGCGGCTCGACCACCTGCAAGGTGAAGGCGGTCGCGACACCGGCATCGAATGCGTTGCCGCCTTTCTCCAGGGTCGCCATCCCGACCGCGGTCGCGATCCAGTGCGTCGAGGTGACGACGCCGAAGGTGCCCTCGATCTCGGGCCGGGTCGTGAACGGATCGGGATTGATCTTGCTCATCGAAAGTCCCTCGCTGCGCGGCTGCCATGGAGCTGCGCACTTGACCACAGCAAACACGGCCTGCCAACCGGTCGGTTGACACGGCTGGCTTGCATCCCCGTGATCATGCCAAAACTGCGGCCTCAGTCGGCATGTTCACCGCGTGACAGGCGACGCCGTCGATCAGGGCCGGGGCCTGCCTGCGGCAGAGATCGAAGGCCTGCGGGCAGCGTGGGTTGAAGGCGCAGCCGGGCGGCGGATCGATCGGGTTGGGGATCTCGCCGCTCACCGGAATCCGCTGCCGGCCGGACATTGCGAGATCGGGGACTGCGCCGAGCAGCATCCTCGTATAGGGCATGCGCGGCTGCTCGAACAGTTCGCGCGCGGTCGCGATCTCGACGATACGGCCGAGATACATGACGCCGATGCGGCTGGCCATGTGCCTGACGACGGCGAGGTTATGGCTGATGAAGAGGTAGGTCAGGCCGAACTTGTCCTGCAGATCGCGCATCAGATTGAGGATCTGGGCCTGCACCGAGACGTCGAGCGCCGAGGTCGGCTCGTCGCAGACGATGAACTCGGCTTCGGACGCGAGCGCGCGCGCGATCGCGATCCGCTGCCTTTGACCGCCGGAAAACTCGTGCGGATATTTCTGGCCGTCGTCGGCGTGCAGGCCGACCAGGCTGAGCAATTCGCCGACCCGGCTCTTGATCTCGCGCTCGCCCTGGATCAGGTCGAAGGCGCGGATCGGCTCGGCCACGATGGTCTCGACCCGGAAGCGCGGATTGAGGCTCGCGTAAGGATCCTGAAAGATCATCTGGATGCGGCGGCGCAGGCGTCGCCGCACCACGGCCTGCCTCGGATCGGTCATCGAGACGCCGTCGATGCGCACGTCGCCCGACGTCGGCGGCAACAGGCCCACGACCATGCGGGCGACCGTGGTCTTGCCGGATCCGGACTCGCCGACCAGTGCGAAGGTCTCGCCCTTGACGATATCGAAGCTGACGCCGTCGACCGCTTTCAGGAATTCCAGCTGGCCGCCTTCCAGTACGCGGTTGAGCCAGGGTTTCGACACGTCGAACACCCGACGCAATCTGTTGACCTCGACGAAGGGCGCCGTCATGCCGCGCTCTCCTTCGCAGGTTGATCGAACAGGTGGCAGGCGACCGCCTGGGCGTCGTATTGGATCGGCTCGGGCCGCTCGCTGCGGCAGCGATCGAAAGCATGCGCGCAGCGCGGATTGAATGGACAGCCCGGCGGAATCGCCGAGAGCCGCGGCATCGCGCCCGGAATCTGCACCAGGCGCCTGGCCTCGCCCGCCAGCGTCGGGATCGCGCCCATCAATCCCCTGGCGTAGGGATGCAGCGGGTTGCGGATGACGTCCTGCACCGGGCCGATTTCGGCGACGCGGCCGGAATACATCACTGCGACGCGGTCGCAGGTCTCCGCAATCACGCCCATGTCGTGGGTCACGAGCATCACGGCGGTGCCGTGATCGCGCCCGAGGCGCTTGATCAGCGCGATGATCTGCGCCTGCACCGACACGTCGAGCGCCGTGGTCGGCTCGTCGGCGATGATCAGCTCCGGCTCGGCGCAGATCGCAAGCGCGATCACCACGCGCTGGCGCATGCCGCCGGAGAATTCGTGCGGGTAGCCGTCGATGCGTTTCTCGGGAGCGGGGATGCCGACCTCGGCCAGCAGATCGATGGCGCGCCGGCGCGCGGCCTGATCGGACAGGCTGGTGTGGGTCTTGATGGTCTCGATGATCTGGTCGCCGATCCGGTACAGCGGATTGAGGCTGGTGAGCGGATCCTGGAAGATCATCCCGATCCGCTTGCCCCGCACTTTGCGCATCTCTTCCGGCGGCAGATTGTCGATGCGCAGGCCGGAGAGATGGATCTCGCCGCCCGAGATGCGTCCGGGCGGATCGATCAAGCCGATCACGGCAAGCCCGGTGACCGATTTGCCTGCGCCGGACTCACCGACCACGCCCAGCACTTCGCCTTTGGCGATGTCGAAGGAGACGCCATCGATCGCATGCAGCATGCTGCGGCGGGTGGCGAATTCCACCTTGAGATTGCGCACGGAGAGAACGGGTTCGGTCATGCCATCGAATCTTCCGTAACGGCGTCTTTTCTAGCGGAGCTTTGGATTGAGCGCGTCGCGCAGCCAGTCGCCGAGCAGGTTGATCGACAGGATCAGCGCGGCGAGCGCAATGCCGGGGAAGGCGACGATCCACCATTCGCCGGAGAACAGATAATTGTTGCCGATCCGGATCAAGGTTCCGAGCGAGGGCATGGTGTCGGGCATGCCGGAACCGAGGAACGACAGCGTCGCCTCAGTAATGATGGCGAGCGCGAGATTGATGGTGGCGATCACCAGGATCGGTCCGGTGGTATTGGGCAGCACGTGTCGCAGCATGATCACGGGCGCCCGAAGGCCGATCAGCTGCGCCGCGGCGACGTAGTCCTTGTTCTTTTCGACCATGACCGATCCGCGCACGGTGCGCGCATATTGCACCCAGAAACTCAGGCCGATCGCGAGCACCAGCACGGCCAGCATGCTCATGGCGTCCAGCCGGTTTCCGAACACCGACTTGGCCACACCGTTGACCAGCAGCGCGATCAGGATGGCGGGGAAGGTGAGCTGCACGTCGGCGATGCGCATGATCAGGCCGTCCAGCGCGCCGCCGAAATAGCCCGCGATCAGGCCGAGTGCGATGCCGAGCGCCCCTGACAGCATCACGCCGAGTACGCCGACCACCAGCGAAATGCGCAGGCCATAGAGGATCGCCGACAACACGTCGCGGCCCTGCTCGTCGGTCCCGAGCAGGAACGGGCTTTGGCCGTCGACGCTCCACAGCGGCGGGATGCGCGAATTGAGCAATTGCAGCTGCGCCGGATCGAACGGGTTTTGTACCGCAAACACGGGAGCGAAGATGGCGAGCAGGAAGAACAGCACCGTCACCACCGCCGCGACAATGGTGAGCTTCGAGCGGCGGAAGGAATAGAACAGGTCGCTCTCGATCGCGCGGCGGATAACGCCACTGGAAGAGGATCGCGCGCGCGCGAGGCTCGCCTCGGTCTTTTGCGGGATGACGGCGTCGCTCATGATCAGGCCGGGCGGCTGATGGTCGAGCGCAGGCGCGGATCGACGATGGTGTAGAGGATGTCGACCACCAGATTGATGGTGACGAAGATCAGGGAGACCATGAGCAGGTAGGCTGCCATGATCGGGATATCGACGGTTTGTACGGCTTGCACGAACAACAGACCCATTCCCGGCCACTGGAACACGGTTTCGGTGATGATCGCGAATGCAATAACCGAGCCAAATTGCAGGCCCGCCACCGTGATGACGGGAACCAGGGTGTTCTTGAGCGCGTGGCCGAAATGGACGGCGCGGGTCGAAAGACCGCGCGCGCGCGCGAAGCGGATATAGTCGGTGCGCAGGACTTCGAGCATCTCGGCGCGGACCAGCCGCATGATCAGGGTCATCTGGAACAGGCCGAGCGTGATCGAGGGCATGATCAGCGCTTTCAGCCCGGACACCGTGAACAGGCCCGAGCTCCACCAGCCGAGCCGCACCACTTCGCCGCGGCCGAACGACGGCAGCCAACCCAGCACGACGGCGAACAGATAGATCAGGAGAATGCCGATCAGGAATGTCGGCAGTGAAATGCCGATCAGCGAGATCATCTGGAATGCCTTCGCCAGCAGCGTGTCGCGCTTGAGCGCCGAATAGACACCCATCAGGATGCCGAACACCATCGCCAAGATCGTGGCGCAGGTGGCGAGTTCCAGCGTTGCCGGCATCCGCTCTTTCAGGAGGTCGGCGACCGGCTGGCGAAACTGATAGGAAACGCCGAATTTGAACTGCGCGGCGTTGCCGAAATAGCGCAGGAACTGAACCGGTACGGGATCGTCGAGGCCGAGGGACTGGCGGATCGCGGCGCGCTCGGCAGCCGAGGTATCGATGGCAACCATCTGGTTGACGGGGTCGCCAGCGAAGCGGAACATCGAAAACGAGATGATGCCGACCGCGATCATGACGCCGATGGCCTGGATGGCGCGGCGAAGAGTGAAAGCGAGCATGTAATCCTTTCACGTCCCTCTAGGATAGGGCCCGCGTCATTGCGAGCCCTAACGAAAAGTCCCGGCGGTACTTACCCGCCGGGACCTGTGCATTCAAGCTGTTACTCCTGTTTGGTCGCCCAGTACAACAGCACTTGGTTGTCGGCGCGCTGGGTCAGTTTCACCTTGTTGGAGACGCCCCACGCCAGCGCCTGCTGATGCAGCGGGATGTAGCCATAATCCTTGATGCCGATTTCGAACGCCTGTTTGATCAGCTGATCGCGCTTGGCGGTATCGGTCTCGACCAGGATCTTGTCGGCGAGTGCATCCAGGTCCCTGTTGCAGTAGCCGCCGAGATTGGCTTCGCCCCGGGCGGGGTCCTTTTCGTCGCCCCGGCAACCCATGATGTCGTGCAGCACGTTGTGCGAATCCTGCGAAGACGGCTGCCAGCCGAGCAGGAAGAACGAGGTCTTGTATCCGCCGGGCTTCAGCACCTTGGCGAAATATTGCTGTTTCGGCTGGGCCAGGAGATCGACCTTGACGCCGACCCGCGCCAGCATGCCGACCACCGCCTGGCAGATCGCCGAATCGTTGACGTAGCGGTCGTTGGGGCAATCCATCGTGACTTCGAAGCCGTCGGGATAGCCGGCTTCGGTCAGGAGTTTCTTGGCGCCGTCGGGATCGTATTTCGGGCGGGTGAACTCCTTCGACAGCGGGAACAGCTCCGGCGCGATCATCAGCGCCGTGGGCGTCGAAAGGCCGCGCATCACGCGGGTCTTGATCAGCTCGACATCGACCGCCTTGTAGAAGGCCTCGCGAACCCGGATGTCCTTGAACGGATTCTTGCCCTTGACGCTTGAATACAGCAATTCGTCGCGCAACTCGTCCATGCCGAGGAAGATGGTGCGCAATTCCGGTCCATTCAGGACCTTGGCGTTGCCGCTCGCATTCACGCGCTGGATATCCTGGATCGGCACCGGCTCGATGACGTCGACCTCGCCCGACAGCAGGGCGGCAACGCGGGTCGAGTCGGAGGCGATCGGCGTGAAGTCGATTTCCTTCAAATTATGCTCAGGTTTGCCCCACCAGTTCGGGTTGACCTTGAATACGGTTTTCACGCCAGGCTGGTGGCTCTCGATGAAGAAAGGCCCGGTGCCGTTCTCGTGCAGCGAGGCGTAGCTCGGCGTGGCCGCGGAGATCGGCGTCGGCGCCACGGCGTTGTGCTCCTCGCACCATTTCTTGTCCATGATGAACCAGCCGTCCCATTGCGAGATCAGAATGGGATTGGGCGAGGACAACACGACGTCGACGGTGTAGTCGTCGACCTTAACGAACTTGGTTTCAGGCGGGATGATGCTGGTGAAGTTGGAGCCGGTGGCGCTCACCCGCTCGGCCGAGAAGATCACATCATCGGCGGTAAAGGGGTCGCCATTGTGGAATTTGACATTGTGGCGGAGATGAAAGCGCCAGCGGGTCGGCTCCGGCGTTTCCCAGCTTTCGGCGAGCGCCGGAACCGTCTTCAATTCCCTGTCGCGGGCGACGAGACCTTCATACACATGCGCATGATGGGCGATGGTGGTGGTCTCCCTGAACGTATAGGGATCGAGCGATTTCAGGTCGCCCTGGTTGGCGTAACGCAGGACCTGGCTCGACGCCGGCATTGTCGCGAAGGCGATGATCGAGATGGTGGTCGCTGCGAGCAGGATTTGGCGTGCCGACATATGTTCTTATTCTCCGCTCTGGCGTGCAATTAGTATCGAAGGGCCGGTGCCCTGTTTGCCGAAGTTCGTGCAGCGACGCCAGTCGCCCTCTTGCAGAATTTCGGAAAAGCGCCGGACACGAGCAAGACCCGTGCCGCTTTCGAGTTGAGGTTCCTGTTCGAACCCGCCGCTCGCGGGGCAGGGACTTCAAATCTGCGGCACCTGGACCGATCCATGTTGCCAGAGTTTGGCCGCCGTGCAAGCCCGGTTTGCGAAGGTAAGCCGAACCGACCGGTGTTCGGATTGCGGATACAGGCCCGGTATTCGGCTTTCGCAGTGAGCCGGTGCGGCGCGGCGGCGGGACGATCTGTGAGACTTTGCCGATTGTCTCCAGTTTTGCGATCGGAACGTTTTGGTTGACCATACCGGTAAAATAGGAGCCCCAGCGACCCCCATCGGGGCCAGTCAGCTTGCACAACCGAGACCCGGGCGGCGATACTCATGCCGTCGATTGAAGTTGCTGCATGAAGTGGGTGCAGGGTGGATCACGAACGTCGGAGAGGTGGCACTGGTGGCCCGCTACATTCGCATCCCGTCTCAATGCACCCTTGCGAATGTGAGAATCAAAGGACCACAGGCAATTTTAGGTTGCCAGTGGGGTTCTTGGATTTGACATTCGTCGGGAACTCGGGGCCGGGTGGGTGCGGCGATTGTCAAACCCAGTCCACTCGTGTGGTTCGAACAACGCGCGGAGCCGATATGAAGGTTAACATTGAAATAGATTGCACACCGCTTGAAGCCCGGCAGTTTTTCGGACTGCCCGATTTGGGGCCAATGCAGACGGCGGTCATGGAAAAGCTTCAGGAGCAGGTGATGTCGAACATCGAAAAGGTGACGCCTGAGGCTCTGATGCAGAGCTGGTTTACCTTCGACCCGAAGATCGCGCAGCGTTTCCAGGACATGTTCGTCACCATGTCGGGTCTCGGCGGCCCGGGTGGCAATGATAAGAAGAAATGAGCTCCAGCGATAAGTAGAAATAATGTCCAATGACGAACGCGGCGCGCACGACTCGACCCGGCTTCGTGCGCCGGGCCTCGGCCTGTTGCTGGCCGAGGCGCGAGGGATCTTCGAGCTTAACGCAAGCCTTCTGCTGTCGCCACTGCTGCTGCGTGCGCCGCGCGGCGACGGTCATCCGGTGCTGACGCTGCCCGGGTTTCTCGCCAGCGATCTGTCGATGGTGCCGATGCGGCGCTATCTGAAAGAACTCGACTATGACGCGAGGGCCTGGCAGATGGGCCGCAACGTCGGCGGTGTGGCGCGCATGCGCGCTGCGCTGCTCGACCGGCTCAAGGAGATCCACGCCGAGACCGGACGCAAGGTCAGCGTCGTCGGATGGAGCCTGGGCGGGGTCTATGCGCGCGACCTGGCGCTGCAGGCGCCAGCCATGGTCCGCTCCGTCGTGACGCTGGGCAGCCCGTTTGCCAACGACATCACCGCGACCAATGCGACCGGCCTCTATCAGTTGCTGACGGGCGAGACCGCCGAGGCCTATCCGGAGCTTCGCGACGCCATATCCGGCGACCTGCCGGTGCCTGCGACCTCGATCTATTCGCGCAGCGACGGCATCGTGAACTGGCAGACCTGCCGCCTGCGTCCGTCCGATACTGCCGAGAACATCGAGATCTATCTCGCGAGCCATGTCGGGCTCGGCGTCAATCCGGCGGCACTTTGGGCGGTGGCCGATCGTTTGGCCCAGGGCGAGGGCCAGTTCAGTCAATTTAACCGTAACGGGCCGTTTGCCATTGCATATGCGCCCCCGGACCATGCACAATCGGCCTAAACACGCGCCATGAGAGCGCCACGCAAGGCGCCGCGCGACTATTCTTATTTTAAGGAGGAAAGCATGGGTGACGCCAGGAAACTGTCATCGCTGGATGCGTCATTTCTTTATCTGGAAACGCCGGAAATGCCGATGCATGTCGGCAGCATGGCGATCTTCCGGTTGCCCGACGACTACAAAGGCGACTTCTTCGAAGAGTTCAAGGCGATGATCGCCTCCCGGCTGCACATCGCGCCAATCCTGAAAGCGCGCCTGGAGAAGGCGCCGCTCGACATCGATCATCCCTCATGGGTCGAAGACGACCAGTTCGACATCGACCGCCACATCTTCCGCGCCAGTCTTCCCGCGCCGCGCGACCGCGCGACCTTGGAGCGCATCGTCGGCTGGATGCATGCCAAGCTCTTGAACCGCGCCCGCCCGCTCTGGGAGTTCTATGTCTTCGAAGGCATGAAGGACAACGAGGTCGGGCTCTATTCCAAGATGCATCATGCCTGCATCGATGGCGGCGCCGGTGCAGCGCTCACCAACATGATCTACGACGTGACGCCGGTGCCGCGAACGGTCGAGCCGCCGGCGGCCAAGGCCAAGGTCGGGCAGGAGCCGCGCGACATCGCGGCCACGCTGCTCGATTCCTACCAGCAGCTCTGGAGCCAGCCGCTCGACGCGGCGGCGGCCGCCAAGGGCATCGACCTGCCGCGCTCGGGCAAGAGCGATATCGGCTCGATCCTGTTCGACAACGCGATGTACCAGATCGAAAGCGCGGTGAAGTTCGCCGGCAGCATTCCCACCATGCTCAAGACCGTCTCCGACGTGATGAGCAGGATTTCCGACCCGAAATCGCGCGACAGCATCGCCAGCATGATGTCGCCGCCGACCATCCTGAACAAATCGATATCGTCCGAGCGCAGCTTCGCCGGCGCGTCGATACCGCTGTCGCGGGCGAAGGCGCTCGCCAAGCAGGCCGGCGGCAAGCTCAACGACGTGGTGCTGGCGATTGCCTCCGGCGTGGTGCGCCGTTATCTCATCGAGCAGGGCGCGCTGCCGGCGAAATCGCTGACCGCGGCGGTGCCGATCTCGCTGCGCGAGGAGGGCAACACCGACGCCAACAACCAGGTGTTCGGCATGATCTGCTCGATCGCCACCAATGTCGAGGATCCCAAGACGCGCCTGCAAACCATCATCGCGCAGTCGACCAAATCCAAGGAAATGTCGCACCCCTTGCGCGCGCTGATGCCGCAGGTCTCCAACATCTCGATGCTGGGAACGCCGATCCTGGTGCAGATCCTGGCCTTGCTCTACAGCCGCTCGAGCCTGTCGGACGTGCTGCCGCCGTCGGCCAACATCACCGTGTCCAACGTGCCCGGACCGCGGCAGACGCTCTATGCCGCCGGCGCCGAGCTGCTGCACATCTTCCCGGTCTCGATATCGACCCACGGCATCGCCTTGAACATCACGGTGCAGAGCTATCGCGACCAGCTCGATTTCGGCTTCATCTCCGGCGCCAACATCATTCCGCACGTCCAGGTGCTCTGCGACATGCTGCCGGACGAGTTCGACCGGCTCGAGGCGGCGTTCGCGCCGCCGCCCGAGGTTCATCACGCGGCTGAATAGAGTGAGTAGAGGTTCAAGACATGATCGACATGCCGCCGCTGCAATTCGCGAACACCAACGGGATTCGCATGGGCTATTACGAGGCCGGCCCGACCACGGACCAGCCGCCGCTCGTGCTCTGCCACGGCTGGCCGGAGCTCGCCTTCTCCTGGCGGCACCAGATCAAGGCGCTGAGCGAGGCCGGCATTCGCGTGATCGCGCCGGACCAGCGCGGCTACGGCGCCACCGACCGGCCCGAGGCGGTCGAGGACTACGACATCGAGCATTTGACCGGCGACCTGGTCGGTCTGCTCGACCATCTCGGGATCGAGAAAGCGATCTTCGTCGGCCATGACTGGGGCGGCTTCGTGGTGTGGCAGATGCCGCTGCGGCACATCGATCGGGTGGCCGGCATCGTCGGGATCAACACGCCGCACACGGCGCGGGCGCCCGCCGACCCGATCGAGCTGTTTCGGCAGCGTTTCGGCGAGCAGATGTACATCGTGCAGTTCCAGGATCCCGGGCGCGAGCCCGACAGGATTTTCGGCAGCCGGGTCGAACAGACTTTTGACGCCTTCATGCGCAAGCCGGTGCCGCGCCCGGACACCGCGCCGGAGGAGCAGGTCGTTGCCGGCGTCGGCGCTTCGCCGCGCCTCAATCTGGCGTTTCCGCAGATGATTGCGGGTTACGACGCCAAGCACGATCCGCGCACGCCGATCCTGACCGGTGAGGAGAAGCAGGTTTTCGTCGAGACCTTCACCAGGACCGGCTTCACCGGCGGCATCAACTGGTACCGCAACATGTCGCGCAACTGGCAGCGCTCGGCAGGCCTCGACTACACCGTGCGCGTGCCCTCGCTGATGATCATGGCGGAGAACGATCAGGTCTTGCCGCCGTCCGCCGCCGACGGCATGGAGAAGCTGATCCCCGACCTCGAGAAATATCTGGTGCGGGGCAGCGGCCACTGGACCCAGCAGGAGCAGCCGGAGGAGGTCTCCGGCAAGCTGATCGAATGGCGCAGGAAGAGATTTGGGTGACGACGAAGTCGTCAAGGGGACGATTCAAACAGGGCGCCCACAAGGGGCGCCCCTACGCCGTGTCGATTCCGTAGGGGCGACCCTCGTGGTCGCCCCCTTATTCGCAATGACGAATTGAGACGAGCACAGGGGGGAGACGTTTTCGACAATGCCGGCCAAGAACAGACTGAGTCCAATTCCGCATCCGCCGACCAAGCCCGTGGTCGGCAACATGCTGTCGCTCGATCCCAACGCGCCGGTGCAGAACCTGACTCGTCTCGCCAAGGAACTCGGGCCGATCTTCTGGCTCGACATGATGGGTCAGCCGCTGGTGATCGCCTGGGGTTACGACCTCGTCCATGAACTCTCCGACGAAAAGCGGTTCGGCAAGGTGGTGCGCGGACCGCTGCGTCGGGTGCGCGCGATCGGCGGCGACGGGCTGTTCACCGCCGACACCACTGAGCCGAACTGGAGCAAGGCGCACAACATCCTGCTGCAGCCGTTCGGCGGCCGCGCCATGCAGTCCTACCACGCCAGCATGGTCGATATCGCCGAGCAGCTGGTCAAGAAATGGGAGCGGCTCAACGCCGACGAGGAGATCGACGTCGTCCACGACATGACGGCGCTGACGCTCGACACCATCGGCCTGTGCGGCTTCGACTATCGTTTCAATTCGTTCTACCGGCGCGACTACCATCCCTTCGTGGAATCGCTGGTGCGCTCGCTCGAGACCATCATGATGATCCGTGGCCTGCCGCTGGAGAATTGGTGGATGCAGAAGCGCCGCCGTGACCTCGCCACCGACGTCGCCTTCATGAACAAGATGGTCGACGAGATCGTCGCCGAACGGCGCCGCAACGCCGAGGCCAGCGAGGCCAAGAAGGACATGCTCGGCGCCATGATGACCGGCGTCGACCGCGCCACCGGCGAACAGCTCGACGACGTCAACATCCGCTACCAGATCAACACCTTCCTGATCGCCGGGCACGAGACCACCAGCGGCCTGTTGTCGTATGCGATCTATGCGCTGCTCAAGCACCCCGAGGTGCTGAAGAAAGCCTACGACGAAGTCGATCGCGTGCTTGGCCCCGATATCGACGCCAGGCCGACCTTCCAGCAGGTCACCCAGCTCGGCTACATCACCCAGATCCTGAAGGAAGCGCTGCGGCTGTGGCCGCCGGCGCCGGCCTACGGCATCGCGCCGCATCAGGACGAGACCATCGGCGGACAGTACAAGCTCAGGAAGAACACCTTCATCACCGTGCTGGTGACGGCGCTGCATCGCGACCCCGCGGTCTGGGGGCCGCATCCCGACGTCTTCGATCCCGACAATTTCAGCCGCGAGGCGGAGGCGAAGCGTCCGAACGACGCCTGGAAGCCGTTCGGCAACGGCCAGCGCGCCTGCATCGGCAGGGGCTTTGCGATGCACGAGGCGGCGCTCGCGCTCGGCATGATCCTGCAGCGCTTTAAGCTGATCGATATCAACCGCTATCAGCTGGTGCTGAAGGAAACCCTGACGATGAAGCCCGACGGCTTCAAGATCAAGGTGCGGCCGCGCGCCGATCGCGACCGCACCGCCGCCGTCGGCGGGGTGACGGCCGGCACCTGCGCTGCAGTTGCGGCGACGCCGCGGGCGCGGACGCGTCCCGGCCACAACACGCCGCTGTTGGTGCTCTATGGCTCCAATCTCGGCACCGCGGAGGAGCTTGCGATCCGCGTCGCCGACCTTGCCGAGGTCAACGGCTTTGCCACCCGTCTGGCGCCGCTCGACGAGGTCGCCGGCAAGCTGCCGGAAGCGGGCGCGGTGGTGGTGTTTTGCGCGTCCTACAATGGCGCGCCGCCCGACAACGCCGGCAAATTCGTCGACTGGCTGCGCGGCGATCTGCCCAGGGATGCCTTCGCCAACCTGCGCTACGCGGTGTTCGGCTGCGGCAACTCGGACTGGAACGCGACCTATCAATCGATCCCGCGCCTGATCGACGAGCGGCTCGCGGCGCACGGCGCGCGCCGCGTCCATGCGCGCGGCGAGGGCGATGCGAAGGCCGACCTCGACGGCCAGTTCGAGAGCTGGTTCGCCGCGGTTGGCGCAGCCGCAGTGAAGGAATTCGGGCTCGATGCGGATTTCAGCCGCGCCGACGATGCGCCATTGTACAGCGTCGAGCCGGTCGCGCCCGGTGCCGTCAACGCGATCGTGGCGCTCGGCGGCGCAGCGCCGATGAAGCTGTCAGTCAATCGCGAGCTGCAGACCAGGTCCGGGCCGGCGCCATCGGAACGCTCGACCCGGCATATCGAGGTTCAACTACCGCCCGGCATCAGCTATCGCGTCGGCGACCATTTGAGCGTGGTGCCGCGCAACGATCCGGCGCTGGTGGATCGTGTGGCGCGCCGCTTCGGCTTCGTGCCGGCCGACCAGATCAGGCTCAAGGTCGCGGAAGGCCGCCGCGCGCAATTGCCGGCCGGTGAAACGGTATCGGTCGGACGCCTGCTCACCGATTTCGTCGAGCTGCAGCAGACCGCGACCCGCAAGCAGATCCAGATCATGGCGGACAATACGCGCTGCCCGGTGACGAAGCCGAAGCTATCAGGCCTCGTCGGCGACGACGCAGCCTCGACCGAGCGCTATCGCAGCGAGATCCTGTCGAAGCGCAAATCGGTCTACGACCTGCTGGAGGAGCATCCCGCCTGCGAGCTGCCGTTCCATGCCTATCTCGAAATGCTGTCGCTGCTGGCGCCGCGCTACTATTCGATTTCGTCATCGCCGTCAGGCGATCCGTCGCGCTGCAGCATCACGGTTGCCGTGGTCGAAGGTGCGGCGAGTTCCGGCCGCGGCCTCTACAAAGGGGTCTGCTCGAATTATCTCGCCGGCCGCCGCGAGGGCGAGACCATTTTTGCAACGGTGCGCGAGACCAAGGCCGGCTTCCGCCTGCCGGAGGACCCCACGGTGCCGATCATCATGATCGGCCCCGGCACTGGGCTGGCGCCGTTCCGCGGCTTCCTGCAGGAGCGCGCCGCGCTTAAAGCGCGGGGCGTGACGCTGGGCCCATCGCTGCTGTTCTTCGGCTGCCGCCGCCCGGATCAGGATTATCTCTATGCCGACGAACTGGAAGCGTTCGCGGAGAGCGGCATCACCGAGCTCTTCACCGCCTTCTCGCGCGGCGAGGGCCCGAAGACCTATGTGCAGCATCTTCTGGCTGCGCAGAAGGACAAGGTCTTCAACCTGATCGAGCAGGGCGCGATCATCTTCGTCTGCGGCGACGGCAGCAAGATGGAGCCCGACGTCAAGGCAACCCTGGTGACGATCTATTGCGACTGCACCGGCGCCGACGCCGAGGCCGGCCGGCGCTGGATCGATGATTTGGGGACGACGAACCGCTACGTGCTGGATGTCTGGGCGGGGGGATAGCAGGCTCCGTTGTCGTCCCGGGCGAGTGGGCGGCACATGGCGCCGCTCAGAAGCGAGCGCGATCCGGAACCCGTGACGCAGGCCTTCGTTATTGCGGATATCGTCCCCGGGAAAGCGGGAAACCCATGATGTCCGCTCAAGAGCTGATCTATTCGGCTTGCGCAACCAGGTGTAATGTCTTTTGGGCGCGAGCAGGAAGACTTACAAGAAGCCTTGCAAGAATCCTTGCAAGAATCCTTGGAGGTCCACGCATGCTGCGTTCAGTCCTGTTATCCGCAGCGGCGGCCGTGATGGTGAGCGCGACTGCCGCCATGGCGGACAGCAAATCCGATTGCCAGAACGGCGTCGCGATGATCAAGGCCGAACTCAAGAAGAAACATCCGGCGCCTGTGCTCGTCACCTTGCGCAAGGCGCTCAGCGATGCCGAGACCGAGGTGATCGAGGAGGATTGGTCCGAGTGCATGGACCACATCAAGACTGCGCGTGCCGCGCTCAGCAAGTAAGCGCCACGCCGAACGCGTGGTGTCCATTTTCGACGCATGCGCAATCACGGCCGACCGATGCCGTGACGGGTTCCGGATGCCGGCCGCATGACGGACGGCACCGCGAGTTCAGTGACCCGAAACCGACCTCGCCCTGTTTGCGGTGCAGGTGACAAGAGGCGACATCCGCCCTTTTACCGCCTTACACGACCATCAGGTCCTTGCCGACGATGATCTCGCCCTTGAAGTACTTCGCAACCGGCGCACGCCAGGTTTCATCGCCGATGCTATCGATGGCCGGAGTGAGGTGTGACAGCACCAGTGTCTTGACGCCTGCTTCCTGGGCAATACGGCCGACCTCTTCGGAGGGGGTATGGTCCGCCTTCATATGCGCCATGAAGGCGTCGAATTGCACCGGCCGACCCTCGGCAATCATGTGTCTGATGTAGGTCTCGACGGCCGGCACGTACATCGTTTCGTGAACCAGTACGTCCGCGCCCCGCGCCAGTTCCGCCACGGCCTCGAGCGGTGCGGTGTCGCCGGAAAACGCGATCGAGCGATCCTTGAAGTCGAAGCGATAGCCCAGCGCCGGCTTCACCGGCGGATGCTCGACAAGGATCGCCGACACCTTGACGTTCTCGTCCTGCGTGACCGGGCCGGCAGCGGAGATTTCCTCAACGTCGACCGACGCCAGCGGCTTCATCTGGAAATCCTCGGCCCAGAAATCGACGGTCTGCCTGTAGGCGCGCATGAAATCCTCGGTCATTTGCCTGAGCGGCGGCGGGCCAAAGGCGCGCACGCCGAGCGGCAACCCCTGTATCCAGCCGACGATCAGCAGCGGACCGTACTCAATGTTATGATCGGCATGATGGTGCGTGATGAAGATCGATTTCAGCGCGCTGAACGGGATCCCGGTGCGGGCATATTGGTTGGTAACTCCCATCCCGCAGTCAAGCACATAGGCTGCGCCGTTGTTCAGCATCAGGTGCGACGTCATTTCGCGCGAGCGGCCCGGCACTGGGCCACCGCCGGTGCCGAGCAACACCAGCTTGGTGCCGTTTGCATCCTTCAGCGCGGCTTGCGCTTGTTGCGGGGTCCAGCGCGGCCCATCGGCTTGCGCGGTGCCCGGCTGAACCGTGGCGGCGAGCGCCGGCGCGGCCAATAGACCGGTCAGCAGGTTGCGGCGTGAAAGGGCGGATTGCGACGATGTGTCTGCCATGGCTTCTCTCCCTCGGATTCCGCCCTTGTTGTCGGCTCTCGCCTGATGTGGTCGGGGTGGTACGATGTCGACCATTCGATCACCCGCACAATTTTGCGTAACGCCTGCTGTTGGCCACCTGCCGTGCCCACCATGCGGCATGACATTAACGCCGATCCGAAGCGCTCCCCGGCGGGGTATTCAGGATGGCGTGCCGTCCTCTCGCTCGACAAGATGCTCACGCGAAGGCGCAGGGTCAAACCGATCGGCGAAATATTGCGTTTCCTTGGCCACCAGTCCGTCGCGGAATTCCATGATGCTCACCGTGTATGACGGTCTGCCGTCATAGGTCAGCACGAATTCAGTGACCCAGAGATCGCCGCTGCCGACAATTCGCCGGACCGCAAAACGCTTCCGGTTCGGCTGCAGGAATCTGCTCTCTTGAATGTTGTGCCGGCCGCGGATCCGCTCGCCCGATTGCGGATAATCAAGCACGGCATCCTCGCGATAGATTTCATGTTCGGCCTTGAAATCGCTCGCGTCCGAAGCATCCCAATGGCGCTGCAGCGCCGCCCGCACCGCTCGCTCATCCATCTCGACCTGCGCTCCCGTCGGTCATTTCGGGGACTACTGAATTCGTTGTGCCGCACGCGATTCCGAACGTGGGGCGCCATCGCCGATCGCGCCAGTCGTGCACGACAAGCGACCTCTCACAAGACTGTGAAAACTTACGATCGTCGGCAACGAGACGTTTTCAAAGGCGGCTTGCATCGTGATCGCCCCAGTCCGGATTGAGCGGCCTCAATCGTGCGCGGAGCTGTTGCTTCGCCGTCGCGCAACCGCGCCGGATCGATGTCGTCATAGATTCCGCAGCCAGGCGATGCCGCGGCCGATCAGCCAGCCGACGGCACCGGGGATCCACAGCAGCACCATGAAGAACAGGCAGAGAAAGCCCGTGCCCTCGCCCGCATCGCGCGCCGGCGACACCATATCCATGGGCGCACCGACAAGAAGCGCCGCGCTGGGCAGGCTCATGGCCAAGGTGGCCCCGATCGTCGCCAGACGAAGGGACCGCCACGCCTCGGGCTGCTCGATCAACTTGCCCCGGGTGGCGCTGTAAAGCAGCAGGAAGGGCCATAATGCCATCGTGAGAATGAGCGGCTCCAGGAGCAGCGTGATCGGGTCGGGCAGACGCGGTGGCAAGCCGCCGTACGGGCTGAGATGGATCAGTAAACTCAAGATGTAAGCGATCGGGGCGAGCACCGATGGTCCGAAGGCAAAAATCGCGAAAGCGATGAGCGGCATGAACACCCATTGCACCCCGTGCCTTTGCAGGCTGAGGGGAGGATACCGGGCTGTGCCTCGATCGCGGTTCACGCGGGTCGGCATCGGCGCTCTCCGATGGCTGAAAAGGATATGTGGGCTCACTTGGTGCCTGCACAAGTCATTCTGTTTGCCAACGAAAGAGAGGCGGGGTACCGCTTCGCCTCCAACCCGCCTAACAAGCTCTTATTGTACGCGGAAAGCGCGTCCACGGAGAGGACAAGATGTCGAACCGCCCCGCCTTGGTTCTCTCGGCCGATGAGATCGAGACGCTTCGGCAGGACATTGTCGCGGAAGCGCAGGCGGGGCGGAAGCAGACGGCATGGGACAAGGTGCAGCCGTTGCGAACGGCCCAGCCCCGGCAACCCGAAGCCGCCATGGCATTGCTCATGGTCGTCCACGAGCGATGCCTTGAACGAGAAGCCGCGCTGAGCGTTCTGTCAGAGGTTGCACAATCTCACGATCGGGACGTCCGGATCCTCTCCGCGCTTGGTGAATGCCTGGAAGCCGCGCGCGACATTGATGATCTGAACGCCCCACCACCCGACGATCCGATATTCCGTTCGGCGGTCGAAAAGCTCAACGCCTTTGCGAGGACTTACGAGGGGCAGCCCGAACAGGAACCGATATTTTTCGGGCTCGCGTCAGCGGCGCGGATGCTGGCGCGCCAGCACGACGCGATCGCCGAGCGCAGTTATCGCAAGCTGATAGAGATCGATCCTCGAAATGCCGCCTACCATTACAATCTGGGTCTTTTCCAGAAGACACGGGGCAGCTTCGCAGAAGGCGTGAGGTCGAATCAGATCGCCGCGAGCCTGGCTGACGAAGTCGTCGACGGTTACGAATGGAACCTCGGGATCTGCGCCACGGGAGCCTGGAATGCCGCGGTCGCCCTGGATGTCTGGAAACGCATGGGCCATAAGATCGAGATCGGACGCTTCGGATTGCCGGAAGGCTCATATCCCGCATGCAAGGTGAAGCTCGCCCAGCGGCCGCTGGCAGAGCGTACGGCCGACTGCGATGATCCCGGCGCGGAGGAAACCATCTGGATCGAGCGGCTCAGTCCTTGCCATGGCATCGTCCGCAGCGTGCTCTATCGGAATCTGGGCGTCGACTATGGCGACGTCATTCTCATCGACGGCGCGCCGATCACCTATCACAGCTACGGCGAGGGGCGCGTAGCGGTGTTTCCCCATTTGGCAACGCTCCTTCGGCAGCACTACCAGCTGTTCGATTTTGCCGGCACGCAGGAGACAGCGCGGCAATTGGCGAATCTGAGCGGAGAATTGGACAAGGACGCAGTCATTTATTCGCATTCCGAGAGCGTCGAGATGATGTGCGCGAGTTGCTGGCGCGATCCCGATCGCGATCACAATCATCATGAGAGAATGGAAAAGCTCGTTGTCCGGGGGCGGATTGCCGCACCACCCGACATCGCGCCGGCGCGCCTCCTGGATATGATCGACCGCTCGATCGAGAAACAGGGGCGGTGCCAGCTCTATGCGCCCGACCTTTGCGCTGCAGCGGGATTGATCGCGCGGGAGCGCATCGATCGACGTCGGTTTGCTTTGCTGACGAACAACTAGCGCCATACGCCGCTCGCAGGTATAGTGAAACCTATTGTAAACAAGATCATCGAAGGCAAGTGGGGTCGTGTTCAAATCCTGGTTTGGTCGAAAGTCCGCCGGTCAGCCCGCACCGCAATCTTCCGGTCAGCCGGCGCCGCGCCTGGGTCTTGCGGGAGACCCCTCGATGCCAAAGCGCCCCGAGGGTCCGCGCGTTCCCGCCGGCTATCGCGGGCCGGCGATGATCCTGACGGCGGAGGTCGAAAACATCTCGTCAGCGGCGCTCGAAGCGGCCATCCGGCGCCGCGCACCGCAGATCAATTTCAGCGACACCAAGCCCACGGAGCCGACCAAACCGGATCAACGCCCGACGGCGCTTGGCAACTACCCGGACTTCATCAAAGCCTTGGAGAGTGGGCGGACGCCGCTGCTTTGCGGTGTCACCTACATCCCCAATATCCATCTCGACGGCATGGACAGGCAGAGCTATGTCACATCCTGCTGGTGGTGGCCGGAGACGCGCGAGGTTGTGGCCAGGACCAAGGCACATGCCGTCACTGTCTTGCTCGGCGGGATCGAAGAAACGCCGCCCAAGGAACGAATTCTCCTTGAGATGCAACTCGTCGCGGCGGCGCTCGACGTGCTGAAGTCGGCGACCGCAGTGGTCTGGCCCGACGCCAACGCGATGTGGAAGCCGAAGGATTTCCTCTCCGAGCTGGATCGGGCAAAAGGCGAGCTTCCACACACAATGGCGGTGGCCGTGAAACTGGGCAGGGACACCGAAAACTTACGCCCGGATGGAACGCCGAAATTGTTCGCGCGAACGGACGGACTCAATGCCTTTGGCATCATGGAGGCGGAGTGGCGGGCCTTTGACGGCGAAGTTTCAAAATTGGTCAATTGGATGAGCGGCATTGCTTGGTACCTGATCAACAAGGGAGCGATCATCGCCGATGGTGAGTCGATGGGGTCGGACGCGCCGGGCGTCATGCCGCCCATCATCATTCGCCACGAGCCCTCCACGACCGTTCTCGGCTCGCAGGCCTACGTCGTCTACCCGCAGCACCTCGTTTGAGGGCGATGCTGAGCAGCGATGAAGCGATCTTGCTGAACCAGCAGGGGATCGTCCGTCCAGCACCGCGCCATCCGCCGTTCGTCAACAAAAAAAGAGGCGGGTTACGGCACCATCGCGTTGAAGAACGCGCGCGCTCCCGCGCCATCACCGCCTCAGATCACCCACGCGATCCCCTGAAGCCCCGCAAGAATGAAAGGAGCAAGTCATGGGAAATCTCTCGCTTCCAGGGAACCCCCGGTATCAGCCGAAGGACCTGCAGTCAGTCTTCGGCTACGACAACCTGTTTCGGACTGTTGCTGAAGTAGAAATCGCAACGATGAAAACGTTGGCCGACATCGGGATCATTCCCGAGGCCGATATCGCATCACTCACGCCTGTTGTTGAGCAGGAACTCCTCGCCATTTCGACAACTGAAGTCGATGATGTCGAACGCGAGGTGACCAAGCACGACATTCGCGCATGGGTGCGGATCGCTCAGAGCAAGGTGGACCCAGGGCTTCGGCGCTGGATTCATGTCCCGCTCACGAGCTACGATGCGCTCGACACCGCTCGAGCTCTGCAGTTCGTGCGCGCACACGAAACGGTAAAGCGACTCACGGACCAGGTGATCGGTCTCTTCGTCGCGCAAGTCAATTTATTCGCGCTTCAGCCTCAGATCGGCCGAACCCACGGACAGCATGCGCTGCCCATCACTGTCGGCTTCTGGTTCGCAACGGTCCTCAGCCGGATTCTCACCAACATCCAAAGCGCCAACAGTGCCGCGGAAAAGCTGGTGGGAAAGATCTCTGGCGCTGTCGGCGTCTACAACGCTCAAGTGGGTCTCGGCATTGCAGCGCGTTGCGGTGACAAAACCTTCGAGGAGCGTGTGCTCGAAAAGCTCGGTCTCAAGGCCGCGCCGATCAGTACCCAGATTCTTCCGCCGGAACCGCTCGCTGACTACCTGTTCGCATGCGTCAAGCTTTCCGCTGCCTTCGGCCAGTTTGGTCGAGATGGCCGGCATTTGATGCGGACAGAGATTGCCGAACTCGGCGAACCCTTCGAGAAGGGACAGGTCGGATCGTCAACCATGGCTCACAAGAGGAACCCGATCAACTTTGAGAACCTCGAGGGGACATGGATCAAGAACCAGGTTGAATTCGGCAAGGTTCTGGCGACGATGGTCAGCGAACACCAGCGTGATCTGGTCGGCAGCCCAGTCGCTCGGGATTTCCCGACGATTGTGGTCAATCTGGTCAATCAACTCAACCTACTGCTGCGCGAAGCGAGCGGGAAACCGTTCATCTCGCGACTCGCGGTCGACGAAGCGTCGCTCAAGCGAAACTTCGAAGCTCAAGGTGATGCCATTCTTGCCGAGCCGATCTACATCGCTCTCCAGATGGCAGGCTATGAAGGAGACGCTCACGAGTTGGTGAATCACATCGCCATGCCACATTCAAGGCAGGCTGGAGTCTCGCTTCTCGAAGCGACGCAATGGGCGCTTCAGCAGCAGTCGGCAGACCTGGTGTGGAGAAAAATCCCGCCGCAGACGATCAACATGCTCAGCAAGCCGGAGACCTATATCGGTGCCGCTGCAGCGAAGGCTCGTGAAATCGCCAGGCGTGCCGAGGCTTACCTCAAGGCGTAGTTATCATGTCGAAGTTCGCAAGAAGGCCATCAGACCTGTTCGGGAAAACCTGACAGGTCTTTTCTTGCCCACTCGCTCCCCTGAAAAACCTCGTCCTGAGGAGCATTCGTGTCGGTATTCCTTCGCCCATCATTACGAATGTCAGATCCAAAACCACGTTAGGAACTATGTTCGACCGCGCCCGATCGCATCGGGAGCTTTCCCGCCATGGTCACGTTCGCGCGGTTGCCGCAAGCGCCGCGGCTGCGGCAAGCTTGTGTTTGGCCTGCCAGGGCGGCCCGACGGCTCGGCCCATCGCACGGAGGACAGCGTCGACATCCCCGCCGCCGAGCGTCGCTGCTGCGCCGTGAAAGACACGCTCGCGGTCGTACCAATGCACGGACCATCCGCGGGCCTCGGCCGCGGTCGCCAGGGCCTCGCGATACATGACGGAGTCCGCGACGTTCGCCGCGCGCGTGTCGACGATCCGCTGCTCGGTCGTTGTCGGGAGCGCGGGGCAGGCGCGGATGGCGATGCCGGCGATCGGCATGGTCACCGCCGCGGCGAGCGTCTCCAGGCCTTCGCGCGCGCCGCGCGCGGCGGACAGGCGCACACGTTCGACCAGCGCCACGGCCTCAGGGAGCGACATCGGCCGCGCCCAAGCGCTGTTGACGTAGCGGCCCACCGCCCACGATCCTTCGTGGTGGTATGGGTGCGTCGGCAGATCATGGGTGAGGTCGATGCGTCGGCGATCGAGCAGCGCGCCGCCGGGCCCGACCGTGACGAGCATTGCCGAGTTGCCATGCTCGGCGACGCCGACTGCCGCATGTTCCACGCGCGCTTTCGCCACCTGTTCCTCCGTGAGACTCTGAGCATGGAGGCAGATATAGCGCATCCATTGTCAGTGCATTGAATTGCGGCGCGAGATTTGTCCGGCGGGCGGGCGGGCGCATCGGCCGCTGCCCGACGAGCAAATCGCTCGTGTTGTTTGCGACGCTCGATCGCGCTCGTTTTGCCTTTCAGGCCGCGCCGGAATCGCCTGCGCGTAAAATCAAAATTCATGAAGCAATTCAACGCTGATTCTACTGTCCAGTCCTCCCGCGAAAAATATTTCGCTTCTGTTTTTCAGAAACATGTGATTTGTTCTCGCCATCCCACCCTGAGAAGAGGGGCGGCTCGCGATCGTCACGAACGTTGGGGTGGGATGCGGTGGACGCGGCAGCGTCGCGCGCGCCAAGGTGGTCGCAGGGCGGGGTCAAATCCGTGAGCGAGACCAGCGTGCAAGACGAACGGCGCTGAGCGTACGTCGAAGTCGTGTGGTCCTGGCATCCGTTGCTGATGCCAAGCCTCGCGGAGGTCAGCGACCCAACCGGGCGTCAGGTGGCCATTCAATCCGTGCGGCGACGGTGGCAAAAAGGAACTCGTCACCGGGGAGATCACGTATAAGACGTAAAACCATTGCGTGGGGAATGCCGGATGATTCCGGTGCCTCCGCTGTGAATACTGGTGCGCATACTCAAACTACCCCAGCGCGCGCCAGGCTGCGGGTGCATTGGGCACCCGGCATTCCCCGCGCCCTCTGATTTTCAGGGCGACACGAACAAACAATCATCTCGGGGCCGTCATGGCCTGCGAGCGCGAAGCTGTGTCTGTATGCTGGAATTCCATTCATTGAGATTATCGAAGGCGCATTGCCACACGCTCGAGTGTCATCGCCCGCCTTGTGCGCAATTGCGCACAGGAGCGGGCGAGCCAGTACTCCGAGACGTCAGTGACGAATCCGAGAAGCCGCGGCGTACTTGACCCCCCGCATGCGCGGGGGATGACGGTCAGCGCGAGGCGCGACGGCGACGAAACTGGCTCCGTCATTCCGGGGCGATGCGAAGCATCGAACTACGATGTGCAATTGCACATCGGAGAATCTCGAGATTCCGGGTCTGGTCCTTCGGACCATCCCGGAATGACGGACAAACGGATTGCTGCGTTGGCGCTCGCAGTGACGGACGTCACAGCAATGACCTGCGCCTCGCCCTCACGCCGCCTTCGCCGCCGCGCCATGCGCGTGCTTGTCGATGGCGTCGATGATCTGCGGCCACATCGGGATCGGCAGCGCGTGGCCCATGCCCGCGATCATCAGCAGTTTGGCGCCGGGAATCGAGGCCGCGGTGTCCTTGCCGCCTTCGGGCCGCACCAGCGGATCGACCGTGCCGTGAATGACCAGGGTCGGCGCCTTCACCGCATGCAGGCGCTCCTTGCGGCTGCCGGAGGCGAGGATTGCGCGCAGCTGGCGTCCGACCCCGGCCGGATTGAGGCCCCGCGCAAAGCAAAGCTCGGCGCGCGCGGCGTCGCGCGCTTCGTCCTCGGGGAAACGGCCGACGCGCAGCACCTTCCAGGTCTTGGCGAAGCGCTCGATATAGTCCGCCTTCGTCGCCGGCGGCGGCGCCATCAGCATGGCGGTGGCTTCCCGGCTCGGCGGCGGCACTTTCGGGTTTCCGGTGGTCGACATGATCGAGGTCAGCGAACGCAGGCGCGGTGGAAACGAGATCGCGATCTCCTGGGCGATCATGCCGCCCATGGAGGCGCCGACCAGATGCGCCGACTTGATGCCGAGCGCGTCCATCAGGCCGATCGTATCCTGCGCCATGTCGTGCAGTTTGTAGGGGGCTGCGACCGGAATGTGGAAGACGCGCAGCTTGAACAGTTCGAGCGGGGTCAGGCGTTTGCCGCCGTGCAGCTTGCCGGACTGGCCGACATCGCGGTTGTCGAAGCGGATGACGCGAAAGCCGCGCGCGGCGAGCTGCGCGCAGAAATCGTCGTCCCACAGCACCATCTGGGCGCCGAGCCCCATGATCAGCAGCATCGGCTCGGCCTTGGGGTCGCCGAAAATCTCGTAACAGATGTCGATACCGTTGGCGCGCGCGATCTGCGGCGGTTGATGGGCGAGGGGGCTCACGATGGTATTTCCTTAGCTGGCGCGTTATTAGCGGTGGACAGCCGTGCTTTGAGCGAACTCTATGCCATGGTTTGGCGTAGCATTGAAGGCACTCGAGCGCTGCTTCCGCAACCGGCCCGCGCCCCTGATGTTGACCGTGCTGTCGTCAGGGTGTGGTATGGCCGAAAAGAAGGGCATCGAAGCCCTCGTGACAATCGGAGGACGCCAATGGCCGACAAGAGCAACGATCCGCTCGCGTTATGGCAAAAGATGATGGGCGAGATGGAGAAGGGGTTCAATGCCTTCGCCAATCAGGCAATGGCCTCGCCGCAATTCTCGAAGGCGGTGAATCAGGTGGGCGGGGCCACGGCGGGTGCCCAAAAGCAGCTCGGCGAGCTCATGGAAAAATATCTCATCAGCATGAACATGCCGAGCCGGTCGCAGCTGGTCGGCATGGCCGAGCGGCTGCAGTCGATCGAAGGGCAGCTCGGCGAAATCAAGACGCTGCTGCTGCAGATGAACGGCATCTCCGGCATGACCAAGGACAGCGTTGCCGCAGCGCCGCGGCCGCCGCGCACCAAGCGGCCGGCGGCATCGCCGGTCGGGGAGCCAAAATGAACGCGGCCGCGGGACTTGATCTGGCCTCGATCCCGGATCGGATCCAGTCCGAGGTGCAGCGCGCGATCCAGCGCAGCATCAAGGGTGTGGAATATCTCGCGAGTTCGGGCCCCGCGCTCGGCTCGACGCCGAAGGATACCTTGAGCGCCCGCGGCACGATGAACCTCTATCACTACCGACCGATCGCGGACGAAATCTACCGCGTGCCGATCCTGATCGTGATGGCGACCACCAATCGCGGCTACATCCTCGACCTCGTGCCCGGCCAGAGCTTCATCGAGTTTCTCCTCAAGCGCGGCTACGACGTCTACATGCTGGACTGGGCCGCACCGAAGCCCGAGGAGAAATCCCTGCGAATGGAGGATTATGTCCTCGATTTCATCCCGCATTGCATCAGCCGCGTGCAGGAGGATTCCGGCGAACGCGACGTGTCCGTCATCGGCTACTGTTTCGGCGGCGTGTTGTCCTTGCTGTACGGCGCGATCTTTCACGACGGGCCGATCAAGAACCTGGTTCTGTTCACCACCCCGATCGATTTCCGCGAAATGAAGCTGTTCCAGAACTTCTCGGACCGTCGCTATTTCGACGTCGACCGTCTGGTCGATACGGTCGGCAACGTGCCGCCGGAAATGATCCTGTCCTCGTTCGAGATGTTGCGGCCGGCCTCGCGCGCCGCGAGTCAGATCCAATTGTGGGAGAACATCTGGAACGACGAGTTTGTGAAGTCCTTCCGGATGTTCGATCGCTGGGCGACCGACACGCTGCCCTTGGCCGGCGAATATTTCCGCACCATCACCAAGGACCTGATGTGGGACAACAAGCTCTTCAATGACACCATGACGGTCGGCGGCCGCAAGGCGCCGCTTGTCAATATCACAGTGCCGCTCCTCCATGCGGTCGCCGAGCACGACCACATCGTGCCCTACGAGGCGGCGCGTCACCTGATCGCCAAGGTCGGATCGACCGACAAGGAAGAGGTCATGCTCAAGGGCGGCCATGTCAGCCTGGTCGCCGGCGCCAACGCGATTCGGCGGCTGTGGCCGAAACTGGACTCCTGGTTGGCGGGGCGATCGACATGAGCGACACGCGTTCCTATCCCCGTTCCGTCAAGCTGGATGCCGGTGACATCGAATTTCGCCTGATGTCGCGCGCCGACGAAGCCGCGGTGCTCGACTTCGCGAAACAGCTGCCGACCCACGATCTCCTGTTCCTGCCGCGCAACATCAGCCAGCCGAAAGTGCTGTCGGCCTGGGTCGGCGAGATCGAGCATGGCGCGATCACGAGCCTGCTCGCACTCAGGGGCGCTGTGGTGGTCGGCTGCGGCACGCTGGTGCGGGATCCGCATTCCTGGTCGCCCCATGTCGGGGAAATCCGGATGGTGGTGTCGCAGGACGTGCGCGGGCAGGGGGTCGGGCGGGCGCTGTCGCAGGAGACGTTTGCGCTCGCGTTAGGCGCGGGGCTGGAGAAGCTCACCGTGCAGATGACGGTCGACCAGCAGGCGGCGATCGCCTTGTTCGAGAGCCTGGGATTCCGCGCCGAAGCGCTGCTGCGCGGCCATGTCCGGGATGTCGACGGGAAAACCCACGATATCGTCGTGCTCGGGCACAATATCGCGCAGGTCCAGGCCCAGCTCGAGGCCTACGGACTGCCGGGCGCCGTCGCGCAGTGACTCGCCCGGCCGCCGTCGGTTTGGGCAAATCGACCGTTTTTCAGGCGATCACGATTTCGTGATATCGCGGTGCAACAATCGTGTTGCGACGCACCATTAACCGTGACATAAGAGTTCTGCCCCGGGCCGATCTGGACGGGGTGAGCCCATAGCTCAACACTGAGGATGGAGAGACCCCAATGACCACCGATACCAACAGCGTGCTCGACAGCGTCAAGGAAGCCTTTGCCCCCATGACCGAGGCCTTCAAGAACCTCCAGACCATGGAAGTTCCCGAGGCTGCGCGCGAGTTCGTGAAGAAGACCGCCAACACCGCCAAGGACCGCGCCGCCGACGTGTTCGCGGGTTCTGAGAAGGTGACGGCCGCGATCGAGACTGCGGTTGCCGACTCCGTCAGCGAGGCCGCCAAGATCAGCCGTAACCTCCAGCAGGCGATGTACCAGGATGCCGAAGCCTTCTTCGAAGGTCTCGACAAGCTGGCGTCTGCCAAGACCATCAACGAGGCGGTCCAGATCCAGTCCGAGTTGATCCGTTCGCGCAGCGAAGCGTTCGTCACGCGGGCGAAATCGACCACCGAATACCTGAGCAAGCTCGCGGCCAGCAGCGCGAAGACCGCCCAGGACAACCTGTCCAAGGTCTACACCAAGTCCGCCTGATCCGGATTGCCGACGACCGTTGAGTTCAAGGCCCGCTTCGCGCGGGCCTTCTTTTTTGAGTGCATCCGCATAGATCAGCCTGCACACCCTCATGGTGAGGAGCCGCGCGAGGCGCGGCGTCTCGAACCATGAGGCCCACATGCGGGCCTCATCCTTCGAGACGCGCTTCAAGTGAAGCGCTCCTCAGGATGAGGGTCTTCGTTCATCTGAAGGCCGCCATGACCACCATCGGCACATTTCCCTTCGACGCTCCCGCCGACGCCGCCCGCGCCGCCGAGCTCAAGCGCGTCAAGGCCTTAGCGACGCTGGTGCTGGTCGCGACGCTGGCGCTGTTTGCGATCGCAAAGGCGCTCGTGAACGTCCATCCGGCCTTCGGTTTCGTCGCGGCCTTCGCTGAGGCTGCAACCATCGGCGGATTGGCCGACTGGTACGCCGTGGTGGCGCTGTTTCGAAGGCCGCTCGGATTGCCGATTCCGCACACCGCGATCATCCAGAGCAACCAGCATCGCATCGCGGACAAGCTCGGCGAATTCATCGAGGTGCATTTTCTCGCAGCCGGACCTGTCGACGCGAGGCTGCGCCAGATCGATTTCGGCGCCTTCATCGCCGACTGGCTGCGCGACCGGAAGCGCAGCGACGATCTCGCCCGCTTCGCGCTGCGGCTGTTGCCCGAGGCGTTCGCGGCGACCGAAAGCTCCGGGCTGATGACGTTCATCGTGCGGCGGATGACCGCGCAACTACAGGCGATCGATCTGGCGCCGCTGGCCGCGGGCACGCTGCGCGCGTTCGTCGAGGAAGGCCGGCACCAGGCGCTGCTCGACGATGTCCTGCGCATCGTCCACGACGCGCTGACCACGGCCGAGACCATGGCGATGATCCGCGAGAAGATCCGCGGCGAATTGCCGACGCTCCTAAGGTTCTATCGTGCCGACAAGTTCCTGGTGAACAAGATCATAGCTTCCGCGAGCGCATTCTTCGCGGAGGTCGCCCGCGATCCGAAACATCCGTTCCGCGGCGAGTTCGATCGCATGGTGTTGTCGTTCGTCGACAGACTAGCCAGCGACCCGGCCTATGCCGTCCGCATCGACGGCTTGAAGCGCGACCTCCTGGCGCGTCCGGAGCTGGGCGATCTCGCGCGCAGCATCTGGTCGAACGCGCGGTCCTTCGTCGAGCGCAGCGCATCAGGCGAAACGCAGGTGCTGCGCAATCAGCTCGCGCGGATGTTTGTCGCCGCGGGCGAAGCGCTGGCGCAGGATGGCGAATTGCGCGCCGAGATCAATCAGGGTCTGGTCACCGTGCTCAAGAGCATCATCGACGAGCAGAAGAGCGGTGTGTCGAGCTTCATCTCCGACCAGGTCAAGTCGTGGAACATGGCGCAGCTGATCTCGGTGATCGAAGTCAACATCGGCAAGGACCTGCAATACATCCGCTTCAACGGCTCGCTGATCGGCGGGCTCGCGGGACTTGCGCTTTACACCGTGGAATTCGCTCTCAGGTTGTTGTGACCTTTTGATCACGCCGATTTGTTTTCGATTTTGAGGCCATTGTACGGCGGCCGGTCTCAAGCTTGAATGCGGATGTCAGCTCACTGGTCTAATTTTTCCAAACTTCGGAAACCAAAGGGCACAAGCAAGCGTATGACAAGAGGAACGCTTTGTTGATCGAGAGTTTTATTGCGGTGCGGAACGATTGCGCGATGTATGCGTCATCGGGACGGGCCAATGAGCCGGGACCTTCCGGCAAAAGAGGAATTTGAATGTCCGCGACCATCCATGCCTTGAAGCCGCCGTCCCGTACGTTGATGTTTCTGGAAGGGCGGGCCCTGCACGAGTTCGGGGCGTTGATCGGTGCCCTGCCGCTTCTGAGCCTCGCGCCGCGCGGCGACGGTCACCCCGTGCTGGTGCTGCCCGGTCTGGTCGCCTCCGACGTCTCGACGCGGCCGCTGCGCAGCTTCCTGCGCAACCGCGGCTACAAGGTCTCAGGCTGGCGCCAGGGGCGCAATCTCGGCCTGCGTGAAGGCGTACAGGACGCGATGGTGGATCTCGTGCGGGAGCTCAACGACAGCCATGGCCGCAAGGTCAGCCTGGTCGGCTGGAGCCTCGGCGGCCTCTATGCCCGCCAACTCGCCAAGATGATGCCGGATCGTGTGCGCTCGGTGATCACGCTCGGCAGCCCGTTCGCCGGTCATCCGAAATCGACCAATGCCTGGCGGGTGTACGAACTCGCCAGCGGCCGCCGCGCCGACGAGGACGACCCGCGGTTCGGCGGATCGCTCTCGGACCCGCCGCCGGTGCCGACCACCGCGATCTTCAGCCGCACCGACGGCATCTGTGCCTGGCAGGGCTGCATGGAAAAGACCTCGGCGATGTCCGAGAGCATCGAGGTCGAGAGCAGCCATTGCGGCATGGGCCATCACCCCGCGGTGGTCTATGCGGTCGCCGACCGTCTGGCACAGCCGGAAGGCGCATGGGCGCCGTTCAACCGCGGCGGGCTGTGCAGCCTGATTTATCCCGATCCGTACCGCAAAGCTGCCTAGCGGCATTGTTTGCTATCCAACAAAAGCGGTATGCGTTAAGGCATGCCGCTTTCGCGCATCATCGAGCAGCTCAAGCGCGAACCCTCCCGCACGGGCTCGATCGTCATCACGGTGTTCGGCGACGCCATTGTGCCGCGCGGCGGCTCGGTGTGGCTCGGGACGCTGCTGGAATTCTTCTCTGCAATCGATATCGACAGCAGCGTGGTGCGGACCGCGATGTCGCGTCTGACCGCGGACGGCTGGCTCGAACGCAGCAGGATCGGCCGCAACAGTTTCTATCGGCTGGCGGAGCGGGGGCAGCAGACCTTCGAGGCGGCGACGCGTCACATCTATGACCCACCGCCGTCGGACTGGACCGGACGGTTCGAACTGCTTTTGATCGGAAGTACAGGCGACCGCGATGCCGCGCGCGAGGCGCTACGAAATGCGGGTTTCGGCAGCCCGTTGCCGGGCGTGTGGGTCGCGCCTTCGGGCGTGCCGGTGCCGGACGAGGCTGCGCAGGCGATCCGGCTGGAAGTTTCCGCCGAAGATGACAGCGGACGACGGCTGCTCAGCGAAAGCTGGCCGCTCGATCGCACCGCGGACGCCTATCTGAAGTTCATGAAGACGTTCGAGCCGCTGCATGACCGGCTCGACCGCGGCGAGGCTCTGTCGGATATCGACGCCTTTACCGCCCGCATCCTCCTGATTCACCACTACCGGCGGGTGGTGCTGCGCGATCCGCTCTTGCCGGGCCCGTTGTTGCCATCGGAATGGCCCGGCCGGGCGGCGCGCAAGCTGTGCAGCGAAGTCTATCGGACCCTCTTGCCGGCGTCCGAGCACTGGCTCGACCGGCACGCAATCAACGAGACAGGGCCGCTCCCGGGCGCGGGCGACGGTCTGGCCCGTCGCTTCGGGGATTAATGTGTTACAGAAATATATTGCATGACGATATTTTTGTAATATATTGACACCTAATGAACTCTGGGAGGTCGGCGCATGTATACGCAAGCGCTCAATACGTCAGAGGCCGAAGACCGCAACATCGAGGACGCCGGCCGCGCGGCGGCGTTCCAGGCGCGGGTCGATGCCGAAGAACGCATCGAGCCGAACGACTGGATGCCGGCGGCCTACCGCAAGACCCTCACCCGCCAGATCTCGCAGCATGCGCATTCCGAAATTGTCGGCATGTTGCCCGAGGGCAACTGGATCACCCGCGCGCCGAGCCTGCGCCGAAAGGCCGCACTGCTCGCCAAGGTGCAGGATGAGTGCGGGCATGGCCTCTATCTCTATGCCGCCGCCGAGACGCTCGGCGCCTCGCGCGAAGATCTCGTCGACCTGATGCTGTCCGGCAAGGCGAAATATTCCTCGATCTTCAACTATCCGACATTAACCTGGGCGGACATCGGCGTGATCGGCTGGCTGGTCGATGGCGCGGCAATCATGAACCAGATTCCGCTGTGCCGCTGTTCGTACGGACCTTATGCGCGCGCGATGATCCGCGTCTGCAAGGAGGAGTCGTTCCACCAGCGTCAGGGCTACGAGATCATGCTGAAACTATCGCGCGGCTCCGAAGAGCAGAAGGCGATGGCGCAGGAGGCGCTGAACCGCTGGTGGTGGCCGGTCCTGATGATGTTCGGTCCGCCCGACACGGCGAGCCAGCACAGCGACGCCTCGACCAAGTGGAAGATCAAGCGCTTCTCCAATGACGAGTTGCGGCAGAAATTCGTCGATGCCACCGTGCCGCAGGCGCAGTATCTCGGGCTGACCATCCCCGATCCCGGCCTCAAGCAGGACGCGGACGGGCATTGGGTCTACGGCGAAATCGACTGGAACGAATTCAAGCAGGTATTGGCCGGCAACGGCCCGTGCAACCGCGACCGCATGGCGGCGCGGCGCAAGGCCCATGCCGAAGGCGCCTGGGTGCGCGAGGCGGCCGCCGCCTATGCCGAGAAGCGCAAGTTCCGGCAGGCGGCGCAGGCTGCGGAATGAGGATCAAGGGAGGTCTCGATGTCGACGCCGAATACGCCGCTGTGGGAAGTCTTCATCAGGAGCCGCAACGGACTTGCCCACAAGCATTGCGGCTCGCTGCATGCCTCGGACGCCACCCTGGCGCTGCAGGCCGCGCGCGATATCTACACCCGCCGCGGCGAGGGGCTGTCGATCTGGGTGGTGCCGTCGAGCGCGATCACGGCTTCCGATCCGGCCGAGAAGGGCATGATGTTCGAGCCGGCGGAGAGCAAGATCTACCGGCATCCGACGTTCTACGAGGTGCCGGAAGAAGTCGGGCATATGTGAATGTCAGACCCTCATGGTGAGGGGACGTTCTCAAGGTCTTAATCCCGTCATTGCGAGCGCAGCGAAGCAATCCATCTCACCGCGTAAAGGAAGAATGGATTGCTTCGTCGCAAGTGCTCCTCGCAATGACGCCGATGATATAGCGCGAGCAGGTAAGAGCATGGCCGTTGCTTCCATCTCCGTCTCCGAAACGCCGCTGGTGCTCTACGCGCTGCGCCGAGCCGACGATGCGCTGGTGCTCGGCCATCGCCTGTCCGAATGGTGCGGCCATGGGCCGATGCTGGAAGAGGACATGGCGCTCTCCAACATGGCGCTCGATCTCATCGGCCAGGCGCGCGAGCTCTATGGCTACGCCGCTCTCGTCGAGGGCAGGGATAATGACGAGGACAAGCTCGCCTATTTGCGCGACGTCAGGCAGTACCGCAATCTCCTGCTGGTGGAGCAGCCGAACGGCGACTTCGCGCGCACCATGGTGCGGCAGCTGTTCTACGCGGCCTTTGCCGATCCCTACTGGCGCGCGATGATGGCGTCGAACGACGCAACGCTCGCCGCGATCGCCGCCAAGTCCGAGAAGGAAAGCGCCTATCATTTGCGGCATGCGTCGGAATGGATCATCCGGCTCGGCGACGGCACCGCGGAGAGTCACGCCCGCGCGCAAGGCGCGATCGACGATCTCTGGGCCTTCACCGGCGAGATGTTCTCGGTCGACGAGGCCGAGCGCGGCCTGATCGACAAGGGAACAGTGATTGATCCGGCTTCGCTCTTGCCGATATGGCGCGCGACGGTGTCGCGCGTCGCCAAGGAGGCGACGCTCACGCTGCCCGAGAGCGACTGGATGCAGCAGGGCGGCCGCTTCGGCCGGCACTCGGAACATCTCGGCCACCTCCTCAGCGAGCTGCAATCGATGCAGCGCACCTTCCCGGGCGCCACATGGTAGAGCTCGCGACCCCTGATGCCGAACTTGCCCAGCGTGCGTGGGACGCCGCGGCCGCTGTCGTCGACCCCGAGATTCCGGTGTTGAGCATCGCCGATCTCGGCGTCCTGCGCGCCGTCGATATCAGGGACGGCCGCGTCGAGGTGGCGATCACGCCGACTTACTCCGGCTGTCCCGCGATGAACATGATCGCGCTGGAAATCGAGCTGGCGCTGCAGCGCGCGGGCTTTCGTCACGCCAAGGTGCGCACCGTGCTGTCGCCAGCCTGGACCACGGACTGGATGAGCGAGGAGGGGCGGCGCAAGCTGAAGGCGTACGGCATCGCGCCGCCGCTGCCGGCAAGCTCCCGCCGCGCTCTGTTCGGCATCCAGCAGGTTGCCTGCCCGCAATGCGGCTCCGACAACACCGAGCTGCTGTCCGAATTCGGCTCGACCTCCTGCAAGGCGCTGTGGCGCTGCAAGAGCTGTCGCGAACCCTTCGACTATTTCAAGTGTCACTGATCATGTCCGCATCCGCGCCCCGCTTCCACCGCCTCACGGTCGACGACCTGCGCCGCGAATCCGACGATGCGGTATCGATGACGTTTGCGATCCCGAACGATCTCGCCGACGACTATCGCTTCGCGCCGGGGCAATATCTGACCCTGCGCACGACGCTCGACGGCGAGGAGGTGCGGCGCTCCTATTCGATCTGCTCCGGTCCCGATGACGGCGAGCTGCGCATCGCGGTGAAACGGGTCGATGGCGGCGCATTCTCAGGCTGGGCCGCCGAGGAACTGAAGCGCGGCGATGCGCTCGACGTGATGACGCCGACGGGGCGTTTCGGCGTCGCACCGGCGCCGGATCAGGCGCGTATCCATGTCGGCTTTGCCGCGGGAAGCGGCATTACGCCGATCCTGTCGATCATCAGGGGTGTGCTGGCGCGCGAGCCGAACAGCCGCTTCTTCCTGTTCTACGGCAACCGCACCACGGCAGGCATGCTGTTCCGCGAGGCGCTGGAGGAATTGAAGGACCGCTTCATCGATCGCTTCTCGATGTTCCATGTCATCTCCGGCGAGGAGCAGGACATTCCGATCCTGCACGGCCGCCTCGACGGCGAGAAGGTGAGGGTGCTGCTGCGTTCGCTGGTGCCGGCCTCCACGATCGACCATGTCTTCATCTGCGGGCCGACCGGCATGAGCGAGGAAATCGAAACAACCTGTCGCGATCTCGGCATCGCCGAGGAACGCATTCACGTCGAGCGCTTCGTCTCCGGGCTCGGCGGCAAGCCGCGGCCCAAGGTGGCGGTCGCTGTGTCGGCGCCGGCGAAGGCGTTTGCTTCGTTGATCATCGACGGCAAGCGGCGCGAGGTGCCGGTCGCCGACGGCGAGGCCATCCTCGACGCGGCGCTGCGCGGCGGCGTCGATCTGCCGTTCGCCTGCAAGGGCGGCATGTGCTCGACCTGCCGGGCCAAGCTGGTCGAGGGCAAGGCCGAGATGGAAGTGAACTATTCGCTGGAGCCCTGGGAATTGCAGGCCGGCTTCATTCTCACCTGCCAGGCGCGCCCCACCACGGACAGAGTCGTGGTGGACTACGATCACGTGTAGACGCGCGGCACGTCATTCAGCGGCGCGGGACTCGCGACTTCGTGGCGCCCATCCCTCATCCTGAGGAGCATCGCGCAGCGATGCGTCTCGAAGGATTGAGGCCACCGTCGGGCCTTCATGGTTCGAGACGGCGCGCTATGCGCGCCTCCTCACCATGAGGGTCATCAGCGCTGTGATCGGCGTGATGCGAGTTGTTTCAGCGCTGCGTAATCGCCTCTTATGAAGGCTTCCTTCTTCGCCCTGCCCCACTTCTTGAGCTTGCGTTCGTTCTCGATTGCGTCAGTGACGCGCTCGAACCACTCCGAGAAGACCAGCGTAACGGGCCGGCGCGTCGCGGTGTAGCCGCCAAAGGTCCCGTCATTGTGTTGAGCAATTCGCACTTCCAACGAAGTGCGCGTTGTCCCGATGTAGTAGCTTCCGTCCGCGCATCTGAGAATATAGAGAAAGGCGCCTTCAGCCACGTTCATTCCCCTCACGCGACGATTTATCACCTCATCCTGCGGAGCGGCGTCCTCGCCGCGTCTCGAAGGATGAGGCCACCGTCCAGCCTCATGGTTCGAGACGCCACGCTACGCGCGGCTCCTCACCATGAGGGATGGCTAATCCTTCGGCCGCTTGTCAAACAGCCGCTTGGCCTTGCCGAGCGAGCGTTCCAGCGTGTCGGGCGCGACCACCTTGACCCGCGAGGTGATGCCGATGGTATTCTTGATGTGGGTGGAGATGCGATCGGCGTGGTCGGTCAGCCCAAAGCCGTCCCAGCTTTCGGGGCGCGCCTCGGCGATAATGGTCAGTTCGTCCATGCGTCCTTCCCGGGTCAGCTCGAGAATGAAATGCCCACCGCACCAGTCGGTGGCGAGCAGGACTTCCTCGATCTGGGTCGGAAACAGATTGACCCCGCGCAGGATGATCATGTCGTCGGAGCGGCCTGTGACCTTCTCCATCCGCCGCATGCCCGGTCGCGCCGTGCCCGGCAGCAACCGCGTCAGGTCGCGCGTGCGATAGCGGATCACCGGAAAGCCCTGCTTGGTGAGCGAGGTGAAGACCAGTTCGCCCATGTCGCCGTCGGGCAGCACCCGTCCGGTGTCGGGATCGATGATCTCGGGATAGAAATGATCCTCCCAGATATGCAGGCCGTCCTTGGTCTCGATGCACTCCTGCGCGACGCCAGGGCCGATCACCTCGGAAAGACCGTAGATGTCGGTGGCGTCCATGTCGAAGGCGTCCTCGATCTCGGCGCGCATCGCATTGGTCCAGGGCTCGGCGCCGAAAATGCCGACCTTGAGCGAGCATTGCCGCGGATCGAGCCTGTGGCGCTTGAACTCGTCGAGGATGGCGAGCATGTAGCTCGGCGTTACCGTGATGATGTCGGGCTTGAAATCGTTGATGAGCTGCACCTGGCGCTCGGTCATGCCGCCGGAAATCGGCACCACCGTGCAGCCCAGATGCTCGGCGCCGTAATGCACGCCGAGGCCACCGGTGAACAGGCCATAACCATAGGCGTTGTGGATGATCATGCCGCTGCGCCCGCCCGCGGCGCGGATCGAGCGGGCCATCACGGTCGACCAGGTCTCGATATCGTCCTTGGTATAGCCGACCACGATCGGTTTGCCGGTGGTACCCGAGGAGGCGTGGACGCGCACCAGTTGTTCGCGGGGGACGGCGAACATGTTGAAGGGATAGTTGTCACGCAGATCCGTCTTGATGGTGAACGGAAATTTCGCAAGGTCGGATAGTTGTCGGAAATCGGACGGGTGCACGCCGGCCCTGTCGAAGGCCTTCTTGTAATGTGCGACGTTGTCATAGGCATGCCTGAGTGACCAGGCGAGGCGCTTTTCCTGCAGCGTCATGATTTCGTCGCGCGAGGCGCGCTCGACGTCATCCATCTCCGGCGTGTAGCCGCCGGCTTTCGATTTAAGCTTGGGTGAAGCCATGGTGTTTCCCTGAGCGTTTCCTCAACATTCTACTTTTGATTGTCGTTGTCGGTTTGTCCTGATGGCACCAGCGCGCCGCCGATGCTGCGGGAATGGCCGCGAAATTCGGCGATCACGGTCGCATCAGCGGTGACGCTGACGTCATAGATCCCGGATCGGCCGCTGCGCGAGATTTCCCGCGCGCTCGCAACCAGCCGGTCGCCGAGCTTGCCGGGTCGGATGAAGGTGATCGCGCCTTGCGCCGCCACCGCGCGTTCGTTGTGCGAATTGCAGGCAAAGGCGAAGGCGGAATCGGCGAGCGTGAAGATGAAGCCGCCATGGGCGATGCCGTGGCCGTTGACCATGTGGGGCTGGATGGTCATGGCGAGCGTCGCCTGGCCCGCCCTGACGTCGACGATCGCCATGCCGAGCCCCTGGCTCGCATTGTCGTCTTTCCACATCGCGTCCGCGCAGGCGCGCGCGAGGTCGTCCGCCGTGAGCTTCGCCGTGAGGTTCACCGCGGCGTCCTCGCCCGTGAAGGTAACCGTCTGTCGACCGGTTGGCCTGGATGCAAATCGCTCTCCCTGTGATCGTCGGGCCCGTTACAACAGCCGTCTTGACCCTGATGGAACCAGTCTTAACGAGCCGGTCCTTGGAACCAGTCTTAAAACCCAGTCTTGGGGCGAGTTAACGATGCTGTCAACGACCCCCAACCCCAGGATATTGGGAAGAAATCTGCTGTCGTTTCGTGCATTGGCAGCAGCTTTGTTCTCTCTCGCTGCGGATCAGCGAAGGCTTCATTCTTAAGTCTGCGCCGCTGTGGACGGGTCATGCGCGCTGACCTTATATCCCGGCGGCTGGTGCGGAACTTGCGTGTTTTCGGCTTCCGAAACGGCCGCAGCAGGCAACCTCACATCAGGGATGGTCAGGTGCAGGACAGCGCTCATATCGTGGTGTGGGGCGGATTGTTGGTCGGCCTTGCCTATGGCGCCGTGGCTCTCCTGAGCGGCTTCTGCCTGCTCTCCAGCCTGCGCGGCTGGTGGGCCGAGGGCGATAGTCGGCTGATCAGGACCTTTGCGCTGGCGCTTGGCGTCGCCATCGCCGGCACCCAGCTTCTCGCCGCTGGTGACATCGTCGATCTCGGCAAATCGATCTATCTTCAAGCCTCGTTCTCCGCGCCGTTGATCTTTGTGGGCGGCCTTCTGTTCGGCTACGGCATGGTGCTGGCGAACGGCTGCGGCTCGCGGGCGCTGGTTCTGCTCGGCCGCGGCAATCTGCGTTCGCTCGTCGTCGTGCTCGTGCTCGGGATTGTCGCGCAGATGACGCTGAAGGGCCTGATCGCACCGGTTCGCATCGCGCTCCTGCAGGCCACGCAGGCGACGCCGAAAGTCATTTCAATTCCGGTGCTGCTGTCGTCGATGGGACTGGCCGATAGCTTCGCGCGGACACTGGCGGCGTCCGTGATGGCCGGAGCTCTGATCATCTTTGCCTTCGCGCACACGCCGTTCAAGCGCGCCTCTGGTCAGATCGCGGCGGGCCTCGCGGTCGGCCTGCTGATCGTGGCCGGGTGGTTGGTGACGGGTTATCTCGGCGCCGACGATTTCAACCCGGCGCCGGTCGCCTCGCTGACCTTTGTCGCGCCGGTCGCCGATACCATCCAGTACGCGATGTTCTCGACCGGATTGTCGCTGAGCTTCGGCGTGGCGCTGGTTGGCGGCGTGGTGCTGGGCAGCCTGGTCACGGCGCTGGTCACGCGCAGCTTTGCGCTCGAGGGCTATGTGTCGCCGCGCCACATGCTGCGTTCGACGTCCGGCGCCGCGCTGATGGGCGCGGGTGGCGCCATGGCCTATGGCTGTTCGATCGGGCAGGGGCTCACCGGGCTGTCGACGCTGGCGTTTCCGTCCTTCGTCGCTGTCGCCGGGATCCTGGTCGGCACCGCAGCGGGCCTGCGCGGCGCGCTGCGCGTGCAGCCGCTGGCTCCGGCACCGGAGCTGCGGTCAGATACGGCGACCTGAGGTCGCAAGCCGCATCACCTCGAGATAGCCGGGGCGAACTTCCATCCGGCCGATCAATCCCTTGTCGATCAGCAGCCGATGCGCTTCCGGCAGGCGATAGCACGGCAGATACATGAAAAGATGATGCTCGGCGTGGTAGTTGACCCAATAGGGCGCGATCAGAAGCCGCTCGATCGGGTTCGCCAATGTCGTGCGGGCATGGCTGAACGGGTCTTGGCCGGTCGAGGTGCAGGCGTGTTCGGCGATGTTGCGGATCCGGGTGACCAGCGACAGCCAGGTCGCCATCCCTACCAGCCACACGCCGAAGAACCAGACGCCGGCACCGGCCATCCAGAACAGCGCAAACAGCGCGGCGTTGGCGACAAGGAAGCGCGCCATCTTGTCGCGCCCGGTGGCGACGAAGCTTTCGTGCGAGACCTCCGCATCCGGCTCCGCGCGCTTGAACAGCGACAGCAACAGCGGCAGCCGCTGCTTGACGAAGGTTTGCCCGGTGAGATCGCGGATCGCCTTCCTTGTATAGCTCTCCTTGGTGATCGGAAACGGCGCCGACAGCGACAGGTCGGGGTCTTCGGGCTGCTGGGTGAACTTGTGGTGCTGCAAATGATAGCCGCGATAGCTCGCCAAGTCCGCGCCGACCGGCACCGCGCACAGCCATTGCCCGACAAACTCGTTGATCGCCTTGTTCCTGTGCAATCCGCCATGGGCGGCCTCATGCATCAGGATCGCAAGGCCCAGTTGGCGGGTGCCGACCACCATCACCGCGATGGCCCAGGTGAGCGGGTTGGGCCATAGCGCGACAAGGGCGATCGCGGCTGCGATGGTGCCCCAGGCGTGCGCCACCAGCCACAATCCGCGCAGCGAACTGCGTGATGTCAGCCGGCTCCATTCTTCCGGAGAGAATACGGTCTTGGGATCGATGCGGGCCACAGCCGGCATGGGCGTTCCTTTCGGGCGGAATCGTATGTCAATCCGCCGGGCGCGTCACGATGTGAATCTCCGAGGTGAGGGTGCGATGCACCGGGCATTTGTCGGCAATCTCGAGGATCTTCTTGCGCTGCTCGGCATCGAGCGCGCCTTCAAGGCCGATTGCGACGTCGATCTGGTCGAGCAGGCCCTCCTTGGTCTCGCACGCGGCGCAATCCTCGGCGTGGATCTTGCTGTGGCTGAGCGTGACCGTGGCGCGCTCGAGCGGCAGCGCCTTGCGGTCGGCATAGAGCCGCATGGTCATCGATTTGCAGGCTCCGAGCGCCGCGAGTAGGAAGTCATAGGGGCCGGGTCCAGCGTCCTCGCCGCCGGCCGCGACCGGCTCGTCGGCCAGAAGACGATGCGGTCCGATGGCCACGGTCTGCTGGAATTTGCTGGCGCGGGTTTCCTGCACCACGACCTGACGCGGCGTCTGGCCGGCCGCGGCCATCTCCGCCGGCGCTTCGATGTAGCGCGAAACCCAGGCCGCGATGACATCGGCGACATAGGCGGCGTCGCGCTTCTCGCTCAGCAAGTGGTTGGCGCCCGCCAGCGACACAAAGCTCTTGGGATGCCTCGCCGACATGAAAATGCGGGTTGCGTTGTCGATGCCGACCGTATCATCGGTCGGCGCGTGCATGATCAGGAGCGCCCTGCGCAGCTTGCCGATATGCGCCATCAAATCGTGCTCGGCGATGTCGTCGAGAAATTCGCGCTTGATGCGGAACGGGCGGCCGGCGAGCGAGACCTCGACCTCGCCGTGCGCGCGGATATCCTCGATCTCGTCCTTGAACAGGCCGGTGACGTGGGCGGGGGCGGAGGGTGCCGCGATCGTGACCACCGCCTTCGCCTCGGGAATTTGCGCCGCCGCCGCCAGCACGGCGGCGCCGCCGAGGCTGTGGCCGATCAGGATCGCCGGCGCCTTCCGGGTCTTGCGCAAGTGGTCGGCCGCCCGCACCAGATCGCCGATATTGGACGAGAAGGTGGTGTTGGCGAAGTCGCCTTCGCTGGAGCCGAGGCCGGTAAAGTCGAATCGCAGCACCGCGATGCCTTTCGCGGCGAGCGCGGTTGCGATCCGTTTCGCGGCAAGCGTGTCCTTGCTGCAGGTGAAGCAGTGGGCGAACAGCGCATAGCCGATCGGGTCCTGCGTGGGCAGATCCAGGGCGGCTGCGAGCTGGTGGCCGCCCACGCCCTCAAACTGGAATCGTTCTGATGGCATGGGCGTTCTCCGTGGTCGCGGACTTTACGTCTTCTGAGAGATCGGAATTGTGTCAATCGCCGGAATAGCGCTGCTCGGCCCAGGGGTCGCCGCGATTGTGATAGCCGCGGACTTCCCAATAGCCCGGCGCGTCGTGTTCCAGGAACTCGACCGCCTTCAGCCATTTCGCGCTTTTCCAAAAATAGAGATGCGGCACGACCAGGCGTATCGGGCCGCCATGCTCCTGTTCCAGCGGTGTCCCCGACCAGCTGTGCGCGAGCAGGGCGTCCTCGGCGGCGAAATCCTCCAATGCGAGGTTGGTGGTGTAGCCGTCGGAGCAATACAGCACCACGAAACGGGCCTGCTCGCGCGGCCGGCAGGCTGCGAGCAGATCGGCCGTCGCCAATCCCTCCCATTGGTTGTCGTAGCGCGACCAGGTGGTCACGCAGTGAATGTCGGAGGTGAATTGCGTCTGCTCCTGGGCAATAAAATCACGAAAATCCCAGAACAGGGGATTTTCGACGGCGCCATGGACGTCAAGCCGCCAG
>Ga0307508_10000016_pt1 | contig 206976 bp, 177 predicted proteins | sample 9_EM_MG_FD_203089 | JGI IMG/M metagenome (GOLD analysis project Ga0307508, IMG submission 203089) | Populus trichocarpa ectomycorrhiza microbial communities from riparian zone in the Pacific Northwest, United States - 9_EM | ecosystem: Host-associated > Plants > Roots > Unclassified | place...
GGTGCGCGGCACGTGCACGGGCTGCTGCTGCAGGCACGCGACGGCCTCGGCGTAGCGGTGCTGCCGATTCAGGCATGCGGCGACGATGCTGCGTGCGATCGCGTCGTCGGGCGTCTGCGCGAGCAGGGTCCGGGCCGTGCCCAGCGCGTCGTCGAGGTGCTCGTTCTTCAACTGGGCACGCGCCAGATTGATCAGGAACACCTGGTCGCTCGGGCTCGCATCGACCGCCTGTCGAAACGCCTGCTCGGCGCGCGGCCAGTCGCTCGCCTTCGCGAAGGCTATGCCCCGCTGCCAATGGCGCTGCGCAGCGTGCGGCGACTTCAGGTGCGGCACGGTCGCGGCGGGGATCGGCTTGCGTTGCTTGAGCTGCATGGGTGGTCGGCACCTCGGCGAGGGGCTGGTGAATAAGAAGGCAGGGATGCCGGCAAATTCTAGAAACGACAGTCGCGGCGGCAAATGCCGATATGGCTGGGACTCCCGCGCCTGTTCGTCGCTTGACGGGCCAGCCGCGCGGTGTGACCGATGGAAACAGGGCTCAGGTTCGCGCGTCAATCGCAGATAAAGAACCCTCGCAAAGGCGCTTTTCCATCGACCACGAGAAAAAATTCTCAATCGAGACTCAAGTCCCGACGAGCGAGCTCCGATAAGTGATCCAACGGGGATGAGGAATCAGAACCGGGGTCCGGAATCAGCGAGATGCTTTGTGACGGGGGAGCGAAAGCCCACCCTTCCGCGGTATCAAAGCGTGACACACCGGGCGCAGCAAGCCACCTGTTTCGGCAGGTGGTCGTTTAGGCAGACAAGGTAGCAGGCAGCAGTAGCGAACGAATCTGCCGAAGCAATGCCGGCGCTTGTGCCGGGTGTCACTTCAACCGTTTAGGAGCTTTTCAAATGACCATTTCAGTCAACACCAATCTGTTTTCGCTGAACGCACAACGCAGTCTGAGCAAGTCGCAGTCGTCGCTGTCGACCTCGATGCAGCGCCTGTCTTCGGGCCTGCGCATCAACTCGGCGGCCGACGACGCTGCCGGCCTGGCGATCTCGCAGCGCATGAGCGCCCAAGTCCGCGGCATGAACGTTGCGATCCGCAACGCCAACGACGGCATCTCGCTGGCGCAAACCGCCGACAGCGCACTCGCCTCGGTCGGCGACTCGCTGCAGCGCATGCGTGAACTCGCCGTGCAAGCCCAGAACTCCACCAACAGCGGCTCCGACAAGGACTCGCTGAACCAGGAGTTCCAGCAACTCGGCTCTGAAATCGGCCGCGTGCTCGCCGGTACCACGTTCAACGGCGCCGCCATCCTGGGCGCTTCGGCCGGCGCGCTGACCTTCCAGGTCGGTGCCAACACCACGACGAACGACTCGATCACGATCACCACGACGAACATGGTGACCGATGCATCGATCACCGCCGTCACCGCTTCGGTCATCGACAGCACGGTCGCCTCCGGCACCGCGCTGAACACCGTGATCGACGACATCGACGCGGCGATCAACGATGTCAACAGCCAGCGCGCCACCTTCGGTGCCTCGCAGAACCGCTTCAACGCCGTCGTGTCGAACCTGCAAAGCTCGGTCGAGAACCAATCGGCCGCCGCCAGCCGGATCACGGACGCCGACTTCGCGTCGGAAACCGCGAACATGTCGCGCGCCCAGATCCTGCAGCAAGCCGGCACGGCGATGGTGGCGCAAGCCAACCAGCTGCCGCAGTCGGTGCTCAAGCTCCTGCAGTAAACGCTCTTCCCGTCCGCCGCCTTCGGGTGGCGGTCGATTCTTCGCAAGGCCCCGCCGGTTCGCCGTCGGGGCCTTGTTTCGTTCGGCGCCGCAAGAAACGAATAGCGCGGCTTTGCCCGGTCTTTTCGGTCGTTTGCCGAAAGCGCTCCCTGGCAACAATGGAGCCAGCATGTCCTATCAGGGGCTTGCAGTCGGAGGCCGCACGGTGCGTGCCTTCAATGTCTTGCAACACCGGCAGTTGTCCGGAGCCAATGATTCTTGTGGAGTGCACACCATGCCGATGACGATCAATACCAACCTCATCTCGATGAACGCGCAGCGCAACCTGAACATGTCGCAGTCGTCGCTGTCGACATCGATGCAGCGGCTGTCTTCCGGGCTGCGGGTCAACTCCGCGAAGGACGACGCCGCCGGCCTGGCGATCGCCGAGCGCATGAACACCCAGGTTCGCGGCCAGAACGTCGCGATCCGCAATGCCAACGACGGCATCTCGCTGGCGCAAACCGCCGACGGCGCGCTCGCCTCGATCGGCGATTCGCTGCAACGCATGCGTGAACTCGCGGTGCAGGCGCTGAACTCCACCAACAGCCCATCCGACAAGGACTCGCTGAACCAGGAGTTCCAGCAGCTCGGCGCTGAAATCGGCCGCGTGCTGGCGGGCACCACGTTCAACGGCGCCCCCATCCTCGGCGCCTCCGCGGGCGGGCTGACCTTCCAGATCGGTGCCAACACCACGGCGAACGACTCGATCACGATCACGACGACGGACATGACGGTCGACCCGTCGATCACCGCCGTCACCGCCTCGGTCATCGACAGCACGGCCGCCACCGCGACCCTGAACACCGTGGTCAACGACATCGACGCCGCGCTCGACGACATCAACAGCCAGCGCGCCGTCTTCGGTGCGACGCAAAACCGCTTCAGCGCGGTCATCACCAACCTGCAGAGCTCGGTCGAGAACCAGTCGGCCGCGCGCAGCCGGATCATGGACGCCGACTTCGCCTCGGAAACCGCGAACATGTCGCGCGCCCAGATCCTGCAGCAGGCCGGCACCGCGATGGTGGCGCAGGCCAACCAGCTGCCGCAGCAGGTGCTCAAGCTGCTGCAGGGTTGACCCCGGCGGCACCGCCACAAATGGTCGCCAACGCGGCCTCAAGTTTGGCGCGCAGGCGCCGAAGACGGGATGTTCAGGGTCAAAGCCCCGGGCGTCCCGTTTTTTCTTCTCGTCCCTCGGATTCAGGCGCAGCGGCTCCGTCGATGCACCACGAAAGGTAGACCGCGATGACCACTTCGATCAGCACCACCGGCTCCGGCTCGATCAGCGCCGCCGGCATCGGCAGCGGGCTCGACGTCAACAGCATCATCTCGGGGCTGATGAAGGTCGAGCAGGCGCCGCTGACCGATCTGCAGACCAAGGCGACCTCGATCCAGACCACGATCTCGGCCTTCGGCGAGGTCAAGTCGGCGCTGGCGACCTTCCGCGATGCCGCTGCAGCGCTGGCCTTGCCCAGCACCTGGAACGCCACCTCCGGCAGCTCGTCGGACTCGACCGCGGTGTCGGTCTCGACCAATGCGAATGCGAGCGCCGGCACCTACGCGGTCAAGGTCACGGCCCTCGCCGCGGCGCAGTCGACCGTCAGCGGCACCTTCGCGTCCGGCGATGCGCTGGTGGGCTCGGGCACGCTGCACGTCGATCTGGGCAGCTGGAGCACCGGGCAGACCGCGTTCACCGCGAAGAGCGGCAGCACCGGCGTGGACATCACCGTCGCCGCCACCGACACGCTGACCACGCTGGCCGCCAAGATCAACGCGTCCAGCGCCGGCGTGACCGCCTCGATCGTCACCGACACGACCGGCTCGCGGCTGGTGTTCAGCTCGAGCACGACCGGCACCGACAACGCGTTCCGCATCACCGCCGCCGACAGCGACGCCGCCAACACGGACGCGAGCGGCCTGTCGGCACTGGCCTTCGACCCGGCCGGCGGCACCAGCACCACGACCATTGCCCAGCCCGCCGCCGACGCCGCCGCGACCATCAACGGCGTCGACGTGACCTCGGCGACGAACACCTTGAGCGGCGTCTTCAGCGGCCTGACGCTCACGCTCGCGAAGGTCTCGGCCACGCCGGTGCAGATCACGGTCGCTCAAGACACCACCGGCGTGACCAAGGCCGTGCAGACCTTCATCGACGCCTACAACAGCCTGTCGTCGCTGCTGAGCACCGACCTCAAGTACGACAGCAGCACCAAGGTCGCCGGCCCGCTGCAGGCCGACGGCGCCGCCGTCTCGCTGCAGCGCCAGTTGCGCAGCATCGTCAGCGGAACGTCGTCGGCATCGAGCACCTTCACGACGATCTCGCAGGTCGGGCTCGAAATGCAGACCGATGGAACGCTCAAGCTCAACAGCACCCAGCTGACCAGCGCGCTGACGTCCAACTCGGCCGAGCTGAAGAAGCTGTTCACCAACGTCGACCTGACCACGCCGGCCAACAACGGCGTGGCGAACCGCCTGCGCAGCTTCGGCGATTCGGTGCTCGGCACCGGCGGCCTGCTGACCTCGCGCATCGCCGGCCTGAACACCAAGCTCAGCAGCAACCAGAAAGACCAGGACAACCTGAGCAACCGGCTCGACGCGACCAAGGCCCGGCTGCAGGCGCAGTACACCGCGCTCGATGCGAAGATGGCCAGCATCAATACGCTGAGCACCTACATCACGCAGCAGATCGCGAACTGGAACAAGAACACCGCCTGACGCGGCGCCGGCGCTTGCAAGCGGCGTCGCGCAAGGCATCGCCCGAAAAGCCCTGTATCCGCATGTCACGCCCGGCTCAAGACCCGCTGACGGCGCGCCGATAACCAAGGTATTCAAGGCCCGCAGAAAGTACCGCCACATGTTTGCATCCGCCACCCGTTCGAACGTCCCGCACCGCCAGGCCGGCGCGTACAAGCAGGTGTATGCCGCGACGGGCGTCGACGGCGCTTCGCCGCACGGCCTGATCGCGATGCTGTTCGACGGCCTGGTCGGCGCGCTGGCCGAAGCCCGCGGCGCCATGCGCAGCGGCAACATCTCGGCCAAGTGCAAGGCCATCGGCCACGCGCTGCGCATCGTCGACGAAGGCCTCTGTGCGGCGCTCAACGAATCCGAAGGCGGCCCGCTGGCTGCCGACCTGAACGCCCTGTACCGCTACATCAGCCTGCGCCTGACGCACGCCAACCTGCGCAACGACGAAGCCGCGCTCGAAGAGTGCAGCCGCCTGATCGAGCCGCTGCGCAGCGCCTGGGCCGGCATTGCCGACCAGGTCGCCGCCTGAGAGGACAGCATGCGCACCATCACGCCAAATCTGAGACTCGATCCGAGAGACGCCATGACCACCGCACTCTTGCATTACTACCAGGCCATCGAGAAGGCCAGCCAGGACATGCTGGAGGCTGCGCGCCAGGGCAACTGGGACCAGGTGCTCAAGCTCGAAGGCGCTTGCGCGCTGCTGATCTCGCAGCTCAAGCACCACGCGGCCGACAACCCGCTCGGCAAGGACGAAGCGCAGTTCAAGTCGCGCATCATGCAGCGCATACTCGTCAACGACGCCGAGATTCGCCAGCTCGCCGAGCCCTGGCTCGACGACCTCGACGACCTGCTCGCCGCCCGCCCCAAGACGATCCACTAGTCCGAGGAAGTACGTTCCGTGGAAACGATGCCGATGCCGCTGGACGCGCTGGGCGCTGGGCCCGGCGGTCTCGACGAATTTCGCATCAGCACGCCGCGCGAGATCTCGGCGATGCTGCGCCAACTCTACGACGGCAACGTGGTGCTCAACCTCAACGCGCCCGATGGCAGCGTCGTGCGCGGCACCGTCTGGACCATGGACTCCGAGCGCGGCAGTCTGGGCTTCAACATCGACGCCGGCGACCTGGGCCTGGACGCGCTGCTCGAATGCCAAGAGGTCGTCGTCGTCGGCTACCTCGACAGCGTCAAGCTCCAGTTCGACATCCACAACCTCGTGCTGGTGCGCGGCCCGAACGCCAACGTGCTCAGCGGCAGCTTCCCGCGCGAGATGTTCCGCTTCCAGCGCCGCAGCGCCTACCGCGTGCGGCCCCAGCACCGCAGCTCGCCGACGGCGCGGCTGCGCCACACCGACATCGCCGAGATGCAGCTCACGCTGCGCGTGCTCGACGTGAGCCTGGGCGGCTGCGCCCTCTTCCTGCCGCAGGACGTGCCGCCGATGCAGCTCGGCGGCGTGCTCAACCAGGTGCAGATCGAGCTCGACGCCGACACCCGCTTCCTGGTCAACCTGCGCCTGCAGCACGTCACCTCGCTGAACGCGGAGTCGCAAGGCGTGCGGCTCGGCTGTGAATTCGTACGCGCCGATGCGGCCGCGCTGCGCTCGCTGCAGCGCTTCATCGACCTGACGCAAAAGCGCGGGAAGCTGCTGTCGCTCGGCTAAGCAACACGCTGTTGCAAGTTCTTTTCGCGCCGACCCTCAAGTCCGGCGCGGCGCTGCCGATACCGGGTGGCAGGGCACTCTATTCGCCCTGAGCAAGGAGCGACCCATGAGCATCAGCGTCCATGGCGTGACGCGTGTCTCATCGCAACCCGCGGAGACGCACCCGTCCGGCACCGACACCGCCGCCGTTACGGCGAACGCTGGCAACCCCAGCGTGTCGCTGGTCGAGATCGACCAGGTCACACACCTGCCGGTGCCGCCACGCTTCCCGTGGCTGAGCCGCTTGTCTGCACAGCTGGAACCGGTGGCGAAGCAGAAGCCGACCTTCCCGAGCACCCCTTCGCTCGGCGAAAACCTCGACCAGGCTGTCTGATCCAGCGGCCTCCGGGCCGGGTATGCTGCGTTTCGCCGCAAACCCATCCCCGGAGATCCGCATGAAGTTCACGATTGCACTGACCGCCTGCGCGCTCGCACTGGGCGCGACGCTGGCCGCGCCCGCGTCCGCACAAGACAACAAGCTGCGCCTGATAACCTGGGCCGATTACGTGCCCGCCGACGTGGTGGCGCAGTTCAAGAAGGAAACCGGGATCGACATCGAGATCACGCTGTCGAACAACGAGGAGATGATCTCCAAGCTGCGCGCCACCGGCGGCGCCGGCTTCGACCTGGCCCAGCCCTCGCAAGACCGCATCACCGGGCCGCAACAGGAGTTCGGCATCTACAAGCCGATGGACCTGGCCAAGCTCAAGAGCGAGCTGTTCATCCCGGCGATGCTCGAGGCGACCAAGAAGAACACCACGCTGGCCGGCAAGGTCTACGGCCTGCCGCACATCTGGGGCACCGACGGCCTGGTCGTCAACACCAAGCTCGCCAAGGTCGCCGACTACCCCGACCTGTGCAAGCCCGACGTGAAGGGCAAGACCGCCGTGCGCCTGAAGCGCCCGACCCTGCTCGCGTTCGCGTTCGCCTCGGGCAAGGATCCGTTCGCGCTCTACGGCGACGCCAAGGCCTACACCGCGCTGATGGACGACGTCGGCAAGACGCTGGCCGCCTGCAAAGGCAACCTGAAGTTCTTCTGGGACAACAAGGACCAGCTGCTCAACGGCATGCGCGCCGGCGAGGTCGTCGGCGCGATGATGTGGGACACCGGCGGCTGGAAGCTCAACAACGAGAAGCCCGAGATCCAGTTCATCGCGCCCAAGTCCGGCGCGATGGGCTGGATCGACACCTTCGCGCTGCCGGCAAAAGGCCGCAACGACGCCGCGGCGTATGCGTGGATCAACTTCAACATGCGCCCCGAGATCGCCGCGAAGGTCGCGACCTCGGCCGGCAACTTCACCGCGTCGCAAGGCGCCGACAAGTTCATGGACGCGAAGCTGAAGGCGCAGTTCGCCGCGAGCTTCCCGGAGGCCGCGCTGAAGAACGTGCACTGGTACCCGGCGGTGCCAGCCGGCATCGAAGAGATCGAAGGCCGCGTGCTCGACCGCGTCAAGGCCGCGAACTGATCGCGGCGCGCCGTGCCGGCTGATCTCGAAGCGCTGAGCGTCGCGAAGCGCTTCGGCGGCTTCACCGCCGTCGCCGACCTGTCGTTCACGGTCGAACGCGGCAGCTTCTTCTCGATCCTCGGCCCCTCGGGCTGCGGCAAGACGACGCTGCTGCGCATGATCGCCGGCTTCCAGCAGCCGGACGCCGGCGAGATCCGCATCGGTGGCGCGAGCATGAACGGCGTCGCGCCGAACCGGCGGCCGGTCAACATGGTGTTCCAGCACCTCGCGCTGTTCCCGATGATGAACGTGTTCGACAACGTCGGCTACGGCCTCGCGCGGCGCGGCCTGTCGCGCGCCGAGATCACGCGCCGTGTCGGCGAGATGCTCGAGCGCGTCAGCCTGGCCGGCTCGCAGAACAAACGCGTCGACCAGCTCTCGGGTGGCCAGAAGCAGCGCGTCGCGATCGCGCGCAGCCTGGTGCTCGAACCGACCTTGCTGCTGCTCGACGAACCGCTGGGCGCGCTCGACCTGAAGCTGCGCGAGCACATGAAGATTGAGCTGAAGCAGCTGCAGGCTGCGTTCGGCACGACCTTCGTCTACATCACGCACGATCAGTCCGAGGCGCTGGTGCTGTCGGACCAGGTCGCGGTGATGAGCGCCGGGCGCTTCGAGCAGCTCGGCACGCCGCAGTCGCTGTATTACGAGCCGCAGACGCCGTTCGTCGCCGGCTTCGTCGGCGCGAACAACCGCATCGCGGGGCGCGCCGTCGACGTCGCCGGCCATGCCGTCGAGCTCGTCACCGCGCAGGGCTTGTACCTGTTCGCGCGCAGCATCGGCCCGGTGCGCGCGGGCGACGCGGTCGAGGCCTTCGTGCGGCCCGAGGTCGCGCAGATCGCGCGCACCGCGAAGCAGCTCCCGGCCGAGCAGCCGAGCTACGCCGCACGGGTCGAGAGCCTGCTGTTCGACGGCGCGAACTCGGCGGTGCTGCTGCGCGAGGCGACGACGCAGCTCGAGTTCCGCATCGCGCTGCCGCAGACCGGGCAGTTCAAGAACTTGCGCGCCGGCGACAACGTGGCCTTCGGCTTCGACCCGCAGCGGGCCGTCTGCTTCGCCGCCCGGCCGGCACCATGACGCTGGCGGCAGCGGCGGCCATGAACACGCGCGACATGAGCGGCAACGATGATGACGACGCCTGCATGGAGCGGCTGCAGAGCATCGAGTCCCTGCTGCTCCAGGACTGCGCCGACGCCGCGCTGACGCAGGCACAGCAACTCTTCGCCGAAGGCGGCATCCCACCCGCGCGCGTCGCCGACCTGTGCCGGCTCACCGCCCTTGCAGCGCAGCAGCTGCAGTTGACGGAGCTTGCCGAGACGATGTGGCAACAGGCCGCAGCGCACGCCCCGAATGCGATGCAAGCCGCCGAGGCGCACACCCATCTCGGCGTGCTGCTCTCGGCCACGCAACGCCCCGACGCAGCCGAAGCCTGCTGGCGCCGCGCGATCGATCTCGACCCAGGCGACGCGGCCGCGCTCGCCAACCTGGCCGTGCGGCTGGGCGAGACAGGGCGCGCCGCAGAGGCCGAAACCTGCTATCGGCGCGTCCTGGCGCTGAGCCCGGACCACGCGGCGGCCCACACCAACCTCGGCCTGCTGCTGCAAAACCGGCAGCAACTGGACGAGGCCGAAGCGCACTTGCGCCGCGCGCTCGCATTGGCGCCCACGTCGGCCGCGGTCCTGTCCAACCTCGGCAACCTGCTGGCACAGCGCGATGCGCCGATCGAGGCCGAGGCCTGCCTGCGGCGCGCGCTCGCGCTCGACCCACACTGGGCCGCGGCGCACAACAGCCTCGGCGTGCTGCTGGACACACTGCAGCAGGACGCTGCGGCCGAAGCGCATTTCCGGCGCGCGCTCGAGCTGCGGCCGGGCTATCCGCTGGCTCGCCTCAGCCTGGCCTATCTGCTGCTCGCGCAAGGCCGCTTCGACGAAGGCTGGCCGCTCTACGAAGCGCGGCACGACCCGGCGCTGCCGGACAACGGCATCGCCCCGCCGGACGTGCCCTTCCCGCGTTGGCACGGCGAATCGCTGGCCGGCCGCGCGCTGCTGATCTGGCCCGAGCAAGGCCTGGGCGACCAGATCCAGTTCTGCCGCTACGTGCCGCGGCTGAAGGCCCTCGGTGCGGCGCGCATCACGCTGGTCTGCCAGCGCCAGCTGCAGGCCTTGTTCGAGACCCTGCCCGGCGTCGACCGCGTGGTCGCAGCCGACGTGGTCGACAACGTCTTTCAGGTCGATGCCGCCGCGCTGACCGGCCACGATGTCTGGAGCTTCCCGATCAGCATCGCGACGCTGCTGCGCACCGATCTCTCGACACTGCCGCAGGCGCCGCTGCCGTATCTTCACGCGGCGCCGCCACGCATCGAGACTTGGACGCGCCGCTGCGCAGATCATGCCGACGGCATGCTGCGCGTCGGCCTGGTCTGGCGCGGCAACCCGCGCCACCACAACGACGCCGAGCGCTCGCTGCCCGGCCTGGCCACGCTGGCAAAGCTCTGGTCGGTGCGTGGCGTGCGCTTCTTCAGCCTGCAGGCCGGCAGCGCTGGCATGGCCGCGCTGACCCCACCAGCGGGCCAGCCGCTGCAGCACCTGGGCAGCGAGTTCGGCGACTTCGCCGGCACCGCCGCCGCGCTCGCCGCGATGGACCTGCTGATCTGCGTCGACACCTCGATCGCCCACCTCGCCGGCGCGCTTGCGATGCCGTGCTGGGTGCTGCTGCCGCAGCACCGCACCGACTGGCGCTGGCTGCGCGAGCGCGACGATTCGCCGTGGTACCCGAGCGGCATGCGCCTGTTCCGGCAGGCGCAGCGCGGCGACTGGGCGGCGCTGATCGAGCGCGTGCGCGACGCACTCGCCGCGTGGGCGGAGCGCCACCCGTGAATACCTCGGCACTGAGCCCGCGCAGCTTGTCGGCGCGCCTGGCGTTCGCGCTGCTGCTGGCGCCGGCGCTGCTCTGGCTGATCGGCCTGATCGTGCTGCCGCACGTCGAGCTCGGTGTGCTGTCGCTGCGCGCACGCATCGCGCCGCGCGTGTACGAGCCCAGCCTCGCGCAGTACCGCACCTTCTTCGAGGAGCCGCTGTACTGGCACACCTTCGTGCGCACTGCGGTGATGTCGGTGCTCGCGACCGCCTGCACGCTGCTGCTCGCGTTCCCGATCGCGTGGACGATCGCGAAGCTGGCGCGCGGCCGGGCGCGCTCGCTGTTGTTCGTGCTGTGCTTGATCCCGTTCTGGGTCAGCGAGACGGTGCGCACGCTGGGCTGGATGATCCTGCTGCGCGAGTCGGGCGTGCTGCCGGCGCTGCTCGTCTCGGTGGGGCTGAGCGGCGCACCGCCCGAGCTGCTGTACCACGACGCGACCATTCTCGTCGGCCTGGTCTACACCTCGCTCTTGTTCATGGTCGTGCCGCTGATCGGCGCGCTCGACACGCTCGACGATGCGCTGATCGAGGCCGCCTACGACCTCGGCGGCAGCGGGTTCGACATCCTGCGCCGCATCATCATCCCGCATGCCGCGCCGGGCATCACGGCCGGCTGCATCGTCGTGTTCATGCTCACGCTCGGGAACTATCTGACGCCGACGCTGCTGGGCGGCAAGAACTCGCTCTGGTTCACCGAACAGATCTACACCCAGTTCATCACGCGCTTCAACTGGGAACAGGGCGCGGCCTTCGGCTTCCTGCTGCTGGTGCTGTCGACCGCGATCGTGTGGGTCGGGTTGAAATTGGCAGGACAGAAATTCGGCGACGTGATGAGGCGCACATGATCCCGTCCCTGCCCCGCCCCCGCTGGCTGCGCATCGCGCCGTGGCTCTACGCGGCGGCATTCTTCGCGTTCCTGTTCCTGCCGCTCGCGGTGGTCGCGGTGTTCGCGTTCAACGATGCCAACTACCCCGCGCCGCCATGGCGCGGCTTCACGCTCGACTGGTTCATCGGCCGCGGCACGCGCACCGGCGTGTTCGGCGACGCGGCGCTGCTGCGCAGCCTGTGGACGAGCACGCTGGTGGCCGGCTGGGTCACGCTGCTGTCGGTCGCGGTCGGCACCGTGAACGCGTTCCTGATCGAGCGCACGCAGTTCGCCGGCAAGTCGGCGCTGTCGCTGCTGATGCTCGCGCCGCTGGTGATCCCCGGCGTGATCCTGGGCATCTCGATCCTCGCGTTCGCGAGCCGCATCGCGCAGTTCGCCGACGACGCGTTCGGCTGGGAGCTGGACATGTTGCGCCCGGGTCTGCCGCTGGTCGTGCTCGGCCAGTTCTCGTACATCGTCGCGATCGCCACGCTGACGATCAGCGCACGCCTGAAGCGCTTCGACCTGACGCTCGAAGAAGCCGCCCACAACCTCGGTGCCTCGCGCGCCGCGGTGCTGTGGACGATCACGCTGCCCTACCTGAAGCCGGCGCTGATCGGCGCGGCGGTGATCTCGTTCCTGATGTCGTTCGAGAACTTCAACACCACGCTGATGCTGGTCGGCGCCGACGCGCCGCTCACGGTGCTGATGTACGGCCGCATGCGCGAAGGCGCGTCGCCGGTGCTGAACGCGGTGAGCCTGTTCCTGATGCTCGCGTCGGCACTGTTGGCGGTGCTCCTGATGCGCCGCGACCGCCAGGCCGCCCAATAGATTTCAGTGCTGCCGGCGAGCTGCCGATATGGTGCGAGATGCGGTATGTCGCAAAGGGTGTTCAAAAGCAAGAAGGGCGGATGCGGGTGCTTGATCGTGGCGTGCTACTCGCCTTGTGTCGTCCCTGGCAAGGCAAGGCCAAGCTCATCGTGATGACGATCAGCGAGAAGGTGGCACGCGTTGTCGCGGCGCTTGCCTGCGTTGCCGCCGTGTCGGTTTGCGCTGCCGCAGAAACCGGCCGCTGGTCGAGCACGGCCGACCTGGTCTTCCGCCACGTCGGCACGAACGATGCCTCGTATGCGAACGCATTCGCAGAGGACGCCCAGGGCTTTCTGTGGATCGGCGGGCAAAGCGCTCTGTCGCGGTGGGACGGCTACCGCTTTCGCAGCTACCAGGCCGATCCCGCCATCCCCGGATCGCTGCCCGACAGCTACGTGCTGACGCTGCACACCGATGCAAGCGGGCGCCTGTGGGTCGGCACCATTGCCGGCGGGCTCGCACGCTACGACCCGCTGACCGACAGCTTCGTGTGCTACCCGGCAGGCAAGGCCGGCTTGAGCCACGCCAGTGTCGCGGCCATTGCCGACGATGGCGCCGGTGGCCTCTGGGTCGGCACCGGCGCCGGGCTGAACCACCTCGATCCCGCCACCGGCGTGGTGAAGCAGCAGCAGGCCGGCTGGCCCGGCGGCCGCATCGTGTCGATTCTTCGAGACCGCGCTGGCACGCTCTGGGTCGGCACCAGCCAGGGCCTGATGCGGCGCGAAAAGGATGCGGCGGCGTTCACGGCCGTTCTGCTACCGACGCCGCAGGGGGCTGTTGGCTCGGTGACGCACCTCCTGCAAGACTCGGCCGGCCGCATTTGGGTTGGCACGCGGCCGCTGGGGGCTTTCGTGATCGAGCCTGGCCAGTCGTCGGCACAGCCCGTCCACGAAGACGATGCTGCACCCACACTGTCGAGCGACTCAGTGATGGGCCTCGTGGAAGCCGCGCCCGGCGAAATATGGATCGGCACGCTCGGCAGCGGCGTGCTGGTGGTCGACACCCTCAGCGGCCGGACGCAGCGCATTCGAAGCCAGGCCTCATTGCCGACAAGCCTGCGCGACGACGACGTCTATGCGTTGTATCGCGACCGCAGCGGCGAAGTCTGGCTGAGCACGACCACCTCCATCAGCCAGCACGATCCGCAGCATGCGGTGTCCACGCTCTTTGGCGTCCGTGGGCGCAGCAACGGCATCTCGCATGCCAATGTGCCCTTTGTCCTGGCGATGCCGGACGGCCGCGTGTGGCTCAGCGTGGGCGATGGCGGCGTGGACATCATGGACCCCGTGCGCGGCCGGGTGGCGCAACTGCGGCCCGATGCTGACCACCCGCTCACGGCGTTGCCGAAGGGGCGGGTGCTTGCCATGGCCCTGGCACCCAGTGGCGATGTCTATCTCGGCACCCAGCGTGGCCTGTACCGGGCCGACCGCAACGGGCGCAGCGTGCAACGCGTCGACCACGTGCAGCGCAGCACCATCGCCGCTGTATGGGCGCTGTGTTTCGACGACGATCGGCTTTGGTTCGGCGGACTCGATGGCCTCTGGACGCTGACGATGCGGCCGGGGTCCGCGCCGCAGCTGAAGCGCCCCGAGGGTGATCGCGCGCTGATCGAGCAAAGCGTGACCGCCATCGAGCGAGCACCCGGCGCCATGTGGGTCGGAACCCGCTTGGGCTTGTATCGCGTCGACGAGGCGACCGGTGCGCTCGAGAGCATGCCTGCGGATGCTGCCGATCCCACGGCGCTGATCAGCGGCTACGTGTCGTCGCTGCTGCTGGACACGCGGGGCCGGTTGTGGGTCTCGTCGCAAGGTGGCGGTGTCCATGTTCTCGAGCGGCGCGACGCCGACGGCAGGCCGAGGTTCCGGCGTTTGGGTATGTCCCAGGGCTTGCCGAGCAACGGCGTGAACAAGCTGCTGCAAACCGCGGGCGGGCAGGTGTGGGCCAGTACCGACGATGGGCTCGCGATCATCGACCCGGAAAGTTTCAATGTGCAGGCACTCAAACGCGCCGACAGCGTCGCCATCTCGACCTACTGGAGCAACGCCGGTGCATTGACCTCATCCGGAGAACTGCTCTTCGGCGGGTTGGGCGGTTTGACCGTGGTGCGGCCGGAGTTGCTGCGCCCGCGTGAATTTCATCCGCCGCTGGTGGTGACCGACCTGCGGGTCGGCGGCACGGCGGTGCCGGCCACGCAGCTCAACGTGCTCGGCCACGCCGGCGCGATCGAGCTGGCGCCGGGCGCGCGCAGCCTGCAGGTCGAGTTCTCTGCACTGGACTATTCGGCACCCGAGAGAAATCACTACGCCTATCGGCTGGAAGGCTTCGACACCGACTGGGTGGCCACTGACAGCTTGCGCCGCCTGGCGAGCTACACCAACCTGCCGCCGGGCGACTACACCCTGAAGATACGAGGCTCCGGCCGCGACGGGCAGTGGAGCGAAGCGATGCTCAGCCTGCCGGTGCGGGTACTGCCCGCCTGGCACGAGACGGCCTGGTTCCGCGTGCTGCTGGGCTTGTTGGCCATCGGACTCGTGGCCGCGGTCGTGCATGCACGCACCCTCATCTTCAAGCGCCGCCAGCGGGAGCTCCAGGATCTGGTGCACGAGCGAACCGCCGCCTTGCTTCAACGCACGTCGGAGCTGGAGGCCCGCACGGTGGAGTTGCGAGACAGCCAGACGCAGCTCGAGCAGATTGCGTACCGCGACCCGCTCACCGACCTGCCCAACCGGCGATTTTTCAATGACGACTTCCGGCGGCTCGTCGCGCAGGCCAAGCGAGACGGTGTCGGCTTCGCGCTGATGCTGATCGATCTCGACTACTTCAAGCAGATCAACGACCAACTCGGGCACGACGCGGGCGATGCCTTGCTGGTGGAAGTGGCCGCGCGTTTGCGCTCGGCGGTGCGCGAAGTCGACAGCGTCGCGCGGCTGGGCGGTGACGAGTTCGCGGTGCTGCTGCCGGCAACAACGGGCAGGGAGGCCGTGGAGATCGTCTGCAAACGCATCGTCGAAGCAGCGGCGCAACCGGTGTTCTTCAAGTCGCAGCGCATGCAGGCGGGCGCCAGCATCGGCGTTGCCGTGGGGCTTGCCGACGGCGAGGATGCCAATGCCTTGTACAAGTCGGCCGACCTGGCCCTCTACCAGGCCAAGCGCGAGGGGCGCAGCACCTGGCGCTGGTTCGGCGCAGGGTGCGCACTGTCCAGTAGCTGATGCCGAGACAAGGAACATGCCGCTCTCATCGCTGCGAAATTCGACAGCCTGCTAGAGCTGGTCGCATCGAGTTCGTCCGAGACGATCTGGGCGAATCCCGTGAGGATTCCTTGTCCCATCTCCGCCTTGCCGCACGCGATGGTCACGCTCCCGTCCGGCGCGATCCGCACATAGGCGGTCGGCGCATATTCGCCCTTGGGCGCGCGTGCCTGGTAGTGTGGGACAGGCTGCGCCATCGCGTGCCTCGGGATGGCGTAACCGACGACCAGACCTCCGCCAACGGCGGCGCCCGCTTGTAGAAACGCTCGGCGCGAAGGGGCAGCCATCATGGCTGTTGCCCCGATGCAGTCCTGATCGCCGCCTTGATGCGGCTGTAAGTGCCACAACGGCAGATGTTTCCGTCCATGGCTTCATGGATCTGCTGATCTGTGGGTCTTGGCACTCGGTTGAGCAGCGCCACCGCGCTCATGACCTGGCCGGACTGGCAATAGCCGCATTGAGGAACGTCGTGCCTCTGCCACGCCTCCTGCACCTTCTTGCCGACCGGGGTCGCGCCGACAGCCTCGATCGTGGTGACGCCCTTGCCTTCGACGCTGGACAGCGGCGTCAGGCACGCTCGCACAGGCTGGCCATCGAGGTGCACAGTGCAGGCACCGCACAGGGCCATGCCGCAGCCGAACTTTGTTCCGCTCAGCCCAGCAAGGTCGCGCAGGGCCCAGAGCAACGGCATGTCGGGCGGACCGTCCAAGGTGGTGTTCTTGCCGTTGAGAGTCAGGCTGGTCATGGGGTGGGTGTCCTCGAATCGGCTCGACCCCAGCCACCGTCAGCGACTTCGTCCACGAGCACCATCGTGAACGGGCGAGCTCCTTCACCGAAATACTCAACGAACATGGCGGTGGTGCGATGGATGATTTCTTCTTTGCGGGCCGCATCGACAGTGCCCTGAGGCAGCTTGAAGTTTGCAAAGGCGCTATGCGGTTTGAAAGATCCCGCGCGGCTGCGCAGTTCGCTGGCTCCGTGCTCGCTCTGCGCAGTCGCGGCGACTGCCGAAGCGAGCAAAGGAGAGGAGCCCGCCGTCGCGAGCAAGCCCAGCGCTGCGATTGACCCGACGGCGCGTCGCCTGCCCGCATCGTGAACGGCGGCGGGACCGACTTCCCGGGCCACATCGACCGCTCCCTCGGGGAACCGGTACTTGGAAGACGGCATGAGCTTCTCCGTGAACTGCGGGTGGAATGGGGCTACTTGGACTTCGGCGGCATGCCCATCTTCGCGCGGGTGAGGGTCTCGTCCGCTCGACCCCAGCCGCCATCCACGACTTCGTCCACGAGCACCATCGTGAACGGGCGGACACCTTCGCCGAAGTACTCGACGAACATGGCGGTAGTGCGATGGATGATCTCTTCCTTGCGGGCTGCGTCAACGGTGCCTTCAGGGAACTTGTAATTGGCAAACGGCATGGCTTCTCCTTGGTTTGACGGGTGATACCTGTGAGGCAGGCTCTTCAGGTGTGGGACGAATTCTTGCGATTTGTGAGCCGCTGATAAAGACGCTCTAATCGCCATGACATTTCAACCACGGCCAACAATCGAATGGATCGCTTCGACTCTCTCTCGCTCTTCGCCCGTATCGTCGAAGCCGGAAGCTTCAGCAAGGCGGCAGTGATGCTGGAGATCCCGAGGGCAACTGCAACGCATGCGATCAAGGAACTCGAGGCGCGGCTGGGCACGCGACTCCTCGAGCGCACCACGCGACACGTGCGCCCGACTTCGGACGGGCAGGCGTTTTATGAACGCTGCGTGCATGTGCTCAGCGAGCTCGAGGATGCCGAAGCGTCGCTGACGCACGTGGCGGCGAACCCTCGCGGAGTTCTGCGAGTGGACATGCATGGCGCTCACGCCACGCGCATCGTCTTGCCCAACATCGTTGCCTTCCGAGCCCGCTACCCGAACCTGGACCTCGTGGTCAGCAGCGGGGACAGGCTCGTGGACCTGGTCCCCGAAGGCGTGGACTGCGTGATTCGGGCGGGAGGGTCACGCGATTCGTCGTTGGTGGCCCGAAGGCTCGCCGTACTGCAGCAGGTGGTTTGCGCGAGCCCCGAGTACATCTCGCACTTTGGGTCGCCGCGCCATCCGGAGGAGCTTTCGGCGCACCAATCGGTCAAGTTCTTTGCCAGCGCCGGCAACCTCAGCTACCCGTTTCAATTCTTGATCGAAGGTGTGGTTCGCGACTTCGACGTTGGAGGCTGGTTGTCAGTCAACGACTCCGAGAACTACGTCATCGGCGCCCTGCGCGGAGCTGGCTTGATCCAGCTGCCGCGCTTCCACGTGGCGCAGGAGCTCCACGATGGACGCCTCGTCGAGCTGCTGAGCGGATGGGAAAGCCCTGGCATTCCGGTATCGGCGATGTATCCGTTCGGGAGGCAACTGTCCGCGCGCGTGCGTGTGTTCGTCGACTGGGTCGCGGAGCTTTACCAGGACAAGTTCGGCCCTAACAAGGGTTCGTAGCACGCGACCCGGACCGTCCTCGACGTCAGCGATTCACGCCGCAGAGGCAACGAGCAGCCGGGTGAGCTCGACTCGGCTCGACACCTCGAACTTGACGAACACCTTGCGCAAGTGGGTGCGCACCGTCCAGTAGCTGATGCCGAGCGCGGCGCCGATCTGGTCGTCGGTGCGGCCGCCGACCAGCAGCAGGCACACCTGCGCTTCGCGCGGCGTCAGGCCGAACGCTTGTTCGATGCGCTGCTGCTCACCCGCAGCGGCGAGCACCGGCACCAGCTGGATCAGGCTGCTCGGGTCGTCGCCGCTGCGCGCGAGGCACAGCGTGTACTCGTCCCAGATCGATGGCCGGCCGGACCGTGCGACGGCTTCGATGCGGTCGCGCAGCGCGTGCGCGTCGGCCGTGGCCAGGCCGGCCAGCAAGCGCTCGGCGGCCTCGTTGGCGGCACGCACGCCCGCAGGCCTGGGTGCGTGGCTGAAGCAGGGCCAGCGGCATTGCGCTGCGGCCGCGCGATCGATCTCGTCGCCGGGCCCGGCGAGCTCGCTGAAGCCCAGCATCGCGTTCAACAGGTAGGGGCGCAGCAAGTCCATCAGCACGAGCTCGCGCTGGCCCAATGGCTTGCGGCCTGGCGCGCGCCAGGCACGCAGATCGCCGACGTTGTGCGCGCCCTGGTACAGGTACAGGTCGATGCCGTCGACGGTCTTGAAGGGCAGCAGGAACTCGTTGTAGTAGCGCGTGCGGATCAGCTCGTCGCGCGGCATGGCGCGATGGATCAGGCTGGCCGCGCGGCGGTGGCGCAGCTTGGGCGAGATCGGGTCTTCGTACTGGAAGCGCTCGACGTACGCGCGCGCCATGTCGTGCCCGCGGCCGACGCAATGGGCGTTCTCGAACGCGCGCCGCTCGGGGTTCCAGCGCGTGCTGCCGAGAAAGTCGGCCTGCAGGAGCCGCGTCAGGTCGTCGGCCAGGTCGACGTCGGCCAGCAGACCGCCGTGGCGCAGCGGGCGGCTCAGCCGCTGCGTCAGCCGCATGAGTTGTCGCGAGTCCTCGATCGTCAATGTGTCGGGCATGGCGCGACACGTTGCCACGTTCGACGCGCCCTGTCCATCGCAGACCTCAGCGAGGGCCCGATCCCGATTCGCGCCGCCGCGGCCGCGCCCTACGCTGCGCTCTCATCAACGGGAGTGGACGTGGACCGCAGAGACATGCTGAGGCTGACCTGGGGCGCAACTGTCGCCGGCCTGCTGGCGGGTTGCGGCGGCGGCAGCGATGACAACAACGGAGTTCTTCAAATGCTCGAATTCACCAGCGTGACCACGGCCGACGGGGTTCGGCTGAACGTGGTCCAGACCGGCAACCTGCAAGGGCCGGCGATCGTCTTCATCCACGGCATCTCGCAGTCGTGGCTGTCGTGGATCGCGCAGCTGGCCGACAGCTCGCTGCGTGCGACGTACCGGCTGGTGGCCTTCGATCTGCGCGGCCACGGCGCCTCGCAGGGCTCTCAGGTGGCGCTGGGCAGCGACGGCGCGCCGCTCGCGCCGCTGGCCGATGCGTCGTACAACGACGGCCATGCCGCGAGCACCGCGGCGCTGTGGGCGGGTGATCTGCAGGCGGTGATCACCGGCCTCGGCTTGTCCGCGCCCACGGTGGTGGGCTGGTCTTACGGCGGCACGGTGCTGCAGGACTACATCGCCGTGCACGGCGGCCTGAGCGGCATCGGCAAGGCGGTGCTGCTGGCAACGTCGCCGGTGCTGCTGCCCCCAGGCAGCGGCGATGGCGGGGCCGACACCGTGTTCAGCGCAGCCACCTTCGGTGCGCTGCTGGGCACGACGACGCTCAACCCCTTCACGGCCCACGTCAATACGCATGCCGAGATCGCGGCGGGGCTGAGCGGGTTCGTCGAGCTGTGCTACCAGGACGACATGGCGCGCGCCGCGCCGAGCGCCGCGCAGGTGCAAGGCGTCACGGGCTTCAACCTGTTCACGCCGGCGGCCGTGCGCCTGGACATCATCGGCCGGGCCTTCGACTACCGAGCGACGCTGGCCGCCCTGAGCGCGGCGGACAAGGCCCGCGTCCGCGTCATGTCGCCGCAAGGCGACCAGGTGCTGCAGCCGCTCAACACGAACCAGTACTGGAACGCGACCGGGCTCGCGGTCGATGCCGTGGCCGGCGAAGGCCACCTCTACCACGACCGCAACGCCGCGGGCTTCAACGCGCGGCTGGCGGCCTTTGCCGGATAGGCGCGAACGGGCTATCGCTCGCCGACTTCGGCGCCGCTGCTCCGGTCGCCGCGCCGCCACGCGTGCAGGCGCACGGCCAGCAGCGCTCCCAGGACGAGCGTGTACGGCAGCGCCCGGCCGTCGCCGACCTTGGTCTGGATCCAGAAGTGCGCGATGGCCAGGACCGCGATCGCGTAGCCCATCGTGTGCAGCCGGCGCCAGCCTCGCCCCAGCGCGCGCATTGCAGCCTGGTTCGACGTGGCGGCCAACGGGATCAGCAACACGAATGCGGCCAGGCCGATCAGGATGAACGGCCGCTCCAGCACATCGTCGCGGATCGCGTCGAGATCGGGCCCGGCATCGAAGGCGACATAGCCCGCCACGTGCAGGCAGGCATAGAAGAACGTGAACAGGCCGAACTGTCGGCGCAGGCGGATCAGCCCGTTCCAGTCCGAGACGCGCTTGCCGTAGCGGGCATGCACGGTCTGCGAGACCCACACCGACAGACGCCGCGCCGGGGTGACCGACAGCGAGATCGCCAACATGATCAGCGCCCAGCGCCCGGTGAAATGAAGCAGGCGGTTCAAGGGGTTGATGCCCAGCGACCCGGTCAGCCATTCAAAGCCCAGCCACAGCGCCGGGCTCAGGCACAGCGCGAACGACGCCACGCGGACCTTGCCGAAGTGGTGCTTGACCAGCCAGGCCAGGTTGCGCGCGGGCGCATCCATCAGAAGTTTCGGGCCAGGTCCATTCCGCCGTACAGCGATGCGACCTGCTCGGCATAGCCGTTGAACGGCAGCGTCGCGCGCTTGGCCAGCTCGCCGATGCGCACCTCGCGCTTCTGCGACCAGCGCGGGTGCGGCACCTCGGGGTTGACGTTGGCGTAGAAGCCGTACTCCGAACCCGCAGCACGCATCCACGAAGTCGTGGGCGCCGCCTCGACCAGCCGGATGCGCACGATCGCTTTGGGGCTCTTGAAGCCGTACTTCCAGGGCACGGCCAGGCGCAGGGGCGCGCCGTTCTGGCTCGGCAATGCCGCACCAAACAGGCCGGTCGCCAGCAAGGTCAGCGGGTGCATGGCCTCATCGATGCGCAGGCCTTCGGTATAGGGCCAGGGCAGCGTGTTCAGGCGCTGGCCGATCATCTCCTGCGGGCGCGACACCGAGACGAACTCGACGAACTTCGCACGCGAGTTCGGCATGCATTCCTTGAGCAGCGACGCGAGCGGGAAGCCGCGCCACGGGATCACCATCGACCAGCCTTCGACACAGCGCAGGCGGTAGATGCGGTCCTCTTGCGCGAAGCGCTTCAGCAGGTCTTCGATCGCCCAGGTGCGCGGCTTGTCGACCTCGCCTTCGATCGTCAGCGTCCACGGCGAGGGCTTGAACTCCTCGGCCAACTTCCAGATCACTTCCTTGTTGGTCGAGAACTCGTAGTAGTTGTTGTAGCGGCTGATCTGCTCGAGGCTGTTCGGATGATCGGCCTCCGTGCCCGCCGCCGACACGGGCAAACCGACGCCCACGAACGACCCGAGCGCCGCGCCCAGCAAGCGCCGCCGTTCGCGCCAGACCGGCTCGGGCGTGATCTCGCTGGGGCGGATGTGCATCTCGCGTCAGCGCGGCAGCACCGGCAGCACGAAGGGCTTGGCCGGGCTCGACAGCGCATTGATGAACGACACCAGCTGCTCTTTTTCGTCCTTGGACAACGCGAGCTCTTTCATGCTCTTCGACACGTTGGTCTTGACGACGCCGCCCTTGGCGTAGAAGTCGACCAGCTCGTCCAGCGACTTCGCCGAGCCATCATGAAAGTACGGCGCCGTGTTCGCGGCCTCGCGCACCGTCGGCGTCTTGAACGCGCCCTTCAGGCTCGCGACCGGCTTTTGCGCATAGCGCCCCATGTCGGGGTTGTCGTTGCCGAACGATGCCAGGCCCAGGTTGTGGAAGCTGTTGTCGGTGAAGTTCGGGCCCGCGTGGCAGGAGGCGCAGTTGGCCTTGGCCGGATCGATGAAGAGCGCAAAGCCCTTGACCTGGTTCGGCGTCATCGCGTCCTTCTTGCCCGCCACCCATTGATCGAACGGCGAGGTGTTGCTCACCACCGTGCGCTCGAAGCTGGCAATGGCCTTGGACACGCTGTCGGCGTCGATCGCCTTGCCAGGGAAGGCGTCCCCGAACAGCGAGCGGTAGCCTTCATTGCTGTTGAGCCACGCAAACAGCTTCTGCGTGTCCATGTTCATCTCGACGGTCGCCTCCATCGGCCCCATCGCCTGCTCTTCGAGCGACTTCTTGCGGCCGTCCCACATCTGGATGTTGTTGAACGCCGTGTTGAACACCGTCGGGCTGGCGCGGCCCAGCACCATGCTCTTGACGCCCTTGCCGGTGGACAGGCCGTCAGACCAGCCCAGCAGCGGGTTGTGGCAGGTGGCGCAGCTCATGTTGCCGTCGCCGGACAGGCGCGGGTCGAAGAACAGCTTCTTGCCGAGCTCGACGCGCTGCGGCGTCGGGGCGTTGTCTTCCGGGTGCGGCGGCGTGGCCGGCAGGCGCCACTTCTGCAGGCTGGCGTGGCCGGCCTCCAGCGTGATGACTTGTCCTTCGGTGTCGGTGATGCTGGTGGCCGCGTTCGCGCCACAGATCACCATCAGCGCAGCAATCGCAATAGAGAGTTTTTTCATGAGGCGTCCTCGCGTTGAGAGATGCACCGGAGCCGGCGACAGCCGGCGTGGTGATGCGATTTCGTCAAGCAGGTCGCTTTGTTGAGGTCAATTTTCTCGAGCAACTGCCGACAACCCGGGCAGACCCACTCGCATCGACTCGGTTCGTGCGTTGCGCACGATCCGGCCTGCCCGCTACTCGCAACCCCTACAAGGAACAGCCGCGATGAGAATCCTGACATCCTCTTTGCACTTGCATCTGGCGCTGCCGTGCGCTGCGCTGATCATGGCTGGCGCCGCTTGGGCGGCACAGGAGCACGTGGTCGCCCAGAAGAACAAGTCCTTCTCGGTCAAGAAGCTGACGGTCAAGGTCGGCGACACCGTGAAGTTCGTCAACGAAGACTCCTTCGCGCACAACATCTTCTCGCTGTCGGCAGCGAAGAGCTTCGATCTGGGCTCGTTCGGCAATGGCGGCTCCAAGAGCGTGACCTTCGACAAGCCCGGCAAGGTCGAGGTCGAGTGCGCGGTGCACCCGGACATGCGCCTCGACGTCGAGGTCACCCCGTGACGCCGCCCGTCGCGCGATGGGCTCGCGCCGCAGCGATGCTGGCCGGCTTGATCGTCGCTGCGCCGGCAATTGCGCAGACCGGCCCGAAAGCGCCGCAGGGTTCCCTGCTGCCGAGGGACAGCGTCGACGCGGCCGTGTTCCGCGGCGGCCTGGTGTTCGCCAACTACTGCGTCACCTGCCACGGCATCAACGCCGACGGCAATGGCCGCGCCGCTCGCCTCTACAACCCGAAGCCGGCCAATCTGCGCATGAGCGACAAGAACGACGCGTACTTCGGGTTGATCATCCGCAGAGGCGGTGCGGCCCTCGGGCGGTCCGAATTCATGCCGACGTGGGAAGCAGAGCTGACCAATGAGCAGATCACCGATCTGGTCGCCTACCTGCGCTCGATCAACGCAGCGAAGAGCTGAATCCGAGGTTGCCATGGCTATGTCGTTCGAACCTGTTCCCGTCGCTGCGCTGGCCGGCACGACGCCTGGCCACAAGACGGCGGCATCGCCGATCCGGTCGATCGCGGGACTGTTCCACCACCATGGCTTCTGGGCGATCGGCGTGCGGATGTTCCGAAAGATGACGTTCGCGAGCAAGGCCACCGTCATCTCGGCGATCTTCATGCTCGTGGTGGCGCAGCTGCTGTTCATCTTCGTGCGCGCCAGCAACCACGCGATTCATGCCTCGGAGCGTGAGCTCGTCGGCATCGCGAGCGTCCGCGAACTGGCCGTGCTGATCGACCACGCGCAGAACCTGCGACAGAGCATCCTCGCGGCCGGCGGCAAGCAGGCGCCGGCCGTGACCGAGCGACTGGGCCGGGTCGACACCCAACTCGCCAAGGTCGAGGCGCTGCTGGTGAACGACCCCACGTTGGCCGACGCCTCGAAGTTCGCCCGCGATGCGTTCACGCCGCTCAAGAACCCGGTCGAAGACCGCGAAGAAGCGTTCACCCGCGCCGACGAGTTCGTCCAGCAACTGGTGCGCTTGAATGCGACCGTGGTCGACTCGTCTTCTCTCGCGCAAGACCCCGACGCCGACAGCTACCACCTGATGCTGGCATCGACGCAAGAGACGCTGCAGGCCATCCGCATGCTGGGCCGCATGCGCGATCTGGGTGCGGACGCGCTCACGTCCGCTGCCCTCACGCCGTTCCAGCGGCGCATCATTCAAGGCGACAGCTACGTCATGTACGCGCAGCTGGAGCTTCTGTTCGCGCGCTACGAGCGCGTCGTCAAGGCGAACCCGGGCCTGAACGAGGTGCTGGCTTTCGAAGACGCGTTCAAGCCCGCGAACGCCTTCATGCGCGCGGTGCGCAAGGGGCCGCTGGCCGAGGCTGCCCCGGCGGGCGACGCGACGGTCTTCGCCGCCGCGGGGCAGTCGGCCGTGGAGTCGATGACGGCGCTGACGAGCCGCTCGCACACCGCATTGGCGGGCCTCATCGAAAAACGCATCGCTGCGCAGCGCCTCGCGCGCAACATCCAGCTCGGGCTCGCGGCGGCCGGGCTGCTGATCGCAGGCTACTTCTTCTACTGCTTCTACCTCGTCACCCGCGGTGGTATGCGCGAAGTGACACGCCACATCGACGCGATGGCCAGCGGCGACCTGTCGACCTCGCCGCGCCCCTGGGGCACGGACGAGGCAGCGGCGCTGATGCTGTCGATCAGTGCGATGCAGGCATCGCTGCGCCAGCTCGTCGGCCAGGTGCGCGGCTGCGCCGAGGTCATCGTGACCGCCAGCTCGGAAGTGTCGGCCGGTGCGCAAGACCTGTCGGAGCGCACCGAGAAATCCGCCAGCAGCCTGCAGCAGACGGCCTCGGCAATGGAGCAGATCTCGGCCACCGTCAAGCACACCGCGACCAAGTCGGACGAGTCGGCCACGCTGGGCCAGGAGAACGCGCGCGTCGCCGGCCACGGCGGCGAGGTGATCGCGCAGGTCGTGACGACGATGCAAGGCATCCAGACCTCATCCAAGAAGATCGGCGAGATCATCGGCGTGATCGACAGCATCGCGTTCCAGACCAACATCCTCGCGCTCAACGCGGCCGTCGAGGCGGCCCGCGCCGGCGAGCAAGGCCGCGGCTTTGCGGTCGTTGCGGCCGAAGTGCGCGCACTGGCGCAGCGCTCGGCCGGCGCCGCGCGCGAGATCAAGGGCCTGATCAGCACCGGCGCCGAGCAAACTGCACAAGGCACGCGCGTGGTCCAGACGGCTGGCGAAACCATGACCCAGCTGGTACGCAACGCGCAGGCGATGAGTGTGCTGCTGGCCGACATGTCGACCGCCTCCGCCGAGCAGACGCGCGGCGTGACGGAGGTCAGTTCGGCCGTGGCGCAGCTCGACCACGACACGCAGCGCAACGCGGCGCTGGTCGAACAGACGACAGCCGCCGCGTTGTCGATGAATCGGATGGCCAGCGAGCTGGCCGCAGCGGCCGATCGATTCACGCTGCCGGCCACTGCGTAGGCAGGCATGCGAAATCACCCGCTTCTGCAGCGACGCCGGTTGATTCTTGCGCTCGCCGGCATCTGCGCCGTGGCGAGCCCGCCGACTCGCGCCGGCGCGGGTGCGAACCCGCCGCCGACCGGTTGGGTTCAGCCGGCGCTGCCTGCGCTGGCGTGGCGAATCACGCGCGCCGACGGCCGCCAGGTGACGCTTGCCGGCGCCGTCGCCGGCAAGGTCACCGCGGTCCAGCTGATGTTCACGGGCTGCAGCGCGACATGCCCTGTTCAAGGCGCGCTATTTGCCGCGATGGCGAACCGCCTGCGGTCAAGCGACGTGCAGTTTCTGTCCATCAGCATCGACACGCTCGGCGACACGCCAGCCACGCTGGCTGCCTGGCAGGATCGATTCGGCCGGGCTCCCGGATGGAACGCGGCCGTGGCGGACCCGGCAGACGTGGACCGGCTGGCCGACTTCATGAAGGGCATGGCTGGCAAGCGCGGCACCCACACGGCGCAAGTCTTCATCTTCGACCGCCAGTCGCGGCTCTGCTATCGAACCGGCGACTCGCCCGCGATCGGCGAGCTCGAGGCATTGCTGTCGAAGGCAGCTCAGCTGAGCTGAGCGCGTTCCTCGGCGGCCGGTCAGACCTGCATCGACATGATGTCCGAGTACGCCTGGACCATCTTGTTGCGCACCTGCAAGGTGGCCTGAAAGCCGATCTGCGCCTTCTGCATCGCGACCATGGTCTGCTCGATGCTGACGGTCGGGTTGTCGAGCTGGACCTCGCGCTGCATCGAGACCGCGTCGTTCTGTGACTTACTCACGGCGCCGAGTGCTTGCGACAGTGCCTGCTGAAAGCCTGCGCCCTCGAGCGCCGTGCTCTTTTGCAGCGGCTGGCCACTGGTGGTCAGGCCTGCACGAGCGACGGCCTGGGCGAAGTCGAAGGGCTTGAGGGTCACGTTCATCGTGTCGCCATCGTAAGCACGCGGCCGCCGCGCAATGGTCCGAACTGACGCCTCTTCGGCCACCTGTTCACCGCATCCGCAGATGTCAAGTTCCCAAACAATCTCTTTCAATCAAGGGCGGCCTTCGCCCTGGACGGAACCTGACGACCCATGGACAACGCAGTCGCCACCAACCCCGCGCTACCCCTCGTCGAGCCTGCGAGCTTCATCGACCGCATGGCCGCGATGCCCGCTCGCAGCAAGGTCAGCGCCGCGATCGGCATCGCCGCGCTCGCCGGCGTGGTGCTCGCGATGACCTTGTGGAGCAGCAAGGGCGACTACAAGGTGCTGTACGCAAACCTGTCCGACAAGGACGGCGGCGCAGTGATCGCCCAGCTCTCGCAGATGAACGTGCCCTACCGCATGAGCGAAGGCGGCGCCGCGATCATGGTGCCCTCGAGCCAGGTGCATGACCTGCGCCTGAAGCTCGCCACCGCAGGCCTGCCCAAGGGCTCGGTGTCGGGCTACGAGCTGATGGACAGCGCGCGCTTCGGCCAGACGCAGTTTCAAGAGCGCCTGACCGCGCAGCGCGGGCTCGAGGGCGAGCTCACGCGCTCGATCACCTCGCTCGCCGCGGTGCAGAACGCCCGCGTGCACCTCGCGCTGCCGAACCAGAACGGCTTCTTCCGCGAGCAGCAAAAGCCCAGCGCCTCGGTGCTGCTGACGCTGCACCCCGGCCGCATGCTCGACCGCGCGCAGGTCGCCGGCATCGTGCACCTGGTCTCGAGCAGCGTGCCCGAGCTCGACCCCAAGGCGGTCAGCGTGCTCGACCAGAGCGGCGCGCTGCTCACCAGCAGCGGCGACAACAGCCAGCCCTCAGCTGGGCTCGACGCGCAGCAGCTGCAGTACGTGAACCAGATCGAGACCGGCTACAGCAAGCGCATCAACGAGCTGCTCGAGCCCATCGTCGGGCGCGACAACCTGCGCGCCACGGTCGCGGCCGACATCGACTTCTCGCAGACCGAGGCCACGTCCGAAGAGTTCCGGCCGAACCAGGGCGCCGAGGCCAAGGTGTCGATCCGCAGCCAGCAGACCTCGGAACAGAGCGGCTCCAGCGGCGCCACCGCGAGCGGCATCCCCGGCGCGGCGTCGAACCAGCCGCCGATCGCTGCGACCGCACCGCTCACCGGCGCGTCGCAGCCTTTGCAGACCGCACAAGGCGGCGGCGCCGCCAACAGCAGCGGCCGCCGCGACGCGACCACCAACTACGAGGTCGACAAGACCGTGCGCGTGACGCGCAACGCCACCGGCAACATCCGGCGCCTGAACGCCGCCGTGGTCGTGAACAACCGCAGCGTCACCGACGCGAAGGGCAAGACCACGACGGTGCCGCTGTCGACCGAAGAGCTCGAGAAGCTGACGGCGCTGGTGCGCGAGAGCATCGGCTTCAAGCAGGAGCGCGGCGACTCGGTCAAGGTCATCAACGCGCCGTTCAAGGTCGAGCCGGTGACCAATGTCGAGGTGCCGCTCTGGAAGCAGCCCGAGATCATCGACATGCTGCGCTCGCTGGCCGTGCCGGTCGGCCTCGGCGTCGTCGCGCTGCTCGTGTTCTTCGGCCTGCTGCGCCCGGCGTTGAAGGTCGCGCTCGCGCCGCCGCCCGCACCGGTGCCCGGCGCGGCGCTGAGCACCGTGGTGGACGACGCGAACGAGCTGCCCGCCCTGCCCGCGCCGAAGAGCGTCGCGCACCTGACCAGCGCGCGCACGCTGGCGAAGGAAAACCCCGCCGCGGTCGCCGGCATCGTGCGCGGCTGGGTCAACGGTGAAACCGTTCCCGCCAGACAAGGGGCATGAGATGAAGCCCCCACGCTCACTTCGTTCACTGCCCCCCGAGGGGGCGCATGCCCCCCTTGGGGCGGCCCGGCGGGAGGCATGACCATGGACGACCAAGGCCTAGAGAACGCCGCGATCCTGCTGATGTCGCTCGGCGAGGAAGAAGCCGCCGGCGTGTTCAAGCACCTGACCCCGAAAGAGGTGCAGGGCCTGGGCGAGACGATCGCGAAGATGAAGGCCGTCACGCGCGACCGCGTCGATGGCGTGCTGCAGCTCTTCACCGAAACCGCCGATGCGCAAAGCATGCTGGTGACCGACAACGACGAGTACGTGAAGGCCGTGCTGCGCCGCGCGCTCGGCGACGACAAGGCGAATCTGCTGATCGACCGCATCCTGCAAGGCGGCGACACCGCCGGCATCGAGAGCCTGAAGTGGATGGACCCGCAGTCGGTCGGCGAGCTGCTGCGCATCGAGCACCCGCAGATCGTCGCGGCGCTGCTGGTGCACCTCGAATCGGACCAGGCCGCCGACGTGCTGAAGACCTTCCCCGAGCGCCATCGCAATGAAGTGCTGGTGCGCATCGCCACGCTCGACGGCATCCAGCCCTCGGCGCTGAAGGACCTCAATGACGTCATGAGCAAGGTGCTCGCGGGCGGCGAGAAGATGCGCAAGACCTCGCTGGGCGGCGTGAAGGCGGCGGCCGAGATGATCAACATGATGGGCACGAGCGTCGAGACCGCGGTGCTCGACTACATCCGCGAAGCCGACAACGACCTCGCGCAGAAGATCATGGACAACATGTTCACCTTCGACGATCTCGAGAAGGTCGACGACAAGGGCATCCAGGCGCTGCTGAAGGAAGTGCAGTCCGAATCGCTGGTCATCGCGCTCAAGGGCGCGACGCCCGAGATGCGCGAGAAGGTGTTCAAGAACATGTCGACGCGCGCCGCCGAGACGCTGCGCGAAGACCTCGAGTCGCGCGGCCCGGTGCGCGTGTCCGAAGTCGAGACCGAACAAAAGGAAATGCTGAAGATCGTGCGCCGCCTCGCCGACGAGGGCCAGATCGTGCTGAGCGGCGGAGGCGACGATGACTTCCTCTAAGCCGCGGCAAGTGCCACCGCCCTCGGGCGACGCGGCGCATGCCGGTGCGTATGCCCGCTTCATCCCGCGCGAAGAGCTCGGCGGCGTCAAGGCCTGGCGCCCCGGCGACCTGGCCGGCGGCCCGGCACCGCAAGCCAACGTGCAGCGCGCGCCCGAAGAAGCACCCAAGGTCGACGTCGCCGCGCAGATCGCCGAGCAATTGCGCGCCGCGCGCCAGGCCGGCTATCAAGACGGCTACCGCGACGGTCTGGTCGCGCTCGAGGCCTTCAAGCAAAGCTTCGCCGCGCAGACCACCACGCAGATCGGCACGCTGATGCAGTCGCTCAATGCAGAGCTCGGCGGCCTGCAGCAGGACATGGCACGCACGCTCGCGATCTCGGCCACGCACCTGGCGCGCCAGATCGTGCGCAGCGAACTCGTGGCGCGGCCCGAGCTGATCGCGCAGGTCGCGCACGAGGCCATCGACACGCTGCTGCTCAGCGCACAGCACATCACGCTGCGCGTGCACCCGGACGACCACGCCTTCGTCGCACAAGGCGCGGCCGACGTGCTGGCCGCCCGCGGCACGCGGCTGCTGTCGGACGCGGCGATGGCGCGCGGCGGCTGCCTGGTGGAATCGGACATCGGCATCATCGACGCGACACTCGAGACCCGCTGGCGCCGCGCCGCGGCCTCGCTGGGCTGCGACGAAGGCTGGGGCGGCGAGCTGCCTGTCGAGGCCGAAGAATGATCACCACGCCGCAAGAGAGAGCCGCAGTCGCAGCGACCGACAAATGGCCGCGTTATCTCGCTGACATGCGCAGCTTCGCGGCCGACAAGGTCCCGCTCGAAACGCAAGGGCTGCTGGTGCGCGTGACCGGCCTGGTGCTCGAAGCGGCCGGCATCCGCGTGCCGGTCGGTTCGGTCTGCGAAGTGCGCATGGAAGGCCAGACCCCGGTGATCGCCGAGGTCGTCGGCTTCTCGGGCGACCGTGCCTACCTGATGCCGACCGGCGACGTCGCCGGCCTGGCCAGCGGCGCGCGCGTCGTGCCGCGGCCTTCGCCGGTGGTGCCGATGAAGCTCGGTGCCGCCAAGCACCCGTGGCGCCGCAACGAAGACCGCACGCTGCACCTGCCGGTCGGTGACGGCCTGCTCGGCCGCGTCGTCGATTCGCACGGCCACCCGATGGACCGCAAGGGCCCGATCGAACACGCGCACAAGGAGCCGCTGACGCGCCGCCCGATCAACGCGATGGACCGCGACCCGGTGCGCACGCCGCTGGACACCGGCGTGCGCGCGATCAACGCGATGCTCACGGTCGGCCGCGGCCAGCGCATCGGCCTGTTCGCCGGCACCGGCGTCGGCAAGTCGGTGCTGCTCGGCATGATGGCGCGCTACACCGCGGCCGACGTGATCGTGGTCGGCCTGATCGGCGAGCGCGGCCGTGAAGTGAAAGAGTTCATCGAGGACATCCTCGGCGAAGAAGGCATGCGCCGCGCCGTCGTCGTCGCCGCGCCGGCCGATGCGCCGCCGCTGGTGCGCATGCAGGGCGCGAACTACGCGACCGTGATCGCCGAGCACTTCCGCGACCGCGGCCAGAACGTGCTGCTGCTGATGGATTCGCTGACCCGCTACGCGATGGCGCAGCGCGAGATCGCCCTGGCGATCGGCGAGCCGCCGGCCACCAAGGGCTACCCGCCGAGCTGCTTCGCGAAGCTGCCGCAGCTGGTCGAGCGCAGCGGCAACGGGCTCAAGGGCGGCGGCTCGATCACCGCGTTCTACACCGTGCTCAGCGAAGGCGACGACCAGCAGGACCCGATCGCCGATGCGGCGCGCGGCATTCTGGACGGCCACATCGTGCTGTCGCGCGAGCTCGCCGAGGCCGGCCACTACCCGGCCATCGACATCGAGAAGTCGGTCTCGCGCGTGATGACCAGCGTCGCGGGCGCTCCGCACATCGATGCGGCGCGGCGCTTCAGGCAGCTGCATGCGCGCCACAACAAGGCGCGCGACCTGATCCAACTCGGCGCCTACTCGGCCGGCCACGACCACGATCTCGACACCGCCGTGCGCCTGCACGAGCCGATGACCGCGCTGCTGCAGCAAGGCATGCACGAGAGCGCGTCGCTGGCGGCGAGCGTTCAACAACTGCGACAACTGATCAACACCTGACCAGATCGACACTGACCCATGACCGATTTGCAGCCTTTGACTCTCTTGCTCGGCCAGCACGAACGCCAGCGCGACGCGGCGATCGCCGAACACCAGCGCGCGGTCCAAGCGAGCGAAGCGGCCAGCGCGCAGGCCGATCAGCTGCATGCCTACCGGCGCGAGTACGAGCAGCGCTGGAGCGCGCAGTTCAAGCGCGAAGGCCAGATGGAACTGGTGCGCTGCTACCAGAGCTTCATGGAGCGGCTGACGCAGGCCGTGGACCAGCAGGCACGCCAAGCCGCACACGCCGCGAAGCAGGTCGAGACCGCGCTGGCGGCGCTGCGCGAGTGCGAACTGCGCTGTGCCTCGGTGCGCAAGCTGATCGAGCGGCGCGTGCTGGAGCACCGCGCCCTCGACGAGCGGCGCGACCAGAAGCAGACCGACGAGCAGGCCTCGCGCGCGGCATGGAACCGCTTCGGCGCCCATGGCGGCTCACGGCTGATGTAGTAACCGGAATCGACGACATGCTGACCATCAATGCTTCCTCGCTGCGCGCCAACCTGAACGACGCCACGGCAACGTCACCCTCGAGCTTTGATTCTTCGTCGGACCCGGCAGGCTTCTCATCGCTGCTGCGCCAGTCGCAAGCGGCCGCGCCGATGACGCCCGCCGTCGCGGCGATGAAGGTGAACGCCCCCACGGCGCGCGACGATTCGGTGGCGCGTGCGCCCGATCACGCGCCCGACAGCAAGCCCGCGACGGCCGCTGAAAATGACGCTGCAACGCCTGCCGACACCGACCAGGCTGCGACCAGCGACGCCGCGATCCGCACGCGTGCACAGCTCAAGCCGAAGAACCGCGCCAGCGACACTGCAGCGCACGCGGCGAAGCCGGCCAGCGACGCCACCGACAGCGCGCCGAAGTCGGCCGACAAGACCGCCGCCGACAGCACCACGGCGAAGACGCCCACGGCGCCGCTCGACCCGAACATCGCACAGTGGCTGGCCGCGCTGCAACGCCCTGCGACCGACGCAAAAGCCAGCGATGGCTCGCAGGCCACGGCCGATGCCGAAGCGGCTGCGCTCGGCAACGCGACCGCGTCGGCCAAGGGCGCGCGTGCCGACGACGCGACCCTCGGCGCCGACCCGAAGGACAAGGCCGGCCACGACGCGTCGCGCTTCGAAGCGATGGCAACGGATGCGGCCGGCCTCGAAGCAGCGCGCAGCGAATCACACACCACCGAGGTCGCCACGGCGCCCACGACACATGCGCCCGGCAAGGCAGACGGCGTGCTCGCCGCGTCGCTGCAACCCACGCCCACTGCGCTGCGCGAGGCCGCCGCGCCGGTCAGCGTGGCGATCGCGACGCCGGTGAACGCGCCCGACTTCGCCCAGACCTTGGGCGTGCAGATGAGCGTGCTCGCGAAAGACGGCGTGCAACAAGCCGAGCTGCACCTGAACCCGGCCGAGATGGGCCCGGTGTCGGTGCAGATCGTGATGGATGGCACGCAGGCGCGCATCGACTTCGGCGCCGACGCGGCCGCCACGCGCCACGCCATCGAGGCCGGCCTGCCCGAACTCGCGAGCGCGCTGCGCGACGCCGGCTTCACGCTGGCGGGCGGCGGCGTGTCGCAGCATTCGAGCAGCCGGCGCGACAGTGGCGACGCGGATGGCAGCGAGGCGCGTCGCAGTACCCGCGCGGTCAGCGCCGACAGCGTCGCGCGCGTGAGCACGGCAGCGCGCCGCGTCGTCACGAACGGCGGGGTCGACCTCTACGCTTGACGCGGCGGCGCTCGTCGCAGGCGCACCTGTCACAGCCGCTTACTGGCCGCTTTTGCCCTGCTTATCCCCGCTTAAGTTTCGGCCATCGTTTTCATAATTTCCTTCATCCGAGGCGCTCACACGGGCGCCTGAAATGAAGGAGTGACGATGTCTGCTGCTGCCCCCACTGTCGACGCCGGCGTTGGTGCGCCCGCGAAGAAGGGCAAGAAGAAACTGATCATCATCATCGCGGCCGCCGTGCTGCTGCTGGTGGTGCTCGGGGGCGCCGCGTTGCTGCTGCTGAAGAAGAAGGCCGCGCACGACACCGACGGCGCCGACGAGGCGGCCACGGCGCAGGCCGAGCACGGCAGCAAGCCCGATCTGAAGCACCCGCCGACCTTCCTGCCGCTGGACCCCTTCGTCGTGAACCTGGCCGACAAGGAGGCCGACCGCTACGCGCAGATCGGCATCACGCTCGAGGTCGAAGACGCCAAGTTCGCCGAGCAGATGAAGGCCTTCATGCCGGCGATCCGCAACGGCATCCTGATGATCCTGGCGCACAAGAACTCGCGCGAACTGCTGGAGCGCGCCGGCAAGGAACAGCTCGCCGCCGAGATCCTGCGCGAGTCGGCCCGCACGATGGGCATCGAGGTCGAAGAGCCGGAGGCGGACGACAAGCCGGCCGCGCAAGGCGACAAGGCCGACGACGAGGACAAGCCCAAGGCCAAGGCGAAGAAGAAGGCGCGCAAGGCCGCGGCCGAACCCAACCCCATCAAGCACGTGCACTTCTCGAACTTCATCGTCCAGTAATCATGAGCAATCAGATTCTTTCGCAGGACGAGGTTGATGCGCTTCTGCAAGGCATCACCGGCGAGAGCCAGAAGCTCGAGCAGGAGCAGGTCGAAGAAGGCGCGATACGCAACTACGACATCTCCAGCCAGGAGCGCATCGTCCGCGGCCGCATGCCGACGATGGAGATCATCAACGAGCGGTTCGCGCGCAACATCCGCATCGGCCTGTTCAACTTCATCCGCAAGAGCCCCGAGATCGCGATCGGCAACATCAAGGTGCAGAAGTACAGCGCCTTCCTGCGCGAGATCGTCGTGCCGACCAACTTCAACATCGTCAGCGTGCGGCCGCTGCGCGGCTCGGGCCTGATCGTGTGCGACCCGACGCTGGTGTTCGCCGTGATCGACTCGCTGTTCGGCGGCGCCGGCAAGTACCACACGCGCATCGAAGGGCGCGACTTCTCGCCCACCGAGCAGCGCATCATCGGCCGCCTCGTCGAGGTCGTCTGCGCCGAATACAAGAAGGCCTGGCACGGCGTCTACCCGCTCGAGCTCGAGTACCAGCGCTCGGAGATGCAGCCGCAGTTCGCCAACGTCGCGACGCCGAGCGAGATCGTGGTCGCGACCAGCTTCACGCTCGAGATCGGCGACGCCAGCGGCACGATCCACTTCTGCATTCCGTACGCGACGCTGGAGCCGATCCGCGACGTGCTGTATTCGACGATCCAGGGCGACTCGACCGAGCCCGACCGGCGCTGGGTCAACCTGATGACGCAGCAGATCCAGGCTGCCAACGTCGAGCTCGTCGCCGAGCTCGCCCACGCGCCGGCGACGGTCGAGCAGCTGCTGGCGTTCAAGGCCGGCGACTTCATCGAGCTCGACCTGAAGCAATCCATCCAGGCCAAGGTGCGCGGCGTGCCGGTGCTCGATGCCCACTACGGCATCTCGAACGGCAAGTACGCACTCAAGGTCGAACAACTGTTGACCAACTCGAACCCGGGTTGGCTGGGAGAACCCAATGGCATCTGACAACACCACGCCCGCGTCCGACGAACAGGACGACATGGCCGCCGAGTGGGCCGCCGCGCTCGCCGAGACCAAGCCCGAGACGGCCTCCGAGGTGCACGGGGCGGCCGACCAGGTCTCGCCCGCGGCGTTCCAGAACTTCTCGTCGACCGGTGTCAGCACCGCCGGCAACGACATCAACATGATCCTGGACATCCCGGTGCAGCTCACCGTGGAGCTGGGCCGCACGCGCATCCCGATCAAGCACATCCTGCAGCTCGCGCAGGGCTCGGTGGTGGAGCTCGAGACGATGGCCGGCGAACCGATGGACGTGCTGGTCAACGGCTACCTGATCGCCCAGGGCGAGGTCGTGGTCGTGAACGACAAGTTCGGCATCCGGCTGACCGACATCGTGACGCCGAGCGAGCGCATGCGCCGCTTGAGCCGCGCGGCCTAAAAGAGTCCTCGGCCGATCCATGATCTCTTCCGGACTCAACTCGCTGCTCTGGTTCCTCGCGATCGTCGCGATGATCCCGTGCGCGCTGTGGCTGCTCAGGCGCACGCCGATGGGCGGCGGCGCCGGCAACGGCATGATGCGCAGCGTCGCCGCGCTGCCCTTGTCGGCGAACCAGCGCATCGTCACCGTCGAGGTCGGCCAGGGCGACGAGCGCCGCTGGCTGGTGCTGGGCGTCACGCCGCAGAGCATCACGACCTTGCACACGATGGCGCCGCAGGCCGAGAGCACCGGCAGCGCCGCCGCACCGGCTGGCCCGGCGTTCGCGCAGCTGCTCGGCAAGCTGCGCAAGGACAAGCCCGATGGCCGCTGAGCTGCCCCTCATCATCGGCCAGGCCGCCGGCAGCACCAGCTACTCGGTGCCGATCCAGACGCTGCTGTTCTTCACCGCGCTGAGCTTCCTGCCGGCGGTGCTGCTGCTGATGACCGGCTTCACGCGCATCGTGATCGTGCTCAGCCTGCTGCGCCAGGCGCTGGGCACGCAGGCCGCGCCGCCGAACCAGGTGGTCGTGGGCCTGAGCCTGTTCCTGACCTTCTTCGTGATGAGCCCGACCATCGACAAGGTCTACGCCGACGCGTACCAGCCGTATGCCGAAAACAAGATCGCGTTCGACGAGGCGCTCAAGCGCGGCGAGGTGCCGATGCGCGCCTTCATGCTGAAGCAGACGCGCCAGGCCGATGTGATGCTGTTTGCCAAGCTCGCGAAGACCGACCCGGCCGTGAAGACCGCCGAAGTGCCGTTCAAGGTGCTGGTGCCGGCCTTCGTGACGAGCGAGCTGAAGAGCGCGTTCCAGATCGGCTTCCTGATCTTCATCCCGTTCCTGATCATCGACATGATTGTCGCCAGCGTCTTGATGAGCCTGGGGATGATGATGCTGTCGCCGGTGCTGATCGCGCTGCCGTTCAAGCTGATGCTGTTCGTGCTGGCCGACGGCTGGAACCTGCTTCTCGGCTCGCTCGCGGCCAGCTTCGCGACCTAGCGACACCCCACTCGAACCCACGCCCGACATGGACGCACAACAAGTCTTCAACGCCGGCCAGCAAGGCCTCTACATGCTGCTGCTGGTCTCGGCGCCGCTGCTGATCAGCGTGCTGCTGATCGGCCTGGTCGTGAGCATCTTCCAGGCCGCGACGCAGATCCACGAGGCGACGCTGTCGTTCGTGCCCAAGGTCATCGGCGCCGTCGCAGTGCTCGCGATCGCCGGGCCGTGGATGCTGACCAGCCTGGTCGAGTACATCCAGCGCACGCTGCAATCCATCCCTTCTGCCGTAGGCTGAAATGCTCACCTTCACCGAGGCGCAAGTCCTCGAGTGGATCTCGCCCCTGCTGTGGCCGTTCCTGCGCGTGCTCGCGCTGTTCGGCGCGCTGCCGGTGTTCGCGCAGCGCGGCGTGCCGGCGCGGGTGCGCGTGGCGCTCGCGTTCCTGATCGCGTTCTGCGCCCAGGCCACGCTGCCGGCCATGCCGGTGATCGCGCTCGACTCGGCGCCGGCGATGCTCGCGGTCGTTCAGCAGATCCTGATCGGCACCTCGCTCGGCTTCGCGGTGCGCATCGTGTTCAGCGCGGTCGAGTTCGCGGGCGAGATCATCGGCTTGCAGATGGGCCTGAACTTCGCCGGCTTCTTCAACCCGATGACCAACACCGAGGCCACCGCGACGAGCCGCTTCTTCAGCATCTCGGTGAGCTGGCTGTTCATCGTCAGCGGCGGCCACCTGCTGCTGATCGCCGCGGTGGTGCAGAGCTTCCAGGCCTTCCCGGTCGGGCCTGAGCCGTTCGCCTTCCTGCGCGCGGTGCAGCCGCAGGTCTGGGGCGCCGAGGTGTTCCGCCTCGGCCTGTGGATCGCGCTGCCGATGATCGCGATGCTGCTGTTCGTCAACCTCGTACTGGGCATCATCTCGCGCGTCGCGCAGCAGATGAACATCTTCGCGATCGGCTTCCCGATCACCGTATCGGTCGGGCTGGTCGGCATGCTGCTGACGCTGCCGATGATGCAGGTGCCGTTCACGATGGCGCTGGAACGGATGCTGCAGTACTTCCGGTAGAGCCGAGCCCGAACACTGGGATACTGGAAATCCGATGGAAGCCGCCGGGCGGCACGTGCAGCCAGAACCCTACCCGACCGCGCAAGCCTCGCGAGTCGCCCGCTCCAGCGCGTCCTCCGGCCCCGGCCGACCGAACCAGTAGCCCTGGAAGGCATCGCAGCCCTGGCGCGCCAGGAACTCGAACTGCGGTTTGGTTTCCACGCCCTCTGCGATCACCGACAACCCGAGGCTGTGGGCCAGAGTGATGATGGCGCGCGCGATGGCAGCGTCGGGGGCGTCGGTGAGCACATCGCGGACGAAGGAGCGGTCGATCTTCAGCTGGCTCAGTGGCAGGCGCTTGAGGTAGGAGAGCGACGAAAACCCCGTCCCGAAGTCGTCGAGCGAGAACGCGATTCCGCGCGCCTTCAGCGCCAGCATCTTGTCGATGACGTCTTCCATGTCGACCACCAGCAGGCTCTCGGTCAGCTCCAGCTTCAGCCGGCTCGCATCGGCACCGCTGCGCTCGAGAATGTCCAGCATCCGCGCGACGAAATCGGGTTGGCGGAACTCGCGCGCGCTGACATTCACCGCCAGCGTCCACTGCGCCGTGTCGGCCCGCGCACTCCAGGCAACCAATTGCCTGCAGGCCGTCTCGAGCACCCAGCTGCCGAGCGGCAGGATGAGCCCCGAATCCTCGGCAGTCGGAATGAACTCGCCCGGCGCGATCAGGCCCCGCTGGGGATGCTGCCACCGCACCAGCGCCTCGGCGCCGATCACGCGGCCCGTGCCATCCACCTGCGGCTGGTAGTAGAGGATGAACTGGGATTCGCGAAGGGCGGTGCGCAAAGCTGCGTCGAGTGCCGCACGCTCCGACACCGCAGTCTGCATCCCGGCGTCGAAGAAGACCATGCGGTTGCGGCCCGCCGCCTTGGCCTGGTACATGGCGAGGTCGGCGCGCCGCAGCAGTTCGTCGACCGAATCCTTGCCTTCGCCAAACAGCGTGACCCCGATGCTCGGCGTGCTGTGTATCTCATTGCCGGCCAGCATGTAGGCCTGGTTCAGCCGCGACAGAATCGTCTGCCCCGTGCGCTCGACCTGGGTCGCGGCGGTGTGAGGCGCCTCGCTCAAGTCGCCCAGCATGATCACGAACTCGTCGCCGCCCAGGCGGGCTACGGTGTCGCTGTGGCGCACGCAGCCGCTCAAACGCGAGCCCACCTCCTGCAGCAGCCGGTCGCCCTCGTCATGGCCGAGCGTGTCGTTGATCGTCTTGAAGTTATCGAGGTCGATGAACAGCAGCGCGCCGTGCCGCCGATGGCGTGCGCTTGCGGCCAGCGCTTGCTCCAGACGGTCGATCAGCAGCCGGCGGTTGGGCAGCTGCGTGAGCGGGTCGAAGAAGGCGAGCTGGCGGATCTCGTCGTCCGCCATCTTGCGCTGCGTGATGTCGTTCATCGCGCCGACATAGTGCGTGATCGCGCCGTCGTCACGCTTCACTTCGGTGATGCTGAGCCATTGCGGGTACACCTCGCCGTTCTTGCGGCGGTTCCAGATTTCTCCGGCCCAGGCACCGCTGCGCTGAATGCTGTCGTGCATCGCGGCGAAGAAGGCCGTGTCATGGCGACCCGACTTCAGCAGGCGCATCGACTGCCCGACCGCCTCTGCGGCAGAGTAGCCTGTCATCTCGGTGAAGGCACCGTTCACCTGCAGGATCAAGCCCTGCGCATCGGTGACCACCATCCCCTCTTGCGACTCGAAGGCGATGGCGGCGATGCGCAGCGCCGTATCGGTCTGGGCGCGCGCCTCCATGGTGTCGAGGAAGGCGTTGAACCAGGTCACGAGCTCGCCGATTTCGTCGAGCGTCTTGGGCTTGGCCAAGCGCCAGCGCGGGTCGAGCCGGCTCGCCTCGAACTTGCGGAAGCCATCGGAGATGCTGCGGATCGGCGCCGCCACCTGCTGCGAGTATTTGCGGATGAACGCGGCGATGAGCAGCAGGCTGGTCAGCACCACGGCCGCTGCGGCACGGTCGATGTTCAGCATCGGCGCGGTCAGGGTGGACTGCGGCACGATGGAGATCACATACCACTGCTTGTCGGGAATCTGCACATAGCTCAGCAGCACGTCGCGGTCATCGATGCGCATCGGGACCGATCCCGTTGCACCGCGCAGCAGCTGGCTCAGGCCGCTGGTGATCGGCTTTCCGATCAGGTCCTTGTCGGGATGGAACAGCAGGCGCCCGCGCGCATCGACCACCAGCAGTTGGGCGCCCGCGCCCATGTCGACGGTGCTGAAGTGCTCGTAGAGAAAGCGGGTCGAATAGCTGATGAGCAGCATGCCGATCGGCTCGGTCCTGAGGCCGCTGGCATCCGGCCGGTCGATCGATTTGCTGGCCATCACCACTTTGCGCTGGGCTGCCACCGCACTCAGGTTGTCTTCGACGCCGTGCCAGAGCATCTTGCTCGGCACATCGAGCGTGCGCTGCATCAGGGTGGCGCGCAGCAGCATGGTTTTCTCGTCCATCGTCAGCGTGTCGCCCACGTGGTACTGCTCGCCGCTCTTGGTGACGAGATCGATCGCCACCAGGCCCGGCACGCTGCTGTAGCCGTTCAGCAGGTAGCCGATCCGTGCATTCGTCGTGAGCGTGTCGTAGCTCGATTGCACACCGCCCCTGCGATCCACCGAGAGCGTCACCGCCTTGTTGATCTCTTCGGCCGATCCGAGGTTCGCGGCCAGGCTGTCGACCTGGTCCATCTGCAATTGCAGGTAGTCCCGCTGGTTGTGCAGCAATTGCATGCTGTGGCGCGTGGCCACCTCGACGATCGTCTGCTTTGTCGTGGTGTAGGAAACCACGAGATAGATCAGCAGCGGCGCGACGCTGATCGCGAGCAGGAAGCCCGTCAGCTTGAGCGAGATGCCGGCCCTGAGCCGCGCGCGCCACATGCCGTGTGCCTCTGTGCCCGCTCGACGCGTCACTTCAGGTCGTCGCCCGTCAAGAGCCGCGCCTCGACGCGGACAATGCTTTCAACCGTCTCGCCGCGCATCGACTTCAGCGCGGTCATGACGCCTTGGTAGCCCTGCTGCGCGGACTGCTGGTCCACCGTCACCGCCATGTTGCCGGCACGAATGGCGGCCTTGGCTTCATCCAGCGCGTCAAAGCCGGCGACGCGCACACCGGTCTTGCCGCTCTCGGCGAGGTACTTCATCACGCCAATGGCCATCAAGTCGTTGGCACAGGACACCACGCGGATCTTCGGATGGGCCGCAAACATGTGCTTGGCCACTTCGTAGCCTTCATCGATCTTCCAGCGCGCCGTTTCCGACGCGACGAGCTTCAGCTTGGCGTTCTCCTTGAACGCCCGTTCGGCACCGCGCAGGCGCTTGGCCGAGTTCTCGGTACTTCGGACGCCCTCGAGGATCGCCACCTCGCTGGGCTGGTCGATCGGCGCAGCGGCGAACTTGGCGGCCCGGTAGGCCGCATCCTCGCCGTCCACGCTGATGAACGGCACCGGTTTCATGCCGCTGGCGGCGACTGTCTCCGGGTTCAGGCGGTCGTCGATGTTCACCACCTTGATCCCCGCGTCCTGCGCCCGCTTCAGTGCCGGAACGAGCCGTTGCGGGTCGTTGGGCGTGATGATGATGGCGTCGACTTTCCGCTTGATCTGGTCCTCGACCAGCTGAATCTGCTGCTCGACCGCGGTCTCCTGAGAGGTGGCTATCACCTGCAGCTCGACACCGGCCTCGCGTTCGGCCCGGCGTGCGCCTGTTTCCATCTCGATGAAGAACGGGTTGGTCAGGGACTTCATGATCAACGCCAACTTCGGCGCATGGGCCTTTGGCGCCGTGTCGGCCATCGGCGCAACCACCGCGACACTCTTCACCGCCTGCGTCGACGAGTCGCTGCAAGCGCCCAACAAGGCCATAGAGCCCGCCAGCAGGAGTCGCGTTACGTTCATGGTGTGTTCCTTCGTGGGGGTTGGGCAGCCGAGCAACTTCGAGATGCCAGGTGCGATCCCATGGCAGCGGCCGCGCAGTGCGCGAGTGCCGTTCCAACGTCTTCGGCCGAGCGTGGTGAAACTGAAGATGGATGAGCGCCGATCGGGTGGTGCCCGCCGACTCTTTACAACGTCATGGCGCTTGCACCGCCTCGACAGCACGGCCGCGCTTGCGGCTGAGCTTGTGCTGGTACATGTTGTGGTCGGCGAGCCGGATCATCTCGGCCGGATCGTCAGAATCGATGCGCCAGTGCGCGACGCCATAGCTGATGCCGCTGAGCTCGAAGCCTTGCTCGCGCAGCTGCAGCTCGAGGTGTGCCAAGCCGTCGCGAAGGCGTGGCTCTTCGTCTGCAGCGGCGAAGATCGCAAATTCGTCGCCGCCCAGGCGAAAGCACGAGCCGCTCTCCGCCGTCAGCGCCAGCAGGCCGTCGGCGAGCCTTCTGATCAGCTCGTCGCCGCGGGCGTGGCCGAGTTGATCGTTGACCAGCTTGAGCCCGTCCAGGTCGATCACGAACAGCAGATGCGCAGCGCCTGCGCTGCGGCGCTGCGCCTCGCCATGTTGTTGCAGGGCCAGTCCGAACGCGAAGCGGTTGCCGATGCCGGTCAGCACGTCGGTCCGAGCGAGCTTCATCGCCTGCACCAGCTGGGCCGAATAGTGGTCCTTCTCTGCATTGATCTTGCGAATCCGGTCGGCGAGCGCGAATGCTTGCAGGATCCCCTCCAGCATCGTGCCGACCAGCGCCAGCAACTCGGCGTTCTCGACCAGATCCGGGATCAGGTCGAGGTTCCCCGGCAGGATGATCAGCGAAGGCAGCAGCAGCGCCACGAAGGCCAGCACGAAGAAGCGCGCCGGTCCAAAGCCCCCCAACAGAGACCGGATGCCGCTGATCAGCGCCAGCGTGATCCACGCACTGATCAGCAGCGTGGCCACCGCGTGGGCATACGCCAGCGCGAACACCGCGAGCGGCGACAGCGCAAGCGACAGAACCACCAAAGCGCGGAACAGCTTGAACAGGCGCGGCTGACGTTCACGCAGCTCGAGGAACTCGATGCAGAACAGGCTGCCGACCGCCGGTGCCAGGAAGAACGGGATGTAGTGAAGCCGCAGATCGTGCCAGCCGAAGAGCTCGGCCGGCACATGGAACACCATGCCCCAGCCCCAGCAGCCGGCCAGCATCTGACCGGCGTAGTACAGATGAGCGCGCGTGCGCGCCAGCAGGTAGACGAAGAAGTTGAACACGGCCAGGGCGGCCATTGCACCGAGCGCGGTCAGCACGACGACGTTCTCGGTCAGCACCTTGTGCTGGTAGGCCGTCTCGGTGACCAGTTCGAAGCGAGGGATCGACGCGTAGTACGGGCTCTCGAAGCGGATCAGCACGTCGTAGCTCACGCCGGCCGACAGGGTCACGTCCTTGCCGTAGTGCAACGCATAGTCGTGCACCCCGCGGTAACCGGTGGCCAGTTGCTGCAGCGAGCCGTCGCTGCCATACAGGCGCGCCTCGACGCGGTCGATGATCGTGTTGTTCGGGTCCAGAACCCAGCGTGACACGGCATCGTCATGGCGCACCTGCGCGTGCAACCAGTAGCTCCCGCCGAAGATGCTCACACCGCGCGCGGCAGGGCGCGACGCGAGCCAGCCAGCCAGGTCTTCAGGCCGGGCCGGAAAGCGATCGTCCGGGCTCGCGACCGACAACTGGCCGTTCTTCAACAGATCCACCGGCGACGTCTGAGACAGCGGCAACAGCGGCGCCGCGGCCGCCACGGCACCGGTCAGCATCACTGCAGCCAACCAAGCGCACATGCGCCCGAGCGGGCCTCGAAACACGTGTCGCAAAGTCATCATGTCGATCATTCTTGTGTTGGCGGCCGAGTTGGATCAACGATGCTATTGCAACCTGCCCAGGCGGATCATCGCGGCCCGCGCGTCACAGCGCGCCCGAGCGCGTCGACGGCCCGAAGCGCGAGCGCTCGGGCCGCGGGTGCTGCATCCAGCGCTCGATGACCTCGAGCAGCTGCCGCACCAGCACCGGCTTGGTCAGGAAGTCGTTCATGCCGGCCGCGAGGCACGCGGTGCGGTCTTCTGCAAACGCGTTCGCCGTGAGTGCGACGATGGGCACATGCTCGCCGTACGCGCCGACCGCGCCGGCGCGGATCAGCCGGGTCACGGCCAGGCCGTCCATGTCGGGCATCTGCCAGTCCATCAGCACCAGGTCGAAGGCGTGTTCGCGCAGCAGCGCCAGCGCGTGCCCGCCGTCGTCGGCGGTCAGCACCTCGTAGCCGGCGCCTTGCAGCATCGAGCGCACGATCAGCTGGTTCGTCGGGTCGTCTTCGACGACCAGGATCAGGCCGGCCGCGTTCGGTGCCTGTGCAGCAGCCGGGCCGGCGCTCGCACCTGCGCCCTGCCCGACGCCGAGCCGGCTCACCAGCGCGCCGCGCAGCACCGGCTTCAGCATGCCGCGCGGCAGGCCGAAGCGGGCGCGCACGGCATCGTCCGCGGACGACTCGGAGCGGCTCATGTCGACGAGCCGATCCGCGGCGATCCATTCGCCGGCGTGGTCGAGCAGCGCGATGCAGGCATCCGTGTCGGTCGCGACCAGCAGCCACGGCAGCACGCCGGCGCGCAGCCGCGCGGGCGTGCCGGCGCGCCACGCTTGCAGGTCTGCGACGCTGCGGATGCGCACGCCGTGGCAGCCGCTGCGCGTCAGCAGCGCCGCGAGCGCGTCGGCACTCGCCGCGTGGGGTTCGAAGTACAGCACGTGGTGGGCGAGCGGCGCGGCGACGGCGATGTGCGTGGCCGGCTGCGCCAGGCTGACCTCGAAGCTGAACTCCGAGCCTTCGCCGGGTGTGCTGCGCACGGCGATGTCGCCGCCCATCGCGCGCACCAGCCGGCGCGAGATCGCGAGGCCGAGGCCCGTGCCGCCGAAGCGCCGCGTGGTGGCCTCGTCGGCCTGCCGGAACGGCTCGAAGATCTCGCCGTGCTTGCTGGCCTCGATGCCGATGCCGGTGTCGCGCACCGTGACGCGCACCCGGCCCGGCCCGGCCCCGACCGACGCATGCATCACGACCTCGCCGCGCGCGGTGAACTTGACCGCGTTGCCGAGGATGTTCAGGATCACCTGGCGCAGCCGCATCGCATCGCCGTTGCACCACACCGGCAGATCCGGATCGATGATGCCGCAGACCGTCAAACCCTTCGCGCGTGCGGCAAGCGACGCGGTCGCGAGCGCGGCCTCGAGGCAGTCGGCGAGGTTGAAGTCGTCGCAAGACACCGGCAGCTCGCCGGCCTCGATGCGCGACACGTCGAGCACGTTCTCGATCAGGCCGAGCAGGTTGATGCCGCTGCTGCGCACGATCTCGACCAGGTGCGCCTGCTCGAGCTCGGCGTCGGACTGCAGCAGCAGCTGGGCCGCGCCGATCACCGCGTTCAGCGGCGTGCGCAGCTCATGGCTCATGTTCGCGAGAAAACTGGTCTTGGCGCGCGACGCGCTCTCGGCGCGCTCCTTCTCGCGCCGCAGGTCGCGGGTGCGTTCGACGACGCGCGATTCGAGCGTAGCCAACGCGGTCTCGAGCGATTGGTCGCGGGCCTGCAGTTCGTCGAGCATGCGGTTGAACGCGCTGACCGCCTGCCCGACCTCGTCGTCGCCGCCGCCGAGCAGCCGCTGCGAGTAGTGCTTCGCCTCGGCGATCGCGGTCGAGGCCTCGGCCAGCGCCGCGACCGGGTCGGTGATGCGCCGGGCCGTGCGGCGCGCGAGCGCCAGCGAGATCAACAGGCCAAGCCCGGTGCCGACCAGGATCGCCGCCAGTTGCAGCCCGAGGCGCCGGTAGACGCTGTCCAGGCTCTGGCGCAGCTCCACGCGCCCGACGATCTGGCCCACGGGCCCGATGCTCTTCTCGACCACCAGGTCGTTGCCGAAGAGCCGGTCATGCGCCGGCGCCACGCCTTCAGGCCCGGGGTAGTGGGCGACCTGCCGGCCGCGCGTGTCGTAGACCGTCGCGGAGCGCACATCCGAACGCGCGCGCAGCATGCCCAGGGTCTCGCCGGCGGCCTTGTGGTCGTCGAAGGCGAGCGGTACTTCGAGCGCGTAGGCCAGCGTGCCCGCGAGCTCGGTGGCCTCGGTGCGGACACGTGCCGGCTCGAACCAGATACCGGCCACGACCACAGCCACGACGCCGAACAGCGCCGTCGTGCCGGCGCACAAGGCCAGCAGCAAGGCCAGCCGCACCCGAAGCGGCACATGCGGACCCCTCAGCGACTTCATGGCAGCGACGTCATCCCCGCTACTGCCTCACCTGACGCGCCAGCTTCAGCACGCCGGGGTTGATGCTGAGCCCGGCCTCGCGCAGCGCGAGCAGGTTGACGTCGAACCGCAGCGCGTTGTCGACGCGGACGATCTCGACCATGCCGCCGTCGCTGACGAACCCGTCCTGCGTGCCGACCGTGAAGGCCGGCTCCGTGCTGAGGCTTCTGAGCAATCGATCCACGTGGGACCCTCCGTTCTCATCGACAAACAGAATGTGGCAGCTCTTCGCGACGGCCTGCGGATTGATGACCGTATGCACGGTGCGGGTACCGATGAGCGCGTCGTGCTGGCTCTGGAACGCGCGCTCCACGGTCGGGCTGGTGGTGAACACGCACAGGCGCAGCGGCGACGCGTCGTTCTCGAAGCTCCCGGCCGGCCATTGGACGAACCTGGCCAGCGTCGCAACGAGCTTCGCCTTCGCGGCCGCGTCGCCGCCCAGCGCTTGCGCGTGTGCCGCGCCGACGCCGGCCGCGAGCGCGCACGCGAGCAGCGCATGCCGGATCCATCGCCGGCGCCAGGGTTGGAGGAGCGTCACCACGATCAAAAGGCCCAGCCCAACTGCAGCCGGAGTTCGCGACCGTCCTGGCGGATCGCATCCTGCGCGAGCTCGGGGCCGACCGGGTCCAGGTGGTGCTCGTCGCCGAGGTTGTAGACGCCGAGCGCGACCGACCAGGGCCGCCCCGACGGCGCGTAACTCAGGTGCGCGTTGACATGCACGTAGCCGCCGAGCCGGGCATTCGAACGGGTCAGGCGGCTGCTGACGTACTGGCCGTTCAGGCCAACGCTGGAGCCGGGCAGCGGGCCGGCCGCGGTCCAGCTGACTTTCAGCAGCGTCTGCGGTGCGCCGCTCAGGCGTTCGCTCGTCTCGTGGTCGATCGCCAGCTGGCGCGACCAGCTGACGCGCAGCTGCCCGCCGTGCGCGGTGACCAGCGTCCCGGTGAGGTCGACGCCGCGCGATCGCAACTCGCCGCGGTTGCGAAACACGTTCACGCCGTCGGCGTCGGTCATCAGTTCGACGAGATCGCGAATCCGGAACGAGTACACCGAGGCCTCGAAGCTCAGCTCGCGGCCCGGCCGCCAGATGGCCGCGAGCTCGCGCGAGTCGAGCGACTCGGCCTTCAGCGACGGATTGACCTTCTGCGTGTCGTCGAAGTAGAAACGCTCGTAGGCATTGGGCTCGCGGAACGCGCTGCCCTGGGTCCACTTCAGCGTCCATTGCGGGTCGGGTGTCCAGATCGCGGCCAGGCGCGGCGACGTGGTGGTCTGCCCGTCGAGGCGCCAATCGGCGCGCGCGCCGAGGTTCAGCAGCACCGACGGCAGCAGCTGCCATTCGTCGCCGGCAAAGAAGGCGTGGCGCGCCGAACTGATGTTGAAATCGGTCAACACGGCCGGCTGCGGCGCGACCGATTCCGAGTGGATGGACTGCCGCGGGTTGCGCTGGAATTCGACGCCCGCCGTCAGCCGATGATCGGCCCAGCCCAGCCACGAATAGCGCAGCTCGCCGGAGACATCGTCGGCATTGTCGGCCTCGGTCCCTGCGCTCGCGTCGTCGCCAGGCGCGAAGCTGGTGTGCGAGCGAAACTGATAGCGCTCGGCACCGATCCGGGCGTGCAGCTCCTGGTCTCCGCCCCAGCGCCGGGTGATGTCGGCGTTGACGAACGCGAAGCGATCGGTCCACGGATTCGCGGTGTTGAAGAGCGCGCCGTACGACGCCGTCGGCAGGTCTTTGACGCGCTCCGAGACACCGCCGGTGACGGTGAGCTCGCTCCAGCGCGCCTTGACGAAGAGCTTGTTGCTGCGCTCGCCGTCCATGCCTTGCGCGACACCGTGGTTCGTCGCCGGCGTGTCGTACTCCGGGAAGTAGAGATCGTGCCCGGGCCGGCGCTCGGTGGCGTAGCCCAGCAGCACGCGGCCGCCGCCGAGCTCGCCGCCCCAGGTCGTGCTCAGCTTGCGGTTCGCGTCCGTGCCCAGCTCGAGCGTCGACCGGAACCCCGGCAGCTGCGATGGCGTGCGCGTGATCACGTTGACGACCCCGAGCACCGCGCTCGACCCATACAGCGCCGACCCCGGCCCCGGCACGTATTCGACGCGGTCGATCAGCCCGACGTCGAGCGGGAACTCGCGGCCCAGCGGCCCGCCTTCGTAGAGCGCATCGTTGACGCGCGCGCCGTCGATCATCACGAGCAGGCGCGAGTTGAAGTCGCCCGGGCGGTTGATGCCGCGCACGCCGACGTACACATAGGTGCGGTCGTACTGCAGATGGATGCCCGGCATGCTCTCGAGCACCTCGGCCAGCGTGCGGTAGCCATGGGCGCGGATCTCGCCGCCGGTGCGGACGACCACTGCGGCCGGCGCACTCTCGACGTCCTGGGTGTGCTTGGACGCGCCGGCGGAGCGGCCGTCGCTGTAGACGGGCTGCGCCAGCACGCCCTCGAGCTCGCCGAGCGCCGACGTGCGTTTGGTCTCGTCAGTGCCTTGTTGCGCGCGCACGCCCGCGGCCATGAACGATGCGGCGATGACGACGGAGAGCAGGCGCGACAGAGACGAAGAAACCGGGGTCGACATCGAGAGCGTATTCATTCCTGAGCAAGAATCGTCCGCACCGGCCCGCGCGGCGATGCCGCGGAAACCGGTGCTACTGATGGCTTATCGGCATCTCGCGAACGCGCGCGAATCGACGCGGACAGACAACGTGAGAGAAGACACGGATGCAAACGGCATTTCTCAAAGGCTTCGCGACCTCGGCCGCGCTGATCGTCGCGATCGGCGCGCAGAACGCGTTCGTGCTGCGCTGCGGCCTCAGGCGCGAGCATGTGCTGGCGGTCGTGCTGGTGTGCGCGCTGTCGGATGCGCTGCTGATCACGCTCGGCGTGGCCGGCCTCGGCGCGCTGGTGCAGAGCAACCCGCGCCTGCTGCTGCTGGCGCGCTACGGCGGCGCGCTGTTCCTCATCGTCTACGGTGCGCTCGCGGCGCGGCGGGCCTTGCACCGCGAGTCGCTCACGGCACGCGACGAAGCACCGATGACGCTATGGGCCGCGATCGCCGCGTGCCTGGCGTTCACCTACCTGAACCCGCATTGCTGGCTCGACACCGTGGTGCTGCTCGGCGCGATCGCGAGCCCCTTGCCCGCCGAGCAACGCATCGAATTCGGCATCGGTGCGACGAGCGCGAGCTTCGTCTGGTTCTTCTCGCTGGGCTTCGGCGCGCGGCTGCTGCGCGGCGTATTCGCGCGGCCGATCGCCTGGAAAGTGCTGGACATCGGCATCGCGCTGGTGATGTGGAGCCTGGCCGCGTCGCTGCTCGGGTCGGATTGACCTTAGTTTTTGTCGGGCCATGCCGATAGCCTCGGGGCAAACCCTCGTACACCGCCCGTTGGCGCTGCAGTTTTAACCCAACCCGGACCTGGATTCCCCGTGAATATCAACAACATGAAGATCAGCCATCGCCTCGGCGCCGGCATTGCGGTGTCTGCCGTGCTCCTCGCCCTCACCGTGTGGGTCGGCATTTCGCGACTCGCCGAAGTCAAGACCACGCTCGACACGATCGCCGCCGACCGTCTGCCCAAGATCGTCGCGGTGAAGGACATGAAAGAAAACATCAGCGCACGCGCATCGGTGGTTCGCAACATCGTCCTGCTCGAGACCGAAGCGGACATGCGAAAGGAGATGGAAACGCTGGCCAAACTGCAAGAGTCCTACGCGAAGCTCGACAAGCAGTTGACCGACACCATCCAGACAGATGCAGGCAAGGTGGCCCTCGCCAAGGCACAGACCGCCGTGGCCGCGATCGCAGCGCCGACGGACGCCATCGTGCAACTGGGCCTCGCGAACAAGAACGACGAGGCGACCAAGGTGCTGCTGGACACCGTGCGCCCGTTGCAGAACGCCGCGCTGGGCGCGCTCGAAGAGCTGGCCAAAGTCCAGCTCGACGCAACCCAGGCGTTCAAAGCCGAGGCGGAGCAGACCTATCGCTCCGCCGTCGTTCTGATGCTCGCGCTGGGCGCTGTCGCGGTGAGCCTGCTGGCCTTCTTCGGCTGGCTGCTGGTGCGCTCGATCACCCGCCCGCTGAACCAGGCGGTCGACATCTCGCGCGCCGTGGCCGGCGGCGACCTGAGCCTGCAGTTCGAGGCCTCCGGCCGCAGCGAGACGTCGCTGCTGCTGATGTCGCTGAAGGACATGCAGGCGAGCCTGGCCAAGGTGGTGTCGAACGTGCGCAGCAACTCGGAGTCGGTCGCGACCGCCTCGGCGCAGATCGCCCAGGGCAACAACGACCTGAGCCAGCGCACCGAAGAGCAGGCCTCGGCGCTGGAAGAAACCGCCGCGTCGATGGAAGAACTCAGCGCCACCGTGAAGCAGAACGCCGACAACGCCAAGCAGGCCAGTCAGCTTGCGCTGAGCGCCAGCACCGTGGCGATCCAGGGCGGCGCGGTCGTCGGCCAGGTCGTCGACACGATGAAGGGCATCAACGACAGCTCCAAGCGCATCGCCGACATCATCAGCGTGATCGACGGCATCGCGTTCCAGACCAACATCCTGGCGCTCAACGCCGCGGTCGAAGCCGCGCGGGCAGGCGAGCAGGGCCGCGGCTTTGCGGTCGTGGCTTCCGAGGTGCGCAGCCTTGCCGGGCGCTCGGCCGATGCCGCGAAGGAAATCAAGGGCCTGATCAGCACCAGCGTCGAGCGCGTCGAGCAGGGCACGCTGCTGGTCGACCAGGCCGGCGCCACGATGAGCGAGGTAGTGACCGCGATCAGGCGCGTGACCGACATCATGGGCGAGATCAGCGTGGCCAGCATCGAGCAGAGCACCGGTGTCGCGCAGGTCGGTGAAGCGGTGACGCAGATGGACCAGGCCACGCAGCAGAACGCCGCGCTGGTCGAGGAAAGCGCCGCCGCAGCCGAGAGCCTGAAGGGACAGGCCCAGCAGCTGGTGCAGGCGGTGGCCGTGTTCAAGCTGGCGCACGGCAGCGCGCATGTCGCGGTCGCGCCGACCCCGGCAGCCCGATCCGTCGCGGTGCCGAGCCCGGTCGAGCGCCGCGGCCCGAATCGCGCGAAGAACGTGACCCGCCCGAACTTCAGCGCCAAAGCCAGGCCCGCCGCAGCGGCCGACGCGCCCATCGTCGAAGCGCCGGCGCAGAAGACCGGCACCGACGACGAATGGACCAGCTTCTGACGCGAACCCGCGCCGCATGAAAAAAAGTCCCGCCTGGTGCGGGACTTTTCATTGGAGGTCAGTTCACTTGTCGATCTTGATCCACGACCACTCGAGGAAGTTGTCGGCGCGGTGCACGACCTCGAGATTGCTGCGCGTCGCCCACGGGATGAACTGGCGATGCAGCGGGATGTGGTGCACCTGGTCGTTGTGCTCCTTGATCGTCGCCTTGATGAGCTTCTCGCGCTTCGCCGGGTCCGGCTCCTTGCTCGACTGCGCGGCGAGCTGGTCCATCTTCGGGTTGTTGACCTGGCCGTAGTTGAAGTCGCCGATGCCGCCGGGCGCGCGGGTGCGGTAGATCGGCGTCAAGGTCACCTCGGCGTCAGTCACCGAGCCGCCCCAGCCGAGCATGTACATCGAGGTGTCGAGCTTGCCAAGCTTGGCGAAGTAGACCGAACGCGGCATCGTGTTGACGCGCACCTTCACGCCCAGCCGCGCCCACATCGAGGCCAGCGTCTTGCAGATCTCTTCGTCGTTGACGTAGCGGTCGTTCGGGCAGTCGAGCGTGACCTCGAAGCCCTCGGGGTAGCCGGCCTCCGTGAGCAGCTTCTTGGCGGCGACCAGGTCGAACGGCAGGCGCTTCTCGAGCGCCGGGTCGTTGTAGGTGCCCTTCGGCGAGACCATGGTCGCGCCGGTGGGTGCGGCCTGGCCGCGCATCAGCTTGGTCTTGATGCTCTCTTCGTCGACGGCCTGGTATAGCGCCTGGCGCACGCGCTGGTCCTTGAACGGGTTCTTGCCCTTCACGCTGCTGTAGAGCAGCTCGTCGCGGCCCTGGTCCATGCCGATGAAGATGATGCGGTTCTCGGGCCCGTCGATCACCTTCACGCCGGGCGTGTTGCGCAGCCGCGGCGTGTCGGTCGGGGGCGGGTCGAGCACCAGGTCGAGCTCACCCGAGATCAGCGCGGCGACGCGCGTCGAGTTGCTCTTGATCGGCGTGTAGATCACATCCTGCACATTGCCTTCGAACTTGCCCCACCAGTTCGGGTTGCGCTTGTAGACGGTCTTCACGTCGGGCTGGCGCGAGACCAGCATGAACGGGCCGGTGCCGTTGGCGTTGAGCGCGGCGTAGCTCTGCTCGCCGGCGTTGAAGTCCTGCGGCTTGGTGACGTTGTTCTTCTCGCACCAGGCCTTGCTCATGATGAAGATCGCGTTCGCGTGCTCCAGCCAGATCGGGTTCACGTCCTTCAGGTTGAATTCGACCGTGAGGTTGTCGATCTTCTTCGGCTCGCCCATCGCCGTGGCGTAGACCTTGATGTCGGAGCTCTTCTCTTGCGCGCGCTTGACCGAGAACACGACGTCGTCGGCGGTGAGCGGCGTGCCGTCGTGGAACTTGACGTTCGGGCGCAGCTTGATGCGCCATTGCAAGGGGCTGGTCTGCTGCCATTCGATCGCGAGCAGCGGCACGATGTTGAGCTCCTTGTCGCGGCCGGTCAGGTACTCGTAGACCTGGCTGTTGAGCGAGTTGGTCAGCGACTCGTTGCGCGAGTCCGGGTCCATGGTCTGTATGTCGCCCTGCGAGGCCCAACGCAGCGTCTGCGCGTGCGCACCGGCGGCCAGCAACAGGCTGGTCGCCGCGGCGGCGACGCCGAGCGCTTTTGTCCAAGAACGTTTCATCTCTTGCTCCGGCAAAGGGAAAAGCCGGCAGTGTAGAGCCGGCACCAAACGCGGCAGGCTCAGGGATTACCTGTGCGCGCGCGGTGCGGGCCTTGAGCAAGTTTCAGGCCGAGAGCGGGATCAGCGCGGGCTCGTCGAGGCGGCGAGCGCCTCGCGCCCAGCCCACAGCTCGTCGAGCTGCGGGAACTTCCATGTGGCGTTCGATTCGCGCGCGACGATGTGATCGCTGCAGCGGGCATCGCTGGTGTCGAGCAGCTCGGGCGGCACGGGCATCTGCGCTTTCGTCGAGTAGAACACCTTGACCCAGGGCTTCAGCACCTGTGTGCTGCTCTGCTCGACCACCACCGCGAGCCGCCCGGAGCGCATGCGCACCAGCGCGCCCACCGGGTACGCGCCCATGCTCTTGACGAAGGCCGCGAACACCATCAGGTCGAACTGGCCGAGCTTGGCCCAGCCGCTCATGGCCGCGATCGATTCGGCCGGGTCCCAGCCGGTCTTGTACGGGCGGTTCGAGGTGACCGCATCGTAGACATCGCAGACCGCACCCATGCGCGCCGCCAGCGACAGCGCGTCGCCGCTCAGGCCGAACGGGTAGCCGGCGCCATCCGGGCGCTCGTGGTGATGCAGGCACACATCGAGCGAGACCGCGGGCGTTGCCGCGCCACCTTTGAGCAACTCGTGGCCGCGCAGCGGGTGGGTCTTGATGATGTCGTACTCGGCCGCGGTGAGCTTGCCCGGCTTGCTCAGCACGTCCTGCGGCATCAGCGCCTTGCCCATGTCGTGCAGCAGGCCGGCCAGGCCGGCTTCGCGCGCCTGCGCTTCGTCTTGCCCGAGCTGGCGCGACAGCGCGACCATCAACGCACACACGGCGACCGAGTGCATGTACGAATAGTCGTCATGGGTCTTCAGGCGCGTCAGGCTGACCAGCGCGCCGGGGTTGCGCCAGACGGACGCGGCGATGTCGGCAACCAGCGGCATGCAGGCCTCGACGTGCGGCGCACGACCCATGCTGGCCTCGCGGAACATCGACGTCACCTGCGCACGCGAGCGATTGACGAGCGCGGCGGCACGGCCGAGTTCGTCGCTCAGCGCGAGGGCGGCCACCGGTTTGGGTGCGGACGTGGGCGTGGGCAGCGGTGCGGATGTCTGGATGGTTGCCGCGGGCGGCACCGGAGCAGCCGCCACGTCGAGGCCTTTGGACACATCGATCCAGCACTCGCGCACGCCGCTGTCGCGCAGCTGCGCCAGCTCGCTCGCATCGCGCAGCACGAACTTGCTTTTCCAGAACGGGTGGTCGACCCACTTGCCACCGAGCTCATGCAGGTGCATGCCCAGGCGCAGCTCATCGACGGAAATCTTCTTCAGCATCAGCGCGCACTACACGAGAGTACTACTCTGCTTGATGTCGGCACACCTGGTTGCAACTTGAGCCGGCGCCATGAAAAAAGCCGCTGCAGTGCAGCGGCTTCGAGCAGCGGGTCAGCGCGTGGGGCTCAGCGGAAGCGCGATTGCGGCACCGTCTTCAGCTCGCCCGGCAGCGTCGAGAAGTAGGCCGCGAGCTGCTTGGCTTCGGCGTGCGTGAACGGCCGGGCCATGCCCATCATGATGGCGTTGTTGCGGCCGACCTGCGGGTTCTTGTCGGTCTGGTATTCCTTCAGCGCGACATAGAGGTAGTCGGCATGTTGGCCGGCCAGCTTCGGGTAGGTCGGGTCGATCGGCGTGCTGAAGTTCTTGCCGTGGCAGGACTCGCAGTTGCCCTTCTTCAGCAGCTCGGCGACCTCGGCCGGCGGCGTGCCGGTCGGCGTGGCCGGCGGCGCCTCGCTCTTGGCTTCGGCGGTGTAGAAGGCGGCCAGATCGGCCATGTCCTGCTCGCTCAGCGAGGCGGCGATCGCACGCATCGTCGGGTGCTTGCGGTCGCCCTTCTTGTACTGGCTCAGCGCCGAGACGATGTACTTGGCGCCCTGGCCGGCGATCATCGGCACGCGGTAGATCTCGGGGAAGCTCGCCTTGTAGTCGGGGATGCCATGGCAGCCGATGCACATCGCGGCCTTCTTCTCGCCGGCCTGGGCGTTGCCCTTGGCCGCGTCCTGCGCAGAAGCGTTCAACGACAGGCCCACGGCAGCGAACGCGATCAGCAGGCGAAGAAGGTGTTTCATGATGGCGGGTGTCAAGATTTTTGGCGATGTTTTCGGTCCAGCCGGCGATTATAGGGGCGCCCTTATACTGACCCGAGACCCCGAAACCACCGCTGCACGGCCCTCGCACCATGAAGTTCCAAGGCTCCGACAACTACGTCGCTACCCCCGACCTGATGCTCGCCGTGAACGCCGCCGCCACGCTGAAGCGGCCGCTGCTGATCAAGGGCGAACCCGGCACCGGCAAGACGATGCTGGCCGAAGAAGTGGCGCAGGCGCTGAACATGCCGCTGCTGCAGTGGCACATCAAGAGCACGACCAAGGCGCAGCAAGGCCTGTACGAGTACGACGCGGTGAGCCGGCTGCGCGACAGCCAACTCGGCGACGAGAAGGTCAAGGACATCCACAACTACATCGTCAAGGGCGTGCTGTGGCAGGCCTTCACCGCCGACCAACCGGTGGTGCTGTTGATCGACGAGATCGACAAGGCCGACATCGAGTTCCCGAACGACCTGCTGCGCGAGATCGACCGCATGGAGTTCTATGTGTACGAGACGCGCGAGCTCGTGAAGGCGACGCACCGGCCGCTCGTCTTCATCACCTCGAACAACGAGAAGGAGCTGCCCGACGCGTTCCTGCGCCGCTGCTTCTTCCACTACATCAAGTTCCCGGACGCGGACACGATGAAGAGCATCGTGGGCGTGCACTTCCCGAACCTGAAGAAGGAGCTGCTGTCGGCGGCGCTGAAGAACTTCTACGACGTGCGCAACCTGCCGGGCCTGAAGAAGAAACCGAGCACGAGCGAGCTGCTCGACTGGCTCAAGCTGCTGCTGGCCGAAGACATCCCGCTCGAGGTGCTGCACAGCAAGGATGACAAGGTCGCGGTGCCGCCGCTGGTCGGCGCGCTGCTGAAGAACGAGCAGGACGTGTCGCTTTTCGAGAAGCTGGTATTCATGCAACGGAACAATCGATGAGCTGGCTCGCACCGGTTGAGCTGCAGGGAACGCACTGCGCGCTGAAGCCGCTCGCCGCCGACCACCACGACGGCCTCGTCGACGCCGCCCGCGACGGCGAACTCTGGAAGCTCTGGTACACCGCGATCCCGAGCCCCGACGGCATGGCGGCCGAAATCAAGCGCCGGCTCGACCTGCAAGCCAAGGGCTCGATGCTGCCGTTCACGAGCTTCGACGCACAAGGCCGCGTCGCCGGCATGACGACCTACATGAATGTCGATGCGACGCACCAACGCGTCGAGATCGGCTCGACCTGGACCGCCGCGCGCATGCAGCGCGGCCCGTTCAACACCGAATGCAAGCTGCTGCTGCTCGGCCACGCGTTCGAGTCGCTGGACTGCATCGCGGTCGAGTTCCGCACCCACTTCTTCAACCAGCAGAGCCGGCGCGCGATCGAGCGCCTCGGCGCCAAGCTCGACGGCATCCTGCGCAACCACCAGCGCGCCAGCAACGGCACGCTGCGCGACACCGCCGTCTACAGCATCACCGCGGCCGAGTGGCCGACCGTGAAGGCGCACCTGCGCTGGCAGCTCGACAAGCCGCGCACGCCTTAGCCGGTTGCGGGCCGCGATGTCTGCCCAGCACTGCCTGAACTGCGGCGCCGCCCTCACGGGCCCGGAGCGCTTCTGCGCCGACTGCGGGCAGCGCACCGACACGACACGGCTGTCGATGCGCGACGTCGCCCGGGATCTGCTGCATTCGTTCGTCAACATCGAACGCAGCCCGCTGTCTTTCGCCTGGGCTCTGCTCGCGCGGCCGGGCATCGTGGCGCGCGAGTACATCGAGGGCAAGCGACGCCGCTACTACGGCCCGTTCGCCACGCTCACGGTGCTGGTCGGGGCGACCGCGCTGGCGATCAACCTGACGGGCTACCAGGTCCTCGCACGCGATGGCTTCGGTGCGCTGTCGACCGATCTGCTGCAGCGCCATTTCAACCTGCTCCAGCTGGCCCAGCTGCCGCTCCTCGGTTGCGCGTGCGCGATCCTGTTCCGCGCCGCGCGGCTGAATCTGTTCGAACACATGGTGCTCGCGGCCTACGCGCTGAGCGTGCGCGCTGCGTTGATCTTGTTCGTGGCCCTGCTGTCCGTGCTGACCTCGAACGTGGCGCCCTCGCAAGAGTCCGTGTACCTGTTCTGGGCCGCCTGGTTCGTCTACTTCGGCTGGGCCGGTTCGCAGTTCTACGCCGGTCACCGATGGATGTCCTGGGCGAAGGGCCTTGCCGCCGCGGCCCTCGCCTACGCTGCCGTCGTCGTGCTGATTCTGGCCGGCGATCGAACCTACCACCGCGTATTCGGCTCCTGACCCGGCTCTGACAGCCTCACCCACACACAACCCCCAGCCCATGCCGAACAACAAGAAGCCGATCACCGTCGATGAGCTCTGGAAGTTCGAACGCGTCGGTGCCGTCACGCTCGCGCCCGATGGCGCGCAGGCTGTCTGCTCGGTCAGCAGCTTCTCGATGGACGAGAACAAAGGCCACAGCCAGCTCTGGCTGCTCTCGACCTTCGGCGGTGCGCCGCGCCAGCTCACCAGCTGCGGCGAGAAGGACGGCCAGCCCGCCTGGTCGCCCGACGGCACGCGCATCGCCTTCGTCGCCAAGCGCGAGCAGCAAGGCCAGAAGGACGAGACGCCGCAGCTCTACGTGATCGCGCCCGATGGCGGCGAGGCGCGCCGCGTCAGCCATTTCGCGCCCGGCATCGAGGCCTTCAAGTGGCTGCCCGACGGCAAGCGCATCGCCTTCATCGCCTGGGTCTGGCCCGAGCTGAAGGGCGCGAAGGCGCAGGCCAAGCGGCTGAAGGAATTCAACGATCGCAAGGCCAGCGGCTACGCGACCAGCGAAGCGCAGTACCGCTTCTGGGACCACCATCTGCCGATGGGCCGGGTGGCGCACCTGCACCTGCTCGATGTCGCGAGCGGGCGCATCACCGATCTGTTCGAAGGCACGGCCTACGAGCTGCCGCGCGCCGACCCGGATGCGGACGGCTTCGACATCTCGCCCGACGGCCGCCAGCTCGTGTTCGCGCACGACCCGCAGCCCGAGAAGCGCATCGACAACTTCAAGGCGCTGGTCGAGCTGAACCTGCGCAGCGGCAAGTTCGAGCTGCTCGCCGACGACCCGGCCTGGGACTTCGATGCGCCGCGCTACAGCCCGGACGGCGGCCACATCGCCTTCGTCGCCGCGAACACCGGCAAGCGCCACACCGCGCCCGCTCAGCTGGCGCTGCTCAAGCGCGGCGCCAAAGGCCAGTGGCAGTTGCTCAGCGACACCTGGGACCACGAGATCGGCGGCCCGCTGCGCTGGTCCAATGACGCCGGCGCGCTCTACTTCAGCGCCGAAGACCGCGGCCGCAGGCACCTGTACCGCTACGCCATCGCGAGCCGCACCGCGAGCATCGCGGTGCACGGCGGCTGGGTGCAGGGCTTCGACGTGGCAGGCGATGTGCTCGTCACGGTCGCCGATTCGCTGATGCACCCGGCGCGCGTGCACGCGGCGCGCGTGCACGCGGCGCGCGCGGGCGCGGCGCCGCTGCGGCTCGAGCGCTTCAACGACACACTGCTGGCCGGCCTGCGCCTGGGCGAGTGCGAAGAGGTCACGGTCAAGGGCGCATTGGGCGAGCCGGTGCAGATGTGGCTGACCTACCCGCCGCGCTTCAGCGCGAAGAAGAAGTACCCGGTGCTGCACAACATCCACGGCGGCCCGCACGCGGCCGCCGGCGACACCTTTCACTACCGCTGGAACACGCACGCGTTCGCGGCACAGGGTTATGTGGTGGCCAGCGTGAACTACCACGGCTCGAGCGGCTTCGGCCACGCGTTCCTCGACAGCATCACGCACCACTGGGGCGAGCTCGAGCTTCAGGATGTCGAGGCCGGCACCGACTGGCTGTTGAAGCAGCCGTGGGCCGATCGGCGCCGCGTCTTCGCTGCCGGCGGCAGCTATGGCGGCTTCATGGTGGCGTGGATGAACGGCCACGTGAAGCCGGGCCGCTACAACGCCTACATCTGCCATGCCGGCTGCTTCGACTGGACCGCGATGTTCAGCGACGATGCCTACACCTGGCACGCCAAGGAACTCGGCGCCTGGTACTGGGAAGACGCGGCCAAGGTGCAGGCACAAAGCCCGAGCCACTACGCCGCGGCGATGAAGACGCCGACGCTGGTCGTCCACGGCGCGCTCGACTACCGCGTGCCCGACCAGCAGGGCCTGGCCTACTACAACACGCTCAAGGCCAAGGGCGTCGATGCACGCCTGCTGTGGTTCCCCGACGAGAACCACTGGGTGCTGAAGCCGCGCAACTCGAAGCTCTGGTATGGCGAGTTCTTCGATTGGTTGAAGGCGCACGACGCCAGCACCGTGAAGCGCAAGGCTGCGCGCTGATCAAGCGGTCACCGGGTCAACACCGGCCGACGCCACACGATCGCGCCCGTGCTGCTTGGCCTGGTACAGCGCCGCATCGGCGCGCACCAGCAGGCGCGAAGGCTCTTCGCGGGCCCCGCCCCATTCGGCGATGCCGATGCTGGCCGACAGCCCGATGGCGGCGTCGGCATGCGCCAGCGGCTCGGCTGCGATGGCCTGGCGCAGGCGCTCCGCCAGCGGCAGCGCTGCCGCGAGCGCGAGCCCCGGCAGCAGCACGACGAACTCCTCGCCGCCGAAGCGCCCGACCCGGTCGACTGCGCGCACATGGCCGAGCAGCACGGCCGACAGATGCTTCAGGACTTGATCGCCGACCGCGTGGCCGAAGCGATCGTTGATGCCCTTGAAGTGGTCGACGTCGAGCATCAGCAGGCAAAACGGTTCGGCGTTGCGGCGGCTGCGCTGCACCTGCGCCGTCAGCGCCTCCTCGAGCGCGCGGCGGTTCAGCAGGCCGGTCAGGTCGTCGTGGCGCGAGAGCCGCCGCAAGTCAGCCACCAGGCGCATGATCACGAGCGCCATCAGCGTGGCGTGAAACGACGGCACCACCATGACATAGGCGAACGCGGACGCGATATTCAACGCGCTGTCGCCCCCCATTTCGGACGCGACCGAGCCCGCCACCAGCAGCGCGCGCAGGCCGCGGGCGGCATAGACGGCCGACGCGATCAGCGGCGTCGCAGACAGCAGCCATGGGTAGCGGATGTGGGCGGTGTCGCGCGCATGGCCATGCAGGTCGAGTGCGATGCTCAGCGACAACGCAGACAGCGCGCCGCAGATCACGCCGACCCGCAACGGCCCGGCCGACGCGTCCGCTCCCGCCCACGACACCAGCACCACGATGAGCACGACCGCCAGGTGCCCGGTGTTCCGCAGGGGCCGCCCCACGAACAGCCAGATGCCGCGCTGCAACGCGACCATAGCCAGCACGGTGCTGATGTTGCTGGCGTCGCGCATCAGCTGGGCCAGCGGCTCGCCGGGGCCCGGCTTGGCCACGAAAAGGAGGAAGAACAGCACGCTCAGCGCCGAGAACGCCGACCAATGCAGGGCCACGCGGCGCTGGTCGCGCATCGCCCAGCCGGCGACGAGCCAGAGCACCGCGGACACGGCCTGGATCAGCGCCGCCATCAGGAAGGCGACATCGGTGGGAGTCAGGTGGGACAGGCGGCGCCTCTTCGGGGGTTCGAACGCGATGCGGCGCCGAGTATGCCGCCAGATCCTGCGGCGCCGCGGGCCTGGCGTCACAATAGACCGCTCACCCCGTGTACCACGACACGCCGCCCGCCATGCTGATCAACTTCTTCTTCACCCTGCGCGCCGCCAAGCTGAAGGTCTCGGTCAAGGAGTACCTGATGCTGCTCGAGGCCATCCAGGCCGGCGTGATCGACAACACCGTCGACGAGTTCTACTACCTCGCCCGCACCTCGCTGGTGAAGGACGAAGCCCACTTCGACAAGTTCGACCGTGCCTTCGCCGCCTACTTCAAGGGCGTCGAGATGCTGACCGACTTCACGCAAGAGGTGCCGCTGGACTGGCTGCAGAAGAAGCTCGAACTCGAGCTCAGCGCCGAAGAAAAAGCCGCGATCGAGAAGATGGGCTGGGACGAGCTGATGGAGACGCTCAAGAAGCGCTTCGAGGAACAGAAGGAACGCCACGAAGGCGGCAACAAGATGATAGGCACCGGCGGCACGTCGCCGTTCGGCGCCTACGGCTACAACCCGCAAGGCATCCGCATCGGCCAGGACAAGTCGCGCAACAAGAGCGCGGTGAAGGTCTGGGATCAGCGCCAGTTCAAGGACTACGACGACTCGCTCGAACTCGGCACGCGCAACATCAAGGTGGCCTTGCGCCGCCTGCGCCGCTTCGCCCGCGAAGGCTCGGAAGAAGAGCTCGACCTCGACGACACGATCCGCAGCACCGCGGCGAACGCCGGCTGGCTCGACATCAAGATGGTGCCCGAGCGCCACAACAAGGTGAAGGTGCTGCTGCTGATGGACGTGGGCGGCACGATGGACGAGCACATCCACCGCGTCGAAGAGATCTTCTCGGCCGCGAAGAGCGAGTTCAAGCACCTGGAGTTCTACTACTTCCACAACTGCGTCTACGACTTCATGTGGAAGAACAACCGGCGCCGCTACAGCGAGAAGTTCAGCACCTGGGACATCATCCGCAAGTACAACAAGGACTACAAACTGATCTTCGTCGGCGACGCGACGATGAGCCCGTACGAGATCCTGCAGCCCGGCGGCAGCGTCGAATACAACAACGAGGAGCCGGGCGCCGAATGGCTCGCGCGGCTCACGCAGGCCTTCCCCAAATTCGCGTGGATCAACCCCGAGCCGCAGGGCGTGTGGGGCTATCGGCAAAGCATCGCGGTGATCCAGCAGCTGATGAACCAGCGCATGTTCCCGCTCACCCTTGCCGGGCTGGAAGGGGCCATGCGTCTGCTGAGCAAATGACGCTTTGGCGCGCGGCTGCGGCTGCGCTGATGGTGGCGATGTTGAGCGGCTGCGCGAATCTGTCGTCATCCACCGCGAAGCCGCCCGACGCCGCGGCGTCCGCACCGCCGCAGCACGCCGAGTACCGGCTCGAAGTGCAGGCACCCGACGAGCTGCGCAAGCTGCTCGCCAACTACCTCGACCTCGCGCGCTTTCAAAGCGCACCGGCCACCGAAGGCATCAACAGCGTCGAGCTCGACCGCCTGATGCGCGCGGCGCCGGCCCAGGCGCGTGAGCTGCTCGAGACCGAGGGCTACTTCAACGCCACCGTCACGGTGCCGCCGCCGAGCACTGACGCCGGCCTGCCGCTGGTGCGCGTGATCGTCGAACCCGGGCCACGCGCGACCATCGGCAGCGTCACGATAGCCGCCGTCGGCGCGTTGCAGCTCGACGATCCGGCCCATGCGCTCGAGGCCTTGCGCAATCGCTGGCCGCTGCCGGCCGGCGCGGCGTTCCGCCAGGCGGCGTGGAACGACGCGAAGAACACGACGCTCGCACGGCTGCGCGCAGAGGGCTATGCGGCCGCGGGCTGGCAGAGCACGCACGCGCGCGTCGATGCGGCCGCGAACCGCGTCGACCTGATGCTGCAGTTCGACAGCGGCCCGCTGTTCCACCTCGGCGAGATCCGCATCGAAGGCCTGCAGCGCTACGACGACAACTCGGTGCGCAAGCTCGCCAACTTCGGCCCCGGCGATGCCTACAGCGAGAAGGTGCTGCTCGACTTCCAGGAGCGGATCCAGAAGCTCGGGCTGTTCGAAGGCGCATCGGTCGACCTCGACGCCGATCCGGCGAATGCGAACGCAGCGACGGTGATCGTGCGCGTCAAGGAACAGCCGCTGCACCAGGCCACGATCGGCATCGGCTACAGCGCAAACACCGGGCCGCGCGTGTCGCTCGAACACACCGACCGCCGCGTGCTCGGCAGCCGCTGGGTCGCGCACAACAAGTTTGCGGTCGGGCCCGAGCAGCAGAGCTGGGAAGGCGAGCTCACCTCGCACCCGCTCGACAACCTCTACCGCAACCTCGTCTCGGGCAGCGCGACGCGATTGCGCAGCGATGACCAGGTTCAGCTGAGCTGGAACGCGCGCCTCGGCCGCACGCAGGACACGCCGCGCATCGAGCGCCTGTACTTCGGCGAGCTCGCCCACGCGCGCGTCGACAGCGCGACGCTGACGAGCCAGGCCGATGCCGTCTCGGTCAACTACCACTGGGTCTACCGCGACATCGACAACGTGCTGCTGCCCACGCGCGGCCTGACGACCACGTTGCAGGCCGGCGTCGGCCACGCGCATGGCAGCCGGGCCGCGCTCGACGAGCCGTTCGAGAGCGCGAGCGGCCCGTTCGCGCGCCTGTACGCGCGGCTCACGTGGTACCAGCCATTCGGCGACGCGTGGTACGGCACGGCGCGCGTCGAGGGCGGCCAGGTGCTCACGCGCAACGTCGTCGGCATCCCTGACACGCTGCTGTTCCGCGCCGGCGGCGACGACTCGGTGCGCGGCTACGGCTACCGCACGCTGGCGCCGAGCGTCGATGGCGTCGCCGTCGGCGGGCGCAGCCTGTTCACATCGAGTCTCGAGGTCGCCCGGCCGATCTCGCCGCGCTACCCGGCGTATTGGTGGGCCGTGTTCGTCGACGCCGGCAATGCCGCCGACACGCCCAGCGAGCTCAAGCCCGCGGTCGGCTACGGTGTCGGCCTGCGCTGGCGCAGCCCCGTCGGTCCGCTGCGCGTCGACCTCGCCTACGGCCAAGAGACGAAACAGGTGCGCATGCACCTCAGCGTCGGGATCGCGTTCTGATGCGTGCGCGCCGCGTTCTGACCTGGACGGCGCTGTCGATGGCGCTCACGCTCGCGCTGCTGATCGCCGCCATGATCGCGACCGCGTGGTGGAGCGTGCGCAGCGAACGCGGCAGTGCCTGGCTGCTGTCGATCTTGCCGGGCGTGCAGGTCGAGGCGCCGCGCGGCCGGCTGCTCGGCGACTTCGACGCGAAGCGCGTGGTCGTGACGCTGCCCGGCGGCGACGGCCGCGTCACGCTGACCGATCTCGCGTGGCGCGGCCTCGCGATCGAGCGCGCCGCGTCGCCGCTGTGGCTGCGCGTCGGCATCGACTCGCTCACGATCGCGCGCATCGACCTCGCGCTCGCGCCATCGAAGAAGGCCAGCGAACCTTTGACGGCGCCGGCCGATCTGCGCCTGCCGATCGAGCTCGATCTGCGCCAATTGAACATCGCTGAAGTGCACGCGGACGCACTCGGTGCGCAGCCGCTGCGCGAGTTGCGGGCACGCGTGCATCTCGGCGCGAGCGGCGGCGCCGAACATCGCGTCGATCAGCTCGCGCTGAGCTGGGACCGCCTGCAAGCCAGCGGCGATGCCCGCATCGCCAGCGCCGCGCCGATGACACTGGCCGCATCGCTGCAGCTGGCGCAGCAGGCGGCCGCCGCACTGCCCGCGTGGAATGCGAGCGCGACGCTCGCCGGCCCGCTCGCCGAGCCGCTGTTGCAGGCCACGCTGCGCGCTGCCGCGGCGCCAGGGAACGCCGGGCCGCCGCAGGCCTTGGACCTGCGCGCCACGCTGCGGCCGTTCGCGGCCTGGCCGCTGGGCGAGCTGCACGCGAGCACGCAAGCGCTCGACCTGTCCGCGTTCAGCAGCGCCGCACCGATGACCACGCTGACCGGCCAGGCCGTCGCGACCAGCACGGCCGCCAACGCGCCCGCAAAACTAACGCTGGACCTGAGCAACGCGACGCCGGGCCGCTGGAACGACGGCAAGCTGCCGCTGCACCGCGTCATGCTCGAACTCGCCGGCCAGCCCGATCAGCCGAACGCGCTGAGCCTGCAGCAACTCAGCGCCGAGCTCGGCACGCCGCAAGCCGGCGCCGGCCGCATCACCGGCCAGGGCCGCTGGTCGCCGACCGAGTGGGCGCTCGACGCAACGCTCGCCGACGTGCGACCCGCGTTGCTCGATGCACGCGCGCCGTCAATGCGGCTCAGCGGCCCGCTGCGGCTCGCGGGAGCCGCTGCGTTGAAGGTCCAGGCCGAGCTGGCAGGCCAGGTCGACGGTATCAAGGCCGCGCGCGCGGTGCAGCTCAAGCTCGACGCCACGCTCGACGCCGCGCCGGGACAGGAGCGCGTCGAGCTGCGCGAGCTGCAGGCACTCACCGGCGACGCGCGCGCGCAGCTCTCGGGGCTGATCACGCACGCGGCGAGCGATGCACCCTGGGCCGTCAAGCTCGATGCCGCGCTGAAGGATTTCGACCCGGCGCTGTGGTGGCCCGGCCGCGACGACTCGCCGTGGCGCCGCAGCGTGAATCGGCTCAACGCGAGCGGCAAGGTCGACATCGGCCTGCCTGCCGCAGCACTGTCGCGCCCTGCCCTCGACATGCTGGCCGCACTGCGCGGCCAAGCCGCGCTGACGCTGACACCGAGCGTGCTGGCCGGCGTGCCGCTCACCGGCTCGGCCACGCTGCAAAGCGGCAGCGGCGCGCAGCTCGCGTCCACGATCGACCTCGTCGCCGACGGCAACCGCGTGCACGCGACCGGGCGGCTGGCCACCGGCGGCAACGGCGCGGGCGATGCCTGGGACCTGAGCATCGACGCGCCGGCGCTGGCCCGCCTCGCGCCGGTCTACCGCCTGCTGCAGCCCGGTGCCGCGGACGCTGCGCTGGCCGGCACGCTGAGCGCCACGGCCCACGTCAGCGGCCGCTGGCCGGCGCTCGCCACGCAAGGCCAGCTCGAGGCAAACGCGCTGCGCGTCGGCACGATCGGCGTGCAGAAGGCGCAAGGGCGCTGGACCGTGGGCACCTCGCCCAACGCGCCGGTCGATGCGCAGCTGAGCGTGACGCAAGCAGCGACCGTGGTGCCGCCGGGCGCGGCACCCGGGCCCTCGCTCGAGACCGCGCAGCTCCAGCTCAAGGGCACGGGCCGCGCCCACACGCTGGAGCTGCGCGCCGAGTCGAAGGCGCGGCCACCGGCCTGGGTCGATTCGATGCAGGCCGCACCGGTCTCGAACACAGCCCACACCGTCGCGCTGCTGCAGGCGCAGGGCGGCCTCGTCGACCTGCCCGGCGCGGCACTCGCCGGCTGGCGCGGCAGCGTCCAGCAGATCGATGTGCGCAGCAGCGCGACTGCCGCCGACGCGGCGCCGCTGCTGCGCAGCCGCGACATCGCCATCGAGGCGCTGTGGGCCGGTGGCCCGGCGCGCGTGACGGTACAGCCCGGCCGCGCCGAGCTGCTCGGCGGCGCGCTGCGCTGGAGCCGCATCGCCTGGACGGCTGCGGCGCGCGACGGCGGCTTCGCGCAGATCGAGGCCGAGGCCGAGGTCGAGCCGCTGCACATCGCGCCCTTGATTGCGCGCGCGCAGCCCGATTTCGGCTGGGGTGGCGACCTCGCGATCACGGCCCGCCTGAAGCTGCACACGGTCGCCAACCCGACCCCGAGCTTCAGCGCCGACATCGTGATCGAGCGCAGCAGCGGCGACCTCACGGTGACCGAAGAACAAGGCACGCGCGCACTCGGCCTGACCGATCTGCGCCTGGGCCTGTCTGCCGACAACGGCACCTGGAACTTCACGCAGGGTCTGGCCGGCAAGACACTCGGCGTGGCCGCCGGCGCGGTCGTCGTGCACACCGCGCCCGAGGCTATCTGGCCCGCGCCCGACGCGCCGATCCAGGGCGTGCTGGAGCTGCAGGTCGCCGACCTCGGTACCTGGGGCACCTGGGTGCCGCCGGGCTGGCGCCTGGCCGGCGCGCTGCGCGCCAGTGCCGGCATCAACGGGCGCTTCGGCGCGCCCGAATACACCGGCGTCGTTCAGGGCACGCAGCTCGGTGTGCGCAACTTTCTGCAGGGCGTCAACGTGAGCGACGGCGACGTGGCTATCCGCCTGCAAGGCACGACCGCGCGCATCGAGCGCTTCAACGCCAAGGCCGGCAACGGCAGCATCAAGGTCGAAGGCACTGCGAGCCTGGGCGAGGCGCCGAAGGCCGTGCTGCAATTGAGCGCCGACAAGTTCCAGCTGCTCGGCCGCGTCGACCGGCGCATCGTCGCGAGCGGCCAGGGGCGCTTGCAGCTCGATGCGAAGTCGCTCGCATTCGACGGCCAGTTCAGCGTCGATGAAGGGCTGATCGACTTCACCCGCAGCGATGCGCCGAGCTTGTCGAGCGATGTCGAGGTGGTGCGCGCGAAAGGCGCGGCGGCGCCCGGCGCGGCGGCCAGCGCACCCGCCGCGAACCCGACGCGTGCGGTCGCGCTCGACCTGCGCGTCGCGCTCGGCGACAAGCTGCGCGTGCGCGGCCGCGGCATCGACACCGGCCTGAGCGGCGATCTGCGCATCACGTCGCCGGGCGGCCGGCTCGCCGTCGACGGCACGGTGCGCGCCGTCGACGGCACCTACGCGGCCTATGGCCAGAAGCTGACGATAGACAAGGGCCTGATCACCTTCAACGGCCCGATCGAGAACCCGCGCCTGGACATCGAGGCGACGCGGCCGAACATCGACGTGCGCGTCGGCGTGGCAGTCAGCGGCACGGCGACGAACCCGCGCGTGCGGCTCTTCTCCGAGCCCGAGCTGGCCGAGATCGACAAGCTCAGCTGGCTCGTGATGGGCCGCGCCAGCGACGGCCTGGGCCGCACCGACACGGCCCTGCTGCAGCGCGCCGCGCTCGCGCTGCTGGCCGGCGAAGGCGGCGGCGTGACCGACCAGCTCACGAAGGCGATCGGCCTCGACGACATCGGCGTGCGCCAGCAGACCGACGGCGAAGTGCGCGAGACCGTGATCTCGCTCGGCAAGCAGTTGTCGCGGCGCTGGTACGTGGGCTACGAACGCGGGCTGAACGCGACGTCCGGCAACTTCCAGCTGATCTACCGCATCGCCCAGCGCTTCACGCTGCGCGCGCAGTCGGGGGAGGACAGCTCGATGGACCTGATCTGGACCTGGCGCTGGAAGTGAAACAGCATGCGAAAATCCGCGCCGCCTCGCCGTAGTTCAATGGATAGAACGGCCGCCTCCTAAGCGGCAGATACAGGTTCGATTCCTGTCGGCGGGACCAACGAGCTGTTCTCAAGACGTCTAAGAGAATCCCAGAACGTCTCCGGAAGGTCGATTTACCGGGCGTAGAAGACAACGCAAGGTCTCACTGCGTCCAAGGTCTTGTCGGGACAGCCGAAAGCTTAGGGGGTATATTTTCAAGGCAGTTACCCCCACTGCTTCAAGAGTTACCCCCATGCTCCTAACGGACACCAAGCTTCGCAGCTTGAAGCCCACCGAGAGGCCTCAGCGGTTCTTCGACGGCGATGGTCTGTACATCGAGATCAGGCCGAACGGCGGTAAATGGTGGCGGTTCAAGTACCGGTACGAGGGCAAAGAGAAGTTGCTCTCGTTCGGCACCTACCCCGACGTGCCAATAGCCCTCGCCCGGAAGCGCCGGGCCGAGGCGCGACAACTGGTAGCCGCCGGAACCGATCCCAGCGCCGCGCGGCAGGAAGCAAAACAAGCAAAGCAGCGAGACGCGCTGAGCACAGTCGAAGCGGTATCGCGGGCCTGGCTGGCGCACCGCGCCTCTGGATGGACGCCGGGAACACTGGAAGCGATCACCGCATCGCTCGAAAACCACGTCTTCCCGACATTGGGAACCCGCCCGATCCGGGAGATCGCAGCGCGTGACATCAAGCACGTCGTGCAGGCGATCGACAAGGTGGGCGCAGGCGAAACTGCCGGACGCGTGTTTCAGCGATTGCGATCGATCTACCGGTACGCTCTATCCGAGGATCTCGTCGAGGCCGATCCCACCTATCCGCTCAAGCCGGCAGAGATCTTCAAGCCGCGAAGCGTGAACCATCGATTGGCACTTGCCGAAGCTGACATGCCGGCGTTCTTCCGCAAACTCGATGCCTACGAAGGCGACCCGTCGACGAAGGCCGCGCTCGAGCTGCTAATCCTCACCGCAGTCCGGCCTGGCGAACTGAGAGGTGCTCGCTGGAAGGAGATCGACGAAGCTCGATCACTCTGGAGAATTCCGGCCGAGCGAATGAAGATGGCAACCGAACACGTGGTGCCACTGTCCACCCGAGCGCTGGCGATACTGAAACACGTGAGAGCCTTGAGCACCCGCCAAGAGCTCGTATTCCCCTCCCCCTTCTATCCCGGCAAGCCGCTGAGCGATGGAACACTGAACAGCGCACTTGCGCGACTTGGCTACAAGGGAGTTGCCACTGCACATGGGTTTCGAACGCTGTTTTCGACATGTGCGAACGAATCTGGCTGGAATTCCGATGTCATCGAGAAGCAGTTGTCGCATGAAGAACGTGACGGTGTCAGAGGCGCCTACAACCGCGCCCAGTGGCTGGCAGAGAGAACCAAGCTAATGCAGTGGTGGGCTGATCATCTCGATAAACTGCGGAAAGCTACAGACGTGTTGTCGGTCGAAGCGGCATGAGCAGGAACCGACTCTCCCGACGAGCGCTTTGCGAAGTTAAGCCGTTAGAACGGCACAAGAACCAGTTGAAGGACTGCCGCCAACGCATCTGACGCTTCGCCGATGTCAGTGCGTTTTCATGGTGGTGATCACGGAGCGATTGCGTGGCACTGCCACGGATAACGGGCAGCGCTCGCATCAACTCAGTCCGAACTCGCCGATACACCGCGAGTAGGCAACGCCGCAGGTTCAGATCGAGGGCTCGCAACTCAGGTTGGAGGCGCGTGAGGATCTGCTAGGTTGGCAGCGCCAATGGGGTCTGTCGGGTAGCCACCCACACCACCTACCGGGCCCAATGTTGCCAGGCCGCCGGCACCCATCGCTGATTGAACACCTCTACCACTGACCTTTGAAGCCACAATTGTTGATTTCCACGCAATCCTGCCCCCCACCGCGGTCAATGGATCGCTTCGAGGTGGAAATCAACATGCGGCACCTAAAACGTGCTCACAATGAAGCTCGATCTGCCCTCCTAGATTTCACGAGCAAACAAAACCAAGATACGGCACCGCCCACCGAGCCTGCCAGAAAAAGACTAAATAAATCAACAAGCATGTTCAATTGAAACTCATAGGACTTTAGCAATACCATTATCGCCAATAAAGCAGGGGCTGTACATAGTAAAGCCCCGACAGTGACAAACTGAATCAGTTTCAAGCTGCCAGAGCGAAGAATTATCAACGGAATTACTATCATAGCGCAATAAATATAGCTCAGCGCAGCAAAACCAACCATACCTTTAAGCGTATGGTTTTCGCACCAGTACCTGAGAATGCAGATTCCTATCGGAATAGTGGCACCCACACAAACACCTATGAAAATAATACTGTGATTCCGTGGTTCCGATGCTGGCGAGAGCACCGTATGGATTCCGAATACAGACTTATCAACCATCGACTAGTTCTTTCGCTGTCGCAGAAAATGGCGATCAATCCACCAAGACAACGAGGCCAAAAATACTCCAGCCAAGGCAACCAACCAATCGAACCAAGGAGCAGGGGAGACTACACTGTAGATATAATATGAAATGCCACACGCAATACTCATAATTCTAAGCACCCAGATCAGCAAGAACAGGGATCCGCGTTTCATTGGCTAGGGAGCTGTTGTTGGGGGATGCGTAAGATCATATATCTTATCGATAGCTAGATTTGTAGGAATTCCTTGCATAGGTATGATATTCAAAAAGGGATTTAATGATCCGACCTCTATGCGCATAAGCACTGCCGCCAACTGTCGATCTGAGGCAGCAAAGGAAGCATAGTCCAATTGCCCCTTTGGTGACCCGCCGATCGGCGTCCTAACTAGATATGCGGTCGTTGCGGGAAGTAAAAACTGAATTGTTCCGACTTGATTCACCTCCGCCAACCCAGAGCTCTTTGGTGAGTCTGTACGTGTAAGGGAGAAATTGATCGAAGAATATTTTTCTCCAATCTGCGGGAGCTGTAGGGGCGACAGTTTGCCACCCCAAGCATTCGGCGGCAGTTCGTTCCCGGTCGCAGTCGACCCACTGCTACTTTGCGACGAATCGCTTGTTTGCGGGGAAGGTGTGGGCGGGGTACTTACTCCGCCAAACAGCGGCATAGTCCCGCTTGGCCCCCCATAGGGTCCGCCGCTACCGGGTGGTCTATCAATGAAGCACTTCGCTCCGCTGCAAGCTTGTCGTCCGTCCGGATCGGTGAAGCGATACGGATTGCTCTGCGCATACTCATAGACATTGAACCCCTTGCCAGTGTTGGCATCGGTCGTGATCGGATCGACGGAGAGGAACCTCCCCGCAATCGGATCGTAGTACCGCTGCTGCATGTACACCAGACCGGTGTCTGCATCGTTTACGTGCCCAGTGAAACCAATACCAGTCGGAACTCTTCCCGCCGCCGTGTTCCCGTACGCCTCGTATCTCGTCCGTGTCAGCGCACCGAGGCAATTGAAACCCGACAGCGTGCCGCTCGCGCAGCTGTAGTTGGGCGTCGCTGCCACGGAGGCCGTCCCCTGAGTCGTGCACGACGTGCCCGCAAGCGTGTAGTTCGCCGGGCATCCGTAGATCGGCGTGCCCGCCGTGCTGGCCGTGCTGGAGCTGCTGCAGGTCGTCCCCGACAACGTCTGGCCCGGCGCACAGCTGTAGCTCACGCTGGCAGCCGCCGTGCTCGTGCTAAGGCAACTGCTGCCCGACAAGGTCCCTGACGAACATGTGTACCCGCTCACGCTGGCGGCCTGCGTCACCGGCGCGATGCAATTGCTACCCGACAACGTGGCGCCGGCCGGGCAGGAGTAGACCGGCACAGGTCCGTAATAGCAGGCCACGGTATTCGTGCCGTTCTTCTTAAAGGTCAGATACACCAGCCCGTAGGAGGCCGCGAAATCGGGGCATGCGTCATAGGCTTGCGCGTTGACAGTACGTGTCGTGCAGTAGTAGCCGCTTGGCGACGCAGCCATGGGCTGCAGAGAACCATACCCGTTGCAATTCCAGCTGACCGAGGCCGCCGTGGTGCTGGTGCCCGAGCACGTCGAGCCCGACAGTGAGAAGCCCGAGGGGCAAGCGTAGATCGGTGTCGCCGCATTAGACGTGGTCAGACTGCAAGTGCTCCCCGAAAGACTCCACCCCGCTGAGCAGCTGTAGTTCGGCGTCGCCGCGCTGGTGGCGGTCGTCGTCTGAGAGCAGGTCGATCCGGAAAGCGTGTAGCCCGCCGGGCAGTTGTAACCCGTGACAGTCGCCGCGATCGTGCTGCTGGTCGCCTGCGTGCAAGTGGACCCCGACAGCGTCCAGCCCGAGGCACAGCTGTAGCTCAATGCAGCGGGAAGAGTGCCCACCGTCGCGACCGGGCTGCCCAGCGCGTCCGTGTGCAGGTATGTCGGCTCCGTGTTGCCATTGACCTCGGCGATCGTCTTGCCCCCGAGATAGACATATTTCGTGGTCTGGCTCGTCGCGCCGTTCTGACGTGTTCCATAGAGCAGCTGCCCGGCCTGGCTGTAGACCTGAGTCCGGTAGGTCCCGTCGTTCGCGGCAATGCCGACACGCCGACCCAGGCCATCGTAGGTGTAGCTCGCGACCCCATTGGCCAGCTGCATCCGATTGCCCTGGTCGAAATAGAAACCTTGGGTTCCTCGTGCGGTGACGTTCCCTTGAGAGTCATAGACGTAGGCTGTTGCGGTCCCGTTCGTCGTAATCGTGTCGAGCCGGTTGTTCCAGTAGGAATGCACCGAGTTCCGGCTGCCCACCTGACTCGTCAGCATGTTGTCAAGCGCGTCGTAGGTGTAGCTCGCCGTGCCCCAAACTGCTGGTGCATTGGCAGTCTTCAGCCGATCGAGGCCGTCATAGGACATGCCGCGCGTACTGATGCCCTCCTGCTGATCTGCGATTCCGACGATGTTGCCGTTGGCGTCGTAGGTGTATTGGTCCTGCAAGATCCCCGCATCGGAGTTGACCGACGGCAGGCCTCGCACGTTCTGCGTCAGCGCGTGCACGGTGCCATTGCCGAGCGTGTAGCCCGCCACCTGCCCGTTCGGGTGATAGCTGACACCCGTGGCATAGCCGCCGGCTTGCGTTGGTTCACCCAGGGCGTTGGGGGCGAACGCCACGCTCGTCCCGTCGGGGTACGTCAGCTGCGAGAGATTGGCATTTGCGTCGTAGTCACGCCCGATGTTGTAAGTGCTGGCAGCGGCCAGACTCTCGCTGGTCAGAAGGCGGCGTCCGTTGTAGCCGTAGGTCCACGTCGAACCATTCGAGACCACCGTCAGCGGCAAGCCATCGGGGGTGTAGCTGCGTCCGATCGCGGGGCTTACGTCGCCGAACGCTGTGTTCGTGAGCCGGTTCCTGGCATCGTAGGTGTAGGCCACCATCTTCGCGCTCGGCACGCCCGCGTAGTCGCAGCTGCTCGGGCTTGGAAGGTTCAGCCCCGTTGCACGCCAGGCTGTATTGTTGGCCGCGTCCAGTCCCTGCACCGTTGCGCCGATCTCGGGCTCGATGGTCTTGCACAGCAACTGATTCGCGTCATAGACGTAGCTTCGGGTGGCGCTCACCGCAGGGCTTGTCCCGGTGCGCGTGATCGCCGTTGGCTTGCCGAACACGTCGCGATTGATCGTGACGTTCAAGCCTTCAGGAGCCGCCACCGAGATGATGGCCGACTCGCTCGGCTCATCGAACGCCTGGAAGCTTGTCGTCGTGACGTTGCCTCGCGCATCGGTGTAGCGCTTGGCGAACCCGCTCAGGTAGTCGGTGGTTGTGGTCAGACTTCCGAGTTCGCTGTCGGAGATCGTTCTGATAACCCGGCCCAGCGCGTCGTAGACAGTCGATGTTCCCGCGTAGGAGTCGATCGTCGGCAGCGAGCGCGCAGGATATGCGGCACTCGTGGTGCGGTTGTACGGGTCGTACATGAACCGCTGCATGCGCTGGGTATTGGCCTGGTCTGCCGCGTCGTAGGTCAGGCTCACTCGCTTGCGCCAGCGGGCATCGAAGACATTGACAGTGACCGCGTTGCCCGTGGTGATCGTCTGCCGCCAGTGATTCGCCCCGATGCCGTACTCGTCGCTTGGCACTTGCACGAACGACAAGAAGGTTTCGTTGTAGCCCGCCGGCGGCGTCTTGCGAGACAGGCGCCCTGCGAGGTCATAAGCAAACCTCCAAGTGGAATTGACCTCATTGGTCACGCTATTGAGCGTGCCGATGTTGTTGACGACGGCACTGATGCCCGTGCCGTCGGCATAGTCAATGTTCTGAGGTAAGCCTCGCGCGTAGTTCCTGAACGTCGTCGTCTGGTTCAACCCATCCTTGACGCTGGACATCGTGCCGTCGGCATTGAAGGCATAGGTCGCCTGCAGCTTGCCGAATTTGTAGAGGGCCGTAGGCTGTGCTGTGGCTTGGTTGTAGTCGACGCTCTTGGCGACAACACCGGCGATGGTGTGGCTGGAGAGCTGGCCGAGCACCCACAGGCTCGTCTGGTCGAACAGCGTCGTTGACTCCGCTCGGCTGTAGCCCAAGCTGCTGGACCCCACCCAGGCCACTTCACGCGCGTACAAGTCGATGCAGCTTCCGCAGCTGGCGTCGTGCGTGAACACAACGCCGTCCTGAGAGACCGTCCGCTTGCTCAGTGGTACGAGCTTTCTGCTCATCGTATCTGCCGGGGCAGTGGTACCCCCCAGGTCACCAGACGGAGACCTGTACTCGTATGTGGTCGTCTTCGACGCGGTTCCGTTGACGACCCCTTCGGCGCTCTGGAGCAGTAAGCCATCGTTGACGTTGAACTGCGTGCCGTACGTGTTGACCGTCACATTGCCCATGGGATCGGTGATCGTGACAGTCTTGGTGTTCACGCAGCCGTTGCACGGCGCAAAGCTTCCGACCGCAGGGCTGTACGCATACGACCATGTCATCGAAGCCATGCCAGGACCACTCAACGTCTTGCTGGTGAGGGAACGTGATGCAAAGTAGGTCGAGGTCGGGTTAGTGTTGAATCCGCAGGCATTGCTACCCGGGACATTTGATCGACCATGGGCCGTCGTGATGACATTGAAAGTACCTACCGCGCCGGACGGATGGGTCATGGTCCAGGTACGCTGCGAGTTGTCGAGCGTGGTGTCCCAGCCGTCGCACGCCGGGTCGGGCGAGGAGAAAGGCTCCGGCGACATCGAGTAGAGCGAGAACTGCCACTGCGAGGCGTCGGGCTGGGTGACGGTCTGCAGCGAACCCTGGCTGAAATAGCTGTACGACCAAGTTCGCGTCCCATCGAAGATCGACTGCACCCGGTCCCCGCTGCCTGAATAGGCAAACGTGATCGTCCGTTGATCGCTTGACTCAATGGAGGTGATGCGCTGCGAGCCCGGCCCGGCATAGTTGTAGCGGACCCAGTTCCCGAATCGGTCGGTGACCAGCGTTGGGAGCATGAGGACCTGCACCCGCTGGATCTCTCCACCTCCGGACACGGTGCCGGTTGAAGTCCCTGCGCCCCAAGTGACGCGAACCAGGGGCCAACTGCGAATGACCAAATGATCGAACCGATACTTCACGCCGTCCGGCGAGAGCGCGAGGAAACCTTCGCCGTCCGCGCCGGTATCCAGCGTGGAAAGACAGGACAACTGCCAGTGCTCCTTCGTGACCACCGGATAGGCCGCGGCCCCTGCGCTTGGGGCGATCGGATTGGATGCACTCCGGAGCAGGAGCGTCTGGTCTCCTTTAGCAGGAACATGAAGGTGGTACCCGTCCCAGAACGTCCTGGCGAAGTAGTTCATGACGCCGTAGTACGTACTGATGCCGGTATACGGCGGCTCCAGAAACTGACTGCAGCGATTCAGGTTTGTGGGGCTGCCGCCGCCGTACCAGTTTGGTTGCGGAGCCGCGGCGACAGAGTACAGATGCGGGATATCAAGATCCCAATCGCCGAACAGTCCGCCAGCCGAGGCGGCCTGAACCGCAGATGCGCTTCGGTGTCGAGCGACCTGGACCGGCAGGGCGAAGTTGCCCGGGAGTGAAACATCGACCTGAGTGAACGAGAGATCACCACTGTATTCGTTGACCTGATCGCCCATCAGGTTGGGGCCAAGGCCGTCGATGGTCTCGCCGGATCGAGCCAGGATGCCCTGCTCGAAGTAGGACTTCGGTGGCGTGGTGTCGACGGGGTCCTGAACCACCGCCCGCGTTGGCGTCGACGAGAAAAGTGCGGCCGCTGATACGGTGCAGACGACTAACGCATGAACTAAGTTGAATTGTGAGGAACCAAACAGACCCAACCACCGCCCGGTGGCATTCAGTACTACTTTCAAAGCTTCTCCCTGACCAAGTGTTCTGTAGGTTTCGAGCGGTCTCAGCCGCGCACTCGGACGCTACGTCAAGCAAGCCGACGGCGCATCTGCCAACTCTTACAGGTTGAGAACAAGTTGCGCACTTCGCCTCCGTCTCGATGGTCAGAAATGGAGGGGAAGGCTTCGCGCGCGATACGGAATTCAGTACCTGAACCCGACATGACGTTTGCGCGGGCAACGGCACGAACCTCCCAGCGGTGTCGACGCGTCGTGAGGCCCAGCCAGACTCAGTTCGGCAGCGGAGTCCGATCTGCCTGCACCGTGGATTCGTGCGCAGTCACGGGCAGCTGCCAAACATGTCGCGCAGGCGATAGAGTTGTCGGATGCGAATCCGCTACTCGTCCATCGTGAATGCTGGGTGCTTGCTCGGGGCTCTGTTGACGATCTCCGGCGCCACTCATGCTGGCGTCGACGAGGGCATTGCCGCCGCGCGCTCAGGTGACTATGCGACCGCACTGACCGAGTTCCGCGCGGCAGCCGACAAGGGCGATACGACCGCTCAGATTCGACTGGGTCGCCTGCTGGCAGACGGCAAGGGCACGACGAAGGACGAGGTTCAGGCAGTCGCGTTGTATCGGCTCGCCGCAGAGTCGGGAGACTCTGACGGCGAGTACATGCTGGGCTACATGTACTCCGTCGGCCGGGGTGTTCCTCGGGACGATGAGACCGCTGTCGCCTGGTACCGAAAGTCAGCGCTGCAGGATGACGAGCGAGGGCAGTACGGCCTGGCATTCATGTACGAGAAGGGCCGGGGCGTCCCGAGCGACCTCGAGGCCGCGCGATCCTGGTACGAGAAGTCGGCAGAGCAGAACTACGCGCGTGCCCAGCTTGCGCTTGGCTACTTTTATGGCTACGGCCGAGGCGTTCCCAAGGACCCTAAGGTCGCCTTGAGCTGGTATCTGAAGGCAGCCGACAACGACTGCGCCAACGCGCAGTACGAGGCCGGACTGGCCTTCGAGAATGGGCGTGGCACGACGGTCGATCTGGATGCCGCCGAACGCTGGTATCGCAAGGCAGCCGACCAGGGCCATCCCGCCGCACAGAACAATCTGGGGAGGCTCTTTTACGGGGGCAAGGGACGCTCCCAAGACGCGGTAGTCGGTGTGCAGTGGTACAGGAAGGCGGCCGAGCAGGGCCTCGCGGTCGCGCAGGTCAATCTGGGAAGGGCGTATGCGATAGGCAAGGGGGTCCCGCTCGACGAGAAGCAGTCGACCGAGTGGTATCGACGCGCTGCGGAGCAGGGCGATGTGACAGGACAGAACCAGCTTGGGGTCGCTTACTCGAAGGGCTTCGGAGTTCCCGAAGACGCCGTGCAGGCGGCCCATTGGTACAGGCTCGCAGCCGACCAGGGAGACGCGGTGGCCCAAGCGAACCTCGGGAAGCTGTACATGGATGGACGGGGAGTCCACAAGGACTTCAACACCGCCTTGCGCTGGATGACCCTCGCAGCGGAGCAGGGGAACACCGGAGCAATGATCAACATCGGGCTTCTGCACCAGATGGAGGTTTTGCCCGGCAGCAAAGGAGTCGCCGACGCCCTGCCGTGGATTCGGAAGGCCGCCGAACTGGGCAGCCCGATCGCTCAGGCCAAGCTGGGGGTGTTTCTTGCGTGGGGTTTGGGCGTGGACGCCGACAGGGAGCAAGCCATTCATTGGCTGACCCTGGCCGCGAAGCAAGGCAACGACGCCGCAAAGGAATTCCTGCGAGGTCAGTTCGGAGTCGAGTCGATTTGAGGTTGTTGGCAGATTGGGTGGTGGGGGCCCCGCGCGATTGCCGAGCGGTTGAGCGCTTCAGTCTGGTCTGCCCTCTAGATCTGGCCCTGAGGCCGGAGAACATTGTCTGGAGGCAGCTAGGGCGAGGTGCCGCTTGAAGCCTTTGTTTCTGGATCCGCGACAGGCCGTTCTCCGATGTGCTTGCCCAGGAACTTCAGCACGGCCCCGTAATACCTCACCTGGTCACCGACCCAGAAAAAGCCGTGCCCTTCCCGCTCAAACGGCATCCATTCGACCGGCTTCCCTAACGCCTTGAGCGCTTTGACCATGTCCTTGCTCTGCGAGGGGAGCACCCGAGTGTCCTCTTCACCATGTGCGATGAGCAGGGGCACGCGAACATCCGCAGCGCGCTTGAGAGGCGACACCTCGTCCAGGGCCCGACGCGACTGCGCGGGGTCACCGATGCGGGCGCGCTGCAACTCCCGCGAAGCCGCGGTGGAGTCGTCGAAGATGCTGTGCGACAACATCTCGTTGAGGTCGCTCACGCCGGCGAAGCTGATGCCGCACTTGTAGAGCTGCGGCGTCTTGATCACACCCCAGAGGGCCGCATAACCGCCGTAGCTCGCGCCGTAGATGCAGATGCGTCCCGGGTCAGCCACTTTCTGCGCGACGAGGTATTGGACCCCGTCGGTGATGTCGTCCTGCATGGCGCGTCCCCACTGCTGGTATCCCGCCTCCTCGAAACGACGCCCGAAGCCGGACGAGCCGCGGAACTGCGGCTGGAAGACGACATAGCCTCGACTTGCGAGCAACTGCACCTCCTCGTTCCACTCCCAGCGGTCGCGGATGTGCGGGCCGCCATGAATCAGCACAACCATCGGCGCCGGCGCATCCGTGGTGCGCGTCGGCCGGGTCAGGTACGCTTGAATGGAGATGCCGTCACGCGCCGCATAGCGGATGGTCTCCATGGGCAGCATCTGCTTCGGGTCAATGCGCGGACGTGCCTCGCCGATCTCACGCAGTCGAGAAGTCTGCGTGTCGAGCACGAACCAATGCCCTGGATCCACGTCGCCATAGGAGGTGACCAGCACCCTGCCGTTCTTGTTGCCTTGCAGCAGGTTGATGCGCCCGGGCAGCGCGGCGTCGACCGCTGTCTGGAGGCCGGCCCAACGTGCGTCGAACCACGAAATCTGCGTCTTGATGCCGGCGGTGGTCACATGCTCGAAGCTGGCCTGGTCCAGCCCGGTCACGGCCACGATGTCCTCGTGCGGATGTCCGGCCATAACCTCGACATGCTGGCGCGTGGCGGTGTTATAGCGAACGACGGCATAGGTATCTCGATCGCGCCGCGACAAGATGGCCAATGCATTGGGCTCGGGGAGCACGCGCAGCGGAATCCAATGGTCGCCGGTGACCGGCCCCTCCTCCAGCAACTGCCAAGGCGCTTGCTCGTCCGTCCGGTACCAGTTGCTGATCTTCGTCTTCTCGGCCCAGAAGGCCGTGTCCATCATGGTCACGGCACGCAGCGCACCCGACGGGTCGAACGCCCAATGAATCAGCTTGCCAGGCAACGAGATGCGGTACTTGCGACGCTCGCCCGTACGGGCGTTCACGGCGTCGATGTCGCCATCGTCGATGTCACGGTAGGCCAGCACCCAGTCGGAAGACTCACCCTTTTCGACAAGGCGCCGGATGAAGCGCTCGCCGAGCTTCGCGATGCGCTTGCCATTCAGATCGATCGCGTAGGACTCGCGCGTGCTGTAGTCGACCGCCAGCAGGTCCTTGCCGATCCAGTTCACGACCAGCGGCCACGAGCCGAACAGGTATCTGCTGTCGGGCTCCCGCTGCGCGACGATGGTGGTGCGAGAGGTGTCGATCTCGGTGAGGAAGACCGCGGTCGTGCGGGTCGACCCGATACCCGCGACCCATTTGCCATCGGGGGAGATTTTCATCGAAGCGATGACACCGGGCTCCGCCCAGGTCTCCAACGAGATGGGCTTGTCTTCCGCCCAGGAGGGCGGGACGAGCCCAAGAACCAACAGCAGACCGAGACAACGAATCCAGCGCACGAACAACTTCCTATCGAATGAACGTCTGTTCCGAGGACTGGTCCGTGAATGCCAGTTGCCCATTGAAACCCGACTGGTCCATGCAAGCAACGGGCCTCAAAAGGAGTCTCGGCAACGGACTTGCGGCGATCAAGGCGACTCGCGCGCTCACCGCCTCGCGCATTTTGGAGTCATGGTCGTGATGGCGGGCGTGCTCCGAGCGCAAATTGACCGACGATCTTGCCACCTACTTCTCACCTGATACGAACTTGGCGAAGCGATCTGCATTTCTCCGCAGTCCATCTGGGCTTTGCGCGCTCACCAGCGAGCAAGTACGGCCTGGGGCTCAATCCAATGATCTGCCAGGGAGCCGATGAGCCCTCACTCGGCCACAGCAGAGCCAGGCGTCCTACTCCCAAATCTCTTCAACCTCCGCTGCGCGGCGCAAGCTCCACACTATGCTGACGGTCATGCACGACCAGCCCGTGCAAGGCCGCCACCGCGCGGGCAAAGGTGACGTTGTCGCCGGTCCGGAAGAGCCCGCTGATTCGCAGCCCTTTGGATGACTCGCCCCCGACCACCACGATAGGCTGCCGGCTGTACCGGTTCATTTCGGCCACGGCGTCGGACAGCGGTACGTCGTCGAAGACTGCCTCGTTGCGCCGCCACGCCATCAGGTGATCGGCGTGCGGCCGGTCCATCTTCATGGTCACCCGCTGCGCGCCAGCCGAACCCTTGCCTCCGGGCTCACTGACGCGCAATCGATCTCCGGGCTTCAAGAGAATGGGTCGCGTCTCCGCCGCCTTGTCGCTCTCTCCGGTTGCAGCGCAAACACTCACCTGCCCCTCGATCAGTGTCACGTCCAACGCATTGCTTCCGATCTCGTTGGTGGAGGTGAGCCGCACGGAGAACACGGTACCGAGCGCCACCACCTCGCGGTCCGCCACATGCACGACAAATGGGCGGCGTGCATCCTTGGCAACCTCGAACAGCGCCTCGCCTTCCTCAACGCTCACCGTGCGCTGCGCCGAGGCCAGCGCCACCCGAACGCGGGTGGAGGTGTTCAGCGACATCCGCGTGCCGTCCATCAGGAGCACTGTCCTCTGCTCGCCCACGCTGGTGGCGTAGATGTCGCCGGCTCGCCAGGGCTGCATCACCAACAGGAGGACTGCTGCGGCTAAGCCCGCCAGGGCGACGCCGACCGCGCGGCGGGCCTGCCTGGTTAGCCCCGGCTTACGCTGCTCCTCAACGACAATCCTCGCAGCGGTCGCGTAGTCCCGCAGCGTGACGCCGGCAACGTCCTGCCAAGTATCCGTGCAGCGTTCGAATGCCACGCGGTGCGCTTCCGATCGTGCCTGCCATGCGAGGCATTCGCGCTCCATCTGGATCGAACGGTCGGGGCCATGAAGGCGAGCGATCCAGACGGCAGCTTCGGCAGCGATCTGCGGTGTCACCATGCCGCGCCCATCTTGAGACTCGCCCCGCCCGGCAGGCGCCTGCGGCTGCTGCACCGCTACCAGCCCTCCATCCAGCCCGTGACCTGCATCGTGGCCTTGGCGACGTGCTTCTCGACCGTGCTGACGCTCAACTGATGGCGCTGGGCGATTTGCTGGTAGCTCATGCCGTCGAGACGGTGAGCCAAGAAGATGTCGCGGGTCTTCTCGCTCAGACGACCCAGGCACACGCTCAGGCGTGCGACGCGCTCGCGGGCCAGCACTATGGCCTCGGCGGTAGGAGTGTTGTCGGTGAGGACCACCTCGTCGAGCAGGACTTCCTCCCCGTGGTTCACGCGCATGCGGTGCGTGTCGATCGACAGGTTCAGCGCTGTGCGCATCAGAAAGGCCTCGGGTTTTGCGACGGCTTGGTCGCGCTCGTAGCAAGCCAGCCGAACCCAGGCCTCTTGCACCAAGTCGTCCGCATCATGTGCTGACCTTCCGCGGCGCATCAGCGCAGCCCGAACGCGCGCAAAAGCGGATTGCCAGTTCGTGATCATAGGAAACCGCTAGGTCTCTGTGTGGCCTGCGAGTCAGATGTGGGCGCCAGCCATCGGGGGACTTGAAGGCAATCTGCGCGTGCGCAGCCGACGGCTTACACGCGGGCCTGCTGCTCCTGAACGGAGCGCGCGCTCGGCACGCATCAGACTTTCGGCAACAAAAGAAGCCGCGGCGACACTGTCCAGGAATCCACCTCGGTCGGCGACAGCGCGGCGCAGGGTCCGATCTAGCCGCTGTGTTGCTTCCTCACCGTACCGAACGGCGCGGCGAAGCCGAGGCGCCAAAGCGAAGCTTGTTCCAAGCTGCTCCGCCCTTGCGCTCAAGCTTCCACGGGCGATGTGCATCGCGCGCCATGTGACGACTTGATCGATGCCGGCAACCAAGTGGACTTCCTCCAGTCCGCGAGTCCTTAGCTCGTCAAACAGCTCCATTGAACCTGGCACGTCGGGCGAAGGCCCGGGCCACACGCCCAAGACCTCGCTACTTCCTTCAGCGTGCACACCAAGAGCCCAGAGGATTGCCAGTTCAGATGCGCGCCCCTGCACCGGTAGCGAGATCGACTGAAACCGTACCAGCAGGTAGCTGCGGCAGAGCGGCAAATCCCGCCAGCTCGCTTCTGCGTTCGAGCAATGGATATCGAACATCTCATCCTCCTCGAAACGGGCCGCACGTCCAAGTACTCGACGAACCGCTGAACGCCTCTTGCGGCCAGCTCTGGAGTGGACGTTTGCTGTCTATAGACACGTGTCTTTAGTGTACACAGAGCGAACACTCCCGCGCAATGCGGCCGAGCCGGAATCAAGCACTTATCGACGCCCTCGCCATCGAGGTCAAAGCGCGCCGACTGGAACTTCAGCTGACGCAGGAGGATCTCGCGGGTCGCTGTGAACTCGATCGGCCCTATATCTCGCTGATAGAAGTCGGCCGAAAGCAGCCGACGATCAGCGTTCTCTACAGAATCTCAAACGCACTTGAATTGACCTTCGCCGACTTCTGCAAGCGGATCGACGCTCGTTACCTGACGGCCCCGAAAAGGCAGGCACGCTGACGCCATCACACGTCTTTCCGCCAGGCATGCCTGCGTCCAGGGGAAGTTCGAAAGATGGAGCATGACGTTGTGGAGGAGCTCAGCATTCCTTGGAACGACCTCTGTTCCTCTATTGCGGCAACACAGATTGCTTTGTAGTTGACGGCGCGTGGTGCTTGTTCCGCGCCCACCCATCTCAGGTGCCTGGTAGCAAGACGCTTGTGCAGCGCCACAGCAGCGCGACGGGAAGGTCCGTCCGGCGACATGGCGGGAGCATGCATGTGAGCGAGCTGGACAGGGCCGGTGGCTGAAGGGACGAACGGGCCGCGTGCAGCCTCACTCGGATCTCGACCTGCTCCAACTCATGGAGAACAGTTTGCCGAACGGCGGAGGGGACCATCTGTGACTGCCGAGGTGTTGATCGTCCTCGCGACAGGAGTTGAATGAGATTGCTCTGACTCGTGAGGAGCGGTGGCAGGGTTCATGCCGACGGCAGCTATGCAGCGGTTGCCGTCGGTGGTCGCCGCCGGGCGCATTTACGCTGCCTGACATCAAGCAGACAGTCACCGCAGCGACCGTAGCTTGAGCGGGCGCCTTATGAGGCACTGCGGCGTAGGACTTCAGCGAGGCCGCAGCGTCGCGCCGACCACTGGCTCGCGATCGTACGGACATGCAGTACCGACCTGGATTGGACGCCTACCGTCACATAAGAGTCCAGGAGGCAAACACTGTCTGCGGTAAGCGGTTTGGTTCGGGCCCTCCCTCTCCTCCAAATTCCTAGCTCTTGTGAGGGTTCCAAGGGGTCTTTTATAAAGTAAAGCGCGGGGCGCCCGTCCACGACGAGACTTTGCCCCGAGGCGGTTACGTCAACTCTAGGACTGCCCGCGTCGCGGGATTCGTTGCGACTGATTCTTCTAGCCAGCCTAATTGTTTGGACTGCGCGCCGCGTGCGTTCACGTGTAAGCTTCAAGCGGCAAACAATGCGTCATTCCGGGCGTTTTTTAATCTGCCGCTAGGCCTGTCGCTCAGGGAACCATGTCTGATTGGAGTCCGATGGACAAGTCGAAACCAAAGCCGCGGGCAATCTTGCGCGTATCAGAAAAAAGGGCAACGACGCCGGCTACGGCGCCGAAGCCTGCAGCGAAAGCCGTCATGCTGCGAGCGTCACGACCGGCGGCTGATCCTGATACTGACGTAAAAGCAAGACGCGTCCAGCCTTCATTATCCGACATCGCGTGGCAAAAGCTCGAAGATATTGTTCGAAGTGGCGCGGAAGCGAAGTTTGGAGCGCTGGCAAGGGCAGAAACTATTGCAGGCGTTAAATGTGACTGCGTGATTGACCTGGCTAATGGTAGTGTTGTCTTGATTGAGATCAGCAAGGAAAGAACGCTAGACAAACTTAGAACCGATCTCGCGAAATTTAACGTTCTACGACCACATTTTTTCCAACAGAACATTTTCCCACATTGCTATTTCGTAACAGCTGACAATCCGACGGACGCGTTAATTGCTTCAGGCAAGGCAAACTACGTCGAAGTCCAGTCGATTGCCCAGTTTCTAAACTACCTCTACGGCTCTTTGCGATATAGCACAATACGCCGAAGTAAGCCCTTCGGGTCGGCGATTGATATTTACTCTGGCGAGCCCGATCAAACGAAATATGTCCAGGTAAACTATTTCGACGAGACCGGTGTTGCTTATAGCACGCAAAAGATAGCCAGCGAACTACTCTTAGGTCGAACGATCGTCCTAATCGGCGACTATGGCGCTGGAAAAAGTAGGTGCGTCAAAGAAGTTTTTGATGTCCTTTACTCTCTACAAAGCGTTGATTATCGCCACACAATTGCGATTAATTTGAGAGATAACTGGGGTCTAAAGCGAGCTTCCGAAATTATTACGAGGCACTTTACCGACATGGGCTTGGAGAGCCAAGTCGGGGACGCGATGAAGGTATCATTCACTACGTCCGCAGTTTATCTTCTTGATGGATTTGATGAGATCGGCGCTCAAACGTGGAGTGACGATCCGACTAAATTGGTGGAAATCCGAAAACAATCGCTTGTCGGCGTCAAAGATTTGATTGACAAAGCACGCGGTGGCGTTCTAGTAACCGGCAGAGAGCATTATTTTAACAATGACGGCGAGCTCATAACTTGTTTAGGGTTGGATAAGAAAGATCTGCTTTTCTTACGCTGCAATCAAGAGCTTTCTTCCGACCAGTTCGCGGAAATGATTGCCAGGGAATCTCCGGAGTTTCCCGCTTGGATGCCCAAGAAGCCACTTATCGCGACCATCATTCGTGACATTAACCCGGAGGTTTTCGAGCCGATTCTAACGACTGCTTCTGGTCAGATAGATTTTTGGAATTTGCTGATCGATACATTCTGCCAACGAGAGGCAAATATCAATGCAATTCTTGATCAAAATATAATCAGAGAGCTCTATACAAAGATTGGTAGGCTTTCGAGGACCACGCAAACAGCATTTGGACCAATATCGATTAAGCAGATAAATGATGCGTTCGAAGAGACGACCGGGCGTCCACCAACGGATGAGTCTGCAATCATTCTTCAACGGTTGCCTGGACTTGGACGGATTGGGGCCGAAAGCTTAGACCGGCAGTTTGTCGATACGTTTATCCTGGATGGGCTGAAGGCTGAGGACGTTCTTTCTTTGCTTGCCCACGTCGAAGGGGATTGGCTGGATGCGGCCTGGAAGAACCCGGTCGAAGATTTCGGTGCATTCTATATTTCTACCCGACTTGCAACGAACAAGCAAGTCGGTATGGCTTCTAGCTTTATTCGCCGCAACTCCGACAGAGAAAATAAGGTTTTGATTTCTGACTTGTTGTCTGGATTATTCAGGATGGAGGAAGGTGAGATCGACTTGGATGGAATGGCCTTCGTAGGAGGTAAGTTTCACTATATTGGACTAGGCGATTCAAGCGTAAGGAATATTAATATAGATGACGCAACTTTTGACTCGTTAGACCTAACTGACGCGGAGCCAATAGGGATAGCAATTTCTCAGTCAATAATAATGAGGATCGCTGGGGTAACAGGCCCCGAGCACCTCCCAAGTTGGATCGTCGGCTGCGAAGTTGAGGATTTCCAAAGCGTCAAGACGCTTGCCGCGATTCGTGAGGCTGGTCTTTCGGTAGCGCAGACGTTTTTACTTTCGAGCTTGCGCAAACTGTTCCTGCAGGCTGGCGGTGGCCGTAAGGAGTCGAGTATGTACAAGGGATACGGTGACTCTGCAACGAAGCGCGTTTGCGAAAAGGTGATTGCTTTGCTTTTGAGGGAAAAATTCTGTCTTAAGGTAAGAGGTAGTTCGGAAAGCCTCTATATTCCAGATCGCAGTTTCAGAGGACGTGTACAAGGCATCATGAGTCAAATGACGACATCCAAAGATAATATCTGGACGCAGGTCAGCCGAATAGAGTAGAAGGGCCGGTTTCGGCGGTGGACTGGAAGGGGTACACGGCAAGCACGGCGAGGTCTTCTACCGATGCCTTACCGATTCGAGGTTTGGGCTTGTGCCTAAACTGGCTCGAAATCCCGGGCACGTTGCATCCGAATGGAACATGACCCTATGAAGGCGCAAAGGTCTGTAGCACGTGTAGATGTGATTGGACTGGAAACGTTGGTTGCCATGCAGCACAGTGCTTGCAATGGTCACGGAGCTAATCGCGGTAATTGGAACTCTTGGTCCGGGTATAAAGAGGCTCATCTTCGCGCCAGACTCTAATCTGTCCATGCACGTGGCACCGTCAGGCGCTCCAGCGCTAAACATTGCTGTAACCAATTCAGGCGACGTAGCTAGCTCCTTGCTCGGTGCGGCGTGGAGATTGAGGTGCCACGGCACCCGGAGCACCACCCGCCTCACTTACGAGACCTACCGCTACAAGTCGCCGGACACGCCGCGCGTCGACGGGCCGGCGGCCGGGACGGGCATCGTCACTGACAGGGGCACCGGCCTCAACATCTACCGCCTCGGCACCGACGGCGTGTAACGCGTGGCGCGCGACGCCTGGGCAACAGACCAGCCGGCGGCCGCGCCCGCGCCCTGAAGCGTTCGGGGGATGAGCGCCGTGCAACGGCGCTCGGGGTGTATGGAACTTCTGCGCACGGTCAAAGATTGAGCTAAGCGGTTCATCTGCCACGCCGGCCCTCGCTCGCCATGCGTCGCGGCGGCACGTACACATCCACGGCCCGTGTACGCCCCCGCTTGCGGTCGTCCGACGGGAGCCAGCATTCGCAAAAAGGCGCAGCCATTGCTGCAGCAAGTCATCGCGAGATTTGCCGCACTGTCGTTGCAAGGAAGATCGATGCATTCGACGTCGCATGGAACGTCGCAAAGCCCGCTTTCCTGCGCGATGCGTCAAAAGGGGCGGCCGCAACGTCCGCTTTCGACGAGAGCAGTCACCTGACGCATTCACAGCGAACTGCCGCTATCAGTCTGAAGCTCGCTTTCGCTCTGGCGCATCGCTTCGCCAGCGCTGTGCGACCGTCCCAGACTGATTGCGGGCGTCCGTCGAGGGCCCCACAAACGTCGGCCGCTACTGCGAGTTGTCGTTCACGAAACGGCGAGTCAGATGCCAGTTGCGCCAAGTCATCGCGCCCGCCCGGTCGACCCAAGGCGATCGTCGCTCCCGCCGGCCTAAGCTGTCACCTCGCAGCTGACGCAGTCGTTGTCCATATAGGTCGGCTATCAGGAGTCGCGCCGATGCAAAATGCCGCGCGACAATCCGGTGTAGCGGGACGACAAGAAGGAGGACTTCGGCATGGCTAAGCGTAGCTGGAAGAAATGGCCCGGAAGATTTGGCTCGACCATCGAGAGCACCAGTGGCGCTGTGGCGCTGGCAGGAGGCCTGGCCGGTGCCGGAGCAGCAGTTGTCGCCGCGCCCCTAGTGGCGGTCGTTGGTGGCCTTGTTCTTGGCGGGGCACTACTCTTCGCTGCGGTCAAGAGTTTTCCGCCGTTGCGAAAGACCGCAGGTGAAATGCTCGGCCAGAAGGTCACTTTGGATCTTCTCGCTGACGTTGATCCTCCGCCGCTTCGGCTTGCAATCGTTGGTAGCACCCAAACCGGGAAGAGCACTTTCCTGAGTGCCGCTCAACAAAAAGCGCCGACGAACTCGCGTACCAACAAGATATATGCTGAGATTATGATCTTGCCTACGAATCCCCCAACATATGCAGCTTTGCTCGACGGTGACGGCAAAGCGTTTATCCAGCAGTTCGAAATTGCCCGAGAAGCTGAATTCTTGATCTTTTTTGTCGATCACAACAATAGCGCGACTGACGGCAAGAAATCGGATGCCCGACTTGCTGAACATGATCAGTTCATCGCGCAGATGGAAACGACAATTCAAAGCACGAAGCGCGTCCCCCGGCTCCATCTGCTACTGAACAAGCGTGATATCTGGCAGAACGGTGGCGACGAGCGTGAACTGGAGGTTTGGTTCAAAAAACATGCGAGCGAGTGGAAGAGGCTATCTCTGTCGGATGATTTCACTAGCGATACACATAGCAATATGATTACATCTGACGGTGCCAAGGTTATGGAGCAGATTCGAACGTATGCTGCTAGCCGGGGAAATTGATGGCACACCCTCCTTTAAACACTCACGCGTTCGAGTTCGATTCGCCGGTAGAGTTCGTTCTGGTTACGACGATCTCAAGATCTCGCGCGGTCGTAGCGAAATCAAGGGGAGCGAGGATGGATCTGGCTTCATATGCCCAGCGAAGCTCCTCTGACGATCTTTTGCAACGGCCCTCGCCATTCTTCGCAAGATTGTTCTTCCCGAAATTGCAAACTCTTCTTCCGCTGTCGGTTGATTCGAAGTATTTTCGAAATCCCAAATCGGAATCGTACGACGACCGGCAATCGCAAGCAACGTTAGTCTGGCGTGGCGTATTCAGCAAGCGGTTGCTGCAGCAAGTCCAAGATAGATTCTCCGATCTGCAGCCGGAAATCGTCAATGCATTGGATAGTGGCTCTTCGACCGAACTGGAATGGGCTCTTTCTCCACTTATTGATCTGTGCAACGTTGAAAATCATCGTGATCGCCAGAGACAGCTCCAATTGGCTGGGACGGCCATCTCTGCTGTAATCTTGACAGTGATATATGCTTTAGTAATTGGCATCTACTCTTTGCTACGAAGAGGGACGTTGTGATGAACGTTTGCAAACCAATTTTTGAATGATATAGTTTGAATCTGCACGAAGCTTGGATCATTTCCGACTCGAAAGTCAAATTTAGACCTAGACGCTGCGGCGAGGATCGTTAGCTATTAGATGTTCGGAGAATATAAAGAGCAGCGGTATTTGGATTGCAGAAAGTGCATACAAGGTTGGCAGTGCGGAAACTTGGTTCATGAGGTCCGTGCCAATCAGACCGAAATCGAATGCGGCAGACGCCGCGGCGTTTGAGGACGACGAAGGTCATGTGCACTTTGGCCCAGAGACCGTCGCAAATCGACCCGCAATGATTTGATATCCGGCGGTCGGGGCGGCTCTTCCGTCCCCTTCAGCACATTTACCGCCTGGATGTAGGCGGCTTTGTCGCGAAGGTATCGTTCCCGTACATGGGCGATCTGCGCGTTCGTCATGACGCCCGCCCACACGACGCGATTGCGCCGAATCCACTAATGCGACCTACACGCGAAACTCCAGTTGCCGATTGAGAGATCGAGCGTGACCAATCTGCTGGCCCGATGGATCCGCCAATCCGCCGGCGTTAGCGGCCTGACGATCTCTTCGCAGCAACCGCAGCAACACGGATGCGAAGCTGTGCGGTAACGCTCGCTGATGTACAGAGCGCCCGGCTCCAAACTTTCGGGAATGAACTCCACGTCGGACGGGTCGATGGTCGAGATTCTCAACGTCAGCCCGACGTTGCCTCGTTGGTTCCGGCCCAACGATAGCAAACCGTGGCATAGGAGCCGATGGGGAAGCGCGAGACAACGTCAGCAACCGCTGCACTACTGCCCTTCGGATGGAGGCAGGGGACTCAGCAGTCGAGGGTGCGCGTCCCGCGGCACGCCGGGTACCCGGTGCAGCCCCAAAACTCGCCCCCTGCGTTCACCCCACGCTTCGCGGTCCGACGCACCATTGGCTTCGAGCAGGACGGGCACACGCGTGCAAGTTCAGCCTTTGCCACTGGCTGGAGCGCAGGAGCTTGCACAGGCGGAAGAGGCGCTCCGCCTACTGCCGCCTTCGCGTGCCGAATCAAGCCATTGAGCTTCGGGCCATCTATCAAGGTCACGTTTCGTCCAGTCGCGAAGCCGATCGCGTCGTCGGTGAATCTGCCCGACGTCACCACGAATCCGGCTGCCGCACCTTTCGCGGCCATCACACCGTACAGCTCTCGCACAACGTCCACGCCAACCTTGAACGCACGCCAGTGCTTGCACTGGACCAAACACTTCTCCGCACCGCTCCTACCCGGCCGCGAGAGCACGAGATCGACGCCGCCATCAGGACCACCTCCACCGATTTCAACAACCTTGTAGCCCTGAAGGCGAAACCCCTCGCCCACCAGCATCTCGAACTCGCGCCAACTCATGCCATCGAGCGCGTCGCTTGCGGGGCTCTGCGTCACGTTGGTGATCAAGCTCTGCCGCTGCTTTCTCTTCCATGCCGACATCCCTGCGCCCGCGAGGCAGATGATGGGAAGAGCGTACTGACCGACGCTGGCGAACGTCTTCCAAAGCGTCTGCGTGACCATGGCGCCCATTTGTCCGACCTGCGTCGCAGCCACCACCGGCTGCGACGCAACCGCATGAAGCAGCAGATAGCTGGCCAGCGCCAACCCGACACCTGCCCACCAGGGCAGCACCGACACCAAGTCCATCACGTCCTCGATGGGGCTGGTCTTCTTGCCTCGTGCCATGTGCGCTCTTCTCCTGTGTGCGTCCCGTTGTAGCAGCCGGCACGGCTCGGCTGCGAACACACCAGTCGACGAAGTGCCAACTGCTCGTCGAATCCCTCGAACACGCTGCATGGCAGCCATTTGCTGGCGCGCAGCCTATCCTGCACTAACTCCTCTTTCGTCCTCCTTGATCCTTCGCACTTTCGGATTGCTGAATTTCACTCCGAATTCAGCGGTCGGCGGGCCCTGCGCGGCCCGGAAGATCGAACACGATCCGCTTCAAACCGAACAGCATCCGCATGAAACTGACCGCGCGTCACGCCCCCGGTCGCACGAACCGCAAGGCCCGGGCCTTCTCGGATGAGATTGCCCGCCTGCGCCGTGAGGGTCATGGCCTGGTCGCCATCCAGGAAGCCCTTGCCGATGCCGGCGTGCTGGTCAGCGTCAGCACCGTGCGGCGTGAAGTGGTGCGCCTGCCCAAACAGCCACCGCCGCAACCCGCGCGGCCGTCCCCGACACCGCTTCAGCACCGCCCTATTCAAACCGGTGGGCTCGATCCCCTCGAAGGCTTGCATGCCTTCTCCCGCCGGCCACTTGGCGACAAACGCAACCCCAGGCAGGTTGCCGAAGACTTCCTGAAGGGGTACATCTCCAACCCACTCTTTCGCAAGAAGTGATGGCCGGATGACCGCGCAAGCCGTCCGCGCAGAGAACCGCTGAAATTCGGCAGAAATTCAGCGCGCTGCAACGCCTTCCACCGCTCAAGACTTGAGGCATGGAAGGTCGCCCACACCCGAGCCTGACTCCTCGCATGCCTCCCGGCCGCTCCGACTGCCGGGCGCGCGCATTCGGCCCCGAGATCACACGGCTTCGCCACGAGGGCTACACCTTCGAAGCGATCCGCGCCGCCCTGTCGGATGTTGGCGTCGCCGTCAGCAGCAGCACCGTGCGCCGGGAAGCCAGCCGTCCGCTCAGGGCGCCCGCGCTCCGGACAGTCCGTTCGCACTCCGCGGGGCCGTGCTCAGCCGATTCGGCAGCTGCTGCCGACGACCCGACTCTCCCGACCACATCGGACGCCACTGTCGGGGCAGCGCCAAGACCTTTGTCCAGCGGCCGGTCACCAACCCTCTGTCCAAGCCAAGGAGCGCCCATGAAGATCGCCGTCATCAACTTCTCCGGCAACGTGGGCAAGTCCACAATCTCTCGTCACCTGCTCCTGCCCCGCATCCCGGGCGCCGAGCTCATCACCGTCGAAAGCATCAACGCCGACGAAGGCCAGCCGGGTCAATCGCTGCGAGGAAGGCAGTTCGGCGAGCTGCAGGAGTACCTGCAGACCGTCGACCGCCTGGTCGTGGACATCGGTGCGAGTAACGTCGAGGACCTGATGGGCCTGATGCGCCGGTACCAGGGCAGCCATGAGGATTTCGACTTCTTCGTGGTGCCCACCGTCCCCGCGTTCAAGCAACAGAAGGACACCTGCGCCACGCTGTTCGACCTCGCCCGGACCGGCATTGCACGCTCACGCCTGAAGGTCGTCTTCAACATGGTGGACGAGGGGACCGACGTCACCCAGGTCTTCGGGCCGCTGCTGAGTTTTCTGCGGGAGCATCCCGTCGCGTCGATCTCGACCCGCGCCCGCCTGGGAGCGAACGAGATCTACGGCCGGGTGAAGGGGATGGGGACGGCAGTGGATCTGGCCGTGCTGGCGCAGAGCACCACCGACTACAAATCTCTCATCGTCAAGTCCTCGGACATGGCGGAGAAGCTGGCCTTGGCGCAGGCACTGGCCACCAGACGGCTGGCGCGGGGCGTCATCCCGGAACTGGATGCCTGCTTTGCGGCGCTTGAACTGCAGGCCGTGGAGGCCTGAACCGTCCAGGGGCGCGGGGACAGCAGGCGAGTCCGCCGTCGTCGATGCGAGCTCGCTCGAGTCGAGCGGGCTTCGATCTGGTGATCCGGGCGACGCTGAACCCCTCGCGAGGTTCGTCACCGCCCTTTCACAACGATCACGCTGAACGAATCTTTCGCATCTTCTCGGCCAGCACCCACAGCGCGCGGTTGAGATTCACGCTGCGGTCGATGCTGTCGACCGCGCGCGTGCGCACCCGGCGCCCTTGGATGCTTCGACCCGGTTGACCTCCTCTCAGCATGTTTTCCTGCAGGCGATTCATGGAGACCCAGAGGCTGTGTCCGAGGTCTTCCGGGCGGCGTGCTTCGATCAGTTGCTCGGCGGTAACCGGTGCCGCGGGCTGCCCTTCAACGCGTTCGCCATACCGAAGCGCGAGCGCGGCCGTGGCGAATGCGTGCTCCTCTTCGGGCTTCAGGTCGAGCAGCTTCATGCCGTCAACGGACGCATCCACGGCCTCGAAGTCGTCGAGCACCCGGAATGCGCCTTCAATCACCTCGCCCTGAATGTCGCCTCGGTGGGGAATGCGAATGTCGTGCGCGATGTCGCCGACGACGAGGCCGTTGCAACAGGCGTAGCGGACCACGCCTGAAAGAAGTTGATAGCAGCTGGCACCGTCATGACTGTTGATCAGGATGATCTCGTTGGCTTCCGTCTTGGCGGCGGCCTGGTCGGCATGGCGCAAGCGGATCATGTGCTTGGTGTACTCGGCCTTGCCCTCGATGCGGCTTTGGCCCTGCGCGACCATGAAGGGCTCGAACCCTTCCTTGCGCAGCCCGCGCAGCACGTCGATGGTCGGAATGTAGGCGTAGCGTTCGGACCGGCTTGCGTGCTTGCCTTGCGCAAAGATGGACGGCGCGGTACGTCGCATCTGATCCTCGGCCAGAGGCGTCTCGCTGCGGATGACCTTGGTGTTGCGCGCAAAGCGCGTGGCCAGGCTGGGCGTGGATGAGGTGGTGTGCATGGTGATGACTCCTGGATGTCGTGACGATGGTTGAAGCGCTGGGCGCATCGCGCCCTGCGGGGAAGGTCAATGCGAGACGCTGCCGCGTCGCGGTGCGTTACGACCGGGGCGGGATGCCGCCGGCTTCGTGGCGGCCTGGCCCTCTTCGCGGTCGTAGGCCTCGGTCCATTCCTTCTGGCCCTGCCGGCGCGACTGCGATTCGGCCTTGCTGTCGAGATAGTCGAGTTCCTCGCAGGTGAACTGCAAGCCGTAGACGGTGACGCCGTCCTTGTCGTAGTTGTTGTTGCGCAGCCGGCCGACCACGTTCACGCGCGAACCCTTGCCCAGGTACGCGGCGGCGTTCTCGGCCTGCAGGCCCCAGAGCGTCCACTGCACGGCGGTCGCTTCCTCGGTGCGCTCGTCGCCCGACCCTCGCTTGGTGTTGCTGATGATCGTGACGACGCCCTTGGCAACCTCACCGTCGCGACCCTTGACGTACTCGACCTTGACGACAGACGCCAGACGCGCGTTGCGTTGTTCAACTCTTACGAAAGCCATGATGTGCTCCAGTCAGAACGACCAGCCGGACACCGATGTGGTGTTCCTCTGAACTGATCCTTCTGCTCGGACTTCCTCGCTCCGCCCGGGGGCGGCGGGGGTGGGCGAGAGCCTCTTCCCTCACGGGAAGAGGTTGGAGATGGGTGGGGTGAGCATTTGGAATCAGCAGCCGAAGCGATGAGCCAGTCACCCGGCCCACCGCATCGAAGATCCCCCCACAAGTCCCCCTCGAAGACGACGGGGGCGCAGCTGGGGGGAGCGCGGTGGGCTGCACTGGCGCTGCAGGCTGCAAGGTGTGAACGAGAGCCCGCAGCATTGCGAACGATGTGACAGGTCTCCTGGCGCAGCGGGCGCGCGAAGGAGCACGCCCCACCCGTGAGGGCCGGCGTCCCCGCGGCACGCGTGCCACCAAGTGAGCCCAAGGCGAGCGACTGGCGCGTGGGCCGAGCCGGCTCGATCAGGGCATGGCTTCAGCGGCCCGGCATCGGGCGTGGCGGGTGACCGGGGTGGCGATCTGGCGGTGGCTCGGCGACCGAAGCGCAGCGCCGTGAGCCGAGCCGCCGCCAGTTCGCCAAGCGGGCTCGTTCACGTACCCGTGAATGAAGAGGGCGCGCGATCCCCGGGGCACGGGAACGGGTCGCTTCCCTGCGAAGCTGAATCGAGGCAGGCTCAGCGTCTGATGTCGCGACCATGGTCCTGAGGCCGGTGCTGCAGCGGCACATCGACAGGCGTCGGCCCGGCGCGTTGTCGTTCGCGCGCCCATCCCCGAACCACTGCGGACTCACCAACGAAACGCTGAATGTCGCCCGACAGCTTGCGGTCCTCGGGCCGTTCCGACTCGCCGAGTGCGCGCGCAATGTTCGCCCACGCCTCGAGTGCGCCGGCTCGAGTGGTGCGGTAGCGGTCGCCTGACTTGCCGGGCCGATCGTCCCGAAGCAGGCGCCCTGCCTCCTTGGCCTTGATGCGCCACAGCGGCTGAGCCTGCCGGTTCGCGCCGCGTGTCGCCTGCCTTGTCGCCTCGGCCTCCACACCCCAACCCCGCAGCTTCTCAGCAAAGGTCTCGCGCCAGCGGTGCAGGTCGGCCTTGCGCGGGTTCAGCCGATCCCCGAACCTCGACTCCGCGCGCACCGACAGGTGCACGTGCGGATTGGCCTGGTGGTCGTGCAGCACCATCACATACGAGTGGTCCTTCAGCTCGGCCTGAGCGAACTCGCGCGCCGCCTGCTTCACGACCTTCGGATCGGTGCCCTGCGACATCGACAGCATGATGTTGAATGCCTCGCGCCGGTGACTGACCTCCTCGATCAACGACCCGCCAAAGCGCCACCGCTCCACCAGATCGTGCACGGCTTCCTTGCCGTTTCCCGTCACGCCCCGCTCGTCCTCGATGTCCAGGCGGCCGTTCTTGCAGATGTAGCGAAAGTGCGCCGCGATCGCCGCCATCCCGCGGCCGCCGCCCGTGACCTTGACCATCACCTGCGGCACACGCCGATTCACCGTCGCGACGATCCGACCGCGGATCACGGCCGCTCTGCGTTGCGTCATCGCATGCAGGCGCGCAGGCGGCATCGGCTTGACGATGCGAACGCGCGGGTAGAACAGGCGCTCGCCCCATTGCACCAGCACGCCGTCGATGCTGGGGCCAGGGATCATCTCGAGGCCCTATGACGGCGCCGCGTGGTCACGGCCGAACGGCCCGATTGCTGCCGCAAGGTCAAGCCCGCCAACACCCGTGAGGCGATTTCCAGGTGCGTGCGCAGGTCGCCGGACAGGGATGTGAAGGAGGCGTGGTACTTCTCCGCTTCGGCCATGCTGCCGCGAGACACGAACCGGATGAGCGCATGAATGTCGGAGCTCATCGCCGCCATCTTCTGCGTCGAATCGGTTAGCGCCGCGACGGCAGTGTCGTGGTCCGCGGCCCTCGTGAGAGGTGGCGTCCCGTCCAACAAGCCTGCCACGTAGGTGCCCTGTGACACACCCACCCGCCTAGCAGCGAGAGCCAGGCGAACGGCGTGCGCGGCACCCAGTCGCACGGTCACCTTGACGACGTGTGCGTCGATCAACTCGAAGGCGCGATCCGGTTCATGGAGACCCCCCTCTGCGTCGAGCAGCGTCAGAACGGCCGCACGGACCACCGAGGCCATCGTCCTGCCGCTAGCGGCGGCCTGGGCCTGCAGCCTAGGGCCGACCCCGCGCAGATCGACCGTCACCCGCTCGCGTGCACGCCGGGCCACGAGGCCGTCCTCAGACACTTTCAGAACCCGCTGGATCAGTAGCGTCGGTCAGTGACTCGTGGCGGGACGCGTCTCACTCCACGCTTCGAGGTCCTGACGTCGCCATGCGACCGCACGAGGTCCGAGCCGGACAGGGCGCGGAAACTGTCCGTGCGCGATCAGTCGGTAAACGGTGGAGCGGCTGAGTCCCGTAACCCGAATGACTGCCTGCAGGCGCAGGAGCAGCACGGCTGCCTCGCTGGCGACTGGCGTGTGATGAGCGTGACCGTTCGCACTGTGCGTTGCTGAGGGGTGAGCCACATGACCTCCTGTTGTCAGCTTGAGCCCCACCCATCCGGCGTTCCGTCTGGCCAAGCCTTCGGTCACGAAGTCATCGATCTGGTCAAGCGGACAGGCGACGGGGCAGGTGCCTGTCAACTCTAGAACTGCGACGCAATGAAACGACCGCTGAATTTCTGCGATTTTTAAGCGAATTGCCTTTGCTCATTGGACGGAATGGCAGCGCATCATCGAGGCTGCGCCCCTCGTCCGAGCCGCTCCCTTGTTGTCGGAATGCGCTCCCGTGGAGCGAGTGCTACAGACGCACCGCCAAAAAGGGCGAAGCCCGACCCTTTGCTCGGTTAGCTCTGGGTCGCGCGCCCGCACCATCTCCTCACGCGGGAACGGAGAGGCGTTACCGCTGCGGCGCGGACGACCCTCCGACTGATCGATTAGGCCACCCCAGTTCAGGAATCGAAATTTCGAGGCTTCGCGCCATCATCGCGAGGCGTTCGGACGGTGAGCCAAGTGGCTATGAACACGCTTTCGAACTGGCGATGCGAACTATTCGAGATGCCGACACTTGGGCGAACCAAGCGCTTACTCACCGGCAGATCAAGCACCGGCAAACCGCAACGTCTTCTTTAGAAACTTTGGGGGTAACTACGAGTCAAAATGGCCGATCTCTCCGTAGGTTCGATTCCTGTCGGCGACCTTGTCCCAAAAGGCCTCTCCTCTTGAGAACGATGCCCTTTCCATCGCTCAGCGTTGTGCCCGCGTCGTTGCAAGCCTGGTCGGCGAACTCCTTCCTGGCTGCGATCAGCAGACGAGACAGACCGAGAGACCGCCGTCTGATCCGGTGCGTGGCATTGGGGGGGCAGCTTGCAACATCATTCCTCGGCAGCTTGGCGTTCGAGGAAACGCTGTGCGTCCAGCGCTGCCATGCAGCCGGTGCCTGCGCTCGTGATCGCCTGGCGATAGACGTGGTCCTGCACGTCGCCGGCGGCGAAGACACCCGGCACGCTGGTCATCGTCGCGAAGCCGGCCAGACCGCTCTTCGTGATGATGTAGCCGTCCTTCATCTCGAGCTGGCCCTTGAAGACGTCGGTGTTCGGCTGGTGGCCGATCGCGATGAAACAGCCGGTCAGCTTGATCTCGGCGCTGCTGCCGTTCTGCGTGTTTTTCAGGCGCACACCGGACACGCCGGACGCGTCGCCGAGCACCTCCTCGAGCGTGCTCCACAGGTGCAACTGCATCTTGCCGTTGTTGACCTTGTCCATCATCTTGTCGACCAGGATCGGCTCGGCGCGGAACTTGTCGCGGCGGTGAACCACGTGCACCTTGGACGCGATGCTCGAGAGGTAGAGCGCCTCCTCGACGGCCGTGTTGCCGCCGCCGACAACGCAGACTTCCTGGCCGCGGTAGAAAAACCCATCGCAGGTGGCGCAGCCGCTGACGCCGCGGCCCATGAAGGCCTCCTCCGACGGCAGTCCCAGGTACTTCGCGGAGGCTCCGGTCGCAATGATCAGCGCCTCGCAGGTGTAGGTGCCCGAGTCGCCGGTCAGGGTGAACGGGCGCTTGCTCAGGTCGACCTGGTTGACATGGTCGTAGACGATCTGTGTGTTGAAGCGCTCGGCGTGCTTCTGAAAGCGTTGCATCAGGTCGGGCCCCATCACGCCGTCGACGTCGGCCGGCCAGTTGTCGACGTCGGTCGTCGTCATCAGCTGGCCGCCATGCGCCATGCCGGTGATCAGCACCGGCTTCAGGTTGGCACGCGCGGCGTACACGGCGGCGGTGTAGCCGGCCGGCCCAGAGCCGATGATCAGGACCTGGGCGTGTTGCGAAGCAGACATCGGGTTTGATCCAAAGAAGTAGTTGTCTCTGACATGGCGCCGACGCCAATGCGCTTGTCGTCAGTTCTGGCTGATCTTGATCGCGCCCGACGCGCGAAGACGATCGAGGTGCGCTCGGAACTCCTCGGCATTCTGAAAGCCGACAACGCGCGCCTCCCCTAGTTCGCCGCCGGCCGGCGCAAAGAACAGCAATGCCGGCGGCCCGAACAGGCTGTACTTGCGCATCAAGGCCTTGTCCTGCTCATTGTTCGCGGTCACGTCCACGCGAAGCAAGGTCATGCCGGCGAGACGTTGACGCACGGTCTCGTCGCTGAAGGTGAGCGACTCGAACTCCTTGCAGGCCACGCACCAGTCGGCATAGAAGTCGAGCATCACCGGCTGGGTCGATGCCCGCACGACCGCATCGAGCGCGGCGAGATTAGCAACGCTTTGGAAGTTCAGCTCTGCCTTTGCGGACGCCGTCGCCACGACCTGGCCACCCGAACCGGCCTTTGAGAGATGCTGCAAGGGTTGCAGCAGATCGCGACCACCGGATGCGACGCCCGCCAGCTGGAGCGCTGCAACCACGGCGAGCATCAAGCCCACGCCTTTGGTCAGCGCACGGCGGGGCGTGACCGTGTCCGGCATGCGTTCGAAGGCCCCCAGGTAGACCGAGCTTGCCAACAGCAGCGCCGCAGCGCCGAGCATCAGCCCCCAGGACGGCAACACCGGCGAGACCATCCACAGCGCGACCGCGAGAAGCATCGCGCCGAAGAAATGCTTCACCCGTTCCATCCAGCCGCCAGCGCGCGGCAACAGCGACCCGGCCGACAACCCCACCAACAGGAGCGGCACACTCATGCCACTGGCCAACGAGAACAGCGCCGCACCGCCAAGCACGACGTCTTTGGTCTGGCTGATGTAGACCAGCGCACCGGCGAGCGGCGCCGCGACACACGGCCCGACGATCAGCGCCGACAGACCTCCCATCACGAACACGCCGGCGTACTGGCCGCCTTGCATCTGGCCGGACATCTGTGTCAGCCGGTTCTGGAGTGCGCTGGGCATCTGCAGTTCGTACACGCCGAACATCGACAAGGACAGAACCACGAGCAGCACCGCGAATGCGCCCAGCACCCAGGCGTTCTGCAAGGCAGCGGCCAAGCCCTCGCCCATCAGGCCCGCAGCCATGCCGAAAGCCGTGTAAACCAAGGCCATGCCCAGCGAGTAAGCCAGTGCCAGCGAGAAGCCGCGCGCCTTCGACACCTCGCCGCCCTGGCCGACAATGATCGACGACAGGATGGGGATCATCGGCAGCACGCACGGCGTGAATGACAGCAGCAATCCCGCCAGGAGAAAGACGCCGGCCACGGTCAGCAGGCTGCGTGACTGCAGCGCGCTCGCGAAACGCCCCGGCTCGCCGGCGCCGGCTGTCGCCGAGGCCGCTGCAGTCAGCGCAGGGGGCGCGGCCAGCGTCGTTGCCGCCGCCGAGTCGTCGGCCAATGTGCTCACGGCAAGCGCTGCCGCGCCGGGCGCGCCCGGGATCGGCTCCACTTTGAATGCGCGCTCCATCGGAGGGTAGCACAAGCCCTTGTCGGCACAGCCCTGGTTGCCGACGACGAGCTTGAACGCGGCCGTGGGTGCCGCGGTCAGCGGCAGCACCATGGTGACCTGATCACGAAAGTATTCGACTTCCTTCTGGAACGTCTCGTCGAACTTGGTCTTGCCCCGCGGCACCTGAAGGTCGCCCACCGCCACGCTTGGAGGGTCCGTCTGAACGTTCAACCGTTCGCGGTACAGGTAATAGCCAGGTGCGATATCGAAGCGCATCGTGATGTGCTGACCATCGACGGCCTGCACCGACAACTTGAAGGCGGCATTCGGATCCAGAAAGTCGTCCGCCGCCTTGGCCAACGGATGGAGTGTGACCAACAGCAAACATGCGAATGCGGCAAGCCAGGCTCGCAATGCCAACGGACGCCGCGCAAGGCTCAGAGAGTTCATCGAAATGTTCCTGTCAAATGGAGTTCGTGACGCGGATCACTCCGCAGGGCATGCATCGCCGCGCTGATGGAGGCGGCCCTCTTGGTCCACCGCGAGATAGCTCACGCCCTGCGCGTCCAGGTAGCGCAGCGCATCCGCACCCTTGAGCATCGCGACGGTCGTCAGTGCGCCGGCAGCGAGGCAGGCCGGCGCGACAACGCTGACGGAGCGCCACGCGGTCACGGGCCAGCCGGTACGCGGATCCAGCACATGGCAGTATCGATGGCCATCGATCTCGAGGTAGCGTTCGTAGTCCCCGCTCGTTGCCAGGGCCCCCGAAGCCAACGGCAGCTCGGCGAGCAAGCGATTCGCCTCGCGCGGATGCTGGACAGCCAGGAGCCAGGGGTTGCCGTCGGGCCGTGGCCCGGCGAGCCGAATGTCGCCGCCCAGGTTGACCATGGCATGGCGCACGCCGTGCTCCTGCAACAGCATGGCCGCGCGGTCGGCTGCGTACTCCTTGCCGAAGCCGCCGAAGTCGAGTTCCATGCCCCGCAACGGCAGCTCGATGCTGGCGCTCCGCCACCGCACCTTGTGCCAGCCGACCAGCGGCAGCAGTGCCTCGAGCTCGGCGCCCTGCGGTCGCCTGCCGGCCCGGAAATCCCAGGCCTTGCGCAGCACGCCCGACGTGATGTCGAACAGTCCACCGCTCGAGTCATGCAGGCGCGCAGAAAAGGCGATCAGCCCGGCGGTCTCGACATCCATGCGGACCGACCGGCCGCTGCCAGCCCCGGCGTTGATGCGCGACACGACGCTCGCCGAACGGTAACGCGAGTACTTGGACTCGATCCGCCGAACTTCGTCGATCGCCAAGCTCGCCAGCTGCGCGCTCTTGTGCAGGCTGAGGCCCACAATCCTGATCTCGCAGTCGCTGGCCATCGCAGAAAACTGGAAGCCATGGTCTCTGTCGGTCGGCTTCGACACTGGCGTGCCACGGAGAGGGCTGCCGAGCCCCGAGTCATGCGTTCGAGCGGTCAACAAGTGGTGCCCCGTTGGGTCTCAGAACTTGCGGCTCGCGCCGAGCTGGACGGCGCGGGCTCGGAACGGATCCAGGCCGGTCGAACCCGCCCCTCCGACGCGCCAGTTCGCGCGCTGTTCGTAGGCTTCGAACTTGGCGTCGACGGTCCAGAGTGCGCTGAGTCTGTATTCCGCCTTGAGGCTCAGCCCCACCGCACCGAACGCCGACAGGCGTTGATCGCCGGAATTCAGTTGTCCGGGTGGCGGGTCAGGCAGAACCGGACGGCCGTTCTCGTCGTTGAGCGCCGTGGCGTAGAAGTTCGCGGCGCTCTGGGTGTAGAGCCGAATCGCCGGCGTGAGGATCAGTGTTTCGGAAACGGGCTTCGCCCATTCGCCCTGCACGGTGTGCGCCGTGATGCCGTAGCTGTCCCTGTAGAACCGATAGGTCGCGCGCAGCGTCGACTGATCACCGACCAGGTAGTGGTTCCATCGTCCGAGAAGCGCCGCCTGCTCGCGCCTGTCGGGTCGCGTGTCGAGCAATTTGTAGGGATCGTCGTAGTAGCCGTGCCCCGCGCCATAGGTCAGGTTGACCTGGACGAGGTCGTTGCTCGACAGCGCTTGCGTCACGCCTGCGATCAGTTCACCGGTTTGCTTCGTCTTGCCGCTGACGTTGGGAACGCCGCCGTCGGTCGGGTTGATTTGATCCGCCGACCCACCGATGCCGACATTCCACGTGGTGTTGTTGTCGTCGCTCGACCAGCTGCCACCCAGGGACAGGGCATTGGAAACGTAGTCATGCTCATGGGACGTGCTCACGCCCAACGAGTACGACGACCGGTTGAAGTAGCGCGTGACCTTGATGTCGGCCGCCTTGCGTTCTTCATGCATCACGGACGCACTCGACACGGCCGTCTGCCAGCGCGGCGTGGCCCCTGACACCGAGTCGATCACGGCTGAGCCCTCGATCGACCATTGCGATCCGATCGGCGTCATCAGGTAGAGCGAAGGCGAGTTCACCCTGATGCGATCGAACCCCGGCTGCGAGTCTTCGTAGTGAAGGTACTTGAATGCGATGACGCCTTTCTCAGGCGCAGTCTCTGCGTGGGCGGGCGCCAACCAGACGCCTGGCAACGACAACGCGGCCATGACCACCGCGCCCCCTCCGGCGCCTCGGGAGGCAGCAGGTCTCCCGCGTTTGATCGAATGTTTCATGTGGGCCGACCTTCGACGCATTCCATCAGTTGCACCCACATCCGCCACCGCCCACGCCGTATCCGCCCGACGCGTTCTCCTTGCTCGAATAGATGTGCTGAACGAAGCGCTCGTCCAAGGTGTCACTTCCCATCGTCATTCCCGGCTTGGCGAGATTGCCCTTCTCCCACGCCTGTGGCGGCGTCAGTGATGAGCAGCCGGCGAGCACAAGAACGCACGCCGCTGATATGGCCTTCTTCATGTCCTACTCCCTGTTCGACGATCAATTTGCCTTGGCGGCCATGGCTGCGATCAGCATGTCTTCCAGCGCCTTGCGGTCCTCGTCTCTGAAGCCCTGGTGCGTCAACAGCACCTTTCCGTCCTTGCCAATGAGTACCGAGGTGGGCATGCCCTTGACGCCGAACTTCTTGGCAGACTCGCCCTTCGCATCGAACGCCAGCGCGAACTGCGCGGGCAGCTGCGACAAGAACTGATCGGCGTCAACACGTTTGGCGTCGAGATTGATGCCGACGATCTGCAGGCCGTTGGCGCCGTACTTGCGCTGCATGTCGTTCATCCACGGAAAGGACTGACGACACGGGCCGCACCAGGAAGCCCAGAAATCGATGTAGACGACTTTCCCCTGAAGGTCCGACAGCTTTTTTGCGCCGGTGCTTCCGACCAACTCGATCTGCGGCACCGGTTGACCCGCATCGACCGCGCACGCGGAACCAGCCGCGAGCGCCCAGCACAAGCCTATGGCCAGCGCGCCTTCATACAGCTTCATGTGGATCTCTTTCTGTTGAGATGTCGGAATCGCATCGCGCACGGCGATGCGAGTGGCGATCAGCTCACATGCAACTGACTTTCACGTTGTGCTCGTGCTGGAACGTCGTGGTCGACGCCACCGTGATCTCCTGGCCGGCTTTGAGCGCCTGCAACTGCGCCGGCGTGAACGTCACGGTGTGGTCGTGGCTGGCCGCACCTTGAATGCTGTAGGTCTTGTCGACAGCCGAGTCCAGATCGACCGCGGGAATCTCGAGCGCGTGTCCGTGGTTGCCAGAAATGTCCGTGCCACTGGAGTTGCACTGAGTGGCCGCAGGTGCGGGTGCGGGTGCTGGTGCCGGTGCCGGTGCCGGTGCCGGTGCGGGTGCGGGTGCGGGTGCGGGTGCGGGTGCCGGTGCAGGCGATGGCGATGGCGACGGCGCCGCGGAGGACGGAGCCGTACCACTGTCGCCACCACCGCCACACGCTTCCAACAGCAGGAGGACGGTGCCCCCGGTCACCGCACCCAGAAAACCCTTGCGCGTCATCGTCATTCAAATGCTCCTTGCCTCGACGGGCTGTTCAATGCAGGACAGTGGGTCCAGGTCCAAGAGGCCGACCATTCGACTGTGTGTCCGTCGTGTCGCATCCCGTGGCAAGTGCTGAAAATCCGCGGGACGGATGGGCAGTCAAATCGCGTGCTTCTGTCGGTGAGTGCGCGCACCGAGGCAGATGGTTGCGACAGGCTCGAAATTGATTTGATGCGACCCGGAGCGAGTCGCGCGCCATCTCACTGCGAGGAGATTGCCTCGTGCGCACCTGTGCTCGGCACAGGTGCAGGACGCGATGCGCAAGAGACCGCCTTGTGCAAGTCAGCCAGGGCGGTGCAGGCACTGATGGAGGCGTCGCCACCTCGTTGCGCCTGGCTGTGCTCGAGCGACGATCGAACAGCGGCCACATCCAAGGTCGGCGCTGCGCCGAGCAGCAGCGCCACCGTCGCACTCACATGAGCCGCGGCAAGCGAAGAGCCGGAGTCGAAGTCGTAGCTGCCTCCTGGTTGCAAGGTCAGGATGTCGCGGCCAGGCGCTCGCAGCACGTCTCGCCGCGCGCGTCCACGGCCCGCGGTGTCCGCCACGACCACGCCCGAAACGCCGGCGGGAAAGCCCGTCGGATTTCCATCCGGGGGCATCGCGCCCACCACGATGCTGCCCCGCTTGAGTGCCTGCGCGACCAAGCGGCCAAGCAGTTCGTCGGAAGGCCCCGCAAGGCTCAGATTGATGATGCGCGACCCGTCTTCGATGCTCGCTGTGAGCGCCTGGGCCAGCGTGAAGGAGTTGCATCGCGCGCCTGCCTCGCTGAGGTTCGGCTGCCAGCAAGCCTTGAACACGGCGAGCTTGGCCTCGGGGGCAATGCCGACGACGCCCTGCCCGTTGTTCGCGACGGCCGCGATGACACCGGCGACCTCGGTGCCATGGCGGTCGCGATGGAATTGAGCGTCGTCACGATCAACGAAGTTGCGCACCGTCGCCACGCGGCCCTGCAGATCGGGGTGCTTGGTATCGACGCCGGTGTCGATGATCGCCACACTCACGCCCTTGCCGCGCGATGCGCGATGAGCTTGTGCGGCTTGGACCTCATTGAAGCCGCGTTGGAGATCGACGTACGGGTCGTTGTAGCCGGTCGCATCGGCGGTCAATGTGTCGAACGTCTGCAACGGCTGCGCCAACTCGACCCGCGCGTCCTTGGCGAGGGCCGCGAGCAGCACATCTCGCGACGTGCCCTGCGCTATCTCAAGCACAACACAATGCAAACGCAGCACCGTGATGGGCCACGCGGCCAGTTCGCGCAGACCGTACTCTTCTTTGAGGGCCGCCAGCGCTGCGCGCGAGTCGCTGCCCGCGGCATAGCGTTGGCCTACGGTGTAGCCAGCCGCCGTAGAACCGGCCGACGCGGTGATCGACTCCGTCGGGTTGGCAAGCGCCACCACGATCAGACGCTCAGGGTGCTCGCGCATCACCCGGTCGTCGGCCTCGGTGTTCGGCAGTGCGGGCGGTGGGCCAGCGCACGCGGCGAGCAGCGCGACAGCAAGCACTCCGATCCGAGACCAGCGCCTCACTGGGCAGTCGCCCGCGCGCGAATGGGCTCGACCAGGCGCATTCCCGGCGCCGCGCGCAGTCGGGCAACTTGGGTGCCGAGATCAGGCCGTCCGGACATTGGCGCCAACGCGTAGGCGCCAGCCTCGTTCGGCCCCGCCACCACTTGGAGCTCCAGGCCTTGCAATAGTCGCTGAAGGTCACCCAGGTTCATTGCGGGTGCCGGCACGATGCGTATCGTCGCGCGTGCATCGAAGGTGGCCGCATCGCTCAATACCTGGTAGCTCGGCGTCTGCCCGGTACGCGACAGCAAGCCCATGCCAAGTACCGATATGCCGATCGACTCGACGACGAGGGCGAATGTCAGACCATAGACCAGGGCACCAGTGCGCGGCCGCCGCACGGGGGGCCGCACCCCGATGGCGGATGCCTTCGAGCTGTCGTCGTCCGCTTGATCGATACGCTTCAAGAGACGTTGCAGCCCGACATCGGGATCGGTCACGGTGGGCGACTCTTGAGCCATCGACGCATGCAGTTTCCGTTGACAGGCGAGTTCGGCGCGGCAGCTCTCGCATCCGTGCGCGTGGGCCTCTACCAACCGGGACTGCACTTCGCTGGCGCTGCCATTGACCACCCAAGGAATCGCTTCCCATGCCCGGCGGTGCTCGAGTTCGACGTTATTCCGATTCATCACTTTCGGTCTCCTCGGCGTGGTCGGCACGCACGCCGCCATGCCCTGCAAGGACAGGTAGCAGGTTGCGCAGCTTGACCCGCGCATGGAACATGCGCGCCTTCACCGTGCTGACCTGGCATTCCATGATCGCGGCAACCTCTTCCAGCGAGTGACCGGCGCCGTAGGCCAACTCCAGGGTCACACGCTGCTCGCCGCTCAGGCGACTCAAGCCCTTCGATACCCAGTCGTTCAACTCGCGTGCAGCACTGGGGTCGAACAAGGAATGGGCCCCCTGCGCATGCTCGTCCGCATCGACGGGGTCTGCGCCATGCTGGCGCAAACTCTTGAGCGCACAGCGATAGCCGATCCCCATGATCCAGGTCGAAACGCGCGACTCGCGTCGAAACTGCCCGGCCTTTTGCCACACGATCCAGAATGTGTCGTTGATTACCTCTTCGATCACGTCGGCACGCCGGGTCAAGCGCGTGAGGAAGCGATCAAGCCGCCGGTGATAGTGCCGATAGAGCGTCTCCAGCGCCGCCCGGTCGCCCGCGGCGATGCACTGGACCAACTCCACGTCTGCATCGTCGTCACGCAGAGCGTCGCTGGGGCGAGAGGTGACCAGGGAGAGGCGCGACATGGCGTACCGACGTAAGCAGGCTTTCTGACTTGAGTGTCTGTGGGTGCCGGGAGACGACAGAAAAGTTGCGAGAACTTTCCAGCCACCTTGGAAAGGCGTCAGAAATTCCAGGTCAGGCTTGCCGTCCAACGGTTCGAGGCTCGGGCGCCGAACCGGGCTTTCGCCGTGTTATCGGTCGCGATGTAGGACATCTCAAGGTGGGCGGCATCGATGCGCGTGCCAATGCCCAGGTGGCCGTACCAGTAGCCGAATCCCGATTCGTGATGCAGATCTCGAAATCCGACGCCCGCCGTCATCGCCGAAGCGAGCCGCAGAGGAACGCGCCCGACCAAGTCATAGGCAAGGCTCCATCGGCTACCGTCAGCACCCGCGTTCGCGCTGCGCAAGCCGGCGACAGAGATGAATGCCAGATCGCGGTAGGCGATCGTCGTTCCAAGCTCATCGTGCTCGAAAGCCCTCAGCGCGGACGCCAGAGGGTAGCCATAGTGCGCGTAGTCGAGCTGGGCGCCCCAGTCACCCGACAAGTTCCAGGCGTAGCCCACTCTTGGGGTGAGTTGTACGGTCCGTGGAGCGTCCGACGACCAGCGCAATGTCGCTGCGCCAACCGTGACGAACCAGCGCTCAGTGCTGTAGTAGCCGACAGCTGCCTGCGCAGAGATACCCTCGGGCCCCAATGCAATGCCGCGCAGAACGGGGCCGGAACTGACCCCTATTGTCAGGTCCGTCTCTTGTGCGCCGGCGTCGCTGCAGCCCAGGAAGAACAGGGCCGCGGCATGAAGCAATGCCGTGCCCAAGGACCGACAACCCGGGGCGCCGCTCGTCACCATCTGCGGCGGTAGTGACGTCATATTTCTCCGACCAGATTCATGGCCAGATTCTGCACGTTGGTTCCTGGTGATGGGCCAAGGCAGACAGAGCCTCCAGAACGGTATCGCCAGACCCCGCCGCAAGCTCCTCGCCTAATGTGACCCAAGCCAGCGATGGCAAGCATGGCGGATGTCGGACGCCAGTTCAGTGGCCGCATCGCCGAGTCGTCCTTCGCGCAGCTGCATCGTGAACTCCGCGCGAGGCAATTCGGGGACGATGTTGCCCGTCGGAATGGCGCGCAATCCCGCAGCCATGCTGGACGGCGTGAGCGGCGTCACCGCAAAGCCCGCTGCAACCGCATTCAGCAGCGCACCGGAATTTTGGGCGGTGAGAACGATGCGCCAGCTTCGCTGATGTGTCGCCAAGGCGACCAGCGCCGCGTCGCGGTAGGGACAAGGTTCGCAGAGAAAGGCCAGCGGCAGCGGCTGGACAGGGTTCAGGAGCGAGCGCTCCGAGAAGGCCCACACCAGCGGCTCGCTCCAGAGCAATTCGCCCGCACTGGAGCCGCCACAGCGCCCACCAACCGAGATGTCCAGCGCGCGTCGCCGCGTGAGCTCGGACAGCGTGGTGCTGATGCCTCCGGTGACTTCGAGCTCGACCTCGGGGTACTTCTCGCGAAACCTCGTCAGCGCGGCGAACAGCCACTCGGCCGGTAGACCTTCCGAGCAGCCGATGCGCACCTTCTCGCGCATGCGTCGCGCCGCTCCGAGACGGAGGACGGCCTGGTCGTTCAGCGTGAGGATGCCTCTGGCGTAACCCAGCAGGGCCTCTCCCTGTGCGGTCAGTCGAAGCGAACGGGTGGTGCGAGCGAAGACGGGGCACCCCAGCTGAGCCTCCAGTCGCTTGATCTGGGCGCTCACCGCCGATTGCGTCAGATGCACGCGCTCGGCGGCACGCGAGACGCTCCCCAGATCGGCAACGAAGACAAAGCTCCTGAGAAGCTGCGGGTCGATGAGCATGATTCAGTGAAGTTCTTTCTGAATAGTCTCATATCAAGTTGATGGAGGTTTGCGTGGGTTGTGGCTAGTCTCCGTTTCGCTTCAGACTCCCGGTGCGCACTTCATGAAAAACCTCCTGTACATCGAGGCTTCCCCTCGCAAGAGCCGCTCGGCCAGCATCGACGTGGCCAAGGCGTTCATTCAGCGTTTCGAGCTGCGCTACCCGCGAAGCGAGGTCGTGACACTCGACCTCTGGTCGCTCGAGCTTCCTGAGGTCTCTGATGAATTGCTCGAAGCCAAGTACGCCGGCATCAACGGCGAGCCGCTGACGCCGGCGCAGCAGCAGGCGTGGGAGCGCGTGGAGTCGCTGGGCCAGGCGTTCCACGAGGCCGATCACATCCTGCTGTCGGTGCCACTGTGGAATTTCGGCATCCCCTACAAGCTCAAGCACCTGATCGACGCGGTGTGCCACAAGGACATCCTGTTCAGCTTCTCCCCCGAAGAAGGCGCGGGAGGCTTGCTCAGCGGCAAGACCGCCACGCTGGTATTGGCCCGCGGACTGGACTACGCAGCCGACGGCGTGGGCAGCTTCCATGCGCTTGATTTTCAGAAGCCCTACTTGGAAGCTTGGTTGAAGTTCGTCGGCATCGAGCGCTTCAACACCATCACCGTCGACAAGACGCTGTACGGCCCGGATGTAGACGCAGCCGTTCGGGCGTCGGCCCGACACGAAGCGATGGCCGTGGTGGACAGCCTCGACTGAAGGGCGCGGCGAATGTGGCGTTACTCACCGACCGCGCCCCGCAAGCGCGCGCGAACACCGCGGTTGTCTTCTAGCGTGAGGTCAACCTGTGACCCGTTGAAGGTCAACACGTAGGTGACAACAATGCCCTCGAGCAGTGAGCGCGAAATGACCTGGAAGCTGTTGTCGCTCACCCAGCTTCCCTTGACTGCGAGCACGGGCTCCATGCCCTGGGCCTCGCGGACGCGAAACAGCCCGTCGAGACCGATCGGCCCCTGGAGGCGGCGCACGGCCCCGTTGGGCGTGGCCGCGGCCAGCGTGGTCTCGTAGCTGGGTTCGGCGGCGGTCAGGTCCAGCCTCATCGATCGGAGTCCGATCCGGTTCTCGGCAAATCGAAAGGTCTTGCCCGAAATCGCTGCCGCCATGGCGGATGCTGGCGCGACAGCCGAGCGTGTCTCGACAGCGGCCGCTGCGACACGCTCGGCCAAGCGTGCGCTTCCGAGCGCGTCGGCGGGCAACGGCGCGGGCGATTTCGCGGCCTCGGTGATCCGGTCGATCAGCTGCTCAAACGGATAGTGTCTGCGGCCCGTGACCACCGCGACCGTGTCGATGTCGGGCAGCACAACAATCAGTTGGCGCAAAAAGCCGACCGCCATGTACGCATGCTTTTCGGGGATCGCCCACCAGCCATTCGCGTAGCGCAGCGACCCGAGGTGCATGTCGACCTGCGGATGGAACACCTGTTGCGGCCATTCGGCGGGCAGCAGCTGCCTGCCCTCCCACTGGCCGCCGTGCAAGTAGAGGTAGCCGATCTTGGCCATGTCGCGCGGGTGCATGAACAGACCGTAGCCGCCGATCGGAATGCCCTGCGGATCGCGGCGCCAGGCGACGTCGGTGATGCCGAGCGGGGCGAACAACTCCTTCCGGGCAAAGGACAAGGTGTCGACGCCGGTGCGCCTTGAGAGGATCGCCGACAGCACGTGCCAGGCGCCGCTGTTGTAGTTGAAACCCGCGCCGGGCGCTTGCGCCATCGGCCGATCGAACACGAAGCCGACCCAATCGGGGCTTCGCTCCATCTGCAGCATGCTCTCGGGCGCTTCGTCGGTAAGAGGCTCCTGCCAACTCAGGCCGGAGTCGGAATCGAGCAGGTGCTGCAGCGTCATGGCCTTCTTGCGAGGGTCGACGTTGGCGGCGCGGCGCTCGGGGAATGAATCGAGCACCGGGGAATCGAGCGCGCCGATCTGGCCCTGCTGATGGGCAATCCCGACCAGGGTGCCGACCACTGCCTTGGTCACCGAATTCACGATGTGCTTCATGCCCGGTTTGAACGGCGCGTACTGCGCATCGAGCACCACTTTTCCGTGGCGCTCGACGAGCACGCTGTCCATCGCATGCGTGGCGCCGAAGTCGACGAGATCGGCGAGCGCCGCAGGCGCCATGCCTTGGGCTTCTGGCGTGCTCTCGGCCCAGTCGGCCGTCGGCCAGACCGGGGCGGGGTCGGCAGCGAGTGCCGCACCCATCGACGCGATGAGAACAAGCGTGGCGATGGTGCCGGCGAAGCGGCTGATCCGGGTTCGTTCCATGGGGTCGACCTCCTGCTTCGACCGCACAAACTCTACGGCCTACCCGGATGTTTCGATACCCCACTTGCGACACCGCCTTCGTGTCGCTCATCAACGCTCTCAGTTGGCTGCCAGCCCAGCGCTGCCCGCGGGCAGCCCGCTGCCGGCGCCGAGGTTGGTCAGGCTGCCGTCAAACTCGACCCGGAACGACACCACCTGCAGGCTGCGCGATGCCAATGCAAACAGCCTGCGGCCGTCAGGCGACACGGCGAGATCGAGAGCACCGGCATTCGGGCCGGTGGTCCCGGCAACCGGGTTGACGAGCGCAAGCTGACCCGTGCGCGCGACGCTGTAGGTGCTCACCGAACTGCTGCCTGCGTTCGCCGTGAACGCGTACTTGCCGTTGGGCGTCACGGCCAACCAGCATGCGGCGGCCTGGGTGTTCGGCACCGAGCCGCTGATGAGCACCGGTGCGGCCGAGCCCTCGTTGAAGCGGTAAGACGACGCTGCGCTGCCCGGTGCCTCGGACACGAGCAGATGATCGCGGCGGTCGAAGGCAAACCCAAACGGCGTTGCGCCCGAGGATGGCGTGATCACCGCGGGGCCGAGGCTGCCATCGCGACGCACCGGGAAGCTGGTGATCCGGCTGGTGATCTTCTCGGTCACGACCAGCACATCGCCGTCAGCGCCGAAGCCCACCTGGGCCGGGCCGGTGCCGCCAGCCGCCGACAAGCCGCGCGAACTCTGGGCGATGGGTCGCAGCGTGCCCTGCACGTTCCGGAAGCCGGCCACGTTTCCCGCACCGCCGGCGTTCAGGACGTAGACGGTGCCGTCGTTCTCGGTCACGCTGATGGGCGTCAGACCGCCCGAGTCGACCACCGAGCTCAGCACGAGGCCACTCTGGCGAATGGCGAAAGTCGAGACCGTGTTGCTGGCCGCGTTGACCACGAACGCGTGGCGCCCATCGCTGCTCAACGTGACAGCGCCCTGCGAACCGAGCCCCGCGCCTGTGCCCTGGCCGCTCGTCGCGACACGTTCGACGAGCGCAAGATCGCCATTCCTGACCGGAGCGAAAACGAGCAGTTCGTTGCCGCCCGTGGCGTTCGTGCTGGTGAAGACCTTGCCTTCGCGGAACGAATTCTCCTCATGTGCAAACGCCGGGATCGCGGCAGAGATCGCGAGCGCCAGGCCAGCAAGTTGAAAGGCAAATCGACGACGTTGAATGGTGGTCATGTGAACTCCTGTATTGCGTTGTTGAGACGGTGCGGTCGCCCATGCATCGACAAAGATGCCCAGCTCGGTCGCTCGCTCTACGAACTACTTACGGCACGGGCACATAACATTTGCACCGGGGTTCAACGCCTGATCGGCGTGACCCGCGTGGGCGTGACATGACGACACGGCCTCATCACGCATCCGTCACAGGCCGGGACTAGCCTCACGTCGTCCCAACCCCGGAGCACCCTGATGGCAAATGCCCTTCGACACCTTCTCGGACTGACCGCCATCGCCGGCGCGGTCCTGGCCCTCGCGCACCCGGCGCTCGCCGCTGACCAGACCCAGCCCGGTGCCGGCAACGCCGCGGCGCTGCAGCTCGCGCACCAGTCCCCGTTGGTCCAGTCGGCGATGCGCTTCCTCGGGGCCCAGGCCGAGCAGATCCATGACCGCGCACTGCGCGCAGCGACGCTCGACATCTTGAAGAATCCGAGGACGTGCGTGCTGCACCGCCGCGGCCTGGCCGCCGCGCAGGCACAGGACGCGGTGATCCGCACGCTGATGGACCAGGGCCTCGTCAATGCGGCCGATGCAGCCGCCTTCCCCGCCGGCGTGCGCGCTGCGATCTTCCCGCCGATCCTGCAAGCGGACACCGACTGCCCGCAGTTGCCGCAGCCGCTCGAGTCCGCGCCGGGCAGCGCCTTTGGCGGGCACCATTCCTATCCGGGTGGCTTGCCGATCCACGAAGCGAACAACGACTTGTCGGACAAGAACCTGGCGAGCCAATACCAAGCGATCTACGGCGGCACCGGTCACAGCGGCCTGCCGCAGGTCGAGGCCGACAGCGACGGCGACGAGCACCGGCACCACGCGCGCGAATCGGGGCTTGCTATCGACGACGACGTGATCATCGCGGCGCCGATCTGGCACGACTGGGCCAAGACGATCGTGTTCCAGTGGAATGCAGACGGCAGCGAGTTCAGCGAGTTCAGCTTCGGCGGTGCCGGCACGGCCGACGCATGGGGCGGCGCGGGTGACTCGCGCACCGGCGGCCACCACATCCTGAGCGTGGCCGAAGCGATGGCACGCGGCTTCTCGCCGCTGATGGTGATCACGCAGGCCAGCGCACATTCGGCGCCGACCCTGGGCAACGAATACAAGGTCGTCAACTGGCTGCGTGCCGCGGCCATCATCGCGCGCATCGACCCGGTGAAGGCCGGCTACCTGGCGCTCGACAGCGCAGGTCGCCTGCGCCTGCCGGCCTTGGGCAAGCTGGCCGATGTCAACCTCAACGCCGCCGGCCAGACCAACCTGCGCGTCGAGTACACCTTGCACAACCTGTCTGATGCCGACTTCACGTTCTCGGGCCCGGCCGTCGCATCGGTGAACGTGCTGTTCACCAAGCTCGCCCCCGAGTTCGGCTACGACGCGGCCGATGCGAGCACGTTCAACACTCGCTTCCGAAACCCCGCGCTGGCCTACCTCAGCGGGGAACGCCTGCTGGTGCTCTACGGTGGTCAGGGCTTGGACGCCGTGCGCGCCGAACTCAAGCGACTGCGTCAGCGGGGCATCATCTGATGCAGGTTTGAGGCGCTCTCCGAAGCCAGCGTCGCCGCCAGGCGCGCGGCCTCGGGGCGTCGCGGCTGCGCCGCCATCAGCTCCTGCAGCAACTGCTCGGCGACAGGTGGGTCGGAAGATGCAAGCGCGGTGGCCATGCGCAGCAGCGGGTCGTAGGCCGGCCGGAAGTCCGGGCTGAGCTGCAGCGCTGCGAGCAAGGGCTGGCGCACCTGCGCAAGCATCGCGCGTGCGCTGGTCGAAGGCCGCACCGCGAGCCCGGCGTCGATGAAGAGATTGCGCGCGCGCCAGTACGAGGCCAGGCGCTGCGCCGAGCCCGCGTCTGTCGACACGCCCAGCACATCGTCCGGCTCGACAGAGAACTCGCGAAGCAGCGCCGCCAAGCGATCGCGCGGCCGCGACTCGGGCGCGTACGTGACGCGCGGCGCGCGGTAGCTGACCACCGGGTGGTCGTCGGTATTCGGTTCGGCATCCGCCGCGAATCGCTTCAGTGCTTGCGGGCCGGCGACGAAGCTGCCCAGCAGCGCGTATTCGTCCTCGATCCCGAACGCCGCCGGCGGGCTCGGCCGATCGGACCGGCTCAGGCGCTCGCCGACGCCGCGCAGGTCGTATCGAAGCCCCGGCGCGTGGCCGATCAGACCCAGCACCGGCGTCTCGAGGCTGTTGCTGGCCAGCAGGGCCGTCGCGTCGGGGTAGACCGCGACAAACGCCTGCACGATGCTGCGCAGCGTGGGCAAATCGAGCTGATGCAAGGGCAGCCATTGGCAGTACAGGCCCTCGGCACTCAGGCGCGCACCCACGGCACGAAAGTGCTCGACGGTGTACAGCGCACCCGAGCCGCTGCGCGCCGGGTGAAAGTTGTCGGACACGATGACGTCGTACTGCTGCCGCGACGCGCGCACGTAGCGTCGCGCGTCGGACGCCATCACGCGCAGGCGCGGGTTCGGCGCCTCGAGACCGATGGCATGCATGAACGGCTCGGTGGATGCGATCACCTCGGGCAACAGCTCGACCGCATCGACCTGCAGTGTCGGGTCCTCGGCGGCCGACGCTGCGGTGATGCCGGTGCCGAGCCCGAGGAAGAGCGCGTGGTGCGGAGCCGGGTGCAACAGCAGCGGCAGCAGCGCCTGACGGCCATCGACCAGGCGGGTCGCGCTGCTGCCCTCCTGCTGCCGGTTGTTGATGCGCAGGCGCAGCACGCCCTCGGCATCTTCGACGACGCTCACGGCGGCCATCGCGCCCTCGCGGTAGCTGACGACGCGGCCACCTTCGGGGAGCTCGATGAAAGCCAGCGGCGGGGCCAGCAGCCACAGCGCCAGCCCGACAGCGGCGGGCGCCCAGACGAGCAGCGAGCGCCACGCAGTCCGCGTGGCCAGCAGCAGGTAGCCGAGTGCGATCGCGAGCAAGGCGAGCTTCGGCCCCATCGCCGGTGTCAGCACGACGCCGAACAGGATTGGCGCGAGCGCGGCGCCCAAGGTGTTGAAGCCGAGCGCGCTGCCGAACGACGCACCGGCTCCTCGCGCGGCGGCGCTGAGATAACCGAACAGCGCCCCCATCGCGATGGTCGGCAGCCCGAAGGCGGCCAGCGCCAACGCGGCTTCGGCGACCAGCGCCGTCGCCATGCTGGCGCCAGCCGTTGTCAGCACCAGGTGCTTCAGCCACTCGGCCGCCCAGAGGCTCGCCGTGCCCAGCAGGCACGCGATCGAGAGCGCGCCCAGCAGGCGGTTGGCCAGTCGTTCTTCGGGCACGCGCCCCGCGAGCCGGCGCTGGTAGATGGCAGCGCCCAGCGCACTGCCCAGCAGGTAGATCGCCAGCAGCATCGCGAAGGTGTAGACCGTGTCCTCTGCCACCTCGCTCAGCACGCGCACCACCATCACTTCGTAGCCGATGCCCAGCAGCCCCGTCAGCGTCAGGCGCGCCAGCGCCGAGCGGCGGGCCAGCGGCGACGCGGCCATCGCCGCCTGTCGCGGTGCGAGACGCTGCGGCAGCACGACCCACGCCACCGCGGCGCACAGCAGGTTGAGCGCGGCGCACACGAGCGCAGTGCGCGACAGCCCCAGCGCAGGCACCAGCCAGAACGCGCTGACCAGCACGCCGATGACCGCGCCGAAGGTGTTGCTCGCGTAGTGCGCGGCGATGGATCGGCCCTGCCCTCGCAGGGCCGCGGTCACGCGCTCGATCGCGGGCAGCGTCGCGCCCATCGCCGCCGTCGCCGGCATCAATGCCAGAAACGTTCCGACGAAGGCGACGAGCCACTGCCACGCCGGCGCCGGCTGTGCACCGGTGAGCGTCAGCAGCGCATCGGCGAGCGGCGGCATCAGAGGGATCAGCGCCAGGCTCCACAGCGCGATCACCAGCTCGCAGGCGATGTACCAGCGCGTGGGTCGTGAACTGCGCTCGATCGATGGGCCGGCCACGAACGCCCCGAGCGCCAGGCCCGCAAAGAAGGCCGCGACCACCGCCAGCACGGCCGCTGATTCGTGGCCGAGCCACAAGGCGGCTTGCTGCGTCCACACGATCTGATAGCCCAGGCCGGCGAAGCCGGAGACCAGCATCAGCACCAGCGATGCGCGCCACGCGAGCGCGTCGGCCGATGCGGCGCGAACGCGCGGAAGCCTGAGGTCGATCAACACGCCGGTCAACCGCTGAACGCGATCGTGTAGCCCCAGGAGTCGAGGCGCGTCGGGATGCCGTTGAACGCGAGCGTGATCCGGCGCCCCCCGGCATTCGGCGGCACGGCATGCATCAGGTAGCTCGGGAACAGCAGCATGTCACCCGGATCGGGCGCCGGGCTGATCCACTTGTCGGCGTTGAACGCGCCGGCGCTGATCGCGGCGTGATCGTTCTTGAAGATGAAGTCATGGCCACCGGGCGACTTCATGAAGACCGTCTGCGCGGATGGATCGGTGCGGGTCAGGTAGACCACCCCCGACACGAAGCTGTTCGCGTGGTTGTGCATGGCCTGCCGGCCGCCGGTGTCGAGCACGTTGACCCACATTTCCTTGAGCGACCAGCCGAGGCGCTCGCCGAACAGCAGCATCCCGAACTCGCTCAGCTTCGGTGTGATCAGGGCTGCGGCCTCGACCAGCAGCGGGCTGTCGCCGGGCCGCAGCGTGGCGGTGTGCGAGAGCTGGTCCGAGGCGTTGTTGTCCTGGGTCGCCAAGCTGCGGAAGTGCTCGACGAGACCCGCGACCAGCGGCAGCGGCAGCACGCCTGGCGAGCGCATCAGAGGGATCGGGAACAGCCCGATGACTTCGTCCATGGCGTGATCAGGTGGGCATGGCCAACATCAGCCGAGGATGGCGGCCACGCGCATCAGCGACCAGTAGGCGGCCACCGATCCGATGCCGTACAGCAGGCTCTTGCGCGCGAGCGCCAGCCGCGGCCAGCGCGCGCTGGCGCGCCACACCAGCCAGGCCGCGGCCACCGTCATCAGCTGGCCAATCTCGACACCGACGTTGAAGGTCAGAAGTGCCAGCAGCAGGTGGTTCTCGGGCAGGCCGATGTCCTTCAGCGCGCCGGCAAAGCCCAGGCCGTGGACCAGCCCGAACAGGAACGAGACGAGCGCCGGCCAACGGCGCGCCAGCGTCTGCCGCTGGTGCAAGGCCTCGCCCGCGACCAGCATGATCGACAGCGCGATCGTGGCCTCGACCGGCGGCGAGCGCAGCGTCAGCCAGCCCAGCGCACTGCTTGCCAATGTGAGACTGTGGGCGGCGGTGAAGGCCGTGATCGTCCACAGCAAGCGGCGGTTGAAGCCGACCAGGAACAGCAGGCCGATGACGAACAGCAGATGGTCGATGCCGGTCAGGATGTGCTCGACGCCGAGCAGCGTGTAGGCCCATGCGATCTCGCCCATGCCGCGGCGATCGTCCGCGGAACCATAGAGGTGGACCGAGGGTTGCCCGGAGGTCAGCGTGTAGACGCGCGACTGGCCGTCGAGCCAGAACACCTTGACGAGCGCCGCCGAGTAGCGCGTGCCGACCCCTTGGATCGACATGGTGCCGCTCAGGCCGGCCTCGCCGCAGCGCAAGACATTCGACTCGGCGCGGCAGCCCTCGGGCCACACGGGCGTCAGGTCGTCGCTGGCAGCGCGCTTCTCGCTCGCCGTCCACTGCCAGAGGAATTCGCCGCGCGAGGTTTCGCGCAACTGCATCTCGGCCATGCTCATCTCGTGCGCGCCGGCGGGAGCGCCGAAGCACGCGGCCAGAACCAAGGCGAGCACCCGCAGCCAGGTGCCGCTCATTTCGGCGTGGACTCGTTTCTCACCACGTACTTGCCGGCCAGGGCGCGCACCGCGGCACTGCGCTGCTCGGCCAAGGTCGCGTCGGTCCAGTCTTGCAGCACCACGCCGCGCAGCGCCTCGAAGGCCGCCGGCTGCGCGGGCGATGCGCCATCGAGCCGCATCGCACGCCAGCCGTCGCGCGTGCGCTGCGCGCGCCATTCGCCGACGCGCGCCTCTTCGAGCGCCTTCGCGAACTCGGGGCCGTAGCTCTGCACGATGGTGGTGTGCGGCCGGCTCTTGAACACCCGCAAGCCGGCCTTCGCGTCGCCGGGCATGCCGGTGTTCAAGGCCTCGACGAAGGCACGCACCGCGGACTCCGAAGTGTCGCCGGACAGCACCGCCTCCTGGAAGTCGAAGCGCGCGGGTTCGTCGTACTTGGCCCGATGCGCTTCGAACCAGCTGCGCAGCACCTGATCGTCGAACGCCGGCAGCTTGACGTTGGCGTCGACGACGCTGAGCGCCTTGAAGATCACGCGCTCGCGGATCGCCGAGTCGCCCTTGTCGACCTGCAGCGCCAGGCCCTCGCGATAGAGCACCTCGTTGTCGAGCCAGACACGCCGCAGTGCGGACAGTTCCTCGGCGTCGGGCGCGCGTCCGCGCGAGGCCTTGAACAACTGAGTCGCCTCGCGGTCGACGTCGGCGCCGACGACGATCGTGCGCGGGTCGTCGGCGCGCGCCGCGACGAGGTGGTCGATGCCGAACAGCAAGGCGCCGAGCGCGACGAAATGAAGCAGCGGTTCGCGCCACCAGCCCGGCCACGATGTGCGGCGCGACGACGTTGTCGTGTCAGCCGGCACGGCGGTTGAGAGCGATGGCGCGGACAGAGGGCTCGACATGGATCGCGGATTCCAAATAGAAACGCGCCGCGCGATACCGCGCGGCGCCTGAAGGCGGTCAAACGCCAAGGACTTACTTGACGCCTGCGACCGCAGTCGAACCTTCGACTTCGATGTAGATCGGGTTGCTGTAGAACCAGAGGTCGGCCCAGGCCGCGACGTCGTAGGCCACGTACTTCACGCCGCCCACCACCGGCAGGTGGGCCGGGCAACCGTCGATGGCCGTGCCGGTGTAGCTCGCGCCGGTGGCCGGAACGTTCGTGCCGACCACCGTGCACGGGATGCGCAGCTTGCTCGGGTCGTTCGCGTTGGTGTACAGGTCGGCCAGCGGGTTGCCGTTCGCGTCGGTCTCGAACGGCACCGCCGCCGGCAGGTTGCTGCCGCGCAGCCGGATGTACTGCGACGCCGTCACCGCCGGGATGCGGTAGCTCATCCTCAGGAACTTGGAGTTGTCCTCGCCCGAGTGCAGCTGCGCCCACGGCGTCCTGCCGCTGCCGTTGAAGGTCTTGATCACCGACGCGCTGGTGTTCTTCGCGGCGGCCGGGACCACGGCGAGATCCGCCACCGAGCCGTCGTCCTTCAGCCAGGCGGTGTTGCGCGGCCACTCGCCTGAATAGTCGGCAGCGCCGGGCTTCTTGTAGCCCGAGACCATGCCGCGGATCAGGTCGATGTGGTCGAGCACCGGCATGTTGATCGGCTGGTTCACGCCGATCTGCGCCAGCGATGGGTTGGCGAAGGTGTACGGCGAGTAGTTGGTGCCGGCCGGATCGCGCACGACGATGCCGACGACGATGTCCGCGCCCGGGCGCACCACGAGCTTCTCGCCCATGGTCGCGCAGCGCGGCGCGTCGACGTCGGTGTTGCGTGTGGCCGAGATGGTGGCGAGCGCCTCGACCGCGGCCTCGGGCCGGAACCCCTCGCCGTCGCGGTCTCTGCCGCCGCGGCCGCGCTCGTCACGATCGCGTTCGTGACGGTAGGACTCGCACGCGACGAACGCGAGCCGGTCGATCAGCTGGCCGCTGGCGGCGAAGCTGTTGCCGGTGCGCAGGCCGTCGACGATCTCTTGCGGGCGCAGCTTCTTGTGGTGCCGCTCGCCGCGCACCATCACGAAGTCGCGCTGGTATTCGCCGGGGAAGAAGTCCTGCGTCGAGCGGCGGTCGTCGGGGCCGAAGATGCCGCGGTTGTGCCAGTCGGAGCTCGCGAAGAACCAGAAGTTGCGGCCCTCGCCGAGCAACGCATCCCAGACGCCGCCCACTTGCGCGCCGTAGACGCCGGTGCCGCCGTAGGTCGTGCCGCCGACCGAATCGGTGAGCACGCCGCCGATGTTGTTGCGCTTGACCTGGTACTCGCCGCGGTTGGACGAGGCACCGTGCCCGGGCTGCGTCTCCATGCCGAACGCGACGTTCGGCGCCGCGTTGTTGAAGTCGCGCAAGTGCTCGACGTTGTAGCCGTTGTTGCCATCGGGGTTGAACGGGCCGGCGCGCTCCAGGTGCGCCGGCACGTAGTAGCTGCCTGCGGGGTGGTAGGCCACCATCCACTTCAGCGCCTCGACGGTCTTCAGGTGACCGCGGTTGCCGGTGCCGGCACCGGCGGCGGGGATGAGCTTCTGCGCCGCCGCGTTCCAGCTCGGGTCGGCGGCGCTGTTGCTGCCGGGGACCGCGCACTGCCAGTTGTTGCCGATCGCCGAACCGGTCACGTTGCCGCGGCTCTTGTCGGTGTCGCCGAGGTCGAAGCAGTAGTTCCACTGCGCCAGCGCGTTCGCGTTGCCGAGCGCGGTGTAGCGCGCGGCGATCGGCCCCGGCGCGGTCGGCAGCGTGGCCGAGTCGAGTGCGTGCGGCATCTGCCCGGTGATCACCGACATCGACGAATGCTCGTGCCCGGCGACGATCGACTCGGTGCCGATGAACAGCGGCACGTTCTTGTATGCCGAGAGGTACTCGAGCAAGGGGTACTGGTACTCCTGGACCGACTGCCAGCGCCACATGTAGCTCGCGCCGCCCGGGCCGTTGCCGTCGCCCTTGACGTTGGCGGCGCCGATGCTGTTGGCCCAGGTCGTCGACGGCCCCTGGATCGCGCCGCTCGCGTCCTTGACGACCGGGTAGGCCGGCGTGGCGAGCGTGTCGTCCTCGGCGAGCGTGCAATTGCGCGTGCCGCCGCTGTTGCCGTGGCCCGCCTGCACGAACCAGTCGAGGCCGAAGGTGCCGTCGGTCTTGTCGGTCACCTTCTTGACCAGCTTCTGCATCGAGATCGACCCGTCCGAGCAGGTCGTGTGGTTGTGGAAGTCGCCGGTGACGTACTGGCCCGACGACTTGCCGCCGGCCGTCGCGACCGTGGGCGCGATGCCGAGGCTGGTGGTGCCGATGGCAGCCACTGCGGCCAGGGCGAGCTGGCTCTTGCTGAATCTGAGAGTCATCGAAAGTGCTCCTGCGTTCGTTCTGTTTGTGGGCTCACTGCGGGGCCGAGGCTCGAGTGACCAGGCCCTGCAGACTCGATCGATGCTATGGACCGGCGGTGACCGTCTCGTGACGGATCGGCGACTTCACCGGATCGCCCGAGCCGATCCGATCAGGACGCCTTCGCCGCAGGTTCGCTTCGCTCGTAGTCGACATCGAGGTCGGCATTGACGACGCCGCCCTTCTCGAACACGAGCTTCAGCGGGTAGGTCCTGGCCAACTCGAGCGGGTGGCGCAGCCCGAGCAGCCGAATGAAGGTCCCGCCCTCGTCGAGCGCGCAGTCCACCCCTGCCGCGATGGCAAAGTCGACGGCCGGCCGGGCACCGAGCCCGCCCATGTCGGCACCCGAGGCGACCGGCGTCTCGACGCCGATCAAGCGATCAGGCGCGGTGACGAGATCGAATTTCATGCACACGACGGCGAACGCATCGCCCTCCAGGGTCGCGCGAGTCCAGGGTTGCAGGATGCGCAAGCCGGTGGTCCAGAACTCGCACGCGCGGCCGGCCGGCGACACCAGCAGGGCACTCATCGCCAAGCCTGCGCGGAGTACGCGGCGTCGATGGATCAAACGACTCATCTGGGGACCTCGTCGGAAGAGAGACACGCGTCGGTTCTTGCGCAGAACGCCACCACGCTATCGATCCAACATGACAAGCCGGTGACCGCGGGGTCCAGGAACCGCTTGGCTATCAAGCCGCGCCGCAGTACGCTCTCCACGCGTCCGCTTTGTCCGGAGGAGGTTCCTTGGAGACAGGCTTCCTGCCACCCTGGCTGAGGGCTGCGCTGGCCGACATGGCGGAGTGGCGCGACTCGGAGCAGCGCTACCGGGCCTTGTTCGAGTCGCTCGACGAGGGCTTCTGCGTCGTCGAGGTGATCTTCGACGCCGCCGCACAGCCCCTCGACTACCGCTTTCTCGAGGTCAACCCGGCGTTCGAGCGCCACACCGGCCTGCGCGATGTGGTGGGCCGCAGGATGCGCGAGATCTCTGCGAACGCAGAACAGCATTGGGTCGATGCCTACGGCGCGGTGCTGCGCACGCGCCGGCCGGCGCGTTTCGAGAAGCGCACGCGGGCACTGAACCGCTGGCTCGATGTCTACGCCTTCCCGTTCGGCAGGCCGGGCCTCGGCCGCGTCGGCGTGCTGTTCACCGACATCACGCAACGCAAGCACGCCGAACGCGAGTTGCGCGCGAGCGAGGCGCGCAGCCGGCTCGCGCTCGACGTCGCGCAGCTCGGCACCTGGTGTTGGCTCGGCGCCGGCAACCTGCTGACAGCCGATGCGCGTTTTTGCGAGCTGTGCGGCCTCGGCCCCGACGCACCGCTGAGCGTCGAGGCGCTGCTGTCTCGCGTCCACGCGGACGACCAGGGAGCCGTCAACGCGGCGGTGCAGGCGGCACTGGAACCCAACGGGGATGGGCGCTTCAGGGCCGAGTTTCGCTGTGTCCAGCCCGATGGCGAGCTGCGCTGGCTGGTGGCGCGCGGCGCGACGGAGTTCGCCGCGATCGACGGCGAACGGCACCCGGCGCGCATGCTGGGCACGGTGATGGACGTCACCGCGCGCAAGCGGACCGAGCACGATCTTTTGTGGGCGCGCGACGCGCTGGAAGCCCGCGTGCGCGAGCGCACGGCCGAGCTCGCGTGCGCGAACGCCGCGCTGCGCGTCGAGATCGCCGAGCGCGAGGCTGCGGGCGCCAAGATCCGCCTGCTGCTCGGCCGGCTCGTCAATGCGCAGGAAGAAGAGCGCCGCCGACTGTCGCGCGAGTTGCACGACACCGTAGGCCAGCACCTTGCCGTGCTGACCATGGGCCTGATGGCCCTGCGTGTCGAGCCGGGCAGCCCGCCGGCGGTGACGGAGCGGCTCGCCGAGATCGAGCACGCGACCCATCGCCTCGAGGAAGACGTCGACCGCCTCTCGTACGAGCTGCGCCCGCTCGCGCTGGACCACACGGACCTCGTCGATGCGCTGGGCCAGTACGCCGACGAATGGTCGGCGCAGTGCGGCGTGGCGGTGGATCTGCAAGTGCATGGCCTGCCGGTCGAGCGCCTGTCGGCGGCGGTGGAGGCCACGGTGTACCGAATCGTGCAGGAGGCATTCACGAACGTGCGCAAGCATGCCGCCGCATCGCGCGTGAGCCTGATCGCGGAGCGGCGAGGCACGCAGCTGCGGGTCATCGTGGAGGACGACGGCCGCGGCTTCGACGCCGCCGCGGTCTCTGCCTCTGCGGACGGCCTGCGGCGCCTCGGTCTGCTCGGCATGGCGGAGCGCGCCGCGCTCGTCACCGGCACGCTCGAAGTGGAGTCTGCACCCGGCAACGGCACCACGATCTACCTCACGGTCCCGCTCGACGTGGGCGACCCTGTCGACACGGCACCTGGCCATGACGAAGCTGCGCATTCTGTTGGCTGACGATCACGGCGTGCTGCGCGACGGGCTGACGCTGCTCATCAATGCCCAGCCCGACATGCAGGTCGTCGCCAGCGCACGCGGCGGCCGCGAGGCGGTTCAGCTCGCGGCCCAGTTCAAGCCGCAGCTGGTCGTTCTCGACGTCTCGATGCCCGACCTCGGCGGCGCCGAGGCCGCCGAGCAGATCCGTGGCTGCTGCCCGGGCGTGCGCATTCTGGCGCTCACGCGCTACGCCGATCAGGGCTACCTGCGCCGTCTGCTCGAGGCGGGCGCGAGCGGCTACGTGCTCAAGCGAACCGCCGGCGAGGCATTGATCGACGCGATCCGCGTGGTCGCCGAAGGAGGCTCGTACATCGATCCGACGCTGGCCGGCCACCTGGTCGCGCGCATCACGAAGGGGGCCGGCAACGGCAACAGCGTGCCCGGGCGCAACGGCGTGCTCGCCGAGCGCGAGATGCAGGTGATGAAGCTCATCGCCTGGGGCCAAAGCAACAAGGAGATCGCGGCGCAGCTCGGCCTCAGCGTGAAGACCATCGAGTCCTACAAGGCCACGGCGCTGGACAAGCTGCAGTTGCGCAGCCGCACCGACATCTTGCGCTACGCGCTCGCCAACCACTGGCTCAACGAAGACAGCGAACCCGAATGAGACTCGGCGACCCGGGGAATCCCCGGGTCGCCAGCGGCCTGATTCCCGAGTGCACAACCGCGCACTTGTGGGCACTCTTCAGCTTGGCCAAGTGGGAACCGCTCGGCCATGACTAGGGGAGCGTACCGGGTGGGAGACGACGACCGTTCCGCATTCAATTTTGCGGAACTCTTTACGGTGGCCACACGGCACCTGGTGCGCCGAACGGGCAGCCGAAATCTCAGATTCGCATTCGACTACCGTGGCCCGCTCGCGATGATCGCCGGCGATCCCATCGCGATGCGCCGCAGCCTGCACCGCGTGCTGCACGGGCTCGTGGACCTCGTCGAATCGGGCGTCGTCGTCGTGGAGGCGCAGACCCGCTTGACGCAGTTCGATCATTGTCATGTCGAGGTGAGCGCCGTCGGCTCCGGCGCCCTCGCCTCGGAGGGCATGCTGGGCACGGTGGTGTCGCGCCTGCAGCTGGTGCAGGACGGCGGGTTCGCCGCCCCCGCGGGCCAGCGCCTGCGGCGCGCCAGCGGCGATTGCCCCATCACCGGTGCGCGCATCGACTTCGAAACCTCGCCGATAGCCGGGGTGCTGTTCCGCGCGCGCTGGCGCTTGCCCGCCGAGCGGGCGGTCGAAGGAAGTGTGCCCACCGCGCGCGGCGCGCTCGCCTGGATCGTCGACGCGCGCGAGAGCGCCGGCGGGCTGCTCATGCAGCGCCTGCAGCGGCTGGGCTGGACCACGGTCTCGTTCGGCTCGTGCACCGAAGTCTTCAGGCGCCTGCGCGGCGCGGGCCCTGCCGGCATGGCCCCGTCGCTCTTGCTCGTCGTCGAGTCGCCATCGATTCCGCCGTCGGCACTGCGCGGATTGCGCGATGCGCTGCCCGGCACCACGCGCTGCTTCTACGGCGTTGCGCCGGGCTCGCCCGCCTTGATGGATCGCGATGGCTTCCACGGGTTCGAGGTGTGGGTGCGCCCGTTCAGCCCGGCGGAGCTGCACCAGCTGACGATGTGCGCCGCCGAACCGGCACCCTGCAGCGCGACCCCGGCAATGTCAACGCGGCCACTCGTGCTGGTGGTCGACGACAACGAGGTCAACCGCATCGTCGCCGCGACGATGGTGCGCACCTTGGGCTTCGATGCCGTCACGGCATGCGACGGCACCGAGGCGCTGGTGCATTGCGAGCGCCTGCACCCGGCCGTCGTGCTGATGGACCTGGACATGCCGACGATGGACGGCATCACGGCGACGCTGCGCCTGCGTGAGCTGGAGCGTGCGGGCGCCATCACGCCGTGCAGCATCGTCGCCGCCACTGCCGACACCACCGAAGAGGCACGCCGGGCCTGCGCGGCAGCCGGCATGGACGGCTACCTGACGAAGCCGCTGACGCTGTCGCTGCTGGGCGCCGAGCTGCACCGGGTGTGCGCGGGCTGTGTGCCATGACACCGCTGCGCTCGGTGCTTCCATCCGGTGAGCGCAGAAGGCTCAGCGTGCCGCAAGGCCCGCGCGCAGCGCCTGCGCGAACTGCTGCTGCGCGAGCCGCGCGGCGCCGATGCCGCCGGCCATGCTGACGAAGCCGTGTGCGAGGCCGTGGTACTCGACGACGGTCGCGGCATTGCCCGCAGCGATCAGGGCGTCGCCGTAGGCCAGCGCCTCGTCGCGCAGCGGGTCGTGCGTGGCCAGCATCAGCAGGCAAGGCGGCAGACCGGCCAGGCTGGCAGCGCGCAGCGGTGCGCCGCGATAGTCATCGGCCTGTCCCGAGGCGCCGAAGTAATGACGATGGAAGTACTCCATCGTGCGCAGCGTCAGCGTCGGCCCCGCGGCATGTGCCGTGCGCGACGGGAAGTCGCCGTCGTGCCCGCCCGCGGCCGGCGGGTAGAGCAAGGCCTGGAAGCCGATGCGCGGGCCGCGGCGGTCGCGCGCCAGCAAGGTCATCACCGTCGAGAGCACCGCGCCCGCACTGTCGCCGGCCACGCCCAGGCGATCGGGGTCGGCGCCCAGCGCGCGCGCATGCTCGGCCACCCATTGCAGCGCGGCCCACGCATCGTCGACGGCGGCCGGGAACGGGTGCTCGGGCGCGAGCCGGTAGTCCACCGACACGACCACCGCATCGCTGTCGGCGCAGAGCTGGCGCGTGACGCGGTCGTAGCCGTCGAGGTCGCCGAGCACGTAGCCACCGCCGTGGTAGTAGACGATCACTGCACGCGGATCGCCGGGGGCATCGCCACGCGGCGTGTAGATGCGCAGGCCGATGGTCGCGCCGCTGCCCGGCGCGGCGATGCGGCGGTTGTCGACCGCCACGTCGGCCGGCGGCATGTCGGCTGCGGCGAGGATCTCGCGGAACAGGCCGCGGCACGGGCCGGGCGGCAACTCGCACAGGTCCGGCAGGCCGGCGGCGTGGGCCTGTTTCACCATGGCGTCGAGCTGGGGGTCAAGCATGAAGAGTCTCCGTGGCGGGTGAGCGATGCACCGCAGCGCGCGGGTGCAACAGGAAGCGGGCGAGCGCCGGCAGCAGCACCAGCGCGCCGACCATGTTCCAGACGAACATGAACGCGAGCAGGATGCCCATGTCGGCCTGGAACTTGATCGGCGAGAAGGCCCAGGTGCCGACCGCCAGCGCGAGCGTGATGCCGGTCAGCATCACGACGCGGCCGGTGAACTGCAGCGCGTGGTGGTAGGCGGCCGAGAGGCTGTCGCCGGCACGCAGCCGCGCCAGCATCACGCTGAGCACATAGAGCGCGTAGTCGACGCCGATGCCGACGCCGAGCGCGATCACCGGCAATGTCGCGACCTTCACGCCCATGCCGAGGCCGACCATCAGCGCCTCGCACAGGATCGAGGTCAGCACCAGCGGCAGCACCGCGCAGACCACGGCGCGCCAGGAGCGAAACGTGGCCCAGCAGAGCAGCACGACCGCGCCGTAGACCCACAGCAGCATCTCGTGCATCGCGCGCTTGACGACGATGTTGGTCGCGGCATCGATGCCGGCGCTGCCGGCCGCGAGCATGAAGCGTTCGTCGGTATTGCTGTTGGTCTTGATGAAGTCTTCGGCCGCATCGACCACGCGTGTCAGCGTCTCGGCCTTGTGGTCCTTCAGGTAGACGGTCAGCGACAAGAACGAGCAGCCCTGGTTGAACAGCTCGCGCGGTGCGCGCGTCTGCACGCCGCCGAGCGCGCTGGCGTTCGGGATCAGCTCGAACCACTTCAGGTTGCCTTCGTTGTAGCCGACCATCGCCAGCTTCGACAGCGCCGCCATCGAGTTCGTCGACTCGACGCCGGGCAGTTGCTCCAGGCGCCAGGCGAGCCGATCGACCTTGGCCAGCGTGCCGTAGCGCGTGCACTGGTCTTCGGGCGTGGCCACCATCACGACCAGGATGTCGCTGCTGGCTGCGTAGTGGCGCGCCATGAAGTCGTTGTCGCGGTTGTAGCGCGAGTCGGCGCGCAACTCGGGCGCGCCCGGGTCGAGGTCGCCGATGTTCAGGCGCAGGCTGACCGCATAGCCCGCGGCGGCCAACAACACGCTGACGCCGATCGCGACGAGCGCCGGGCCGCGCTGGGTGAAGCGGTCGAGCTGCGTCCACAGCCAGGGCCGCTGGGCCGCGCCGCCGTCGTTCGCTTCCAGCCGCAGGCTGCGCTGCGCCGCGACCGGGCTCACGCCCACGTACGACAGCAGGATCGGCAGCAGCACGAGGTTGGTGAAGATCAGCACCGCGACGCCGATGCTCGCCACCGCGGCCAGGTCTTGAATGACCTGGATCTTGATCAGCGCCAGCACCGCGAAGCCGACCGCATCGCACAGCAGCGCCGTCAGGCCGGCGACGAACAGGCGCCGGAACGTGTAGCGTGCTGCGACCACGCGGTGCGTGCCGCGGCCGATGTCCTGCATGATGCCGTTCATCTTCTGCGCGCCATGGCTCATGCCGATGGCGAACACGAGGAACGGCACCAGCACCGAGTACGGGTCGAGCTCATAGTGCAGCACGGCCAGCAGCCCGAACTGCCACACCACCGCGATCACCGAGCACGCCACCACCAGTGCGGTGCTGCGCGAGCAGCGCGTGTAGCCGAACAACACCGCGGCGCAGATCGCGAGCGCGAGGCCGAAGAACATCAGCACCTGTTGCAGGCCTTCGATCAGGTCGCCGACGACCTTCGCGAAACCGGTGACGTGGATGCGGATGTGCTCGCTCTGGTACTTGGCGCGCAGCGCCTCGACCTGGCGCGACAGCTCGCCGTAGTCCAGCGCCTCGCCGGTCTTCGGGTTCTTGTCGAGCAGCGGCACGAAGATGATGCTGGACTTGAAGTCGCCCGCGACGAGCTGGCCGATCTCGCCCGATCGTTCGACGTTCGTGCGCACCTCGGCCAGCGCTGCGGGCGAGCCGTCGTAGCTGTCGCCGATCACCGTGTTGCCGTCCAGGCCATCCTCGGTGACGGCGACCCAGCGCGTGTTCGAGGTCCACAGTGACTTCATGAACGGCCGGTCGACGCCGGGCAGCAGGAAGATCTCGTCGCTGAGCTTTTGCAGCGTCTCGAGATAGGCCTTGTCGAAGATCGACGACCCGGTCGTCTCGACCGCGATGCGCATCGCGTTCGTCTGCCCGGCGAGGTTTGCCTTGTTGGCGAAGTAGTTGACGATGTAGGCGTGCGCCGTCGGGATGGTCTTCTCGAAGCTTGCGTTGAGCCGCAGTCGCGTGGCTTGCCAGCCGAGCAGCAGCGTGAGCAGCAGGCAGACCGCCATCACCCAGACGCGGTGGTTGAAGAAGGCACGCTCGACGGCGGAGCCCGAGGCGGTGTCGAAGTCTTCGAGGCGGGCGACGACCGGTTGGGCGTCTAGGGAAGTATCAGCGTGCATGGGTTCAGACAGATTCAAGGAGCAGATTGACGGCGCATGCCGCGCAGGCTGGCGATCACGAGCGCACCGCCGTCAGTGGCAGCAAGGCCGGCAGCCGGCAGCGGGCCACCGCTCGGCAGCGTCTTCGTGAAGCTGCGCCCGTCATCGCGACTGCGCAGCAGTTCGCCGGTCTGGGCCAGCAATGCGAGTTCGCCGCCGTCGAGTTCGAGTGCGGCGCTGATCGAGGTTTGCGAGTCGGTGTCGAGCCGGGTCCAGCTCGCGCCCTGGTCGGCACTGCGCCACGCGTTGCCACGCAAACCGTAAGCGATCAAGGTGCCCGAGCGCGCGGCCAGCAGGCCGAAGTAGCTGCCCTTGTAGGCCGCCGGCAGCGCGTTGAAACTCGCGCCGCCATCACCGGACGCCATCAGCAGGCCTTGCTCGCCGGCGATGGTGACACGGCCGCCCGCGACACGCACGCCGTACAGGTGCAGGCTCTTCGGGTTCGGCAAGCGGTTCAGCATCGGCGTCCAGTGCTGGCCGCCGTCGACGGTTGCGAACGCGAGGTTGTAGGCACCGACGGCGAAGCCATGTTGTGCGTCGATGAAGTCGAGATCGAAGAAGGGCTTGTCGGGTCCCTCCTCGGCGAAGCGCTTGCTGCGTTCGTCACCATCGGCCGCAACCAGCTTCGCGGCCTGCACGCCGTCGAGCTGCTTGACCCAGCGCTCGCCGCCGTCCTCGCTCTTCAGGATCACGCCGAGGTGGCCGACGGCCCAGCCGGTGCGCTCATCAACGAAGCGCACTGCCGTCAGCGTGACCTGCACCGGCACCTGGGCCTGGCGCCAGCTCTTTGCGCCGTCGTCCGACAGCAGCACCGTGCCGCGCTCGCCGACCGCGACCAGCCGCGCCCCGGCGTGCGTGACCGCGAGCATCGCCGCGTTCAGCGCCTTCGGGCTGTGCAAGGCCGGCTCGCTGAGCGCTGCCGGCGGCAGGCTCGCCTCGGCGGCTCGCGCGGCGCCGACCGATGTGGCGGCCAGCGCTGCGGCCATTGCCGTCGCAAGCGCGGCCGATCCGATCCAGCACATGCCCATCAGTGGCTCGCGGCGCTGCTCTCGCCGATCCGCAAGACCGGCTTCAAGACCTTGCCGGAGAGGCCGTCCGCCACGGCCTCGTTGATGTCCGCGAAGTCGTAGAACTCGATCATGCGGTCGAACGGGAATCGCCCCTGACGCCACATCTCGATCAGCTGCGGGATGAACAGCTTCGGCACGCTGTTGCCCTCGATCATGCCGCCCAGCGACTGCCCGAAGAAGAGCGAGTCGACCGGCAAGGTGAGCTGAGTGCCTGGCGGATAGACGCCGACGATCGCGCACTGCCCCAGCGCGCCCAGCGAACCGGCCGCCTGCGCCGCGACGCTGGCGACGCCGGTCGTGTCGACCACATAGTCCGCACCGGCACCACCGCCGCAGGCCTCCCGCACCCGGGCGACGACATCGGCGCCGGCCTCTTTGGCGTTGACGGTGTGCGTGGCGCCCAGCGACTTGGCCAGCTCGAGCCGGTTCGCGTGGATGTCGACCGCAACGATCGTGGCGCAGCCGACGAGACGCGCGGCCATGATGGCCGAGATGCCCACCGCGCCCGCACCGAACACGATGAGACTGCTCGCGAACCTCGGGCGCAGCGCATTGATGACGGTGCCGGCACCGGTCTGGATGCCGCAACCCAGCGGCCCCATCAGTTCCAGCGGCACGTCCTTGGGGATGCGCACCGCGTTGCGGCAGTTGGCGATGGCATGCGTCGCAAACGACGACTGGCCGAAGAAGCAGCCGCTGACGTCGCCGTCTTCTTCCGTGCCGATGGTGGCGCTGCCGTCGAGGCGGCGGCCCGAGAAGTTCAGCGGCAGCGAGCACTCGCAATAGGTCGGCAAGCCGCGCAGGCAGTTGCGGCACTGGCCGCAGGAGGCGACGGTCAGCACCACGTGGTCGCCCACCGCGAGGTCGGACACCGCCGCGCCGATGCGTTCCACGATGCCGGCGCCCTCGTGTCCGAGCACGGCCGGCAGCGGCGTGGGCAGGTGCTGGTCGCGCACGCTCACGTCGGTGTGGCACACGCCGGTGGCGATCATGCGCACCAGCACCTCGTCATCGCGGGGTTCGTCGAGGCGGGCCTTGGTGAGCTTCCAGGCAGCGCCGCAACAGGCTGTGAGTGCTGCAGTAATGGGGGTCATGTGTCGATCTCCGATCAAGGGTTATGCGTTGGGGTCACGCGCTGGGAGGGGCCGGCATCGCGGCAAAGGTCTGGGTCTCCGAGAAGGCCGGCAGCCACCCGGCCCGGCCGCCGCAGAACAGCTCCATGCGCGGCACCAGCTCGTCGAGCCCGTCGAACAAGCCCAGCTTGACGAGGCGCGTGCCCTGCTTCGCGGTTTCGGCGGACGCCGTCTCGACCGGCGAGCCGCAGGCCCCGCAGAAGCGGCGCGTCACCGCGGTGCCGCTCTCGGCCGTGTCGGGGTACTCGGCCAGCGGGCCGGTCACTTCAACACTGTCCGCCAGCATCACGGCCACCAGCGAGAACGCCGAGCCGCTGGTCTTGCGGCAGTGCCGGCAGTGGCAGGCCGCGACCACGAGCGGCGCGGTGTGGAGTGCAACCTGCACCTGGCCGCAAAGACAGGTGCCGTGACGAAGAGTGGTCATTGAGCGTCCTCCTTGAATGTCGCTTCAGCGCGTGCCTTCATTGGCCAGCTCCTCGGGGCTGAAGGCAGAGCGTGGAATCGTCGGCACGATCTTGTATTGCGCCGCCAGCTCGTTCGACGCCATGTTCATGTAGTACGCGCCGGTCTGCAGGTCGTAGCCGCCCCACATGACGAAGCCGACCAGCGCGGGGACGTCCGGTGCCAGCAGCGTCAATGCGAAGTTGGTGCGCCAGAGTTCGCCCTTGGCATCCCAGCCGTCCAGCAAAATGATCTGCCAGCTGTCTTCGTCGATGTAGTACTTGCGCTTGGGCACGACGTGGCGCTTGCCTTCGGCCAACGTGGCCTCGACCTCCCACACGCGGTGCAGCTCCCAACGCACCTGGCTCGGGTTCAGCGTGTTCGGCGTCACCAGATCGGCGACCTTCGCGCTCGCGGCCCGGTTGTTGTTGTAGGGGATGTAGAGCTCCTTCTTGCCGACGAGCTTCAGCTGGTGCTTGTCGTTGGGGCCGAAGAGCATGAAGGCCTCGTCGAACAGGCCGATGCCCGAGGTCACGGAGTCGGGCGTGTCGTAGGCCACCGACGGCGCCTTGCGCACGCGGCGCTGGCCCACCAGGTATTGCCACAGGCCGCGCGGCACGCTCGCGTTCAGGTTGTCGAGCGCGAGAATGGCCTCGCCGGCCTTCGAGCCCGGCTCGGTGGCGCTGAACTTGCCGAACTGAGAATAGCCGTCGAACTTCTCGAGGCTGCCCTCGGGGTTGTAGTAGGGCCGGCTCATGGTCTCGACGCCGCCCGAGGCCATCGCGCGCTTGCCGTCTGCCGTGACCACCCAGACGCGAATCGGCGTCTGCAGGTTGCTGCCGATCCAGGCCAGGCGGTGGTTCTGGATCACCTCGTAGCCGTCCTTCGGGATCGGGAACGGCGTGCCGCCGTAGGCGTTCTCGGTGCCGTACCCGCCATCGACCAGCTTGGCGCGCGTCGCGTTCTTGAAGGTGTTGTCGTAGACCCATTGCGGCGCGGCCGCAGTGCGGTGCGTCGGGTAGACGTCGATGCGGAAGTCGGGGTACTTCTTCATCAGCGCCTTCACGCCATCGCTCAACTTGGCGGCGTGCTGGTCCATGTTCTTCGCGTTGATCGAGAGCATGGGCTTCTCGGCGGCAAAGAAGTCGGGCCGCGGGTCGCCGCTCTTGTAGCCGGCGGGCGCCTTGGTCATGCCGCCGTCCCACGCGGGGATGCTGGCGTCCTTGTTGCCGGCGCGTTCAGCGCCGAGCGGCGTCAGCGTGGTCTTGAGCTTGGCGGCTTCGTCGGCCGAGACCGCGGCCTGGGCCAGCGGGGCGATGAACACGCTGGCAACGAGCGCGGCGAGCAGATGTTTGCGATGCATGAGTCGACTCCGTTCAGAAGGTGCGCGAGACGCTGAGGGCCACGTAGGCGCGGTCCCTGAGCGACTGGCCGAAGGTGAGCTGGCGCGGCGAGCCCGAGCCCGCCACCGTGGTCTCGGTGAAGGTCTTGGCCGCGCCGAAGTAGTCGGTGTAGGTCAGCGCGACGTTCCAGGCGTTCTGGTACTTGCCCTTCAGGCCGATGCTGTAGTCGCCCGCATTCGAGGCGCCGCCGGCGAAGTTGAAGATCGCCGAGGAGCGGCCGCCGAAGTTGTAGCCGAGGCCGATCGGCACCGACAGGTCCAGCCCCGGCAGCACCTGGAAGTACTGCGGCTCGAAGATCATCCGGTAGGCGAACGCGCCCTTGGTCGTGTTCGCATCGGCGCCGCCCAGGCCCGAGCCGGCGTAGGCCGCGAAGATGTCCTTGGTGACCTTCAGCGTGCGGTTGTAGGCCAGCTCGCCGACGAGCGCGCCGCCCTGCCACAAGGCATTGGGCTGCAGCACGTAGATGCCCGAGAGCTGCAGGTGCGCGGTGCGGCCGACGGCATAGCACGGGTCGTCGTTCGAGTTGCCGCAGGTCAGGATCGGGCCCAGGCCGAGCACGGCCGGGTCGCTGGTCAGCGGCGCGTTGGTGCGCACCGAGCCTTCGAGCGCCCAATTGAGCTGGCCGACCGATGAGGTCACGCTCGCGCCGACCGTGCGGATGTTGCTCGCGTAGGCCAGGTGCACGTTGCCGTTGACGAAGTCGAACACCGGCACGGCCGGCGTCTTGTCGTGGTACTGCGCGGCGTAGAAGCCGAACTCGTAGTCGCTGCCGGTCGGGCTCCAGCGCAGCTGCACGCCGCCCTGGCCCGAGTCCTTGGGCCGCAAGTCCTTGCTGCTGTCGTAGGCCAGGCTGCCGCCGGCGCCGAAGTTGACGATGCCGGTGCCGACGTAGTCCTGGTTCGAGAAGTAGCTGCCGACGCCGGGGATCTTGCTCGGCCGCCACTTGAACTGGTAGTACGCGCCGAGCGACACGCCTTCGGCCACCTGCAGCGAGCCCGAGACCTGCTCGACCGGCAGCAGCACTTCCTTGAACTGCCAGCCCGGCACCGAGAGGATCTTCGCGATGTCGACCGGCCCTTGCGCGTTGGCGATGCCGTTCTGGCCGAAGAACAGGCTCTCGCCCCACTGCAGCGTGTGCTTGCCCAGGCGCAGCGTGCCCTTCATGTCGCCAACATCGCCCTTCAAGTAGACGAAGGCATCGAGCAGCTCGCTGCCGCGGCCGTGCTGGCGCTTGGTCGCGGGCAGGAACTCGTCCATCGCCTGGCCGCTGTCGTTGTTCGCGGTCGAGATCACCGTCCCGGTCGGCACGCCGCCGGCATGGATCTCGGTGCCCTGGTAGCTGTTGCTGCGCAGGTAGACGCTGTCGTGCCAGGCGTTGCCGCTGATGCGCCCGCCGAAGTTCTGCGCCGAGACGTCGAGCTCGGCCAGCAGGTCCAGGCGATTCGAGATCAGCCCGCGCTTGAAGTTGTGGTCGCCGTCGTCTTCGTTCAGCGTGCCGGGGTCGACGGCAACATCGAACTGCGTGAGCGCAGCCGACGGGTTCTTCAGCCGATAGCCCATGCTGTACTTCGGCGTCAAATCCAGGCGGACTTTCAAGTCCGGGTTGGGCGTGTCGATCTCGATGGCGTGGGCGGCTGGCAGCAGCGCGAGCGCTGCTGCTGCCGCCACCCAGGTGCGGCGGTGTTGCATGGTTGTCTCCTCGTTGAGGTGGTTGTGGAGCGCCTCTGGCGGGCGCATCGAACTAAAAAGCTGTCGGTCAAATGTCAGAACGGGAATTGCGGCGGCGTGTCCTTCACCGTGATCCACTGCCACTGCGTGTACTCGTCCATGTCGGCCGGCCCGCCGACGCTGCCGCCGTTGCCACCGATGCCGGGGCCGCCGAACGGGTTGGTGCACTCGTCGTTGACGGTCTGGTCGTTGATGTGGACCATGCCGGCCTTGAGCCGCTGGCCGATCGCCATCGCGCGGCCGACTGACTTGCCGATCACCGCCGCAGCAAGTCCGCCCTGGCTGTTGTTGGCCAACTCGACCGCTTCGTCGTCGCTGCGGAAGACGATCAGGTTGGCGACCGGGCCGAAGGCTTCTTCGTCGAACACGCGCATGCCCGGCTTCACGTTCGACAGCACGGTCGGCCGGTAGAACAGGCCTTCATGCGTGCCGCCGGCTTCGAGCTTCGCGCCCGCTTTGATGCTGTCCTGCACCATCGCATGCACGTGCTGCAGCTGCTTCGCATCGATCATCGGCCCGAGCGCAACCTGGCCGCTCGCGCCGTTGCCGACCGGCAGGTGCGTGGCCTTGCCGATCAGCCGCTCCTTGATCGCGCCGAAGATCGCCTCGTGCACGAGGATGCGGTTGGCCGCCATGCAGATCTGGCCCTGGTGCAGCCAGGCGCCCCACGCCGCGTTGCTGGCCGCGAGGTCGGGGTCGGCGTCGTCGAGGATGATCAGCGAGTTCGCGCCGCCGAGCTCCAGCGAGACCTTCTTCAGGTGCCTGCCGGCGAGCTCACCGATGCGCCGACCCACGCCCGGCGAGCCGGTGAACGCGATCATCGGCACGCGCGGGTCAGTGACCAGCGCCTCGCCCGCTGGTGCATCGCCGGGCAGCACTTGCAGCACGCCGGCCGGCAGGCCGGCGGCCTCGAACACACGCGCCATCAAGAAGCCACCCGACACCGGCGTGCGCGTGTCGGGCTTGAGCACGACCGCGTTGCCCAGCGCCAGTGCCGGCGCCACTGAGCGCAAACCGAGGATCAGCGGGAAGTTGAACGGCGAGATCACGCCGACCACGCCATGCGGCACGCGGCGCGCAAAGCTCAGCCGACCCGGCACGCTGGGCAGCACCTGGCCTTGCGCGGCGAGCGGCAGGCCGGCGGCGATCTGGCACAGCGTGATGGCCTCGCGGATCTCGTGCTGGCCCTTGGGCAGGATCGCGCCGGTCTCGCGCGTCACCGTCATCGCGAGCTCGTCGAAGTGCTGCTGCAGGATCGCCGCGGCACGGTGGAACACGGCGGCACGGTCGCGCGGCGGCATCGCGGCCCAGGCCACTTGGGCCGCGACGGCACCACCGATCGCGGCGCTCATGTCGAGCGCATCGGCCACGCCGGTGGTCGTCAAGCGCTCGCCGGTGGCGGGCTCGATCACGTCGCGCGCTCCGCCCTGCGGCGTCAGCCACTCGCCGTTCATGTGGATGCGGCCGTTCCACGCTGCGGCGTTGAGCAGATTCATTGACTCGGGGGCACCCATGCCGGCTCCTTCGGGGCTGTGTCGAAAACATGCAGCGTTGTTGCTGTGCTGCTGTTATCGCAACGCATGTGCCGCCTGCGATGCGCGGATGCGGAATGCACCGCCCGTGAGGCCATTGCCGTCGAGGCAAATCTCGGGACTTTCCCGAAGGGCCGCGGGGCCTCGCCGTGACCCGCCCGCGTCGGTGTTTACCTGGGGAGGGGCTTGCTCAAATGATCACTGTTTGACGACACTGCGATCCCTCGCTTGCTCAAATCGACACATGACTCCCGCACCCGCGTCCCGCATCTCGCTCGCCGAAGCCTCGCGCACCACCGGTGCCTTGATGCGCCGCGGCGAGCCGTCGCCGCTGGACGCCGTCGAGTCGCCACGCCTGGAGGACATTGCCGAGTGCCTGTTCTTCTCGCCCGGCGACGGCCGCATCTGGCTCAACGACCAGCGCATGGTGCTGATGCACAGCTCGTCGCTGGGCAACCTGCGGCGCGAGCTGATCGACAGCCTGGGCATCGAACGCGCGCGCGGGCTGCTCACGCGCGCCGGCTACGAGTCGGGCGCGCGCGACGCGCAGCTCGTGCGCCAGCGCTGGCCCGACGGCGAGCTGCGCTCGACCTTCATGGCTGGCATCCGGCTGCACGCGCTCGAAGGCGTGGTCAAGGTCGAGCCGATCGAGTACGAGTTCGACGTCGAGCGCGGCACCTACAGCGGCGAATTTTTGTGGCACCACTCGAGCGAGGACGACGAGCACATCGACGCCTACGGCATCGGCACCGAGCCGGCCTGCTGGTCGCAGCTCGGCTATGCGATGGGCTACGTGACCGGCATGCTGGGCCGGCCGGTGATCTTCCGCGAGGTCGAGTGCCGCTCGATGGGCAGCGCGGTGTGCCGCGTGATCGGCAAGACCGCCGAGCAGTGGGGCGATGTCAGCGACGACCTGCGCTACCTGAACGCGCAAGACTTCCTCAGCGCGCAATCGTTCGGCACGCTGCAGCCGCTGTCGGCGCGCGCGGTGCTCGGCGGCGCGCCGGCGACGCCGGTCAACGAGCGCGAGATGGTCGGCGTGTCGTCGGCGTTCAAGTCGGCCTGCCACATGCTCACGCGCGTCGCGACGACGCGCGCGACGGTGCTGTTCACCGGCGAGTCGGGCGTCGGCAAGGAGCTGTTCGCCGCGATGCTGCATCGCGTGAGCCCGCGCAACGAGCAGCCCTTCATCGCGCTGAACTGCGCCGCCATTCCCGAGAACCTGATCGAGTCGGAGCTGTTCGGCGTCGAGCGCGGCGCCTACACCGGCGCGAGCACGTCGCGGCCGGGCCGCTTCGAGCGCGCCGATGGCGGCACGCTGTTTCTCGACGAGGTCGGCACGCTGAGCCTGGTCGGCCAGGGCAAGCTGCTGCGGGCTTTGCAGGAAGGCGAGATCGAGCGCGTCGGCGGCGTGCGCACGATCAAGCTCGACGTGCGCGTGGTCGCTGCGACCAACGTCGACCTGCAGGCCGAGGTGCGCGCCGGGCGCTTCCGCGAAGACTTGTACTTCCGGCTCGAGGTGTTCCCGATCCACCTGCCGCCGCTGCGCGAGCGGCGCGAGGACATCCCGCTGCTGATGAACCACTTCCTGCACCGCTATGTGCGGCTGCATGGGCGCACGGTGCACGGCTTCACCGCGCGCGCGGTGAAGGCGCTGCTGAACTACGACTTCCCCGGCAACATCCGCGAGCTGCAGAACCTGGTCGAGCGCGGTGTGATCAGCGCCGAAGAAGGCGGCGTGATCGACGTGCCGCACATGCTGCGGCGCGAGCAGATGCGCGATGCGGCGCTGTACTCGGTCGATGCCACCGGCACCCTGACCAGCGGGCCGCTCGCAACACCCGCGGCCGAGGCCGACACCGCCACGCCGACCGGTCTGCTCGATCGGCTGGGCGACGCGAGCGGCCTCTCGCTGCCGTCGCTGGAACGCCGCCTGATGGACGAAGCGGTGGCCCGCTCGGCGGGCAACCTCGCCGCCGCGGCACGCCTGCTCGGGCTGACGCGCGCGCAGCTCGCTTATCGGCTCAAGGCAGCGCACTCACCGGCCTGATCGGCGGCCACGGCGCGCCGTTCATCGCAGTGCGCCTGTCGGCAGCGTTGCGCGGCGCGGTCGCGTCGATAGCACCAGCACCGCCGCGGCCATCGCAAAGCCCGCGCTGAGCAGCGGCACCGCAGCCGCGTTGTCACCCTCGACGATGAACGATGCCGTCAACGGTCCGAACGCGCTGCCCAACAACTGCGCCGCCGGCACCAGCCCGGCCAGGCGGCCGCTGGCATCGGCGCGGAACGCCAGGCCGATGTGGAACGGCAGCATGAACAGCCACACGAAGCCGAACAGCGCGCAGCCGACTGCGAAGTTCAGCGTGCTGCCGCCCGGCAGCTGATGAATCGTGGTGGTCGTGGCCGCGAGCACGACCGAACACACCACCAGCGTGGGCACCACCGCAAGACGCCGCACCACAAGCGAGGCCACGCTGCCGCCCACCACCTGCATCGCCAGCACACACGCGATCAACGTTTGCGCGCCGCGCGCATCGAAGCCGGCGGCTTTGCCCAGCGGCTCGAGGTAGGCCCAGAACGAGCCCAGCGTCGCGAGCTGCAGGAACACGACCGCCAGCGGCAGCAGCGTCGCCCAGGACCAGCGAAAGCCCGACACCGTCGGCGGCGCCAGCGGCGCGAGCCGGGCCGGCTGCATGAAGGCCAGCAGGCACGGCAGAAGCATGACGGCGCTCAGCGTCACGAAGCCGCCGTGCCAACCCGCGTGCGGGATGACCGCGTTGGCCAGCAGCGCCCCGAGCGCGGCCTGCGCGAGGGTCTGCACGACGAAGAAGATGCCGGCCACGCGCGACGGGTTCGCGGTGCGCACGACGACGCCGGTCGCGCCCCAGATCAGCACGCCTTCGGCCAGACCGGCGGCCGCGCGCACGGCGGTCATGGCGCCGTCGCCGCTGGCCAGCAGCGTCAGCAGATCCAGGCCTGCGGCCAGCAGCGCGGCGACGATGGTGATCAGCCGCAGGCGCGACCACGGCAGCAGCGCGTCGCCGAGCACGACGCCGAGCCCGAGCGTCACGATCTCGGCCATCGCGACGATGCCCACGCCCTCGAGGCTGACCTGCTTCGCGTCGACGAGCTCGCCGAGCAGGATGGGCTGGATGCCCACCATCAGGACGCCGATGGTGCCCACTGCCAGCGCGGCAGCGAGCTGGCGGGTGGTGATGCCCGGGGCGTGGTTCGATGACATGCGGTGCTCTCCTGCGCTGATGCGATCGGTGTTCGTATTCAATAGCCCTTGGTTTCTTCGGCCAGCAGGCCTTGCGCGAAGCGCTCCGCGGCGCGCTGTTCGTCCTTGTCGAGCCGGCGATTGGCGACGAAGCGCACGATCCACGGCAAGGCGCGCACGCGCCCGCCACCGGCCACTGCGAGCACATAGGCCTTCGCGCATTTTTCGAACAACTCGGCGTTCAGCGCCAGGCGCATCGCGGTCATGCCGAGGCACACCGGGCGGCCCTGCAGCAGCAGCACGTTGCCGCCTTGCTGCAGCGACGCCCCAAGTTCACGCCACCCGGCGGCAGCGGGCCCGATGGCGCCGAGGTGGCGCGCCTGCTCGTCGAATACCTGCGGCATCGCGCCGCCGAAGTCGGCGAGGCAGCGGCCGAACGCGGCACCGCCCACCGCGATGGCGCCGACGTCGCGGCGTGCGGTGTAGATCGCGGCATGGACGAGCCCGTCGCCCACTGCCGCGCCGAACAATACGCGATGCGGTGCGACATCACCTGCATCGCCAAACCACATCGCGTCGTGGCCCGGGATGCGCAGCGACACGCTGGCCCCCTCGGCCGGCAACAAGTGCTTCGCCTGCAAGCGCTCGCGCAAGTCCTGCCATGGCTGGCACAGTGTCTCGTCGATCGTCATCGCGTCAGACCAGCTTGAAGACGTCTTCGAATCGATTGAGCGCGTCATCGATGACCTCGTCGGTATCGGCCAGGCTCGTGTAGATGCGGCTGCCGGCGAGCGTGATGAGGCCGTGCGCGGTGTAGGCCGCGCCCATCTCCTCCATCATGTGCTTGCGCTGCCTGGCCTCGTTCTTCACGCGCAGCAGCTTGAAGATGTTGCTCGTGTCCAGCAGCAGCACGCCGGAGGTCTGCAGGTGCACGATCGAGCCCATGTTGTAGGTCACGTACGGCAGCCCAAGGCGGTCGATGATGGCTTCCAGCCCTTTGCACAGCCGGTCCCCGGCGCGGCCGGCCACGCCCGCCGCATCGCTGCGCTGCGCTTCGAGCAGCGCGTGGTAGCCGGCCACGCACGACAGCGGATTGGCCGACAGCGTGCCGCCGACGAAGGCGCGCCGCGCGCTCGTGCCGATGCCGCCGACGAGCAGCATCATCACGTCCTTGCGCCCACCGATCGCGCCGGCCATCGGGTAGCCGCCGGTCAGGCACTTGCCCAGCACCGTGAGGTCGGGCTTCACGCCGAAGTAGGCCTGCGCGCCGCCCATGCCGACGCGGAAACCCGTGACCACCTCGTCGAAGATCATCAGCGCACCGAACTCGTCGCACAGCGCCCTGACCTGCCGGTTGTAGTCGGGGTGCACGGGCCGCGTGCCGCTCTCGGGACCGAGCGGCTCGAGCAGCACCGCCGCGGTGCCGCCGCGCAGACGGTTGAGCTGCAGCTTGCGGCGCAGCGCGCCGAGGTCGTTCGGGTGGCACTCCTGCGTGTTGCCGGTGGCGCCGCGCGGGATGCCGACCGCCTCCATGCGGCCGGTGCCGGGCAGGCGCATGCCGTAGACGAGCTGGTCGCTCCAGCCGTGGTACGCGCCGCCGACCTTGATGATCCACTTCTTCTTCGTGTAGGCGCGTGCCAGGCGCACCGCGCCCATCACCGCCTCGGTGCCCGAGCCGAGCAGGCGCACCATGTCGACCGCGGGCATGGCTTGGCACACCAGCTCGGCGAGCTTGACTTCGTACTCGTGCAGCAGCCCGGTGACCGGGCCGCACGAGTCCAGCACCTCGTTGACCTTCTGGCGCACGGCCGGGTGGTTCGAGCCCAGCAGCGTCGGGCCGCCGGCCTGCAGGAAGTCGGTGTAGCGGTTGCCGTCGACGTCGGTCAGGTGCGCGCCTTCGGCTTTCGTGATGGCCAGCGGGAACGGGTGGTTGAACGCGAGGTTGTGCTGCACGCCGCCGGGGATCACCGCGGTGGCGCGCTCGGCCAGTTGTTTGGACCCCTGACAGCGCTCGTCGAAGTAGCGCATCACGCGCGCCATCTTGTCGGGCCGGATCGGGCGCATCGGTTGTTTGACGAGCTCGTCGAAGCGACGATAGAGCTGGGCTACATCGGGCCAGGCCGAGATGGCGGGACGCAGGGCTTCGGCCGACGCGGCGCTGTGAATGGGGGCGAGGTTGCTCATGAGACGTTCGTGGGTTCGGTGGATGGATCAGACAGCGAGCGCGTCGGTGACGCGCCGCAGGGCCGCTTGCATAGAAGGTTCTCTCTCGGCACGGGCTTCGATCAGCCGCAGCAGGTGCGTGCGCGACAAGGTCTCGAGGTCCTCGACCGCCTGCAATGCCGCTGAGGTGCTGGCGCCGCAGCACAGCGCGCCGTGGTTGCGCATCAGATAAGCGTTGGTGTCGCTGCGCAATTGGCGCGCCAGCTTCGACGACAGCCAGCTCGACCCGGACGGCGCGTAGCCGACCATCGGCACCCGCGCACCGAGCGAACGCCGCAGCGCACCGGGCGAAACCTCGAGCGCCCGCCCCAGCAAGGCGCAGGCGCTGGCCACCGGCTGGTGGGTGTGGATGCTGGCCTGCACATCGGGCCGCGCCCGCAGCACGCGCGCATGCAGGCCGCTCTCGACCGACGGCACGCCCTCGCCTTCGGTCTGCACGAGGTCGGCCAGGCGCAGCACGCAGACATCGGCCGGCGTCATCGTCAGGTAGTCGGTGGCCGACGGCGTGACGGCGATGTGCGACGCATCGATGCGCAGCGCGATGTTGCCGCCGGTGCCCGAGAAGTGGCCCCGCTGCGAGAGTTCGACGCACAGGTCGACGACGATCTGGCGGATCTGCAGTGTGTTCATGCGACAGCGCCCTGCGGTGCGTTGATCCGGTGGTACAGCGGCGCGAGCCGCGTGCGCACTTCCTTGAAGGTCTCGAACTTGTCGCCGTACAAGCGGCGCAGCGCACTCGCCGGCTCGTAGGTGCGACGCGCCTGCCGCAGGTGGCCCAGGTCGCTGAATTTCAGCGCGCCGATGCCCACGCCGGCAATGAAGGCCGCGCCGATCGCGTTGGTCTGGATCGGGCTCGCGAGTTGGCGGATCGGCTGGCCGGTGACGTCGGCCATGATCTGGCACCACACGTCCGACTGCGCGCCGCCGCCCACCGCGGTGATGGTTCCGGCATCGCGGCCGAGCAGGCGCGCGAACGGCTCGAGCATCCAGCGCGTGTTCAGCGCCACGCCCTCGAGAAAGGCGCGGAAGATGTCTTCGCGCGAGTGCTCGAGCGACATGTTGAGCAGCCCTGCGCGCAGGCGCGGGTCGTCGACCGGCGTGCGCTCGCCGAGCAGCCACGGCGTGTAGATGAGGCCGCGTGCGCCGGGCGGCACGCGCGCCGCGATCTTGTTCAGCACCTCGTAGACCGCGGGGTGCTCTTCGTCGCTCGCCAACTCGTCCGGGTGGTAGAGGATGCGGTCGCGCAGGAACGAGAGGTTCGCGCCTGCCGTCGATTGCAGCGCCATCGCGAGGTAGCGGCCGTCCACCGCGCACGGCACTGCGGCGATCTTGTGGCGCACGTCGGTCTTCATCGCCGGCACGTGCGCGCCCAACCACGACGAGGTGCCCAGGTACAGGTGCGTCTCGAAGTCGCCGACCGCGGCGCCGACGGCAACGGCCGAGTTGTCGACCGCCCCGGCGACGACCACGGTGCTCGGGTTCAGCCCCAACGCCTGCGCGACCTCGGGCAGCACCGGCCCGAGGATGTCGGTCGAGCGCACGAGCTCGGGCAGCTTCGCCGCATCGATGCCGAGCAGGCGGATCAGGCCGGCGTCGTAGCGCACCTGCCGCACGTCGCGGTTGTCGGTGACCCAGGCGGTGAGCATCGAATCCTGGGTCGCACAGAAGCGGCCCGCGAGGCGCAGGTTCAGGTAGTCGAGCACGTTCAGGAACTGGTGGGTGCGCTCGTAGCGCTCGGGTTCGTGATCGCGGATGTAGGCCATGTGTCCGGCCGAGTCGCGGCCCGACAGCGACGGCGCGCCACCGGTCAAGCGCAGCCAGCGCCACAGCTTCAGCGGCGCATAGCCTTCGATGTTCACGACGCGCCCGCGCGCGCGGCGCGCCATCGCCGCAGCGCCGCGCGAGTCGAGCCAGGTCAGCGCACGCCCGAGCGGCTGGCCATGGCGATCGACGCACACAGTGCCTTCGGTCTGCGTCGAGCAGCACACCGCGACCACGCGGCTTCGCCGGGCAGGGTCGGCAGCGAGGAGCTCGCCAGCGCTGTCGAGAAAGGCCGTCCACCAGTCCTGCGGATCCTGCTCGGCCAGCGCGCCTTGCACATGCAATGAAACCGCACGGAAGGCCCACGCGTGCACCGTGCCGTCGAGCGACACCAGCGCGCACTTGCAGCCCGAGGTGCCGAGGTCGACGGCGAGGACGAGGCGCCCGTCGATCTGAGTGGCCGGGGCATCCAGGGATCGGCTCATCTCAGTGATCCATGGCGCTGTGCGCCGCAGCCGTGCAAGAGCGGTCGTTCACGAACGACAACGACGGGCCGACAGCAGACACATCCTCATGACTCCATACGACGAGTCTCATTTCAGAAACGGCGCGAGACCGAGACGACGAACTTGTTGCCGTCGGTGGCGCGCAGCGTGTCGCCGTCCTGCGCCAGGTACAGCTCCCTGACGCGGGTGTTCGTGGTCACCCAGTCGGCGTTCCATTCGAAGCCCCAGCGCTTGTGAGTGACGCCGATCCGATAGTCGGAGAAGTTCGCCTCCTTGAAGTTGGCGATCTTCTGATAGCCGGCGTGCAGGTTCAGCGTCGTCGTCGGTGTCAGGCCGACCTTGTAGTCGAGGTCGAACAGCCAGCTGCCGCGCGAGCCGTGGTCGCCGCGTGCATAGCAGTCGAGTGCCTTCGTCGGGTCGGGCATCAGCGCGAGCATCGTGCCGCAGACGCCGCCGGTGTCCGCGCCGCGGTAGGTCTTCGAGATCACGTTGAGGATGCGCCCTTCGATTGCGCCGTAGCCGATCTCGGCGACGGCGAACGTGCTGTCGTAGCGCGTGGTCCGGAAGTCCGTCGGTGTGCCGGTGGTCATGTCGAAGCCGTGCGGCGCGTCGAACTTGGCACCCGGGAACAGCTCGGTCGCCAGGCCCGCGCCGAAGTGCCAGCCCTCGGGGTCGCCGAAGCGGTAGCCGCCGGCCAAGGTCACGCCCAGCCCTTCGCCATCGAGGAACTGCTTCTTGCTCACCGACGAGAGTTCGAGAAGCCCGATGAGCCCGCTTTCATGCGCCGCCTGCACGCTCAGCTTCACCCCAGGGCGGTTCAGCGAATCGGAGACACCGCGGGTGCGCTGGTCCGACGAGAGCTTGACCTCGGTGTCGACGGCGAAGCTGGCCGTCTCGGCCGCGAGGGACTGGGCGGCGGTGCCGGCCAGCAGCATGAAGGCGGCAAGCGAATGGGGGCGAAGCAAGGGCATGGGGCTCTCCATGGAGGTTGTGGATGTGAGCGGGATCAGGATTTGCAGACCGGCGTCTGCGGCAGCGACGGAACACGCTTGAGCTGCTCGGTCTGGCCGAGGATCTCGACGCCGACGAAGGCGCGGATGTAGAGGTCGGCGCCCTTGAGGCGGACCACGCCCTTGTATTTCTTCTTGTCGCGCGGGTCGTAGACCCAGCCGTCGCGCCAGGCATCGTTGTCGTAGCGCTCGAGCCGGGCGATCTGCACACCGCAGGTGTCGGCCGGCGTGCCGGCGTCCTTGTCCCAGACGATGCGGCCGCACAGCGCGCCCGGCGCATCGGCGCAGGCCTTGAACTCGATCACCGCGTCGCTCTGCGCAGTCATCCACAAGCCCTTGGCGTCGTCGAGGCCCGCGGCCCCGGCCGACGCTGCCAACGACAGGGCGGCTGCAGACATCAGGGCGATCAGGATCTTCATGGTGCGAGGCCTTCCGGGTGGGGGACAGGAGACTGCCGTTATTCAGTAGTCATGACTAGTATATAGTCATGACTACCGTTTTGTGTCAACGAATTTGCTCGGACAATCCCGGATGCCACCCGCCCTCCTCCCGATGCCATCGACCCGACAGCCCCAGCCTTCGCTCGCGACCAAGAAGCAGCCCGCGCAGCAGCGCGCGACCGAGACCTACGAGCTGATCCTGGAGGTGACGGCGCAGACCCTGGCCGATGTCGGCATCGAGCGGCTGTCGACCAACCTGGTGTGCGAGCGCGCCGGGCTGTCGCCGCCGGCGCTGTACCGCTACTTCCCGAACAAGTACGCGCTGCTGTCCGAACTGGGGCAGCGCCTGATGCAGCGCCAGAACGAACGCGTCGGCCACTGGATCACGCTCGAGGTCTTCGGCGGTGGCATCGAAAGCCTGGAGCGGGCGGTCGAGGGGCTGATCCTCGACACCTACCAGGTGACGCTGAAAACCGTCGGCGGCGTGTGGATCATGCGGGCCTTGCGCGCAGTGCCCGCGCTGCAGCAAGTGCGGCTGGCATCACACGCGGCCGTCACGCACGAGCAGGCCTTGCTGCTGGCCAAGGCCTTGCCGAAGGCGAGCGCGGCCGAGCTGAAGCTCGTCAGCCGCATCGTGGTGGAGCTGATCTACGCGACGGTCGAGATGATCTTCGACGAGCCGCTGGATGTGAAGGCCGTGGCGCGCACGGTGGCCGGCATGTTGTCCAGCCACCTCACGCGGATCAAACCGGCGGCGGCGCGCGCACGCAGCCGCGCGGCGCGCCCGGCAGCGCCGACGCGCCGCTGACCGCCGTCGCCCGGCCTCCGGCGGGGCCGGCTCAGCCGCCGCTCAGCGCGCCGCGGTTGGCCGCCAGCCAAGCGGCGAACGACTGCGGCTCGACACCGGTGATCTTCTTGAAGTCGCCGGTGACAGTGGCGACGCGTCCGGCCGCGGTGTTGGTGTCGAACGAGGCGAAGATCCGCGCCACCGGCTCGGGCAGCCCGGCACCGACCATGCCCTGGATCAGGCCTTCGACCGGCACCGGGATCACGTTGATCGGCTTGTCGAGCGCCGCGCTGATCGCCTGGGCCTGCTGCGCCGTGGTCAGGGCTTCTGCGCCGCTGAGCGTGTAGGTCGCCTTGCCCGTGTAGGCGCCGGCCAGCACCGTGGCCGCCGCGAGCGCCAGGTCGTCACGGGCGATGTTCGCCAACTTGCCGTCGCCGGCGGCACTGAACCACTGGCCGCCCATCGCCAGCACGTTCGGCATCGACATGAACAGGTTCTCGAAGTACCAGTGGTTGCGCAGCACCGTCCAGCCGGGCAAGGCGCTGGCCGCGAGCGCCGCCTCGGTGCCGGCGTGGTCGGGCGCGAGCAGCAGCGGCGAATTCTCGGGTTGCGGCATCGAGGTGTAGACCACGTGCGAGACGCCGGCCTTCGTGGCCGCGGCGACCGCATTTTGGTGCTGCGCCAGCCTGTGGCCGGGGCGGTCCAGCGCGTCGGTGCTGATCAGCAGCAGGTGGCCTGCGCCGTCGAACGCGGCGGACAGCGACGCCATGTCGTCGAAGTCGGCGGCGCGGACGGTGACGCCCTTGGCCGCGAGCGCGGCCAGGCTGCCAGGCGTGCGGGTCGTGGCAATGATGCGATTGGCCGGCACTTTCAAGGTGTCGAGCAGGTGATGGATGACGCGTTGGCCCAGGTGCCCGGCGGCGCCGGTGACAAGCAGAAGATCAGACATGGCGATGTGCTCCGGAGAAAGTAGGAAAGGCTTGGGCAGCTGGACCCGCTGGTCCGACAGATCGGTATTGATTAGGAACTGAGTTTAGATCTGCGCTCAAGTTCTGGTATGTTCCCTTTGCCGGCGCACTCGCGCAAGGAGGGAGCCAGAGGTCACTCGGTTACCGCCAGGGAACCGAGCACGCTGGACGACAGGAAGCCGCCATGACACTGCACAAATCGAACGCCACATTTGCAGACCGCTGCCCCATTCGCGACCTGCTGGACCGCACCGGCGATCGCTGGAGCATGCTGGTCTTGTTCACGCTGGAGGAACACGGCACGCAGCGCTTCACCGTGTTGAAGTCGCAGATCCCCGACATCTCGCAACGCATGCTGGCGCAGACCTTGCGCCGACTCGAACAGGACGGGCTGGTGTCTCGCAAGGTCTACCCGACCATCCCGCCGCGCGTCGACTACGCCCTGACCGCCCTGGGGAAGTCGCTCCTGAAGCCCATGCACGGCTTGCTCAAGTGGGCGGAGGCGAACCACCCACGCGTGCGCGCCGCACGTGCCGCCTATGTCGCGCCGCAAGCCTATGCCGCCGCCTGAGAGCCTGAGAGGCTTTCGTTCACGCCCGCTCATCACGCCGAAAACCTCCCAGGCTCTGAGTGCGCGCGGGCGCTACCCGATGCAGATCTTGCCCACCCGCACCGGCACCCAGATCTTGACGCCTTCGCGCAGGATCAGCACCTGAAGCAGCGCGCCTTCTCGATGGGCTTCGCGCCAGACGACCGGGTTCAGCACGATGTCGTCGTGCTGCAAACCCGCCCGTGATGCAGGCGTGTTGTCGCCGACGAGAATGATGCGTTCAGTGCCGGGATCGGCGGTGACGCCCACCCCGACGTAACTGCTGCCGGCGCACGCCAGCCCATTCGTCGACAAGCCGGGGCGGATGTCGACGCTGACGATCATCTGGTCGCCTGCGCCGCGAAGCTTGTCGGCGCTTATTTCCTGCGCAGTCGGCGCTGGCGGCGGCTTGCGAATCACGCTGGCCGTGACGCGAACGAGCGCGGACAAAATCAGCAGGTGCAGCAGCACCGTCAGGATCGCGGCGACGGCGCGGGGCACGACGCGCATCGCGTCATTTTGCGCTCGTCTGCGGCTAGAGTGTGCACCGACACCTGCGGAAGAGGCCGCGCTTCGACATGGCAACGTTCGAATGGATCATCGTGCTGCTGCTCGGCGCGGCGCTGCTCGCTGCGCTGGCGCGGCGCATCGGCGTGCCGTACCCGACCTTTCTCGCGATCGGCGGCGCGCTGCTCGCGCTCGTGCCCGACGGGCCGCGCTGGACGCTCGACCCGCATCTGGCGCTGACGCTGTTCGTCGCGCCCGTGCTGCTCGATGCCGCCTACGACGCCTCGCTGCGGGACTTGCGCACCAACTGGCGGCCGATCACCGGCCTGGTCATCGCGGCGGTCGGGGTCACGGTCGTCGCGGTCGCCGTGACCGCGCGCTGGCTGGTACCGGACATGCCGTGGGCCATCGCGATCGCGCTCGGCGCCATCGTCGCGCCGCCCGATGCCGCCGCGGCCACTGCCGTGATGCGCCAGGTGAATCTGCCGCACAAGCTGCTGACCATCGTCGAGGGCGAGAGCCTGCTGAACGACGCGAGTGCGCTGCTGATCTATCGCTTGGCCATCATGGCGATGCTGGCCGGGCACATGGCCTTCGCGAGCTTTGCGCCGGTGCTACTGCTGACGGTCTTCGGCAGCCTGGCGGCCGGCGTCGCTTGCGTCTACCTGTTTCAGCCGCTGATGTCGCGCGTCAGCGATGTCCCGACGGCGTTGATCATCCAGTTCGCAACCACCTTCGGCGTCTGGATGGCCGCCGAAGCCATCGGGCTGTCGGGCATCCTCACCCTCGTCGCCTACGCGATGATGATCGCGCGGCGGCGCGGCCCGGCGATGCCGGCGCGCATGCGGGTGCCGATCTTCGCGGTCTGGGAAACAGTCGTGTTCGTGCTGAATGCGTTTGCGTTCGTGCTGATCGGCATGCAGCTGCGGCCGGTGATCGAGCGGCTCGAGGCGAGCGATGTCCGCGGGACCTACATGCTGGTGGCGCTCGCGGTGCTGGCAGTGACGATCGCGGCGCGCTTCGCTTGGGTCATGAGCTACAAGTTCGCGCGTCTGCCCGGTCGGCGCGCCGAGCCGCGGGCGGCGATCGGCGGGGCGCTCGTGCTGTCGTGGGCCGGCATGCGCGGCATCGTCACGCTGGCCGCGGCTTTCGCGCTGCCGGAGACATTGCCCGGCGGCGCGCCGTTCCCGTTTCGCGACCTGATCCTGCTCTGTGCGTTCACGGTCGTGCTCGGCACGCTGGTGCTGCAGGGCCTGACGATGAAGCCGCTGATCCGCCGCATGAACCTGCGCGACGACGATCCGGTCGGGCGCGAGGTCAAGCTCGCGCGCGCCCATGCCTACGGCGCCTTGCTCGCCGAGATCGACGGCGACGACTCGCCGCACGCGACGCTGCTGCGCAAGGAGTACGCCACTGTCGTCGAGCTGAACCAGCAGAGCCGCAGCGACGAGGCGACCATCGACCTGCACACCGGCGGGCCGCTGCGCCGCCGTGCGCTGTCGGCCGCCCGCACGCGTGCGAACGAGTTGCGGCGCGACGGATTGATCGGCGACGCCGCGTTTCGCGTCATCGTGCAGGAGCTGGACTGGGCCGAACTCAGCGCGGGCGCCGGCCGCCACGAGTGACTGCGAGCCGCGTCTTGTTACGATGCGGCCATCGTGGGCCGCGGGTGCCGCCCGATCGAGCATCCGCCACCATGAACTCTTCCGTCCGCTCTGTCCTGAACGCACTGCAGCAGCGCTCGCCGGTCATGCTGGACGTGCCGGCGGACATCCGCTACCTGCTGATGCAGCGCTATCTCGAAATGTCGATCCGCACCAGCCGGCTGACGGCGGTGTCGTTCGCGGTCTTTCTGCTCGGCTTTGCCTACGAGGCGCTGCTGTGGCCACGCATCGCCGCCGTGCTCGCGATGGCCGTGGCCATGCAGTTCCGGGCGCTGTTCGCGCAGCGCCTGCTGGCGCGCCTGGAGCCGGACGACCCGCGCTCGCACCCGCTGCACGACGCGCTCGTCGTCGCCACTGCGCTGGCGTGGAGCGCGGTGCCTTATCTGCTGCAGCAGCATGTCTCCGAGGCCGCACTGTTCGGCATCCTGTACGGCATCTTGATCCCGTTGACAGTGACCTGCATCGGCTACATCGCCGCGCTCCCTGCCTGCATGCTGACGGTGACTTGCGGCGCGGTGCCGCTGGTCGTCTTCATGCTGCTGCAGCACACCATCGTGCTCGGCGTGATGGCATTGGCCACGACCATGTGCGTGACGACGCTGCTCGCACGCGCGGCCACCGGCCACCGCATCCTGCTGCAGGCCTTGATCGCAAAGCGCGACAACGCGCTGCTGGTGCTGGAGTTGCAAAGCTATCGGCAGGCGCTCGAGACCGAGAACGCCACACTGGGCAGCTCGCTACTCGACGCCGCGCGGGCCGCCAACCGCGACGCGCTCACCGGGCTCTTCAATCGCCGGCACATCGATGGCTTCGCGCAACCGCTCGTCGAGCTGGTGCACAGCGGCCAGGAAGACGTGACGCTGTGCATGATCGATGTCGACAACTTCAAGCAGGTCAACGACCGCTACGGCCATCCCGTCGGCGACGAGGTGCTGCGCGCGGTCGGGACACTGCTGGCCGCGCGGCTGCGCGACGGCGACTGCTTGGCGCGCATCGGCGGCGAGGAGTTCCTGGCCGTGCTGCGCAACTGCGACGTGAACCGGGGCCGCCGTGTCGCCGAGTCGCTGCGGCACAACGTGGCGGCCTCGCAGATCGGCACCGACGCCGGCGAGGTGCCGGTCACCGTGTCGCTGGGCATCGCGCAGTGGGCCGCCGGCGAGGGCTTCGATGAACTCGTCGAGCGTGCCGACCGGGCGCTGTACGAGGCCAAGCACGGCGGCCGCGACCGCGTGGAGGTCGACCGCAGCGATGCGGGTCGATTGGCCATGCTGCCTGCAGAACCCGTGCCGCCCGGGCACTTGCACTGATCGATTGACACGGGCCGGGCCGATCAGCGCCGACGCGCGTTCGCCGATGCGGGCGGATGGGCCACGACCCAGTCGTGCAACGCCAGCGCCGCCATCGACAAATCGCGGTCGCGGCGCCGCACGAGGTAGATGTGGCGCGTCAGGCCTTTCCAGCGGATCGGCCGGATCGAGATCTCCGGCGAGCGGAACTGGTACAGCGTCAGCGCCGGCACGACGCTGATGCCGAGCCCCGCGCGCACCATGCCGCTCACGGTGGCGAGCTGATCGACCTCGAGCACCGAGCGCAGGGTTTGCGGGTGCGTGGCCGCGTCGATGTACTGGCGCACGCTCGACGTGCGCGAGAGGTGGATGAACGGCCACTCGGCCACGTCCTTCGGACGCACGTTCGCGGCCTGCGCGAGCGGGTGGCCGACGGGGCACACGAGGTGGAACGCATCGCTGCAGAAGATCTGCGCGCGCAGCTCGGGGGTTTCGACGCGGGTCGCGGCCAGCGCGAAGTCGGCGCGGCCGCTGCGCACGGCGTCGATGCAGGGTTCGGAGAGCACGTCGGCCACCGCCAGCTCGATGCCCGGGTGGCTGGCATGAAAGCCGGCCAGCACCGCCGGCAGCCAGTCGGCCGCGAGTGACGGCAGCAATGCGATCGACGCCCGGCCGCGCCGCAGCGCGGCCCGGTCGCTGACGCCGGCGAGCGCGCTGTCGGCTTCGTCGAGCACGCGGCGGGCGGCGCGCTCGAACTCCGCGCCTTCCGTCGTGAGCTCGACGAAACGCGTGCTGCGATCGAAGAGCCGTATGCCGAGCGACTCTTCGAGCTGGCGGATCAACGCGCTGAAGGCCGGCTGCGACAGATGACTCGCCGCGGCGGCCCGCGTGAAGTTGCGCTCGCGGATCAAGGCCATGAACGCACGCAGTTGCCGTGTCGACAGATTGATTTGCATTCCGGCTCAATTGATCCCGATTTTCGATTTCACAGCTTAACCGAGGCTGCCTAAAGTCGGTGCAAACCAAGATCCATCCTCGACGGAGACAAGCATGAATCAGCGATTCTTTCGCCGCGTCATCGGGCTCGCGGCGGCCCTCGCCTTCACTGGCGCCACGCTGTCCGCCTGCGGCGGCGACGGCGACGGCGCCCCGCCGGCCGCCACGCCCGCAGCCTTCAAGCTCAGCATCTCGAAGACCGAAGATGTTGCCGGGAGCTTCGGCAGCGTCGGCGCCTACGAGCGCATCACCGGCACGTTCAGCGGCGAGGTCGACCCCGGCGACGCGAAGAACGCGAGCATCCAGGACCTGTCGCTCGCGCCGCTGAACGCGAACGGCAAGGTCGAGTACAGCGCCGACTTCGTGCTGCTCAAACCCAAGGACATGAGCAAGGCAAACGGCGTGCTGCGCTACGACGCGCCGAACCGCGGCAACATCGTCGGCATCGACCCCTACTTCGCATCGCGCGGCTATGTGTTCCTCACCGCGGCCTGGCAAGGCGACGTGCCTGCCGCCACCGGCAAGCTGACGCTGACGGTGCCGGTCGCGAAGAATGCCGACGGCAGCTCGATCACCGGCAGCTACCGCGCCGAATTGATCCCGACCGCGTCGACCGCCAATTCGCTGACGCTGCCGGGCGGCGCCTACAACGGCGCGATGCAGCCGTACGCGCCCGCCAGCCTCGACAACACGCTGCCCGGCTACACGCTCACGCGCCGCATCAACGAAGACGACCCGCGCGAGTTCATTCCGGCCAGCGACTGGAAGTTCGCGAAGTGCGATGCGAGCACGCCGTTCCCCGGCACCGCCGACGGCGCCAATGTCTGCGTCAAGAACGGCTTCGACGGGCGCTACTTCTACGAGCTCGTCTACGTCGCCAAAGACCCGAAGGTGATGGGCCTAGGCTTCGCGGCGGTGCGCGACGTGATCGCGTTCTTCCACAACCAGCCCGTGGACGCGGCGGGCATCGCGAACCCGGTGTTCGGCGCGATCAAGAACACGATCGCCTCGGGCGTCTCGCAGTGCGGCAACTTCATGAAGACCTTCGTGCACCTCGGCTTCAACCAGGACCTGGACGGCAAGCAGGTCTTCGACGGCGTGTATGCGCAGATCGCCGCGCGCCAGACCAACCTCAACATGCGCTTCGCGATCCCGGGCGGCGGCGGCGGCGTGCGCACCGACCACACGGCCTTCGGCCAGGGCGGCACGCGCGGGCTCGACCCCGGCTATGTCGACGCAGTGTCGGGCCGCAGCGACGGCGGCATCCTGAAGCGTTGCGACGCAAGCAAGACCTGCCCGAAGCTCTTCATCGGGTTCAGCGGCACCGAGTTCTGGGTCCTGCAGGGCTCGCCGCTGCTGACCGATGCGTGGGGCACCGTCGATCTGGTGCAGCCGGCGAATGCACGCGTCTACTTCTACGCGAGCACGCATCATCTGCTCGGCCTCCAGAGCCTGGCGCCCGCATCGGTCGGCTCGGTCTACACGACCAACGGCAACGTGGCCGCGACCACCGTCGTTCGTGCGCTGTATCAAGACCTCGAGGAGTGGGTTGTCGCCGGCACCACGCCGCCCGACAGTCAGGTGCCCAAGCTCGGCGATGCCACGCTGGTGCGGCCGGCGCAGGTGCAGTTCCCGGCGATACCGAGCGTGACCTACACAGGCCTCGCCAACGGCTATCCGCTGCTCGACTGGGGGCCGCAATACAAGCCGCAGGACGAGACCGGCATCGCGACCCAGGTGCCGCCCGCCTACCTCGGCCGCGACTACGCGATCCTCGTGCCGCAGGTCGATGCCGACGGCAACGACATCGCCGGCATCCGCAGCCTCGATGTCGCGGCGGGCCTGGGCACGAACACCGGCTGGAACTACAACAGCAAGTCAGGCGTGATCGATCTCGCCGGGCTGTTCGGCTCCTACTTTCCGTACGCGAAGACGACGGCGAGCCGCATCGCCGCCGGCGACCCGCGCCCATCGCTCGAGGAACGCTATGGCAGCCAGGCCGGCTATGTCGCGGCGGTGACCCAGGCAGCCAACGATCTCGTCGCACGCCGCTTCATGCTGCAGGTCGATGCCGATGCGGCGATCGCGGCAGCGGCGGCCAACCCGGTGCTACCGTAAGCCGAACACGAACCACCAGGAGCAGATCGTTTGAAGACCTTGCGCATCGGCACCGGTGCAGGCTATTCCGGTGACCGCATCGAGCCCGCGATCGAGCTCGCCCGAGACGGGCGGCTCGACTACCTGGTCTTCGAATGCCTGGCCGAGCGAACCATCGCGCTCGCCCAGCAGGCCAGGCGCCAGGACGACAGCGGCGGCTTCGACCCGATGCTCGAAGCCCGCATGCGCGCGGTGCTCGCGCTGGCCGTGCGCAACGGCGTGCGCATCGTCAGCAACATGGGCGCGGCCAACCCGGTGGCCGCTGCACGCGCGACCGCAGACATCGCGCGGTCGCTCGGCCTGCAAGGCTTGAAGATCGCCGCCGTCGTCGGCGACGACGTGCTCGATGTCGTCCGCCACGGCCACTACACGCTGGAAGAAACCGGCGCGACGGTCGCGTCGCTCGGCGAGCGCGTCGTGTCGGCGAACGTGTACCTCGGCGTCGAGCCGATCGTCGCGGCGCTGCGCAGCGGCGCGCAGGTCGTGATCACCGGCCGCGCCGCCGACCCCGCCTTGTTCATGGCGCCGCTGGTCCACGAGTTCGGCTGGGCGATGGACGACTGGCCGCGGCTCGGGCAGGCGACCGTCGTCGGCCACCTGCTCGAATGCGCGGGCCAGATCACCGGCGGCTATTTCGCCGACCCCGGCGTCAAGGACGTGCCCGGACTGGCGCGGCTGGGCTTCCCGATCGGCGAGGTCGCCGAGAACGGCGACGTGGTCATCACCAAGGTCGCCGGCTCCGGCGGGCGCGTCACGGCGGCGACCTGCAAGGAGCAACTCGCCTACGAGATCCACGATCCGAGGTCTTATCTGCAGCCCGACGTGGTGGCCGACTTCTCGCAGGTCACGATCGAAGAGACGGCGCCCGACCGCGTGCTGGTGCGCGGCGGCCGCGGCAGAGAACGCCCGCCGACGCTGAAGGTGTCGGTCGCCTACACCGATGGCCACATCGGCGAAGGACAGATCTCGTATGCCGGCCCCGGCGCATTGGCGCGTGCACGCCTCGCGCTCGAGATCGTTCGCGAGCGGCTCGAGATCATCGGCGTGCAGAGCGATGAACTCCGCTTCGACCTGATCGGCGTCGATTCGCTGCACGGCGCAATGCTGTCGCGCGGCGCGGCCGAGCCCTACGAGGTGCGGGCGCGCGTCGTCGGGCGCACGCAGTCGCTCGTCGAGGCCCAGCGCATCGGCAACGAGGTCGAGACGCTCTACACCAACGGCCCGGCGGGCGGCGGTGGCGCCACCCGCAGCGCGCGCGAGGTGCTGGCAGTTCAATCGCTGCTGCTGCCGCGCGAACTCGTCTCGACATCGATTCAGTTGCTGGAGGCCTGACGTGCCTGCATCCAACGATCGCAACGGGCCGGCAGCAGACACCTCAAACAACGGCGACGTTTTTTGTGTCGCGGAAGGCGCTCAGCGCCATGGACCACTAAACATGAAGCTGCGTCAGCTCGCCCATTCGCGCACCGGCGACAAGGGCAACACCTCGAACATCTCGCTGATCGCCTACGACCCGGCGCACTACGCGCACCTGCACACGCATGTGACCGAGGCGCGCGTCAAGGCGCACTTCGAAGGCCTGGTGCACGGCGCTGTCGTGCGCTACGAGATGCCCAACATCGGCGCGCTCAACTTCGTCATGCACCACGCGCTCGGCGGCGGCGTGACGCGATCGCTCGCGCTCGATGCACATGGCAAATCGCTCAGCTCGGCGTTGCTCGATCTCGAGATCCCCGAACCGCCATCGACCCCATAAACACCGACAACGAGGAAGACATCCATGCTCAACCGAACCCGCCCATGGCTGCTCGCAGCCGCGCTCGCCGCCTGCGCCACGGCCTCTGCACAGACCTATCCGGTCAAGCCCATCACGTTCACGGTTCCGTTTGCGGCGGGCAGCGCCACCGACCAGCTCGCACGCGCGCTCGGCCAATCGATCACCGCGCAGACGAAGCAAGCCGTCATCGTCGACAACCGCGCCGGTGCGAGCGGGATGATGGCCGCGCAAGCGACTGCGAAAGCGGCGCCCGACGGCTACAACGTGCTGATCACGAGCAACACGACGCACGCCGCCAACGAGCATCTGTACAAGAAACTGCCCTACGACCCGGTCAAGGATTTCCAGCCGGTCACCGGCCTCGGCAAGGGCGGCCAGGTGCTGGTGGTGCGGGCCGACGCTGCGTACCGATCCGTCGCCGACATCGTGGCCAAGGCGCGCAAGGAGCCGGGCAAGCTGAGCTTCGGCAGCGGCAGCTCATCGAGCCGCGTGGCGGGCGAGATGTTCAAGCAACTGAGCAATACCGACATCCTGCATGTGCCGTACAAGAGCAACCCGCTGGCGATCACCGATCTGCTCGGCGGCCAGATCGACATGATGATCACCGACACGGCCACCGGCGTGCCGCAGATCAAGGGCGGCAAGCTGCGCGCGCTCGGCGTCTCGACCGCGCACCGCATCGCCTTGCTGCCGGAGGTGCCGACGATCGACGAAGCCGGCGTGAAGGGCTACGACATGGGCTACTGGTTCGCTGCCTACGTGCCGGCCGGCACACCTGCCGCAGTGATCGCGCAGCTGCGCGACCTGCTGGTCGCGGGTACCAAGAGCGCGGCGACGATCGCGTTCTTTCGCGACACCGGCGTCGAGCCGTGGACCACGACGCCCGATGAGCTGGCGAAGTTTCAGGCGGCGGAAACGCTGAAATGGGGCAAGGTCATCAAGGCCGCGGGCATCGAACCGGAGTGAAGACCACGTCGACCGGACTTCGACGTTCTTGAACGGAGTCGCCAAAACCTTTCGGCCTTGCGGACTTGGCTCGCTGCCGAGAATCTGTGACTCCACTTCTCAAGGAACCGATCATGGCAAGAGTCCTCGTTCTCTATCACAGCTTCTACGGACACATCGAAGCGATGGCCAATGCGGTGGCCGAAGGCGCACGCGAAGTGCCCGGCGCTAAGGTCGACATCAAGCGCGTGCCCGAGACCGTGCCCGACGAACTGTTCCGCCAGTCCGGCGGCAAGGCCAACCAGGCCGCGGCCATCGCCAAGCCCGACGAGCTCGCGAACTACGACGCGATCATCTTCGGCACCGGCACGCGCTTCGGCAACATGACAGGCCAGATGCGCACCTTCCTGGACCAGACCGGCGCGCTGTGGATGAGCGGTGCACTCGTCGGCAAGGTGGGCTCGGTGTTCAGCAGCAGCGCCACGCAGCACGGCGGCCAAGAGAGCACGATCCTGACGTTCCACCCGACGCTGCTGCATCAAGGCATGATCATTGTGGGCCTGCCCTATGCCGAGCCGCGCCAGATGGGGCTCGACGAGATCAAGGGCGGCAGCCCTTACGGTGCCTCGACGATCGCCGGCGCCAAAGGCGAGCGCATGCCCAGCGAGCAAGAGCTCGGCATGGCGCGCTTCCAGGGCAAGCACGTCACCACAATCGCCACCAAGCTGTTCGGCTGACGCGATCGGGGTACGGTGCCGCGGGGCGCCGCAGGCTGTGCGGCGGGCTTAAGCCGTCGCCGCTTGCAAGGCGTCGATCGATCGCTCGGTCGCGGTCAATTCTTCGACCAGGCGTTCGATCAGCGCACCAGGCAAGGGGTGAAGGCCGAACGCCTGCGCGAGTTCACGCTCGAGTCGATCGCGTCGGCCGATGAGTTGCCGCGGGCTGTGCCCGACAAGTGCCGTCGATGCGAATGCGGTGCCAGGATGTGTGGGGCGGGGTGTCGTCATGCCGCCATTGTCGAAATCCTGCCCGCGCTCCGCATCCCGCGAACGCGGGCCGGCCACGCGTTGATCTCGTGGCGGCGTGAAAAAGTTCGCTACCCAGGGGCGCTTCGGCTCGCCCATTCTTTAGCCGCCACGTACGGGCTCACGTCCTGCATGCGCGGCCACTCGTTGCGGGCGGCTGTCACCGCGATCATCCGGTTGAGATCGGGGCGCAGTTCGCGCACGAGCGCGTTGACGAACTTGGTGATCCAGTCCTCGCGGCCAAGCGGCGGGCCCCGTTTCAGCGTTCTAGGCTCTTCGGGCATGACGTCTCCTCCTCCCGGAGGGATCGTACCGCGTGTGCTCGACCTGGAGGAGGCTAGCGCAAGCTGTGCGCGATCACGACGATCCCCACCAAGCCGATCAGCGCGAACAGCACGATCGCCATGATCACCGGGTGGATGCGCCGCTTCGCTCGCCGTTGCTTGCGCATCTCTGCGCGTTGGGCCCGGCGCGACATCGCCGGCGCATTGGCATGGGGATGGAAAAAGTTGCTGGGGCGCGCGCCCGACGGCCCGGCATCCCAGAGGGGCGCCGAGCCCTGCTTGGCGCCGGAACGGTCTTGCTTCATGTCCGGGATGTCGGCAGCTCCCTGACCCGATGTAGCGCGGCCGCGCGGCCGAAGCGAGAAATTTTCCCGGATCGCGAGCGTGTTCTACGCGGCGTTGCGAAGCCCCGGCATCGGCACCTGACCCACCGACTTCATCGCGGCGATTTCGAGTTCGGTGCGAACGATCTCATCGGCCAGGCGATCGATGCGCGCGCTGTGCCACGGGTGCGATTTGTACGCGATCGACAGTTCCTGTTTCAGGCGAAAGTAGCGGGCCATCAGCTGGTCGAGGCTCATCATGATTCGCAATCTCACGTCGAAGTCCAGATGAGTTCATGTTCGACGAGGCCGGGACCAGCGTGTGTAGGACGAAGTAACTATCGTCTGTCGGTGCATGTGGACTGCACTGTGCTGCACTGCACAATCGGTAACCGCAGAGAGCTCGGCGACGGCCGACAACCAACACCGGCGCGCTCCTACACATCGGCTTGACGTCTCTCGGGACACTGTCGTGCGGGCAGCGCGTTTCCGCCCGCATCACGGCGGGGACACTGTCGATGGAGAACAAGAACAGCAGCCGGCGCATGGCGTGCGCTTGCGTCGTACTTGCAGGTGCCATGAATGCATCCGCCGACCCGGTGGCGGAATCAAGCGCTGCGCCAAACCCGGCGTCTGGCGCATCGGCGCCCGCCTCTGCGACGTGGTCGGGCGCCCGCCCGCGTGCACAAGCCGACCCCGACTATCGCCTGCCGGCCATCGAGATCGCCGGATTCGAGCTGCTGCTCAACCGCGTGAACCGCTACGCCGGCAGCGAGCGCGACGACTACCGCGTCACCGCCGGCAGCATCCGGCGCAACCTGCGCAGCGGCTGGGGCACCGACCAGGATCCGTTCGAGACCAACCAGCTCGGTCACCCCTATCAGGGCGCGATGTACCACGGCTTCGCACGCTCGGCGGGCCTGGACTACTGGCATTCGCTCGGCTACACCTTCGCCGGCAGCGCGCTCTGGGAGATCGCCGGCGAGCGAACGCGCCCGTCGCGCAACGACCAGATCGCCAGCGGCATCGGCGGCACGTTTCTCGGCGAGGCGCTGTTTCGCATGTCGAGCCTGGTGCTCGAGCGCGGCGGCGGCCTGCCGCGCTTCTGGCGCGAAGCCGCGGCGACGGCGATCGACCCGGCGGCGGGCTTCAACCGGCTCGTGTTCGGCGAACGCAGCGGCGGTGTCTTCTCGAGCCACGACGCGGCCTACTTCAGCCGCCTGCAGCTCGGCTACAGCGGCAGCGTGAAGCGCGACACCGGCAGCTCGACCGCCGACTTCAAGCGCAACGAAGCGCAGGTCGATTTCTCGATCGACTACGGCCTGCCGGGCACGCCGGGCTACGAGTACACGCGCCCGTTCGACTACTTCAACTTCCGCGCGACCGCGTCGAGCGCCAACGGCATCGAGAACGTGATGACGCGCGGGCTGCTCGTCGGCATGAGCTACCAGGCCGGCCCGGCCTATCGCGGCGTGTGGGGCCTGTACGGGAGCTACGACTACATCGCGCCGCAGACCTTTCGCGTCTCGACCACGGCGCTGTCGATCGGCTCGACGGCGCAGTGGTGGCTCGGCGAAACGCTCTCGCTGCAAGGCACCGCGATGGCCGGCCTCGGCTACGCGGCGGTGAGCACCACGCGCGGCGCGATGACCGAGCGCGACTACAACTACGGCGTCGCGCCGCAGGCCTTGCTGGACCTGCGCCTCACCCACGCCGACAAAGCGTCGATCGACCTGGCGCTGCGCGAATACTTCGTCAGCAACGTCGCCTCGGGCACGAACGGTGGCCGCGACAACATCGTGCGCGCCGACGCGTCGTTCACCTACCGCATCGCCAAGCAGCATGCGCTGACGCTCAAGGTGGTCGGCAACCGGCGCGACGCCCGCTTCGCGAACCCGGGCACGCAGCGCCAATCGCAGGTCACGGTCGGGATTTTTTATACCTTGCTGGGGCAGGACCGGTTCGGGGTGATCGACTGGCGCTGAGCGCCGACGCCGGGTCTCGGAGCGCGAATTCGAATGAACAGCGACCTGCGGAACCCTGGATCGTCCGTGGCCCGACACCGGTCCGCGGCCATCGCGCTGGGCCTGCTGATGCCGCTGGGCGCGTCCGCTGAACTCTCCGACGAGACACTGCTCGGCCTCGGCCTGCGTTCCCGACCGGCCTACGACGGCTCGGCGTCTCAGCGCGTGGAAGCGGTCCCCGTCATTCGATACCTCGGCCGGCCCTGGTTCGCGCGTTCGACCCAGGGCGTGCTCGAAGGCGGTGCAAGGATCGAACTGATGCCGGGGCTTCATGCTGGCGCACAGCTCGCCTACGAGCCGGGGCGCAAGACGAGCGACGCCGATTTCCTGCAGAACCACGGCATCCCGGATGTCGACACCGGCGCGTCGTTCGGCGTGCATGTCGAATGGGATCACAGGGTCGGCCGGGTGCCGATCACCTTGCTCGCACGCGCGCGGCGGCACACCGACGCCGATCGCGGCGCACAGCTCGACCTGCGCCTCAGTGCCGGGGCCTACCGCGGCGGCCGCTTCGGCGCGGGCGTGTTCGTGCAGACGACCTGGGCGAACGCGAAGTCGACCGGCGCCTGGTATGACGTGACGCCGCAGCAATCCGCGGCCAGCGGCCTGCCAGCCTTCCGCGCCGGCAGCGGATGGTTGTTCGCCAGCATCGGCATGCTCTGGTCAATCGACCTGAGCCGCGACTGGGTCGTCGTCGGCAGCCTGGAGTCGCGGCACCTGCGCGGCGACGCCGCACACAGCCCGCTGGTCGAACGTGCGTCGAACTACTACGCCAGTGCGGGCCTCGCCCATCGCTTCTGACAAGCTGGTCGGCCAGGGTTCGAGCGCCGTCACCACTCGGCGCATCACGGTGGCCCGAGAATTCGACCATGACGAGCATCCCGAAGCGCCACAGCGCTGACATCGACACGCCGGTTCTCGGCCACCTCGTCCCGCGCCTGAACCTGCAGACGCTGACGCGCGGCGATGGGCTGCTCGGCCTGCGCGCGATGGACGGCTTCGGCCCGCGCGGCGCGCAGCTCACGGTCGCCCGCATCGACTGGACCTACACCACCGACAGCGGCCTGCACTGGGAGACCCCCGCACCAACCAGCGTGCTGGGTGCGCGCCCGAAGCCGACGCAGCTGCTGCGCGGCGCCTGGGACGAGCGCGTGCTGCTGCAGCGCGATCTCGCGGCCGAGGCCGACGCGCGCGACGCGCTCGCCGCCACCGGCCTGCGCCCCTTGCCGATGCAGGCGATCCAGTGGCGCAACCGCGCGGCCAGCGATGGCCATGCCGCCCTCTGGTCCTTGCCGCAAGAAGCGCAGTTCGGCGACTTCTGGGCCGAGCAGGTGCCGCGCCTGCAGGCGCTCGGCTGGTCGGTCATCGTGCAGCCGGGCTTCGCGCACCTGAGCGTGCCGGTCGAGCGTTGGCGGCTCGTGATCGACCCGGTCAGCGGTGAGGAGCGCGGGCGCGAACTCGCCGAGCCGCTCGGCCCGCGCGTGCAGGCGCTCGCGGCGCTGCGCCAGCCGGTGCGCCAAGGCTCGTTCATGCTGAGCCTGGGTGTCGACGTCGACGGCGAGACGCTCGATCTGGCGCCGCTGCTGGCGGACCTGCTGAAGCGCGACCCGCGCTGGCTCAAGGCCGTTGAGATCGCGCGCTTCGAAGACGCCACGCCGATCACGCTGCGCGCGCCCGGCGGCCGGCGCATCGAGGCGCCGGCCGGGCCGCTGAAGGCGATCGTCGGCGCGATGCTGGACCTGCTCACCGACCCGCGTCGCAAGGATGGCCCGCTGCCGCTGTCGACCTGGGAGGCGCAGCGCATCGAGGCGATGCGCCTGAGCCTGCTCGACACGCAAGCCGCGCGCGCCGGCGAGCACGGCGCGTGGCAGCTGCAAGGCGATGCGGGCTTGAGCGCGCTGGCACAGCGCCTGCGCACCGCCGGCAGCCCGCCACCGGTGGCCGCACCCGATGGCTTGGGCCTGACGCTGCGGCCGTATCAGCTGCATGGCGTGGCCTGGCTCCAGTACCTGCGCGAGCAGCACCTCGCCGGCATCCTGGCCGACGACATGGGTCTGGGCAAGACCGCGCAGGTGCTCGCGCACTTGCTGATCGAGAAGCACGCCGGCCGGCTCGAGCGACCCGCGCTGGTGGTGCTGCCGGCGTCGTTGATCGCGAATTGGCAGTCCGAGGCCGCGCGCCACGCACCCGGCCTGCGCGTGCTCACGTTGCAAGGCACTGACCGCGCACGCGACTTCGCACGCATCGCCGCGCACGAGGTCGTGTTCACGACCTACCCGCTGCTGTGGCGCGACATCGACGTGCTCGAGCCGCAGCCCTGGCACCTGCTGATCCTCGACGAAGCCCAGATGGTCAAGAACGCCGGCAGCCGCGCCGCGACCGCGCTGCGCCGGCTGACGGCGCGGCACCGCCTGTGCGTGACCGGCACGCCGCTCGAGAACCACCTGGGCGAGCTGTGGGCGCACTTCGACTTCCTGATGCCCGGCTTCCTCGGCGATGCACGCAGCTTTCTGCGCCAATGGCGCAAGCCGATCGAGCTCAATGGGGAGACGCTGCGCGCGCAGTTGCTCGCGCAGCGCGTGCGCCCGTTCATCCTGCGGCGCCGCAAGGAAGACGTGGCGGGCGAGCTGCCGCCCAAGACCGAGGTGACGCGGCGCGTGCAGCTGCAAGGCCAGCAGCGCGCGCTGTACGAGAGCGTGCGCGTCGCCGCCGACGAACAGGTGCGCCGCGTGCTGCAACGTCAGAGTTTCGATGGCGCGCAGATCACGATCCTCGACGCGCTGCTGAAGCTGCGCCAGGTCTGCTGCGACCCGTATCTCGTGAAGGGCAGCAAGATGCCGGCGACGATGGAGCGCGCCAAGATGGCGCTGCTGCGCGACATGCTGCCCGAGCTCGTCGACGAAGGCCGTCGCGTGCTGGTGTTCTCGCAGTTCACCGAGATGCTGACGCTGGTCGCAGCGGAGCTCGAGGCGCTCGCGCTGCCGTTCCTCTCGCTGACCGGCGACACGCCGGTGCGCGCGCGCGGCACCGTCGTGCAGCAGTTCCAGGCCAAGACCGCGCCGATCTTTCTGCTGAGCCTGAAGGCCGGCGGCGTGGGCCTGAACCTGACGGCCGCCGACACCGTGATCCACCTCGACCCGTGGTGGAACCCGGCCGTCGAGCGCCAGGCCACCGACCGCGCACACCGCATCGGGCAGGACCAGCCGGTGTTCGTCTACAAGCTGGTGGTCGAGGGCAGCATCGAGGAGCGCATGCTGGCGCTGCAGGCGCGCAAGGCGGCGCTGGCCGACGGCGTGCTCGGCTTCGATGCCGCCGCGGCGGTCAAATTCAGTGCCGAGGATTTGCGCGGGCTGCTGGCACCGCTGGCAGCAGTGCCTTTGCGCTCAGAAGCCTGAGGCCTGCTGGCGGATCTGCTCGGCGAGAAAGCCGTAGAGGCGCTCGTCGTCGCTGAACGCGACGTTGAAGCGCAGCCAGCCGGTCGAGCGCGGCTCGGTCAGGAACAGGTGGCCCGGCCCGAGCAACAGCCCCGCGCCGACGCCGCGCTGCGAGAGCTCGATGCAGTCGGGCAAATCCGGGTGACGGGCCCAGAGGTACAGGCCGGCCTTGGGCTCGCTGAACAGCTCGAAGCCCAACCCGCTCAGGCGCCGCGCGACGACGTCGTGGGCGTCGGCGAGCCGGTCGCGCAGCGACTTCAGGTGCTTGCGCCAGCGCCCTTCGGACAGCGCGCCGAAGGCCAGCCGCTCGGTGATGTCCGACGAGGTCAGGCCCGAGACCATCTTCAGCTGCGCGAGCTCGTCGAGCAGCTCCGGGCGCGCGACGAGGTAGCCGACGCGGATGTTCGGCGAGATCGTCTTCGAGTAGCTGCTCAGGTAGACGACGCGGCGCAGCTGGTCCAGGCTCGCCAGCGACGGCCGCGCCTCGGGGTCGAGGTCGGCGTAGATGTCGTTCTCGACGATCGCCAGGTCGTGCTTCTCGGCCAGCTGCAGCACGCGGTGCAGCTGGGCCACCGGCGCGACCGAGTTGGTCGGGCTCTGCAGGCGCGGCTGCGTGAAGAAGGCCTTGGGCTGGTGCTCGACCAGCAGCGCCTCGAGCGCCGCCAGGTCGTAGCCGCCGGGCGCGCGCGGCACGCCCACCAGGCGGGCGCCGAGGAAGCGCAGCATGAACATCAGGTTCGGGTAGCCCGGGTCGTCGACCAGCACCGTGTCGCCCGGCCGCACCAGGCGGCGCGCGACCAGGTCGAGCGCCTGGCTCGAGCCCTGGGTCAGCAGGATGTGATCGCTGTCGACCGCGATCTGGCGCTCTGCCAGCGACTCCGATATCAGCATGCGCAAGGCCATGTGGCCATGCGGCAGGCCATAGCCGCCGAGCTCGGCGCCGTCGCTGGCGAGCTGGCGCAGGCTGCGGCGCACGCCGCCCTCGAACAGCCAGTCGTTCGGCAGCCAGCCGCAGCCCGGCTTGAGCTCGAGGTGGCGGTGCTCGAAGATCTGGCGCAGGTACATGCGCGCGTCGAACCGCACGCTGTCGATCGGCCGGTCGGCGCTCGGCGGCACGGCATCGGCGCGGCGGCGCACGAAGAAGCCGGCGTTCGAGCGCGACACCACCCAGCCCTGGGCCACGAGGCGGTCGTAGGCCTCGACCACCGTGAACACGCTGACCGAATGCGAGGCCGCCAGGCTGCGGATCGACGGCAGCTTGGTGCCCGGCCGCAGCGTCTGCTCGGCGATGAGGCGGCGAAAGCCGTCGACGATCTGCCCGACCAGCGGAGTCGGCGACTCGGGGTTGAGGCTGATCATGCGTTCGGTCGCATCCGTGCGCACCATCTGAGGGATGTCATGTACAGGGGGCGGTGCCGACACAGTGCACCGCGAATTGGCTGTCGATGTACATGGTATCCGGGCCGGGCAGCGCCTACAGTGCGGCTCGCCACGCCACACGAGGCAGGATGCGCCGCATACTGCCGTACTGCGCTATTTGGATCGGGATCGTCGAACACCATGCCCACTGCCCCAGCCCCTGAAGCCACGCCCCTCGGCCGCAACCCGGCCGCACGCGCTGCGAGCGCCGAGCCGCTGGTGCGCTTCATCGGCGTGCAGAAGACCTACGACGGCGTGCAGCTGGTCGTGCGCCAGCTCGACCTGGACATCCGGCGCGGCGAGTTCCTGACGCTGCTCGGGCCGTCCGGCTCGGGCAAGACGACGACGCTGATGATGCTGGCCGGCTTCGAGTCGCCGACTGCCGGCGAGATCCTGCTCGATGGCCGGCCGATCACCGGCACGCCGCCGCACAAGCGCAACTTCGGCATGGTGTTCCAGAACTACGCGCTGTTCCCGCACCTCACGGTCGGGCAGAACGTCGCCTACCCGCTGACGGTGCGCAAGGTGCCGAAGGCCGACGCCGAGCGCCGCGTCGCGCGCGCACTCGACATGGTGCGGCTGCAGGGCATGGACACGCGGCTGCCGGCACAGCTCTCGGGCGGCCAGCAGCAGCGCGTCGCACTGGCGCGTGCGCTCGTGTTCGAGCCGCAGCTGGTGCTGATGGACGAGCCGCTGGGCGCGCTCGACAAGCAGCTGCGCGAGCACATGCAGATCGAGCTGAAGGAGCTGCACCGCCAGCTCGGCGTGACCTTCGTCTACGTGACCCACGACCAGGGCGAGGCGCTGACGATGTCGGACCGCGTCGCGGTTTTCAACGACGGCTCGATCCAGCAGATCGACGCGGTCGAGCGCATGTACGAGGCGCCGGCAAACCGCTTCGTCGCCGGCTTCATCGGCGACAGCACGATGCTGCGCGGCACCGTGCGCGCGGCCAGCGTCGACAACGACAACGAGCGCTGCGGCATCGTGCTGACCGACGGCCGCGTGCTGACCGGGCTGAACGTCAACGGCGCGAAGGTCGGCGACGCGGTCGAGGCCTGCGTCCGGCCCGAGCGCATCGTCGCGCACACGCAGCCCGTGAGCGAGCGCGGCAACGTGCTCGAGGCGCAGGTGCGCAACGTGATCTATTTCGGCGACCACATGCGCCTGCTGTGCGCGATCGGCGACGGCCAGGCCGCAGCCACCGTCAAGCTGCCGCTGTCGGTGCCGAGCGCGCCGCGCGCCGGCGACGCCGTCTGGCTCGAGCTGGCGCCCGAGCTGACGCGCATCTACGCCTGACCCCTTTCCCCAACCACCACAGAAGATAGGTGACACCATGAACAAGAGCATCCTGGCTGCAGCACTCGTCGCGGCGATCTCGCTGCCGGCACTGGCGCAGCAGATCACCGTCGTCAACTTCGGCGGCGCGAACGCGAACGCGCAGAAGAAGGCCTACTACGAGCCGATCGAGAAGGCCGGCATCAAGGTCGTCGCGGTCGAATACAACGGCGAGCAGGCCAAGATCAAGGCCATGGTCGAGACCAAGAAGGTCACCTGGGACGTGGTCGAGGTCGAGTCGCCCGATGTCGCGCGCGGCTGCGACGAAGGCCTGTTCGAGAAGCTCGACTACAGCAAGATCGGCAACAAGGCCGACTTCAACCCCGCGGCGGTGACCGAGTGCGGCATCGGCATCTTCGTCTGGTCCACCGTGATGGCCTACAACGGCGACAAGCTGAAAGACGGCCCCAAGACCTGGGCCGACTTCTGGGACCAGAAGAAATTCCCCGGCAAGCGCGGCATGCGCAAGGGTGCGCGCTACAACCTCGAGTTCGCGCTGATGGCCGATGGCGTGAAGCCGGCCGACGTCTACAAGGTGCTCGCCACCAAGGACGGCGCCGAGCGCGCGTTCAAGAAACTGACCGAGCTGAAGAGCAGCATCCAGTGGTGGGAAGCCGGCGCGCAGCCGCCGCAGTTCCTGGTCGCCGGCGACGTGGCGATGAGCACGGTCTACAACGGCCGCATCGACGCCGCCAACCGCGAAGGCAAGAACCTGAAGATCGGCTGGACCGGCGGCATCTACGACCTGGACTACTGGGTCATCCCGAAGGGCGCGCCGAACAAGGACGCATCGCTGAAGTTCATCGCCTTCGCCAGCACGCCCGACGCGCAGGCCGAGTACGCGAAGAACATCGCCTACGGCCCGACCAACAACAAGGCGCTGGCCAAGCTCGACGCCAAGGTGCTGGACAACCTGCCGACCTCGCCCGCGAACGCAAAGGACGCGCTGCAGTTCAACCTGAAGTTCTGGGCCGACCAGGGCGAGGATCTCGAGAAGCGCTTCGCTTCCTGGGCCACGAACTGAACTGAGACAGTCAGGTCTGCACGATGAGCACCGCCAGCATCGCCCTGCCGGGCATCCAGGACCCGCAGGCGCTGCGGCGCCAGCTGGCGCGCGCCGACCGGCGCCGCCAGTGGCGTGCGTTCTCGCTGACCGTGCCCCTGCTGCTGTTCCTGCTGCTGACCTTCTTGATCCCGATCGCGACGCTGCTGAAGCGCGCGGTCGAGAACCCGGAAGTCGCGAATGCGCTGCCGCGCACCGTCGAGGCCTTGCAGGGGTGGAAGCGCGACGGCGTTCCCGCGGCCGACGCGTTCGCCGCGATCACCAAAGACCTGGCCGCGCTGCCCGACAGCTCGGACGCCGGTGCGCTGGCGCGCCGCCTCAACAGCGAGGCGCCCGGTGCGCGCTCGCTGGTGATGGGCACCTTCAAGGCGCTGCCGCTGGCGGGCGCCACGACACCCGACGCGACCAAGGCCGCGCTGCTGGCGCTCGACGAGCGCTGGGGCGACACCAAGTACTGGCTGGCGATCGCGAAGAACGGCGCGCGCTGGACGCCTGACTACCTGCTCACCTCGGTCGACCTGCGCCGCGATGCGCAGGGCGCGGTCGAACGCGTCGACCCGGACAAGCGCGTGTTCGGCCGCATCCTGCTGCGCACGTTCCAGATCAGCGCGCTCGTCACGCTGTGGGCGCTGCTGCTCGGCTACCCGCTCGCATACTGGCTCAGCACCTTGTCGGCGCGCCAGGCCAACGTGCTGATGATCCTGGTGCTGGTGCCGTTCTGGACCTCGATCCTGGTGCGCGTGGCCGCGTGGATCGTGCTGCTGCAATCCGAAGGCCTGGTGAACCACGCGCTGATCGGGCTGCACCTGATCGAGAACCCGATCGCGCTGCTGTTCAACCGCACCGGCGTGATCATCGCGATGGTGCACATCCTGCTGCCGTTCATGATCCTGCCGCTGTACAGCGTGATGACGAGCGTGCCGCCGACCTACCTGCGCGCGGCGGTGTCGCTGGGCAGCTCGCCGCTGGCCGCGTTCTTCCGCGTCTACGTGCCGCAGACCTACCCGGGCATCGGCGCCGGCGCGCTGCTGGTGTTCATCCTGAGCATCGGCTACTACGTGACGCCGGCGCTGCTCGGCGGCGCCGACGACCAGATGCTGAGCTACTACATCGCGCAGTACACCAACGTCACCGTCAACTGGGGCATGGCCTGCGGCCTGGGCGCGCTGCTGCTCGCGGCGACGCTGGTGCTGTACGCGGTCTACCGCCGCGTGACGAAATCCGAACTGAGCCTGGGCTGAACCCATGAGCACCTTGACACGCTTGTTGCCGCAGTTCCCGGCCTATTTCACGCCACTGGACAAGGCTGGTTGGTGGGCCTTGCGCGCGACCTGTGTGGCGGTGCTCGCATTCCTGCTGCTGCCGATTCTGGTGATCATGCCGCTGTCGTTCAGCGACAGCTCCTTCCTGGTCTACCCGATCCCGGCCTGGTCGCTGAAGTGGTACCGCAACCTCTTCAGCTCCGACGAATGGGCCCGCGCGGCGAAAAACAGCTTCATCGTCGCCCCCGCCGCGACGCTGATCGCCACGACCCTGGGCACGATGGCCGCGGTCGGCCTGGCGCGCACGCAGTTCGCGTTCAAGGGCCTGCTGATGAGCCTGCTGATCGCGCCGATGGTGGTGCCGATCGTGGTGGTCGGCGTCGGCACCTACCTGTTCTTCGCGCCGCTCGGCCTGGCCGACAGCTACACCGCGCTGATCATCGTGCACGCCGCGCTCGGCGCGCCCTTCGTGTTGACCACCGTGCTGGCCACGCTGCAGGGCTTCAACCAGAACCTGGTGCGCGCCAGCCTGAGCCTGGGCGAGAGCCCGCTGCGGACCTTCTTCCGCGTCACGCTGCCGGTGATCGCGCCGGGCGTGATCTCGGGCGCGCTGTTCGCGTTCGCGACCTCGTTCGACGAGGTCGTCGTCGCGCTGTTCCTGGCCGGGCCCGAGCAGTTGACGCTGCCGCGCCAGATGTTCAACGGCATCCGCGAGAACATCTCGCCGACGATCGCCGCGGTCGCGACGCTGCTGATCATCTTCACCACCAGCCTGCTGCTGGTGCTGGAGTGGCTGCGCGGGCGCCGCCGCTGAGTAGCCTGGCCGCGCATCACGCGCCCGCACGGAGCCGCGCTACGAATTGACACATCGGCGGGCGCCTTCGGGCGGCAGCTGCGGGCCGGCGGTCTTCATCGATCTTTACCCGCCGCAGCACCCGCAGTTTCCGGGCCAGCGTGCAACTTTCCCCGCCCTTCACTGCTCTAGGAAATCAACGCAGGAATATACTGGCGGCGAGGTTCATTTGCAGCAATTTCAAGCAGCCGCACGGCGAGACAAGGGGTCAATGATGGGTGCCAAACTCAAGGTTGCGGGGTGGCTCGCCGTCGGCGCCGTCGCCGGTGCACTAACCACCATGCAATTGCAGGCCACGGCCCGCAACGGCGTGTCGCAGCTGCCGCTCGAAGAGCTGCAGCAGATGGCCGCGGTCTTCGGCATGATCAAGACCGACTATGTCGAGCCGGTCGACGAGAAGAAGCTCATCGGCGACGCCATCGGCGGCATGGTTGCCGGGCTCGACCCGCACTCGCAGTACTTCGACAAGAAGACCTTCAAGGAATTCCGCGAAGCCACCACCGGCCGGTTCATCGGCATCGGCATCGAGATGGCGATGGAAGACGGCCTCGTCAAAGTCGTCAGCCCGATCGAGGGTTCGCCCGCGTTCCGTGCCGGCATGAAGAGCGGCGACCTGATCACCAAGATCGACGACACCATGGTCAAGGGCCTGACGGTCGACCAGGCCGTCAAGCGCATGCGCGGCGAGCCCAACACCAAGGTCGTGCTGATGGTGTTCCGCAAGAGCGAGAGCCGCAGCTTCCCGGTCACGATCGTGCGCGAAGAGATCCGCACCCAGAGCGTGCGCTCCAAGGTCGTCGAGCCCGGCTACGCGTGGCTGCGCGTGAGCCAGTTCCAAGACCGCACGGTCGACGACTTCGCGAAGAAGCTCGAAGAGATCTACAAGCAGGAGCCCAATCTGAAGGGCCTCGTGCTCGACCTGCGCAACGACCCGGGCGGCCTGCTCGAGGGCGCGGTCGCGATCTCGGCGGCGTTCCTGCCCAGCGACGTGGTCGTGGTCTCGACCAACGGCCAGATCGCTGACTCGAAGCAGACCTTCAAGGCCGCGGCCTCCGACTACCTGCGCCGCGGTGGCAGCGACCCGCTGCGCCGCCTGCCCGACGCGATCAAGCGCGTGCCGCTGATCGTGCTGGTCAACGAGGGCTCGGCCTCGGCCAGCGAGATCGTCGCCGGCGCGCTGCAGGACCACAAGCGCGCCACGATCATGGGTGCGCAGACCTTCGGCAAGGGCTCGGTGCAGACGGTGCGCCAGCTCTCGCCCGAGACCGCGCTGAAGATCACGACCGCGCGCTACTACACGCCCAGCGGCGCGTCGATCCAGGCCAAGGGCATCGTGCCCGACGTGATGCTCGACGAAACGCCCGAAGGCAATCTGTTCGCCGCGCTGCGCACCCGCGAGGCCGATCTCGACAAGCACATCACCAGCGGCCAGGGCACCGAGCAGAAGGACGAAGCCCGCGAGAAGGCCCGCGAGGAAGCGCGCAAGAAGCTCGAAGACGAAGTCGCCAAGCAGCGTGCCGCCAACAAGGACCAGAAGCCGCCGCCGGAGTTCGGCAGCGCCGACGACTTCCAGCTCGCGCAGGCACTGAACCGCCTGAAGGGCAAGCCGGTGCTGGTCAGCAAGACCGCGGTCGAACGCAAGGCCGAGACCGAGACGACCAACTGATCCGGTCTTCTCTTCCACCCCGAACGCCCGTGCATGCCACGGGCGTTTTTGTATGCTCCGCAGATGAATGACGACCAGCTGCTGCGCTATTCGCGGCACATCCTGCTCGACGAACTCGGCATCGAAGGCCAGCAGCGCCTGCTCGCCGCGCACGCGCTGGTGATCGGCGCCGGCGGCCTGGGTTCGCCGGTGGCGCTGTACCTGGCCACCGCCGGCGTCGGCACGGTCACGATCGCCGACGGCGACACCGTCGACCTGACCAACCTGCAGCGCCAGATCGCCCACAACCTGGCACGCGTCGGCGCGCCCAAGGCGAGCTCGGCCGCGCAGACGATGCACGCGATCAACCCCGACGTGCGCGTGCACGCGCTGCACGAACGCGCCGACGCCGCACGGCTCGATGCGCTGGTCGCCGCGGCGGATGTCGTGATCGACTGCAGCGACAACTTCGCGACCCGTCACGCGGTCAACGCGGCCTGCGTTGCGCACGCCAAGCCACTGGTGTCGGGTGCCGCGATCGGCTTCGACGGCCAGCTTTCGGTCTACGACACGCGCGACCCGGCGCGGCCGTGCTACGCCTGCCTGTTCCCGCCCGACGCCGTGTTCGAAGAGGTGCGCTGCGCCACGATGGGCGTGTTCGCGCCGCTGGTCGGCATCATCGGCAGCATGCAGGCCGCCGAGGCGCTGAAGCTGCTCGCCGGCGTCGGCTCATCGCTCGCCGGCCGCTTGCAGATGCTGGACGCGCGCTCGATGGAGTGGACCGAGATCGCGATGGCGCGCACGCCCGCCTGCCCGGTCTGCGCGCAGCGGCCCGTTTCGCGATGATTTCGCGGTGATATGCGGCCGCACTGAAGCGGCCCCAGCGCCGGATCCGAAGCGCTTCCTGACTCATTTCGACCACTGCCCGCTCGCGGCGATCGGCCATGCCTTGGCCGCGATGGCGCCGGGCACAGCGAACCCGCTGCCCGCATCAGTCATTTATATGACTTAGTTCACCCAATTCACCCAGTTGATACATATGTATACTTCGATCTCATGGTATCTGCGTCCACCGCACCCGCGTTCGAGGCCATCGCGCCCGCGGCGGCCGGCATGCCGCTGTACCGGGTCGTCAAGCGCTCGCTGCTGAGCGCGATCGAGGCCGGCACCTACCCGCCGGGCGAAACGCTGCCGAGCGAGACCGAGATCGCCGGCGCGATGGGCGTGTCGATCGGCACGCTGCGGCGCGCCGTCGACGAGCTCGCGGCCGAGCACGTCCTGGTGCGGCGCCAGGGCCGCGGCACCTTCGTCGCGATGCACAACACCGACCGCTTCCTGTTCCAGTTCTTTCATGTCGAGCGCGAAGACGGCTTGCGCGAACCACCGCTCGTCGACCTGGTCTCGTTCGAGCGCGTCCGCGCCGAGGACGAGCCCGCCGCCGCGCTGCAACTGCGCCCCGGCGAGCCGGTGATCCAGATCGAGAACCGGCTGCGCCTGCAAGGCAGCGCGGTGATCTACGACCGGCTCACGCTGCCTTCCGCGCTGTTCAAGGGCCTGACCGAGAAGCGCTTTCGCGAGCGGGCCGGCACGATCTACCAGCTCTATCAGTCGGACTTCGGCATCTCGGTGCTCCGCGCCAAGGAGCGCGCCCGCGCCGCCGGCGCCGATCGCCAGGCCGTGCGCGTGCTCGGCCTCACGCTCGGCCAGCCGGTGATGCAGGTGCGCCGCACGGCGCTGACCTTCGGCGACCGCCCGGTCGAACACCGTGTGTCGATCATCAACACGGCACACCACGACTACGTGAACCTGCTGTCGCGCCCAGCCGGAGATCTGACATGAGCATCGATCTCTCGAAGGCATCCCGCGCGGCCGAGCAGGCGGCCTATGCCGCCGGCACGCACCTGCGGGCCTCGCGCTCGCGGCTGGCAGAGGTCGTGATCACGCACCAGGCGCCGGGCGAGGTGGTCAGCGCCATCGACGACGAGGCGCTGGCGCTGATCCGCGAGGTCGTGCTGCGCGCCTTCCCCGAGCACGGCTTCATCGGCGAAGACAGTGGCAACGAAGTGGGTGCGCTGCTGACCGACCCACGCCCGCACTGGGTCGTCGACCCGCTCGACGGCACGGCCAACTACCTGCGCGGCTACCCGCAGTTCGCGGTGTCGATCGCGCTCGTCGAGGCCGGCGAGCCGGTGATCGGCGTCATCTACGATCCGATCCGCAACGAGTTCTTCGGCGCGATCCGCGGCCGCGGCGCGGTGCTCAACGGCCAGGCGATCCGCTGCGCGCCGCCGCACACAGCGATCGAGGCGCTGGCCGCGACCGTGTTCCCGAAGCCGACGAGCGCGCGCATGCCGCGCTACATGACCGAGTTCGGCCGTGTGCTGCGCGGCTTCGGCGGCGTGCGGCGTTCCGGCTCGATGGCACTGGAGCTGGCCTACCTCGCGGCCGGCCGCATCGACGCGTTCTGGGCCCACGACATGGGCGCGTGCGACGCCGCCGCCGGCATCGTGCTGCTGCGCGAGAGCGGTGCGCTGGTCCAAGCGCGCGACGGCCGGCCGCTGCTCGCGAGCGGCTCGCTGCTCGGCTGCACGCCGACGCTGTACGAGCCGTTCCTGAGCCTGCTCGTCGAAGCCTGATCGGCGGGCTTTCTTCACAGCGTTGGCTTAAGCTCTCGGCATGAACAAACCCGCGCTCACCGGCCGCAACTTCCCGACCGCCCAGCAGGACGCCGCCACCAACGCGGCCAAGCCGCTGGGCCGCTACGAGGGCCCCGAAAGCTCGTACCGACTCGCCTTCGCCGACCCGCACTTTCTGCTGCGCGAAGAGATGCGCCCGGTGCGCATGCAGCTCGAGCTGCTCAAGCCCGAGATGGTCCAGAACGAGCAAGGCATCCAGTCGACGATCGTGATCTTCGGCAGCGCGCGCATCGTGCCGCCCGATGTCGCGCAGCGCATGCTGGCCGACGCGACCGCCGCGCAGGACGAGACCGCGACCGCGATCGCGCAGCGCCATGTCGCGATGTCACCCTACTACGAAGAGGCGCGCCGCTTCGCGCGGCTCGTCACCGAGAAGTCGCGTGCGCTCGAGACGCCGATCTACGTCGTCACCGGCGGCGGGCCCGGCATCATGGAAGCCGGCAACCGCGGCGCCTTCGATGTCGGCGGCAAGAGCATCGGCCTGAACATCGTGCTGCAGCACGAGCAGGCGCCCAACCCGTACATCACGCCCGAGCTGTGCTTCGAGTTCCACTACTTCGCGCTGCGCAAGATGCACTTCCTGATGCGCTCGGTGGCGCTGGCCTGCTTCCCCGGCGGCTTCGGCACGCTCGACGAGATGTTCGAGGCGCTCACGCTGATCCAGACCGGCAAATCGCGCCGCCGCCCGGTGCTGCTGTTCGGCCGCGCGTTCTGGACCAAGCTGATCAACTTCGACCTGCTGGTCGAGACCGGCATGATCAGCGCGCTCGACCTGCAGCTGTTCCGCTTCGTCGAGACCGCCGAAGAAGCGTGGAACGTGCTCGAGGCCGAATACGGCTTCGAGCTGCGCGAGAACGACAAGGCCGTGCCGGCCGTTGATCTGTGAGAGGCCCGAGCGCATGAACCAGCAGGTGTCTCTGATCGGCGCGCCCACGGACATCGGCGCCGGCAGCCGCGGCGCTAGCATGGGCCCCGAGGCGCTGCGCGTGGCCGACATCGGCGCGGTGCTGATGAGTCACGGGCTCGAGGTGGTCGACCGCGGCAACCTCAGCGGCCCGGCCAACCCGTGGCTGCCGCCGACCGACGGTTATCGCCACCTGAACGAGGTCGTGGCATGGAACGAAGCGGTCCATGCCGCCGTGTACGCCGAGCTGCAGATCGGCCGCATGCCTATCCTGCTCGGCGGCGACCATTGCCTGGGCCTGGGCTCGATCAGCGCGGTGGCGCGCCATTGCCGCGAGGCCGGCAAGAAGCTGCGCGTGCTCTGGCTCGATGCGCACGCCGACTTCAACACCAACGCCCTCACGCCGAGCGGCAACATCCATGGCATGCCGGTCGCGTGCCTGTGCGGCTACGGCCCGCAGGCGCTGATCGAGATTGGCGGCACCGTGCCGGCGATCAGCCCGAAGATGATCCGCCAGATCGGCATCCGCAGCGTCGACCAGGGCGAGAAACGGCTTGTGCACCAGGCCGGGCTCGAGGTCTTCGACATGCGTTTCATCGACGAGATGGGCATGCGCCACACGATGGAGCTCGCGCTCGCCACCATCGACGCCAACACGCATCTGCATGTGAGCTTCGACGTCGACTTTCTCGATGCCGACATCGCGCCCGGCGTCGGCACGACCGTGAAGGGCGGGCCGACCTACCGCGAAGCGCAGCTCTGCATGGAGATGATCGCCGACACCGGCCGCCTCGCCTCGCTCGACGTGATGGAGCTGAACCCGGCGCTCGACGTGCGCAACGGCACCGCGATCGTCGCGGTCGACCTGATCGAAAGCTTGTTCGGCAAGAGCACGCTGATGCGTTCGTAGACCGACGCGCGTTCACGTCGCCGCGGGCGGCGGCGCGCGCGGCGCCAGGGTCAGGCCGACGCGCGTGATGCGCCCTTCGTGCAGGCTGATGATGCGAAAGCGCGCGCCGTGCCAATCGATGCCATCGCCTTCGACGTGGTCGCGCGCGAGCGCATCGGTCATCCAGTCGCGCAGTGTTGCGCCGCCGCTCTCGGGCAGCGGCAGCTGGAAGAAGCCGAACACGTCGGCCAGCGGCAGGTCGGCATCCAGCGCCAGCTGCCCCTGCACCGCGCGCTGCTCGGGCGGCGGCGTCTCGGGCGGCTCGACCACGCGCAAGCGCTTCGCGACCCAGCCGAGGCTCGTGCCCTGCAGCAGCAGCGATGCGAGCACGACCGCAAAGGCGACATTGAAGAAGCGGTAGCTGTCCGGTACCTTGTCGATCAGCGGGAACAGCGCGAGCACGATCGGCACCGCGCCGCGCAGCCCGACCCAGCCGACGAACAGGCGCTGCCGCGTGCTGAAGCCGAACGGCCACAGCAACAGCCACACCGCGAGCGGCCGCGCGACGAAGATCAGCATCAGCGCGATCGCCACGGTCGGCACGGCGGTCTTCAGCATGTCGTGCGGCGACACCAGCAGCCCGAGCAGCAGGAACATCGTCGCCTGCGCGGCCCACGCAAAGCCATCGAGCGCCGACGAGGCTGCATGCGCGGCCGGCTCGGCCTTCGCACGCAGGCGCAGGCCGAACAGGTAGATCGCCAGAAAGCCCGAGCCCTCGACCAGCCCGGCCGCCGCGAACACCGCCATGCCGGCCGACACGATGATCAGCGACAGCACGCCACCCTGTTCGGCGCTGAGCGGCAGCCGGTCCAGCAGCCACGCCAGCCCGGCGCCCGCGAGCAGACCGATCGCCGCACCGAAGCCGGCCTGGCGCGCGAACAGCCACAGCATGTCGAGCGGGCCGGTGTCGGCCTTCAGCGTGGCGATCAGCGCAAGCACCAGGAACACGGCCATCGGGTCGTTCAGACCGGACTCGAGCTCCAGCGTCGCCGCGACCCGCTCGCTCAGCCGCACGCCGAGCTGGCGCAGCACCGAAAACACCGCGGCGGCATCGGTCGACCCGACGATGGCGCCGAGCAGCAGCCCGTAGCGCCAGTCGAGGTGCATCGCGCCCATCGCGACCGCGCCGACCATCGCCGCAGTCAGGCCGACGCCGAGCGTCGCCAGCACCAGCGCGGGCCGGAAGCCGGCGCGGAAGGTCTCCATCCGTGTGCTGATGCCGCCTTCGAGCAGGATCATCGCCAGCGCCGCGTTGCCGACCCACGCAGCGAATTGCGCGTTGTCGAAGCGCACGCCGATCGGGCCATCGACGCCCACGAGCATGCCGGCGACCAGGAACACCAGCAGGAACGGCAGGCCGAGCCGGGTCGACAGCACGCCGGCGAGCAGGCTGACCAGCACCAGCAGCCCACCGGCAAGCAACAGCAGGTTGAACGCATGCATCGTCGATGACCTTAGCAGGGCGATGCGGCGGCGCGTGTCGGACGACGCGCTGTCTCCACGCGCGGCGCGGCGTGGTGCGGTGTGGCGGCTCAGGCGCTGACGATCCAGCCCTCGAGCGGGTCGATCGCGGCCGGCAGGCCGAAGCCCGGCTGCGTGCTCGCCCACGCGGCCTGCATCAGGCACAGCGCGGCATCGAGGCGGTCGCCCGACGCGTCCTGGATCAGCGCCTCGCGCTGCGCGTGCGAGAGCTTCAGGCGCAGGCCGAGGCGCGTCGCGCCGCGGTCGAGCGCGTCGACCAGATCGATGCGCGCGATCAGGCGCTCGGGCGTCTGCCTGGCCTTCTCGTCGCTCTTGTACGAACGGGCGCCGAGCAGTTCGCGCGCGAGCAGGCCGGGGTAGCCTTCGAGTGCGACCCGCGTCGTGTCGCCCGCATGCAGCCCCGGCAGGTGCACGCCGGCGGCCACCAGCAGCGGCACGCCGGCATGCAGCATGTAGGCGACCGGCGGGTTCACCCACTTCATCGACGGCGACGAACCGGCCGGCCCGTCGGTGGCGCGGTGCGCGAACTTCTGCCCGGCCGGGCGCGCATCGCAGAACGCCGCGAAGGCGGTGCGGATCTCGTCGCGCGAGAGCGCTGCATAGTGCTGCATCAACGCCGCCCACTCGGTCGGCCAGCCGAGCGCAAGCACGAGCTCGCGCGGGAGGCCGAAGGGCAGATCGAACACGCCCAGCCACGGGTCAGAGGCGGACAGCCACCCCGCCAGGCTCTCGAACGAGGTGTGCGTGTCGATGCGGTCCAGCCGCAGCACGGCGTGGTGCAGGTGGCCGACCGCGACCATGATCGGCTTGCGCGCGGTCGGGCGGCTGGTGAAGTCGATGCCGGCGAGCACGGGATGATGGGAACTGAGCGTGGGCATCGGCAAACGTTAGAGTCGCTGGGATTGTTGATCCGCCCACTGTAACGAGGCCCCGCCCATGCCCACCGCCGCACCCGTCAACAGCAGCCCCGCGCCCGCCACGCCGCCCGAGCCGCAGGAGCGACTCGTCACCACCGAACACCGTATCGGCATCGGCAAGAAGACGCTCGAGTACAGCGCGACCTGCGGCACGATCGTGCTGCGCGACTACACGCCGGTAGCCGAGCCCAAGGACGGCCAGCGCAAGCCCGACAAGGCCACCGCCGCGCTGTTCTTCGTCGCCTACACGTTGAAGGCGAAGAACGGCGCGGCGCGGCCGATCACCTTCAGCTTCAACGGCGGGCCCGGCTCGAGCAGCGTGTGGCTGCACCTGGGCATCCTCGGCCCGCAGCGCGTCGTCGCCGACGAGATGGGCCTGGCGCCGGCGCCGCCTTACGCGCTCACCGACAACGAGCACACGCTGCTGCTGGAGAGCGACCTCGTCTTCATCGACCCGGTCGGCACCGGCCACTCGCGCATGGCCGAAGGCGAGAAGGCCGCCGAGTTCCACGAGTACCAGCGTGACCTCGATTCGGTCGGCGAATTCATCCGGCTCTACCTGACGCGCTACGGGCGTTGGGGCTCGCCAAAGTTTCTCATCGGCGAGAGCTATGGCACGACGCGCGCCGCCGGCCTGACCTTGCATCTGCAGGACAAGCACGACATCTTCCTGAACGGCGTGATGCTGGTCTCGCTCGCGATCGACCTGCAGACGCTGAGCTTCGACCACGCCAACGAGCTGCCCTATGCGTTGTTCCTGCCGACGTACGCCGCGACCGCGTGGTACCACCGCGCGCTCGTGCCCGAGCTGCAGAAGAAGCCGCTCGCCGCGGTCGTCAAGGAGGCCGAGGCCTACGCGCTCGGCGACTACAGCGTCGCGCTGATGCAGGGCTCGCGCCTGAGCGGCGCGGCGCGCGACAAGGTCGCCGCACAGGTCGCGCGCTACTCGGGGCTGTCGGCCGACTACGTGCTGAAGGCCGATCTGCGCCCGACCGATGCGCGCTACTTCAAGGAATTGCTGCGCACGCGCGGCCAGGTCGTCGGCCGGCTCGACACGCGCTTCACCAGCCAGGACCGCGACGACGTCGGCGAGAACGCCGAGACCGACGCCTTGTTCAGCAACGTGCTCGGCGCCTACGCCGCCGGCATCAACCGCTTGCTGAAAGACACGCTCAAATTCGACAGCGACGCGCCCTACGTCGTGCACGCGCCGATCTGGGACAAATGGACGTGGAAGGACTTCGCCAACAAGTACGTCAACGTCGGCGCGAGCCTGCGCCGCGCGATGCAGGCGAACCCGCACATGCGTGTGTACGTGGCCAGCGGCTACTACGACCTGGGCACGCCGCACGCGGCCGGCGACTACACGCTGAGCCACCTGGGCTTGCGCGAGAACGCGCGCGACAAGATCCAGGTCAGCTACTTCGAGGCCGGCCACATGATGTACATCCACCAGCCGTCGCTGGTGCGCATGGCGGCCGAGCTGCGGGCGTTCGTGCGCGGCGCGGGCGTTCAGTAGCGCTTGCCGGTCACGAACAGCAGCGCGCGCATGACCGCGTAGGCGACCCAGTTCAGCCCGCGCGCCACGAGCGGCCAGCGCGTGTGCTCGTCGGGCTCGACGCGGCGCCCTTTCGCGATGGCGTCGAGCAGATGCCCGCGCAGCTCGCCGGCGAACGCATCGTCACGGATGAACAGGTTCGCCTCGCGCGCCAGCAGCAGGCTCAAGGGATCGAGGTTGGACGAGCCGACGGTCGCGAGCGCACCCGCTTCGGCGTCCATCACCGCGACCTTGGCATGCAGGAAGCTGGCCTCGTACTCGATGATCGTGATGCCGGCGTCGAGCATCACGCGGTACACCGCGCGGCTGCCGTGGTACTGCATGAAGTACTCGTACTTGCCTTGCAGCAGCAGGGTGATGCGCACGCCGCGGCGTGCCGCGCGCAGCAGTGCGCGCTGCAGCTGCACGCCGGGCAGGAAGTAGGCGTTGGCGATGATGATCTCGCTCTTGGCCAGGCCGATCGCGAGCCGGTAGTTGCCCTCGATGCTGCGCCGGAAGCGCACGTTGTCGCGCAGCACCAGCGCGGCCAGCGCGCCGCCGTCGGCGTCGCTGGTGTTGTCCACCTCGCTCTTCATGCTCTCGTCGGCCATGTCGGTGCCGGCGCGGGCCGCGACACGCACCGCCTGCAGCGCACCCGACACGTCGTACTGGCGCGCTTCGCGCGTGATCTGCAGGCGCAACCACAGCCGCGTCATCGTCTCGTGCACGTCGACGACCAGCGGGCCGGTGACGCGCACCGAGAAGTCGAAGCGCGGCTCGTCGAGCACGCCGTAGTTCGGATCGAAGAAGTCGTCGAGCAGGTTGATGCCGCCGCAAAACGCGGTGCTGGCGTCGATCACGCACAGCTTGCGGTGCATGCGGCGCCAGCGCGTGGGCAGCAGCAGGCGCCAGCCTTGCGCCGGGTTGAAGACGCGCCACTGCACACCCGCGGCCCGCCAGCGCTCTTGCCATTCGGCCGGCACACCGGCATCGGTGCCCACACCATCGACGATGACGCGGACCGTGACGCCGCGCTGCGCGGCCGCGGCCAGCGCCTGCGCGACGGCTTCGACCGAGCGCGTGAAATCGAAGATGTAGGTCTCGAGCAAGACCTCGGCGCGGGCCGCCGCGATCGCCTCGACGAGCGCCGGAAAGAAACGCTCGCCGCCCTTGAGCAGGTGCAGAGAATGGCCCGGGCGCAGCGCGCGATTGGCCATGCTCAGGCGAGCGTCAGTTCAGCCACCAGCGGCAAGTGGTCGGACATGCGCGCCCACGCTGCGCCGCGCGGCACGTGCGTCGACAGGCAGTCCAACCCGCGCAGATAGATGCGGTCCATCGACAACACCGGCAGCCGCGACGGGAAGGTGTTGAAGCGTGCCGGCGGGTCGCCCGGCCGCCCGGCGCGGTGCAGGCCCAGCGCGCGCATCGGCTCGTCGAGCTTGGCGCCCCAGTCGTTGAAGTCGCCGGCCACGATCAGCAGTTCGTGCGCGGGCACCTCGGCGTCGATGAACTTCGCGAGGCGTTCGACTTGGCGCACGCGGCTCGCGTGGATCAGCCCGAAGTGCGCGACGATGGCATGCACCAGCACGCCGTTCCAGGTCACCGGCACGTGCAGCAGGCCGCGCTGCTCGAAGCGGTGGTCGGACACATCGTGGTGGCCGATGTCGCCGAGCGGCCAACGCGACAGCAGCGCATTGCCATGCTCGCCGTGCGTCGTCGTCGCGTTGGTGCGGTACGCGACCTCGTAGCCCTCGGGCGCGAGGTACTCGGCCTGCGGCATGCGCGGCCAGCCGATCAGCGTGTCGGGGAACTTGCGCGCCTCGGCGCGGTTCATCGCGCGGACCTCCTGTAGGAACACGAGGTCGGTGTCGAGCGCCTCGATGCCAAGCGCGAGGTTGTGGATCTCGAGCCGCTTGCGCGGGCCGACGCCGCGCACGCCCTTGTGGATGTTGTAGGTGGCGACGCGCAGCACGTCGCTGTTGAAGGTCGTGGTGTGTTGGGTGCGCATGTCACATGAACCGTGGGAGTTGCAGCACGGCTTCGGCATTCGACGGCGAGAAGCATTGGTCGGCTGCAGCCCGCCAGTCCAGCCACTCGTGGCGCAGGTGTTCGCGCGCCGAGAGCCGGATCGGCACATCGCGCGGCACGCGCAGGCCGAACACATGCTCGGTGTTGTGCGTCACGCCGGGCGCATAGCGATGGCGCCAGACCGGGTAGATCTCGTAGACGTTGCTGAGGTGCCAGTCGCGCAGATTGGCAATCGGCACGGCCGGTGAACCGATCGCGATGCCGGTCTCTTCGAATACCTCGCGCTGCGCGGTGACGACGAGCGGCTCGTCAGCGGCATCTTTCGAACCCGTCACGCTCTGCCAGTAGCCGGGATGGTCGGCACGCTCGATCAGCAGCACCTGGCGGTCGGCGGTGTGGATGACGACAAGGACCGACTCGGGAATCTTGAAGGGCTTGGTTTCCACCGCAGACTCGGCGCTCCAACGAAAAAAGAGGACGCGAAAACCGCGTCCTCTTCATTCTGCATCAGGCGTGTGACCGGTGATCAGCCTGCTGCCGGCTGGGTGTTGCGCAATCGGATGTGCAGCTCGCGCAGCTGCTTCTCGTCGACTGCGCTCGGCGCGTTGGTGAGCAGATCCTGCGCGCGCTGCGTCTTCGGGAACGCGATCACGTCGCGCAGCGATTCGGCGCCGGTCATCAGCATCACGAAGCGGTCGAGGCCGATCGCGATGCCGCCGTGCGGCGGCGCGCCGTACTGCAGCGCGTCGAGCAAAAAGCCGAACTTGAGCTGCGCCTCTTCGGCGTCGATCTTGAGCGCGCGGAACACCTTGCTCTGCACTTCTTCGCGGTGGATACGCACCGAGCCGCCGCCGAGCTCGATGCCGTTGAGCACCACATCGTAGGCCTTGGACACGGCCGCGCCGGGGTCGGTCTCGAGCAGGTCTTCGTGGCCGTCCTTCGGCGACGTGAACGGGTGGTGCACCGCGCTCCAGCGCTGCGCGCCGTCGTCGTACTCGAACATCGGGAAGTCGACCACCCACAGCGGCTCCCACACGCCTTGCGCCAGATGGCGCGCCTTGCCGAACTCGCTGTGGCCGACCTTCACGCGCAGCGCGCCGATCGCGTCGTTGACGACCTTGGCCTTGTCGGCGCCGAAGAACAGCAGGTCGCCATCTTGGGCGCCGGTGCGCTTCAGGATCTCGGCGAGCGCGGCATCGTGCAGGTTCTTCACGACCGGCGACTGCAGGCCTTCGCGGCCCTTGGCGACCTCGTTGACCTTGATCCAGGCCAGGCCCTTGGCGCCGTAGATCTTCACGAACTCGGTGTAGGCATCGATCTCGCTGCGGCTCATCTCGGCGCCGCCCGGGATGCGCAGCGCGACGACGCGACCGCCGGCCATCAGCGCCGGCGCCGAGAAGACCTTGAAATCCACGTCCGTCATCACGTCGGTGAGCTCGGTGAACTCGAGCTTGACGCGCAGGTCGGGCTTGTCGGAGCCGAAGCGGTGCATCGCCTCGGCGTACTTCATCACCGGGAACGCCGGCAGCTCGACGCCGATCGCGTGCTGGAAGGTGCTGCGGATCATGCCCTCGAACATCGTGCGGATCTCTTCCTCGGTGAGGAACGAGGTCTCGATGTCGATCTGCGTGAACTCGGGCTGGCGGTCGGCGCGCAGGTCTTCGTCGCGGAAGCACTTGGTGATCTGGTAGTAGCGGTCGAAGCCGGCCACCATCAGCAGTTGCTTGAAGAGCTGCGGCGATTGCGGCAGCGCGAAGAACATGCCGTCGTGCACGCGGCTCGGCACAAGGTAGTCGCGCGCGCCTTCGGGTGTGCTCTTGGTCAGCATCGGCGTCTCGATGTCGATGAAGCCGTTCGCGTCGAGGAACTTGCGCACCTCCATCGCGACGCGGTAGCGCAGCATCATGTTGCGCTGCATCGCCGGGCGCCGCAGGTCGAGCACGCGGTGCGTCAGGCGCGTGGTCTCGGACAGGTTGTCGTCGTCGAGCTGGAACGGCGGCGTGACGCTGGGATTCAGCACCTCGATCTCGAGGCACAGCACCTCGATCTTGCCGCTGGTGATGTTGGCGTTGACGGTGCCCTCGGGGCGCGCGCGCACCTTGCCGATGATCTTGAGGCAGAACTCGTTGCGCACTTCTTCGGCAATGCCGAACATCTCGGCGCGGTCCGGGTCGCAGACGACCTGGACGATGCCTTCGCGGTCACGCAAGTCGATGAAGATCACGCCGCCGTGGTCGCGCCGGCGATGCGCCCAGCCCATCAGCGTCACGGTCTGGCCCATCAATGCCTCGGAGACGAGGCCGCAATACGTTGTTCTCATGAAATCACTCCACTGCCGAATGCAGATTGGTTTGTTTGTCTGTCAGTACTCGCTGGCTCCAAGCCCTGCGGGCTGAGCGGATGCCGGGCCGCCCAGCCCGGTCAATTTCGTGCGAGCGTCGCGTCGGCCTCAGGCGTCACGACATGCATGGGCGGCGCGACGACGCCCATCGAGATCACATACTTCAAGGCTTCGTCCACGCTCATCTGCAGCACGATCACATCGGCGCGCGGCACCATCAGGAAGAAGCCCGAGGTCGGGTTCGGCGTGGTCGGCACGTACACGCTGAGGTAGTCGCCATGCAGGTGCAGCGCGGTCTCGCCACCCGGCTTGCCGGTGACGAACGCGATCGTCCAGCTGCCCTGCCGCGGGTATTGCACCAGCACGGCTTCACGGAAGGCATTGCCGTTGCTCGAGAACAGCGTGTCCGACACCTGCTTCACCGAGCTGTAGATCGACTTCACGATCGGGATCTGGCTCAGCACCCGGCTGCCCTGGCGCAACCACCACTGGCCGACGATGTTGGTCGCGAAGATGCCGGTGACCCCCAGCATCAGCACCACCACGATGACGCCCAGGCCGGGGATCTGCAGCAGCAGGTCGATCAGCGGTGCCGCAGCCGAGGGCAGGATCGCCCTGCCGGCATTCAGGAACCAGCCGAACACGCCGTCGAGCAGGCCGAGCGCGGCCTGCAGCACCCAGATGGTGACAGCGAGCGGGAGCCAGACGAGCAGGCCGGCGATGAGGTACTTTTTCAAGGTGCTGAGACTCGCGCGTTCGCGTTCGCGTTCACTTGGCGCCGGCGGCGGGCGACGGCGCAGCCGCGGGCGGCGTGGACGCGGCGGCGGGCGCAGCGGCAGCGGCGTCGGTCTTTGCGGCGGCCGGCGCAGGCGTCGGTGTCGCCGAACCATCGGGCTTGGCGGGCTCGGTCTTGGCGTCGCCATCCTTCGGCTTGGCCGACGAGTCGCCCCTGAAATCGGTCACGTACCAGCCCGACCCCTTGAGCTGGAAACCCGCGGCGGTGAGCTGCTTGACGAACGTGGACGCGCCGCAGGCCGGGCACACGGTCAGCAGCGGGTCGGACATCTTTTGCAGCACATCTTTCGCGTGCCCGCAGGTCGCGCAGCGGTAAGCGTAGATTGGCATTTGGGTCTGAACCTTCTAAGCTCTTGATTCGAAAAGGAAAACCTCGAATTATACGGTGCTCGTCAGTGCCAGCGCATGAACATCATCGCAGCCCCCAGCCCGAGCAACACGCCCAGCGCGCCGGCGATGACGATGCGCAGCAAGCCGTTGGTGTGGCGCTGCTCCGCCAGCAGCGCCTCCAGCACTTGCTCTTGCACGCCGCTGCGCGGCTGCAGAGCCTGGTGCAGCAGGCGCGGCAGATCGGGCAGCAGCTGCACATAGCGCGGCGCCTCGTTCTTCATGCGCTCGACCAGCCCGGCCCAGCCCACTTGCTTGTCCATCCAGTCTTCGAGGAAGGGCTTGGCGGTGTTCCACAGATCGAGTTCCGGGTCGAGCTGGCGGCCCAGGCCTTCGACGTTCAGCAGGGTCTTCTGCAACAGCACGAGCTGCGGCTGGATCTCGACGTTGAAGCGCCGCGAGGTCTGGAACAGGCGCAACAGCACCTGGCCGAGCGAGATGTCTTTGAGCGGCCGGTCGAAGTGCGGCTCGCACACCGCGCGGATCGCGCCTTCGAGTTCGTCGACGCGCGTGCTCGGCGGCACCCAGCCGCTCTCGACATGCAGCTCGGCGACGCGCTTGTAGTCGCGCCGGAAGAACGCAATGAAGTTCTGCGCGAGGTATTCCTTGTCGAACTCGGTCAGCGTGCCGACGATGCCGAAGTCGAGCGCGATGTAGCGGCCGAAGGTGGCCGGCGCAGTGCTGACCTGGATGTTGCCGGGGTGCATGTCGGCATGAAAGAAGCCGTCGCGAAACACCTGCGTGAAGAAGATCGTGACGCCGTCGCGCGCGAGCTTGGGGATGTCGACGCCGGCATCGCGCAGGCGCTGCACCTGGCTGATCGGCACGCCGTTCATGCGCTCCATCACGATCACGCTCTGGGTGCAGAGGTCCCACACCATCTCGGGCAGCATGATCAGGTTCAGGCCCTCCATGTTGCGGCGCAGCTGCGCGGCATTGGCGGCCTCGCGCACCAGGTCGAGTTCGTCGTGCAGGTAGTTGTCGAACTCGGCGACGACCTCGCGCGGCTTCAGGCGCTTGCCGTCGGCGCTGAGCCGCTCGACCCAGCGGGCGAGCGTGCGCATCAGCGACAGGTCGTCGTCGATGACGTCGAGCATGCCGGGGCGCAGCACCTTCACGGCGACCTCGCGGCCGTCTTTCAGCGTCGCGAAGTGCACTTGGGCAATCGACGCGCTGGCGACCGGCTCGGCCTCGAAGCTGGCGAAGATCGAATCGATCGATCGGCCGAAGGCCTGCTCGACGAGGCGGCGCGCATGTTCGGCCGGGAACGGCGGCACGTTGTCCTGCAGCTGCGCGAGTTCATCGGCGAGGTCGGCCGGCAGCAGGTCGCGGCGCGTCGAGAGCACCTGGCCGAACTTGACGAAGATCGGGCCGAGCCGCTCCAAGCCCATGCGCAGGCGCACGCCGCGCGGCGCGTCGAGCGTGCGGCCTATCGTCATCACGCGCACCAGCGCCCGCACCCAGCGCTGGCGGAAGCTGGAGAGCGCGAGCTCGTCCAGCCCATAGCGCAGAACCGTGACGCAAATAAAGATCAGCCGTGCCAGATGCCTCATCGACGCGCGACCAACCCGCTGAGCGTCTTCACTGCCTCGCGCATGCCGGTGGCGATGCCGCCCGCGATGCGTGCGATCTCGCGGGCCGGGGCCTGGCCGACGATGCGGGCGAGGTCGTCCTGCACGTCCCAGCGCAGGTTGTCGAACAGCCAGTTCAGGTCGGTGGCGAACGCGGCGTCACCGGCGACGTCGACCTTCGGGCGGGTTCCGGCGAGCGCCTGCGCCATCGCCAAAGCAGGATTGGAGGCATCGACGCTGACGCGCAGATCCGGCTCGGCGGGCGCATCGGCGCCGCACCACTCGAGCAGCCCGGCTGGCGTGACGCGGAACGCGGTTGCCGGCAGGGGCGGCAACGGCGCCGGCCAGCCCTCGAAGTGCAACTGTATGACTCGACCCGCGTGGCTGCGCATGCGCTGCGTGGCCACCGGCTCGCTGCTCAGCACGTGGTTCACGAGCAGCGTCAGCCGCTCTGTTGCGGCCTGACCCAGGAGTGTGTTGAGACTGTGAAACATGCACGGATTGTAGGCACGCCACTTTGCGACGCCCCCATACTCAAGGGCCGGGACCCCGAACGTTTTGATGGAGAATCCGCCCGTCACGCTCCCGCCCTGCTGCCCGGCGTTCGGCGGCGAGGCGTGAAAAGCCTCGCCACGGTCGCCGGGGCATGGCGTGTGGACACGACGAACCCATGTTTGAAGACCGCACCTACAAGAGAACTTTCTACAGCGCGCCGCAGTCCGTGACGTCGCTCGTGGCGGCGTTCCTCGAGCCCAGCATCACGGTGCTGACCTTCTTGCTCGTGACGCTCTATGTGGGCGAACCGGTCGATCGGCCCGCACTTACCCTCTGCCTGCTCGTCTTCGCGCTCACGTTCCCGGGGCGCAACCGCTTTCGCGAGAACCTGATCGCGGCCGGCGTCGACATCGTCTCGTCATGGGTCACGCTCGCGGCCATCCTGGCCTTGTGCGGGTATGCGACACGCAGCCTGCGCTTCTTCGACGACGACGTGCTGTTCGCCTGGCTGTTCGTCACGCCGGTGCTGCAGTGGCTCGCGGTCTGGATCGGCTCGACGGTGGTGAAGCGGCTCTCCACGCGGCCCGAGGCGCGGCGCACCGCGGTCGTCGTCGGCGGCGGCGCGCTCGGGGTCAAGGTCGCGAAGGCGCTCGCCGAAAGCGAGGACCACGGCGTCGACTTCGTCGGCTACTTCGACGACCGCACCGACGACCGGCTGCACCAGGAGGCCAGCGCGCGCTGCCTGGGCGGCTTGAGACACGTGGCCGCCTACTGCACCGAGCATGGTGTGCGCGAGGTCTACATCACACTGCCGCTGGGCTCGCAGCCGCGCATCGTCGAGCTGCTCGAAGACGTCCAGGGCACGACGGCGTCGCTGTTCTTCGTGCCCGACGTGTTCGGCATCAGCATCATCCAGGGCCGGCTGCAGGACATGAACGGCGTGCCGGTCGTGGGCATCTGCGAGACGCCGTTCACCGGGACCAACGAGTTGATCAAGCGCGTCAGCGACATCCTGCTCGCCACGCTCATCCTGATCCTGATCTCGCCGATCCTGCTGACCATCGCCATCGGCGTGAAGCTGAGCTCGCCCGGGCCGGTGATCTTCCGGCAGCGCCGCAACGGGCTGGACGGCGGCGAGATCGTGGTCTACAAGTTCCGCTCGATGACGGCCCAGGACAACGGGCCGGTGGTGCGCCAGGCCACCAAGCAGGACCCGCGCATCACGCCCTTCGGCGCATTCATCCGGCGCACCTCGCTCGACGAACTGCCGCAGTTCCTCAATGTGCTGCAGGGCCGCATGAGCATCGTCGGCCCGCGTCCGCATGCCGTCGCGCACAACGAACTGTACCGCCAGCTGATCAAGGCCTACATGGTGCGCCACAAGGTCAAACCGGGCATCACCGGCTGGGCGCAGGTGAATGGCCATCGCGGCGAGACCGACACAATCGAGAAAATGCAGGCGCGAGTCGAATACGATCTCGAGTACCTTCGCAACTGGTCACTGGGCCTGGACCTGCAGATCATCGTGCGCACGATCCGGTTGGTCTTCTTCGACCGACAGGCTTATTGATCGGCCATGACGATTCAAACAAGGCTCGTCAGGAGAAAGCAAATGCAAACTCAGAACAAGCAAGTGCGTCGGTGCGGCATGGCCCGCCCGCTGATCGCATCGCTCGCGGCGGCCGCCAGCTGCGCCGCGTGGGCCGACGAGCCGAGCCCGTACTACCTTGGCGTGACGCAGTCGTTCACGCACGACAGCAACGTTACCGGCACAGCCGACGGTCCGTCGGACAGCTATTCCAGCACCGGACTGACCGCTGGCTTCGATCAACCCATCGGTCGACAACGCCTCCACGCCAGCGCGAACGTGCACTACAACAGATATCGCTCGTTGACAGAACTCAACAACACCAGCTACGGCGCCTCCGGCGGCTGGGACTGGGCGACGATCGCACAGCTTTCCGGCAACGTGTCGGCGTCGGCCAATCAGGGCCTCGCGAGTCAGGGCACGACTGCCGGACTCGTCAACACGACGAGCGAGCGCAACCTGGTCAAGACGGATCAGATCAGCACCAGCGTGCTCTGGGGCGGAGCGATCGTAGGTCTGCGAGGCGCCTATTCGCACAGCCGGGTTCGGTATTCGGCGCCGTCGTACTTCTTCGCCGAGTCGTCGGCAGATGCCGGCAGCACGGGCATTTTCTACCGTCTCGGGCCTGACATCAAACTCGGGACTGATGTGCGCCTGACCCGCACCGTCTCCCCTCACGCGGTCTTCACGCCGGCGGCGGGCCTCGATCCCACCGATCCGAACGTGATCGCCGATCCCACCAACTATTCGTCCAACACCGTGAATGGACGCAACATCGACCTGACCGCAGACTGGGCGGTGACGCCGCTCAGTGGCATCAATGCACGGCTGAGCTGGACGCGGCAGTCGAACTCGTCCGCCGGCAGCGACCTGGACTTTTCCGGCCTGACGGGGGCGCTGGCCGTTCGCTATGCGGCGACCGGCAAGCTGACGTTCGGTGCAGCGTTCAGTCGTGATGCCGGCGCCAATTCTTCTTTCTTCAACGTCCCCTCGACCACATCGACAAGTTCGGGCTCGGGCACAACAGGCACAACGGCCACGACGACTACGGTGCTGAGCCAGAACACCCAAACAACCAATTCGTATTCACTCACCGCAGGTTATGCCGCCACAGCGAAGATCCGCGTGAACGCCGCGGCGCAGTGGGCTCGCGCGAAGGTGCTCGACGCTGCCCTGATTTCCGGCACCACCACTGTGAGCGAAGGTTCAGACGCATCGCACACCTATTCGCTGGGCATCGACTACACCCCAGCCCGCAATTGGCAGCTAGGCTGCAGAGTCTCACACATGTCACGCACACTCACAGGAACGTCCGGCACCGCGTACAGCAACAATTCGACGAGCTGCTCGGCACAGTTCACGTTGCAATGAATTCGGCGCCCCTGGTTTTGTTGACCGGTGCGACCGGCTTCATCGGCTCACACACTTGGCTGTCGCTGCTGGAGGCCGGGCTTCGCGTCGTGGGCCTTGACGACTTCTCGAACAGTTCTCCGCGGGTGTTGGAGCGCCTGCGGACAATCAGCGGCGTCGAGCCGGAATTCCTGCGCGGCGACGTCTGCGACGCGTCAACGCTGGACGCCATCTTCAGCCGCGAGCGGGTCGATGCGGTCGTGCACTTCGCCGCATTCAAGGCGGTCGGCGAAAGCGCCGCCAAGCCGCTGGCCTACTACGCGAACAACATCGGCGGGCTGCTTGCGTTGACGCAGGCGATGGCGCGTCACGATTGCAAGACGCTGGTGTTCAGCTCCAGCGCCACCGTCTACGGCAAGCCTGAGAGCCTGCCGATTCGCGAAGACGCGGCGCTGTCGGCGACCAACCCCTACGGTGCCACCAAGCTGATGGGCGAGAACATCCTGCGCGACGTAGGGCGTGCCGATCCGGCCTGGGCGATCGCGCTGCTGCGCTACTTCAACCCAGTCGGTGCACACGAGAGCGGCCTGATCGGTGAAGACCCGCGCGGCATCCCGAACAACCTGCTGCCCTTCGTCACACAGGTCGCGGTCGGCCGGCGTGAACGCCTGCAGGTCTTCGGCAGCGACTACGACACCGTGGACGGCACCGGCGTGCGCGACTACATCCATGTGGTCGACCTCGCCAACGGCCATGTCGACGCGCTGCGCTACCTGCTGCGCGAGAAGCGCTCGATCACCGCCAACCTCGGCACCGGTCAAGGTCACAGCGTGCTCGAAGTGGTGCGCGCGTTCGAGCGTGCGAGCGGCCGGCCCGTGCCGCTGGACATGGTTGCGCGCCGGCCAGGCGACGTCGACGCCACCTATGCCGATGCCTCGCTGGCGCGCGAGTTGCTCGGGTGGCAGGCCACGCGCGGACTCGACACGATGTGCGCCGACAGCTGGCGCTGGCAAAGCATGAACCCCAACGGCCTGGCCGGCTAAACGCACGTCTGAATCAGATCAGCATGACTTCAACCATCAACGTTCACCCCGTCATCATGGCCGGCGGCAGCGGCACGCGGCTGTGGCCGCTGTCGCGCGCGCAGCACCCGAAGCAGTTCCTCGTGCTGCAGGGCAACCGCAGCTTGTTCCAGCAGGCCGCGCAGCGCCTGTCCTCGCTGAGCGCGGCCGACATCGCGGTGGCCGCGCCGTGCATCGTCGGCAACGAAGAGCATCGCTTCCTGGTGCTCGATCAGCTGCGCGAACTCAAAGGCCTGCCGCCTGCGACCGTGCTGCTCGAGCCGATGGGGCGCAACACCGCGCCGGCGATGACGCTGGCGGCGCTGCACGCCCTCGATTCGGGCACCGACCCGGTGCTCGTCGTCAGCCCGGCCGATCAGACCGTGACCGACGAGGCGGCGTTCACCGCGGCGCTGCAACGCGCCGTGCGGGTCGCTGCCGGCGGGGCGATCGTGATCCTCGGCGTGACGCCGGACCGTCCCGAGACCGGATTCGGCTACATCCGCGCCAGCGCGGGCGGAGCGAACGAGGCACTGCGGGTCGCACAATTCGTCGAGAAGCCCGATCTGGCCACGGCCGAGCGCTACCTGGCTGCTGGCGACTACTACTGGAACAGCGGCATGTTCGTGGTGCGTGCTTCGGTGTGGCTCGCCGCGTTGAACTGCTTTCGCGCCGACATTGCCGCGGCATCGCAGGCGGCGTGGGCTTTGAAGAGCGTGGACGCCAGCTTCGTTCGACCCGGGGGAGCCGAGTTCGCTGCGATCCCCAGCGAATCGGTCGACTACGCTGTGATGGAAAAGTGTCCCGGCGATGCCCGCTGGGACATCCGCATGGTGCCGCTCGATGCAGGCTGGTCCGACCTGGGCGCATGGGACGCCGTCTGGCAGGTCAGCGCCAAGGACGCGGACGGCAACGCAAGCGTCGGCGACGCACTGCTCAGCGACAGCCGCAACACGCTGGTGCACGCCACCAGCCGGCTGGTCGGCGTCGTCGGGCTGGATAACGTCGTCGTGGTCGAAACCCCCGACGCGGTGCTGGTAGTCGACCGCTCGCGAAGCCAGGACGTGAAGGCGATCGTCGGGCAACTGCAGGGGTCCGGACGCAGCGAGCACACCTTGCACCGCCAGGTGCACCGGCCCTGGGGCTGGTACGACAGCATCGACGCCGGCCCGCGCTTCCAGGTCAAGCGCATCATGGTCAAGCCGGGCGCGAGCCTGAGCCTGCAGATGCACCACCATCGCGCCGAGCACTGGATCGTGGTCAGCGGCACGGCCGAGGTCACGAACGGCGATCAGGTCATCCTGCTGACCGAAAATCAGAGCACCTACATTCCGCTCGGCACGACACACCGCCTGGCCAACCGCGGCAAGGTGCCGCTCGAGATCATCGAGGTGCAGTCGGGTGGCTACCTCGGCGAGGACGACATCGTGCGATTCGAAGACACCTACGGGCGAAGCAAATGACGCCGACCCGCCAACCCTCAGATTGAGACCAACATGATTCTTGTCACCGGCGGCGCCGGCTTCATCGGCGCCAACTTCGTCCTCGACTGGATCGCCTCAACCGGCGAGCCGGTGGTGAACCTCGATTCCCTGACCTACGCCGGCAATCTCGAGAGCCTGAGCGCGCTCGCGAACGAACCGCGTCACGTGTTCGTGAAGGGCGACATCTGCGACCGCGCGCTGCTCGACCGACTGATGGCCGAGCATCAGCCGCGTGCGGTCGTGCACTTCGCGGCCGAGAGCCACGTCGATCGCAGCATCCATGGCCCCGCCGCCTTCATCAAGACCAACGTCGAAGGCACGTTCACGCTGCTCGAGGCGACGCGCGCCTACTGGTCAGCACTCGATGCCGAACCACGTGCGGCCTTCCGCTTTCATCACGTCTCGACCGACGAGGTCTACGGCTCGCTCGCGAAGACCGACCCGCCGTTCACCGAGACCCACGTCTACGAACCCAACAGCCCGTATTCGGCCAGCAAGGCCGCCAGCGACCACCTGGTGCGCGCCTGGCACCACACCTACGGCCTGCCGGTGCTGACCACCAATTGCTCGAACAACTACGGGCCTTATCACTTCCCCGAGAAGCTGATCCCGCTGATGATCGTCAATGCGCTCGCCGGCAAACCCTTGCCGGTGTACGGCGACGGCCAGCAGGTGCGCGACTGGCTCTACGTGAAGGACCACGCGAGCGCGATTCGCGAGGTGCTGGCACGCGGGCGCGTCGGCGAGACTTACAACGTCGGCGGCTGGAACGAAAAGCCCAACATCGAGATCGTCCAGACCATCTGCGCGCTGCTCGACGAGATGCGCCCCGACCCCGCCGGCAGCTACACGCGGCTGATCACCTACGTGACCGACCGCCCCGGCCACGACCGCCGCTACGCGATCGACGCGCGCAAGCTCGAGCGCGAGCTCGGCTGGAAGCCCGCCGAGACCTTCGACACCGGCATTCGCAAGACGGTGCGCTGGTACCTCGACCACGCCGACTGGGTGGCGCATGTGCAGAGCGGCGCCTACCGCGATTGGGTCTCGACCAATTACGGCGAGCGTGTGACTGCATGAAGATCCTGCTGCTCGGCAAGAACGGCCAGGTCGGCTGGGAGCTGCAGCGTGCGCTCGCGCCGCTCGGCGAACTGGTCGCACTGGACTTCGACAGCCCGGGCCCGCTCCGCGCCGACTTCTCGCAGCCCGAGTCGCTGGCAGCCACGGTGCGCGCCGTCGCGCCCGACATCATCGTCAATTCGGCGGCGCATACGGCGGTCGACAAGGCCGAGAGCGAGCCCGACTTCGCACGCGCGCTGAACGCAACCTCGCCCGGCGTGCTCGCCCGCGAAGCGGCCGCGACCGGCGCTTGGTTGATGCACTACAGCACCGACTACGTGTTCGACGGCAGCGGCAGCACACCGTGGACCGAAACCTCGCCGACCGGGCCGCTCAGCGTCTACGGCGCAACCAAACTCGAAGGCGAGGAGGCGATCCGCGCCAGCGGCTGCCGGCACCTGATCTTTCGCACCAGTTGGGTCTATGCGGCGCGCGGCGGCAACTTCGCCAAGACCATGCTCAAGCTCGCGAAGGAGCGCGACGCGCTGACGGTGATCGACGACCAAATCGGCTCACCGACCGGCGCGGACCTGCTCGCCGACCTGACGGCGCACACGCTGCGCGCCGCGATCGCGCGCCCGGAACTGGCGGGCACCTATCACGCCGTCGCCCAGGGCGAGACCAACTGGCACGGCTACGCGCGGCACGTCATCGAGTTCGCGCGCGGTGCCGGGCAGCCGATCAAAGTCGCGGACGAGGCCATTCGTGCAGTGCCGACCAGCGCCTTCCCGACGCCCGCCAAACGACCCGCCAACTCGCGCATGAACACGCGCAAGCTTCGCGACAGCTTCGGCCTGACGCTGCCGTCATGGCAGGCCGGTGTCGAACGCATGCTCACCGAAGTTCTGTCCTGACCCTCGACCCGAGACGCTCCATGACCCCCAAGAACCGCAAAGGCATCATCCTCGCCGGAGGCTCGGGCACCCGGCTGCACCCCGCCACGCTCGCCATGAGCAAGCAACTGCTCCCGGTGTACGACAAGCCGATGGTGTACTACCCGCTGGCCACGCTGATGCTCGCGGGCATCCGCGACATCCTGCTGATCAGCACGCCACAAGACACCCCGCGCTTCGAGGCGCTGCTGGGCGACGGCAGCCGGTGGGGCGTGAGCATCAGCTACTGCGTCCAACCCAGCCCCGACGGCCTAGCGCAGGCCTTCATCCTCGGCAGGAGCTTCGTCGACAATCAGCCCAGCGCGCTCGTCCTCGGCGACAACATCTTCTACGGCCACGACCTTCAGCGTCTTCTCGAAGCGGCCGCCACCAACGACACGGGCGCATCGGTGTTCGCCTACCACGTGCACGACCCCGAACGCTACGGCGTCGTCGCTTTCGACGACCAGCGCCGTGCGCTGAACATCGAGGAAAAGCCGAAGGTCCCGAAGAGCAATTACGCGGTGACCGGCCTGTATTTCTACGACGCGCAGGTCTGCGACATCGCAGCCGGCATCAAGCCCTCGGCGCGCGGCGAGCTGGAGATCACCGATGTGAACGCGGCCTACCTCAGCCAAGGACAGCTCAGCGTCGAGATCATGGGCCGCGGCTTCGCATGGCTCGACACCGGCACGCACGACAGCTTGCTCGAGGCCGGCCAGTTCATCGCCACGATCGAAAAGCGCCAGGGCCTGAAGGTCGCCTGCCCCGAAGAGATCGCGTACCGCAGCGGTTGGATCGGTGCCACCGAACTGGAAGCGCTGGCACAGCCCATGCTGAAGAACGGCTATGGCCAGTACCTGCTGCAATTGCTCAAGACCAAGTCCTACTGATGACCGGCTGGACCGCACCGACCCCCTGGTAGACATGTACCCTGAAATCGATCTGCAGCCATGTTTCGCGACCAGAGACGACGTGGCCGATGTCTGTGTCATCTTGGTGAACTACAACACTGCCCATCTGCTGGAGCGTTGCCTCGGCAACTTGCGTCGCGCAAGTGCGGGGCTGTCAGTCCGGGTAGTGATCGTCGACAACGCGTCGCGCGATGACTCGGTCACCTTCATCCGCGCCAAGTTTCCCGACTGCATCCTCATCGCCAACGCTGTCAACGTGGGCTTCGGTCGTGCCAACAATCAGGCGCTCGAGTTCGGCGACGCTCCGTTTGTGCTGCTTCTGAACACCGACGCATTCGTTTATCCGAACACCTTGGCCAAGAGCCTGGATCACATGAGAGCCCATCCGCGTTGCGGCGTGTTGGGCGCTCAGCTTGTGGACGAAGCCGGTCGGGGGCTGTGGCGACAAGGCCGACGATTCCCCGATCCTTGGCAGAATTTCCTGCTGCAGATCGGGTTGCGTGGCTACCGCGTCGATACCGACCCGGGCGATGTGCCCGTGCCGGGCCTGGATGGCTCACGTGCTTGGCCCTGCGACTGGGTGGTGGGCTGCTACTACATGGTACGGCGCGAAGTACTCCAGCAGATCGGCCTGTTCGACCCTCGCTACTTTCTCTACTTCGAAGAGGTCGACCATTGCCGCGCGGTCGGCAAGGCGGGCTGGAGTGTCGAATGCCTCGGCGACGTGCAGGTGATTCACGTCGGCGGGGGCAGCGCCGAGACCGAAGGTGAACTCACCTCATCGGGCCGGCAGATCTCGGCACTGCAAATCGAGAGCGAGTTGCTCTACTTCCGCAAACACAACGGCCTTGTCGGCGTGCTGTCGACGATTTTGCTGGCACTGCTCGGCAATGCCATCCGCTCGCTCAAGTGGGTGCTCAAAGGGCGCGCCCTTTCAGGCGCGGGGGTGTTCTGGCGCAACAGCGCAACGGTATGCCAGCTCGCACTGCAAACCCGCCTTGGCAGGCAGGCCACGCGCTGACAGCGATGCCCGCATTCGAGAACGTCCGTGCTGACCTGCGCGCCTATGGCGGAAACTGGGGGGCGCAGGGCTTCTGGGTCATGCTGGTGTATCGATTCGGGCGCTGGCGCTACGGCGTCAAGCCGGCGTTGGTGCGCAAGACGATGTCGCTCGTGTACCGGGTGCTCTACAAGTTCGTGCAGATCCTGACTGGCATCGAATTTCCTTGCGAGGTAGAGATCGGTCAGAACTTCGTGATCGACCACTTCGGCGGCATCGTGGTCAGCGGATTCGCCAAGTTCGGAGACAACTGCCGGATACGCAACGGCGTCGTCATCGGGCTGAGCCGCGTGGACGACCCCTGCGCGCCCGTGCTTGGCAACAACGTCGACGTCGGCACCGGCGCAATCCTGCTGGGGCGGATCACGATTGGGGACAACGTCGTCGTGGGCGCCAACGCTGTCGTCGTGCGCGACGTGCCGGCGGACAGCGTCGTGGTCGGGAATCCCGGGGTGGTCAGACCTCGGCGTGATCCCGCGTGATTCCGACCGACATCGGCGTGGTCACCACCATCTGCCATTGAGGCGGGCTCCAGGCTCACGAAACCTGGCAAAGCGCGAAGCTGCTGTTTTGATAAATCGCGACGGAATCGACCGGGCACGGCAGTCCGCCCGTCGAGCGTTGAGCCACAAACAGCGGAACGTTCCTCGACCGGGCATAGTCTCTGAAGTCCTCTGGAGACTTGAGCTTGGAAACCTCGGCGTAGCGACTGCCCCAGGTCGCATAGAACGAGGGCGCCCACATCACGGCGGCGCCCTGCTTCCAATCGACCCAGACAGACGTTCTGGCGTCAAGCTGAAAGCTGCTGAGGACTTCCACACCCTTGGGCACCTCCACGGGCACGAGAACGACACCCGTCACCGGGTGCCGTCGCACCCATTCCGTCAGATCGACCCAGTCGCGGGTGAGCGCCGATGGATGCGCCTTGGCCATCAGGCTCGCGTGCATCTCCTTGAGCGACAGCACCGTCTGGAGCATCACAAGCACGAGCATCGGCCAGATCGCGACGAGGCGCGAAGCCAGCGTTCCCGTGGCGTCGAAGCGCGGTGCCAGCCGCAGGTTCAACGTCGGGTTCGATGCGAGCAGAACAAGCGCCGCGGTCGGTATGACAAACAGACGCAAGCCCACGAGCCGCCACACAAGCAGCAGGACGACGCCGATCGCAACCCACTGTCCAATGGTCACACCACCGCCACCGAGCCGTCGCCGGCGTGACAACCCGCGCGCGATCAGCACCGTCATCACCAGTGCCACGCATACCAGAAGAGAACCTTGCGCGCCCTCGCCGGTCGGTGTCATGGCGGCCTCGACGATCAGTCCGATCGCCGCGGCGGCAGCGAGCAATGCCCAAGCCCACAGACCGCTCCGGCTGCGCGGCCTGTCGGACAGCGCGACGATGGACACGCCAAGCGCGGCCGGAAGAAACCTCCCCGTGAGAAGCGCAAGCAACAGGAGGCTGGCCCAAGCTGCGTCGTCTCCCGCGCGGCGCCTGAACATGACCATGGCCGCTGCGGCGAGTAAGGGCATCGCAAGAAACTCGATCACACCCTCTGCACGCAGGCCATGAAGATTGAAGATCATGCGGCTGTCCACGACGTAAACCAGTGCGCCCAGCGCCACGATCAATGCCATCAATGTCACGTGGACGCGCCGCCAGTCGTGCCACCGCAGGCGAGTGAAGGTGAGCCACACGCATACCCAGAGCCCCAGCACGTTCAAGACATCCAACAGGGGCACCGAGTCGATCAAGAAGTGGTACGCGAAGTAACTTCGGATGTACTCACGGTAGTCGAAGGCCGCCTGCGCAGGCGTCACGCCTCGCGCGGTCATCGACCACAGAACGATCGGCAGGCAGCACAGCACGAAAAGCACGCACGCATCGATCGCCTGGCGGCGACCGATTTGGCGACGGTGGCTCCAGGCCTGGGCGGCCAGCACCACTGCCAGCCAGACACCGACGAAGGCGTTGATCAGGAAAGTGATGCCTGCCGCGAGCGCGGCGACACGCCAGCGCCCCATAGGCGCCAGGCACAGCGCCCCGACAATGAATGGCCAAGTCAGTGGCGTGTGCGACAGATAGTCGACGAACAAGTCGTGCGATCCCACCATGCTCGGCCCCTGCATCAAGGGGGTCACCGCGAGAAAGCACAGGACGGCGAAGCGGGCGGAGGGAAGCAGCGGAAGTTGTCGGAGCATCCACGCCAGCGCAGCAAAGGCGGCGACTCGACCCGCAACATGGAGGCCAAGGAACAGCTGGGGCAAGTCCTGCTCGCTGGCGAAGACGCGCACCACCCACCAGAAAGCAGAATAGAACCGCGGCAGCGTCTGATAGAACGCATCATCGGAATACTTTTCCAGCTCATCCCACCGCAGCACATACGGAATATGGAAGGTGTTGTTGGACACGCCAAACTCGAATCCGTGAAGCGTCAACGACACGACTGTGGCGAGCACGACGGCGACGACATCCATTGAGACGTTCTGCAACGACTTGGACTTGCGCTGAGTGACTGCTTCGTCCGGAGGCTTGTTCATCGAGTTCTTTCCCCGTACCACGGAAACCTGTGTTCCCATCGTCGCGATCGGGCGGACACCAGACATGCACCAATCATTCCAGACGCCCCGGGCAGCACCCAGGTCGGCCCGCGCTTTGCTTGTATTGGACGCAAACACCTCATTTGCGGCCTTTCGGCCCAGGCGCTGCTGCCGGTAGCATGCGCGAGGGTCGCCAAGCCCCGAAAGTATTCATCAATCTCTCTCCCCGGTAGCCATAGTGTCCGATCAACCCGTCACCGCGAGTTCTCACTCCACCGCTTATCGAGCGGAGATCGACGGGCTGCGCGCGGTAGCCGTTCTGTCGGTGGTCTGGTTTCACGCCTTCCCGAATTGGGGTGGTGGCGGCTTCGTCGGTGTCGATATTTTCTTCGTGATCTCCGGCTTCCTGATCTCGACGATCGTGTTCGATCAAGTCGCGGCAGACCGCTTCAGCTACCTCGACTTCTACGATCGCCGGATTCGGCGGATCTTTCCCGCACTGACCGTCGTCCTTCTGGCGTGCCTCATTTTCGCCGTCACGATCGCGTTTCCGGCCGACACGCGCCAGATCGGACAACACTTGATGGCCGGCGCCGGCTTTGTCTCCAATCTGGTCCTCTGGAACGAGGCCGGCTACTTTGAGTCGGCGTCTGAACTGAAGCCTCTGCTCCATCTGTGGTCCCTCAGCGTCGAGGAGCAGTACTACATCGCCTGGCCGCTGGTCGTCACGCTGCTGTTCAAGCGCCCCAAACTCTTCGTTGTGGCACTGTTGTCACTTCTCGTCGCCTCCTTCGCGCTCAACGTGGCGATCGTCCACAGTCATCCAGGCGCGGCGTTCTATCTGCCGCCGACGCGTATCTGGGAGCTGCTGGTGGGCTCGGCGCTCGCCTACGTGGCGAGAAAACATGAATTGCCGGTGTTGCTGGCCGAAACTGCCGGCAAGCTTTTCTCGCGTTTTCCGAGGGTGGCACCACCGAGTCAGGTCGCGTGCGCTCATCTCCTCGGATGGGTCGGTGCAGCGCTCCTCGCGGCCGCACTGCTGTTGACGACACGTGAGGCAGCCTTTCCCGGTTGGTGGGCCTTGCTGCCAACGCTTGGCGCGTTCTGCTTGATCGGCGCGGGGCCCAACGCATGGTTCAACCGTCGTGTGCTGGCAAGCCGCCCGGCCGTCTTCGTCGGGAAGATCAGTTACCCGCTCTACCTATGGCACTGGCCGCTGCTGGTCGCCCCGAACGTCATGATCGGCTCCGCTTCGCGCACGGGGCGAATGGCGGCCGTATTGGCGAGCGTTGTGCTGGCATGGCTCACCTATGAATACATCGAGAAAGCGATCCGGTTCGGGAGCCGCCGCGCCCGGACGCCATTGGCTCTGGCCGGGGCGATGGGGCTGATCGGCATCGCCGGGGCTGCTCTGGTCGTGACAGATGGCTGGGTGAATCGCTTTCCGATCGGTCTGCGCGAGATCGCCACGGCTCAGTTCAAGTTCGACTATGCAGACTATCGCCTGTCCCGCTGCTTTCTTGGGCAGGAGCAGACTGTGGATGCGTTCCGTCCCGAATGCGTGTCACCCTCTCCCCCCGGCGTGCCCAAGGTTCTTCTGTGGGGCGACTCTCACGCCGCCCACCTCTACCCAGGGCTTCGCGCGCTGCTCGGCGACGGCCAGTACATCGAGTTGACGCAGCTCACATCGGCCACCTGCCCTCCGATCGAAGGCTTCAGCGTGGCGATGCGACCGAACTGCGGAAAGATCAATGACGCAGTTTTGCAGCGGATCGCCGCGCAGCGACCCGACGTGGTTCTGATGGTGGCCAACTGGTCGCAGCACAACGGTGAAGGTGGCTGGGGAAAACTGGACCTGGTCGGGCTTCAGCGGACCGCGAAGCACCTCGTTGCCCTTGGCGTCGGGCACGTCGTGATCGTCGGACAAATGCCGCGCTGGAAGGTCGCGCTTCCGATCGCCATGCTCAGGCAATGGCGCGAGTCCGGAAGCATGCCCGTTCGAAGCGCACGCGATTTCAATTCCTTCGTATACGAGGCCGACGCCTCGGTGCGCGATGCCGCGGCAGCTGCCGGCGTCGACTACTTCTCGCCCCTCGCCAGCCTGTGCAACGCCGAAGGGTGCGAACTCACCATCAGCGCGGACGGACTGACCTACCCGATGGCCTGGGACGACGCGCACCTTACGAGCCGAGCGTCTGAAGCGGTGGTTCGACGCTGGCAGCACGACCTGTTCAAGGACCCTCGCATCCAGGCAGCGATCGGTCGGCTGGCCGCGCAGAAACTCGACATGACTCGGGCCATGGACAGGCAACTGTCCGGGCAGGGAAACGGTCTCGAATCGCCGGGCCCGGCCGACGGGTTAACGTCGTCTGATACCAGGTCCGGTGGGTGACTGACATCGATTTCGATCGTCATACGACCGCACGAGGCGGTCGATTGGATACCATCCCATTGAACTTACAACGCTGTTCGCCTCTGCAAGCTTCAACGCGCCGCGGCCGAACGCTCACCCCCCAATGCGCCTGAGCACATTCCTCTTCATCCTTGTCAGCGTCGCCATGTCCGCTTCTGCTCAGATCGTGCTGAAGCTCGGCATGGGCAGCGCCAACATCGGTCCGTCTCTGAACGACAGGCGGTGGGGTGAGGCGGCCTGGCTCGTTGCGACCAATCCATGGGTCGTGTCGGGCCTGACGCTGTACTTCCTGAGTGCCGTCGTCTGGCTGCTGGTACTGTCGCGCGTGGAGGTGAGCCTGGCCTATCCATTCGTCGGCATCGGCTTCATCCTGACCATGTTGCTGGGCTGGCTCGCCTTGGGTGATTCGATGAACCTCACGCGGGTGGCTGGCACGCTGATGATCGCGGGCGGGGTGGTGCTGATCGCACGGGGCGGCTGATGTCGACAACCGAACTGCCACTGTGTGTCGACTGCGACGGGACACTGATCCGCACCGATCTGTTGCACGAGTCGGTGTTGCTGCTGCTGAAGAAGTCGTGGCTCTCTGTCTTCTGGCTGCCTTTGTGGCTGTTGAAGGGCAAGGCACACCTGAAACACCGCATTGCCGAACGCGTCGCGTTGGACCCGAGCACGCTGCCGTACAACGAAGACATCCTGGCTTTGACGCGGCGCGCCCGCACCGAGGGCCGGCGCACGGTGCTGGCGACGGCCTCGACGCGCGGCCAGGCCGAGGCCGTCGAAGCGCACCTGGGATTGTTCGATCAGATCCTGGCAAGCGAAGAACACATCAACCTGGCCGGCGCGAACAAGGCTGCCGGTCTCGAAAGCCTGTTCGGACGGAAAGGCTTCATCTATGCGGGCAACAGCCGCGCCGACCTACCGGTCTGGGCCTCGAGCGGTGGTGCCGTAATCGTGACCCGCAGCGGCACGCTGGTGGACGCAACGGCCAAGGTCGCCCCGGTTCTGCAGACCATCGCACCCGCGAAGCCCACGCTCAAGACCTATGCCCGAGCCCTCCGCGTACACCAGTGGTTGAAGAACTTGCTCGTGTTCATCCCGCTGCTCGCAGCACACCAGACTTCCAATCTCACGGCGGTCGGCGCGGCGATCCTGGCCTTCGTCGCCTTCGGCTTGTGCGCTTCTGCCGTCTATGTGATCAACGACCTGCTCGATCTTCCGTCCGACCGCGTTCACCCCCGCAAGCAGACGCGGCCATTTGCCTCCGGTGCCATGCCGATCGTGCAGGGCGTGCTGATGATTCCCTGCCTCCTCGCAGCCGCGGCACTTGTTTGCCTGCAGTTGCCTCTGGTTTTCTCAGGCGCGTTGCTGGCCTACTTCGCAACGACTTGCCTGTATTCGTTCTGGCTGAAGAACCAGGTGATCGTCGACGTCCTTCTGCTCGCGTCTCTGTACACGTCGCGAATCATCGCCGGCGCCGCCGCGACCGCCATCGTGCCTTCGTTTTGGCTGTTGGCGCTGTCGATGTTCATCTTCCTCAGCCTGGCGATCGTCAAACGCTACTCGGAGATGCTGGTGGTTCAACAGCAGAACAAACAAAAGGCTGTGGGGCGGGGCTATTGGGTGAATGACCTGCCGGTGCTGATGAGCCTGGGCTCGGCGGCTGGCTATTGCGCGATCCTGATCCTCGCGCTGTATGTGAACAGCCCTGACGTGAGCGGCTTGTATGCCAATCGCTGGGCTCTCTGGATGGTCCCACCGCCTCTGCTCTACTGGATCAGCCGCATCTGGATGAAGGCGCACCGTGGCGAGTTGCACGACGATCCGGTGGTGTTCGCCGCGACCGACAAGCAAAGCTGGGTCATTGCGGTCTGCATCGGCGCGGCGCTGTGGATCGCCACCGGGCGCTGAGCCATGTCGTGCGGTCGACATACAGCGCGGACAGCCGTTTTTGATGCGTGCCACGTTCGGTTTTCGCAAACCTGCGGCGGCCGTACCCTATAGTTGCCGCGAGCATTCGGCCAAGTCGGCTGATCGTCGGCTTCAAATGGGACGAATTGGATATGAGAAGGTCAATCGCGAATTCGACCGGAATGCGAAAGTTGCCCGCGCGATGAGCACCTGCCGCGTTGTCGCCGCGGAGAGACTTGCACCGGGCCTTTCGCTGATCGATGGTGCGCGGCAGATCCCATGAGCATCGACCTGATAAGTGTCAATTTGACGGATGGCGAATCCTGTCCACCGACCGCGGCGCATGAACTCGTCTCCGCCGATGTGCCCGATTGGACGCGTGAACACAAGCGATGGTTGCAATGGGCTCCTGCGCGGTCCCTGCTGGCAAGCATTCGGAGCTACCAACGACACAGCGTTTCCCCGAACCCTCTCAGCATCGTCCTGAAGCGGGTCGCCATCATCAGGCATCGTTGGTGGACGGTGATCACTGGCGCGGACATCCCTGTCGACGTCCGCATTGAAGGCGGCTTGTTGCTGCCTCATCCGAACGGCATCGTGATCCACCCGAACGCCCGCATCGGGCCCAATTGCCTGCTCTTTCAGCAAGTGACGATTGGCGCCGGCAACGGAGGCATTCCCGTGCTGGAAGGCCATGTCGATGTGGGCGCCGGCGCCAAGATCATCGGCGGGGTGACGATCGCCAGACACGCGAAGATCGGTGCAAACGCAGTCGTGGTTCGGGATGTCCCCGAGGGCGCCACAGCGGTGGGCGTGCCTGCGCGAATCATTGCGGGTTGATGCCGGCCGCTCCATTGATCAAGCCTCTTCTTCGAGAACTCCCCATGTCTTTACCGATACCTGCAGCCACACGTCGTCGCGCCTTCTGCGTCCTCAGCGCGAGATCGCTGCCATACGCCGAGAAGGCCATCGAAAGCCTGTTTTCTCGCGTAACTGAGCCCGTGTCACTCGGACTCATCACCGACGGCGAGGACGACAAGCGAGCGATCATCGACGCCGTGGCACGCCTCGAGGTGCCTGCCGGGCATGTGTGGTCGGTGCACTCACAGGCCGAGGCCGACGAGCGCGCTGAAGTCATCTTCGCCCAACACGCCAATTTGCGGCAATTCAGGCTTGGACACCCCTGCTGGCGCAAGTTGACGGACCCGCTCCTGTTTTCGGAACCTGGGGAGGAGATGATCATTCTCGATCCCGATCTCTATTTTCCGAACTATTTCTCATTTGAACCAACACCAGATCAGGGCTTGCTGCTGATGTGGCAACCACCCAGTTGCCTCCTGCCGGACTCGGTCGTCATGACCGCCTACAAGACACCCATTGAACTTGCCCACCACGTCGACATCGGCGTAGCGCAGTTGCGCAACAACATCGAATTGGAATGGTTTGACTGGCTGGTCGGTCGACTGGGCGGCAAGGACATCCCTCGGGTCATGCATGTCGAGGCAATCGTCTGGGCAGCGATGGCCATGCGCATGGGGGGGGGGTACTTCGATCCAGCGCATTGGTATTGCTGGCAATACCGGCAGTGGAAGCGCGTCGCATTGAAGGCCGGCATCACAGGAAGAACTCTGCTGAAGCTGGAAGACCTGACCGGGGTCAAGTGCTTCCATGCCAGCGGCATTGCCAAATGGTGGGTAAAAGATGCCTGTGAGCAAGACCTCTTCCCCGCGCCCAGGACCATCACGAAAAGCTCTGTACCCATGCCGTTCGAGGGCATGTCGCTGCGTGAATACGAATCAGACCAGCGAATCAAGCGCCTGGCCCGCAAGCTGGGCTACTACCGCTTGATCAAGTCGAGTTCGTAAGACTGTATGGTCCCGGCCCGATCTGCCTAGCGGCGGACTGGTGCCGGACTATGAAACCCAGGCAGTTCCAGTCTGGTCATCAATAGAGCATGCGACCGTCGCCCAGCAAGAAGTCATGACAGTCCATGTTGCCGTTGATGCACTTGGTGACCCAGGTCAGGTTGGCGGTTGCATCCCAGCCACCGAACCAGTCGGCATGCTGCGAGTAGCCGCCGGGGCCGCTGTAGTTGTCCGAACTGAGCTTCCAGAAGGTGCCGCTGTTGGCCTCGGTCACCTTGTAGTGCACGTTCAGC